>Ga0080006_1175074_pt1 | contig 414240 bp, 355 predicted proteins | sample RS3BMetagenome_FD_69209 | JGI IMG/M metagenome (GOLD analysis project Ga0080006, IMG submission 69209) | Ferric oxide microbial mat and aquatic microbial communities from Rainbow Spring, Yellowstone National Park, USA - RS3B (SPADES... ... | reverse complement strand
CGGCGGCGTTGCCGCCGCCGGACGTATGCGGGATTGTCGGGAGTTTCCCCCCGGTATCCCCCACCGGTGGGCAGGTTATCCACGTGTTACTCACCCGTCCGCCACTCCCGGACCGTAGTCCGGGCGTTCGACTTGCATGTGTTAGGCACGCCGCCAGCGTTCATCCTGAGCCAGGATCAAACTCGCCATCCACTATGTTCAGACCACAGCCTCAACGGCTGTGCATCTGTAAAATGTCAAGTGATCCAGATGCTTTGCAGGAGACCGCTTGCACAGTCGCTCTGCTATTTTCCACTCTTCAGTTGTCAAGGTGCATCACGCGCATCTGCTGCGCAGGTCACCGCAGGAGATAGGTAATACATCCTTGCCTCTTCAGGAGGGCGCAGAAAGCTTTAATTCTGCTCTCTGGCCCGGAAGAATACTTTACGAGAGGCTTACAACAAGGAGCTTAACCTATCGCCAGTGGCATAAAATATTATGCCACAAACCTTCCACCTTGTCAAATCCTTTTAGATATTGAGTGGAAGGATCGTTGCCTTCGGGCAACTTTCCATCTCCATCGGCGACAGAGGTAATTATGTCACAAACCTTTGCTGTTGTCAAAATGATCCTGAAATAATAGCAGCAGAGTACTTGATAACGCTATGAGATACGTTTGTATGCTGCCTCCGATAGTGCCAGGGATAGACAGATGGAGACCCCTGTCAAAAGCCTGCCTCTCCCTCCTGGCTCGCTAGAGATGAGGTTGATGTGCAATGACAAACGATCATGATACAACAATAAAGCAACGCCTGGCAGCTATCGACATCGGCAGCAATACGATTCACCTCGTTGTTGCCGATACCGATGGCCAGACCCTTGTCCCGATTGCTGACGAACTGGACATCACGCGCATTGGTGAAGGCATGGGACAAACAGGTAATATCGCTGTGGCAAAGTTCCATGATGCCGCCCGCGTGGTTGCCGACTATATTGCACGTGCCAGACATCTTGGGGCAACTCAGATCGTGCTCATCGCCACTGAGGCGGTGCGCATTGCCGGGAACGCGGCAGCATTTATTGCCCATCTTGAGGCAGTGACCGGTCAGCCGCTTGTGGTGCTCAGTGGTGAGGAGGAGGCGGCTCTCACCTTTTGGGGTGCGACGCTTGGCCGCGAACTCCATCGCCCGCTGGCGGTAGCTGATCTGGGCGGGGGTAGTCTCGAAGTGATTTTCAACGCCGGCGAACACATCATCTGGCGCCGGTCGCTCCCACTGGGCTCCGGCAGCCTCCGCGACCGTTTTCTCCCCACCGATCCCCCCACTGCGGCCCATCTTCAGCACTTAGATGCTTACCTGCACGATACGTTTGCTGCCTTGCCCCGACCAGATGAGCCGCGTGCGGTGATCGCCGTTGGTGGCACAGCCACCACCCTCCAGGATATCGCCAGCCGCCTGCTCAAAAGGACCCATGATGCGATCCTTACCATGGACCTGCTGGATCAAGCAGCACACCTCCTCGCCGGGCGGTCTTCAACTGCCGTTGAGCGTGAGCTGGGTATTGTGTGGGCGCGGGCGCTTCTGCTGCCTGCCGGCATCGCGGTTCTGCGCGCCCTGCTGGCATGGCTGGGAGCCAGCCAACTTGAAGTCAGCACCCATGGCGTGCGTGAGGGCGCCATTCTGGCCCTTGCGCGCTACGGTCGCGACTGGCTGCGTGCTGCTGCGGCTGCCGATAAGACAAAATAGGCGATGCCGGCAGATGCATCCTTAATCTGCCGGATGCTCTGCTGCCGAAGCCGGCATGCTGATGTTCAACCAGAGCGATTCGCCGGGCATCACCTGCTGGATGTCCCGCGCGTCAGTGAAGATCCATTGGAAGAGCGCATCATCCGCGCTATGAATGCCCGTGCAGATGAACAGCAAATCCTGGCGCGTGAAGCGATAGAGCGCATTTTGTTCGTTACCTGCATAGGCGGCAATGCTCCCATCTGCTGTCAGAACGAGCAGGTTCGCATCGCCTTGCAATTGCCGATGGACGGTAGCCAGCGCCTCATCGACGGGCAGATCCGCCAGCAGCTCCTCAAAGAGGCGGAAGCCAACCTCGCTATCGGCACGTCCGGCCAGCAATCCTGCTTGCTGATAGCGGTCGCGAAACGCTGCATCGTGCTGAAATTCCCCATTATGGGCGAAGAAACAGTGGTGGGCTGCGCTGCTGAATGGCTGCGTGTCGGCCAGGCCGGTGGTCAAAAGTCGGCTTGGGCGACGCAGGTGAATAAGAACAGCATCAGCCGTGATCGAGCTTAATACGGCGCCAGCTTCGCCATCTTCACGGAGGGCAACAGGCCGCTTGTAGATCCCGCATTCTCCCCGCGGCGTATGCCAGGCGATTCCCCAGCCAAAGCCGGCAATCCCATAACGCTCGATCTGCGCGGCCAGTTGGAGCATCTCCCCCAGTTTGAATGTGCAGCCGGCGGAGATACCACGCGCTGCTAATATCTCACACATATCTGTGAACGCTATCTCATTTTGCAGATGATATGATTCAATGATGAGACCTGGCTCCCAGATATATTGTACCTCGTGCCAGTGCCGCCTTGCACCGGTTGCAGACACAGCAGTATAGTCAGTAGCCTGTTGCCCCCTTCTTGACATGCTGTCCTGGCTGGGATACAATATCCCCGGTCATGCTAGACGGGGTGCTCGAGCTACCCTGTACCCGAAATGCTCGATATGCGGGGTCGAATTCCCATCCCCGGCTCACCAGATGCCAGTCGTGGCCTGGCCGAGCGGGCGTTGAGGACCGGGTCCTGCGCGGCAGATGCCTGCGAACCCCGTCAGGTCCGGAAGGAAGCAGCGGTAAGTAGACCTCTCTGGGTGACGCAGGGTAGCCTGGCCTGAGCCCAATTGGCCGGTGCTTGGCTGGCATGCTGCGTGCCAAAGATGGGTGCATGACCACTTTTCTTTCTGCGGGCCGTAGTGCCTGACATCGCGCTGAGTTACACCGCCGCTGATACGTGAACAGAGTGGCGAAGGAGTCTCATGGCCTCGCAGTCCCTCTATCGCAAATGGCGCTCCCAAACATTCGCCGACCTCATCGGTCAGGATGCCGTCGTTCGTACGTTGCAGAATGCGCTCCACTCTGGCCGGCTGGCTCATGCCTATCTCTTCTGTGGCCCTCGTGGCACAGGCAAAACCAGCACAGCACGGCTGCTTGCCAAAACGGTTAACTGTGAGCACCCTCAAAATGGCGAACCCTGCAATGCCTGCCTGCCCTGTCAGGAGATCAGTAACGGCATCTCCATGGATGTTATCGAGATTGATGCTGCCTCCAATCGCGGCATCGACGATATCCGCGATTTGCGCGAGAAAGTTGCCGTGCGGCCAGGCATCGGGCGCTATAAACTCTATATTATTGACGAAGTCCACATGCTGACTACGGAAGCCTTCAACGCGCTCCTCAAGACGCTTGAAGAGCCTCCACCCCACGTCATCTTTGTCCTGGCAACCACTGAGGTCCATAAGGTGCCGGCCACGGTGGTATCCCGCTGCCAGCGTTTTGATTTCAAGCGTATCCCCCTGCGCCAGATCGTCCAGCGCCTCCACTATATCGCCGAGCAGGAGCAGCTCCATCTTGACCTGCATGCCGCCGAACTGATCGCGCGGGCCGCTTCTGGTAGCCTCCGCGATGCGCTCAGCCTGCTGGATCAGGCGATCGCCTATTGTGGCACGGATATTACGCTGGAACAGGTGCAGCGGATGCTTGGCGTGGCTGACCCGCGAGCGGTGTATCACCTGGTGTCCCATATCGCTGACCTGGATGCTGCCAGCGGGTTGCGCCGCATCAATGACCTGGCGGAATCAGGCACAGACCTGCGCCAGTTGAATGGGCAACTGGCCGAGTACTGGCGGGCGATGATGCTGGCAAAGACCGGCGTGGACATTGCCGCTATGCTTGACATCACGGTGGAAGAGCGCGAGGAGATCATCACAGCTGCGGCATCCTTCTCACTCGATGAGTTGATCGCCGGGGCGCGTACCTTTGCGTTAAACGACTTGATCGGGCGCAGTGGCAGTGTGCCACAGCTTGCGATTGAGCTCGCCTTTCTCGAGTGCCTGGAGCGCCACCGTGCTGCGCCAATGGGCAGCGTGCGGCAGGAAGGTGAGCGATCAACACAACTGGTTGGCCTGGTGTCAGGCCAATCTGCACCGCCACAACACCAGGTGGCAGCGCCGGAGCTGCGTGCCGCAGTGGCGAATGGACAGAGCAGCACTGACGTTCGTCATGAGCCACTCGCCGCTGCGGAGGCAAGTCCCGGGGCGCACCGTTCAGAACAGCAGATGATGGCTGTCCGCGATGCCACGCCAACCAGGTTGCATCCTGATATCCCATCGCCTTCAGCGAACACTGCGCCCTCCTCTCATCCGACCACTGCTGAGATAGCTGGCGCTGCTCTGGAGCTGATCAAACAGCGTTGGCTGCTCATTGTGAATGCCTGTAAGCAAAAGAGCTATAAAGTCGCTGCACTGCTCCGCGCTGCTCATCCTGTGGAAGTTACCAGCAGCACATCCGGCAATGAGTTGGTGCTGGCGGTCGATCACGAGTTCCACCTGGAGAAGCTGCACGAATCTGCCAATCGCGCGGCTGTCGAATGGGCAGTCTCCCAGATTTTGGAACGGCCATGGCGTGTGCGCTTCCGACTCACCAATGCTCCAGAGCGGAACCCCTGGCCGGATACGCCAGCAGATAGCGCGATCATGCCGCTGACCGGGGACGAGCGCAAGCCATCGCCAACCGCTCCTTCCCAGCCACCACCCGGTGCGATCACGGGCCGGCATCATCTCGTAGCAACCGCTGCTCCCCTGGCAGAAGAGCCAGCAAGAGGTGATGGCTGGCAGCATGGGCCAGAGTCAGGTGGCCAGATCGAAGCTGAGGCACGCGACGATCGCGTGGTCGCGCAGATTATGCGCGACTACCCTGCGCATCTGCGCGATGTGCGCCCTCGATCGTAGCGCTACCATTTCCAATGTCACTGTAAAGCAGCAGCGGATAGAAGTTGTATAATGACTCAGGCGCGAAATTCGTACTCTGGCAAACAGGCTTGAGCCAGATTGAGTATCCTGGAAAGGAGCAGCAGGCATGGCGTTCAATATGAAGGCCCTCCAGAAGATGCAAGAAAAGATGTTAAAGATGCAGGAGGACCTCGCAAACTCAACTTTCGAGGGCACCGCCGGTGGCGGCGGCGTGACGGTCACCATGACCGGACGGTTCGAGCTAACCGGTGTCAAGCTCTCTCCTGAGGTCGTAGATCCGGAAGATGTCGAAATGCTCGAAGATTTAATCGTTGCGGCGGCTCAAGACGCCTTCAATAAGGTGGTAGCAAAGCAACAGGAGCTCATCGCATCGGCTACCGGCGGCTTGCAGTTGCCGTTTTAAGGGGCGGTCTACCGAACTATGCAAACGACGGCAGCGCCAGTTGCAGCGCTCATTGAAGAGTTCGCAAAGCTGCCGGGCATCGGCCCGAAGACAGCTCAGCGTTTAACCTTCTTTTTGCTGCGTAGCCCTACTGACCAGGCTCGCCGTCTGGCCGAGGCAATTACGCGGGTAAAAGAGAGCATTATCTATTGCTCGACGTGCTTCAATATCACCGAGCAGGACCCCTGTCCTATCTGTACCAGCGCTGAGCGAGATCGGCAGGTCATCTGTGTGGTCGAAGAACCACTGGATGTGCTGGCTCTGGAGAAGACCGGCGCGTTCCACGGCCTGTATCATGTCTTGCATGGCGCCTTATCCCCGGTTGAGGGCATTACGCCCAAAGATCTGCGCATCGCCGAGCTTTTGCAACGCCTCGAAGGCAATCATGGTGTACGCGAGGTCATTCTTGCCACCAATCCCAATTATGAAGGAGACTATACCGCAGCATACATCGCCCCACTCCTCGCTGACCGCGGTGTGCGCGTGACGCGCCTGGCGCGTGGCCTGCCCATCGGTGGCGATTTAGAGTATGCCGACGAGGGCACCTTAAGCCGTGCCCTGGAGGGACGACGCGAGATCTGATCGCCAGTTGACGAGATAATAAAAAATATGGTACACTTGTTCCAGTTTTTCCGCTTTGGTGGCTTCGTAACGGAATTGGATGATGCCCCGGCGGGGGAGCGCGAGGATTGCAGGAACCAGTCAAGCGAGAAGGAGAACTTACTGTATGGCGGGAGAGCGGGCAACAGGAACCGGAGCCAGCACAGCCACAACCGAGCGCGAGAAGGCACTCGAAATGGCGGTCGCGCAGATTGAACGCCGTTTTGGCAAAGGTTCTATCATGCGCTTGGGCGAGGCTCAGGCCAAGATTTTTATTGAGGCGATTCCTACTGGCTCAGTAGCTCTGGATCTGGCATTGGGCATTGGCGGTGTGCCGCGTGGCCGGATCACTGAGATCTTCGGTCCGGAGTCTTCCGGGAAAACCACCTTATGCCAGCATATCATTGCACAGGCGCAGGCACGCGGCGGCACAGCCGCATATATTGACGCGGAACACGCGTTGGACCCCAGTTATGCCGAGCGCTGCGGCGTGGATATTAATAGCTTGCTTATCTCTCAGCCGGATACGGGTGAGCAGGCGCTCGAGATCGTGGAGATGCTGGTGCGGAGCAACGCCGTCGATGTCATCGTCATTGACTCCGTGGCAGCGCTTGTACCACGTGCCGAGATCGAAGGCGATATGGGGGATGCCCATGTCGGCCTTCAGGCGCGGCTGATGAGCCAGGCGCTTCGCAAGCTTACCGCCGCCATCAATGCTTCCAAGACGGCGGTGATCTTCACGAATCAGTTGCGTGAGAAGGTCGGCGTAATGTTTGGCAATCCGGAGGTCACGCCCGGTGGCCGGGCGCTCAAGTTTTACGCCTCTGTCCGCCTGGATATCCGCAAGGTGGATACCATTAAGCAGGGAACAGAGGCAGTGGGGAGTCGGACGAAAGTGAAGGTGGTCAAAAACAAGGTGGCCCCCCCATTCCGCACAGCCGAATTTGACATCATGTACAATGAAGGCATTTCGCGTGAGGGTGACTTGCTCGACCTCGGCCTGGATATGGGCATCATCAAGAAGAGCGGTGCCTGGTTTACCGCCGGCGATATTCGTCTGGGGCAGGGTCGTGAGAATGCCAAGGAGTTCCTCCGCCAGAACTCTGATGTCGCCCAGGCGATCGAGCAGCAGATTCGCAGTAACATCGGCGCGCTGAAATCCGTCGATACCGGTGAACCTGAAAGTATTCCTCTGGATGAATCGTTATAGAAGCGAGCTCCTGCCCTTATCAACGATCATGAGCAGGAGCTCACTTCTTCCTTGCATATTCTGAAACGTCTCAGTTCCTGACGACCCCGGCTATACCGATGATCAGCGCCGCCACTAGTTCCGGACGTTGCAGGGGAATGTCATGAATGGTGGCGGGAACTATGACAGCCTGCACATGGCGATGCTTTGCCTGGATCGTCGCTATCGCCTCGCGCTTGACCCGGGCAAAATCGCTGGCCGCATCATCCTCAGCGGAAACGAGCAGAGTGGGGCAGTGCAGACGCTCATAATGGGCCAGTGTGGGCTCATCCCACATCGCCGCAACAATGCGCATGTGGTTGGCAAAGGCCAGGCGCGGCGCAACCGTGCCATCTGGTTGCTCCTGCACAATGCGCAGCATGATCCCGGCCAGCTCATCGGTCCACTGTTGCCCCAACGGACCTGCCCGGATCCGGGCAAGGAAATCCCGCACCGGTGTGCCCGCAAACTGCGGAGGCGTCAGCGCACGGATCGCTTCATCGCGTGTCCAACCCCGGCTCGATAGCTGCGTGAATCCCCCATCGATCAAGACCAGCGCCGCAGCAATCTCCGGGTAAGTTATGGCCAGCCGTAATGCAACGGCCCCACCCCACGAGTGCCCAACAATGACAGCACGATCGAGATGCAATCCTGCCAGCACAGCATGGTCATCTTCCACAATCGTGGCGAAGTCATAACCCTCATCGGGCTTATCGCTCTCGCCATGCCCACGCTGATCGAGCGCCAATACGCGCAACCCTGCCCCTACCACAAGCGGTGCCACCAGATCCCAGATTGCCACTGCCGATGCCAGTCCATGGAGCAATACCACGGCCGGCCGTACTGCATCTCCATCCTGTACCAGGCGCCATGTACGCACATGGAAACGCAGTCCACGTGCGGTAATCGTTTGATCGCTGATAATGCTATCAGCGCCAGGATGGCGAACCATACCTTCTCCTTTCGCACTGCTGCCAAATGCTGGAATACTCCCCATTTTACCCTCCTCGAATGTCTAGGCCTACATCCGCCATCTGGCGGATGTGCCGGGATGACCATGGGCGTATGCTTATATTGTTGCACACCGGTGAAGCACTCATTCCTGGGAGCGCGGGCATCTCGCCCACACGCTTTCAGATCACCCGCGAAGAGGGGAAATGCATCGACCGCTCCAGGCATGCAGCATCGGTAAGAAGCTTATCAGCATTTGAGTGGTAGAGAAGAGCTAAGAGGAGTATGCGATAATGGCAGAGACCAGCGAAGCGCCATCAACATTGAGCGTGTTTTCTGATCAACTGGCAAACGCGGTCGAGCGCGCTGCGCGCTCGATTGTCACAGTGGCTGCGCGCCCGCGCCAGCCGGCCAGTGGTATCATCTGGAATGCCGGCCAGGAAACGATCGTGCTGACCGCTGATCACGTTGTTGAGCGTGAGGAGAATATTACCGTGATACTGCCGGATAAGCGCGAGATCAAAGCGCAGCTCATCGGTCGAGATCCCAGCACCGACCTTGCGGCACTGCGGCTGCCCACCCTTGATCTGGGCACAGAAAGTGTCCCCGCAGAGACCGCTGAGGGACTGCGTGTGGGCCATCTCGTACTGGCTGTCGGCCGGCCATCATCCGACGGCCCGCGTGTCTCGTTTGGTGTGGTGAGTGCGCTCGATGGACCCCGGCGTTCCTGGCATGGTGGCGAGATTGAGGGCATCATCTATGCCGATGTAACGCTTTATCCCGGCTTCTCAGGCGGACCACTGGTGGACCTCGCCGGTCGGGTTGTGGGCATGAATAGCTCGCAGCTCACTCGCCAGAGCAGCGCGGTGCCGGTCGCAACCCTGCGCCGGGTTGCCCACACCTTACTGACGCATGGACGCATGCGACGCGGCTATCTTGGCATCGGAGCACAGCAGGTGCCATTGCCTGCTGCCCTCGCCCAGAAAGCCGGCCTGACCCAGGAAACCGCGCTGCTCATCGTGACCGTGGAGCCGAACAGCCCCGCAGAGCAGGCCGGTCTGCTCATGGGCGACCTGCTCGTGACCCTCGGTGGACGACCGATCACCGATGTGGCTGCGCTCCATGCGCAGCTGGGCAGCGACCGTCTGGGCCAGACCCTTACGGCAAAGGTTATTCGCGGCGGCGTGCCACACGAATTGAACGTAACCATTGCTGAGCGACGTCCATGAAATGGAGCTTGATAGATGTCGAATGAAAACCTCTCCACTGGCCTCTCCAATGACCTTGCCAGGCTAGCGGAACGGCTGCGCACAAGCGTCGTGCGGGTGCAGCTAGGGCGCTGGGGCGTCGGATCGGGCGTGATCTGGCGGGTCGCCCAAACCGGCGCTGCCGACACGGCAGAGGCGATCGTTATCACCAATGCCCATGTAGCTGGCGCGGCCCGCACGCGAGTGCTCACGCTGCGGCTCGCCGATGCCCGCGAGATTCAGGCAACCCTCATTGCCTTTGATCCCCCACGCGACCTCGCTGCGCTTCGTCTGCAGGCTTCCGGGCTCCGCGCAGCAGAGATCGGTGATTCCGCTGCGCTGCGTGTGGGCAACCTGGTCGTGGCCATGGGTAATCCACTTGGACGCGAGGGTGCAATGGCCATTGGCGTCGTGGCCGCACGGGCTCCGACCGATCCCAACCTGCCGGTGGAACCTGAAGGTGCCGATCAGAGAGAAACGCATGCCCGTACGCTTCCTTTTCTTGATCCGCGCGGCAGCCCGAATCGCTGGCCTTCTCATCGGCTGGATGTGATCCAGGCGGATATTCGCCTCTACCCTGGCAACTCCGGCGGGCCGCTGGCCGATGCACGCGGTAGGGTCATTGGTATCAATACCATGATCGGGGGTGGGCTGGCCTTTGCGATCCCCAGCCGGACGGTGCAACAATTCCTGGCTGAGATTGAGCCCCTGGCTGGGCGCCTCTATCTGGGCGTTCGCCTGCTGACAGTGCCACTCGCGCCAGCGCTACGGCAGCGCCTGGCAATTGCTCAAGCGACAGCGGCATTGGTTGTAGCTGTAGAGACCGGGAGCCCGGCGGCGGCTGCCGGCATCCAGGTGGGCGATACACTACTGGCAGTGGATAGCCAGCCTGTTCACCATGCCTGGCAGCTTCCACAGATACTGAATAGCAGTAATGCCGGGGACGGTAAGCCACGCAGGCTCTCGCTCCTCCGTGGTAATGAGCGTCTTGAACTGCTCCTTGTGCCTGCGGTACGTGCGGCTGCATAAGAGCTGCACTAAGAAGAGAAATGGTCAGCCTGGGACCATAGGGTGAGGTAGAGGTAAAACAGCGATGCATATCTACATCGTCTCAGCCTACCCGGCGGTGCGCGCCGGGCTCGCGGCACTGATGCGCGAGCAGCCCGGCTGGCTTGTCGTCGGCGAAAGCACACCCGATGCTCTCGCTCGCTCGGCAGACCAGGAAAGCCCCGACATCGACGTCAACCGGACAGTGGATATCCTGCTGGCCGATCTTGATGGCATAACTGAACTGAACACCATCGCGCTCTGGCTGGCCACATTGCACCCACGTGCCGGCATGGTAGGTATGAGCGCAGGTATCAACGCACCCCAGCATGCCGGCGCTCGTGGGCGCGCTACCCCGGAGGGACAACCCCTGCTTGCGGCAATCGCTCGGCTGGCCGAAGACTACGGAATAGCGTTTGGTTTGCTCCTGCGCGATGCCGCCACCGCAGAGATCGTCGCGGCTATCAATGCCGTTGCTGGCGGGCTTATTGTGTTGGATCGCCGCCTTGCCAGCAATTTGCTGGCAGCACCGGAGCGTACCCTGGCGCCGGCCACTGAGCTCCTGGATAGAGACGAAGCCCTCACGGCACGCGAGTTTGAGGTCCTGCAACTCATGGCGCAGGGCCTCCCCAACAAAACTATCGCCGCGCGCCTGCATATCAGTGAGCATACCGCAAAGTACCACGTCTCCACCATCATGATGAAGCTCGGTGCTGCCAGTCGGACCGAGGCCGTCACCATCGCCGCGCGCCGGGGCCTGCTCATCCTCTAGGAGAGGCTGTACGTCTCTCGCCGATTTCTGCGTTTTGCCTGCACCGCTGAAGGGCAATGTCCCGAATCCTCCTTTTCCCCCTGCCGCTTATGGGCGCCGACGGGAGGCCGGCGTCATTGCCGGTTCTCCACCCATGACTTGACGTGCCCATATTGCCCGAAGCTCTGTGATAGCCTGGCGCTTGTTTGACAGCGTCTGGAAGGGTGAGCTACAATAAAGTGTAAGGGTCTATCTGCCTTGGCTCAGCGCTAGGGAATGGACGTTTGTGCTATAATAATGGGCACGACTGGCGAGGGAGCATATCCACTATGGGAGTGAAAAACGACGAGCATACGAGACAGGCAGGTTGATTCGTGAGAATTCTCGCCGCATTCTCTTCCTCGCGCTGCCATCAGAGCAGCGCCTCCCGCACTGGTTGTCAATTGCGACGTGAGAAAGGCCCAGGTCTGCTCTGAGCCGCTCCGCTATCGCGCTCCCCTGGCTGTGCAGGTAGATTACTGTATGGTGGTTCAGCATCGGGTTTTCATAGCCCACCGAGGTGTTCGGAGTAAGCATGCTCTCCCGACACCTGAAACAGACAAGTGATAGAGCCGCCAGAAAATGGCGGCTGCTGAGAGGCGAGTTCAACCATGAGTATCAATGTACAAACCAAGTCCTCTGCCTCCGGTGTCCAGGATCGGACGATGATAGTGAATGATTTCTCTATCGTCGCCGCCACCGTGAACGGTTCCGGCAGCCAGACGGCCAATACCGTCTTGCTGCGCGCGCTGTTCAAAATGGGCATTCCGGTAAGCGGGAAAAATCTCTTTCCATCTAACATTGCCGGCTTACCAACTTGGTTTAGCATCCGGCTCAGCAAAGATGGCTTTGTATCGCGTCGCGACAAAGCTGAGATTCTGGTCGCGATGAACCCGCAAACGGCCGCAGAAGACATTGCCAATCTCGTACCAGGTGGTGTCTGTATTTACCCCTCTGAATGGAAACTCAAGGAAAGCCGCGAGGATGTCATCTACTATCCCATTCCCGCTCAGCAGATGGCCAGAGAGTCTGGCGCCAGCACCGAGCTGCGCCCCTATGTTGCCAATATGGCCTATGTCGGTGCACTGGCCGAGTTGCTGGGCATCGAAATGAGTGAGATTGAGGCAGCTATCTCGGCCCACTTTAAAGGCAAAATCAAACCTATCGAACTCAATTTTGGCGTGGTCCTGAAAGCCGCACAATACACCCGCGAGCACCTCCCCAAGCGCGACCCGTATCGCGTGGAGCGTGCCAATCTGAACGAAGGGAAAATCCTCGTCAATGGCAATTCCGCTGCTGCCCTTGGCGCTATTTTCGGCGGCTTCACAGTTGCCGCCTGGTATCCTATCACCCCCTCAACCAGCCTGATCGATGCCCTGACCGAGTATGCACGTCAGTTGCGGGTAGACCCGCAGACTGGTGAGCATACCTACGCGATCGTGCAGGCAGAAGATGAGATCGCGGCCCTGGGCATAGTGGTCGGCGCTGGCTGGGCAGGTGCACGGGCGATGACCTCAACCTCCGGCCCGGGCATCTCCCTGATGACCGAGTATGCTGGACTGGCCTATTTCGCCGAAGTGCCGGCGGTCGTCTGGGATATCCAGCGCATGGGACCCAGCACCGGCCTGCCCACGCGGGTCTCCCAGGGCGATGTTCTGCTCTGCTACTATTTAGGCCATGGCGACACCCGCCATGTCTGCCTCTTCCCCGGCAATATGAAGGAATGCTTCGAGTTCGGCTGGCGTGCCTTCGATCTGGCAGAGCGACTCCAGACGGTAATCTTCGTGCTCAGCGATCTCGATCTCGGCATGAATCTCTGGATGACTGAGCCTTTCGACTACCCCGATCAGCCTATGGATCGGGGCAAAGTCCTCTCGGCTGAGGATGTTGCCCGCCTGGAAGGCTTCCAGCGCTATGCCGATGTGGATGGTGATGGCATCCCCTATCGCACGTTACCCGGCACCGATCATCCCCTCGCCGCCTATTTCACCCGTGGCAGCGGCCACAATGCCCGGGCGCAGTATACAGAGCGCCCGGACGAGTGGGAGGCCAACCTCCAGCGTCTGGCTCGCAAGTTCGCGACCGCCCGCACACTGGTGCCAAAACCCGTGCTGGATGCAGTCGAGGGCGCCAATATCGGCCTGATTGCCTACGGTTCGACCGATCAGCCGATGCCCGAAGTGCGCCATATGCTGGCCGAGCGCGGCATCAAGACGAGCTACCTGCGGATGCGTGCGTTGCCCACCGAGGAAACCTTCCAGCAGTTTGTGCGTGCCTACCCACGCATCTATGTCATCGAGAATAACTTCGACGGTCAGATGGCCAGGATCCTCCAGACCGAGGCCCCCGACTACGCCGGACGCATCAGGTCTGTCTGTCACTGCGATGGCTTGCCACTGACCGCGACCTGGATCGTCCAGGCTATCCTGGAACAGGAGGGCTAAAAAGCGATGTCGATCACCCAGGAAATCTCAACGGGAGGGCCGCAAGGCGGTCCCAAAGTAAACCGTATTGGCCTCGAACGCCAGGATTATAAAGGCTCTCCTTCCACGCTCTGCAAGGGATGTGGCCATGATTCCATCTCGGCCCGCATCATCTCCGTCGCCTATGAGCTTTCGATTCGCCCGACCCAGGTCATTAAGCTGAGCGGTATCGGCTGCTCCAGCAAAACCCCCGCCTACTTCCTGAACCAGGCCCATGGCTTTAATGGCCTGCATGGACGCATGCCATCCCTGGCAACTGGCGCAACGCTGGCTAATCGCTCACTTATCGCTATCGGCGTCAGCGGCGATGGCGATACTGGCAGTATTGGCATGGGCCAGTTTATCCATATGTGCCGCCGCAACATCCCCATTGTTTACATTATTGAGAACAATGGTGTCTATGGGCTGACAAAAGGCCAGTTCTCGGCGACAGCTGATGAAGGCCAGAAACTCAAGTATGCCGGTGTAAACGAGCTGCCTCCCGTTGATCTCTGCTTGCAGGCTATCGCGGCGGGCGCCGGCTTCGTGGCCCGCTCCTTTGCTGGCGACCCACGGCAGGTCGAGGCCCTCCTCAAAGCGGCATTAAGCCATCGCGGGACAGCGGTGCTGGATATCATCAGCCCGTGTGTTACCTTTAATAACGAAGAGGACTCGACCAAGAGCTACCCCTATGGTAAAGCCCACGAAGAGGTCATCAATGACTTCACGTTTATCCCGGCGCGTGAGGAGATCACGGTGGACTACGCAGAGGGCGAGACGATTGACGTAGAGATGCACGATGGCTCGCTCATTCGGCTCCGCAAGCTCGATAGTCGCCATGATCCCACCGACCGCTTCGCTGCCATGCGTATCCTCGAAGAGGCTCGCGAAAAGCGCGAGTTCATTACGGGCCTGCTTTATGTGAACGAGTCCCGACCTTCCTTCCCAGAGCTTGAGCGTCTACCCACCACTCCACTGGTGCATCTGCCAGCAGAGCGCCTGCGGCCATCACGCGAGGCCCTGGCCAGGATCATCGCCGGCCTCAGCTAGGCATGCTACCATCGTATGCCTTGCAGAGAGCAGCGGCGCTGGAGGATCGCTCCATAGCAGCGATCCTCCAACGCCGCCAAACGTTCTATGCAGACTTGCTGGACAGCGCCGCGCCGATGATCCAGCCGGCAGCCCCCAAAACAAACCCGATGCCCAACCAGATAAGCGCGGCTATCGTTCCATCCAGTCCCGCGACCAGCAGCAACGCCGTCGCCAGCATGAGTCCGCCGCTCAGACCAACGATAAGCCCTATTAAGCAGCCCAGATGCGCCAGATTCCGCCCTTTAAGCTTGCGTAACACCCGGTTTCCTCATACAGCGCACGCCAGCGCGCTGCCATATGACCATGACTCTGTTTGTCATTACTCCCACCTGCACCGGCTTGAGTGCTGCTGTCCAGACTATAGCGCACCCTATCCACAGCGTCAAGCACACTCTACAGCGGATGGCGCAGGTTTTGCAAAACAACTGCTCGAGAAAATCCAATTAGCTGTTCCGTATCAGGTGCGGCAGCTACGACTTTTATCCTATAGACAGCCGAACAATCAGCGAATATACTGAGCTATTGTGCTGAAGATCCCTGTCTGGATGGGCAACGTGTCCATTGCCCCGCGCAACTGACACGTCCGATCAGCAGAGATGGATGTGCAGCGCTCTGCCAGAGACCTGCTGGAGCCAGGCAGTTTCTTGCCTGGCAGGGCATGGATGCGCTGCGAGAGGAGGATAAATGGTCTGGCTCATTCTCAGCGTCCTGTGCTCAGCAATTTTGACGCTCGCGTTCTATCGAGCAATCACCATGGCCCGCGCTCGGATTGCGTTGCTCCCTCGCCCTTGGGATAAGCGGAATGCTTCAGACCCCCCATTGATCTCAGTGATCATCCCTGCCCGCGATGAACAGGAAAATATCGCCCATTGCGTTCGCTCCCTTGCCCGCCAAGACTACCCACACCTGGAGATTATTGTGGTGGACGATAACTCTACCGATGCCACCCCGCGCATCCTCGAACGGCTCTGCCAGGAGATCCCCAACCTGCGCATCATCTCGGGTCGCCATCTTCCGCATGGCTGGACCGGCAAAAACTACGCGCTCTTTCAGGGTGTACGGAGTGCCAGGGGCGACTGGCTCCTCTTCACTGACGCGGATACCCGCCATCACCCCTATACACTCTCAACAGTCCTTGCCTATGCCCTGTCAACCCACCTGGACTTTCTCTCTCTCACCCCGCGTCAGCAGGCTATCGGCTTTTGGGAGCGCGTATTCTGGCCGATGCTCATCGGCTGCTTTGCCGCCGCAACCAATGGCTTCGCCCGCCCCCGACGCGCCCGTGACGCCCGCGCCCATGGCGCCTTCATCCTGACTCGCCGGGTCGCCTACGAAAAAGCCGGTGGCCATCTCCAGGTACGTCATATAGTCCTCGAAGATGACGCTCTTGCCGGCATTGTGTGGGAGGCCGGCTTCGCCACGCGCCTCGTTGCCGGGGAGGACCTGGTCACGGTACGGATGTTCCGCTCTCTCGGCGAAATCTGGCGTGGCTACGGCAAAAACCTCTTCCAGAGTCTCAGTGGCCGCCCCTCAGGGGGACCATGGGTGCTGGCTACCTTCCTGCTCACCCTTTTAGGTGGATGGCTATTGTCATTCGCACTGTTTGCTGCTGCATGCTGGTGGTCTGCTCATGAATTAGCACCAATGAATCACAGTCTCTTCACAATAGCACTCATCCTGGCAGCTATCAATCTCTTCCTGACACTGGTGTACTTTGGCTCGATTAGCTATGGCCTGCGATCCCCCATATGGTATGCGTTCACTGCCCCGCTGGGCGGGCTCCTGCTCCTGGCCATTTTTGCCCGCTCCGTTTACGGCGTCTGGGGACATCGGCCCGTGCCCTGGAAAGGTCGCCTGTACCCACTCCCACGTCAAGAACCCGAAGTCCTTGTCCCCCCTGGTGAGCGAAAGCGCTGATACCCTGGTGCAGACCTGTTCAGGCTGTAGCAGCATCGGGCAGAAAAACCTGCCCATCTACTGACACTCCTGCTCGCTTTGTCGTACAGAACTGCACCACGATCACCAGGAGCCAGCTGAAACGTTTAACTGGCTCCGCAAATGAGACTCACTGCCCCTGACCGGCAAAAGATGGGGTTGAGTCCCACGGGCTTCTTCTATCCCGGCATGGTCCAGTGGCATCATTTGCAAGAGGCCGCCAGGGATGCCCACAAGGATATTCAGCGCCAAGATGGCGAATGAGAGCGCGACCGCCTCGTAGCTGAGTACACCAAGCTGGCCAACAAGAAAAAAGGTGAGCACGCTATCACGCATCCCTATACCAGCAATAGACACCGGCAGGGCCTGTGCGGCACTTACCAGGACCATGACCCAGGCAAAGTTGAGAAACGAAACATGGATGCCTAGCCCCAGAGCCAGCCAGAACGCCGCGCTAATAATGCCTAATTGGTAGAGCACTGAAAGGCCAAGCACCAGTCCCAGACGACCCATCGTCGTCTGATAGGAACAGAGACTATGCCAGAGTGGTGCCAGCCACTCGCCAGAGCCGCGCCTCACCCACCGCATGCGCAAGTGCCAGCTCAATGGGCAAAGGACCCGATCAAGCAAGCGTGATAACCCTGGTATCAGGAAGAGACTGTGGAGAAAAATAACCCCAACAAAGCAGCACGCGATCATCCCTATCCAGATACCCCGATCCGGCAGTCTGGGAGCCAGGATCAGCCCGGGGATGCTCAGAACCAGTGAGGCCATAAAGAGCAATATCTGATCAATCAACACTGATGCCCAGACCTTGCTTGCCTTGCGCGTAGAGCGTCCGAGCAAGAGCGCCTTGACCCCATTCCCACTTTCCTGACCTGGCAGCACAAGATTGTAGAAAGCGGCAATATAAGTCAGGCGGAGGGTATGGAGAAACCCCGTTTTGATACCCTGTGCATGCAACAATTCGCGCCACTTCCAGGTTGCGGCGAGCGCTGCAACAATGGTGCTGGCGATAGCAAGCACTATTGGATAGCCTAGGAGTCCACGCAATGTCAGCAGCACCTGACCCATATTCACACGCGAGAGCACAAGCCAGATGAGCATGCCACTGGCAATGGTGCGAAGCAGGTGCAGTCCCCAACACGTTCCCCTGGACCTACCGGTGCATTTCATCCGTGAATGATTCCCCTTCCAGGCTGTTTTTCTCAGAAACCTGAGAGAGAGGGAGCCAGGCAAACAGGAGAATACCTCCTATGGTCCCTGACCAGGCGCTGGCTGCCTCTGGCAATCCCGCTTTGTGCACTTGTCTCTATCATCGCACTCTATGACGTGCTACCATGCGGATGGATGCTTCGCTGGCCACAAAATCCTATGCCCCTATTCCCCTGGTACTGAAGATGCCTGTGAGAGTGAACGGATGGCTGCCCTGACTTCTTGATGGAGCACGGCCAGTGTCAGACCAGCAATCACCATAACCCAGCCGCTGCCCAATAGACGCAGTGTCAAGAAAGCTGCCACTGCTCCATCGCGTGGAATGCCGAAAGTCAGCAGCACACCTAACCCTGTTGCCTCCACGGCTCCCAGGTGGGGAATAACCGGCAGCACGAGCACCACCAGCACCGAGAACGCATAGGCAGCGATGGCAACGTGTGGCGAAAGCATGCGGAGATGGAGCGCCCTGCCAATAGCATAGAGGGCGATAGCCTGGGCCCCGAGATAAACGGTCGTAATCGGCAGCCCGATCGCAAACGCCCGCCAGGTGAAAAGACGTTGACCACCATCGAGGAAACGCTCTGCCGCTGTGGCCACCCTGTGTAAGGGTGGATACTGTTGGAAGCGATATGCCAGCCTCTTCGCGAGCGGGGTGCGGAAGAGCAATATGCCGGCGATTATGAGAGCCAGCGCGAAGACTATCAGCGATGGGCGCAGCCAGAGCCAGCCCGGAATATCGAGGATGAACAACACGCTGAGGCAGCAGGTAATCTCGGTGACGAGCATCCAGGTCGTCGCCACAGAGGACTGTCCCAGATCTGCTTGAATCGCACCTTTGAGGAGATAGTTCTCAAGATAGATGCCTAACGGCACGTTGATGCTCAGTTCGCCGCCCGCGAAAGCCATAACCAGATCGCGCCATGCAGGCCGGATCCCCACACAGCGTAAGAACAAAGCCCACTGGCATCCTTTCGCGATCAGATAGATCAGCGATAACAAACAGATCAGGGCGGCATTCGCCACAACGGCTTCGCGTATCTCTGCGAAGACTTGCCCGGCATTGGCAAAGGTGAGCAAAAAGGTGATGAGCCCGGCGCTCATCACCAGAGGCACAGTAACACCGGGACGCAGAACCACTGGCAACCGCAGACTCCCCTTGAGTCGGTGATCAATGGCGGCATTGGCAGTATCCTGACTGATAGCCGGCTCATCGCTATAGCCGTTCACCGGAATAGGTTTCCTCTCTTCTCTTGACCGCTGCTGTGTCCCCACTATATCGTAGCTGTTACCGAAAGTCCAGCATCGTGCCTCTTTAGCTCGCCGCTGCTAACCTTGCTAAAAACGCACGCAGCTCCTCTGGCAACGGCACGGTAAACGCCAGCGGCTTGCCACTCAGCGGGTGAGCGAAGCGCAGTTCGGTGGCATGGAGAAACAGGCGCGGTGGCATTGGCTCTTGCTTACGGCCGTACAGCAGATCACCCACGATAGGATGATGAATAGCCGCCAGATGGACGCGGATCTGGTGGGTGCGTCCCGTCAGTGGCTGCACACGCAAAAGGGCGCGATGCTGGTAACGCTGCTGTACCCAGAAGAGCGTGCGCGCCTCTCGTCCGCCACGGGCAACAATAGCCATGCGCTGGCGGTCGCGGGGGTCGCGCCCGATGGGGGCCTCGATTTCGCCCGCATTGACTGCCGGGAGCCCTTCCACCAGAGCCAGATAAAACTTCTCAACCTGCCGCTCGCTGAACTGATGCTGCAAGTGCTCCAATGCCAGGGGGGTTTTGGCGATTACCATCAGGCCCGAGGTATCTTTATCCAGCCGATGCACAATACCTGGTCGCTCCCCTGTCACACTGCCAGCCAGTTCAGGCGCATGCGCCAGAATGACGTTGACCAGCGTGCCGTGGGCATGCCCAGGTGCAGGATGCACAACCAGACCAGCCGGCTTATTGATAACCACCAGTGCCTCATCCTCGTAGAGGATATCCAGAGGCAGCGCTTCTGCCTGAAGCCGTGTCGGCTCCGGGGGCATGAGCATGACTCTGACATGATCGCCCAGAGCCAGGATCCGGCTGGCTTTCGCTTCCTGGCCGTTGACCAGCACGTACCCTTGCCGAATCAGTTCCTGTACCCGGCTACGTGAGTAGCCACTCAATTGTGCCGTGAGAAAGATATCCAGACGCTGACTGGCAGCCGCAGCGTCAACCGTCCATTCTCCTATGTTATGAGCCATTGCCAGCCCTGCTGCGTTGTGTTTCGCTCACAATGTTTTAGCATCCACGCTGGTTTAACAGTTCATTGGCGCAGCGCCTGACGGCAATGCGTCAGTGCCGATCACGCTCTCCGTGTGCCTGCGGCTGCACCTCTTGCTGTGGCTCAGCAGCCTGCTGATTAACGTCCACTGCTGGCTTACTTGGCGGAGATAGCCACAGGAGAAAAACCAGCAGCAGGACTCCGATTGTAATCCCGCTATCAGCCACATTGAAGACCGGCCACGAGAAAACATGTCCTATATGGAAATAAAAGAAATCAGTCACATAGCCGTGGCGTATGCGATCCAGCAGGTTGCCGGCGGCTCCGCCCAGGATCAGTCCAAAGCATATCTTGAGCAGGAGGCTCCCACTGTTGCGAAAGCGCGTGTAGAGCACAGCTATCGCAATCACCGCAATAGCAATAAAGACGAATAATACGCTATCGCCCTGGAAAATGCCAAATGCGGCACCAGTATTATGGACCAGGGTCAACTCAAAGATTCCTGGAACGAGAGGAACCGCAAGTGGCGCAGTCGGCTGAGTGAAATAGCTAAGAATCAGATGTTTGCTGATCTGATCCATGCCAAAAACAATGATTGATACCAGAAGCATGATCAGATCATTCATGCGTGCGCGGCCTATCTTCACAAGAGCGCATCCTTCCCTAACCGCAAGCATAGAGTAAGAGTAAAGGAGAGCCGGTCTACCTTACAGTCTATCTTCATACCTGAGCAGCCCGTGCTTCCTCCTTTGCCTGACACTCGATACAGAGCGTGGCGTAGGGGAGCACTTCCAGGCGCTTCTGCGCGATCGGTTTACCGCACCGCTCGCAGATGCCATAAACGCCGGCATCCAGGCGCTCCAGCGCATGCCTGACTTGGCGCAGAATTTTCTGACTGTTCGTAATGAGTCCGCGATTGCGCTCGGACAGAGAGAGCGCGTCAGCATCATCAACGATATCACTGGGAATACCGCCGGACTCTAACAGCGGATCTGGAGTAAGAGCAGACTCCTCGCCCTGCTCAAGATCCTGGATCAGGGCTTCGAGGCGCTGACGCTCTTCCTCAAGGCGACGGCGAATTACCTCAATATTTTGGACCATCGTCTTTTATGCTCCTTGCTGGTGGTGGGTGTATTGTACTGCACCGCTTACCATCGTGACAAACACGTCCGGATAGAGCAGCGATTGTCTGGTGTCATATTGTGCAAAGATGCCCCCCCGTTGGAAGGCTATCCCCCTGCGGGAAGAGCGCTCGAGATGCAGGAGCCCCCTCCTCACATAGTGAGAATTATACCAATATATGCCAATATATGAAGGAAGAGGCCCCTACCGCCTCTTTGAACCGCCCTCCTGGATGCGCATCTCCTCAAACGCGCGTGATTGCCACGCGTACTGTATGTCCACCCAGCTTCCCGGCAGGAATAGTATCCGTAAATTCACCGGTCACGGCTGCGCTTTCCTCCGTTGTCACCGCCAGCGTCTCTGCAAGCGTCTCCTCCTGGAGATAGTCTCGGTAGCGCTGCACGATCGCAGCCAGTTCGGCATCCGTGGCGATCTGAGTGTGGATATGCTCCTCAATGCTGAAATCGGCCCGTTTGCGCATATCCTGAATGGCGTGGGTCAGCTCGCGCACCAGCCCCTCAGCCACCAGTTCCGGCGTCAGGGTGGTATCGATTGCTGCCACATAGCCGCGATCCTCAGCCGCTACATAGCCGGCGCGGGCGGTAGCGACAACCTCTACCTCGTTCGCAGTCAGCGTCACCGTCTGCCCATCCACCGCTACCTCCAGCGGCTCACCCGCACGCAGGCGTCGCACTGTCTCGCGTGTATCCAGCGCGCGCACCGCTGCCAGGATGCGCGGGAGCAGCTTCCCATAAGTTGGGCCGAGCACGCTGACCACCGGCTTCAGAGTATAGACAAGCATATCGCTATCCTCTTCAATGAAGCCAAGACGTTTAATATTTAGCTCTTCCAGAACTTGCGCAGCCAGCCGATTCAGACTAACGCGCTCTTCATCGCTGGTGACGCGCACATAGATCGCGGCCAGCGGCTGGCGCACCTTGATTCTGGCCTTCTCGCGTGCCGCGCGCCCCAGGTTAACGATGCGTATAATCAGCCGATTCTCGCCTTCCAGGCGCTCGTCAATCAGCCGCTCGTCGGCAACTGGCCAATCGCAAAGGTGCACACTGAGCGGTGCATCCTGATCCACGCTCCGCACCAGGTTCTGGTAGAGCTCCTCAGCATAAAATGGTGTAAACGGCGCCAGCAGCCGTACCAGCGTCTCTAAACACTCATAGAGCGTCAGGTATGCTGCCGCCTTGTCGGTATCGGTCGCGCTCTTCCAGAAGCGCCGCCGGCTGCGCCGCACGTACCAGTTGGAAAGATCGTCCACAAACTCGCTGATTGCCCGCGTTGGTCCCGCCATCTCATAGGCTTCGAGCCCGCTGGTTACCGCAGCTACCGTGCGCTGCAACCGGGATAGCGCCCAGCGGTCCAGATCGCTCCGCTCCGCTACCGGGACCTGATACTGCTTCGGATCAAAGCTGTCAATGTTGGCATAGGTGACAAAGAAGGCATAGATGTTCCACAGCTTGTCCATTGTGCTGCGGACGTTTAGCCAGCGCTCGCTGACGCGTACCGGAACACCCTCTGCCTGCGCTCGTGCCACATCTTCCTCAGAGGGGATGCGTGGGAAATTCAGGTTATGGGCAGGTGGCTGGCTCGCGTAAAGCCAGCGCATAGTATCAGCGCCCACCCGCTCGGCAGCGTCATCGAACCAGATGGCGTTGCCCTTGCTTTTGTGCATCTCCTCGCCATCCTCATCCAGCAATGTCGCAAAGCCCAGTACCGTGCGAAATGGCTCGGCGTTCTCCAGCGCCGTGCTCATCACCAGCAATGAGTAGAACCAGTTGCGGAACTGACCGGGAAAACTCTCGGTGATGAAGTCTGCCGGGAACCATTCACGCCAGTAAGCCCGGTTGTGCCGATAGTCCAGCGTCGAGTAAGGGACAATGCCGGCATCTAGCCAGGGATTCCCGACATCTTTAATGCGCGGGACAATGGCACCACAGCGCAAGCAGCGGATCTTGACAGCATCAATCCATGGGCGATGCGGCGTGTGGCCCGCAAACTCTTCCCAGCCCTCTACTGCGCGCTCCCGCAACTCCTCATCACCACCAATAACCTCAAAATGACCGCAGGCCGGGCACTCATAAATGGGCAGCGCCAGACCCCAGTAGCGCTTCTTCGAGATCATCCAGTCATCCATATTGCGCAGCCAGTCCAGCTCGCGGTCCAGCCCAAACTCCGGAATCCAGCGGATGCGCCGCGTCACCTCCATCATCAGCGGACGGAGCTCCTGCATCGAAATGAACCACTCATCCACCAGCCGGAAGACCAGCTCCGTCCCACAGCGCCAGCAGACGGGATAGCTATGGACGTACTTCTGCGTGCGGTACAGCATCCCCTTCCGTGTCAGATCGGCGATCACCGCAGGGGCAACCTCACCGGCACTGCGTCCGGTAAGCCAGGCGTAGCCGTCAACATAGACACCAAACTCATCAATGGGCGCCAGCACTGGCAGGTGATACTGCTTCGCAAGCTCGAAGTCCTCTTTGCCACAGCCCGGCGCAATATGCACAATACCCGTCCCCTCGGTCGCGCTCACCTCTTCCCACGGGATAACACGGTGTTCCACGCCTTGCTGTGCCGGCAAATCATCGAACGGCCCCTCATAGGTCCAGCCCAGCAGTGCCTGGCCCGGCAACTGCTCGACTACCGAATACTCTGGCTTGTCGCGCCCACGCAGCTCTTTGAGCCGTGGTACCGCACCTTCCGCCAGATAGTATATATCCTCACCCTGGCGCACTTTGACATATGTCAGGTCCGGGTGTACTGCTGCCGCAACGTTCGCCGCCAGCGTCCAGGGCGTGGTTGTCCACACCAGCAGGTACTCCCGCTCGCGCCCACGCAGGGGGAAGCGCACGAAAAGGCTGGTATGCTCAATGGTCTGGTAGCCCTCAGTGGCGATCTCCATATTGGAGAGGCCGGTGGCACAGCGTGGGCACCAGGGCATGACATCATGGCCCTTATAGATCCAGCCCCGCTCGTGACAGCGCTTCAGGAAGTACCAGATACTATAGTTGTTCTCATCGGACATCGTGTAGTAGGAGTGGTCCCAGTCCATCCAGTAACCCAGCCGGATCGACTGCTCAGTCTGCCGTTGCGCAAAGCGCAGCACGCGCTCTTTACAGCGCTCGACAAATGCCGCCACTCCATATGCCTCGATCTCTCGCTTGTTGGTGAGACCCAGCTCCTTCTCAACTTCCACCTCAACCCAGAGTCCCTGACAGTCAAAGCCATTCTGATAGCGCTGACGATAGCCCTGCATTGTCTTAAAGCGCTGGATCAGATCTTTATAGGTGCGTCCCCAGGCGTGATGCACGCCCATCGGGTTATTCGCCGTGATCGGCCCATCAATGAACGAGAAGCGCCGCTCACTATGGACATTGCGCTCCAGATAGCGGCGCATGATCTGGTGCTCATCCCACCAGCACTGGATGCGCCGCTCCAGCGCAGGATAGTCCAGCTTATTCACCGGCTGGACCGGCCGAAAGACTGATTGTCGTGTTTGCATGCGACCTCCCATCCTCCACGGGTTTTAGGGTGCCGGCTGCACGAGAACCGGCTGCGGTGTCAGGGTAATCTCCAGCCGCTTATTGAACTTACCTTTGTTCTCAGTCTTCAGAATCTTAATACCACCTACTTCGCGGGTGCTGGCAACGTGGGTCCCACCATCGGCCTGTAAATCAAGCCCGACGATCTCCACGATGCGAATCTCCCTGATTGTCGGTGGCAACAGGTTAATCTTCGTGCGAATCAGATCCGGTATCTGAAGCGCTCTCTCGCGCGGAAGCATATAGACCTTCACCGGCAGATCGTCCATCACTACGGTATTAATACGTTCTTCCAGGAAACGCAACATGGTATGATCGAAACGCTCGATCGCAAAATCCATGCGCGCCCGATCGGGATACATCTGCCCGCCAGTAACCTGAGCACCAAAGTCGCGGAAAATGATCCCGCACAGAATATGCAACGCCGTGTGCATGCGCATCATCTGATAGCGAAAATCCCAGTCAATAGTCCCACGAACGGTGGTGCCCACCTCGGGAAGCGTACCCTCTACTGTGTGCCAGACCACATCGTCATGCCTGGCCAGGGCAACAACCGGATGGTCCATGCCATCCCACCGCAGGATGCCACGATCAGCCATCTGTCCACCACCACCGGGATAAAATGCGGTGGCATCCAGTGCCACCGCATTCCCCTCGATACCCACAACCGTCGCCGTAAAATCACGCAAGTATGCATCAGTATGGTAGAGCAGTTGTGTCTGCACCGTCGTATCTCCTCGCCAGCAACAATAGAGAAACCATCGACAGAAGCCAGCTTGTGCAGGAAGTGCCCCCGGGCCCCTGGCATCATCCCTGTCAGCCCCTATGTCCAGGTGTTCATGCGCGCAAAGCCTGCTCCGCTGCGGACAAGGCGCTCTCCAGCATAGCCATAAAAAAACCCACCTCCCGAAGGGGCGGGCCGTGTTCCCGTGGTACCACCCTTGTTAGGTGTGCACATGCACACCTCACTCGTTGGACACCGATCTATGTCCAACCCGCTTGCTAACGGACGGGCAACCGGCCAGATCTAATGCCGCGCGATCACGCGGGTTCGGCTGGCAGCTCAGGAGCGATCTTCGGCCAGTGGCACACATCCGTTCGCACCATCCCCGGACTCTCTGGTGTGCATCCGCTGGCCTACTGGTTCCATCATCGCCTTTTGGACATGAAGCCAGCGCCTGGCGCTGGCCCTGTTCGCCTCCAGTATGGCACATAGACGGTTGTAAGTCAAGCAGCTACCCGCGCTGCCGTTCTCCGGGTTGAGAAGAAGCTCACCATATTAACCATATCAAGAGTAGCGCTACGGAAGCTCACCAGAGGCAGAGTAGCGAGCAATACAGGTATCGTTTGCTTATGCTTTTCTTTCCCCTGTGTCGGCTTTTCTGGGTTGCCGATGAAGAGGACCAGACCAACACGGTCAGCCCCAATGGGGCAGCGATCGGTTGCGTAAGGCAGATGCGGCGCACAGGCCTTCTGGCCCATCAGCCAGCGCTTTGCAGAGCCACTTCCCGCAGGCGTTTCACGTCGCGCATCGGTGGGGCGCCGAAGAGGCTTTTGTACTCGCGACTGAAGTGGGAAGCGTCCCGGTACCCCACGCGATAGGCTGCACTCGCCGCGTCCAGGTCTTCGCTCAGCATCAGGCGGCGGGCCTCCTGCAGCCGCAGCCGCTTCTGGAATTGTAAGGGGCTCATCCCCGTGACGGCTTTGAAGTGGTGATGGAATCCCGAGACGCTCATCCCCAGCTCGCGCGCCATCTGCTCGATGCGCAGTGGCTGGTCGAAGTCTCGACGGAGTCGATTGACTGCTCTGGCGATGGAGGGGGTATAGCCCCCCGGGATCGCCAGGTGACGGAGTCGGGCACCCTGCTCTCCCATCAGCAGTCGGTAGATAATTTCCCGCGTGATCAGCGGCAGAAGAACCGGCGCTTCGGCAGGGGCATCCAGGAGCCTGACGAGCCGCACAAAGGCGTCCAGCAGATTCGCATTCAGCGGGCTGACGGCGATGGCCCGCACAGCCGCAAGATCTCTCGGCGAGGCGTGATCGGCCTCAACCAGGACCTCACCCACAAGGGTAGGGGCAAGTTCCAGGCGGAGACTGAGGTAGGGCCGCTCCGTCGAGGCTTCAAGAACCTGACTGACATAGGGCAGCTCGATAGTGGTGAGCAGGTAATGCAAGGGATCGTACTGGTAGCGACTGTTGCCCAGAAGGACCTCTTTGCTGCCCTGGGCAATCACACACACAGAGGGCTCGAGCACGCTGTGAACCGGCTCCAGAGGCGTGGAGCGGCGAGCTAGGTGCAGCCCTGGGAGCGGCTGGATCGCCCCATCTTCGCGGATGGCCCACGCGATCCGCTCAACCAGTTCCTCGCGATTGGCCTGCACCCGCTGTACCTCGCGTTCTGCCTGCTGGAGAATCATCACATGCATAGGAACCTCTTCTCTTGCTTCTCCATTGCCCATCTGGAAAATTTGCAGAATCATTCAATCATTTTCGACAATCATTCTATCACCCTGTCCTCTACAGTGTCTCTAATTACCCTGGACAGAGAACATGCCACTCTGCTTTTGCAGGCATGATGGAGAAATTGAGCAAATTCGACTGAATGGAAGTGGCCAGTAGGAGTCAAGATGATGAGTAAGAACATCGAAGGAAAGGTCGTCGTCATCACCGGCGCGAGCAGCGGGCTGGGCGAGGCGACTGCCCGGCTGCTCTCCGCACAGGGCGCAAGCGTCGTGCTGGGGGCGCGGCGCGTCGAGCGCCTCCAGTCCTTGGCCAAGGAGCTGACCGACCGTGGCGGCAAGGCCCTCGCCATCCCAACAGACGTCACTCACTACGACCAGGTGAAGCGATTGGTCGACACAGCCGTGCAGACATACGGCCGGATCGATGTCATGATCAACAACGCCGGGCTGATGCCGCTCTCGCCACTCGAGCGCCTCAAGATCGACGAGTGGAACCGGATGATCGACGTGAACATCAAGGGCGTGCTGTACGGCATTGCTGCAGCGCTGCCGTATATGAAACAGCAGCAAGCCGGGCACATCATCAACGTCTCCTCGGTGTCCGGCCATAAGGTCCGCCCCGGCAACGCGGTCTATGCGGCGACCAAACATGCCGTGCTAGCCATCTCCGAAGGGCTGCGCCAGGAAGTGAAGCCCTACAATATTCGTACGACGGTGATCTCACCAGGCGCGGTCGCAACGGAACTGCCGAACAGCGTGACCGATCCAGATACCGCCGAGAACGTCCGGAAACTCTATGAGATTGCCGTTCCTGCCGAATCATTCGCACGAGCAGTCGCCTTCGCCATAAGCCAGCCGGAGGAGGTGGACGTGAACGAGATCCTGTTCCGGCCCACGCGCCAGGAGTTTTAGCTCCTCCGGCTTCCAGTTCCCGCGTCGGCTCGTCCAACAGAGCCAGCTGCTCGCGCGGAACCTGGCCACCGCAGGACGCAAACATCAGGAGCCTGCGCGAGGTGTTCGGGGCATGGCAGCGACCCGATCGCCCTCGCCCATTGAATGTGGCCAACAAGGCATAAACGATGATAGCTGTTGCAGCCCCTGTGAGCGTATGCAGTCGCATTGACCTGGTTGTCAACAATGCAGGGGAAAGGCCGCAGCGAAACACCCGATAAGCGACAGTCGATTGGTATGCACTACTGCCAGTGCACCCATCAAGTTCGATCACCGTATCATTTTGGGAAAAGCCTGCGCTTAGTGATGCATCCGCTAACGAACAACGGAGACCTCTATGGCACACACCGATTTTCGCACTGCCCTGCAGGGCACCAACGAAATCGAGATCACTGTGACCGGTCGAACGTCCGGTCGATCCTTTTCCTATCCCGTTTGGTTCGTCCTGGAAGGCGAAAAGCTCTATCTGCTTCCAGTGAAGGGATCAGATACCAGCTGGTACAAAAACCTGCGCAAGACACCGACTATCCGTCTGGCCGCCAGAGGGAAGACGTTCACCACCAGCGCCCGCCTGCTCACCGACGAGGCACAGGTTGGCGCAGTCGTTGAGAAGTTCCGAGACAGGTACGGCGCAAGGCAGGTGAAAGCCTACTACTCTAAGATCGACGTTGCTGTCGAGATCCCACTCGAGTGAGGTGCCAGCCCGGCTCTGGCAGGCACCGATACCTGCATCTGTGGGTCTGATTTATGGCCCTGCCCAATGCGCGCCATGGTGTACGAGAGCACGAAGAAGATACTGGAACAAGAACTGACACCCGCCAGGAGCTTGCCACCCAGGGCAGAGATAGCGCTACCGAAGCGGCATATATATGGGGACCATGCGGTGCACCATCTCCCCCTATGACAATCATCATATAGGATACATTGGCTGCTAAGAGTACAATATATTGAAACAATCGCCCGTTTCGCGTATGCTCCAGATGGGTCATCGTGTTATTGCCCCTATGGCAACGTGACTCATCAGTATGGTATGAGAGGGGATTGTTGCAGATGAAAACGGGTGAGATCCCAACAATCCAGGCCGCCCGGCGTGGCCTGCGCATTGCGCGCCGCCAGCCTGCTCCTCGCCTCGGCTATAGTATCCGGGGCGACTCAGGACTGAGCGCCTGGCGCCGACGCTTTGGCAGCAAACGCAGCGCAGTCCTGGGCGAACGGGTACGGCTTGATGTCGTGCAGAGTGCAGCGCTGGCGCAAACCATAGCCGCCTTCGTGCTCCTCGTCGTGCTGGTACTGGCCACCCGCCACGGCGAACCTTTCCCATTATTCGAGCTGGCGGCTCTCCTGACGCTGATCGTGCTCTACAGCGGTGTGGCCTACTGGTCCATTGCGCGCTTCGAGCGCCTGAACTATGGCAGCCTGCTGTTGACGTGTGGCGATGGACTGGCGCTGATCCTGCTCTGGGTGCTGCTTGGGCCGCGTAGCGATCTCGCACTGCTGTTGCCCATCATCTTCTGTATCGGCATCATCGTGCTCGATACTGCAGTCATCGTCGGCCTGGCCACCGGCCTCATCCTGACCTACCTGATATTGAGTATCCTGTCAATCCACGCCGGCCGGCAACCACCCCTGACCCTGGCTCCCCCATGGGATCAGCTTGTTCCAGTTGTCCTCACAGTCGGCGGCCTGGCGCTCACCCTCGCCGGCCTGCTCGTGATCAAACACCTCTTTGATCGTGAGACGCAACGATCAGCTCAGGAGGCCGCCGACCTGGACGAACTGCGCCTCCGTGCCTCCCAGCGCAGCCGCCAGTTCATTGCCGATCTGGCACAGTTCCACCACATCCTGGATCAGGCTCTCATGGGCAACTATCGCTTGCGTCTCCATTGCTCTGATAGCGACCTGCGCCCGATAGCACTGGGTCTCAACCAGTTGCTGGAACGCCTGGAGCAGCTCTCACAGGATGGCCAGCGTGCCGAAGAGATCGAAGCGGCCGTACAGGAGCTGGCACAGATGGTCGAGCTTGCTCGCAGTGGCCGCCCCTGGACCTGGCCGCGCCCCAGCAACACCATAGTGGATCACCTGGTGGACGTGCTCCGACGTCCTGCTGCGCGCCGCTCGCTCTGAACCCGCTGCCGGCAGCTACCTTGCACCTTTTCAGCCGGATATGCTACTATTGGGCTGACTATTCGTGTCGGAGGGAATGTGCCACGTTATGCCGCTATCGCTTTCCGGTCCGTATCTATCGCATGCTGAATCCACCGACCAGCGTAATGTCACACGACAGATGCGTCGGTTCCATCGTGCGGTGCGGGCGGCAGCACTCGGCATTGCCGTCAACCTGGGGCTGGCAGTCATCAAGGCCATCTTTGGCGTGCTCGGCAACAGCCAGGCTCTCCTGGCCGATGCCGTTCACTCAGGCGCCGATATGCTCAACTCCGGCATTGTCATGGTCAGCCTCCTGATCGGGCGCAAACCCGCAGACTATAACCACCCCTATGGACATGGGCGCGCCGAAGCCTTCGCATCAAATTTTTCCGCCGTCATGATCGCCCTTGCGGCAGTTGGCGTGGCCTGGGATTCCTGGAGTGCTCTCCAGAACCCCCATGAAGTTGCCCCGGCGCTGTTGCCACTCCTGGTCGCCATCGGCAACTTTGCGCTCAAGGTACCCGTCTTCCTCTACGTAGCAACCATCGCCAGGGCAACGCGCAGCAAATCCGTAGCCGCCGATGCCCGCGACCATCTGCTCGATATCCTGTCTTCGCTCATTGTCGTCGCCGGCATCGTTGGCGCTCGTTTAGGAGTGCGGCAACTCGATCCTATCGCCGGCATGGGCATCGCTATGATTATCCTGCTCATGGCCGTGCAAATCGTCCGCGATGCCGCTGAAGAGCTCATGGATACCACCCCTGACCGCGCTATGCAATTGCGTGTGGCCGCCCTGGCGCGTGCCGTGCCCGGTGTACGCTCGGTCCATGCTGTTGCCGGCCGCACGATCGCCGGTGATATGCTCATTGAGCTACATGTGAACGTGGACCCGGAATTGCGTGTCTGGGAGGCTGCACGCATCGTGGACCAGATCAAAGCGCAGATCATCAACTCCGTTGAGGAGGTTTCACGCGTCGTCGTTGAACTGAACTCGGAATCCTACCAGCCTGATGCCCTGCGCCTGCCCGAAGAACGGCCCAACACACGACACCTGCGGCTCCCCTGGATTATGAGTTGATGGTTATCAGCGCTAACCTGGCCAGCATGGGCTTCCTTGACATTCCTCTCCCCTGCCAGCCTATACTACACTTTAGAAACCATTGTGACCGGCTTATTTGGTCAGGAAGGATCTGCCAATCCATGACTGTCGATGCATCGCGCTTCCGCCAGGTGCTCGGCCGCTTCGCTACCGGAGTCACCATCGTCACCACCCGCAATGGGAACACCATCTCCGGCCTCACCGTCAGTGCTTTTTGCTCCGTCTCACTCGAGCCACCGCTCGTGCTGGTCTGCATCGAGCGCAGGAACAACACGTGCGATTTGATCGATGTGAGTGGCATCTATGCCGTAAGCATCCTGGCAGAAGACCAGCAGTATCTCTCACGCTGTTTTGCGACAACAAAATCAGAAAAATATGACGCCTTCTGTGGCGCGGAATATTTTACGCGGATCACCGGTGCGCCGATTCTGCAGGGATGCATCGCCTACCTTGATTGTCAGGTTGAGGCACGCTATCCCGGTGGCGACCATACCATCTTCCTGGGGCGTGTGCTGGATCTGGGACTGGGTGAGAATGGTCGGGCAGAGGCATCGCCACTGCTCTATTTCCGTGGCCGCTATGAGCGTCTGGGGCACCATGAGGAGCGATAGGTTATGTCGTCTGTCCTGCAAGAGCGACCCCTCGCCCCTCATTGGCAGAAAAACCTGTTTTCAGAGGAAGGTTGCGTAATGGCAGAAGAACAAGCTCAGGTACCACGTGCAGCAATACTGCGCCCACAGGAGCCGGAAGGCCAGCGCGTGCTCGTCGGGATGGCTCATCCCGACGATGGCGAATTCAACTGCGGCGGCACCATCGCCCGCTGGGCGCGCAGCGGCAAAGAGATCTACTACTGCGTCGTGACCGATGGCAACAGTGGCAGCAGCGATCCCACCATGACCCCGGAACGCCTGGTGGCGCTGCGCCACGAAGAACATAAAGCGGCTGCCCGAACGCTGGGCGCCCGTGAGGCTATCTTCCTGCACTACCAGGACGGCCTGCTCGAACCGACGCTCGAGCTGCGTCGCGATATCGCTCGCCTGATTCGACGCCTCAGGCCCGATGCAGTCATCTGCCAGGATCCCACATTGCGCTGGAGCGGACAGCACTACATTAACCATCCCGACCACCGTGCTGCCGGTGAAGCAACCCTTGCCGCTATTATGCCCGCCGCCAGCACCCGCCTCATCTTCCCCGAGCTGCTCGCTGAAGGTCTGGAACCGCATCATGTGCGTGAGATCTTCATCGCTTCTGGCGAGCATGCTGAGACATGGGTGGACATCACCACAACCATGGAGACAAAGATCGCCGCGTTGCAGCAGCACAAAAGCCAGCTTAATGACTGGGATCCAACCGAGATGCTGCGCGAATGGGGACGTAGTGCTGCCCGCCAGGCACGGGCAGCGGGTGTCGCCATCACCGAGTATGCTGAGGGCTTTAAGTACGTGCGGCTCGAAGACTGACAGGCCTCTGCGCTTTGCGGATAGATAGCCCTGAAAGTGCGGGCATCCTCATGGCACCTTGCCTGCGAGCGCATCACTCCCCGGCGCTCTGCTGCTTCATGTGGTACTCATGGATGCCTTTTTTCAGTGTGCCCAGCGCCAGCGTAGCGCAGGTAGGGCGCGTCAGCACCACCTCGCGGCCTAGATCATCCATCAACGTCTCGAAGCTGAGATTTTCAATCTCTTCCACCGTCATCCCCTGAACCATCTCAGTCACATATGATGCCGCGGCCATACTGATCGTGCAGCCCTGGCCATCAAAGTGGACCGCTTCGACCCGATTATCGGGACCAATGCGCGCCATCATCGTAATATCATCGGAACAACCCGGATTACCACCGCGTAGCACAACCTGTGCACCCTCTAACGGACCGCGATTGCGAGGATGCTCATAATGATCCACGAGAAACTCGATAGCCTCTTGCCGGCTCATTGACATAATTCACAACTCCCTGTCATCCTGTGCAAACGATCGCCTGACGCTGCAACTGCCCTCATAAACGCTATCATAGCGCAATGCCGCGATCAAATGATATCCCCACGGCTCCCTACTACTCCAGTCCCCCCTCTTCTTCTGGGAGAGGGGGGACCGACAGGTGAGATGGGGCAGAGCTGTGCTGCCCTGCACATGGATCATCTATCCTAGCGAGCAAATTTCGTCAGGACCGGCATGCCCTCTCTTCAAGAGAGAGGGCGGCCCATCTCCGCTATGGCTTCTCAATTGGGGCACGTACAACGTTGCCCCACTCCGTCCATGAACCATCATAGTTGCGTACATTGGGATAGCCAAGCAACTGCGTCAAAACAAACCAGGTGTGCGCCGAACGCTCGCCTATACGGCAGTATGCAATCACTTCCTTATCCGGCGTCACCCCCTCACTGCGATAAAGCTGGCGCAGTTCCTCAGCCGACTTAAAGGTGCCATCCTCCCGGGCTGCCTTCGCCCACGGAATATTACGCGCACCAGGAATATGCCCGCCACGCTGAGCACCCTCCTGCGGATAGTTCACCATATGGATCAGCTCACCCGTATACTCCTGGGGTGAACGCACATCCACCAGCGCACGGTTCGGCTTGCCCAGGCCAGCCAGTACATCATCGCGGAAGGCCCGAATAGACTCATCCTGCTCGCGAGCATGATAGGTGGCTGGCGGGAAGCTCGGCACCTCTTTCGTCAGTGGCCGGTTCTCTGCGACCCACTTCTGACGGCCACCGTTCATGATCCGGGCATCCTTATGCCCATACAGCTTGAACAGCCAGAAGCTATAGCAAGCATACCAGTTATTCTTATCCCCATAAAATACCACCGTGGTATCATTGCTGATACCCCACCGGCTCATGAGCTGCTCAAACTGCTCTTTGTCGATAAAGTCCCGCTCCACCGGATCCTGCACATCGCTATGCCAGTCAAGCTTTACCGCATTCGGGATGTGTCCGGTCTCGTAGAGCAGCACATCTTCATCGGCCTCAATGATACGAACGTTGGGATCGTTCAGGTGCTGGGCAACCCACTCCGTATCCACCAGAACCTCAGGATGTGCATACTGGGTCGTATCCACAACGGATGTCTCTGTGTTCGCCATTTGGAACCCCCTTACACAGTTTTCAATAACTGAGCCCAGATGCTCCAGGCCCACATACCCATGGTGATAGCCAGGCTATCGCCATATAGCGCAGGCACCGCTCACATTGTACTATTGTGGACTAAAATAATCAACTTTCTCAAGTTTATGGAGAATATCAGTCCAGCATCTCATCCCCCGGCTCTTGACCTTAACAGCCCTTGTCCCGGCTAATCAAAGCGGATTTATCTGTGACAGCCGCTCCGCCAGCGCTGTATTGCGCGCGGCAATAGTATCGTTCGCCACAGCCAGTGCCAGCGCGCGCGGACTGCCAACGATGACGCACAGCTTGCGTGCCCGCGTCACTGCGGTATAGAGGAGATTACGCTGCAACAGGAGGTAGTGCTGGGTGACGAGGGGCAGGACAACCACCGGATACTCGCTCCCTTGCGCTTTGTGAATGCTGATCGCGTAGGAAAGCACCAGCTCGTCCACTTCATGAAAGTCATAGACCACATGTACGGCACCGGTCTCCTGCAAAAATTCAACCGTAATCTGGAGGTTCTCCCGGTCAACAGCGCTGATCCGTCCGATATCCCCGTTAAACACGAACTTGTCGTAGTTGTTCCGAACCTGCATCACCTTATCGCCGACACGAAACGTCCGTCCGCCAATCGTCACTGCCGCCGCCACCCCCGGATTAAGCCGCGCTTGCAGCAACGCGTTCAACATCTGCACGCCCACCGGGCCGCGATACATTGGTGCCAGCACCTGAATATCGCTGATGGGATCCAGCCCATAGCGGCGCGGTAGCCGCTGTCCGACGAGATCAAGCACAAGCTGCTGGACCTTTAAAGGATCCTCCTCGCGCACAAAGAAGAAGTCGCCCGCCTGGTCGTTACTCAGCAGCGGCATGTACCCGTTGTTTATGCGGTGCGCGTTGACAATGATCCGGCTTTCCTGTGCCTGCCGGAAGAGTTCAGTAAGCCGAATAGCTGGAATCTGCCCGCTGCTGAGCAGATCGCGCAGCACTGCCCCGGGTCCCACCGATGGCAACTGATCGGCATCGCCAACCAGCAGCAAGTGTGCTTCCGGACGCAACGCTTTGAGCAGACTGTACGCCAGAATCAGGTCAAGCATCGATGCTTCGTCCACCACAACAAACTGATAGGGCAGCGGGTAGTGCTCGTTACGCAAAAACTCGTGGCTGCCAGGCAGAAACTCCAGCAGACGGTGCAGTGTTTGCGCCGGGCGACCAACGGCTTCGCCCAGTCGGCGTGCCGCCCGACCCGTCGGCGCAGCAAGACAATAGTTTACCTGCTGCGTCTCCAGAAAACGAATCAGGGCCCGCAACGACGTCGTTTTGCCGGTGCCTGGCCCACCGGTCAACACACAAACCTTACTTTGATAGGCTGTCTGCACGGCCACCCGCTGCGCTTCGGCCAGCTGCACGTGCTCTTCGCGCTCCATCGCTGCAAACAGCGCTTGCCACTGGCCGGACCGGGCCGGTGGGATAGTTCCAGGCGTATTGAGCAAGAGCCGCAAACGGCGCGCGGTACCCGTCTCGCTGAAGAAAAATGGTGCCAGATAGACCCGCTCGTTATCAACGATGACCTCTTTCGTCTTACGCAGCGCCTCAAGTGCCGCTGGCAGGCGATCCGCAGTAACGGCAAGTATCTCCTGCCCGCGTGCAAACAACTCCTCCCGGGCGAGAAAGCAATGGCCCTCGTCACTGGCTACCGCAAGCACATACTTCAGGCCAGTCTTCAATCGTGGCAGACTATCATGAGGGAGGCCAAGACGTACGGCAATGGCATCGGCAGTCTTAAAACCAATGCCATAGATATCCTGTTCAAGCTGATACGGATCCTCGCGAATAACCCTGATCGCCTCCGCGCCATACTGCTGATAGATCCTGGTAGCCAGGCTGATGGGCACTCCATGTTCTTGCAGGAACATCATGATCTTGCGAATATGTTGCTGATCGGCCCAGCCACGAACAATCAGATTGCGTTTGGCTGTGCCGATCCCCGGCACCTCCATCAGGCGATCGGGCTCCAGTTCAATGATTGCCAGCGCCTGCTCACCAAAATGCTTGACGATCCGTTCCGCCGTCTTCGGCCCGATACCCTTAATGATGCCCGACCCCAGATAGCGCACAATCGCTTGAGCGGTGACCGGCAACTGGGGCGTGAACGAGATGACGCGAAAATGCCGGCCATGACGTGGATGGGATTCCCACTCGCCGCGCGCCTCAATGTGTGTCCCTGCCCTGACGCCCACCAGCGTGCCCACCAGTGTCGCCAGCTCAGCACGGAAAAGACGGCCGGCATCATCCGGCCGCAGGCGTGCCACCGTATAGTTGGTCTGCTCGTTGCGGTAGATGATGCGCTCGATAACCCCTTCCAGCGTATCCATGCGCTCGCTCCAGCAGCAGACAACATCTCTTTCTCCCTCCCAGTATCGCATGGAGCCTGACCGGCGTCAACCGAACACCGTATGACTGGCATAGGAATTGCATACGACCTATAATGGTCAGGTTTGCCTGGCTTTCGCTTCATGTGCTATAAAACTGTCAACAGTCAGCTATCGGCGGTGAGCTGCATAGCCGACCGCTGATAAGCCTGCTAGGTGATGGGCATGCCTGCCAGGGGGAGGCTACAAAGAGTGGTCAAAGAAAAAGTTTCGCTTCGGGCGCGTCTTGGTATTCCGCGCCCCCGTGATCTGCTGACAGTACGCAACCTGGCTAAGATCCCGACCAATCTCGGTCTTATTCGCAGCTTTATGCAGGCGGTCAACTGGAAGGAAGCATCGCAGGAGATCGCCGGCACGCTCACAACGAAGATCGCTATTGTGGGCCAGCCCAATACGGGCAAATCGACCCTCTTTAACACGCTCAAGGGGCAGCGGCTCTCCGCTGTCTCCGCTGAACCCGGATCAACATCCACACTGATTCGCGGTATCTTTGGCCCTTTCACCCTGATTGACACCCCCGGCCATCTCCCCGATCAAATGGCAACGGCAGTTGATGAGGCGGGAGCCATTGTCATGCTGGTGGATGCCACCAGAGGCGTACGCCAGGAAGACCGGCAGCTCTATCGCGAACTCCAGAAAAAGGAAAAACCGATTATCGTCGCGCTCAACAAGATTGACGCCGTCAAGGCCGATCCCGATGACCTCGCCGCTGATGCCGGTATTGCCCTGGGGGCCGATGTGATTCCCATCTCCGCGCGCCTGGGCACAAATGTCGCCGAGGAACTGGTTCCTGAGATGATTAATGCCAGCCCGGAAGTCGCCCTGGTGATCGGCCGCGAGCTCCCCACCTACCGCCGCGAAGCTGCTGCCAAGCTCATCCGTAACGCAACCATGCTCAGTCTGGCCGCCGGACTGGAGCCGGTGCCGCTCGTGGACATTCCTATCCTGTTGGGCACCCAGGTTCGGCTGGTATTGCGCATCGCAGCGCTCTATGGTGAACCATTGCATGCCAGCTATGCCCGCGAGGTGGTCACAACTGTCGCTGGTGGCCTTCTGCTGCGCTATCTCGCCGAGGAAGCCGCGAAGGCCGTGCCGTTCGGTGGCGATCTCGTATCTGGCGCCATTGCCGCTGCCGGCACCTGGGCCATTGGCCAGGTAGCCCTGGAATACTTTGCCAGCGGCAAGCAGCTTTCACCCGCACAGCTCCGAACCATGTACCGGCGCATCTACCACACGTTCCGCGCACGAATCCAGGACATTCTCGCCCTCAGTGGCAGCGCCGGCGTAGCACAGGAGCTCGGCGAGGCCCTGCCTCCGGATACCGACCGTGCTCATCCCCGCCAGTAGGCAACAGATGCATCAGTCGGACCTTGGCATCCGCTCGGTCGGCTGTGCCTCCTCGCCTTCAGCATGTACCTGGGGCGGTCTGGCGGTAAAGTGTCGATTGCCGGTGCCCGGTAGCTTCTGACCGGGAAGCGTTGGCCTGTCCTCTTGCAGATGTCTTTCCTCCCCTACGCTCTCGACCGCCCTGCCAGGCGCCAGAGCCCCCTGGCTCGGGGTCGGGAACGTATCCGCTGCCTGAGCATAGCCCCCTTCCGCAGCCCACTCTGATCCGAACGCGAGCTGGGTCTTTTCCGGCACCACGAGGAGATCCTTGCTGCAACTGAGCGTGGTAGCTGCAGGAATGCGCGGCCCTGTTTGCAGGTAGCGATCCCAGAAATTGCGCGTGAGCTCATACTCTTCGACATTCAATGTCTGCGGATCAATAAGCGCATCCCGTACATGCCCCAGCAGGTTACCTTGATCGGATATCACTTCCAGTCCGATCAGCGTTCGCAGATCGATCAGACGGTCCAGATCGGCATCATCATCGCTATCGGTAAGATCATCGCTCACAGCAAGCACTACAGCATGGAGCCCAACATGTTTGACGTATTGGCGCCGCACCACCCGATTCTGCCCATTAATGCCGCGCACACGCAAAGCAGCCACGTAGCGTCCGGTAGGATCCAGAAGTGCATCCTGCACCACACCCATTTTCAATGCCTCGGCCAGGCTGATAACATGTTTCCCTTTGAGTTCGCTTATATACATCGCATGCCTCCTTTGCTTTACTCCCAGCCATTGCCCACACAGGTTAGACTGTTACTGGCAAACGATATGCCAGCCCACCGACCCCTGGGCTGTTGTCCCTGCCTCTCCTCAATTATAGCCTGTGTGCAGACCAGGGGTGTCCCGCTGACCCTTTTCCCGAAAAGATCCGGTAATGATCCCTGAGGCCAGAGACAGCAATTTCATATCACGCACCCTTGATTTTGCCCCCCTGAGACCAGTACAATGGACCAGTGTTGGTTATCCCGCATGATGAGGAGCAATCATATGCGTGTGAGCCCGTTGTCCGAGCTGGTCACGTCATCGGTGCCAGAATATCCCGTGAACGTCGTGCAGCTTCATGCTGACGATGCCGTCGCACAGATCATTCAGGCGCTCCGCCGCGAACATGAGATGGGCCGGCCACGGGTGATCCTGGCATTCCCGCCCACTGATGGCGAAATTGCCTACCTCCCCTATGTCTTCGATCAATTGAGCCGTTTCAAGCGACAGACGGGCCTGAATATCTTGGTCGTCGCACCACCACATTCTCCTGCTGAGCGCTTCGCCCAGCCCGGCCACTTTGTCGTTCTACCAACGCTCGAAGAATGTGCGGCGCTCCTCGCCAGCCTGAAGACCGGCACCGGGACCGAGATGGCTGATACAACCTTGCCACCGCTGGATCCACTGGGAACTATAGCAGAGACAGCAATAGAGGGGACAACTACCATAACGGATGAGCGCCCTGTCACAGCGTATCCGGCTGACCAAGAAGAAGAATCTATCCTCCAGTCTCCACCATTCACCGCCGATCGGCTCCCCGCTGACATGCCGCTTGAGCCAGATGCAATACCCCCTGCCTCCGCGGAACACCCTCTGGCTCCAGATGTACTTGAAGCCACAATTCCCCATAGTCTTAACGCCGACGCAGCCTCTGATTTAGATACTCCAGCTATTACTGCCGCTACAGAGCCATCTGCGCCAGATGAACAGCTACCTGCTGCCCGCTTCCACCCGGTCAGCGCCGATGCCGGCGTGTCACTGCTGGCTGCCGGCAGGCCAGTAGCCCGGCCACCACGCCGACGCACACTGCATGTGCTCGTTGCCCTCCTGATCTTGCTCCTCCTCGGCGCCGGCAGTGTCATGGCTATCTATGGCGGTCCCCAGGGTGCGATGGCCCAGGTACTTCAGACCATTGGCCAGGATCGCGCAACAATCACCTTTGTTCCCATCACGCACCCAGTGCAGGTAACCAGCATCATCACAGCATCCCCATCTGTTTCATTTGATCCAGCCCTGCGTCTGCTGCCACTGCGCCTGCTCAGTGCCAGCAGCCCCATGCAGAGCGCCACCGCTCCTGCCACCGGTACCAAAACGATCCCCGCTACTCCTGCCACCGGCACCCTCACCTTTTCCAACTATAACTTTAGCCAGCCTATCACCATTCCTGCTGGTACCAGCTTCCGGGCAACCAATGGCCTCAACTACGTCACAACTGCCAGCGTCACCGTCCCCGCCGCTCAGTTAGGTGCAAATGGTCCAGTGCCGGGTCAGGCAACGGTCAATGCCCAAGCGCAGCAGCCAGGTGCCGCCGGCAATATCGGATCAGGCGCTATCAACACGGTTTATGGGAATTCCGTCGTCGTACAGAACACTGCCCCGTTTACCGGTGGCCAGGATACGCAACACCTCCATGTCGTTCAGCAAAGCGATATCGATAGCCTCAAGCAGCGGCTGATCGCTCAGCTCCAGCCCCAGGTGCAGCAAGCGCTAGCAGTGCAGATAACCAGCACCGACATCCAGATTGGCTCTTTCAGCTTTACACAACAGATAAAGAGCAGTGCCCAGGCGGGCGATACCGCAAACTCGGTAACCGTAACCCTGAGCATCCAAGGCTCCGGACTGACATATAATCGCGACCAGTATGTGCAGCTGGTGCAGGTGCTGCTGGCCCAGAAAGCGGCTGCCCTGGGGCCAGACTTTCAGCTAGTGCCGCACCAATGGAGCTATAACCCACCTGAGCTCATCTCACAGGCCAGAAACCATACCCTCTATTTCCAGGTCAGAGCCGCCGGTTGGGCCGTCTATCAATTCTCCCGCCGTGAACTGACGCATCTGGCTCAGGTGCTTGCCGGGCAACCCGACTCCAGTGCCCGGTCCTATCTCCAGCAACGAGTGCCCAATCTCGACCCGGCAACTGTAACGATAGCCTTGCCCTGGGGCATCACCAGGCTGCCCGGCTCACCAGCGGACATCACTATCCAGGTGCGCGCTCCCAGGTTGCCAACCAATGCACCATAGACCATATGCTGCATCCTTCCAGATCTGGCAAGCATTTTGCTGAAACTCCTGTAGAGGTGCATCCAGCCAGTTCGTAGCCGCTGGTCGGCACCGCGTACCAGGCTATCGAAACAGCAGAGCGCAGCACTCCTCCTCGCCCTGCGCCTGTCCCGTAGCCGCTGGCACCTCTCCAGACCAGATCGCTCCGGCTGACCGCATGTGCCACCTCTCTCACACCTGCCCCTATCCCCAGGGGGTCCCGCTTCCAGAAACCTGTCCCTGTACGGGGCAGGCATGGGGTACGTGCACGAACGGTTCAGCGCGATCGGGTGTTCAGATCACCCTGAAGGCGGGGTGAAACCCATTTTTAGCGTGAAATCGTAAAGGAGGTCCCTGGTATGAGTACACAGCCCCTTCTGCATCGCCTCCCCCGCTCGGTACCGGCATCATCTGCACCAATCATTGGCATCGCCTATAGCGGCGGTGGTGACCGCGTCGTGATTGAGATCGGCGTGGTCAAAGCGTTTATTGAGCGGGGCATTGTGCCTCACTATCTTTCCGGCAGCAGCGCGGGCGCCTTTGCTGCTGCCCTGCATGGCTGGAAGCCACGCAGCATGGATGGCGTGAACCTGGCGCTGGAACTGGCGCCAGCTATCCCCGCCTACCTCCAGCCAGGCCGTTGGGAAGAGCTTGCCCGCTTTGTGCCGGCGCTATTTCAGTTCCTGTTCCATGGCTTCCAGGGTGTCACCCTCCCCAGTGTCGTAGACACCGCCAGGCTACGCATCATGCTCCGCCAGAAGCTCCCCATCAAGAAGCTGGGTGATCTGGAAGTGCCGACCAGCATTGCAGCAACTGATCTCCTTAATGGCAAGGAGTTCTGGTTCGAAGCGCCTGAAGACGATATCGTAGTGGCACTGATGGCATCGTCCGCAATTCCTGCCTTCTTTCCGCCGGTCATCTACAATGGCCACTACTATGTGGATGGCAATGTGAGCGATGTATTGCCCGTGCTGCACCTGGCGCAGCGTGGCGCGAACATTATCTATGCCGTCAATGTGAGCTATGCCGGCGAACAGGTCCAGCCACCGCGCAACCTCTTCGACACCGCGCTCCAGAGCGGCAATATCCTGCTCTATGAGAATGAGCTGCTGGAGATCGACATCGTGCGCGCCCTCTACCCGACGGTACAGGTGATTCCCATCCGCCCGGCCGTAACCGATGCCCCCATCACATTCACCCCACGGAGCATTGCCGCCATTGTAGAGAAAGCGTGCCAGGAAACGCACCAGATCCTTGACACCCTCCACCGATAACCACCTGCCCATCAGCAAGGGCAGAGTTAACAGCCAGCTTGCCGATGCACTGCCACCCGTCGCCATGCGGCACGGGCCATCGGTAACTCGCGCAACACCGGCGGCAGGCGCCGAATCATGCGCCGCGTGCTGGCCACCCAGGCACGGAACAGCGCCTCGCGACGCCAGTCCCAGGAGAGGCCATACATCTCCCGCAGCCGTGGCGGGAGGATAGCAACTGTTATCTGCTCTGTTGCCGCAAGGAATGGGCGCACGGCCGGAGGCGCCGGCATATGCATCACAAGGCGGGCAACGTTGCGTGCCTCCGGGGTGATAGCCAGGGTATTCCCGGCCAGCATCCAGTACATATATGCCTCAAAATCGGCCAGCGTAGCGGGTGTAGCTCCCTTTGGCAGACCCAATAGTGCCCCAAATTGTTTAGACTCCTGATAATACTGCTCCATTTCGGCCCGGCTGAGCGGCTCGACAAGCAGCGGATACAGGAGCAACACCGTATCCACCAGTGTGGCCAGCACCCACAGCAGCAAATCTGGGTCGCGAGCGCGATAGGGTGTGCCTTGCGGGATATCGCCTGCTGCATCGGTGAGTGTTCCGGTCACGCCGATATGCATCCGGTTAATAGTACGTGCCGCCTGGCGCGCTTGCGTGCGCGTACCAAACGTAATCGTCTGGGTCAGTTGCAGGGTCTGCGCCACGCGGGCCCACGGCGCGCGGCTGTACGAGCTATGCTGGCCCACACCGGCGGCAACCAGCGGATGCGCCAGTTGCATGAGCGTAGCTCGCCCGCCGCCCAGCAACAGCACAGCCTCGCGCCCGATTCGCCAGGTAATACTGTCTGGCCCAAAGTAGCCCGCTATCTCTGCTTCATCTACAGGGGTTTTCGTATCAGTAGTAAGCATCGGATCGCTCCTCTGCCATACTCCGAAGTATAGATAGAGAAACCCTGGATTACAATTAAACAAAAAGGATCTTGCTCTATGACGATGATGCCTCCTGTGGCAACTGCCGGACAAACGCGTCAATCTCCCCCGCACCTACCAGCACATGGATGCCCAGATGGCATACCCGACTCTCACCTGGATCCAGAAATTGCAGCCGCCCATTGAGCCGCGCCGCAGCCCGACCCTCCGGCAGGCAGTTCCCTGGCTCAATGCCCACGACATAAGTACCCTCGCCTAGCATCTTCCACTCAGTCAGATAGGGCAGCTCTTCCTGCCGCCATTGCAGGGCCAAGCCCAGGCCGGGCCCATCCGGCACAGCCAGCCGCCGATTGACCAGCGCCACCCGTGTCCAACCATCAGTCCCCGGCAGCGGCTCATAGAAGTACACCTGCTCGGCAAACTGCGGCTGTGGCGCCCCAAACTCGCGTTCGTGTCCCCCTCCTTCCGCCGCACGCGAATCACGTGGGCGAACATGGTGCGCGGCGATAAGCAACTCCGCCATCTCATCTAACAGCGGGAAGCCCGCATTGCAATGGTAGAGCAACATCAGTGGCTCGCGCCGATCACCCGGATTCTCAACATGATCGCTGATCCAGATCGTCCGACCGCCCAGATCGGCAGTAATACGCCGTGTCAGCACTAGCCGCTCGGCGAAAACGTCCGTCTCTCGCATCCTGCCCTGCAACCAGAACGTACAGCGGTCACCATCCCATATTGTACCGCTCTGCACCTCCTCCGCCGGCGTATTGCTGATACGGCCATGCAGCCCCAGCTCTTCGCCCTCATCGATACAGGGCGGACCTGCCTGGCGCAGGCCACAGGTGGTCAGCGCACCGCCGAAGAAACTGCGCAGCCATTCCTGACCGCGCGGATCATAATACACCGGGCTGACCATCCCATTACTGGCCTGCCAGCAGAGGGATGCGCCAGCGTACTCCAGCTCCGGAATATCCATGCAGCGGTCCAGCGCAACGGTAAAACGGATCCCATTGCCCAGCCGTATATCTGCACCCCGCACGCCGGCAGCGCGTCCCCCGCAATAGGTAAAGTGACGGATGCCGGCGATCTGCCCAAAATCGCCAGCCCGCCGGAGCAGATCGGCACGCGTATAATGGTTGCCAAAAAGCTCTGCCATCGCTCATATCTCCCCAAGCACTCCCAGCACCCGGTCAACCTCCTCGTGTGTATTGTAATGCGCCAGACCGATACGCAGCGCACCGCCATGTTGCTCCAGGCCCAACCGCTCCATAAGCGCCAGCGCATAATAGTTGCCGTGCCAAGTGAAGATCCCCGCCTGCCCAAGGCGCTCGGCCAGTTCGCGTGATGTATGGCCCTCCAGGGTGATAGCCACCGTCGGGACACGGCATGCCAGATCCTCAGCCGCTGTCAGCCCATAGATCGTTACCCCCCGGATCGCACGCAGCCCATCCAGCAGATGCACCGTCAGCGTGCGCTCGTAATCCTGGATGGCCTGCATCGCCGCCTGCAAGTAATAGCGGCGGTCTGGCTGAGCCATCTTTGCCGCCTTCGAGCGATGAGGCCGTGCCAGCGTGCTCGCCCTGGCAGGCTGCGCACCCGCTGGAGCCGATGCCCCGGCGTGCTCCACCTGATCGCGACCGATCGCCGCCAGGTACTCAATGGTACCCAGCAGGCCGGCGATCCCTTCGTGGTTGAGTGTGCCGGTCTCAAATTTGTGCGGCAGCGTGTTCTCCGCCGGACGAACTTTATAGGCGCGAAGATTCTCGAGCAGACGGCGCTTGCCATACAGGATGCCCAGGTGCGGGCCAAAAAACTTGTACGCCGAACAGACCAGAAAGTCGCAGTCGAGCGCCTGCACATCGATCGGGCCATGTGGCGCGTAATGCACCGCATCCACAAAGCACAGTGCCCCAACCTCATGTGCCCACCGGATAATGGTCGCGATGTCGTTAATCGTGCCGGTCGCGTTCGAGGCATAACCCACCGCAACAATGCGCGTGCGCCCCGTGATCTTGCGGCGAAAGTCTTCCATGTCCAGCCGGCACTCTGGCGCCTGTATATCCACCGTCCGCACGATAGCGTCCCGTTCATCGGCAATAGCAAGCCAGGGCGCAATATTCGCATCGTGATCCAGCGTGGTAACAACCACCTCATCTCGTGGTCGGAGCAACATCGCAAGAGAGCGGCTTATGGCAAAAGTAAGGGTCGTCATATTGGCGCCAAAAATGACTTCCCCCGGATCGGCAGCGTGCAGAAAGTCAGCCATCGCTGCATGAGCTTCAGCCAGGATCGCATCCGTGCGCTGGCTGGTCAGGAAAGCACCATGCGTATTGGCATTCGCCATCGTGTAATAATCCGTGACGGCACGAATAACCTGTCCAGGCACCTGTGTGCCGCCAGGGTTATCAAAATAGATAACCGGATGCCCCTGTTGCGTCAGGCGCAGGCTGGGAAAGCAGGCGCGGTAACGGCTCAAATCGGGCACCTCGCTCCGGGCTGGGACAATGGGAGCTGTCATAGACCAGCATAACCTCCTACCAGAAACTTAATGCTCTCCCGGCATCACGTACCATGTCTACAGTCGGATGTCAACTGCCCGGTTCAATGCCCCTGACCACGCTTTTGCGCCGGATCAGCGACTTCGGCCGGTTCGCGCACCGGGCTCCAGAGGGGATAGGGGATGCCTGCCAGACGGTTGATCACGATAGCTTGCAAGGTCAGCAGCACAACTGCACCCATAAGCAGAATAAGCTGCTCGGGTCGAGTCAGAATGCCCAGCGAAACAATAAGCGTGGTTGCCCCGGCGGGTGGATGTGGCGCGCGCAGCAATACCATCAAGCCAGCGGTAAGCCCCAATGAAAGCCCGGCGGCCACCACGCGTGACCATGTCACGCCAACGGCGAGCGCCGGCCCAGCATTCGTCAGGCCAGTCATCACCAGGCTCAGGTAACCCGCGCCAGCACCAAGAGCATGCCCGATGATCGTGTTGCGTGGCGAAGCGGCTGGTGCAGTTGGCGTGTAAAAGAATAGAAAGGCCGTAGGGCCAAGCGAGGGAAAGATAAACGGCGAGTGTGTGGCCACGGCAATAGCCGCCATCAGCCCGATACTAATGCAGCCATTGATAAAGCTGAAGAGCGCCAGCACCGGTACCTCCGCATAGTGCTGCAAGAGCCAGGGAAGGCGCACGCGCATGGTGATGCCGCGCAGAATATCCGACATCTCGCCCCCGATGGGGTGTTCGCGATCAATGCGGTAGCGCGGGCGGATACCGGCCGCCGCCCTTGTTAATTCAGGGTCATCCTTGCGGTGCTGCGTCGGAGGTCTATCCTGCTCCATGGTCTCTCCCTCACCTTGAGCAGTCACAAGCCCATAACACGTCTGCGTGGCCACCACCACACCACCAGCGCGATCAGGAAACCGATACCACTGGCCAGCGTCAGCCAGCCAAGATGCGCAGGCTGCCCGGAAAGCCACTCATAGAGCGCCGTCGTGATCAGCCAGAGCTGGGCAATTAAAATGACGGCCACGATCAAAACCTGTGCCTGCACGATCGCAATACGCCCCGGCGCGCCCAGGGAGCTCGGACCGGGCAATGGCCCATGTGGCCCATAGGGAGGCCGCTCTACCGGCGGATCATCGGGGTTCGCACGGCGCGGGTGTATACCATGCTGAGGCGTTGCCATAGCCGGGTTGTACAGGGTAGAACCGGCCTCGTGAAACATCTCATGAGCGAAATGCTCATTGCCCATATCTTTGCTCTCACTCATCGCAGCACCTGCCTGACTGCATAAATAATCCCATTATGAACAGCAAGCTGAATGAGCGGCAGCGGGCGCGTCGGCGGACCGGCCAGCACATCGCCGGTAGCCGCATCGAACAGACCATCGTGACAGGGGCACCGGAGATGCTTCCCATCCCCCTCATAGAGCACAGCGCAGGAGAGATGTGTACAGACATCGCTGTAGGCGACCAGCCCTCTTCCCGGCAGGTTTATAATAATTCCCTGGGCATATTGATCTGGAAAGTTAAAGACACGCCACTCATTCACCCCCAGTTCATTCACTCTGACTATCGGGACGGGCTGCGCGCCCGTCCCGACGGGCAGATTGCCGAAGACGGCCAGCGCGCCGGTTGCCAGAAAAAGTGCGCCTGAGCCCGCCAGCAGAAAGCGGAGCGTATCACGTCGGGTCATGATATCATCTTCACGCCACCGATACGGAAACTGCTCGCGCCATTCCTGGCTGCGCTGGTGCCTCGGTCGGCGCACAACCTCCTGCGAGCCCGCATCGGGCGTAAGGGGGTGCCCATCGTCCGTTACAAAGTTATCTCCCATACCGCTTCTCCTTCGAGCAAGGAATGCTGGCCACCAGGTGTGACCGGCACGCGCTCCGGCTCACGAACAGGGCGTACCGGCTCAGGCAGGGGACCGGGCGTACGCGGTGCCCATGGTTGCGGCGGTGCCTCACGCTGCGGGATACCGGCGGTCTCTGCGTCTACCCATGTATCAGCGTTGCGCGTCGCCGTGGCCTGCGGCAGCTCAATCCGCTTGCCCTGACTGGCTTCCTCTGCCAGCGCCAGCAAATCCAGCGCCTCGTCATCAGCCGTCATCACCACATAGTTGCGTGTGCGCACCCGTTGCTGGCCAAAGTAAAAGATATTCACCGGTTTGGCCCCCTGCCGGGCCCGCCCTGCCGCAACCCACTCCTCGTAGGTGCCATAGAAGATTGCCTGTGTCGGGCAGACAGTAGCGCACATCGGACCCTTGTCCTGGCTGGTGCGATCATAGCAAAGATTGCATTTGCGCATGGAGAGCCCTGCCGTGTCGAGCTTGGGCACTCCGAAGGGGCAGGCATAAACGCAGTTCCGGCAATGGATACAGCGAGTCTCATCAGCCTGATGCACCACCCCATCCGGGCTCACCAGAATGGCCTGTGCCGGGCAGACCTGGGCACAGGGAGCCAGTGGATCCTCGCAGTGCATACACAGCGTAGGTGAGGAAGCCACCGTATCGTGGCGCTCAACATAATCAATGTAGATCATGCTCTCACCCTTATGCGTATCGCACTCCCGGCAGGCAGCAACACACGAGCGGCAGCCAATGCAACGTGATGGATCGAGAAAGATCCGCTTTACAGCCATAAGTGGTGTCCTTTACTTCCAGTGTGATCGTGGTTTTGGCCCTGACCATCCCCTCGACCGTTCCTACCGCAATATCGGCTTGGCCCGATCGCTTGCCATGGGTAGCTCGCGGCGACGCGCCTGAGCAGCGGCAAGCTCCTCCGGATCAACCTCCGCCGCCCATTCCGGCGGCCCTGATGCCCGCATAGCGGCAGCCGCGCAGACCTTAAATTCCGGAATTTTATTCATCGGCTCAAGCACCGGATTAGTAAGAATATTGGCCGCCTGTGTATGCCCATAGTGATAGGGGATAAATAGCGTGTCCGGTCGGATGGAGCGCACAACCAGCGCTGGCACTGTGATCTCTCCACGCCGGGTACGAACCGTCACCCAGTCGCCGTCGGCAATGCCGAGCTGCTGCGCCGTCTGCTCGTGGATTTCCACCCAGGGGTAGGGAGCCTGTTCCCGCAGGAATGCTACGCGTCGTGTCTGATTGCCGGACAGGTAATGATAGACTACCCGCCCGGTCGTCAGAATCAAGGGATACTCATCGTCCGGCTCCTCAGCCGGTGGAATGTATGCAATCGGATGAAAGCGCGCTTTCCCATCCGGGAAACCAAAGCGCTCTTCATACAGACGGGGCGTGCCAGGGTGATCCGCTGATGGACACGGCCAGAAAACCCCGTTCTGCTCTTCAATCTTTTCATAGGTAATGCCCCAATAGTCCGCCTTTGCTCCGCGCGTGCAGAGCCGCAACTCGTCAAAGATCTCACGTGGCGAATGGAAATTGAAATATTGCCCCTTGCCAAGCCGGCGCGCCAGCTCACACATGATCTCCCAGTCAGTGCGCGCCTCGCCAGGTGGATCAACCGCCTTGTTATGCTTGATGACTCGCCCTTCCAGACTGGTCGTGGTCCCTTCATCTTCCGCCCAGACGGTCCCTGGCAGCACCACATCCGCCAGTTCCGCCGTTTCTGAGAGGAAGAAGTCGGTGACCACAAAAAAATCCAGCCCGCGAAACGCCCGCTCGGCTGTATGCTGATCGGGCAGCGAGACCAGCGGATTCGAGCAGAGCAGATAACAGGCCCGAATCTCGCCGCGCAGCATGGCCGGAATCATCAGCGTCGCCGGATAGCCTGCGTGCGGCAAATCTTGCTCAGCAATGCCCCAGACAGAGCAAATGTAAGCGCGATCCTCCGGATCCTCAATCTCGCGACAGCCGGGCAGCTGTGATGCCTTCTGCCCTACCTCGCGGCCCCCCTGCCCGTTTCCCTGACCGGTCAGGGTCCCATAGCCTGCGCCGGGCCGGCCAAAATTGCCCGTGGCCAGCGCCAGATTGATTGCCGCAACCCCGTTATCTACCCCCTTGCTCTGATGCTCCAGCCCGCGCGCGTGATAGATCATTGCCGCACGCGCCCGCCCGTACATGCGCGCCGCCTCGATAATCGCCTCGGCACGCAAGCCGCAGACCCTGGCGACCCGCTCCGGCGGATACTGCTCAACCATCGCTCTCGTCTCTTCCCACCCGACGGTGCGCTCGCGAATAAACGATTCGTCGATCAGCCCCTCTTTGACAATGACATGCAGCATCCCGTTCAGCAGCGCTGAATCCGTCCCGGAACGCAGCGGCAGGAAAATATCTGCCGTGCGCGCGATCGGCGTCTGGCGCGGATCGGCAACGATCAGCTTGCAGCCCCGATCGCGCGCCTGCCAGAGATAGCTGGTCACTATAGGGAAGCACTCGCCCACATTCGCACCAATGATGAAGATACAATCGGCATGCAGCATATCACTGATTGGATTGGCAGCGCGATCAATGCCCAGCGAACGCTCATTTGCCCCGGTTGCCGATGACATGCACAGCCGCCCATTGTAGTCGCAATGGCGCGTCCCTAAAGCGACGCGGGCAAACTTGCCAGCAAGATAGCACTTCTCATTGGTCATTGAGGAACCGCTGAACACCGCTATCGCATCCTTGCCATACTGTTCCTGGATAGCCCGGAAACGTTGCACAATCGTGTCCAGCGCCTCATCCCAGCTCACCCGCTCAAGCGGACTATTTTTGCCGCCACGGCGCATGAGCGGGTAAAGCAGGCGATCAGGATGATGGATCGTCTGATAGGCCGTAGCCCCTTTCGGGCACAGCATACCATGGTTGAGCGGGAAATCTTCGCGTGGCTCCACGCCCACGACACGCCCATCGGCAACCTTCAGATACATGCCGCACTGCACACCACAGTAGCAGCAATGGGTCGGCACATAGCGATCGATCTGGTCAGCAGACGTCCAGCGTGCCGGGGCCCGCTCACCACGATAAAAGTCAAATGTATCTACCTGTCGGCGTCGAAAAATGCCTTTATCTACACTCATCTATCCGATTCTCCCTGCATTGACACCTCTGGCCCGCCTGGGCGGTCACTGATATCACAGGCAAAAAGCAGCCCATTGTATGGCCAGGCCTTCAGGTGCAGCCCTACAGAAATCGGTTGCCTTCGCGCCCAAGTGCTGCCAGATTCGCCTGGGCGCGCAGCACCCGCTTGCAACGCGGGCAGAGATCCTGCCACCAGAGCCCCTTGAGCGTCTGCGCAGCATTACGAACCGTGCCCGCTGCCCCATCGCTCGGCAGGGCAACTGGCCGCTCTAGCGCATAGTTTTCATCCACTTCGTAGAGCGTCTGCTTCAAATCCTGAATAAAGCGCGCTGGCGCGAACGCCTCTCCACAGCGCGGACAGCGGTGCATCGCCTCATCCTCGCCGGTGCGCCAGTACAGATCAACGCCCAGCGTTGCCGGGCGTTCAATAAGATGAAAAAACTTGCCAAAGGGAAGCGAAAGCAACCAGAGCACCACAACTGCCTCATGAGTCAGCGAAATGAACCAGTAATAGGATCCGCCCAGCCAGGTGCTATCCGCTGTCAACGCCAGACCGGTCACCACAATCGCCAGCAGCAGCGCCAGCGGCACAATATCAAAGCGAAAGCGCTGTGTCGCGATCAACGCCAGATCGTGGAAGCGTCGGTGAAATGCCAGAATCAGCCCGATGAGGAGGAGCAGCGCCGTCCAATCCAGGGCATGAATGACCAGAATACCAAAAGGCGAATCCGGTGGAAAAGCAAAGAGCGGAAAACCAAAAAACCAGATCTGGTAAAGCGCCGTCGGCGTTTGCGTAAAGCGGAGCCAGCCGAAGGTCAGCGGAAAAGTGATTGCGCACGAGAGAATCACCCCCCAGAAAATACACTGATGCATGACCCAGCGATAGATGCTCCGCTGACGAATAAACTGCTGGGTCAACAGATCAGCGATGATCCCCACCGGAATAAGCTCTTTATAGCGCCGAAAGTTGGCAAACGAGAGAAACAACTGCCATCCACGCCGCCAGTAACGGTTTGTAGGTGGGCGAGCAAGCCAGAATGTGTACTTATACGTCACCGCTGCCGTGGCAAAAATGGTGCCCACCAGATAGCCAATGAGCGCCTCGTCGAACCAGCGAAACCCCCGTGAGCCGATCCCCACCAGCACCACAAGCAGGGCCGCGGCAAGAACACCAAACAGAATGGAACGCACACGCAGGCTCATGGCCTGGAAAACGGTGGCCGGCACATCAGTACGGCTACCGGACGCCGATGCACTCTCTGCCGGCATTATCGGTTGATCCATGAGTTACTCCTCCTCTTGCAGGGCACCACTGCATAGGCAGGCCATACTCAGCCACCACCAATATCCCCGAACTAGCCCCTTCGGTTACATTTTATGCCTGAGCATGCTGCTTAGGCAAATCTGCCAGAGCGCCCCTGCGGCGTATGAGCAAGATTTTTGGCAGAGGATGCCACAAGATCGTTTTACTCCAGAGCCGGCTCAAGACAATGACTTTTGTCGCTTTATCGCCTCCCTGGCCACCTGCTCTAATCCCGGCGGAAGGCCGGTAGCACCGCGTGAGCAAAAAGCTGGACCGAAGTAAGATCGGGCAGGTCCGGGAACGTAAGGAAGAACGAGTGAATCCCAAGCGATATATACGTGTGCAGCCGGCCCACACATTGCTCTGGCGTTCCCACCAGGGCGTGCGCCAGGCGCTGCTCTGCATCAGCAATAGAGAGACCCCGCTGCTGAGCATAGCGCGTAATCTGCCATCGAACTGCCTCAGGCCGATGACCGATCAAAACAGTCGCGTTGTGCGTAAGCGCGATCGCCGCTGGCTCGCGACCTGCCTCAGCGGCATAGCGCTCCAGCGTCTCCCGATACTGTTTCCATTGGTCCGGGCTCAGATCGAAGCCGATATTACACAGATCGGCCACCCTGGCCACCGTGCGCAAGACATAACGCTCTCCGTGTCCGCCAACCAGAATCGGTGGACCGGGACGCTGCACTGGCTGGGGCAGCCCCGGACCGACCACTGTACCATAGAAGCGGCTGCTATGCGTTCCTTCCTGACCGGACCAGAGAAAGCGCAGCAGTTGGATCCCATCCTCCAGCCGGGCCAGCCGCTCTTGAATCGGTTGCCAGGGAATGCCCGATGCCTCGTGATCGCGCTGGCTGCCACCAGCTCCCAGCCCCACTATCAGCCGCCCGCCCGCAAGCACGTCCAGTGTTGCGGCCATTTTCGCCAGCACCGTCGGATGCCGATACGGCTGTGCCAGCACCATCGGCACCGCCCGCAGATGGCGCGTCGCCATCGTCAGTGCGGTGAGCGTGGTCCAGCACTCCAGGCAGGGAACAGCCAGCAGATCGTACAGGCTGGCCCCATCATAGCCAAGGCCATCTGCTGCCTGCCAGATGGCCAGCAGTTGCTCATAGGTCAGGCCGGTCTGATGAACACGCACAAAAAAGCTGATAGACTGCCTCATGACCGGTACTACTCAGTCCAGACCCACTCGCGAATCTCTGGCATATCCTCAAAGTGCTCACGTGAATACGCCGTGGCCTGGGCGATCAGCTCCTGACACCGGTCAATCAGCTCTGGGGCGCGCTGACGCATCCTTGGCACGCGCCGGAGCGCCTCAATACAGAGATGATAGCGGCTCATCTCATTCAACACCACCATATCAAATGGCGTCGTTGTCGTCCCCTGCTCGTTGAAGCCACGTACGTGAAAACGCTCCGCGTTGGGCCGCCCATGGACAATCTCGTGAATCGCCCGCTGATAACCATGAAAAGCAAAGACAACCGGACGATCCTCGGTGAAAAGCTCCACAAACTGGGTCTCGCTCATCCCATGTGGATGATGTTCGCGCGGAAACAACGTCATCAGATCCACCACGTTCACCACCCGCACCTTCATCTCTGGCGCATGCCGGCGGAGCCACCACGCTGCCGCAACGGCCTCCAGTGTCGGAATATCCCCGGCGGCAGCCAGCACCACATCCGGCTCGCCTCCCTGATCATTGCTGGCCCATTGCCAGACCGATGCACCGCGCGCGCAGTGCCGGATCGCCTCATCCATATCCAGCCATTGCAACTGGGGCTGCTTATCAATGACAATCAGATTCACATAATTGCGGCTGCGCAGACAATGATCGGCTACCGAGAGCAGACAGTTAGCGTCTGGCGGCAGGTAGATACGGGCCACGGTCCCCCGCTTCGAGAGCATCACATCAATGAGGCCAGGCCCCTGATGACTGAAGCCATTATGATCGTTGCGCCAGCAGGTAGACGTCAGCAAGATATTCAGTGACGCGATCGGCTTGCGCCATGCCAGCCTGACACCCGCTTCCAGCCACTTGGTGTGCTGCACCGTCATCGAAGCCGAGACCATCGCAAATGCCTCGTACGTCGCAAAGATCCCATGCCGTCCCGTCAGCAGATAGCCTTCTAGCCAGCCTTCGCAAAGATGCTCGCTGAGCACCTCCATCACACGGCCATCCGCCGCCACATGATCATCAAGCCCGATCGTCTTACCGACAAAGCAGCGGTTCTCCACCGCAAAAACATCACCCAGTCGGTTGGAGTTGACCTCATCGGGACAGAACAACCGAAAATTTGCTTGATCGGCATTGGCCACAAAGATATCTCGCAGCAGTTTGCCAAGCTGACGGGTAGATTCATGCCGCTCAGTAGCAGGACGCTTGACAGCGATCGCATACTCCCGAAAATCCGGTATCTTGAGGTCCACCAGGAGCCTGCCACCGTTGGCATGCGGATTGGCGCCCATCCGGCGATCGCCTCGCGGCGCCAGGTCTGCCAGTTCCGCGATCAGTCGGCCCTTCTCGTCGAAGAGCTCCTCCGGATGATAGCTGCGCATCCATGCTTCGAGCATCGCAAGCTGCCTGAGATCCGACTTCGCCGCCGGCAGCGGCACCTGATGCGCCCGGAAGGTACCCTCAATCGGCTGGCCATCCAGCTCCTTTGGCCCGGTCCACCCTTTAGGCGTCCGCAGCACTATTGCCGGCCAGCGCGGGCGACCGCTAAAACCCTTCGTACGCGCGTCCTGCTGAATGGCCCGGATCTTTGCATAGCAGGTATCCAGCGTCGTGGCAAATGCCTGATGCATCCGTGTGGGATCATCCCCTTCAACAAAGAAAACTTCGTAGCCATGTCCCTCAAGGATGGCGCGTATCTCCTCGTCGCCCGCGCGACCCCACACCGTCGGCCCGGCGATCTTATAGCCATTCAGATGCAGAATCGGCAGCACGGCGCCATCGCGCACAGGATTGAGATAGCTGATGCCCTTCCAGGAGCCCGCCAGCGGCCCGGTCTCTGCCTCGCCATCCCCAACGACAGCAGCAACGATCAGATCCGGGTTATCGAAGGCCGCGCCGAACGCGTGGACAAGCACATAGCCCAGCTCCCCCCCTTCGTGAATCGAACCAGGTATCGGCACGCTCACATGGCTGGGAATACCACCGGGCGTCGAGAACTGGCGGAAGAGCCGCCGCAGTCCCACTATATCCTGGGAGACCTCCGGATAAATCTCCGAGTACGTCCCCTCAAGGTAGACATTGGCAACCAGCGCCGGACCCCCATGCCCCGGGCCTGCCAGATAGATCATGTTGACGTCATGTTCCTTGATGAGCCGGTTCAGATGCACATAGATAAAACTCAACCCGGGCGACGTCCCCCAATGACCAAGCAACCGCGGCTTGATATGCTCCGGACGCAATGGTTCGCGCAGGAGGGGATTGTCCTGAAGATAAATCTGCCCGATCGTCAGATAGTTCGCAGCCTGCCAGTAACGATGCATCCGATCCAACAGCTCATCGGATAGTGGCCCGACCACCGGTGCCTGTGGACGCCCAGCCACACCAGAAACTTCAACCGCGCTAGAGATGCTTGGGTCAAATATGAACATTGCTCATCCTTCCTTATCTTATGGCCGTTCCCTTGCAACCAGACGATACGTATGCCTGGCGATCATCCGATCTTCATCGGTCCGCATCACCCGTACAGTAACCGGACTGCCATCGTGGGAAATAATTGGCCCATGTACCTCATTGCGCCGTGGATCCAGCTGGATGCCGAGAAAGTCCAGGCCCGTACAGATGCGCTGACGTACAGCTGCGGCGTGTTCCCCAATTCCACCCGTAAAGATCAGCGTCTCCAGCCCACCCAATACCGCGCTCAGCGCCCCTAAAAATTTGCGCGCCTGATAGCAGAAAAGCTCAATTGCCTCGGCAGCATGGGGGTCGGTGGGCTCCCGGTCCAGCAAGTCATGCATATCTGCGCTACTCCCTGAAACGCCAAGCAGCCCGGCCTGCCGGTTAACCAGCTCATTAAGAGCCGCAGGATCCATGCCTTGCGCCTGAAGGAGATAGAGCAGCACACCCGGATCAAGATCGCCACAACGCGTGCCCATGACCAGGCCACCGGTCGGCGTGAAACCCATCGTCGTGTCCACACTGACTCCACCGCGCACCGCAACCATGCTCGCCCCATTCCCAAGATGGGCAATAATCACGCGTCCCTCAGCCGCCGCACGATCTTCAGCACGCAGCTCATGCAGAATATACTCATAGGAAAGACCGTGGAACCCATAACGCATCACCCCCGCCTCCCCAAGCCATCGTGGCAGCGCGTACATCTGGGCAACGTGGGGCATCGTGCGATGAAACGCCGTGTCAAAACAGGCCACCTGTGGAATTGCCGGATAGGCCCGGCTGACCGCCTGAATAGCACCAATGGCCTGTGGCAGATGATCGGGATCAATGGGCACCAGCCGCTGGAGCGTGGTAACCAGTTCAGGGGTAATCAATTGCGGCTCGCGATAAGCGCTACCACCGTGAACCACCCGGTGTCCAACTGCATCCAGCCTTTTAGCGGAACCATGATCTTGCATCCATCCCAAGAGTGCCTGCAAAGCCGCCGCGTGATCCGGCAGATTTCCCTGCTGATCCAGCAGGGTTGCCCCACGCGCATCCATAATACCCATTCGGCTGCCGGAAAGGCCAATGCGCTCCACCTGCGCCGTCAGTTCCACCTGCTCTCCCTGCCCATCCAGGCGATAGAGCGCCGCCTTGAGGCTGGACGATCCCGTGTTAATAGTTAACAGACGCAGAGGTTGCCCGTTCGCCATAACCGTGCGCTCCTGATTTGCTTCCTGGTGACCACTCCGCTACCTGAACACACTGCCTGCTCAGGCAACCCCTCCCAACCGAGCAGTTCGAGCCTGGAGGCTTGTTTGCACCTGCCATCCTCGCGTAGCGGGCCCTTTATCCTGTCGCCACCCGCAGCTTACGATAGCGTCGGATGAGTGCATTCGTCGAGCTATCGTGTCCAAGCTGCGGCTCGCTGGTGCTCGCAAGCTCTGGAATGATCCGCTGCGCCAGCGCCTTCCCCAGCTCAACCCCCCACTGATCAAACGAGTCAATCTGCCATATAGTCCCCTGCGTGAAGACACTATGCTCATAGAGCGCAACCAGCTTTCCCAGCGTCTCCGGCGTCAGCCGCTCGGCAAGAATCGTGGTTGTCGGGCGGTTGCCCTCGCAGACACGGTGGGGCACCAGCCAGTCTGGTGTCCCCTCCGCTTTGACCTCCTCGGCCGTCTTGCCAAAAGCGAGAGCCTCGGTCTGCGCAAACATGTTTGCCATCAGCAGATCCTGGTGCTCGCCAGGAAGATTCGACGCCTGGCAAAAACCTATGAAATCGCACGGGATAATCCTGGTTCCCTGGTGGATCAACTGGTAGAAGGAATGCTGACCGTTCGTTCCCGGCTCCCCCCAGAAGATAGGTCCCGTCTGATAATTGACCGGCACGCCCTCCAGCGTGACATGCTTGCCGTTGCTCTCCATCGTCAATTGCTGAAGGTAGGCCGGAAAGCGCTTGAGATACTCGCTATACGGCAACACCGCGACGGTCTGCGCACCAAAAAAGTTGTTATACCATACAGTAAGCAGCCCCATGAGCACTGGCAGGTTTCGCTCAAATGGCGCAGTGCGGAAATGCTCATCCATCGCATGGAAGCCGGCCAGCATCTCACGAAAGTGCTCGGGGCCGATCGCGATCATCGTCGAGAGGCCAATCGCCGAGTCCATCGAGTAGCGGCCCCCCACCCAGTCCCAGAACTCAAACATCTGCTCCGCGTCAATCCCGAACTTCACCACCTCTTCCGTGTTGGTCGAAACGGCCACAAAGTGCCGCGCAACCGCTCGTTCATCCCCAAGGGCCCGCAGGCTCCATTCGCGCGCGGTGCGCGCGTTCGTCATCGTCTCCAGTGTTGTAAACGTCTTGGACGAGACAATAAACAGCGTCTCCTCCGGATCAAGATCGCGCGTGGCCTCAGCGAACGCTGTACCATCAATGTTGGAAATAAACCGAAAGGTCATGGTGCGATCGCTGTAATCCCTCAGCGCCTCATAGGCCATGACCGGCCCCAGATCAGAGCCACCGATGCCAATATTTATGACATTGCGAATTCGCTTCCCTGTGTGTCCGCGCCACTCGCCGCTACGGACCCGCCTGGCAAAGTCTGCCATCTTATCCAGCACCTGATGCACCCGGGGCACCACGTTCTCCCCGTCCACAACGATTGCCTGGTCTCTGGGCGCGCGCAGTGCCACATGAAGCACCGCGCGCTGCTCAGTAACATTGATCTTCTCGCCCCGAAACATCGCCTCAATACGTTCACGCAGTCCACACTCCCTGGCAAGATGCACCAGCAACCGGATCGTCTCGTCCGTAATCCGGTTCTTCGAGTAGTCAAGGTAGATGCCCGCAGCCTCAGCCGTGAGGCGCTCACCGCGTTGAGGATCTTCAGCGAAGAGTTGGCGGAGATGCACATCGCGGATTTGCTGGTAATGTGCCTCCAGCGCTTTCCACGCCGGACGCTGAGTCAGAGGTGGTATCGCTTGTGTCGGACTCGTCGCCATCGTCAATTGCCTCTCTTCGATCGATGAATGGTGATCAGCAGGCCAGGAACACCCTATCTCCGCATCATCGCTCTTGCGCATGGCCAAGCAGCACCGGCAGATCGTAGTTGACCAGATCGCCTATGCGCTCGATAGAAATATCTGCTGGTGGGTAGGTGCTCAGCACCTGCGGATCGTTCGCATAGTGCCCCTGCCGAGGAAAGACAGTCGTCAGACGATCACCCCAGATCTGCTTCATTGCTGCCAGAATGCGCAGCTTATCGTCCACCATAACATAATGGTCAGCCGGGTAGCGTGCCTCCACATCGTCCAGCATCTGCTCTTTGTGGATATAAATCAACACCTGACCATCAACTGCTTCCCATATCCCCGATCGCTGCACCTTATGGGGCTGGAATACCACATCGCCGTCCGATAGAATGACTGTCGGCCCCCAGGTGCGCAACCGCTCAATCACATCCAGCGCGCCAGGGTACAGACGATTAGCAAACGGATAATTCACCAGGTACAGCGAGATAGCCAGCAGATGCGGATCGCGCGGATACTCCATCCGATAGCGCTGGAGAGCGCCCAGGTAATCCGCGTAGCCAAGTTCGGTGCGGAGCTGCTCAAAAATAGCCCAGTATCGTTGCTGCCGCTCCTCCCCAAACGCCTTGATGAGATGACGCCGGAGATCCTGCTCCACGCGATCGTTATCGAGAAGCGTATTATCAACATCCAGCAGAAAGACAACCGGCTGTGGCATTACAAACCTCCTTGCCTGAACCGCCCTTCCTGGCCCGGACCGCCGCTAATCGGCAACCCGCGACAGCAGCAGATCAAGGTCAAGCTCCGGGTACAATGGATAGCGAGCCAGCAGCGCACGCACACGCTGGCGGGCCTCATCGGCAACAGCCGGATCAAGGTGGTACTTCGTCAGGCTTGGCGTCCCCGTACTTGTCATCGCCGGCTGCACATTCGCAAGGATCAGCTTGATGATCTGCGCGATCTCGCACATCTCGGTCTCACCCATGCCCAGCGTTGTCGCGGCAGGTGTGCCCAACCTGAGCCCACTGGTATACCATGGACCGTTCTGGTCGAAAGGCAGTGCATTACGATTAACGGTCAGGCTGCACTCCCGCAGCGCCGACTCTGCCTGCCGCCCCGTCAGACCAAAGGTCTTGGCCACATCGATCAACAGCAGGTGATTATCGGTCCCGCCGGTCAGCACCTCCATCCCCTCATTGATACATGCCTGCGCCAGAGCCTGCGCATTCTTCACAATATTGTGTGCATAAGTGCGGAACTCCGGCGTAGCCGCCTCGCGGAAGGCCACCGCCTTCGCTGCCAGCGCATGCGGCAATGGCCCGCCTAGGATCGCCGGGCAGCCCTTATCCACCCATTCGGCAAACTCTTTCGTACACAGCACCAGACCCCCACGCGGTCCGCGCAGCGTCTTGTGCGTCGTCGCGGTGACAACGTGGGCATAGGGAACCGGATTATATGGGCCGGTGAAAACCTTGCCGGCAACCAGACCGGCAAAATGGGCCATATCCACCATGAAGACAGCCCCTACCTCATCGGCCATCTCCCGCATCCGCGCAAAATCAATCTTGCGCGGATAGGCGCTGTAACCGGCAAGGAGGATCAGTGGCTTGATCTCACGCACCTGAACCCATAGCTTATCAAGGTCAAGCAACTTGGTCTCCGGATCAACCGTGTACGTAGAGACATCGAACAGCGTGCTAGAGAAATTGTGCCGGTAGCCATGAGTCAGATGGCCACCGGAATAATAGTCCAGCGCCAGCAAGCGCTGGTTCTGTAATGACGCCCGCACCCTGGCCCACTCTTCCCGGGAAACCTTGGCCGGATCTTTCTGCCCCAGCTGTTCAAGCAGCGGAGCCTCGATCCTAGCCGACAGAATGGCAATATATGCCACCATATTCGCGTCAGCGCCTGAGTGCGGCTGCACATAGGCGTGCTCAGCTCCAAAGAGTTCGCATGCCAGGCGCGCTGCCTCCATCTCAATCGTGTCAACGTTATCACAACCAGCATAGAACCGGTGCTGCGGATAACCCTCCGCATACTTATCCGTAAACAGATTGCCCTGGGCAAGTTGCGTCGCCAGGGAACTGTAGTTCTCACTGGCAATCAGCTTGAGGTTCATTCGCTGATCGCGAAACTCCTTGATGATCGCCGCTGCGACCGTAGGAGAGACCGTGTGAATATGGTCCAGTGAAGCATAAACGGCGGCTGCCGCAGCATTGATCGGTGCCCCGTTCAGCATGCGCAGATACTGGCTCAACAGGCTCTCCTGTCCCCTTGTCTGATAGGTGATCGTCTCCATAACCAACCTCCCTCCTGGCTCATTGCGGCTCCGGTTCACCCTGCACCATCGCCAGGACCGCCGGCAACAGCGCCTCAATTGCGCAACACCGTCTGCACCGTGCAGTAGCCTGTACGGCTGGGCCCACCCATTCCCAAAGGGATCGCCATGCCGCCAGTCAGTCCTCTTCAGGCAATATAAGCGTCGCCGGCCGGTAGCACCGGCAGACGACATCTGTCGTATTATATCATCGTTATCCGCAAGCGCTCCGACCCTCCCTGGTCGGGTAGCCTCCACAGTATCATACCAGCTCCGGTGGCCTGGTAGCCATAAGCAAAAGGGCCACCATGACGGTGGCCCACTGACTAACCGGCGCTTCCTTCGCACAACCGGCGTCCACCTCGCTGTCAGGATGGTTGTGGAGACCCTGCGCGCCGCAACCAGGGAAAGCGCCGCGTCCGGGCAGCGCTGGCCTGGGCGGCAACATCTTGCTCGAGCGTTTCCATACGTTGCTGGAGCGCAGCTACCGCACGTCGGTGTGTCGTGGCCCCACGCTCCGCCAGCTCGAGCCGTTCCTGAAGCGCCAGCATCTCTCGCCCATGATCAACCGCCTCGTGCGCCATCGCCTCCAGCCGCTGGCTCAGTATAGCCAGCTCCGCATCACGGTTCGCTCTCTCCTGCTCGGCAAGCGCCATGCGCTGCTGAAGCGCGGCCACTTCCTGCTCCAACACCTCCAGCCGCTGGAGTAGAGCCGCATGGACACCATCAGCAGTGTCATCCCTTGTCACCGCCGTCAACTGCTCAGGATCGATCTGGACACCGCACACTCGCGCCAGCTTATCGCTATCGATCACCCACGCGTGGCCGGCCTTCGTTGCCGCCAGCTTCCCGCTCGCGATCCAGCTCCGCAGTAAACGTTCCTGCCTGCCCGTCAGCGCGGCTGCCTGCGCCACCGAGATCTTCTCACCCATGGAATCCTCCTTGCTAGCTTCTGCCATATCGTTTGGGGGGATCGCATAGAGGTAACGGAAAGAGAAGCGCCGAGTAACCGTATAGGACCTGGCCCTGACCAGTATGTGCCACCTTCTCTCCCACAGAAAGAAATCACCCTCCTGCTCTCCTCCAAAAGGGAAGCGGGAGGGTGAGGTCAGGGCCGGACCGTGAGGCCGATCATCCCTGACCAGAGGCATAGTCAGGGATTTTTACAGAAAAGCACCCCCTTCGTGCTACCTTCATGCCCCTGGAGCCTTTGGTGGTTCACCATGGCGAGCAGCAACCCCTGTCGTCACCGCTGCCGGTGCGGCATTCGCATCCGGCTGGGAGGTTAGGGCGGCCATCGTGCTATCAGACGCATCTCGCGACCCGGCAGCAGTTGTGGTGCCAGGTTGCGGGAGACGCGAGCGAATGACACGCGCAGGCACACCGGCCACAATAGAGTATGGTGGCACATCGGCGGTGACCACACTCCCCGCCGCAACAATCGAGCCGCGCCCGATAGTAACACCGGCCAGGATGACTGAATGTGAAGCAATCCAGCAATCATCCTCGATAACAATGGGCTTGCGTGTGACACCCTGCTCCTTCATTGGCCGGGTAACATCGGCAAAATTGTGGTTTTCCGCGTACAGGCTCACCCGTGGTGACATCATCACATTGTTACCGATACGTATCCCTCCGGAACAGCCAACATAGCAGTAAGCGCCAATATTTGAGTTATTACCAACAACCAGCCCTTCGCCCAGCTCACCGCCACCATAGTATCGGGTAGGCCGGATCATCGCAAAGCGACCGACTGTCACACGGTCACCAAAGGTGATGCCATGGCGTGACAGCCCGATAATCTCGCAATAATCCTCGGCAATAAAATTGCGCCCAACGCTGATATAGCGCTTATTGCGGAGGGTTACATGGCGACCGATAAAAATAATGCCACGAGCTTGTTTGAACCCGATGCGGCGAATCTGGCCGCGCACCGCCTTCATGAAGGTGTTGAAGAGCATGGCAAGCAGCGCATCGGGAGGCGTGGCCGGATCAATAGTGTATGTTGGATCACGCTTGATACGTCGCACAAAAAGGATCACCAGACGTCGCATAGTGCTTCTCCTCTTAAGCCTGACCTGCAAGCGATGGCACCGTGAAGACAGGGGCATATGCATGGACACATGCATCTTCGAAAGCCTGGTACGTGGCCTCGACGGTCCTTTCCCAGGTGAAGCAGCGGAGTCGCTCACTCCCCGCCTGCACCAGCGCTGCGCGCAGCGCTGGTTCGGCTTCTAACCGTGCCAGACATGCTGCCAGCTCTTGTGGGCTGTCCGGATCGAAGAGGAGCGCCGCATTGCCGGCAACCTCAGGCAATGCACCGGCACGTGAGCACACCACCGGTACCTGCGCCGCAAATGCCTCCAGCACCGGGATACCAAAGCCCTCCAGCAAGGATGGAATAGCAACCACCGCTGCGTGGGTATAGAATGCATCCCGCTCCACCAGCGAGAGATGGCCCGTAAGAACAACACAATCATCAAGACCAAAAGCGGCGATTGCCCGCCGTATCGCCGCGCTATCGTCAAGGTCAGGCCGTGGCCCTGCTTGGCCAACGAGCACCAGCTTGAAATGCGCCGGCGCGCCCTGCCGGCGCCAGATGGCAAACGCTTTAACCAGGGTGACCAGATTCTTCCGCCGCTCCAGAACACCGACATGCAGCACGTAGGACCGCGGTGTAACCCCATAGCGCGCCAGGATTGTCACTGCATCTTGCTCATCGACCTCCATGGCCATCTCAGGCCCACCCAGCAACGTCACGCGAATGCGCTCAGGATTGAGCCGCGCAAACTTGATACCCTCATCCGCAACGTAGCGCGATGGCACAATCACCGCATCCGCCCGGCGGATCGCCGGCAACGTGACCCGGCGAAACATCAGCCGCCAGAGACGATTATAATCCTCGGGCCGGCGCAGGAATGAGGACGCATGGTACGTCACCACGCGTGCTACCGGGACCCAGATGGGCGTCAGATACTCCGGACTGAACAGCACATCATAATTACCGATCGCCAGCTCCACTGGCAACCAGCAATGCAGCCAGATCAGGTGAACAACCTGATTGATCATGCGGAAGAGCCGCCTGCTGTTGGGCAATCGCACAGGCCCCCGCACGGGCACGACGATGTGCGGCGCATCGGGACGAGCAAATTGCTTGAGCAATTCGTTTACATAGGTGCGAACACCCGTCCGCGCCGTCTTCAAACATTGCACATCCATAGCAACGCGCAGCGGCCGCACAGCACGATATGGAACGCCATCCGTACTGGTCGCCGGAGCGGGCACGAGGCGACTCTGGCGCATCTGCGTGATCCCTGCACCAGCCATCCACCACAGGAGATACATCACAAAGAAGTTCAGCGTCACTTCAGTGACCACACTATCCAGCGCAAGAAACACCCAGGCAAGGGCCATGCCCATAAAGACAGACCGCTCCAGTGTATCGCCGCGTGCCCGCGCAGCTCCCCAGCAGGCATAGATTGAGCCAGTGTATGCCGCCAGGAACAGCAGCAGACCAACAATGCCCAGCTCGATGCCAACCGGCAGATATGCGCTCTCTGCCTCAAGATCGGTATGGAAGCGGAACCCTACGAATCCTGACGACCCTATGCCATACCCCAGCGGATGCTCAAGGATCAGAGGCGTCAGCTTTTTGTACGATGCCAGATGCCCCTGTGTGGAGGGATTGTTGCTGCTAGTACTCTCCTGAAACAGGTCCTTCGCGCCTCTCAGCGGGTTTGCTTGCAGTCCTCCTGGCTGTATGGTGGTCACCAGGGAAACCAGCCCCGCCGTTGACCGGGCCACGCGCATCGAGCTATCGCTGACCTGCAGCACATAAGAGGCAGTTACCGCCAGCAACAGGCCACCCAGAATACATCCCACCGCAGCGAGCGCGACCCCGCGCCAGAACCGGCGCCAGCCGCCCCAGAGCAGCAGAAGGATGCACTCAACTGGCAAGAGCAACAGACTCGCGCGCCCGAAGGCAAGGGCCAGCGCCATACCACCAGAGAAAATTGCCGGCCCCAATCTGGGGATATCTCTACGCTCCGCTCGCCCGCGCATGGCCCCCTTTACTGCCAGCAGCACCGGCAGCGCGATCAACAAAAGGGTAGCCAGGTCCAGCGGATTCAGCGCAAGCGAGCCTGCCCGCGGCAGCCAGAAAGGCGATCCCGTAAAGAACGTTGTCGGTATGTTATAGGGAAGATACGAACTGGTACCGAAGAACAACTGGTTATAAATGCCATAATCCATCGCCACAAACAGCGCACTGCCCCAGAATACCCGCTCGACAATAGTGACCAGCGAGAAAGCGAGCACATCGAACGCCAGCAGCCCGACCAGCAGGCGCATATCGCGCCGGTTAAGGGGCAGGAGACGCCCCAGGAAGTAGAGGCTCATAGGCAAAACCAGCTCACGGAAGCCATAGATGCGACCCGTAAGATTGATAGCATGGCTTGGCAACACGACGCTGAGCGCACAAAGGACCATGAAGAGCAGGATAATAACATCCAGCGCGGTGAGCCGCCATCGCCGTACATGCAACCAATCCCGCACTGCCGGCACACCCACACGCACCAGCGCAACCGCCAGAATAAGCTCTTTCCATGGTTGCATGAGCTTAACAAAGGTAATATCGCCCGTCGTACGGAAGAGCAGCGCCATGAGGAAATTGTGCAGCGGCAGGGCCACGATGTAGATAAAGAGTGCCCTCTTCGGGTGCAGAGCGACAGCCACGAGCGCCACAACCAGCAGGATCAGGGCAGCAAGCTCGATGCCATGATGGGGAAAAAGCCAGCTCATCAGCACGAGCAAGATGCCACCAATAATGCTGCCGGCTACCTTATACTCTCTATATACTCTCGTTTGCCTCAAAACCAGTGTATTCATGGGTTGCTGCTATCCTCCATATATCAGCAAGTTGATCAGGACGCTCAACCGCGAACACGATCAAGGCGGTGCTCGATGGCAGTTGGTGAAGTTTGCGAGGATCTCTGTTCTCCCCGGCAAAGAGATAGCCCCTGCAACTCTTATTCCCGCATCGTGAAAGCTATCAGCACGACGACCACCGCTGCAATTCGCCTGGCCTTCTTCTAGGCTTGAACGTCTGATACAACATCGCAGTTACGAATCTCTTCGGCTTCTTCGCCCCTTCGCGCCGCCGGCACAACAAGCTGACGCAAGTAGGTGATTGGGAAAACTCCAAGAATCAAGAGCAGCACAAAGTACATCACCAGGCCGATAGCCCCACCAATGTATACCGGCATCCCTGGAATCAGCGCCACCCCGAAAGCCAGTGCAGCCAGCAGCACCGAAAGCGTCACGCGGATAGAAGGGAAGAACCCCGTCTTCAGAGCAATCATTGACACGTTATAGATGATCACGAAAGCCTCCGTTGCTGCTGTCGTCCACGCTGCTGCGACATAGCCACCACGGGGAATAAGCCATAGATTAAGCCCGATGTTCCACACCGATGCGCTGATGGCCAGTAGCAGATTCCAGTTCTGTCGACGCGTCACAACGAACATATAACTCGCCACGGTACTGGGGAAGATCAAAGCAATCGCCAGCATCAAGCCGGGTAGAGCAAATTGTGCGTCACCGAACCGTTGCCCGGCAATGAGCACTACCAGCGGGTAGCGTAATATCACAATAGCAAAAGTTAGCGGCAACGATAATGCCAGCATCCAGGTAAATACACGCGTATAAAATTCTTGCATCGCCGCCCGCCCCTGCGCGTACATGCGGGAAAGCGCAGGATACACAACCACCATAATAGTCGCGGATATAGTGGACAGCACATCAAAAAATTTATAGGCAACGCCATACAGTGCAACCTGCCTGGGGTCAGTCAGCTTCTCCAGTAGAATCGTATCAACACGCCCGTAGGTAAGCACAAAGACGGACGCAACGCCAAGCGGAAATGCCTGGGTCAGCAGATACCGAACGGAGGAAGTATCCCACTTTATGCCAAGCTGCGTCAGCCGCCGGACGCTGGCAAAACAGAGAAGAACATCAACGCCTCCGGCCACTGTATAGCCCAGCAGAAAGAAATTAACACCACGATGCAGCAGCGCCACTATAGCTGTGATGCCCAGTGTGACGAAGGCAGCCGCCGTGCTTGCTATGGCGATCGTAATAGAACGGCCGTGCACCTGCAAAATGCTCCCGAATAGCCCGTTGGAATTAAAGGAAGTGACCAGAATATAGGGAGAAAAAAGCGCTATGGCGAGTATCAGCGGGCCAGGAAACTGCAGGAAAGCCGCTATAATCACGCAAAGAACCATAGCCACTCCAGCGAGCAACAGTTTTGTCGCAATGCTGATCGGGACCAGATGCACGTGCGCATCCTGTGTTGCTTCCCGCTGAGTCAAATCACGGATGACGATACGATCAACACCGAAGGTGGCAATAGTGCTGAAAATCAGAACATAGGCGAAAGCAACAACGAAATTGCCAAAACGCGCCACACCCAGCGTGCGGGATGCAATACCAAAGGCCAGGACGCCTGCCCCAATTTTGGCCAGGCGCCCAAGTAGCTGAATAAACGCTCTCCATGCCAGTTGCGAGCTTTGCCACATCGTGCGCAGCTCTTTGAATGCGCCCGGTAGCCTGGGCACAGCAGCGCTCTCCTGCTCTCCATATTTCCCCTCCCGGGCGCGCACAATGAGCGATGATTCCGACGCTTGATCAGGTGGCTCCGAAACACCGATAGGCGCCTCGTCAGCATCAAGCAGAGTGTGACCATCCCCACCGGTCCTATCAGGCTCGCTGCAGTAATCAGTATTTCTATCAGTATTTCTATCAGTGCTGCACTGCGTTGGCAACACCCCATCAAACCGGGCAGATATTTCCTGCCCGGCTGGATATTCTCGTTGGCCCATATCCGCTATCTCTTGTGCCTTCCTTACCTGACCGATCGCGTACCTGATTCTGCCAGATCCACCGCAATAGAGTGGTCACCGCATGCCAACGTTTGCCTCCCGGCTCTCGGCCATTATACCGCTCCCCCTCGTCGTGAGATACACATCCCACAGCAATTCATTAAACTCACGGATCGTACGCTCCACCGTAAAGCGCACCAGCGCCCGCTGCCGGCCAGCCCGGCCCATCGCCTGGCGCCGTACCTCATTATTGACCAGATTCCCCAGCGCTTGAACCAGCGGTTCCACCTGACCGGGCGGAATAATCAGCCCGGTTTCGCCATCAACCACCAGCTCCTTATTGCCCCCCACATCCGTCGCCACCACCGGCTTGCCAGCAAACATCGCCTGAAGAATCGTCAGACTCGCACCCTCACCTTCCCGCGATGGCGCCGCCAGAATATCCATCGCCGCCATCAGATCCGGCGCATCCCGCCGCACGCCCAGCAAATGAAAGCGCTCAGGCGCTGGCGATGCCGCCACAAGCCGTTGCACCCGTTCCAGCATCTCCGTCTGCCCGGGCACCGGCCCCCCGGCAATGAAACAACGCACATGTGGATTGGTTGCCAGCAGCCGCGATACCGCCTCAACGCAGATGTCCGTCGCCTTAAGATACGAGATACGCGAAACCATCCCGATCAGTACATCATCAGGCGCGCACCCCAGCTCCGCCCGAATCCGCTCGCGCCCCGTTGCTTCCATCCAGGTATGCGGGTCCACTCCATTGTAAATAACAATCCCCTTGGCACGTGCCCTGGGCGTCACCAGAATGTTCTCCAGCGCCGCCTGACTCACACCCACCACACGCGTCGAGTACGCCGGCACAAACGTGCGCATCAGGGTCACAAGCTGGCGAGGGCGCTCAAGCTGCTCGCGAATATGCCAGATGTGTGGCCGCCCGGTTCTCCTGGCCGCCAGCGCACCCGTCCAGACCGCCAGCGTGTTAGTGTGAACCATATCAAACTGCTCATCCTCAATGATCTGACTGATCAGACGGGTCGAGCTACGCAGGCGCATCAGAAATCCTGGCACACCAAGAGGCGTGAGGTACTTGCGGCGCGCCACCGCAATAGGCAGCGAACGACACTCAATACCGCTGGCCGCCAGCTCGCGCGACAGCAGACCCTCATAGTTCAGGTCATTGGCAACAACGACGCTGGGCAAGAACCGCTTGCGATCTAGCCCGCGCAAGAGATAAAGCAATGACGTATCGGCGCCATAGAGTTCATTGCTCGGATGCAGAAATAAGATACGCGCCGGGCGCCCTACTTCTGGCAATGATGCACGCTCGCTCATAAAAATATCCTTTTAAAGAAAGATAACCCGATCCCGCCTTACCCACACCCGACCACCTCATTACCCTCACTGGCTTTACGCTCCTCCAGAAACCAGGCAACAAAGTTTTCAATACCCTCTTCAATTGAGACGCGTGGGTGCCAGCCTAGTAACGTTTCCGCTTTCTCAATGCCCGCATAGGTGAGGGGAACATCCCCTGGCTGCGCTGGCTCACGGCGAATGCGTGCCTGCCGCCCAAGAACCCGCTCAAGCAGATGGATCAGATCACGCAGCATGATTGGTGTGGAGCTGCCCAGGTTGATGATCTCATAACCAGGCGGCGGCTCAATATCCAGCGCAGCAATGATTGCTGCCACAATATCCGTAATGTAGGTGTAATCACGAGCCGAACTGCCATCGCCAAACATCGTAATTTCGCGTCCCTCATACAGCGCCCGCGTGAAGCGATGGATTGCCAGATCTGGACGCTGGCGTGGCCCATAGACGGTGAAAAGACGCAAACAGACAACGGGCAACCCGTACAGATGATGATAGGTATGGCACAGCAGTTCACCAGCCCGCTTCGTCGCAGCATAGGGCGAAATCGGGCGATCAGCGGGATCATCCTCGCGAAACGGCACACGTGCGCTCATCCCATAGACTGAAGAAGAACTGCCAAAAAGGAAACGCCGTATGCCATACTGACGGCTCAGCTCCAGCAGATGCAGCGTGCCCTGCACATTCACCTGCTCATAGAGAACCGGCTGGCGCAATGAAGGCCGAACGCCCGCACGTGCGGCCAGATGAATCACCTCATGAATGGAATAGCGAGCAAAGATAGCCCCTAGCGCCGCAGCATCGGTAATACTCACCACCTCAACATGAAACCGGGGATCCGGGATAAGCGCGCTGATGTTGCGCCACTTCACCTGCGGATTGTAATAATCATTAAAGTCATCAACACACACCACCTCTCGCCCCATTCTTATCAGCTGCTCAGCCACACTCGAGCCAATGAATCCGCCGCCGCCAGTTACCAGCACTGCCATGCGTTTGCTCCCTACCTGATGCTACCAGTGATCAGATGTCGCTGCGCTCTCCTCTGGCTTATTCCATTGGACAACGTTCACCGGTACTTGATCAACGAATGGCACTATTGATGCCTGGGAAACGGTATCACACCTGCCCGCATTGCGTCAAATGGCCTAGTTCGTCCCTCCATATGCGTCAGAGCTGCAATAAATGTGCTACAATCAGCAAAGCTATGGGCCGACTTACGCCTCGCCGGCGCAGGCCCCGGCCCACAGCCGCTCCCACCTCCCCTGCTCAGCCAGCAGGGCAACCAGGAGTGCAGCCCTGCACCAGGGCAAACGAGAAGCCGAGGTAACCGTTATGAAAATAGCCATGATTGGTTCACGCGGCATTCCTGCCAGCTACAGCGGTTTTGAAACCTGCGTTGAGCAACTTGCCGTACGCCTGGTCGCACGCGGCCATCAAGTCACCGTCTATTGCCGCTCTCACCATATCAAATGGCCAGAACCCACCTATAAGGGCGTGCACCTGGTGAAGCTACCAACCATTGCCAGTAAGCATTTTGACACAATTGTCCATACGTTCCTCTCCACCCTCCACCTGCTCCCCCAGCGCTATGATATCATCTATATCTGTGGCGTGGGCAACAGCCCCCTCTCCTGGATCCCGCGCCTGGCCGGCGCACGCACTGTCCTCAACGTGGATGGTGCCGACTGGCAGCGCGAAAAGTGGGGAGGCTTTGCCAGACACTATCTGCGCATGGCTGAGCGCCTGGCCACCATCTGTCCCAACGTGATCATCGCCGATTCTCATGTTGTCGAACGCTATTACTTGCAACACTTTGGCGCTTCTTCCGTATATATTCCGTACGGATCAGAGGTACCCCGGCGCCCGCCCGGAGCAACCCTACAGCAATTCGACCTGACTCCCGATGGCTACATTCTCTTTGTCGGACGGCTCGTCCCCGAGAACAACGCCCATCATATCTTGGAGGCCTACCGGGCGCTGGGCGGCCTGGCGGGAACCGGCCTCAAGCTGGTGATCGTAGGCAATGCTCCCTATGCCGACGACTACATCGCCTCACTCAAAACGCTGGCGGTGCCCGGCGTCGTCTTTACCGGCTATGTCTTCGGTGAAGGCTATTATGAGCTCGGCTCCAATGCGCGCATCTTCACCTTCACCAGTGGCGTAGGGGGCACGCATCCGGCTTTGCTTGAAGCAATGGCCTTTGGCAACTGCATCATCACCAACGACTGGCCGGCCAACCTGGAAACCGTCGCCGATGCCGCATTGTCCTACTCTGGCGCCGAAGGTGCCAGTAGTCTGCAACGCGTGCTGGCGCAGCTCCTGACCAATCCCGCCCTGATCGATGACTATCGGCGCCGCGCCGCACAGCGTGCCCGCGCCGTCTATAGCTGGGAAGCCGTCACCGATCGCTATGAGGAGTTATTCAAGCAACTCAGCCGCCGCCATAAATAAAAATAATGGGAGAATTGCTCTATAAGTAGCCAGAACAGGTTACCATGCATCCCAGGAATTCGTCCATATCAGGAGAATTAGTCTCTTGACCATTACCAGGTCGTGCTGACACAGTGCTCCAAAAGAGAGCGAGTGTACTTCAGGGAAGGTTAGACACACAGAATGGAAAGCAAGGTGCCCCGGGAAAGTGGGAGATATCCCTCTACCGGCCCGGCCAACCGCTGGCCATCACGACATGCACCTTTGGGGAATCCCTGGCGGGAGCGACCAGAGTATAGTAATACTGACCTGCCCGACCATAACGATGATACCGGTTTGCTCCCATTGATGCGCCGGCCGCTTGCCGGCCTGCATAGCCGGACAAAATCCAGCCAGCCCGGAACCCCCATCGCGCGCCTCCCCGGCGCTCCGGCCAGCTCCTCTGCGCAATTTGCGCGGGCCAGACCCCCCCGCGGCACGACTCCTGGCATGCCTCCGGTTACGAAAAATGGCCATGGACGGCCGCCGCTCGCTGAGCCCCTGCCCGGGCAGATGCCCCTCCCAGCGCAAAATGGCCACCTGCGCCGGGGACCGCAGATGCCCGGCGGCTCTGTCAGCCAACCCTGGCCGCAGCACGGGCCGGCAATGCCCCGACCAGCTGCCCCATCAGGCGGCGGTGCTGCTGTCCCCCCCTATCGAGTGCCAGGCCACTACCAGAGCACCTCGGCCCCCGACAACCGGCAGCAACGCCTCCATGCCATAGGCAGAATCGTTTCCGTCATCATGCTCATCCTCTCACTCGTCCTCCTTTGTGGAGTCGCTCCAGGCATTTATGGCTTTGCCGCCTATCAGCCAACCTATAATAGCGCTGTGGATGGCATGAACCAGCTCAAGGCTGCCGAAGCAATCCTCAACAATAAGCAGGTCCATCTCACCGACCCCCAGACACTCGCTACCCTCCAGCAGGATCTGGCAGCCGCACAGAGCGATTTCGCCCAGATCGAAGACCAGCTCAACAGCTCCAGCGTCCTCATCAGCCTGGGTGAAGCAGTTCCCATTGTCGGAAGCAAACTCACCGCGTATGTCCACCTGGCACGCGTCGCCTATGATTTGACAACCGCCGGCAACCAGGTGATCACCGCCTTTGCGCCCATCCTCCAGACCCTGCATGGCGCGCTGGGGACCCAGGCCGCCAAAAGTCCCCCCCTGACCGTTCCCGAACTCGCTAATGCCCGTACCGCCATGCAGCAGGCAAAAAGCCTGATCGACGATGCCGCCACCCAGATGCAGGATGTGCCGCCCACCATCCTGGGTAGTAAATCCTCGACCGCCCAGGAACTCGCCAAGCTTAATCAGGACCTGCCAAAAATTCGCTCGCTGGTTGACAACATCGACCCTATCATGGCGGCCCTGCCCACCCTCTTAGGGGTCAATGCCCCCGCCAGTTATCTCGTGGTTGCCATGGACAGCACCGAACTGCGCCCGACCGGCGGCTTCCAGGGAAACTATGGCATCCTCACCCTGGTGGCTGGCCACCTCCAACCGTTCACACTCAAAGATATCTATACGCTCGACTGCCCAGACCTGGCCAAAACCGGCCAGTGCCCCGCTCATCCCGTCCCGCCACAGTTCCCCTGGTATAATCTCTCCTGGTCCGCCTCTTATCCAACCTGGGGTTTGCGCGACTCCAATCTCTCACCCGACTTCCCCACCACCGCACGCATCGCCGAAGGACTCTATACCGCGGAGAGCGGCGGCCATGTCGATGGCATGATCGCCATGACGCCCGCATTCATCTCATCAATCATCAAAATTACCGGCAATATCAACGTGCCCTTTGATGGCATGGTAGTAAAGGTCACTCCGCAGAATCTAGAGCAGGAGATCCATTATTTCGAGTCAACGCCCCAGTATTATGGACCAAACGGAGAACGCAAGGTCTTCACCTCAGCCCTTGGCAAAGCCCTGATGAACCAGCTCCACCACCTGCCCCCGGGCGACTTTTCGGCCCTCCTCCAGATGGCCTGGAACGCCCTCAAAACCAAAGATTTACAGGTCTATGTCAACGACCCCGGCGCCGAACAGTGGCTCATCCAGAACCATATCGCCGGAGCAATCGAACAGCCACAAGGCGACTCACTGGTGGTCATCGATACCAATGTATCTGGCGACAAGACCAACGCCGATGTCACCGAGCAGATAACCGATCATATCACACTGGACAGCCAGGGTGGCGCCACCCATCACCTGACTATCTTCTATAATTTCCCCCATGACTCGCACATCTACGGCGAGTATGGACTGGGCTATAAGGACTACATTCGCATCTACGCACCGCCGCAGGCGCAGCTCGAATCCGGGCCCAATGGCTGCGATTCGCCCGGTAATCCCGTACAGTCCCAGGAGCTCGGCCATCAGGTATGGGCCTGCCAGATATGGATGCAATACGCGCCAGACTCGCGCACCATCACCCTGACCTACTATGTGCCCAATGTCGTGCAAAATGTCCAGGGTCAGCACCAGTACACCCTGCTCGTGCAGAAACAGGCAGGAACAACAAACGTGCTGGATGTCTCCATCACCCCGCCATCAGGCACAGCATCACTGAGCGCAAGCGCACCGCTCAAGGTGCAAGCAGGAAAAGGACTAGCACAATTCGCAGGAGTGTTAGAGCAGGATCTCCCCTTATGGATACATTACTAGCGGCCAGTCCAGACCGCTTCTGGCCCTTTGCCCTTCCTCCCGCTCTTCCTGGAGCGCAGCTCAGAGCGGGCAGGTCTGGCTAAAAGGGGCATATAGCGGTTACCACAAAAAAGGCCATACGTCCCAACATTATGACCAGCATAGAAGTGGCAGCGGTTGTTTCAGAGGGGGAAACACAAAGAAAGGGTGGCCCGTCAGCAATGGAGGGGATGCAGCAAAAGCCAACGGATGACCGTCCAGATAAGCTCACCGATACATCGGAGCAACCAACTTTGCCCCGGTTGCGCCCGATCCACTTAGAGGCAACAACCGATGGCAATGGCGCACGCCCGCATGAACATGCCGGGGATGAAGCCGTCACATACCCACGCTTGTTGGCGCTGCCGGACTGGATGACGCATAAGCAGTTGCAGAACGGGGATAATTCTATGTCGGAGTGGGATCCTTACCAGACCAACAGCCAGAGCCAGAACGGCCGCACCAACACCACTGCCCTGGCCACGTCGCAAACAAAAGTAAAGCAGCAGACACAGAAAGCCATCGATCTGAACGTCGGTATGGGCTCAGGCCCTGTGCCGCCAGAGCTCTCAGGAAGACGACGCCCACGTGTAGGCGATTTGCTGCTCATCCTGGATTGTATCATGACCCTGCTCGCCTTGGGCCTGGCCGCTCTGGCTCGCGACCACCTCCCCCTGGGCGTCCACCTCAGCCTGCGCGAAACCTTGTTATCCCCGGGTCTGGCGCTCGTGGTCCTGCTCGTCTGGGTAACCGTCTTTCATGCCTTTTCTATCTATGATCCCAAGTATCAGGGCAATCCCTTTGATTTAAGCCGCCTGCTCCTCGCAACCATCAGCGCCGGCGTCGTCCTGGGCGGCGTCTTATATCTCACCGTTCGTGAGGTGCCTCGCCTCTTCTTTATCTACTTCTGGTTTACCGATGCCGCTCTACTCTCCATTGAACGCGTGATCGTCCGCTATTTCGCCGTCAAAAGCGACTGGTACAAACGGCGCGTGTTGATCGTCGGGACCGGTCCCGTTGCCGGCGAGGTTGCACGCATGATCACCAAATATCGCTCTATCGGCCTCGATCTCGTCAGTTTTGTCAGTGATGACGAATCACAACCCGGCTCAGCACGCGAGATCTATGGCCGCGAAATCGCCATCCTTGGCACACTGGAAAACCTAGAGCAGATCATCCGTCAGCAACTCATTGATGATGTAATCTTCACCATGCCCTGGCGCGAGCACGCACGGGCCCATACCTTGATGACCACCTTGCAACGCTTGCCCGTCCAGGTACGCGTCGTCCCCGATTACTTCGAGCTGGCGACACGCGCCCGCGTCGAAGACTTTAGCGGCATGCCGCTCGTTAGCCTCAACGATGCCGTGATCGGCGGTGGCGTGGCCCGACTGAAGCGGCTGATCGATATCGTCGTCTCAGCTCTGGCCCTCCTTGTACTCTGGCCGGTGATGCTCATCATCGCCATCGCTATTCGCCTGGACTCCCCCGGACCAGCGATCTTCAAACAGCGCCGTGTTGGCCAGTACCACCGCCTCTTCACCATGTATAAATTCCGCACCATGGTGGTCGATGCCGAGCAGCGCGCCGCTGAAGTCCTGCAACAAAAAGATGGCACTGTCATCCATAAGTCACCAACCGACCCACGGGTGACCCGCGTCGGCGCCTTTCTGCGCCGCACCAGCCTTGATGAACTACCGCAACTCTTCAACGTGCTCAAAGGCGATATGAGCCTGGTGGGCCCCCGTCCCGAGTTGCCCTGGCTGGTAACAAACTACGAACCCTGGCAGTACCGGCGGCTCAAAGTGCCGCAGGGAATCACCGGCTGGTGGCAGGTGAATGGGCGCGGCGACCGTTTAATGCACCTGCATACCGAGGACGATCTCTTCTACATCCGCAACTATTCCATCTGGCTGGACTTGAAGATCATCCTCCAGACAATCCGTGCCGTGTTCAGCAGACGCGGCGCCTTCTAAAATCACCATGCCCCCTCTCCACGGTAGTGGAGAGGGGGCAGTACAACGCCGGCACAGTCTCCTTCCATTCCCCTCCTCCCCCTTCCCTCCAGGGACGCGCGCCGCACAAGCAGGGGAGAGACGTTAGGCCAGCCGCAGCCAGGATGCCCCGCTAAGGCGCCAGATGCGGAAGCACAAAGAGCGACTCATAGATCATAATGCCATAAACGATCAGCACGAAGAGGAGCGCAATGGTCGCCATAACCCCGACAGAGCCGCTAAACTCATGCAATCCGGGACGATAACGAAATGTTGAGTTCCCATGGCTGCTCTGCACCGCCACCTGTGGCGTATGGAGCCACCCGGCGGCCGGCCGGAAAGGTATGGAAGCTAAAGGTACGGAAGCTAAAGGAGTTGCACCCGAAAGGTGCTGGCCCGCTTTTTCGGCTTCCTGACCTGCGACACTCGCTACCGGCGTAGCCGCAACCGCAGCAGCCACCGCCGCTTCCGCCCCTGAGCCGCTCACCACCGCTTCGACCGTAGCGGCTTTTTCCTGTTGGCGTGCCGTGATCAGGCGATCCAGCTCCGCCAGACGTGCCCTAGCGCGCCTGGCCAGTTCCCGATAACGCTCCGCCGTCGTCGGATCCCAGACCGGAAGCTTCGCACCGCTGCCGGTAGCGCGGGCGATGAGACCCGCATAAAACTCATATGCTTTCGCCTGAGCTTCCAGCGCTGCCCGTTCTTCCTCATAATCTTGTGGCAAACCCCTCGATATATCCATCATGAAGACTCCTCTAGCGTGCATCCAGTTCAGCGATCATTCTAGCCGCCAGGCAGAACTGCGGTCTTTGCCGCTCTGAATGTTAGCATAATCCTACTGGTATTTTGCCAGAGTCACTGCCGTTCGTCAAGCCCGTGGTTCGCTCTTGCCGATCATCGCGGTATACTGTTATCGGGAAATATCGTGACCGGGCAATCGCCGCATCGATCGGTTGCCAACGAACGAGCGTTATGCGACAGGAAGGGAAACAGATTTTATCATGGCTGACCATGATCTGCAAAACCAGGAAGCAGGTTCCACATTGCCGCCAGAACCAATCATCGCCTTCGTTGGGCGCGATCTGGCGCGGATCGAGCGTCTGCGGATCGCAGTGATGGCTACGCCTTTCCTGAGGGAAATGGCCAGTGTCAGTCTTACCCTGCCTGATCTGCTCGCACAGCTCAGCGAAATGCCCATTGCGCTTGTGGCCCTCGCAATGGATCTGGTCAATGGCGATCAGGCGCGCCTCCTCTGGATCCAGCAGCAACTGGATGAAGCGCCGACTCGCCCCTATCTAGTCCAGGTGCCGGTGCCTAGTGGCGGTGCCGTGAACCCCACCGTCGCCCAGGCTATTGCGCTCATCATTCTCGCCGCTCTCCGTCGCCGTGCTGAGCAATAAAGGAGGCTTGCCATGCTCCAGGCGCCGAAAAAACTCTGGGAGCGCTGGTGGCAACAACGCACCGGACGGACTCGCTATGAGGTGGCGGTGCACCCAGCGTATACGCTTATCGTCCATGCCCGCACGCCACGCGAGGCAGCAATGATCGCCCTGAGCGAAGCTTTTGCCCGCTATGGACGGCGTGCCCCCGTGCATTCGCCGCTCTATTCGGGCAGGTATGAAGTACTCGCCGCAGCACGAATGCTGCGCGTACGTGCCCTCAACGCATCGAACCAGGAAACCCTCTGGCCAGTCGAAGAAATTGCGGCTGCTCTGGGATATGGCCGACCCTTTGGCTTGGGATAAGCGCGAAACGAGATCGGGGGGCCCGTCTCTCCTATTGTTCTACGTCAACGTTGCCGCAGCATAGCGGTTGTGCTATTGTTGAAGAGCGATGGGGGAAGATGACCGATTATCAGCAGCTTATGAACGTCTAGGATCGCATTATGGGGGCTGGTCCAGGCCAGGGACTGCCAATGGAGACTGAGCACCAGGGCATGGGGCCGCTTCCCATACCGGATACGGCTCTGCTCAAAACCATGAATCATGAAGCAACCTTAGATCTGCTGAACCTGCTCGTTCGGCAGATGCCTGGCATGGTTGCTGTGCTCGACTGTGCCAGCTTTACCCATGTCGCCGCTTCACCCGCTTACACCTCACTCTTGCTCCATGGCCCTGCTGAAGGCTACCCGGTCTGTGAATTGCCCGCCCCCTTTGCAGGAAGGCTCAAAGCTGCCCTGCAAGACATCTCTGCATCTGGCGTTGCCATACCCCTGCTCCCGATCACCTTCTCACCGCCCGGCGCACCGGCCGAGCGCTACTTCCACGTAATCTGCACACCCCTCCTCCTGGATAATCCCGCCAGGTTGGCTCTCATCACGCTGGAAGAGATAACCGAACTCACCCGGTTGCAGCGCCGCCTCGCTGAAGTGGCAGAAATCCACCGGCGGACCATGACCCTGTTTCGCCAGATGGCTGAGTTGCTCGACGATGGCGTGTTCATTTGTGATGCTGCCGGTGTCGTCACCTTTGCCAATGCCCCCATGCTCCGCCTGGCCGAGGAAGCTGGCTCCCCCCTCATCGGCTTGCCCTTCACATCCTTTATCGAGCGGCTTCAGCCGCATAGCGCTGATGGCATGCCCCTCGATCTCGCCAGTATCCCCGGTGTACGTGTCTTACGCGGTGAGCCGGCAGCAAGCATGGTTATTGGCCTGCGCATCCCCGGCAGTAACCATGAGCGCTTTATCCGATCCCTGGCGTTACCAGTCCATGATACCCAGGGAAGGCTCCACTCAGTAATAGTAATCTGGATCGACCAGAATCCCAGCGTTGAAGCAGAACGGCAAAAAGACGCATTCCTAGCCATCGTCGGACACGAGCTCCGCACACCATTGAGCGCACTCATCGGCTATGTCCAGCTCTATGAGCGCCGCCTGGAACGTGCTCCCACCGATCGCAGCCAGGATCTCGCCATGGTACGTACCATCAGCGAACAGACGGCACGCCTCGTACGGCTAGCCGATGACCTCCTCGATCTCTCCCGCCTGACACGTGGCACGCTCGAACTGCACTATGCCCCATGCGACATCATCGCCCTGGCCCGGCGCATAATCACCACCCATCAGATCACCGCTCCAGACCATCGGCTGGCCTTGCATCATCATGAAGCAAGCATCGTCGGCGTTTGGGATGAACGCCGGCTGGAGCAGGTCCTCAACAACCTGGTGAGCAACGCCATCAAGTACAGCCCGCAGGGTGGGCCAGTAGAGGTCAGTGTCTTCCGTGAGGGAAAGCTGGTACGTATCTCCGTCCGTGACGAAGGCATTGGCGTACCGGAAGCGCAACAACATCGCCTCTTCGAACGCTTTTATCGCGCAGAAAATGCGGTGCTGGCAAATTTTGGCGGCCTAGGCCTGGGGCTCTCCATTGCCCGCGAGCTGATCACCCGCCATGGTGGCGAGATCGGCGTCATCTCGCAAGAAGGTAAAGGAAGCACTTTCTGGTTCACTTTACCACTGCTATCCTCATCCCCAATACCCACCTGATCTTGCTCCCTGTCTGCGCAGGCTCATTGCCCACGCAGACAGGATCTCTGCGCCTCGTACAGACAGTCGGTGGATGGCTCATACAACACGACTGGCCAGACAGCCGGCGGTAAGCTACTTCACTTTTTGAAACCACTCCGCGTTGATCTGCGTGAAGTGCTTCCACTGCTCCGGCACAGCACTCTCCTCAAAAATAGCATTTACTGGGCAGGCTGGCTCACATGCACCACAGTCAATGCACTCGTCCGGGTTGATATAAAGCATCTCGGCCTCGTCGAAACCCTCTTCGCCGGGAGCCGGATGAATGCAATCCACGGGACATACATCAACGCAGGAGGCATCCTTGACACCAATGCAAGGTTGCGTGATGACATAGGTCATGTGTTATTCACCTCTCTCGATAATCGTGAAATCCCTGACTGTTTGGGGGAACAGAAAGCCAGGGCCTCTGCCCCCGTTTTCTTGGACAAAGCCGCTCTGCTACAAAAAATATAGCAAAGTAATAATACACGCAACCGCGACTTTTGTCCCATCCCTCCACCCATGGCTGATGCTGAGTAGAGTCACCCTTTATCCTACCACATTTGCCCGATCATGAGTGTGCCCTGCTCCATTAACCGCCGGCTCCCACGCCAGCCGCGCCCGCCATCAGCAGCCCCAGCCGCTCTTCGCTAACCGAGGACGGCTCGATGCTCATAATTTGCCCTTCATACATCACGGCAATGCGATCAGAGAGCGACCGGATCTCGTCCAGCTCGGCCGAGACCAGCAACACCGCGGCACCATTATCACGCTGCTGCACCAGACGACGATGAATGAACTCGATAGCGCCAATATCCACGCCACGCGTCGGCTGCGCAGCAATAAGCACTTTCGGCTCCGCAGCCAGCTCGCGAGCAACAACGGCCTTCTGCTGGTTGCCCCCAGAAAGCGCCCGAGCCAGCGCCTGCGGCCCGGATGTGCGAATATCAAACTCCTGGATCAGACGTCGTGCCCAGGCAAGAATAGCGCGCAGACGCAGCAAAAACCTGTAACGGGCGAATTGCGGCCACCGGTGCCGGCCAAGAACCAGATTCTGCGCAACCGTATAGTTCAGAATGAGTCCACTTTCCCGCCGATCTTCCGGTATATGGGCAATGCCGGCACGACGTACCTGCCGCGCATTGTAATGCGTAATATCACGCCCCTCAAGCAAAATAGTGCCGCTCGTTGGCTGGCGCATACCAGCCAGCATCTGCACTAGCTCCGCTTGACCATTCCCCTCTACCCCCGCGATACCCAGGATCTCACCAGCATGCAGATCAAAAGAGACACCGCGCACTACCGGCAGACCCTGCTCAGAAATTGCCGTCAAATTTTGCACCCGTAGCACCACTGGACCCGGACAGGCCGGCTCCTTCTCCACGCGCAGAAGCACCTCGCGACCCACCATCAGGCGGGCTATCTCCTCCTGGGTCGTATTCGCCGTGATAAGATTGCCCGCGACACGACCACGCCGTAAAACCGTGACCCGGTGCGAGACTTCCAGCACTTCGCGGAGTTTATGCGTAATGAAAATAATCGTCTTTCCCTGTGCAGCCAGCCCACGCAGAATGTGAAACAGCTCTTGCGTCTCTTGTGGCGTCAATACAGCGGTCGGTTCGTCAAAGATCAGGATATTGGCGCCACGATAGAGAACCTTGATAATCTCCACCCGTTGCTGTTGCCCAACAGAGAGATCGCCGGCTTTGGCCATTGGATCGACCGAGAGCCCATACTGTTCCCCAAGCTCACGGATCTTCTCAGCAGTGAGCGCAGCATGGTAGACCCCAAAAGGCCCGCCGGGTTCACGGCCCAGCACAATATTCTCCCCAACCGTAAAGACAGGGATGAGCATAAAGTGCTGGTGAACCATCCCGATACCCAGACGAATGGCATCGCGCGGCCCCGCAATATGCGCCGGCCTGCCATTGATGAAGATCGCACCGCTATCAGGGCGAACCAGCCCGTACAGGATGTTCATCAATGTCGTTTTGCCCGCGCCATTTTCGCCTACCAGCGCATGAATCTCGCCACGCGCCACTACCAGATTGACGTTATCGTTAGCAACAACACCCGGCCACTCCTTCCGAATGCCGCGCATGTAGACTGCAATATCCGCTGCGGCCACATTTCCCTCCCTTCCTGGCATACCGGCATCTCCCCTAATCGGCTCCCACTTCATAGGGGACACCATCGGCGGCCGGTGGCGTCGAGCGACCTACCAGCCCGGCCAGCGCAATAATCGTCAGGATATAGGGCAGCATCAGCAAAAACTGCGCAGGAACCCCGCTGGTCTGCTGGAGCTGATTGCCAAGCGCATCGCCAAAGCCAAAAATCAGACAGGCCGCAAACGCCCCAAGCGGCGTCCACTTCCCAAAGATCATCGCAGCCAGCGCAATAAAGCCGCGCCCGGATGTCATGTTCTCCGTAAATGAACCGATGAACCCGATGGAAAGATAAGCCCCAGCTAAGCCAGCCAGGACCCCACTGGCCGTGACTGCCAGGTAGCGCATCCGCTGTACATTGATGCCCGCCGTGTCAGCAGCACGGGGATATTCACCCACCGAACGCAGGCGCAGACCAAACGTGGTCTTGAACAACAGAAAATGCACACTGACTAACACAAGCAGAGCAACATAGGTGATCAGATTTTGCTCGCCCAGAATTGGCCCGATAAAAGGGATCTGGCTCAGGCCCGGAATGACAATGTCCGGTATGCGCTCATAGGGAAGCATGTCGGGCGGCCCTGCCTGTCCATAAATGCTGCGCAGCAGATAGCCGGTGAGGCCCAGCGCAAAAATGTTGATCGCAATGCCACTGACGATCTGATCCGCGTGAAACTTTACCGAGGCGATAGCATGAATATAGGCCATACATGCGCCAGCCATCATGGCGATCAGTACAGCTATCAGCGGGCTCTGGAACGTCAGTGTGGCGACAACCGCAAAGAATGCCCCCGTCAGCATCATCCCTTCCAGCGCAATGTTGATCACGCCACTGCGCTCCGAGAGCACCCCCCCAAGCGCGGCAAGAAGCAACGGGGTGGCACTACGCAACGTGGCCTGCCATAATTCCGCATGCGAGAGAGCGATCAGCAATTGTTGCAGAAAGTTCATCATCTACCCTCTGGTGGTCCCCATTAGCCAGAATGATCTTCAGGCAGATTGATAACCGAGTCACTTGCCGTCGTTTCCCAGGTATCGGTGACCTTCTCAAGCGATGGCATCACCTCCGGCGTCTCTGGCGACCGGCTGGGCGACGGCAGGCGAATCCGCAAATAGCGCACGAATTGCGCGGAGATAGCAAAGAGGATCAGAGCCTGAATGATAGAGACCAGGTTGCTGGGCGTGCCCGCGCCAAACTGCATGACCTGGCCACCGTGGTCAAGACCACCAAAAAGAATGGCTGTCAGCAGTGTGCCTATGGCCGTGTTACGCCCCAGCAGCGCAACGCCAATCCCATCGAATCCGGTCGTGTCGGCGTTATAAACATCAAACATCTGGTGCGGGAACAACCCCTGAATCGCGACAATACCCGCCAGGCCAGCAATAGCTCCGGCAATAGCCATCGCCAGAAACATATTGCGTTTAACGTTGATACCCGCATAACGCGCAGCTTTAGGACTCAAGCCAACCGCACGAATTTCATAGCCAAGCGTTGTACGCTTGAGGATAAACCAGTAAATGAGCGCGCAGGTCAGCGGCACGGCAATACCCCAGTGCACCCGATATAATCCCCCCGGAACAAGTGGCGGCAGCACTGCACCCGCATGCAGCGGCGGTGAGACCGTTGCCCCGGTGCCCGGCACCTGGCCAGGCACCTCAAGCTGAAGCGGGCCAGCGCGTTCCAGTAGATAGTTGCTGAAGAAGATCGCGATATAGTTGAGCATGATAGTGGTGACAACTTCGTTCGCACCCGTCAACGCTTTCAGCGCCCCGGCAATCCCCCCCCAGACACTGCCGGCCAGCGCACCCGCCAGGAGAACAGCGATAATCAGCCAGGGCGCCGGCCAGTTGAGGGTTGTGCCGACTACCGTGCCAGCGATGGCCCCCATGATCAGCTGCCCCTCGGCACCAATGTTGAACAACCCACACTGGAAGGCAAATGCCACCGAGAGGCCAGTCAGGGCAAGGGGAGTTGCCGCAACAAGGGTCTCAGAAATATTGAGCGGATTGCCCAGGGCGCCTATGGCCAGATAATAATAGGTTTGTATCGGACTGCCGCCCGTGGCGCTCACAATAATGGCGCCGATCAGCATGGCCACCATGACAGCAGCAACAGGCACAAGGATGCTACGCAGGAGATGCCAGACGCGCGCCATCAGCCCGGAAGCACGCATAACTTCCTGTTCAGTGGTCTCCTCGAGCGCTGGCACTCCCATTCCTCTCTTCCTCCTCGCGATCGCCTGCAGACTCCAGCGCCTCAGTAAACACTGTGACGCTGAACGCTGACAGAGAGGGAAAGTCCTCCCTCTCTGCCAGCGGCACAAAGCTCACTCACCTGCTACTTCTGCACGGTTGTCGGCGGCACAATCTGGCCGCTCTTGATTTCGTTCGCAACCTGATTGACCTGGGCCACAATGTCCGGCGAAACCGCGCTATTTGGCGGTGCGTACCCGACGCCGTTGTCCTCCAGGCCAAACTCATGCACGGTGCCGCTGAACGTGCCATCCTGCACATCTTTGATGATATCATACACAGCGACGTTTACTCGTTTCAACGCGCTGGTAATGATGGTCTGCGGATACAGATAGCCCTGATCAGCATCGACACCAATCGCATAGACACCAGCAGAGTTCGCCGCATCCAGATATCCCAACCCGGAGGCACCGGCAACCTGGAAGAGAATATCGGCCCCCTGGCTGATCTGTGCCAGCCCGATCTCCTTTCCTTTCTCCTGATCAGTAAAGCTGCCGGAATAAGCTATCAGAATCTTGACGCTCGGATCAGCCGCCTTGGCGCCAGCCTGATACCCGGCAATATAGCGATCAACCGGCGGAATCTCCTCCCCGCCCATGGCGGCAATCGTGTTATGGTGTTTCAGGCGTGGCGCCGTGCCCTGCTTCTCCAATAAACCAGCCAGATAGCCAACCAGATAGCCGCATTGCTGCTCACGGAAGAACAGCGAGGCGACGTTGGACAGATTCAACGTGTTCCCGTTGGCATCGGTTGGCGAAGCGTCAATCAAGGCAAACTTCACGTTGGGAAATTGCTGCGCAACCTGACCAACGGCCGTCGACATTAAGAAACCAACGCCGATGACCAGATCATAGCCGGCTTGCGCAAAGTCCGTCAGATTGGGCACATAATCATTGGCGCTATGGGACTCTACAACCTTGCCCTGAATATGCAGATCTTTCTCCGCCTGGAGCAGACCCTGATAGGCAAGCTGATTGAATGAACGATCATTGAGGCCGCCAATATCGGTTACCAGACCGACCCGAATGGTTTTTGCCGCCGGCGTGCTGCTCCCACCCGTAGCGCTACCCCCGCCACAGGCGCTCAGCAACAGCAGCACGGTCAGCAGTGCGGCGATGGCCCGCACGGCTGAAATGCGCATGCTTCTCTTCATCAAACTCTTCCTGCCTTCCTTTTGTGAGGTTTGGTGAAAACTTCATACATCGACACCCCTACCGGAGTGCCAGGCCCAGGCCGGGCAACAGATCGTCGAGGATAATGTCACGAGTGGTTCCCAGTATAGCAGCCTCCAAACCACGATGCAATGGGTTTCAGCCATCAAACAGAGCAATGTAAAAATCCTGGCCGTATGCTGTCTGGCGAAGCCAGTCACGCTGGTTGTCAGTCGCGAAGACCGCCTGCCACAACAAGCAGTTTGCCCCTCGGCTCCCCGTGGCGGCAATCTCGAGGCAGCGATAAAGAAAGAATTAAAAAAGAGTGGAAAGGTATCAGACAAGGAGAATGCAGCCCCCTCATTGAGCGGTTTTGGTGACGGCAAAGATACGCGCATGGCCACGCTCCTAATGCGTGGCCATGCGCCATACCAGCACCTTTGTACTGCCTCGGTGTCCCTGGTATCCTTCGCGGTGCAACCATTGCTAAAACACGATACAAAGGGTGGTTATCCGCACAAGCGCACCATCACAGGCCATGCATACGACGAGCGCAAGCTGACAGGATGATCGTGGTCATGCTCCGCTTCTTCCTTCATGATCTATTCCACACCCTGCTTGATGCGTTCAGCTCGCCTCTTACTCTGCCTGCGCCCAGAAATCTGGGTGGCCATGCTGGGGATCACCGCCACCAAATCGTCCACCAAGTCATCACCGGTCTCCCAGGAAAGATCACTTCCAGGCGCCTTCCTTGGGCCTGAAGCAACGTTTCGACATAGTGAGCCCCGAAACGAGTGAGGCGATTGCAGTGCTCAACCACGATCATGCCAATGCTCAGATCAGCCAGCAGCTACTCCAGTTACGAGAGCCCCGCTGCAATTTCTGTGACCACTTTGGCCACCTGATAGCCTTTGGCAGCAGTCCAGGCGTTGGACTTCCGCTCCCCATCGTCTTTCTGCCCAATACAATACAGCCTGCCACTGGCTGCTCATCAGTCTTATCTCTCACGATGATCATGCCAGCAGGTGTCTGGTAAGCATCAAGCATGCCTGGCGGTTCTTGCCGGCTCTGCGCTCGTCCGTCTTGGGACGCAGCAGCCCCTCCGACACGAGCGGCAGCACCGGCCCAAACAGCCATTTGCGGTGGGCCTGGGCGCGCAGGATGCGCCCCACTTGCTCCGCCTCACAGCGCCCAATGGCGCTGTGAGGCGGAGCAAAGATAATTGAGTATAATTACGCCAATGCGTCAACTGTCACCCGCCCTGGCCCGCAGGCCCTCATCTGCGGGGATTGACTTGCTGCTTGATCGCTTGATAGAAGGCAACCAGATTCTCTTCCTGCGGATCCTGGAAACGCCTCAGCAATTTGGAGATCAGGTGGACCGGGACCTGCTGACCATCGCGCTCAATTATCACAAACGGCGCCCCGCTCCGCGTCGGATCCTCATGAAGTTTTCCCCAGCGCGCGCCGAGATGGCGTACCATTACCTCGCCCAGATAACATCCAAATAACCACGCGGTGCGCGTCGGGAGGTTCTTGGCGGTATAGCTGCCAGCACGAAAGTAACGATGAATGATATCCTCGATCTGCTGAATGCTCTCTTCACTATAATCTAGCGTGATCTGAAAAAACTCCTGACAATTCTCGACACATTGCTGAGCCAGTTCTCGTGGCTCTCCAACAATAGTCTTTGGCATAGTTCAGATAGTCCTTTCGATGCACGCGTTTCCTGCTGCCAGAACCGGAAACCTGGCCAATAGCTATCACCGGCTATCCAGGCTGGCATGTTTCTGGTACAGCATACCCATCGCCTAGCCTAGCATAACCTGCTGGCCTGCCAGTGTCAAGTCTATCAATGATGTCCGCCACGTAATAACACAGCTTGCATCCTCTGAGCGCTCATGCCCAGTTTAATTTCGCCGCAAAAAGCAAACGATCACTTGAACTGAAGCAAACCGTATAATAACGGAGTGATCTCCCCTGCTGCGATACTGAAGAGGGTTTCTCCGCTGGCCCGAACACCACCATCGTATATGTCCCATTAAGCAAATGCGTATGAGTCACAATTGCCGGCACGCTCGCTGACACCGCCGCATAAGCGACTCCCATGGCCAGCAGCGCACTGCGCGCGCGTGTGACTAAAAGCTCATCTGCTGGTACCAGCGTGTGGCCATTCGCCCCGCAGAGAAGCAAGATGGGATCAGTATGGAGCCCTTGATAATCTATATCTACCGCTTCGACACCTGGCACAGTGCGAAAATAGTCCGCTTTTGCCGCAGCCAGGCGCTCCTGCTGGGTAGCCAGTGGCAACAGCAGTACCCGATCGGCTCCCAGCGTCATCGCTGTGCTACGTATGCCTGGCCCACCCAGCAGACTGAATGCCAGCGATGGCCTGGGAAGACCAGCAGCAGCGATGGCACGATCAATGGCTGCTACCCGGACCCCTGGAGCACTCCGTAGCCAGATCGCCTGAACGACCCCGGTATCATGCCCGCTGGGGATGAGTCCGGCATGCGCGCTCAGGCAGGTAGGAGAAAGAAAGCGCAGCGAGCGCGAGAGCGCAGCCTGCTGAATGCGGGGGACAAGAATTCCCACTGCAAACAGCGTCATCAGACCGATCAGCAGCAACGTAGCCAGTATCTGGCGGGGATCGCCACCAAAGCGGATAGCTATTAAGGACTCATCCGTTCGGTGCGCTGTCCCGGAAGGTCCCGGCTGATTAGGCCACATGTTCCCTGGCGGTTCTCTCATAGCGTCATCGCCCCATCTGCCATCTCCTGATCGCCACCCTTCATTATACGAGAAATTTAACGGCGCTGGCGCCAGAACGGCAGAAACTGACCGGGCAGACGTTCCCGGCCTGGTCGTTCGGACTCCGCAATCTGGGACGCAGGCGGTGACTGCGGCGCCGATGGTGTCACCATCGGCGGTGGCGCGCATTGGGCAAGCGCATAATGCATCGCCAACGCGTCCTGGAACCGGGCACGGGGTTGGCGCTGGAGCGCCTGCATGATCACCGCTTCCAGCGCTGGTGGAATACCTGGATTATAACATGACGGCGGCAGCGGATCGCTGGTCGTGCGGCGGGCAGCCACAGCCATGGCATCATCCCCGCCAAATGCCGGTCGCCCTGCCAGGCACTCATACAACACCAGCCCTAACGCATAGATATCGGTCGCAGGACTCAATGAATCGCCAGTAATCTGTTCTGGTGCAAGATATTCGGCTGTACCAACGATGAAGCCCGTACGCGTCAGCCGTGGCTCAATCGCCATGCTACTGGAGAGCGGATAGGCAATGCCAAAATCCGTTAATTTAACCGGCCACGAGAGATTATTGCTTGCCAGCAAGATATTTTGCGGCTTGATGTCACGATGGAGGATCCGATGCTGATGCGCATAGGCGAGCGCATCGCAAAGCTGCAGGCCAATAACCCGGGTGATGGCCGGCGTCAGCCGACCATAGCGCAGAAGAACCTGCTTCAAGTTCGGCCCTGGAATAAACTCCATAACCAGATAAGGACCACCAAGCCGTAAGGCCAGTGCATCCGGTGGCTCGTGGTAAGCCAGCACACGCACGATATGTGGATGGTGCAAACGGAGCGCAAAGCGTGCCTCACGCTGAAAACGGACAAGCAGTGCTGGATCGGTCGCCGGATCAACACGGAGCACCTTGAGCGCCACAATACGACCGGTCTGACGATCCTGCGCCCGATAGATCGTGGCTGCCCCGCCCGAACCTAAACGATCCAGCAGCAGATACGGGGAAGCCTGTGCCTGAACCTGGCCCGGCACCGCAGCCCCAGACATACCCGCCTGTGACGATTGCTGCGCTTCCTCCATATCCTGACGGCCCTATCCTCCCAGATGGTGAGGGGCCCTGCTTCGCCCCGCAAGCTTGCACAGCGTATCATCAATCGGCCAGCCTGCCCCGGTCAGGAGCCCTGCTATAGAGACCAGGCCATGCGCCGCTGCGGCATAAGCAAAGGCGAAATGGGCAACAAGAAAGAAAGCAACCAGAGCAATAAGGATGAGCATGAGAATGGCGACGATCGCCAGACGTGCCCGCCGGCGCCGCCGCTGGGCGCGAAGGCGCGCTTCCCGCTTCTGCTGTGTCTCACGAATGCGCTGTTCGCGTTTAGGATTGATGTGGGCTGGTGGCTGTTGTTTACTCATGGAATATTCTTGCCCTGCCCGGCCAGCTACAGGATAAAACCAGTATACCAGAACTTGCGCCTGACCTCAAAGGCTCAAACCCGTAGACTTACGGCGGACTGAAGCCTTTTGCTCCCCACCCCAAAATGCTTAGAAAGACAAACCACGCAAGCGGACTGCTGCCATCAGCAAGCCCACGATGGTCTTGGCGTCCGCTAACTCGCCGCGAGCAATCATGGCCAGTGCATCCTCCAGCGCGTGCTCCTCTACCATAATATGCTCATCGTCATCACCCCTAAGTCTGCTGGGCGTCAGATCGGTAGCTAGGTAGACGTGGATATACTCGGTAGTATAACCTGGCGCTACCCAGAAGCCGGCCAGACGCTCCATCCGCCCGGCGCGCATGCCGATCTCCTCCTGGAGTTCACGCTGCGCACCCTGTTCCGGATCCTCGTCGCGCTCAATGACGCCCGCCGGCACTTCCAGCAATGCCGCCCCCACCGGCGTCCGCTCTTGACGCACCAGGATCACCTTACCTGCGCTGGTGAGCGGCACAATGGCCACCGCAGGACGATGTTCGACAACTTCACGCTGAACAGTGCGTCCATTTGCCATCCGAATGGTATCCACACGCAAGCTGACAACCTTGCCCTCATACTTGCGCTCGCTGGAGAGCGTCTCTTCCTGCGGCTGCACCGGCATAGTACTTCCTGCTCCTCTCTGCTCTTGACACTTCACTCATCACCATAGTATATCATTGGCATCCTTGCCATCGCTCGATAGCGCCAGACAGATCTGGTATGTGTTCAGGTGCGGTTACCTTCTTTTTATCTCGCCGCGCTTGCTTCCGCAGACAGAGCTTTCAAGGGCGCCAGAGCATGCAGGTCTGTTGCTTAAAGTTGCCAGATAATCAGCGCGACACAGGGCAACTGCCCGTGCTGCACCCGGAAAAAAAGGAGCGCGCAATGCCAGCAGAACCGCTCTTAAACGGCATAAGCGCAGAGATAGTCCAGACATCCCGACTGCGCTTTCATATCCTGACGGCTGGAATGGTGCAGAATGAGCCGGTTGTGCTCATCCATGGCAACGTCTCATCAGCCCGCTTCTTTGAGGAGCTGATGCTCGCTCTGGCCCCAGAATACCGCGTGATTGCACCAGACCTGCGCGGCTATGGTGATTCGGAAACAGCCCCCGTCGATGCAACGCGTGGCCTGCGCGACTTTAGCGATGACCTCGCCGTATTGGTTGAAGCGTTGCACTTATCCCCTATCCATCTACTCGGATGGTCTATGGGCGGTGGCATCGCCATGCAGTATGTCATCGATCACCCCGCTCACGTACGCTCGCTCACCCTGGTCTCCTGCATGTCACCGTTTGGTTTTGGGGGCACGCGGGATATTGCCGGCACCCTCTGCTACCCCGATGCTGCCGGCTCCGGCGGCGGCACCGCCAACCCGGAATTCGTGCGCCTCCTGCGCGAAGGAGACCGGGGCACCGAGAATCCCGCTTCACCGCGCAACATCATGCTTCAGTTCTACTTTAAACCCCCCTTTCGCCCGGAGCCGCACCGTGAAGAAGTCTTTGTCTCCGCAATGCTCTCTACCCGCATTGGGCCTGCAAACTATCCGGGCGACGCTGTACCATCGCCCAACTGGCCATCGGTCGCACCAGGCACCCGGGGCGTCAATAATGCCCTTGCCCCCATCTACTGCAACCTCTCCCCTTTTGGCCAGCTGGCAGGTGGGCCACCCCTGCTCTGGATACGCGGCGACGCTGACCAGATTGTCTCCGACACCTCCCTTTTCGACTTCGGCTACCTTGGCCAGATCGGTGCTGTCCCCGGCTGGCCGGGACCAGAGATCTATCCACCGCAGCCGATGGTATCGCAGTTGCGGGCTGTGCTTGCCGAATATGGGCGGCATAATAGCGTCACCGTGCGCGAAGTCGTCCTGCCCGATGTCGGCCACTCTCCCTTCATTGAACGACCGGTTGAGTTCCAGGACCTGCTTCTCCATTTCCTGGCAGGTAACTGAACAATTGGTCCTGGCGTGATTTGACGTTTGGCCGAAAATCAGATAAGATTTCTTCGTGGCTATCAGATCAGCCCTGGTAGCCACAACACGGCGCATTCGTCTAGTGGCCTAGGACGCCGCCCCTTCAAGGCGGAGATCACGGGTTCGAATCCCGTATGCGCTACCACGCACCAGAACTGCTCACCGTGCTCTTCCAATAGGCAAGGGAATTGCCCGTTCCCCAGCACTTACCCATTCAGGACAGGCCTGAACAGCGGTTGGTTCCTGCTGCCTCCAGGGCAGTTGTAGCCCCCTATCCCCTCGCGCGGTGCTTATCCCTCCAGGGAAGGGAGAAGGCACCATCGCGTCGATGGTGCCAGGTTCCCCTCTCCAGCAGCGATCGAGCGGAACGAGTGCCGCGCGAGAGGGGGTGAGGCGTCAGCCAGGAGTAAGGTTTGTTGGACCGGCGTACTACCGGCTGATGAGCGTTGGCGTCGCCAGCATGAGCAGCACCGCAAAGAGTACCGCCAGCGCCAGGATAGCCAGCTCCCGACGTGGGTGAATGCGCATGGTATGTGGCAGATGTGAATAGCGCATCTCTCTTCCTCCCTAATAGACCTCTCATCACCTATAACGGGACAATCGCTATTCTGTCACAGCTCAGCCGTAAGGAGGCCCCTGATGAACTGCCTGACAGAACTGTTAGCGAATGCAGCACACCTTACATCTAGAGACCGGTAAAAATGAAAAAGTTTTCACCGTTATCGCCTTTGTATTCAGGGAGTTGTCAGTAAATTCAGGTATAGTTATGTACAGAGCAGCGTGGGAGGTGGGGGCAGACCGAGCCACTAGTGGGGTGGATGCGCTGCCAGCAGGCAATTGGGTGGGGGAGTCCGATGGTGGAGTGCTGGCCGGTAGTGGGGGATGGCGGTGATATAAGCCAGCGGCAGGGAATGGGTGGGGCAGCTAGGTGGTGGGGATAGCCTGAAGCAGGGCACATTGCCAGACGGCAATGTGCCCTTCCTTCTCTTCTGACCCCATATATCCACTCTTCTGACTCGATATATCCATCCAAACTCAGGTGAAAACCGTAGCCTGGAATCAGGTACTGACCTGATTGCGCATTGCTTCGCTGTTGTGTATAGTAGTATATTGCAATCCAGTCTGGTATGAAGGGATATTCTGGCCATCAATACCAGCAAATGCGCATTTGTCTCACCCTCAACCAGACCTTTGATCTATTCCTCATCTTTCGAGAGAGAAAGGATGACAGGCAATGAAAAAGTTTATCGCAACTCTGCTCACTGCCATAGCCCTTATGGCACTGCTGGCAGGCTGTGGTGGTGGCGGCGGTGGGACTAGTGGAGGCGGTAACGTAGTGACCATGGGCAACTCCACGTTTGGACAGACCAGCATCACTATCACAAAAGGTTCAACGATCACGTTTAAGAACGATGCCCCGGCAAGCAGCGGCTCATTCCACCAGCTCCGCAATGGATCCAATGGCACAGTGACGCAAGAGCCCGGTGCGCCAACCATCAATTCACCCGATATTCAACCGGGCCAGAGCTGGACAACACCTCCATTTAACAGCGATGGCACATTCCATATCTTTTGTACCATTCATCCCACAACCATGAATCTCACCGTGACAGTGACCGGATAGGACAGCAAGCTGAGCACCAGCAGGGCCTCTCCCTGGCTACGGCAATATTCCACCCGAATATTGCCGTAGCCCCTCCGGAGGCATCTCCCTTGACCCGGAGGGCCGCTCAAACCCTTAGGGTGAAACTTTCTGGCGTCACCTGCGTATTACGAGATGAAAGTGAGAAGCATCGGGACCACAAATCCTGCTTTTGAGGAGGGGAAACGATGACAACAGCCATTCTCGACCAGAAACTGGCACGTGCCCTGGAACTGGTAGGCGGCCACATCGATCCAGAGATTGAGCAGAGCTGTGCCTCTATTGAAGCTCGTATTCTCGCACAGGCGCTGGAGAATGTCGAACGAGCTGAGCAGCGCTTGCGCGAAATTGAACGCCTGGTAGGCGATCGGGCGCTCGCCTCCTGCGTCTGATCCAATCACCATGTAGCCGATCGTCGCTAAATGCTGTCAATCGCCAGTCCACCGTGGCTTTCAAGAATCCGGCGCGCGGCATCTAACCGGGCAAGCTTTTCTGTCTGCACGCTTCGCTTTGGCCTGCTGGAACCTCGTTGAGCCTCCTGATCGGCGACCCGAACGCCAATAAGAATACGGTGATCGCTCACCGCTCGGCGATTAGACCAGCGCCACCATTCTATCAACCCAACGGCTATACCGACGACCCCCCCACAACCCAGCCCAATAAGCAATGCCGCAGTAGACAGAGACGGGGTCAGGGGAAAGAGATAAAGACCGGCGATCCAGCCAATAATCGTCCCCAGCACCGTGCTAATGATCACTTCGGTGAGGATCAGACCCCATATGGCTATGGCGCGTTCCCGCCTCTCAAGTGCCTCTATTTGTATGTTGCCCCGAATGATGACAGCTTCTTCTTTCGTGAAGCCGGCATTCCGCAGTTCTTGTAATGCGCGCTCCGCCTGCTCATCGCTGGCATAAATCGTGATCAGGTCAAAGTTGCGATAGATCGCATGCCGGATTGACCGGAGTCGTGGCTTCTCTTCCATAATGGTTCCTTTCCGCCAGTTTCCCTGGTCATGAGCCCTTACAGCCATGTTCGCGTACACCAGGCTGTAGCCGTCCTCCAGGCCGCTTTTGTGCTTTGTCACCTGGCTCAATGGTTCTCTACACTGCTGGAAGAGAGACAAGAGCGGGATACCCCCTCACGAATCACCTGCAAAAGTAGCGCCATCATTGCTCTATTCTAGACGCCAGATCCAATAACCGGGGCGGGCTAGCACCAACCTGATTTTGCCCTGCCTTCAGCCGAACAAACCCTAGGGCGCTATAGCCATCAGTTTCCCTGTTAGGGAGACAATCTCCCATCTATCGCTGCTCTGATCAAACAATAGCTGCGCGCGCTCTTCAGCCTGGCCGGCGCGTTGCCGGGCTATCCGGTACGTATAGAAACGGCTATGGTTGTCTCCGGAGGCTGTCAGCAATGTCACCCTGATCACCACCCCTTCCTGCTTATCAAGCGCAGTAGCCTGCTTGATAAATTGATCGATCGAAATGCTGTTTTTGATGTCGAGAGAGAAGTAGCTATAGGCATCCGGATAATTCTGGCTGGCAATGTCATTCCAGAAATCTTGTATGGCCACCGCTGGATCAGCCCCGGGTAAGGTGCTCATTCGGGATTCCAGAAATGCACCGGCCAGAAGAACCACCAGCAATAGCAGTGCCAGGCTTAAGCCCACCATCAGCGCGAGCGTACGCAGACGGGTCGTCCGCTGCATGGCAGCCTCCTGCGCCTGGACACGAGCGCGAATCTCCTCAGCGAGCGCACGGATTTCAAATGGCTGGGTCTGTTCCCACTGCGCTTTTAATGCATTGAGCCGTTCTGAATCATAACCAGGTTGGGGTGACATAAACTCTACCTCCGTTCCTGCCTGAGTGCGCCTCCAGGCCAGCAATTCCCTTGCACCGGTAGCTCCTAGAACTATAACTATAACGGTTTAGCGTTGCGCTGCAACATGCCGGCCCCAAAGTGGCCTACATTGGCCTGATCGTCAGGCAATATACCCTCTTTCCTCTGGCTGCCACGCCGGTGAAGCCAGAAACAGTGAGTATTCGTTTTTAGGTTTAGGCTCCTGTAGCCTCTAAGTCCTGGCTCTGCTTGCCGGATTGCGTTCTCCAGCATGCCGATGTATCATAACCTAAAAATGGCAGGTAATGGCTATTAGATGTTCTTTGCTCGAGGAGTGAGCGCGTTGGCGAAACAGCTCCGCCTGGAAGTTGCCGATTTAACTGATATTGGGCGCAAACGGGAGATAAACGAAGATAGTGTGCTGCATGTCGTACCAAAGGACCCCCGGGATATGGAGCGCAAAGGTGCGCTGTTTGTGGTCGCTGATGGCATGGGTGGCCATGCAGCCGGCGAAGTTGCCAGTGAAATGGCTGTTGAGCTCATCCGTGACCACTATTATGCAGACCCTGATAGTGATGTGCTCCAATCGCTCGCACGGGCCATCAAAGAGGCAAATGCAGCCATCTTTCGTCGCGCCAGCGAGCTGGCTGGACGAGCCGGTATGGGGACGACATGCGTCGCGGCTGTGCTGAAAGGCGCCGTCGCCTACGTCATGAACGTTGGTGACAGCCGTGCCTATCTGGTGCGTAATGGGTTGATGCGGCTGGTGACCCAGGATCACTCATGGGTGGCAGAGCAGGTGCGTGCTGGCATGCTCACCGAGGATCAGGCTCGTGTCCATGCCCACCGCCATGTGATTACACGAGCCTTAGGCACCCAACCGGACGTCGAACCAGATATCTTTGCTGAACCACTGCAAGAAGGCGATATTCTCCTGCTCTGTTCCGATGGCCTCTCTGGCTATGTATCTGATCTGGATATCAGCGCCATTGTCACCAATGCGGACCCTCACGCCAGTGTCCATGCCCTGATCGATCGCGCCAATGAACAGGGAGGCCCGGATAATATTACCGCCATTGTGGTGCGTGTCTTAGAGGTGCCGCCGCTGAGCCCAGAAGTCAAAGAGCAGCTTCGCAGTCTTGACCCAAGCCGGGAGCCGACGCTCGTCCTGAGGGCTCCCCTCTCTCAGGGAGCGCGGCTCCGTCCCGCGCTGGTAGCGCTGGCCGCCGCCGCGTTAATTGCTCTCCTGGTGGGAGCAACTGGCCCACAGCTCCGCATCTATCTGGCCGGACGCCAGCTCAGCGAAGATGTGGCGCACGCACAGGCCCTCGTCAACCAGGCTGAGCACCGGCCACCCGCCCAGGCGCTCCCCCTACTCGCACAGGCCCAACAGCAGGTGCAGCGAGCTCTGCAATTGCCCGCAAGCAGCGCCGCACGCGCCCACGCCGAGCAAGTTCTCACCAGTACCGTTACACCTGCCGTACAACGGGCCATTCAAAGCTATAACCAATCCGCATATATTACAGCGCTTGCCAGAATTACTCATACTAAATATACAGTCGCTTGCCCGGGCGGCCTGGGAACCCTTGCGCAAATTGCCGTAACCGAACCTACCTCTATCCCGGCCCCTGAGAAGGCCTCTACGCCAGCCCGATCCTCCACGGCAAAAGCGGCCACGCCCCATACACCGGTAACAAAGACGATCACTATTCCAGCCACGGTCTACGTACGTGATATAGACAACGCCGTCTATCCGCTTCAGTTCACCGGAACTACCGCCACCTGTGGCGTGCCGGTTACAACCTCCGGTGTCATCGACATGGCCGCTGACGGTGGTTCCCTCTATCTGTTAACCTTATCACCCGCTGGCCAGTATACTGTTCAGGTGCTGGCGCCAGGCCAGCGGCAGCCGGCGGTGCTCTTATCCCTGCCAGCAAATCTGACCGGTCTGCCCGCTGCCCTGGCAGTGCGCAAGGGCACTATCTATGTGCTGGTACACGGTATCACGGCTGGCCAGGATAGCGTGCTCGCCTATTCAGCGGCGCAATCCCAAACAAATACCGTACGTGTGCTCGTCTCAGGCTTGTCTATTCGCTGCATGGCCGCCAGTGTGAATGGCGACCTCTACCTGTTACTGGATGATGGCACTTTTGAGGTTTTACAGCATGGTCAGATCGGGCATGCTATCAGTGTCGATGTCGCCCCACCCCTCGCCGTCGTCGATCCCAGCCAGTTTACTGCAACCATGCCAGTGCCCACCCCCGTTCCCGCGCAGCCAGCAGGCACTTCAGCTCCTGCCGGCAATGGCCTGGCTCTGGCCTCAAAACTGACGACCGATCAGAACGCCATCCCGCAGATTCTCGTCACCGATGGCTTTCAGCACCGCATCGTCGTTCTCTCAGCCGGTAATGGCAGCTCGGGTGTGCGTCTACGCCAGCAGTTAGTGGACCAGCGCCTGCTCACGAGTTTGCGCGATGTCGCCGTTTCCGCCGATGGGCATACGATCTATGCGCTAACCAGCGCCTCTCTCATTGAGGTAATATTAGCAAGAGGATAGGGCTGCTCAGAGCGCATTGACCCATGCTCTGGTACCAGGAGATGGCAGGGAGACCGTGGGCATCGCTGATACCCCCGGTGGTCCGTCAAACCACTGATACGATCCATTCACAATGGGCAGATGCGCTCATCCCGGCCACAAATAAGGCGAGACAGCCCTTTCCTGGTGCCAGGCAGAATCACTATCCAAAAAGAGCACAAAGCCGATCAGCCGGACAATAATAGATGGCAAACAGCATAATCAAACAGCATAATAAGGAGCAGAATAGGACGTGGCTTTACAGACAACGTACCGAACCGCGACATGTGGCGAGCTGACAGCAGGACGAGTTGGTGAGCAGGTAACCCTCGCTGGCTGGGTTAACCGTCGCCGTGATCACGGCGGTCTCCTTTTCATCGACCTGCGGGACCGTTATGGTATCACGCAGATCGTGATCGATCCCCAGCGATCCCCAGCGGCAGCAGCACTTCGTCGCCAGGCCGGCGAAGTTCGTAACGAGTACGTGCTTCAGGTTACCGGCGAGGTGGTTCGACGCCTCCCCGGTATGGAGAATCCAGCGCTGCCGACGGGGGAGATCGAGGTCATTGCGCATGAGATCCGCATTTTGAACCCGGCGAAGACTCCCCCATTCCCCATCTCCGATCTGATCGAGGTGGATGAGGCCCTGCGCCTGAAGTATCGCTACCTGGACCTGCGGCGGCCTTCCATGCGTGAAAACATCATTTTGCGTCATCGGGTGGTCAAAGCCATCCGCGATTTCATGGATGAGCATGGCTTCCTGGAAATTGAAACACCTATTCTGATGAAAAGCACCCCCGAGGGCGCGCGCGATTATCTGGTGCCCAGCCGACTCTATCCCGGCGAATTCTATGCGCTTCCCCAGTCTCCCCAGCAGCTCAAACAGTTGCTCATGGTGGCTGGCTTCGATCGTTACTTCCAGATCGCCCGATGCTTCCGCGACGAAGACCTCCGTGCCGACCGGCAGCCGGAATTCACTCAGCTAGATGTGGAGATGTCATTCGTCGCGGAAGAAGACGTCATGCAGATCATCGAGGAGCTCCTTATCCACGTCATTGAGCGCTGTACCCAGAAGCGCATCAAGCAGCGCCCGTTCCCACGACTACCCTATGCAACGGCCATGGAGCGATATGGCTCAGATCACCCCGATCTGCGCTTCGATCTCCCCCTGACCGAGCTGACCGATCTGGCCACATCGGGCTCTTTCCACGTGTTCCATGATGCGGTGGCTGCCGGCGGCAGGATCAAAGCGTTACGCGTCCCCGGTGCGGCTGGCTACAGCCGTCGCGAGCAAGATGAACTGGTCGAATTCGCCCGCTCCCTTGGCGCAAAGGGACTGGTGCTGCTGGCCATGCTTCCGGAGGGGCCTCGTTCGCCGCTCACAAAGTTCTTCTCCCCAGAAGAATTGCACCAGATAATCGCGCGCGTCGGCGCAACTACGGGCGATCTGGTGCTCTTTGTAGCAGATACACCCAAGGTGTGCAATGATGTGCTCGGCCGTCTTCGCGTGCATATGGCCCAGCGCCTGGGGTTAATCGATGCCAATGAAATGGCCTTATGCTGGATAGTCGATTTCCCCCTTCTGGAGTGGAACGAGAAAGAGCAACGGTACGAGGCCGGACATAATCCCTTTTCCGGCGTCTACCCTGGCGACGAACCGCTGCTCGATACCATGCCGTTGCAAGCCCGTGCGCGACAATATGACATCATCTGTAACGGCTACGAGATCGGCGGCGGCAGCATACGGATCAATCAGGCTGAGCTTCAGCGCAAGGTGTTCCGGCTGCTTGGGCTAAGCGATGAGCAGATTCACGAGCAGTTTGGTGCAATTCTTGAAGCTTTTACCTATGGCGCGCCGCCACATGGGGGCATCGCCTTAGGCATAGATCGGTTGGTAATGCTGCTCGCCGGAGAAGATGAAATCCGCCAGGTGATCGCCTTTCCGAAGACCCAGAGCGCTCAAGACCTGTTGCTCTCAGCCCCTTCACCGGTGGACGAGCAGCAATTGCGTGAGCTCCATCTGGCCATTGTCAAAGAGCCGGCATCGCCCACCTAATGATTTGGGCAATCGCCAGAGATTTTGCCGGTTGATCGGTTGAAAGACTTGACAGATCGGCTATTTTAGCGTATCCTATAGCAGGTTAGCCGGGACGAGCCGTCCCGGCGCTGGCGCCCGTAGCTCAGTGGATAGAGCGCTAGATTGCGGATCTAGAGATCGCAGGTTCGAGTCCTGTCGGGCGCGCCTTTTCGTGCTGTGGCGCTTTCGCTTTGGTGCTCTCGCCATACATTGGCCCGTTTATAGCCAGGACTGCGAAAAGCGCTGCTCTGACCATCTCCCATGTGATGCAACATACCCGCCATACCCGAGATCCTCACCACCACTGATGGTGAGGCAAAATGGCGAGCACTCTTGCCGTAAACTTGCCTTAGAAAGGAGCTGCGCACCATGGCCCGCATGCGGCGCACGCGATATCCCCTTCCTCTCGCTCTCCTGCTCTTGTCCCTGTTGCTGGCGGCTTGTGGCACCGTAACCGATAACCCGCCTGGGACGAACTCCGGGTCACCAGAGAATGCGATTGGTGACTTCAATTTTAATGTGGCGACCATGGTCGGACTGGGGCAACCGGCGCAAATCGTCAATCCCAATGACGGCGTCACGTTGCAGTTAACGGTGAATAGCGCGCATTTCTCCACCGCCGTAGCCAATCGCGATCCGAATTACCCCTCTCTCCCCCCGGATCAACAATTCCTGGTTGTACAGGTGACGTTGAAAAATTTGAATACGAAATGCACCGATCAACAGAAAGATATCGGCTGCTATGAGCGCATTAGCACGCTGACCTCGTTCCGCCTCCAGGATGCCCATGGCCGCGATTTCCCCATGACCAGTGGCTGTGCCGAGGCCGACATGAGCTCATGGAATCAGGTCGCCGGTGTAACCGATGGAACGGGCCTGCTTGATGGCCAGCAATTTACCGGCAATATGGCTTTCCTCGTCCCACGTAATGATTCCGGCTATACGCTCTACTTCGAGCCATATCGCCTGGTGCCGGGCGCCATCGCCGTGAACCTGGGATTGTAGCAGCGAGCTGCAGCAGGGACGCTCCAGAGCATGCTCGCTACCCTCGCCTCCTCTCTATGGGAGGCGATCTTTTTTGGGGAAAGATAGCCCATCGTGGCCCGGCGGGGCACAGCGCTGTGTGCCCATTGCGCCTGGCAGTCGTCTACCGGTGACGGGTGGCACAATCCTTGCTCATGGAGTGCATAAAGAGATCATCCCAATAAGAGACAACGATGGGTTATCGAAAGATCTCTTGGGGGCCATCGCGTACGGAGCGCGTAAGCGGCTGGAAAGGACTCTGCTGTGGCCAGTCATTTTATTGACTATAACCATGCATCTCGTAAAGCGCTTGCCCAGGCACGGGAGGATGCTTTACGACTGAATCATAGAATTATCTGTACTGAACATCTCCTCCTTGGACTGTTAGAAATCCATGATCCCACAATTGAAGCAATTATCAGCAACCTGGGCGTGAGCATCAGCCGCGTCCGGCAGGCGGTTGAGTTCGTGATCGGCCGGGGTAGCCGCCCGGTAACAGATGAACCGACGCTCAGTGAATCGGTACGCCTGGTGCTCGATCTTGCTGAGCAGGAGGCTCGAGAGCAGCATGCTGTGGCGGTTGGTTGCGAGCACCTGCTCATCGCACTGCTCCGTGAAGGGAACGGGATCGCTGCCGGTGTGCTGGAGAGCTTTGGCATCACCCTTGAGCAGGTGCGTTTCCAGCGTAGCCAGCTACACCGGCAGGGGCTGACCTCCACGAGCTTCGCAGCCAGTCACTTGGCACGCTACCATATGACGCCGACCCTGAACCAGATCAGTCGTGATCTGACCGCAGCAGCACTTGCCGACCAGCTAGACCCTGTGATCGGGCGCGAGCAGGAGATCGCGCGTTGTATCCAGATTCTGGCGCGGCGCACGAAGAATAATCCGGTCCTCATCGGTGATGCCGGTGTGGGCAAGACGGCGATTGTCGAGGGCCTGGCGCAGCATATTGTGAAAGGGCTGGTGCCCGATCCCTTGCGAGACAGGCGCGTGGTCGCGCTCGACGTCGGACTGCTTACCATAGGTACCAAGTATCGTGGCGACTTCGAGGTGCGCCTCAAAAAGATTATTGCAGAGATCACCAGGGCGAACAACTGCATCATTTTCATCGATGAGCTCCATACGCTGGTCGGAGTGGGTGCGGCTGAGGGCTCTATCGGCGCTGCTAATCTCTTGAAGCCGATCCTGGCCCGTGGTGAGATCCAGGTGATCGGTGCTGCAACCCTTGATGATTATCGCAAAATTATGGCGAGCGACCCAGCCCTGGAACGGCGTTTCCAGCCGGTCATGGTACCTGAGACGACCATTGAACAGACCGTGGAGATCCTGAAAGGCTTGCGCAGTCGCTATGAAAGCTATCATCAAGTGCACATCACCGATGAGGCGCTGACAGCCGCTGCGAAGCTCTCCCAGCGCTACATCCAGGATCGTTTCCTGCCAGACAAAGCGGTGGATCTGATCGATGAGGCTGCTTCGCGCCTCTGTGTGCTGCGCTCGGTGCTACCGGCAGAGGTGCGTGAGCTGCGCATATCCATGCAGCAGATCCAGGAGGCGAAGGATGCGGCCATCGCCATGCGCGATTATCAACGCGCGGCAGACCTGCGCGACCAGGAGCTTAATCTTCGGGGCCAGTTGCTCGAGGCTGAGTATGCCTGGCGGCAACGGCGTGAAGAAGAGTGCCCGGAGGTCGGACCGCGCGAAATCGCGGAGGTGGTGGCCATGTGGACGGGGATTCCGGCAGTGCAAGCAAACCTGGAGGAAGCCGAGCGTCTCCTGCATCTGGAAGAGGAGCTCCATCGGCGTGTCATTGGCCAGGATGAGGCGGTCAAGGCCGTCGCACGAGCGGTGCGGCGATCGCGCGCGGAGTTGCGCGACCCCCGACGGCCCATTGGTTCATTTATCTTTGTCGGGCCAACTGGCGTCGGCAAGACCGAGCTGGCGCGGGCGCTGGCAGCCGCGCTCTTTGGCAGTGAAGATGCCATGATCAAGCTGGATATGTCGGAGTTTATGGAGGGGCATCATGTGGCGCGGCTGGTGGGAGCTCCTCCAGGCTATGTGGGCTACGATCGTGCCGGGCAGTTGACCGAGACGGTACGCCGCCGCCCGTATAGCGTCGTGCTGTTTGATGAGGTGGAGAAGGCGCATCCGCGCGTCTTTGATCTGCTGCTCCAGATCCTTGAAGATGGTCGCCTCACCGACGCAAAGGGGCGCACGGTGGACTTCCGGAACACAATCGTTGTGCTAACGTCCAATGTTGGCACGCCGTTGCTGATGAATCACGATATTTGGGGTTTCCAGGCAGCATTGCGCCCGGACAAAGATATGGAGGCAACCGAGTATGAGCGCAGGAAAGCAAGAATCCTGTCCACGATGCGCGAGCTGTTCCGGCCGGAGTTCCTCAATCGTATTGACCAGGTCATCGTCTTCCATGCGCTGACACGTGCCCAGGTGCGCCGTATCCTGGATATCATGCTGACCCAGACACAGGCGCGTCTTTCCGAGCAAATGATTCGTCTGGAGATAACTGACGCGGCCAGGGACTTGCTGGTGACACGTGGCTATGACCGCGAGTATGGGGCTCGACCACTGCGCCGCACCGTCCAGATGATGCTTGAAGATCCGCTTGCCGAAGGGCTCCTGCGGGGCCAGTTTGGAGCTGGCGACCACATCCAGGTAGACTGTGGTGCCGATCAGCAGCTCCAGATTCGGGTATTAGCGCTCACCGGTTGTGAGCAACACACCGATACAATGGCACGCCGGTAACATGCTCAGGGCGCTGCCCTCTCTCAGGAAGCGGGTTCACCGAGCATCCTGGCAGAAGAACGCGCGGTGAACCCGCACTATTTTTAACCACGCCGCAAAATGCCACGGGCGGAAAGCGATGGTGGCCTTATCCGCCGATGTTCACAAGGTCAGGGATCAGGTTAGCGGCATCAGGGGTACCCCAGCCAGAGGCGGCATCCCAGCCAGGCGTGGCGCTAAAGCCGGTGATCCCATCAAAGCTGTTGTTGCCCACGGTGATATCGTGGAAGTCGCTGGCGTACGATGATGACTGGCCGATCTGATAGAGTGCTGGATTAAGCAGACCCAGTGGTGCCTTGCCATTGTTGGCGGCATAGTTGTCGGCCAGCGCTGCCAGCCCTGCCCACTGGGGTGTTGCCGCGCTGGTACCGCAGATCGGGGTCCAGCCAGGGCCAAAGATCGGGTCAAAACTCTCATAGATGGTGACAGCGCTGATGCAGGCGGCATCATAAGAGATGTCCGGAATGGCGCGCATGCTGCTAGAGACGACGCCATTCTGGTAGGCTGGCCTGGCAAAGACAACGCTGTAGCCGCCGCCGCCCGCGCCAAAGCCATCGTTCCAGACCTGCTCGGCAGAGTAGCTGGTAATACCTGGTGGCGGCGGGTTGATCTCGGTGCCACCGACGGCGGTCAGATTCGGGTCAGAGGCGGGATAGATAACTGTGGGATAGGGGAAGAGCCGGCCCTGCTTGTCCACGTTCGCCACGCCACCATCACCAGCGGCGGCAAAGACGGAGACGCCCTGTGCTGCCGCTTGCTGATAGGTCTGGTCGAACCGCTGGAGCAGTTGCTGATCGCTCGTGCCTTTGAACGCCTGCTCTGTTGTGCCGAAGCTCTGTGAAAAGACATTGGCCAGGTGGTTGTTGAGCACGTACTGCTCAGCGCTGAGGATGTTCTGCAAGCCCTGTACCCCCTCACTCTCCTGTACCGGGGTCACGACCAGCAAGATATTTGCCGCCGGAGCAATAGCATGTGCCCAATCGACATCTAGGGTTGTCTCGTAGGCCCAGCCGATCTCGGTGCCGATATTTTTGTTGTGGAAATCGGCGGGGCTGCCAATGTTATTGTAGTTGAGCTGCGGCTTGCCCTCGGGATAGAGGATCTGGAAGGATGGCGGATCGGGCAGGCCATAGCCCTGGTCAAATGCTTGCAGGTCGCTTTGGATGGTGGGGCTGCCATAGGAGTCAAAGATGGCGATCGTCTCGCCCGCACCCTGTATGCCCTGAGCGTAGAGGGGATTCAGGTCATACTCGTTGCGCATATCGCTGGGTCCATAGCAGGCGATACCATAGGTAGACAGGCAATACGCCGGTGTTGGTGGAGGTTCGACCAGTGGCTGGGAGATTACCGGGCCAACAATGGACATCATCGGATGGACCATGGAGGCTGCCTGAGTGAGCGGAGCTGCCGTGGTTCCGGCTCCTGCCAGAACCAGGCTGCCGGTGGCGATCAGCACGGTCGCCGCGCGGCGGAGCATGTGCGTAAACATCGGTTGATACTCCTTTTCTGCTACCGAACGCTTATCTGCCTGAGCGACCAGAGATGCGCCTCTTGCTTTGGGGCACAGAAGATATTGTACCTAAGGTACGGCAAAATGGCAATCTGCCCATTGGTTATCTGTGCATTGCTGTCGGCAAGCTTGCAGATCGGGCTGAGCGGATGGTACCATGGGAGATGGAAGGTGATGAGCTTTGCCGAGCTTTGCTGTCATCGCGGATATTCATGGGAACCTGCCCGCCCTTGAGGCCGTGCTGGCCGATCTCGAGATGGCTCGACCAGATCGGGTGATCATCGCGGGTGATTTTGTCAACCGGGGGCCACAGAGCCGTGCGGTGTTGGAGCGCATTGCTCCCCTGAGGTTACCGGCTATTAGTGGTAATCATGATACCTGGTTTCTGGCCCTGGCGCGGGGCGAGCAGCTACCGGCGGATTGGGATACGTCGTGGTGGACGCCAGTACGTCGCGCCCTGGCTGAATTGACGCCGGAATGGCTCAACTGGCTTGCGGCGTTGCCGTTCAGCCTGACTGTTGATCTGCCCGGTACTGCGCCGGTGCTCGTGGTCCATGGGAGCCCACGCAGCTCACGCGAGGGCATGGGCCGCCTCTGCAATGATGCGCGGGTCGCTGAGATGCTTCAACAGGTGACAGAGCCGACCGTCATCGGCGCGCACATTCACTATCCCTATGAACGCTATGTGAACGGGACCCATGTGGTTGTGGTCGGGGCGGTAGGCTGCCCATTCAACGGTGACCCACGGGCGCAGTATGGCCTGTTCTTTTGGGATAGGGGGGCCTGGCGCTTTGAGCAGCGCGCGGTCCCTTATGATCGCGGGCCGCTGTACGCTGCCTGGCGCAATAACGGCTACCTTGATGATGGCAGTCTGGCGTCCGAACTGATGATGCTTGAGCACCAGACGGCCCGGATGCATTATGTGCCATTCTGGGAATGGTGTACGGCACATAATCTGGAGTTGACGCGCGAGAATTTCGCTGTATTCGCGGCCACACGATTACGCTAACAGGGTATGAGTTGGCTTAAAACGCCGTTCCAGTCATTGTACCGTAAAGCGGGCCTAACTGGTCCGCAGTCGGTTCCGCTCAGCAGAACCACGATTCGGTGAGATGTGGCAGGGTCCGGCGCTTGATGGTAGCCTCAGTTACCGGCAAGGGAGACGGCTCGCGGCCAGCTAGGCTGTATGCAAGCGTGCGGATCGCCGTAAAGATTGCCAGAGCATCCTGGCCCTCACGCTGTGCTTGCTCCACAAGGGCCGTCACGCGACGGTGGAGCTCATCCATGCGCGGATCGGGGTGATCCCAGTGATAGGTGAAGTTTTCTGCGTCGAGCGGTCCCAGCCAGCGATTATCCAGGCTCTGGCCGTTACCAGCCTGGAAGGCGGTCGCGTTTTGTTTCCCTTTCCTGGAACGGGGAGGCCAGAGGGTGGGGTCCAGTAAGGCTGATCCGGGTGGCACGAGCAGGCGAATTGTGTATTGGACCGGATCAATGTGATCGATCAGGTTGTGTGTGGCGATGAAATCGAGCATATCCAGGTAGTCGTCCAGGGTGGTCCATGGCGTGAAGGCAACGAGCGATGCGCGCATGGGGATGTCGGCAGCGGCAAGAATATGCAGCGCCGTGATGACATCGGCGCGCGTATGCCCCTTGGCCAGACGCTGCAATACCATATCGCTGAGCGACTCCACCGCCGAGACAATGAAGAGGCAACCCAGTTCGCGGAGTTCTGGGAAGAGGGAGGGATGCTCCAGAATATGTTCGATCTTGATGGTGGCGTCGAAGGTCAGATCGGGAAACTCCTGGTGCATGGCACGGGCGATCTTCATTGAATGACCAGGCCCGTTCAGGAAATCGGGGTCGCCAAATGTGATATGGCGGGCACCCTGCTGAACCTGGGCGCGGATGTCCGCCAGGACCACATCGCGGGGCACGACAAAGAACCGGCCTCTATAGATGGGAGTGATCGGGCAGTGCAGGCAGGTGTGCAGGCAACCGCGACTGGCTTCCACGTAGCCTGCTGGGACGCGCTGGCCATTATATTCAAGCTGCGCGTAGCGTGCTAGGGGAGGGAGCGTATCGCGCCGGGGCTGAACGAAGGGGATGCGCTGGAGGACCGGTGCTGCGCTTCTGGCGGGGGTGCCCACTCCAGCTACAGCGCTGCGCAGGCAGCGTCCCCCCGCGCGCTCGAGCTGCTCGATCAGGTTGAGCAGCGCCTGCTCGTACTCGCCGCTGATAACTGAGTCAGCGTGCCAGCGCAGGAGGTAGTCGGCGTTGAGCGAGGCATAGAGGCCATAAAAGCAGATGTGTGCGTCAGGGTTGATGGCACGCGCACGTGCTGCCACGAGCGTACCCAGGCGCAGGGCGGTGTGCATCGGTACGGAGATGCCAATAAAGCGGGCATGTGCCAGCGTTGCGTCGTCAAGCGTCTCAACGGCGGTATCCACGCCTCTGGGGGTGTAGCCGGCGCGCTCCAGGCAGGCCAGTGGCGACGCCAGGTTCAGCGGCTGGTGGCCGAGTTCATAGCACGAGATGAGCAGGATATCGCCGGGGGCTCTCATTTCTTGCGTGGTGCCGGCCCACCCTTTGCCGATACAGGCTCCCAGCCCTCCGGCATACGCGCATCCTTGCCGAAGAAGAACTCTTCCATCTCCTTGCGGAGCAGTTTGCGCGCCTCCGGGTCGGCCATGTTGAGGCCATAGTGATTGATGATCAGCGTAGCATGCGCTGGCCACATGGCGTAGGCCTCAGCGGAAACATGCTCATAGATGCGCTGACCCAACTCGCCGGACACCGGCGGTGCCGGCAGTCCGGGCCGGAGCCCACCCAGTTTAACACAATGAACCATCCGTGGCATGGCAATGACTCCGTTTCTTATGCGAGGATAACGCTGTGCGTGTTGAATTGCCGATCCTTCTGCATGCTCATATAGTATAAGGAGGACATCGTCCTTGTCAAATGAGCAGCAATCGGCGATCGTCCAATCGCCGTGTGTGATCTTCTTTGGTATGCGCGGGACCTTTTCGCTGCTGCCGCTGGTTGCCCTGCTGGAGGCCGGAATCGATGTGCGTGCGGTTGTCGTGCCGGCAGATGCCAGCACGCCGGCGGAGCGTCTGCCGGCCGTTCGTCAGGGGCCGGGGATACAGGCGCGTATGCGGCTGCCCGTAGTGCGGCCCTATCTGGAGCGAACAATCGCTTCTATAGCCTGGGAGCATGGAATTCCGGTGGTAGAGGTTGGCCGGTTGAGCGATACGCGCACAATAGCGACGCTGGCGGCATACCGGCCGGATGTTATTGCTGTTGCCTGCTTCAATCAGAAGCTGCCGCCGGCCATACTGGCATTGCCGCCGCTGGGTTGTCTGAACGTGCATCCGTCGCTGCTGCCGGCGAATCGAGGGCCAGAGCCCCTGTTCTGGACTTTCCGGCGGGGTGAGGCGATGACCGGTGTAACAGTTCACCTGATGGATGAGGAGCTTGACGCCGGTGACATCATCTTCCAGGAGTCGCTAGCCGTGCCCGATGGCATTACGGGTGACGAGCTTGAGCGGCGTGCGGCTGCGCTGGGAGGCGAGCTGCTGGTGCGGGCTATTCGTGCACTGGCGGATGGCACAGCGACGCGGACACCGCAGCAAGCGGAACGGGCGAGTATGTATCCCTATCCAGCGCCGGAGGACTTTGTAGTCACCCCGGATCGGTCTGCGCGCTGGGCTTTCAATTTTCTGCGCGGTGCGGCCCATTGGAGAGGTCCGCTGGCTATCCAGGTTGGTGAGCAACGTTTCCCGGTAGCTGCGGCGCTGGATTATGCTCCTGACGCGACCCTTCCGGCACCTTTTATCCAGTCTGGCGATGAGCTGTGGGTGCAGTGCACGCCGGGTGTTGTGCATGTGCGCGTGGCCGGACCTGCGGTATTCAGGTGACGGTGGGGAAAGCCTTTTAGGAATGGGGAGGGAGAATCTGGGCGCCTTTGGGGATCTGGTTGCGCGGCACCATACGCCAGCCGGCAGGAGCGTACGGATCGCTAATTCGTACGAGGTCAGCCGCCGGTGCGTTGCACTCTAATGCGGGCGGTCCGTAAGCTATGTGGCCCGTCTGGTCGGGCGCAGAGCCTGGATTGCCGGTGCCGGGGGTATTAGTGCCAGTCCCAATAGTGGTGTGGGCCGCGGGGAACAGGAAGTTGTATGGATCTGATCCGGGGTGGATGTGCTCCTGGGAGATGCCTGTTGCGCCGGGAGAGCTTGCTGCCCAGTCCAGTTCGTGCTCTGCCACCCCTTGCTCTCCCATGTGCTGGCGTAGTCCATCTGCTGATTGGAGCCACTCCTGTACAAGTGGTGAGTGGTAGCGTCCCTTCTTCAGGTCTTTGAGCATCTGATCATGTTCCCGCTGCCGCTGAATTGACTGCGCACGAATCTCACGCTCTTGCGCTGCCTCGGTCCGCTGCCGCCAGCGGGCGATATAGCGCTCGCGCTGTTGCTGCTCACGTCCCTGGGCCACCCAGAGGTGATCCAGCACGGTTCGATAGCGTGCCTGCACCTGCTGTCGTTGCTCCCAGGACAGCTGTCCGAGTTGCCGGCGCTTTTCGAGCGCTGCGATCTGCGCGCTGGTCTGTGCCAAAGAGTACTGGAGATGGGCCATGGCTTCATCAAAGGCATGGCTCTGGGGGTTATCAGCAGCTTTTTCGATGGCGCGGGCCAGACTGGTGGTGGTGCGACTGGCGCTGGTGAAGGCAGTAAGCAGGGCAGTTTCAACCTGGGCCGGGGTAAGGTCTTCGGGAATGGGAAGAGCTTCGAGCTCGGTGAGGTAGCCTTCGACGCGGTTAGCAAGCCAGCGAAGAATATCAATCGGGTCGGTGGCGGGGTCAAGAGTGTCGGGCTGCGGATGGGCAGTGGGGCCACCGGGTGCGCCGGTGGCGGTGTCTGTAGTGGCAGATGATGGGCGGGTGGGTTCATCCATGAAAGCACCTCCTGAGGATGTGGCTGTGAATCGGGTGCAGGATGCAGCACATTGACCAGAACGGACGTAGCCTGGCTGGCTGCGATAAGCTTGTCCTGGCTATCGCGATAAAAAAGTACAAAGGGTATAGCGAGCATGCTGGTATCATGGGAATGCCTGGTGGCCTGGGCGGGGCGAACGCGGTGCCTGTATCTCCTAGGGAGCCGGGTGCGGCGAGTTGGGCCGCGCTGGGGCTCGCAGCCAGAGACTGGAGCCGGGACGACGAGTCAATCTATGGGAAGGAGCTGGCGCTCTCTATTAGAGAGTATACCATGGGCAGGCTGCCATGGTAAAGGAAAAATATCACGATGTCAGGATATCATGCGCCCGATGCTGGGGGCACGGGGCAAGATGGGCATCTCGCCCCGTGCCCCCAGGCGCCTGTCAGCGCGGGCAAGCGCCGCGAAATCTTCCCATGAGCGGAGGTGGCTAGCACTCGCTGTGGCCGCAGGCGTAGCACTTGAGGCAGCCCTCTTCATGCACAAGGGTATTGCTGCCACAGTTGGGACAGAGGTTGCCCGTCACCTGATAGTTTGCCAGGGCTGGCGCTGGTGGCGCTGTGTGGCGGTCGTCGCTTGCTGGGTGGTGGCTATCCGGTGCACTTGAGGCAGCCATCATCTCCAGGTGTTTGTCCAGGGCGCGGGCGACAGCGTCGGGCAGGGAGCGCACCTGGTCGGGGCCGAAGCCTATAGCGCGGCTGCCGCCGATGCCCCGCAGCATATCGGCGATCTCGCGCAGGCGATCGGTTTGTGAGAGGGGGCTGACGATGCGCAAGTTGAGAGAGATGAGCCGGCCCAGGGCTTCGGCAAGGGCGGAGATATCACTGCCGGCTTTGCCGACGTTGAGGAAGACCTCTAGCGGGCCGGCCTCGTCGCTGTTAATGGTCACGTTGACGTTGCCCTCGGGAGCGCGCACGCGGCGGGTATAGCCGTAGACGACGGTAGGGCGAGGCTTGATGCCGCCGGTGACGCCACCATCTTTCCACGGCGCTGCCGTGGGACGTGTGGTGGAAGGCATATCGCGCGTTGCGGCAGCTGGAGCCGACTCTGGCGTGGTCCGTAGCGCTGGAGCGATCGGCGATGACTCAGGTGAAGCCGATGCTGTCGGGGTGGCGGTAGCCGGCGCGTGCTCCTTCACACCAACGTTCAGGACCTGCTCACCTTTGGAGCCATCGCGGAAGACCGTGATGCCCAGGCAACCCAGCTCCCAGGCCAGGAGATACGCCTGGCGCACGTCATCAGGTGTTGCGCTGTTGGGCAGGTTGATCGTCTTGGACACGGCGTTGTCGGTGTGCTTCTGGAACGCTGCCTGGATACGCACATGCCAGGCGGGTTCGATTTCGTGCGCGGTGACAAAGACGCGCTGCACATCTTCGGGGACGCCAGACAGCCCGCGCACGGAGCCGTGTTCGAGCACGCGGTTCATGAGCTCTTCGGAGTAGAAACCGCGCTTGCGGGCAACCTCCACGAAGAGCGGGTTAATGAAACGGAGCTGGCGGTAAGAGCCGTCGGGCTGCTTCACGCGGTGGATGAAGGCCAGAGCAAAGATGGGCTCAATGCCGCTGGAGCAGTTGGCGATAATGCTGATGCTGCCCGTTGGGGCAATAGTGGTTACCGTGGCATTGCGGATAGGACGGCTGTTGCGATAGATGCTCCTGGGCCAGTTGGGGAAGGGGCCGCGCGCTTCGGCCAGTTTCTCGGAGGCACGATGGCCTTTCTCGTTGATGAAGGCCATCACCTGCTCGGCCAGATCCAGCGCCTCCTCGCTGTCATACGGGATGTTGAGGCGGAAGAGCAGATCGGCCCAGCCCATCACGCCCAGGCCGATACGGCGGTTGCCCTTAACCATCTCATGGATGATCGGCAGCGGATAAGGGTTGACTTCGATCACATCATCGAGGAAGCGCACGGAGAGCTCCACTACGCGTGCCAGCTCATCCCAATCGAGGCGCGGCTGGCCGTCGTTGGGATCAGTAGTGATCAGTTGAGCAAGGTTAATGCTCCCCAGGTTGCAGGCCTCATAGGGTGCCAGAGGTTGTTCACCACAGGGATTGGTTGCTTCGATCTCCCACAGTTCTGGCGTCGGATTGGCTGGGCTGTGGTTGATGCGGTCAATGAAGATCAGGCCGGGGTCACCGGTAGCCCAGGCAGCCTGCACGATGCGATCGAAGACGTCGCGGGCGCGCATGCGTCTGGTGACCTGGCGGGTATGCGGGTCAACGAGATCGTACTCTTCGTCGGCGGCCAGCGCCCGCATGAACTCATCGGTGATGGCGACGGAGATATTAAAGTTCGTGATGCCGCCGGTGAGCTTGCTCTCAATAAACTTGAGGATGTCGGGGTGGTCACAGCGAAGGATACCCATGTTGGCGCCACGGCGGGTTCCTCCTTGCTTGACGGCTTCAGTTGCCTGATCGAAGACGCGCATGAAGCTGACGGGGCCAGAGGCGACACCGTGAGTACTGGAGACGGTGCTGCCCTCGGGGCGCAGGCGGGAGAAGGAGAAGCCGGTATTGTGAATGGCCGTCAGGCCATTGGTGCCGGCGAGATAGGTACTGGAGCCGGCCACCGTGAAATCATAGAAGGGGATGCTCTGCTCAGGGGTCTCGACCGCTGACACCGTGGTGGCGCCCGGTGCCAGGTGCTCCAGGATGTTCCGACGGGCCTGAGCGGCTTTATCGGAGATCGGCGGCTGCGGAGCTCTGGCCTGCCGGGACTGAGCCGGGCGCGTGGCCTTCAGCTGATCGGTGAGGTATACGCCGATGAGCTCATGAAGGGCAGGGAGCATCGGCTCAGCAGAGAGGCGCACATCGTAGCGGGTTGAGCACTCCTTGCTGTACGGCTCAGGCAGTTGCAGGTCTGGGGCAAGTCCAAGCAGGGAGCAGAGCGTATGAACTTTCCGTGCCAGGTGTGGCGAGACCAGCGTAACAGTCACGCGGTTGTGCTCGCTATCCACGTTGCTGTTGGCGTCCACCAATCCGGCCAGGAATGCGCCGATTACCGAGAGTGGCGACTTCGCGATCATTTCCGGGAAGGGGAGTTCGTCTGCGGTTTGTGGGTAACCTCCCAGGAGGGTACGGAACTGGTGAATAAACCCAGCGTCGGTGATCGTGAGGGAGTAGCGGCCATGGACGTCGCGCTGCCCCTGGACGGGCATGTTGAAGCGGCGTGCGAGGATATCGCGGGCGCGCTCCAATGAAGCCATGCAGCCATTAAAGCGGAGCCGGCGCTGTGCGATTCGCCAGGTCTCCGGTGTCGGCGCCGTTGTCTGGTCCAGGGAGCTACCGCCCAAGTAGTATCCCAGGAGCCAGGCGATATCTTCATCCAGGCATACACCGGCTATATGCTGGTAACTGGCAAATGGCCAGTGCTGGCGCACGGAGGCGTTGGGTGTGGGTAAGATATCGCCTGGTCGGAGTTCGTCGGCGCGCCGTGCGACGAAACGGGAGCCGTCGAAGACCATAAAGGGATGCCAGCGACTAGTGGTGACTTCCAGACCGTTGGCGCAGCGGACCCGCACCTGATCGGCCAGCGGCACGTGATAGCGCCACAGGTGGGTGATGGGCGCTGGCGCATATGTGCCCTGTTCGGGATTCAGCGCCATTGTCTGGATACCCAGATCGGTGACGTCGATGATCGCGTGATCGCCCCGGATGTCCTCGGTCCTGCCGGTTGCCCGCACGCGCTCGTAGAGTGTGCCAATGGCTTCAATACCGCAGAATGTGGTGAAGACATGGGCGTCGCCGGCAATGCAGCCGCCGCCGCTCTGGTGGATGATAGCTGCGTGCTTGATGGCGTCGAAGATGCCGGCAAGGCTATCCTCGACCGGCACGACATAGCAGGCGGAGAGCTGGAGGTTGTTGCCCTTGCCGGCATTCATAAGCGTTGGTGAGTTCGGCAGGAACTTACGCTCGATCAGCAGGTCATAGAATGCTTCGGCCATCTGTGCGGATGTTTGACCAGAGGTGGCGGACCAGGTATCTTCAGCTGCGGCGATTGCTGTAGCGACACGCCAGCAGAGCTCATCCGGTGTTTCAGCTGGCTGGCCGGTGGCATCTTTCATTAGATAGCGCTCGCGTAGCACACGGATGGCAGCTTCAGACCACTGCCCCTGTTTGCGCTTGACTTGCATGGTATGGTGCTCCTGAAATGATTTGCCGGCTGCTCGTTGTTTCAAGCCGGGATCCATCCCTTCTGTGTTTGATACGGCGTTGCAGGGAAGATAGGACATTATCCCTCTCTGGCGGCGCTCATCTCGTGCCAGCGAGGCTGGAGGGGTTCCTCTCCCCGGTATTGGACAGGGGAGCCGGTGCCTATCGTATGGCTGGTGTGGCCCGACCTGTCCCTTATCGGTCCTGCTTCCCTGCCGGGCAATTGCTTCCCGATCACCATTATAAGGCACTCTTTAAGTATAACACTATATATGGGAATTTCAAGGCATTTTGCTACAATATATTGTGTTTTATGCCTCGCCATCGGCGAACGTGATGGCACAGGAAGCGTGCCGGAAGCGCGGTTTGCACGAGGGACAGGAGAAGGAGTCAGTGGCTGATGCAATGTTGCGTTGTGTATGATACGCTGTGCACACGAACAGTCTTGGAGGAGGGATCATGCGCGCGGAGATTTTTTCGGTTGGCACGGAGCTATTGCTTGGCCAGATAGTAGATACGAATGCGCCATTCCTGGCGCAGCAGCTTGCCCTGTTAGGGATAGATCTGTATCACATCTCACAGGTGGGAGATAATCTGGAGCGGCTGGTAGCAGCGCTGCGGCTGGCCTGGTCACGGGCCGATCTGATTATCATGACTGGTGGTCTGGGGCCGACCGAGGATGATCTCAGTCGGGAGGCGATTGCAGCGCTGCTCGACGAGCCGATGACGGTAGATCCACACCTGGAGCGCGAACTACGCGCTTACTTTGCTGCCCGTGGTCTGCGGATGCCCGAGCGCAATGTGAAGCAGGCGACCCTGATTCCATCGGCGCGGCCATTGCCGAACCCGGAGGGGACGGCACCAGGGTGGTTTGTGGAGCGCGATAATCATATTCTGGTCGCGATGCCGGGCGTACCACATGAGATGCTGCGCATGTGGGAGCATGAGGTGTTGCCACGGCTGCGCCCGCGCGCCGGCGGCATCATCTTCAGTCGTACGTTGCGTACAGCCGGGTTAGGGGAGTCTACAGTAGAGGAGTTGTTGCAGCCTTTTATTCGGGGCACGAACCCGACGGTGGCGACTTATGCCAAGCGGGATGCGGTGGAGGTGCGGTTGACGGCGAAGGCGCCAACGTTGCCAGAGGCGCAAGAGCTGGTAGCGGTGCTGGAAGGTAAGGTGCGCGCGGTGTTGGGCTCTGCGGTGTTCGGGGTTGATCATGATACGTTAGAGAGCGTCATTGGTGCGATGCTGACGGAGCGGCAACTGACGCTGGCGACGATGGAGTCCTGCACCGGTGGGCTGCTGGCGAGCACGATTACCGATGTGCCGGGGAGTTCAGTCTACTTTCGCGGCGGGTTTGTTGCTTATAGTACAGAAATGAAGGCGCAATTTGGGGTGCCACGACCGATCCTGGAGGCGCACGGGGCGATCAGCGCAGAGGCCGCGCGGGCGATGGCGGAGGCGGCGCGGCGGCAGTTGGGTGCGGATATTGGTGTGGGGGTGACGGGGGTTGCCGGGCCGGCGGAGCAGGAGGGGAAGCCGGTGGGTACGGTGCATCTGGCGGTTGCGCTGGGCGACAGGGTGGCGACAGCGCAGTTGCAGATTCGCTTGAGCCGGCCGGAGGTGAAGCGGCTGGCAGTGCTGGGTGCACTGAACCTGCTGCGGCTGGCGCTGTTGGGGGAGCGGTAGATCTGGTTCTCCTCGCTCTCTGACCATTTTGGGCAAATCGTACCAAACGTGTCAGGGCGATAGCTAATAGTTAGAAACATTGGCAGATATAGTCACTGTTTGGGTCTGTTCTGAATGGGTAAGTATTGGAGAACGGCACGATGCTATAATCTGAAAGAGGCCGGCAGCGCAGAGACCGCGTAAGGCGCGACAGGCCGGCCAGTGCTGGTTGGTGGGAGAGATAGGGCAGCAGGACGAATGTTGTGCTACGTTTGGGAAGGATGAGCGCCATATGGCTGAGTATAGAGCCGATCGGGAGGCGGATGGTGATGGGGATGGGGCGTTGCCGCGGTTCTCCCCATCTTACCCTGGCTATCCGCCGCCTCCGGAGTTCTATGAGACGTTGCGCAGGGAGGACCTTGCGGCGCTCGCGCAAGATGAGCGGGCAGGATCAGAGCTGGGGGATTCTGTGGTGGTGGTAGATGGGATGGTTGTGCCGCTGGCTCATGAGCCAGATGTGACGACACAGGCCGGGCGATCAGGTGCTAGGCGGGGGTTGAGGGGATGGCTCAGTCGGGTCCTGGCACCGGTGCTGGCGTTGCTGGCGGCGATGTGGAAGTTTCTGCTCTCGTTGAAGGTGCTCTTTGCTTTGAAGTTTGCTCTTTCCTCGGTGACGTTTATCGTCAGTGCGGTGCTTTATGGCTGGGCCTTTGGGAGCTGGCGCTTTGGTCTGGGGCTGGTGCTTTTGCTCTTGCTGCATGAGCTGGGGCATGTGCTGCTGCTGCGGCTCAAGGGGGTGCCGGCGAGCGTGCCGATCTTTGTACCCTTTCTGGGAGCGTTTGTCGGGATGCGCCGTCTGCCGCATCATGTTGCGGATGAGGCGGAGATCGGGATAGCGGGTCCGATAGCTGGCGGTCTGGCGGCGGCGGCATGCCTGCCGCTGTATTATCACACGCACCAGAATCTGTATTTGAGCCTCTTTTATATCGGGTGCTTTCTGAACCTGTTCAATCTGGTGCCGATCAGTCCGTTGGATGGGGGGCGGGTGGTGGCGGCGCTATCGCCCCGGCTGTGGCTGGTGGGCCTGGCGTTGCTGGTTGGTTCGCTTTTCTGGAGCTTCAATTTCGTCGTTTTGTTGATCATCCTCATTGCGGCGCCGACGGCCTGGGGCCGGTGGCGAGCGTATCGTTCTGCTTCGGCGATGAGTGCGGAATACTATAGCGTCCCGCTTGCGCTGCGCGTGGTGATTGGCCTGCTTTATTTTGGTACGGCAATCGCGCTGGTGGTGGGACTGGTGACAGCGCAGTCGTTGCTGGGAGTATGAGACCAGGTCGGTTGCTCCATGGTGAAGGAGTTTGCCTGGCAGAAGCGGACCAGAAAGCCCCGGTCTTTAACGGGGTTTTTCACCGATGTGGACGGCAACGACACCGAAGGTGAGGTAGTAGTAGCGGACGCTGGTCCATCCAGCCGCTTCCATGATGGCTTTGAGCTGCGGGGCTGTGGGGAATAGGGCCAGCGATTGCGGCAGGTAGCGGTATTCTTCGAGCGCCTTGCCGATGAGTTTGCCGATCAGGGGGACGGCGCGGTCAAAGTAGAGATGGTAGAGCGAGCTGAACAGGAGCCCGGGCGGGTGGCTGAGTTCCAGGCAGACGACTTTGCCGCCGGGCTTGACAACGCGCCCCATCTCCTTGAAAGCGTGCTGGAGATCGGGGAGGTTGCGGACGACGAAGGCGCTGCAACAGGTGTCGAAGGTATTGTCGGCGAAGGGGAGGTGATTGGCATCGCCCTGGATGAGCTCAATGCGATCGCTCAATCCCAGGCGGGCGATCTTCTGGTGCCCAATGGCGAGCATTTCGCGGGTGAAGTCGATGCCAATGACGCGGCAGCCGGGTGCACTGGCCTGGAGCATAGCAATGGCCAGGTCGCCCGTACCGGTGCCGATATCTAGGCCAACCTGATCGGGGCCCAGGGCAGCCAGGCGTGCGGCGAAACGCCGCCAGCGTTTGTCCTGCCCGAAGCTGATCAGGCGGTTGAGCAGGTCGTAGACATGGGCGATTCGTCCGAAGAGGCGGCGAACATATCGGGCCTTGCCGCCTTGCCAGGCGAATTGCTGTTCCAGCAACATGGTGGTTTCCTCACCAGAATATTGTTCCGCTGTGTCGGCTCCGGCTGTCTTCTGGACAGGGATGAGCCGGGCGGCGTTGGCTACAGACGGCTCTCATCAACGATGAGAGCCGTCAGGATTATTTCTGTCGGTTGATCACGAAGTCCACCAGTTCCTCCAGCACTGCCCGATAGGGCGAAGGGCGCAGTTCGCGCAGCGTTGCGCGAGCGCGATTGGCATAGTGCCGGGCGTCTGCGAGCGCTTGCTCGATAGCCGGGCTTGCGGCGACCCAGGCGATGATCTGGTTGATCTCTTCGGCAGGGGGGTGGGGATTCTGGAGGATCTGGCGGATCATTTCGCTGCGGCCATTCTGCTCGGCTTGCAGGGCGTAGATCAGGGGGAGTGTCACCATGCCCTGGCGCAGGTCATTGCCGGCCGGCTTGCCAATAGACTCCTCAGAGCCAGTATAGTCCAGAATGTCGTCGATGATCTGGAAGGCCATGCCGAGGTTCAGGCCGTACTGGTGGAGCAGAGCGATTTGCGCGTCGGAAGCACCGCTGACCGTGGCACCGCCCTTGCAGCAGGCGGCCATCAGGCAGGCGGTTTTACGTCGGGTTTTCTCGTAGTAGACGTCGACGGAGAGGTCCAGTGTGCCGGAGCTCATCAGTTCGATGATGGTGCCCTCGCAGACGCTCGCGACAGTGTCGGAGAAGAGCCGGTCGATGCGGAAATCTTCGACGTCGGCAATCAGGCCGGCGGTCTTGGCGAAGAAGTAGTCGCCGAGCAGGAGGGCGAGGCTATCGCCCCAGCGTGCATTGACCGTTGGGATACCACGGCGGGTATGGGAGCCATCCACGATGTCATCGTGGATAAGGGTAGCCAGGTGGAGCATTTCGAAGGCGACGCTCAAGGGAAGGAGCTTATCCAGCCGGTAGTTGTTGAGTTTGCCGGATAGCAGCGTGAGGGCCGTGCGCAGGCGTTTGCCCCGGGAGCTCAGCGCGTGCATTGCGGCAGCGTTTAAGATGTCCAGGCCGGAAGCAGCCCGTTCCTGAAAGGTGCGATCGACGAGGTCGAGGTCGCCCTGAATGTCCGAGAATAATCGGCTCAACGTGGCCGTATCGTTCATGCTGCCTCCTCAATATCTGGCGGGGCGAGACTAACCGCGTCCCGCCTCCCTCTCAGATTATAGCATGGCGTATCCAGGGGCAAGCGGGAATTCCAGCGGATATGAAAGTACACACAGTATATTATACCAAAAGCGGTGATCGGGGGCTTAAGGGACAGTTCAGGGGAGGGGGACGTAGGTGGCCGGGTTCACGGGGTTATTGTTGATGAGGACCATGAAGTGGCAGTGTGGGCCGGTGGCCTGGCCGGTCATACCGACGTAGCCGATGAGTTGCCCTCTGGCGACGTTTTCGCCGACGTGGACGACGAAGCGGAGCATATGGCCATACATGGTTGAGAAGCCGCGGCCATGGTTGATTTTGATGCTGTTGCCCAGTCCGCCGGTGTCCCAGCCTGCCCAGATTACCTGGCCACTATCGGCGGCGTAGATGGGGGAACCGAGGGGTGCAGCGAGATCCACGCCGTTATGGCGCATCCAGCCACCGGTCCAGGGCTGCCACTCCCAGACGCCGAAGGGGAGGGAGATGTGGGCATTGGGGACCGGGTCAATCATGTGGCCGGTGCCGACAGCGCAGCTGGCCGTATAATAACCGGCGTTGGTGAGCCAGATCAGGGGGCCGGGGAAGGGAGGGATGACTGTGCCCCTGGGGGCGCGCAGGCAGGGGATCTGGCTATTGGGGGATGGAGGGGTGGCCGGTTGGGAGAGTACGCTGGCCATATCTTGAAAGAGGCCGGATGGTTGGCGACCGGGGGCTAAGGGGGCCAGGGCAGAGATGCTGATTACGGTGATGGCCAGGATGGCTATCAGGACGGAGAGGTGGCGCATCCATGGGGGCAGGTGGATGCTCTGCGTGCGCTGGTCAGGCTGCTGGTGCTTGAGAGTGGGAAGTGGCATGGTGTCGTGCTGGACCAGCGCCATATCTACGAAAGGAGATGTTGGGGATGGGAAGAATGATTGGTGTGGGCGGTCCTGCTGGGGATGGGGGGAGGGCCTGGGCGTGGGTGTTGGTATGGCCGGGCAGGGAATAAATGGATCTGGCTGCCCGGGGTCTTGTGGTATGTCTGCCCTCACACGTGGCCTCCACCCTTGTGTATATTCTGCCAGCCAGGTTTGGGGCTCGTGGCTCTATTGGCTCGTGGCTCTATTATTTGTTTGAAAGGGAGCCGGTGTCAACCTGGCGGTACTTATGGCCTGCTTTTCTACCAGGGAGAGCAATGGTGAGCTGCCGGTCTGGGCTGGCTTAACTCTGAGCCGGCGGGGTTTTATCTTCCGGGAAGGTGTAGCCGGCGTTGCGGATGCTTTCGTGCAGGGTGGCGGCAGAGATTTTCATGGGGTCGTAGGCGATGAGGATCTGATGTTCATCGGGCTGGAAGACGGAGCGCTCGACGCCATGGAGCTGGGCGATGCGTTGCGAGAGCTCGATCGGGTGGGGTGTTTGTGCGTTATTTGTGAGTTTGAGGATCAGATATTCCATGACCAACCTGCCTTTCAGAACGTGTTCACTTCCTGTTGGAACGCAGGGTGTACAACCGGGTTGAAAACACCTGAACGATTGCGAGCAAATTCTGCACTACCTCCGGTTCTGCCGAAAGCGTATTGCCATTGACGATCACTAGGTCAGTCCGCTGCTGCTCATGCAATTGAAGTGTTGGCGCTGGTAGTTCAGGCCACTGCTCATCGCTGCGATCCCCTTATCGATCTTCCCATAGCTATTCGGCTTTCGCCAGAGCGATCGGCTCTGGCGGTCTTGAAGAGAAAGTTCTGGCGCGATGGGTCCTGGCTGTATGGTGGGCGGCTTGCTGGCGGTGCTGGTTGCCCAGTGCTCTCATTATCTCATTAAGGGGTACAGACGTCAAACGAAAGGGGATGGCTGTGGCGAAAAGGAGGGGTCCTCATGGGCCAATTAATGATAGAATGAGGGTATAGCTGCCGCTGGAGCTGTGCGGTGTGGAGGCGGTGAGCAGCAGGCAAGCTGATCAATTCACCAGGAGGATGATCATGAGCGTAGGAAGACAGATTCGCCTGACGTCTCTTGCCAGCTGCGCGGGTTGAGCGTCGAAGATGGGCCCTGAGGCCCTGGCGCACGTGTTGCGCGCATTGCCCACGATAAACCCGGCGGCTTTTCCATCGCTCCTGGTGGGTCTGAGCGCTATTGATGATGCGTCGGTCTACCGGCTGAATGATGAGCAGGCGATCATCAATACGGTGGATTTCTTTCCGCCGGTCGTGGATGATCCCTATACATTTGGCGCGATTGCAGCGGCCAATGCGATGAGCGATATCTATGCGATGGGGGGCGAGGTTTTGCTGGCGCTGAATGTGGTGGGGTTCCCCGAAAACCTGGATGTGGAGATCTTGAGCGACATTCTGCGTGGGGGAGCGGATAAGGTTCGGGAGGCGGGTGGGGTTGTGGCCGGTGGTCACACGGTCACCGATCGCGAGCCAAAGTTTGGACTGGCGGTGACGGGCCTGGTGCATCCGAAGCGTATTCTGACCAAGGGTGGGGTGGTTGTCGGGGATATGCTGCTGTTGACCAAACCTTTAGGGACCGGCGTGGTGACGACGGCGTTGAAGCGTGATCAGGTGGATGCGGCGGATCTGGAGAGCGCGGTGCAGAGTATGATGGCGCTGAACCGGGAGGCATCGCGCGCACTGCGGTCGGTACCTGTTCATGCCTGTACCGATATTACGGGTTTTGGCCTGTTGGGTCATGCCTGGGAGATGGCTGCGCAGAGTCAGGCACGGCTGCGCTTCCATCTCGATGCGCTCCCCTGGTTGCCCGGGGCACAACGGTATGCGGCGGCGGGCTGTGTGCCCGGCGGGACGCGCCGCAATATGGCGTACCTTGAGGGGAAAGTAAAGTTGCCTGATCTGGATGGCGATCCGCGCTGCATGCTGTTGTTTGATCCGCAGACGTCAGGGGGGCTGCTGGCGGCGGTTGCGCCGGAGCATCTGGCGCAGCTCGTGGCGATGCTGCAGGAGCGTGGGGTGCGTTACTGGCTGGTAGGGGAGGCGGTGAGTGGGACCGGTGTCGAAGTGGTGTGATGCTTATGCCAATTGCCGCTCTCGCTAGAGAGCAGCTCTCAGCGAGCGGTTTTCGTGCGCCGGATCCGGCGCATGCAGGGATATTGGCTTATCATGCCGGTAGGTTCCTGGGGGGCGGGAGCGAGCAGGATAGGTATCTGGCTGGCGCGAGCGAGATGCTTTCGATGTCCTGAAGGCCACCAGGAGCTGATGCAGGTGGGGTACCTGTCTCGCTCGCTGTGCTCGTGCTTGATTGCTGGCGAGCGGTGCTGGCAGACAGGAGGGATGACAGATGTACTGGACGCATGACTAAGGGTTTTGGAGTGCAGTGCTTATGGAGAGGGAGACGGATAGCGATCTGCGTAAGGAGCCGGGCCGGGAACCGGCTTGTGGGGTGGAGCGCCTGGAAAAGTTGCAGGAGACGATAGGGTATCGGTTTCAGGATGTCACGCTCCTGCGTGAGGCGGTCACGCATCGGTCATATATGTATGAGGCGATGGTGCCTGGCGTGGTTTCCAATGAGCGGCTGGAGTTTCTGGGTGATTCTATTCTGGCGTTTGTCACGGCGGATTACCTGTTTCGGACGTATCCGGCGCTCAGCGAGGGTGAGCTGACGGATGTGCGCGCTGCGGTGGTGAAGACGCCAACACTGGCGATGTTTGCGCGCCGTATGGAGTTAGGGAGCTATCTGTTGTTGGGTCGTGGTGAGCAGGCGAGCGGTGGAAGCCAGCGTGATCCGTTGCTTGCCGCAGCGTTTGAGGCGGTGATCGGCGCGCTGTATCTTGATGGCGGGCTGGAGGCGGTGCGTCGGCTGCTGATACCGGTGATTCAGGAGCAGGCGCATCAGGTGGTGACGGCGCGCCGTTTCAAGGATGACAAGTCGCTGTTGCAAGAGATTGCTCAGGCGCGGCTGGGGGTGACGCCGACCTATCGCACGGTTGCCGAGGAGGGGCCATCGCACAATCGACAGTTTACCGTCCAGGTGCTCCTTGGCGGTGAGGTTGCTGGTGAGGGGCAGGGGCGGAGTAAGCAGATGGCCGAGCAGCGAGCGGCACATGATGCGCTGGTAGCGCGGAACTGGCTGCCGTAGATCAGGATGTGCCCTGTTGGTGTATAATAGTAATGCAAGAGGGCGCTGAATCTATCAATCAACGGCAGAGAGATGAGCATGTATCTGGATCAGAATCAGGTACCAGCTCCGCAACAGGCGCTCAATATTTCGGCGAAACTGATCACTTCGATCAAGATTTTGCAGTTATCGGCGGAAGAGCTGGAGATGGCGATCAGCGAGGAGTTGCGTGCCAATCCAGCGTTAGAGGTTGATGAGGTGAGCCAGTGTCTGCGCTGTGGTGCGCCGTTGCAGAATGGAGTTTGTCCAAACTGCGATACACTGGGTGGGGCTGGTGCTGCCGGTAATCTGGCGAGCGAGGATTATCTGGGGGATCGCGATCTGGCGGTGCCCGGTGATGATGAGGAGTTTGATCCACTGGCCCGTGTGGAGGCGCCGGCAACGCTACATGAGATTCTCTTGATAAATCTCCAGGCTGTCCTCTCTCCAGAGGATTTTGTGATTGCCGAGTATCTTGTGGGGAGTCTGGATAGCCATGGGTATGTGCAGGTATCTGTTGAGGAGGTTGCGGCGGTTTTGCGGGTGGATGTGGCGAGGGTTGAGCGGGTATTGGGCGTCTTGCAGGCGCAGGAGCCGCCAGGTATCGGGGCGCGGGATCTGCGGGAGTGTCTGCTGATTCAACTGCGTAGCTTTCGCGATCGTTCACGCTGGCACGATCTGGCCGAGGTCATGATTCGCGATCATTTGACTGAGTTGGGCGAGCGCCATTTCCCGGAGATTGCACGAGCTATTGGTGTGCCGCAGTCGCAGGTTCGCGAAGCCTGGCGTTTTATCAAGGCCAATCTGAATCCCTTTCCAGCCCATGCTTATGCTCCGGTGGGGGGCGCACGTGGCGGACACGGGCAAGCAACGCTGGTGCGGCCAGACGTGGTGATTCGTCGGACCGATCATGGCTTTGAGGCGGAGGTAGTGGAGGGGAAGAGGTATCTCTTCCGGCTGAATCCGGCGTACCGGCGGCTGGCGGTTGAGCTGGATCCGAAGAAATATACAGAGGAGGAGCGGCAACATATTCGTCAATATACGCAGCGTGCCCAGTTTTTCATTGATTGTATCCACCAGCGTTGGGAGACGCTCAAGAAGATCGCTGATGCGCTGGTGGAGTATCAATATGAGTTTCTCGAGAAGGGTGTGCGCTATCTGCGTCCGCTGACGCGAGGTGAGCTGGCGGAACGTGTGGGGCTGCATGAATCAACGATCAGCCGTGCGACGGCGAACAAATATGTTCTCTTGCCGGAGGGGCGTACGGTGCCATTTGATGACTTTTTCGATGCTTCGCTGCGCGCGAAGGATACGCTGCGTGAGCTGATCAGCTCGGAGAATCCGCGTAATCCCTTTAGCGATGAGGAGCTGGCGGCGATGCTGGCAGCGCGGGGTTTGCCAGTGGCGCGGCGGACGGTGGCGAAGTATCGCGAGGCGATGCATATTTTGCCATCGCGTTTGCGCTCCTGATGTGCCCTCTTTCTGCTGGATCTCTTTGAACTGTTTACGCACGAACGTTACTTTCTATCCTCTTCGCGTGTGTGGGGAACCAGCGCGGCAGAAGCTGTTTTTGCGGGGTGCCCGGTTGGGGGAGCCGGGGTGACGTGGAGGGTAGTTTCGTGCTCATAGAGGACCATGCCGGGGCCACCGCCTTTGCGGTGGTGCACGTAGCGCTGCCGGGTGTAGTCGACAGCAACCATGGTGTTGCCGCGTGCCTGGCTGTAGTAGGCGGCATAAGCTGCGGCTTCTTCAAGTGTGCGCCTGGGGACGGGGCGGCCGCCGCTTTTGATGATCACATGGGCGCCGGGGACGCCACGCGCATGGAGCCAGATATCGTCGCCGGTAGCCAGGTGGAAGGTAACCTCTTCGTTCTGGTGGCTGTTTTTGCCGATGAGGATGACGAACTGGTCGGATGAGTGCACCTTGAGCGGGCTGCCACTGTTGCTGCGCTGCGCTGGTTTGCGTTTCTTGTGCGCCTTGCCCGTCTGGGATACCGGTTGCTGGCTCTGGAGGTAGCCGGCCTCGGCAATCTCCTGCCGGACCTGCTCGATCTCTGTCGGGGTTTCTGCCAGGAGCAGGTCAGTTGCCAGTTGTTCAATGTGTGCGAGTTCGAGCTGATTGAGCTCAATCTGGGTGGGGATTTGTTCTGTTGCCCGACGCAGCTTGTGGTAACGTGCGAAGAGGCGATTGGCGTTGGCGACTGCTGAGAGCTGGGGGTCGAGTGGGATAGGTATGGGCGTACCGTGGGGATCGAAGGAGTTGAGGGTGACTTCCCGTGCGCCGGCAGGTATCTCTGTCTGGTAGGCGAGGAGGAGTTCGGCCTGAATGCGGAGCTGGTGGGCCTCGGCGAGGGCGGCGAGTTCCTGGCGAAGGAGCCGATCCTTTTTGAGGCAGCGCTCGCGCTGGCTCTGGAGGAGGCGGCGCAGGCTGGCTTTACGTGTTTCGCAGGCGTCGTGCCATTCGTCGTCGCGGTAATAGGCGTTGAGCAGGTCGTTGACGCTGGCAAAAGTCTGGCGGGGGGCATCGCCGAATTGCTGGAGGTCGTAGACGGCGAAGGCGATGGGGCGGCCGGTTGTGGCGTCGGAGATGAGGGTGGGTTGCCATGCGCCGGTAGCGGGCAACTGGCCGAAGGCGCGGACCTGGGCGCTGATGCGCTCCCAATCGGCGGTGCGAGCAGGGGTGGTGATACTGCCGTGCGCGCGGAAGATGGTTTCGCGGCTGAGCAGCTGGCTCCAGCCGGCGATGGTTCCGGTGAGCACACGCCAGGCCGGGACGTTATCGGGGTCCTGGCTGGCGGGTGTTGCCGAGAGCAGGTCGGCAGCAGCGGCGGCGAGATCGGCGGCGGTGACGGTCCGGGGGTCCAGGCGGGGGAGTGTCGTGCCGCCAAGCATGCGTGTTTGTGGTGGTGGGGGGATGTAGGCGTGATGGGGGGCGATGAGGCGATAGCGGTTGAGATCTGGTCCGATGGTGCGCAGGCTGCCCAGGATAACACGCTGGGTGTCGACGAGGATGAAGTTGCTAATTCGGCCCATTATCTCTATAATAAACGTCACCGGCATATTGCCTGCGGAGGTTGGTGCCGGGTGGGTGAAGGTGAGCTCGAGTATGCGCTCCCATGGGGGCTGGGTGATGCTGATGAGGCGGGCGCCTTCCAGGTGTTTGCGGAGGAGCATGACAAAGGGGGGTGGCTCGGCGACCATCTTTTGGGGCTTGCGGTTGAGGATCTGGACGCGTGCCAGCTGGGGATGAGCGGAGGCGAGGAGCCAGAAGGTATGGCCGTTTGCCCAGCATTGCAGGGCGATGGAGTGTTCTGTTGGCTGAATAATATCTTCGATGCGCCCGCCAGCGAGCATGGGGGTGCATACGCCGGTGAAGGCGGTCAGGGTGAGAGCGTCGAAATACATGGCTTGTTGAGAACCTTGCCTTTCGTGTTGTGCCGAGACCATAGTAGTTTATCATACGAGGATTGGCAAGAGAGGGAAGGTAGCGTCGTTTGATGATACAGTTGCCTGCACCGCCCGGTGGCCGGCAGAAACGAGGCCTTCTCTTTGTGCTTTCTGCTCCTTCTGGTACGGGGAAGGATAGTGTGATTCAGCGGCTCAAGGAGCAGGGGTGGCCGATTCATGTCGCTGTGACGGTGACAACCCGGCCACCCCGGGCGAATGAACGGGAAGGGGTTCATTATTTTTTTCGCTCGCCGGAGGAGTTTGCGCGTATGCGCGATGCGGATGAGTTGCTGGAGTATGCGCAGGTGCATGGGCACTGGTATGGAGTGCCGCGTATGCCGGCTCGTGAATTGCTGGCTGCGGGCCAAGATGTGCTCTTGAAGATTGATGTTCAGGGGGCAGCAACGATGCGCCGCAAGGTGCCGGATGCGGTGTTCATCTTTCTGGCGCCGGAGTCGCTGGAGGATCTGGAGCAGCGATTGTTGTTGCGGAGCCAGGAGACGCAGGAGACGGCGGTGGAACGCCATGTGCGGTTGCAAAATGCGTTGTATGAGCTTGAGCAGCAGAGCTGGTTTGATTATGTGGTAGTCAATCGTGCAGGCCATCTGGATGAGGCGGTCGAGCAGGTGAAGGCGATAGTGATTGCGGAGCACTGTCGTGTGCGGCCGCGCAATATTGTGCTCTGATGAGAGGAGAATCTCCTGACAGGTGAATAGCGACAGAGAGAGGTTGGGCCACGAGGGAGTGGCCGGGAGAAAGGAGGATAAGTCAACGATGATGCATAGAGAAGAGTTGTCATTAACCCGTGAACGCAATCTGGGCATGGAGCTGGTGCGGGTGACAGAGGCGGCGGCGCTGAGTGCGGCACGGTGGATGGGGCGAGGGGATCCGGCGGCGGTGGATCAGGCAGCGGTAGATGCGATGCGTGTGGCGCTGGATGGGGTCGATATGGATGGGGTGGTGGTGATTGGTGAGGGTGAGAAGGATGAGGCACCGATGCTTTACATTGGCGAGCGGGTGGGGAATGGTATGCCGCCACAGGTAGATGTGGCGGTCGATCCGGTGGATGGCACACGGCTGCTGGCGCAGGGGCGGCCGGGGGCAATTGCGGTGGTTGCTGTGGCTGATCGTGGCAGTATGTGGGCGGCGCCGCCGGGAGTGTTTTATGTGGAGAAGCTGGTGGTGTCGCGTCCGGCGCGAGATGTGGTGGATATTGATGCGCCGGTTGCGGAGAATTTACGGCGTGTTGCCCAGGCGTGTGATGCTGCGATTGATGATATTACGGTCACGATTCTGGATCGTCCCCGGCATCAGGATCTGATCAATCAGGTGCGTGCGGCTGGGGCACGTATCCGGCTGATTCCTGATGGGGATGTGTCGGGGGCGATTGAGGCGGCGATGGAGGACTATAGCCGTGTGGATATGCTGCTCGGTATTGGTGGAGCCCCTGAGGCGGTTCTAGCGGCAGCGGCTATTAAGTGTGTCGGGGGGGAGATTCTGTGTCGCATCTGGCCGCGCAATGAGGAAGAGCGGCAGAAGCTAGTGAGCGATGGTGTGGATCTGCAGCAGGTGTTGACCTCACGGGATCTGATTCGGAGCGATAATGTCTTTTTTGCTGCGACGGGTATTACGACTGGCGAGCTGCTGAAGGGTGTAGAATTCCGCCCTCATGGGGCGCGCACGCATTCGGTTATGATGCGCTCGCGGTCGGGGACAGTGCGGTATATTGAGGCGATCCATCGGTGGCGTACGGAGCCGGTGCAGCAATGAGCGGCGCGATAGGGGCATATGGATGAAGGCGGGCAGGGATGATGGGGGCGCATGGCTGTGCGCCCCCATCATGGTGGGGGAGGTGCGGTCACATCTCCTGTAGCTTGGCGATGACTGCGTCGGCGACCTGGGAGGTACCGACGGCGGTGGGGTCGTCGGGGCGCGGTTTGAGGTCGTAGGTGACGTTCTTGCCTTCGGCGATGACGGCGGCCATGGCTTTTTCCAGGCGGTTGGCGGCCTCTTTTTCGCCGAGGTGGCGGAGCATGAGGACGCCGGAGAACATCATGGCCATGGGGTTGACTTTATTCTGGCCGGCGTATTTGGGGGCACTGCCGTGCACGGGCTCGAAGACGGCGTATTTCTCGCCGATGTTCGCGCCAGGGGCGACGCCGAGGCCGCCGATGAGACCGGCGGAGAGGTCGGAGATGATGTCGCCGTAGAGGTTGGGGAGTACAATGACGTCATACAGTTCGGGCTTTTGCACGAGCTGCATGCACATGTTGTCGACAATGCGGTCTTCGAACTGGATGTCGGGGTATTCCTTGGCGACGGCCTGGGCGATGGCGAGGAAGAGGCCGTCTGAGTGTTTCATGATGTTAGCCTTGTGTACGGCGGTGACTTTGCGGCGGCCATTGGCGCGGGCGTAGTCAAAGGCGAACTTGACGATGCGGCGGGAAGCGGGGGCTGAGATAAATTTGATGCTGATGGCTGAGTCTTCGTTGAGGCGAACGCCGGTTTTTGAGGCAATCCAGTCAATGAGTTCGTGCATTTCTTCAGAGCCGCGTGGGAACTCGATGCCGGCGTAGAGGTCTTCAGTATTTTCACGGACAATGATCAGGTCGATGTTTTCATAGCGTGAGCGAAGGCCGGGATAGGATTTGGCGGGACGCAGGTTGGCGTAGAGATCGAGAGCCTTACGGAGCGCGACATTGGCGCTGCGAAATCCTTTGCCAACCGGAGTTGTGATGGGACCTTTCAAGCCGACTTTGGTGCGTTTGATGGACTCGATAACATTTTCAGGCAGAACGGTCCCATACTTTTCAAGCATTGCCAGCCCTGCATGGCGTACCTCCCAGTTGAAAGCGACGCCGGTGGCTTCGAGCACACGGCGGGTGGCTTCGGTGATTTCCGGGCCGGTCCCATCGCCAGGGATCAGCGTGACATCGTATGGCATATGGTCCTCCTTAGGGAAGAGAGATAGTAGAGTGGGTGAGGTATGCCGCGCTCTAGTCAGTCATTATAGCATAATGAGGCTGACCTTAGCCCGGTCTGGACCGTGAGGATATCCAGGCTATCGGCATGGCGATGGCCGGTCCACGAGTTCGCGGGCGAGCTCGCGGAGGAAGAGCTCGGCGTCGGTGACCAGGCCGACGGCCTGTGTGGTGCCACGGTCAGCGAGCTTGGTTACGACGGCGGGGTTGATGTCGACGACGACGGTTTTGACGGTTGCCGGGAGCAGGTTGCCGGTGGCGATGGCGTGGAGCATGGAGGAGATCATTACGGCCATGCCGACGCCACGGATTGCCTGGCGCATGCGGGCCTGGGCTTCGACCATGTCGGTGATGACGCCGGGCATGGGGCCATCATCGCGGATGGAGCCGGCCAGGACCATCTCGACATCGTGGCGCAGGGCTTCGTAGGTGATGCCATGGGTGATGATTCCCTGCTCGATGGCGCGGCGGAGGTCGCCGATGGCGCGCACGGTGTTGATAGCCCGGAGGTGGTTGCGGTGGCCGCCTTCTACCGGTTCGCCGGTGGTGACGGAGATACCCAGGGAGGTGCCGAACAGGGCGGTTTCGACGTCGTGGGTGACGATAGCGTTGCCGCCAAAAATGACCTGGATGTAGCCGGTGTGGATAAGGTCGGCTATGTAGCGGCCGGCACCGGTGTGGACAACGGCCGGGCCAAGGACGAAGAGGATCTTCTGTCCGGCTGTGCGCATGGCACGCATCTGCGCGGCGATTTCGCGGATGGCGCGCAGCTTGGTATGCTCGGAGGAGACGTCGCTCTGCATGAAGGCGAAGGTTTCGCGCTCGCGCGCGCGCTCCAGGGGGGTTACGGCGATGCCGTCATGGCCGACAACGACGTGGTCACCTGGCTGTACCTCGTGCATGGGACGGGTGAAGGCTGCGCCACGTTCGTAGTCTACGACGATGGCGACATCCATCTCGATGTTGGCGACCTCGACCCAGGTGCCGTTGATGCGCACGCGTGTAGGCAGGTTGGTGGTGGCATAGAAGTCTGGGGGCAGGACGCCGGCCTGGGTGACGGGGGTGGTGCGCACGTCTTTGGGCTCGACGACGCGTGCGCCGAGCTGCTGGACTTGCAGGATGATCTCATCGAGGAGTGTGGGGTCTGGGGCGGTTACCTGCATGCGGACATAGCTGGGCTCGGTTTTGGTGTGGCCGACGCGCATTTCCTCGACGTGGAAATCGCCACCCATGTCCATGATGGTGTCCCAGACACGGGGTAGAATGAGCGAATCGATGATATGGCCCTGGAGTTCGATCGTATTTGCCGTCATACATTTCCTCTGAGAAAGATGAGATCGCGGGGGAGCCTCTTTTCCCCTGTTCCCCTTCCCGCTATGCGGGAGGGGGAGAAATAGGGCATGCCCGATCTTGTGGCATGGACGTTATCTATCATACACAGATATTCCCTGGAAATCTATTCTCTGCTCGCAGTCCTATCGTTCTGAATGGTGGAGGACAGGAGATAGACACGCGAGGGAGGCTGCTGGTTCCCTCGCGTGTCTATCTGGCTTGCTCTGCTGATGTGGCGCTGTCGGTGCTGGCAGGCCGGGGTCCACCAGGCTAGAGGCGGTAGGAGGCCGGCGCTAGGGGGTCATGGCCGGTTGTTTCTTGATAGTCATGGCATTGATGAAGTTATGGGCCAGGGTGGTGTAGGCTTCGCTCTCGTAGTTTTCTATCTGGCCGGCATCGCAGAGTTCGGCCAGCTTCGGGTCGATGGGGAGCTGGGCCAGGAGCGGCGCGCCAGTCAGGCCAACGAGTTCGCGACCTTTGGATGGGCCAAAGAGCTCGTAGCGTTCGTTGCTGCCCGGTGGGGTAAAGTAGACCATGTTCTCGACGATGCCGACGACGCGACCTTTCAGGGAACGGACCATGCCGATGCATTTCATCACGATCATTGTGGCGAGCATCTGGGGCGATGAGACGATGATAACGCCTTCGACTGGCAGGGACTGCATGACGGTCATCGGGGCGTCTGAGGTGCCAGGCGGCAGATCGACCAGGAGGTAGTCGAGCTCGCCCCAATCCACATCGCCATAGAACTGCTTGATGGCGCTGGAGACCATGGGGCCGCGCCAGACGACGGGGTCGGTTTCGCTGGGCAGGAACATGTTCATGGATATGATTTTGATGCCGGTGCGCGAGCGCTGGGGATCGATGCCGTTCTGGCCTTTGCCGGGCCGGCCGGTGGTGCCAAACATTTTGGCGATGGTCGGGCCAGTGATGTCGCCGTCAAGGATGCCGACGTGCAGGCCCTGGCGTCTGAGAGCGACGCCCAGGAGGCCGGTGACCAGGGATTTGCCGACGCCGCCTTTGCCACTCATGATAGCGATGATGTGCTTGATCTTGCCGCCAGTGTCGCCGACAACCGGTAGGGGGATGCCGCGTCCCACTGGTACTTTTCTGGGTTCGACCGAGGTAGGCAGGCCATTGACGGCTTTATTGAGATCCTCCAGGAGGGCGTCGAGAGAGAGGCGGTGCGTTGCCGCGCCGCCGGCGATGCTCTCGCGGGAGCCGATGTGGCAGGCGGTACACGGTAAGCCGTGGCCGTGGAAGACTTTGACGGTCTGGGGATAGCGAGTCACCACATCGTGGATGATCATATCCGCAGTGATTTGTGGCATGGAACCCTCCAAACAGCGCTTTGTGGCGCTGTTGCATATAGCATGTAGCAGCGCAATGTACGTATGGCCGGTAGGGAATTATGCTGGATAACCAGGCTTCTTGCGGTGATATACCCCTGGCTATCAGGCACGGAACTTAATTCCGACCTGTATTATAGCATATACGGTGATGCGGTGCAGGCTTTCATGGCCGGTTTTATTCTGCCAGGTTGATCAGGAGGGGAGACCGTTTGCACTTCAGGTCTGGCTGGCCGGTGATACGTGGTGCCTGTGATACAATGAATATACTGATGGTTGGCGCTGAAAAAGGGTAGGGTGTAAAGAACGCCAGGATGGTGTGTCTCTGTCCGTTCTGCTTACCGGTCAAGCCGTGACTTCCGCGAGCGGCCCTGCATCCCTTTTCCGATGAGGTGCTCTGTTTCGGCACCGGCATGGCGTCGCATAGGTAGTCAAGGAGGTTCCGTGGACGAATACGCAGATAGGCAAACGCAACTTGATGCAAATGTGAAGCTTGATTCCATTGATGCGGTACAGCGGGCATTACGTGAGCAGCGCTATATCGCGGACAGGAGTCTGGCGACGACGATTTTTCTGGCGCTTAAGCGCCATAAGCCGTTGTTGCTTGAGGGCGAGGCTGGTGTTGGCAAGACAGAGATTGCGAAGGTGCTGGCGGCGATATTGGGTACTCGCCTGATCCGCCTGCAATGTTATGAGGGTATTGATGTGAATACGGCGGTCTATGAATGGAACTATACGCGCCAGATTCTGCATATCCGGCTGCTTGAGGCGAGTGGAGTCAAGCAGGTAGATGAGCTTCATGAGATTTTTAGCCCGGAGTTTCTGATTCGCCGTCCCCTTCTGCAGGCGATTGATGAGACAAATGTGCGTCCACCGGTGTTGCTCATAGATGAGCTGGATCGCGCCGATGAGGAGTTTGAGGCGTTCTTGCTGGAGATTCTCTCTGATTTTCAGGTGACGGTGCCAGAAATTGGCACAATTCGCGCCAGTCAGCCGCCGGTAGTGGTGTTGACGTCGAATCGGACACGGGAGATTCACGATGCGCTGCGCCGGCGCTGCCTGTATTACTGGATAGATTATCCTTCACTGGAGAAGGAATACGAGATTGTGCGGACGAAGGTGCCGGAGGCACCGGCCAGGCTGGCGCGACAGGTATGTGCGTTTGTCCAGGAGCTGCGGACGATGGATTTGTTTAAGGTGCCAGGTGTGGCGGAGACGCTGGACTGGGTCGGGTCGCTAGTGGCGCTGAGCCAGGTGGAGCTGGAGGTCGATGCGGCGTCTGATAGTCTAGGCGCGCTGCTCAAATATCAAGATGATATTCAGAAGGTGCATGCCGGGGATACGTTGAAGAAGCTGGTTCAGAAGGTGCGTGGCCTGCCATGATCCCACGCTTGATGGCAGGGGCTTGCCGTTAGCCCGTGGAGACGCCTGCGGGTGGCTGCATGACTGCAGCCCGGCACGGTTGCCGCGGAGCAAGAGCCGTTAGCTAACACGCCGGGATGAAGATCGAGAGATGAGTAACGTGGATTATGGAGATCGTCTGCTTGCGCGGTTGGTGGAGTTTGGGCGGCTTCTGTGGGAGATGGGGCTGGATGTGGGCCCACGCCGGCTCATTGAGGCGGCGGAGAGTCTGGCGCTGATCGATATTACGAGGCGTGAGGATTTTTACTATGCGCTCAAGTGCATGCTGTTGTCGCACCATGAGCAGGAGCCGCTGTTTGATCAGGCATTTGCGATTTTCTGGCGGAGGGTGGCTGCTCCGGGTGCGCATCAGGATGGTGGCATGATCGAGACGCGGAGCCGGTTCAATCCTTTTCGGCTGCCGCCGTTGTATCGCCAGCCGCCTGAGGATGATCGGCAGCGTCATCTGCCATTCAGGCAGGTGGTGCGGATGGCGCGAGAGGGGTATACGGATCATCAGTGGTGGGATGATCGTGATGAGGAGGATGAGGAGGGAGTGGAACGTCAGGGCATAGCCTATAGTGCTATGGAGGTGCTGCGTCAGAAAGATTTCGAGGCGTATACGTGGGAGGAGGTGCAGGAGGCGAAGCGGATGATGGCTGAGCAGCGCTGGCATCTGGGCGAGCGGTGTGTGCGCCGCCGGGTACCGGCGCGCAAGGGGCAGCATCTGGATATGCGGCGCATCATTCGTCGCAGTATGCGATATGGTACTGAGCCTATCCAGCTGGCATGGCGCTGCGCCAAGCGCAAGCCGCGACCGTTGGTGATCATTTGTGATATCAGTGGTTCGATGAGCCTGTATTCGCGCCTGCTGTTGCATTTTATCCATACGTTGAGTAATGGCTTACAGAATGTTGAGGCGTTTGTCTTTGGGACACGGCTGACGCGTATTACGCGCCAGTTACGGCGACGGGATGTGGATGAGGCGGTGCGGGATGTGTCGAAGAGTGTGCAGGATTGGTCAGGCGGTACGCGCATTGGTGAGGCGCTGGAGACGTTTAACTATCGGTGGGCGCGGCGGGTGCTTGGTCGGGGGGCGGTGGTGATCATTATCAGTGATGGATGGGATCGGGGGGAGCCGGAGAAGCTGCGCGTGGAGATGGATCGGTTGCAGCGCAGTTGCCACCGGCTTATCTGGCTGAATCCCTTGCTGGGCTCAGTAGACTACCGTCCGGTGACGGTGGGGATGCGCACGGCATTGCCGTTTATTGATGATTTCTTGCCAGCGAATAATCTCAAGAGCTTGATGGATCTGGGCAAGGTGCTTGAGGGTATTTCGGAGAGTCGGCCGATGCGCTCGCAGTCGGCGCGGCGGGCGGCTCGTGCTGAGATCATCCATACATGCATAGGCTGATCAGGCATCTTTTGCAGTTCTATCAGGTAGACACTGTCCCTGGCAGGGGTTTATCTGGGGGAATCTCTCAACGGTTTGATGGAATGGTTCTCTCTGCCCGAGGTAGCAGGGGGCCTTGCATAGTCTCTTACAGAAAGGAGGATGCGGCAGTCTTGCTCGTCAGTCATGGCGGGTTCGTTCGTCTCTCTGGCTGAAGCTGGGGGGCGTCTTGCCGCGAAAGGTGATGAAAGATGTGCTTCCGGATATTGAGAAGTGGCGTGCGCGGGGAGAGCGGGTGGCGGTAGCGACGGTTGTGCGTGTTGTGGGATCGGCGCCCCGGCATGAGGGTGCGAAGCTGGCGGTGAGTGAGAAGGGGGAGATCGCCGGGTCGGTGAGTGGTGGTTGTGTTGAGCCGGCGGTGATCCAGGAGGCGCTCCAGGTGATTCGCAGTGGTGTGCCGAAGATGCTCTCGTTTGGCATCAGTGCCGAGGATAATCTGGCGCAGATCGGTCTCTCTTGTGGAGGGGAGATTAGCGTCTTTGTTGAGCCGTTAAACTGGTAAAGGAACGGTAGCGGTGCTTATCGTTGCCAGATGGCCAGCGGGACGTGGGCACCCGGAGCACGGGTCTTCTACCGGATAGGGGAAGGGGCGGGTGCTCAGTGTAGCTGTGGTGCCGGTTATCTGTCTTCTTCCCGAGCCGGTGGCGTGATCCTGCATGAGATAAATGAGGAGCGCAGATCGATGGGCGAGCTGTATGAGATTTTGAAGCAGTGCCTGGAGCGCGAGGAGCCAGTCGCGGCGGCGACTATTGTTGGTGGTGCGGGGCGTCTGGGGGCGAAGATGCTGGTAACGGGTGATGGACGGCGCTACGGGGGGCTGGGCGATAAGGCGCTGGAGGACGCTGTGGCGCGTGATGCGGTGGAGATGCTTAGCCAGGCTGAGAATAAGATTCATTATTATGCGGTTGGTGAGGCGGCGACGGATGTCTATATTGAGGCGTTTCCGCCGCCGCCAGTGCTGCTGATCATTGGTGCGGGTCATGTCTCTATTCCGCTGACGAAGTTTGCGAAAGAGCTGGGGTATAAGGTGAAGGTCATTGATCCGCGTGCGGCGTTCAATACGCGTGAGCGGTTTCCCCTGGCTGATGAGATCATTGTGGAGTGGCCGGATGAGGTGCTGCCCCGGATGCCGTTGCATCCGGCAGTAGCTGCGGCGGTATTGACGCATGATCCGAAGTTTGATGAACCCTCGCTCAAGATTTTGTTGAACAGCAATGTGGGGTATATTGGTGCTATTGGCAGCCGTAAGACGGGAGAGGAGCGCAACCAGCGATTACGTGCGCAGGGGATCACCGATGAACAGATTCGTCGGATTCATGGTCCGATCGGGCTGAATATTGGCGCAGTGACGCCAGAGGAGATGGCGCTGGCTATTATGGCGCAGATCGTGGCTGTGCGCCATGGTCGCGATAGTGCGACGGCTGTCTTGCCGGCGAAGCGGGAGCTGGAACGGGCCTGAGCCGGGCTCATCCCTTTGAAGGTGGTCGGGGTACTCTTGATGAGAGAACATTTGTGTGCTTGATGGACTGACGGCGTTTCATTGCTGGTCTATCAGCATACAGGTACTCGGAGTAGGGATGCTGAATGGAGCAGTCATCGGCAGAGGGGCTGCGCGATGCTGAGGATATTGTCTGGCTGCAAGAGATGGCAGCGGGGAACATGGATGCTTTGCAGCGGCTCTATAATCGTTACGCTGGGGGCGTCCTTGCTTTAGCGCGGCGCATTGTAGGCGATGGCGAGACTGCTGAGGAGGTGACGCAGGAGGCCTTTGTGCGCCTCTGGCGTTATGCGCCGCAGTTTCGCGCCGATCGTGGGCGTGTGTCCACGTGGCTGCTGAGGATCACGCGGAATCTGGCGTTAAATGAGCTGCGGCGCCGCCGGAGCCGTCCGCAGGTTGCGGATGTTGCGCTGGCCAGTGGGGAGCCTGATTCTGGTGATGAGGAGCGGGGCGTGGCGGAGCGCCGGTTGATCGATGTGGCGGATGATCGGGCGAATCCAGAGGCGATGGTGTTGAGTCAGTGGCAGCGGGAGGCAGTGCTCCGTGCGCTGAGCCAGTTGCCATTGGTTCAGCGCGAGGCGATCGAGCTGGCATTCTTTCAGGGGTTGACACAGGTTGAGATTGCAGCAACGTTAGGGGATCCGCTGGGCACAGTGAAGAGCCGTATCCGTCTGGGGATGCAACGATTGAAAGCGCTGCTGCTGGAGCAGGGCCTGGGTGAAATAGATGGCCTGGTGAAAGATACATAGAGCGTTAAGTGAGTGCGGTACGGATCAAGAAATGCATGAACGGCATGTGGATGAGCAGATAGATGGTTATGCTCTGGGAGCGTTAGAGCCAGAAGAAGTAGCTGAGGTAGAGGCACATCTAGCAGTCTGCGAGCGGTGTCGGGAGCTGGAGGCGGCGAGTCGCCGGGTGGTCGATCTGCTGCACTCTGCTGTGGGAGAATTTGAGCCACCACCAGAGCGGGTCTGGGAGGGTATTGTGGCGCGGATCACGTCCAAGCAGCGGGGGTATGAGGCGTCACTCAGGCCAGAATCGGCAAGGCCAGCGCCGCTGAGTTTGATGGAGCGGTTGCGGCGAGTGCTGGGGGGGCATGGGGTGGTGATGCCGCGGGAGCATCCCACAGATGCGCTGCAGGTGGCGCTGGAGCTGCTGACGAGCCCTCATGTGGCACTACACCAGCTAAGCAGTACGGATGAGGCACCGGGAGCACAGGCGCGTTTGCTGGTGGCACCAGAGCATGATAGGGCGGTGCTGTATGCTGCCGGACTGGCTCCTCTGCCATCTGATCGCATCTATCAGCTCTGGCTCTTGCGTGCCGGCAGGCCAGAAGATGCGGGAGTGTTCACAGTGGATAGGGCGGGACGGGGATGGCTGGTTGTTCGTGCACACCGGCAGCTTGGGCATTTTGAGGCTGCGGCGATTACGCAGGAGCCGGCCGGGGGTAGCCCAGGTCCCACCACACCTATTCTGGTGATGGGAACGTTGCGTTAATGGGGTTTCTGTGCGTATGGAGGGTGAACTACAAGGGGCAGGAGGTTTCCACAAAGGCAGCGCTTATTCCGTGGCCAGCTCTGATGGCACAGCGAGATGGGTTGTTTGTAGTTTCTGGTTCACAGTCAGCATCCTTCCTCAGGGAAAGCGATTGGGGGCGGGAGTTATCTGCGGTTGGGCGGGCTGCTGAGATGGGGCATCAGGAGGGGTCTGTGGCTTGGGTGGGATGCGGTGCAGGGGCCGCAGGATGAGGGCGGCGACGCTGTTTGGGGATCAGTCCCAGCATGCGATACCACGCGGCAGCATGGACGAGGGTATCGGCGAGCGGCCGGATAGTGTAGCCGAGTTCGCGCTCGGCTTTGGTGCTGGAATAGTAAAGTTCTTTGCCCATCAGGATGGCCAGGTCGCGCGTGAGGAGGGGGCCGCGCTGCGGGTCCTTAATGTGGGTTTCGGCGTAGCTGGCCAGGAGGCGGGCGAGGAGGGTTGGGAAGGGCAGGTGCGGCAGGCGGGTGCCGGCGATGGCGGCAAAGCGGCGCAAGAGCTCACGGCTTTTGATGTTGTGGCCACCCAGGATGTAACGCTCCCCAATGTGGCCATATTCGGCGGCCAGGAGGATGCCGCGCGTAACGTCATCGACATCGACAAAGCTATTTCCCCCTTTGGGATAGAGCATAAAGCGGCCTGCGATGATGGCGGCCAGGAGGTTGCGTTTCCAGGGGTCGCGTCCACCGATGAGCAGGGTGGGATTAACGACGATGGCCGGTAACCCCTCTTTGACCAGCGCCAGGATGCGCGCTTCACCCTCATGCTTGCTGGTAAAGTAGTTGAAGCCGTAGCGGTCGCCATTGAAGGGGAACGTTTCGTCAGCGGGCTGGCCCCGTCTGGGTATGCCGATAGCGGCGAACGAGCTGATATGGATGAAGCGGTGTGCGCCGGCGGCCAGCGCCTCACGAGCCACATACTCGGCACCCTGGATGTTGACGCGGTCCTGTATCTCTTTATCTGCGGACCAGTAGGAAAGATTGCCGGCGAGATGGATCACCCAGTGGCAGCCGGCCATAGTGCCGCGCAGGCTTGCCGGTTCGAGGATATCTCCCTCGACGATCTGGAGCATACGTGGGGGAATGGCGGCGAGCCGTGCGACGCGGTCACGCTCCCAGCCGGGACGGCAGAGGGCGCGCACGCATACATTGCGCGCAGCCAGCGCATGAAGCAGGTTGATGCCGAGATAGCCAGTTGCGCCGGTCACGTAGATGCACAAAGGGTGTTCCTCCTGCTGAAGTCAGCCGAGCCCCTGGTCGTCGGGGAGCATGTTGACGTTCGGCTGTTGATGGCCGTAGCGAGCCTGGCAGCGGGCGCAGAGCGGTTGGCCTGTGGCTGCAAGCCGGGTCAGCTCGTAGGGTGTGAGCGGGCGACCGCAGATAGGGCAGCGCGGCTGGCGGTTGCGTCTGAGCCAGTGGCTCCATAAGGGTATGGTAGGCATTAGATCAGTTGCTCCATTTCGTCGAGATAGCGCTCGAACACGTTCAGTGCCTGCTGGATTGGTTCTGGTGAACTTATATCGACGCCGGCGTCGCGCAGCAGGTTGATACTGTAGTCGGATGATCCGGCCTCCAGGAAGCGGCGATAGCGTGCGATTGCTGGCTGCCCCTCGGTGAGGATCTGCTGGGCCAGGGCGGTAGCGGCAGAGATGCCGGTTGCATACTGATAGACATAAAAGCTGGTATAGAAATGCGGTATACGTGCCCATTCAATGTCTACCAGGTCGTCAATGACGGAAACCGGGCCATAATATCGTTCATTGAGCTCTTTGAAAGTCGTGCAGAGATATTCGGGTGTGAGGGCGCCGCCCTGTTCGGCATAGAGATGGATGATATGCTCGAACTCGGCGAACAGGGTCTGGCGGTAGAGGGTGGTACGGAAAGATTCGAGCGCATGGTTAATGAGATAGCGTCGCAGGGTTGGATCGGTCCACTCTTTGAGGAGGTGGGCGGTGAGCAGGACCTCATTCAGCGTTGAAGCCACTTCGGTAACGAAGATCGTGTAACTGGAGTAGATGAAAGGTTGTGTGCGCCAGGTATAGAACGAGTGCATGGCATGGCCCATTTCGTGGGCGAGGGTGAACATGCTGTCCAGATTGTCCTGGTAGTTGAGCAGGATGAAGGGATGGGATCCATAGGCGCCCCAGCTATAGGCGCCGCTGGTTTTGCCGGCGTTCTCATAGACGTCAATCCAGCGAGAAGCGAAGGCGTTACGCAGGGCCTGGGTGTAGTCTGGGCCCAGGATCGATAGAGCCTGTTCTACTATTCTGGTGGCTTCGGGGAAGGTGATGTGGCAGTCTACGTCAGGGATGATGGGGACGTAGAGGTCGTACATGTGCAGCTCGTCGAGTTGGAGCAGGCGCTTGCGCAGCCGCAGGTAGCGGTGCAGGAGGTGCAGGTGGCGGTTGACGGTGGTGAGCAGATTATCATAGACGCTAACCGGTATGTTCGTCTGGTCGAGAATAGCTGCGCGGGCGGATGGGTAGCCACGGGCGCGAGCGAAAAAGAGGTTGGTTTTGACCTGAGCAGCGAGCGTGGCGGCAAGTGTATTTTGTTGCTTGCGGAAAGTGGAGTGCATTTCTTCGAAAGCTTCGCGGCGCACGGTGCGGTCCGGGCTTTCCAGGAACTGGCGGTAGTTGCCTTTGGTGAGCTCGACCTCATGGCCGTCTGCATCATGGATGAGTGGTAGCTTGAGGTCGGCGTCGAAGAGCATGCGGAATATCTGGCTGGGGGTGAGGCCGATCTCGCCTGCTTCGGCGAGCAGGCTTTCGATCTCGGCAGAGCGCACGTGGGCGCGGCGGCGGGTGATTTCGTCCAGGTAGTGCCGGTAGATTGTCAGCCCGGGTTCGCTCTGAATAAAGGCTGCCAGGCGGTCCTGGGGGATGGCGAGGATCTCGGGCTCGATGAAGGCGGTTGCGGTGGCTACGCGACGAGCCAGCGAGATAGCGCGATCGGCCATTGCCTGGGCAGTACTGTTGGTATTCTCTTCGTCGCGGCGCATCAAAGCATAGACGAGGACACGTTCGAGGATTTCACCGATCTGATCACGTAGCTGTAGCGCCTGGAGGAGGGTAGTGGCGTCGCGGCTGAGCGTTCCGGCGAAGGCGCTGAGCTGGGGGATGAGGGAGGTGACGCGAGCAAAATCCTCTTCCCAGCATTCGTTGGTGGCGTACATGTCTTCGAGGTTCCAGGTGAATTCTCTGGGGACTTCCTGTCTTGGCGCGAGAGCTTTCATGCGTGCTATGATACCCTTCTCTGGTGTTAAAAGTTATCTTTCCCTCTATTGTATCACTGTTGGGGCTTTGTTGCTGCCTCTTGCAAGGGTGGGAGTGGGGCAGAGCTCTGGCTGCTACCGGCCAGAGCTTGCGCTATGGGGGTAGCTATGGGATAATGGTTTCCCAGGGAGATGTGGTTGTTGTTCCTGGTGGTCTGGTGCGGCCAGCAGGGCCGTGCGATAGCCAGAAGAGAGATGGACCAGAGGAAGGTTCGATGAATCTGATTGAGCGAGTGGCGCAACAGGTGCTGTTGGGGAGCGCGGTGCGTCAGAACCATGCGCTCGAGCATGCGACCATAGCCCTGTTGAGCAAGGCATATCCGCATATTCGGTTTTCAGGCATTTCGTTTGCCAATGGGTTCTTTGTATTTGGGGACGTGGCGCCGGAAGTGGTTGAAGAGGTTGCACGCCAGGCGCTGGCACGTTTGCGCGGTGGTGAGCCGGAGATGGCTATTCATGAGCGTTGTGGGACCAATCTCGCTGTGGCGGGTATTCTGACGGGGCTGAGCTCGCTATCCATCGCGCGTCTGCGGCGACCGTATGGGAATGCGAACAATGTGATTCTGGCGGCGACGGGGGCGCTTATTGCGGCGCGACCACTGGGGCTGCTGGTGCAGCGCTACCTGACCACGCGCACGCCAGATAAGAGCATGACCATTACCGGTGTGCGCCGGATGCAGCTGTTGGGGGCACCGGCGAACTTTGTGGAGACGGATAATCCGTCGGCGCGTGGCATTTTCGCCTGAGAGCAGATGTCGCTGTGGCTGGCTCTGGGAGGAGGCAGGGCCTCACCCCCGGTCTCGCTACGCTCATTTCTCTCCATCGCCGATGGAGAGGGAGAAGGGGTGGGGACTTGCCCCTCTCTTTTGCTGGGCTCGTCTCGCTCTACTTCGGTGGAGAGGGGAGTGGTGCTGCCTGCGGTAGCGTTTTTGTCCCTCCAGGGATGAGCAGGTCTGTCTGCCGGTGCCGGTCACCGTACGCCTTTGACCTGCCTGATGAAGAAGGTGCCCAGGAAGAAGAAGAGCACGGTGAGGGCGAAGAGGGCAGTGTAGCCGAGGTGGTGGGGGAAGCCCTTCAAGAGGGTGAGAATGACGCCGCCGGCGGTGATGCCGATGACCTGGGGGATGATACCGGCAGTGTTCCATATACCCATGTCTTTCCCGTACTGATCGGTCGGTGGCAGGGCGTCAGTGGCCAGTGCCCAGTCGACACTGGTATATGCGCCATAGCCGAGGCCAAAGAAAGCGGCGGCGACGAGGGAGGCGGTCAGGGTCTGCATGAAGATGAAGATCAGGGCGACGATGGTCATCATCGTGCCGGCGATATAGACGAGTTTTTTGCGGCCAATGCGGTCGGAGAGGGCGCCAGCGGTATAGACGGTGAGCACGGCTGCGACCATGACGATAGGAAGGAAGAGGGCGCCCACGGTGGCTTCGGCGTCTTTGACGCCGAGGACGTCGCTAAAGTAGTACTGGAGGAAATAATAGATAGACCAGATGCCCATCATCATCAGGAGGCGTGTGAAGAGCACCCAGGTGAAGTCTGGATATTTGCGCGGGTGCAACTGGAAGCGGGCGAAGAATTGGCGCCAGGAGAAGTGCTTGCGCTCGGTGAGCGGCTGCTCGGGCACGAGTAAAACGGTGGCGACGACGCAGACGATTTGCAAAGCGGCGATGATGGTGTAGATGCGCAGGAGTTCAATGCGGTAGATTGCCAGGGGGTCGCGCTGGTTGAGCAATACGCCGGCGACGACTGCGCCCAGGACGGTGCCCAGAAGGGTGAGCAGGCCATACCAGCCGGAGGCGGAGCCGCGCTGCTTCTCAGGCACCTGGTCGGCGATGATGGCGGACCAGGGAGCGTTGGCGAAGTTGTTAAAGAATTGCAGGAGGAGGAAGAGGATGGCCAGGGCAATAACTGATGCAGGCGCGAAGGCCAGGGCGATCAGGATCAGGACGTTGAAGAAGGTGCCGGCGATCATGAAGGGGCGACGGCGGCCCATGCGGAAGGGTGCGTAGTCGCTGAGGGCGCCAGCAAGCGGGTTGGTGATGATGGCGATGATGGTACCCCAGAGGACGACGAGCGTGAGGTTGAGCGCTTTGTCGGACTCGCCGAGTAGTTTTGCCACCTGGCTGGGGATGACGATGGCGAGCAGGGCCTGCCAGTGGAAGTTGTTGCCGAACCAGAAGATGTTCATGCTGAATTGTCGGCCCATGCTGACGGGGGTGGATGGTCCTTTTGTGGCCAGCGTTTGAGCCTCGCCGGCGCCTTTGCTGACTGCCATGGCTCTATCCTCCAAAGGTAGAATGTGAACCACAAAGGACACGAAGGCCGATGTTGGAGCTACAAAGGTATCACAAAGGAGGATAGGATGTTCCTCGTTCGGGGTACCTGATTGCTTTGTCTGCGGTGACGCAGAGCGTTATCTCATCGGCACTTCCTTTTGCTGAATAGAAGGAGCTGCTGGCGATATTATTGAGCATCTATGGCGGTATGTCAAGTGGGCTGGTTTGGGGCGGATAGCATGTCCGGTGGCTTCTGGCGCAACGGAGGACACGAAGGTTGCCAGAAGGTGGTGCTCAACAGTACGTTCTGCGGATTTGCAATATGCCTGCCAGGAAGTGGGGGTAAACAGGTCCAATCAGTAGTTCCGGGTACTCATTATGTTAGCCTCGCGCTTCAATCAGATCATCTTGACTCAGGCCTGTTGACCTGCCCTGTGTAAGTTTTGCTTGCTGCCTGACCATGGTTGGCAGATGGTGTGCTGTGATCAGGCAGCAAGCAAAACCATCGTTGTCCTCAGCTGCTCGCTTCAGCCTCCTTGCGGGCCTTTGCCTGCTCGATGATCTGCTGTTGCAGGTTGGCAGGGACCTCTTCATACTGGTAGAATTCGGTTTTGAAACTGCCACGGCCCTGGGTGATGGAGCGGAGGTCAGTAGCATAGTGGATCATCTCGGCCATGGGTACCTGGGCGGTGATCTGTTGCAGGCCGTTGCCAAGCGGTTCCATGCCGAGGATGCGGGCGCGCTTGGTATTCAGGTCACCGATAACGTCGCCCATATAGGCTTCGGGGACGACGATCGTGGCCAGCAGGATTGGCTCCAGGAGGGTGGGGCTGGCTTCGGCTACGGCTTTTTGCATGCCGAGCGAGGCGGCGATTTCGAACGATTGGCCGGAGGAGTCGACCGGATGGTAGCTGCCGAAGACCAGCGCGACCTTGACGTGGATCATCGGGTAGCCAGCGAGGAAGCCGCGTTTAAGGAAGTCGCGGACGCCTTTTTCGACGCTGGGGATGTACTCTTTGGGCACGACACCGCCGACGATGCGGTTTTCGAACTCGAATTCTGGTCCACCTACGGGCAGGGGCTCGATCTCGAGATGGACATCGCCGAACTGGCCATGGCCGCCTGTCTGGCGCTTATGCCGACCCTGGGCCTTTGCCGGTTTGCGAATGGTTTCGCGATAGGGCACTGGGGGATCAGACTTCTCGACGGCGACACCGTATTTCCGCTGCATACGTTCGATGATAATGTCCACATGTGATTCGCCCATGCCGGAGATGAGCGTGACGCCGGTGTCGGGGTCGCGGCTGATGCGAATGGAGGGGTCCTCTTCGACGATGCGGGCGAGTGCATTGCCCATCTTGTCCAGGTCGGTCTTGGTTTTTGGTGTGATGGCGGCGGTGAATAATGGTTCGGGGAAGTCTACCGGTGGGAGCTGGACAGGGTGCTCCCTGGTGGTGAGGGTGTCGCCCGTACGGGTGTTTTGCAGTTTGACGACGGCACCGATATCGCCGGTTTGGAGTTCAGTGGTGGTCTCCTGCTGCTTGCCACGCGGGATGAAAATCTGGCCGATGCGCTCATCGGTGTTCGTCTGCACGTTGAACAGGTGAGAGTCGGCGGAAACGGTGCCACTATAGACACGGAGGTAGGAGATGCGACCACGCTGGGGGTCGGCAATGGTCTTGAAGACGAGCGCAGCCGGCTGGCCGTTGAGGAGCTCTTCGGTGCCGGGTGCATGGACCTCCAGGGGGTTGGGCGCATAGTCTACGATGGCGTCGAGCAGCGTCTGGATGCCGATGTTGCGAGTTGCTGAGCCGCAGAGGATGGGGACGAGGCTGCCAGCGACAATTGCGGCGCGGATCACCTGCCTGATCTCTGCCGTGGAGAGCTCTTCGCCCTCCAGGTATCTGGTCATGAGATCGTCGTCGCTCTCGATAGCAGTCTCAATGAGCTGCTCGCGGAGTGCCTCGGCTTGCTCGCGCAGTTCGGCAGGCAGGGTGGTTTCCTGGGTCTCAGTGCCATTAAAGGTGAAGGCGCGCAGGGAGATGAGATCGATGATGCCGCGCAGATCGGCCTGTTCGCCGATAGGCATTTGTGCAGGGGTGACCTGTTTGCCAAATTGTGCCTGGAGCGACTCGACGGTGCGCATGAAGCTGGCGTTTTCGCGGTCGAGCTTATTGATGAAGACGAGGCGGGGCAGATGTTGTTCGTCGGCGAACTTCCAGACGGTTTCGGTGCCGACCTCGACCCCTTTTTCGGCAGTGACGACGACCAGGGCGGCATCGGCGGCACGCAGGCCGGATTTCATTTCGCCGACAAAGTCAGCGTAGCCAGGTGTATCCAGGAAATTGATTTTGGTGTCGCGCCATTCGACAGGGATAAGGGTGCAGTTGATAGACATGCGGCGCTTGATTTCATCAGGGTCAAAGTCTGACTGAGAAGTTCCTTCATCGACGCGGCCCATGCGGGTAACGGCGCCACTATCGTAGAGGGCGGCGTCAACGAGAGAGGTTTTTCCGGCCCCACCATGAGAGATAAGCGCGATGTTGCGGATATGTTCTGGCTGATAGACTTTCATCAAAACGCTCCTTTACCTATGTCTGGGCTCAGGGCGTTGTCGCCACGGTCCTGAGCGGCTCACGTTGTGCCAGGAGATGAACGGTTCAGCGCGCATCTCCAGAGTGATTGCAACAGGGTGCTGATGTGGCCGGGAGCCCTGAGCCCGGAATCAGATGACGGTCAGATGTGTTCCTTGAGCTGCCTGCTGCTCTCTAGCAGTGGTGATTTTAGGGTCCACCAGTTGTAGATGGTCTCTATCCATAGCGATTTCTCCCAGAGTGATTCGGCCGCGAACAGGCATGAGAATATCGCTTCGGTGCATGATGCTGGCGCACCGGACAGTGTGCTGTTTAGTATAGCAGTATCCAGGAGTTTCTTCAATGCCGGGCATGGCGTGCCATCCTTGGGCGGGGAGGATGAGTAGCAAGAACGCCGTGGGCTGCCCCCTTACAGCTTCCGGGGGCTGGCGAACGGCTTTGCACACTAAGGCAGTTTATCCTTCCCGTTGTGAAGATGCGGCCCTGGCCTGTTCGTTGCCATAGCGGGCCAGGAGGTCGAGAAGCCATGCCTCGTTGTGGATGGGAATACCGAGCTTCTGGGCCCTGGGTAGCTTGGAGCCGGGGTCTTCGCCGACGATGAGGTGGTTGAGCGATTTGCTGACGCCAGAGGCGATCTTGCCACCCAGGCGGGTGATGGCCTCTTCGGCCTGGGTGCGTGTCATGGAGTGGAGGCGTCCGGTGAGGAGAAAAGTCTGGCCGGCAAGGGGCAGATGTGCGGGCGTCTGGCCATAGCTGGCTGCCTGCATATTTACGCCGGCCTGGCGAAGGCGCTGAATGAGGTTCTGGTTTCTGGGGTCATGCAGCCAGGTGTAAAGGTTGTGGCCGATGATTGGGCCAATACCTGGCAAGGCGTTGATCTCGTCTTCGGATGCGGCGATGAGGCGATCCATGGTGCCGAAGGCTTCGGCGACGATCTGGGCTGCTTTTTCGCCGACATGGCGAATGCCCAGGGCAAAGAGGAGGCGTTCGAGAGGCTGCTGTTTGCTTTGTTCGATAGCTGCCAGGATGTTGGCGGTGCGCTTTTCGGCGAAATTTTCCAGTTTGCGCAGGTCGTCGGCAGTCAGGCGGTAGAGATCGGCGGGGTCTTTCACATAGCCTTTTTCGACCAGCTCACGGGCCAGCTCGTCGCCGATGCCCTGGATATCCATGGCGTTGCGGCTGACGAAGTGGCGGATGAGTTCGATTAGCTGGGCTGGGCAGCGCTCTGGGGGATTGGAGCAGTAGGCCATCGCCTCGGTGGGGTCTTTGACGACGGGGGCGCCGCAAGAAGGGCAGTGCTCTGGCAGGTGATAGACTGGCGGCGGGTTATTGGGGTCGCGCCGCTCAATAATGGGCTTCACCACCTGAGGGATTACATCGCCGGCCCGCTGCACGAGGACGTAGTCACCGATGCGGATATCTTTGCGCTGGATGTCTTCCTCGTTGTGGAGTGCGGCCTGTTTGACGATAACGCCGCCGATATTGACGGGCTCCAGGATGGCGTAAGGGTTGAGGGAGCCGGTACGTCCGACGTTTACCTGGATATCGAGCAGGCGAGTAGTCATCTGGATGGGCGGAAACTTGAAGGCGATGGCCCAGCGGGGCTCGCGTGCGACGCTGCCAAGTTCTTCTTGCTGGGCGATGTCGTTGATCTTGACGACTACGCCATCGATTTCGTAGGGCAGGCTCATGCGGTGCTCCTGCCAGTACTGGCAGAAGGCGATTGCCTCTTCCAGTGAGTGGCACAGGCGATTGTGTTCGTTGACGGGAAAGCCCCAGCGGCGCAGGAGTTCGAGAGCCTCCCACTGGGAGTGCGGGCGCATGCCGTTGTTCTCGATATAGCCGATCTGGTAAGCCCAGAATTCGAGGTGGCGGGAGCGAGTGATGTTGGGGTCTTTCTGGCGCAGGGAGCCAGCGGCGGCATTGCGCGGGTTGGCGAAGAGGCGCGGTGTTCGGGGGGGAGCTGGCGATCGGGCGCCTTCAGCCAGCTCAACGGTTTCAGCGCCGGGGGTGGACGAACTGGCTTGCGCAAGTTCCTCGTTGAGGCGCTCAAAGCTCTTGATGGGCATATAGACCTCGCCGCGTACCTCGACTCGTTTAGGGATGCCGTTGTCGGAGCGCAGATGGTGGGGAATGCTGCGGATGGTGCGGATGTTGGGGGTGACATCCTCGCCAACCAGGCCGTCGCCGCGGGTCGCGCCGACGGTCAGCCAGCCGTTCTCATAGGTGAGAGCGACAGCAAGTCCGTCAATTTTCAGTTCACAGACGAAGGTAAAGGTGGCGTTGGGAAGGAGATTGCGAGCGCGTTTATACCAGGCTTCGAGCTCGGCGATGTTACGGGCGTTGGCCAGGCTGAGCATAGGAACGGGATGGCGATGCGGGGCGAAGTCGGTGCTGATGGCGGCGCCAACCCGCTGGGTTGGTGAATCAGGAGTTTGCAGTTCCGGATACTTCTCCTCCAGCTCACGCAATTCGCGAAACAGGTCGTCGTACTCCTGGTCGCTGATCGTTGGCTCGTTGAGCACGTAGTAGCGATAGTTTGCCTCTTCAATCAACCGGCGAAGTTCGGCAGCACGTGCTGCCAGCTTTTCTGCATCATGTTCTGCTACCATCGGTTATCCTCACAACTTTTCTGGCCAGAAGTAAGAACGAGGTTGGCGCCGCAGGGGGCACAGAGGATCTCAATAATTATTTACTGCGACATGTTCCAGTCCTGGCTAAACGTCTGGACCAGTTGCTGAATAATCGAGTTATCGGTGATCAGCAGGCCGATCTCACGATTTTTGTCCAGCGATTCGGCAGAGAAGTTCTCTGATCCGACAAATGCTTCATGGTTGTCGGCCAGGATCAGCTTGGCGTGCATATACAGTCGGGCATCATGGCGAATGATGACGCCGGCAGCACTGAGCCGTTGCTCATCTGGGCCCATGGTATTGCTTTGTGATGCCGGCAGGATTACTTCGACGTGCACGCCGCGAGCGGCGGCCTGGGCCAGCGCATTCTCTGAGGAAGTGTCGTACATTTCCTCATCTTCGATCGCTAGCGTTTTTCGTGCCGATTGAATGAGCGCGGTCAGGTCGCTACGGGCATTTATCGGGCTTATTACCAGTTGCGGGTCCGCTAGGGTTGGCGTTGTTCTATTCCAGTCGGCGTTAAAGATTGCGGTAACGGCGCTGACATCGGTGGGGTTACGGTCAGCGAGCAGGTACTCGCGGTTGGCGGTGGTGGAGCTGCCGCCGAGCGCCGCTTTCGAGAAGTTGGCAGTCATGATATAGGCGGTCTGGCTGTCGATGATCATGGTTTTGGCATGTGTCAGTGCGAAGATGGGGTTGGTCGGACGCACTGCAATGCCGGCGCTGCTGAGCTCGTCCATGACGCGCGCGACGCTGGAGTGACTGATGCCGTAGGGATGCGGCTCCAGGAGGACGCGGACATCTACCCCCCGGTTGGCGGCGGATTGCAGGGCGTGGATTACGGGGGTGTCGGTGATGAGGTAGATTTCCAGCAGGATGGACTGGCGGGCGCTGTTGATGGCGTGCAGGATTGGGGCGGTACCGGCCTCCGGCTCGATGAACAGTTGCAGAGCGTTGGTGCGTCCGGCTGGTACGGCGCTCACAGTGGTCTGGGGAAAGGATGGCGCCGGTGTGGCCACGCCTGTGCTCAGTGTAATGCCGCAGCCGCTCAAGAGCAGGGTGAGAGAGAGGGTGAGGCGCAGTTGCCATTGATATTTGTTCATAGGGGCACTTGCTCCAACTATGGCGATGTTTGCGATGAGACGCTGCCATCCAGTATAGCGGGAAGGGCAAACGGCTGCAAGAGGGGAGGAGTAGGGGTGTTGTTGGCAAGCGAACGGATATTTGGTTGGTGAAACAGCTCTGCTGGGCAGAGGTGGAGGGCAGACACAGCTTGCTCCTGCAACTGATGCTGCCGTTGTTGCAGGAGCAGGCTGTGTCTGTAAGTGGCGCCTGCCAGGCAGGATACCTGCCTGGCAGGCGCGAGATGGTTAGCCGCCGCGATGGAGCAGGATGTAGAGCGGGGCCATGACCAGGGTGATGGTGCTGAGCAGTTTGATGACGATGTGCAGCGATGGGCCGGCAGTATCTTTGAAGGGGTCGCCGACGGTATCACCGACGACGCCGGCTTCATGGGCGGGAGTTTTCTTGCCGAGGACTTTGCCGGTCTCATCTTTCAGGAAGCCGGCTTCGATGAATTTTTTGGCGTTGTCCCAGGCGCCGCCGCCATTGTTCATGACCAGCGCCATGATAATGCCGCCGATGGTGCCAACCATGAGGAGGGCAGCGGCGGGCACCGGGCCGAGGGCAATGCCGGTCAGGATGGGGATGAGCACGACTAGGATGCCGGGGGCAACCATCTGGCGTAGGGCAGCGCCGGTGCTGATGGAGACGCAGCGTGCGTAGTCTGGCTCGGACTCGCCAGTCATGATTTTGGGATCGGCCCGGAACTGGCGGCGAACCTCTTGAATCATGGATTGAGCGGCCCGGCCTACGGCGCGAATTGCCAGCGAGCTGAAGAGGAAGATCAGCATGGCGCCGATGAGGGCGGCGATGAATACCGGTGGGTTGGCCAGGTTCACATCATAGACGGTGCGGCTGCCTTGCGGGACGAAGTGGTTGTTTTGCAGCACATCCAGGTAGGCGCTGAAGAGAAGGAAGGCGGCGAGGGCAGCGGAGCCAACGCCATAGCCTTTGGTGAGGGCTTTGGTTGTGTTTCCGACGCCATCCAGGGCATCGGTGATGTCGCGCACAGCCTCGGGTGCCTGGCTCATCTCGACGATGCCACCGGCGTTGTCGGTGATGGGGCCGAAGGTGTCCATAGCGAGAATGTAGGCACAGCTCATGAGCATGCCCATGGTGGCAACGGCGGTGCCGTAGATACCGCCAACGCTGACGATGCCATGGGCGGTATCAGAGGGGACACCGGCGCGGGTGCCCAGGAAGTAGGAGAGGCCCAGGGCGCCGCAAATAGTGAGCACGAAGATGGCCTGGTTCTCGAAGGCGACGGCGAGGCCAGCGATGACGGTGGTGGCGGGGCCGGTTTTGCATGCCTCAGCGATCTCGCGCACGGGGCGCCAGCGTCCGGCGGTGTAGTATTGGGTAAGGAAGACAAAGGCAATACTCATGGCAATGCCGATGAGGCCGTCGCCGGCGTACCAGTACCACTGGCTGCCGCCGAGCAGGAGGTAGCTGGCGGCGATGATGAAGATGGCGGATAGCCCAGCGGTGATGTAGTAGCCTTTGTTCAGGCGGTCCATTGCGATAGCGCCGATGTCGCGTCCTTCGCCCTGGCCAGGTTCGATGACGGAGCGGGCGCGTACCGTCATGAGGCCGATCAGGGAAGCGATGAGGCCGAGACCGACGACCACGAGGGGGAAGACGATCCAGCCATAGTTGTAGCTATGGGTTCTGCTGCCGAGCACGGCGGTTACCGAGGCGCCGAGGATCATAGCGCCGATGTTTTCGGCGGCAGTGGATTCGAAGAGGTCGGCGCCACGTCCGGCGCAGTCGCCGACGTTGTCGCCGACGAGGTCGGCGATCACGGCGGGGTTGCGGGGATCATCTTCGGGGATGCCGGCTTCGACCTTGCCAACGAGGTCGGCGCCGACATCGGCGGCTTTGGTGTAGATACCACCGCCGAGCTGGGCAAAGAGCGCTACGAAGCTGGCGCCGAAGCCGAAGCCGACGATCTGAGTCGGGGCAAGGATCGGATTGGATGTGCCACCAAAGATCAGGAAGAGGACGCTGACGCCGAGCAGGCTCAGCGCGACGACCAGGAAACCGGAGACAGCGCCACCACGGAGGCCGGTGACAAGGGCCTCGCCGAGGGAGCGCCGGGCGGCACTGGCCACGCGGATATTCGATTTGACGGCGACGAACATGCCGATGTAGCCTGACACTGCCGAGCAGGCGGCGCCGATCAGGAAGGCGACGGCGGATCGCCAGGCGAGTTCCACCGGGTTGATGCCGCCAAGGTTAGTTGAGCTCAGGCCGAGCAGGCCGAGAATCAGGGCAATGACGATGGCGGCGAAAATGGCGAGGATGGCGATGGTACGATACTGGCGACGAAGAAACGCCTGTGCTCCTGTATAGATAGCGCGGGCGACTCGCTGCATGCCCGGTGTGCCTTCGTCTCGGGCGAAAACCCACCGTGCCAGGAAGAAAGCAAAGATGATTGCTACCACTCCGGCAAAGTAGGCAATGCCAATCCATGAGAGGCTGGTATTCACGACTTTTTACGCCCTCCTTGCTGGTTGCTCAATGCGGCATTGCATTGAGTTATATCTTCTGGTTCAGAAACAGGAAGGGTATCCGGGGGATACCCCCGACCCCGGCAGGGGACCAGTCTCCCTGCACGCCCTGGCAGCCCGGCTCTGGAGATTCCAGCGGCTGTTTTCAGGATGGGCACGTCGAGCCGCAGAGCTGGCCTCCTGCCTGCATGCTTGCCGCAGGTGAGCTTGGTCCCGGCAAGCGGCGGTGAGCAGAGCGGAAGCGATACGGCAGCGGCCCACATGCCTGCAAAAAAATCTTGAAGGTGGTTTTTAGTGTAACATAGCTATTGCGGAATTGACAAGGTCAAGGGTTGTCTTTTTGTTCGTTTTTAAGCTGGAGCACTGGCCAGTTCAGCGATTCGTGGCAGAAGGGGGACGACCTGTTTCTTGCGCGAGACCAGGCCGGGAATGGTCAGCATGTGCTCATCTTGATGCAGTTGCTGGTTGAAGGCGGCGGCGACAGCACGTTCCTGGCCGGATATCAGGAGATGGCTGCGCAGATGGAGGATATCCACAATCATGAACAGGAAGCTCAGGTAGCCGCGTTCATGCGCGAGGCGCTCCATAGTTGCCAATAATTCGGTTTGGCGCGCCAGGATGGGGTCAGGGCTGGCGGTCTCTACGGTGCCAATGGCAAATTTTGCTGATCCGATGGTGAATTCCTTAAAGTCCCCTTCGAGTAGCTCTTCAGGCGATTTGTGGGCGTAGTCTGCGGCTCTGGTGAAGATCTCCTGTCCATAGGAATCAATATCTACTCCGGCCAAATGCGCCAGGTGTTCGGCGATGCGCTTATCACGTGGCGTGCAGGTGGGGGAACGAAGGATTAACGTGTCGTAGAGGAGGCCGGCGAGGAGCAGGCCGGCGATGGTGGGTGGGATGGGTATGCCAGCTTCCTCGTAGAGTGTAGCGATGATGGTGCCTGTGCTGCCTACCGGTTCGACGCGAAAGGTGATTGGCCGGTCGGTGTGGACATCGCTGACGCGGTGATGGTCATAGACTGCCAGGAGGTCTGCTTCGTCCAGGCCGTCGATGGCCTGGGTCCGCTCGTTGTGGTCGACCAGGACAAGGCGGGTGCGCTGAGGGGTGAGGATGCTGCTGCGCGTGATGAGGCCAACAAGGTGTCCGGAGTCGTCGACGACAGGGAGTGAGCGGTATTGCCGAAGCAGGGGGCGAATGTCAGCGATAAGGTCGGTGAGCTGGCAGGACGCGAAATCGGTGGACATGATACTTTCCACCGGTATGCTCAGGTTGATCAGTCTGACGGCGGCGAAGGTGTGGTGTCTGGTGGAAATGATGGCGACGCCCTGTTCGCGTGCCAGTTGCTGGACCGTATCGGAAATGGGGAGGCCGCCGGTGACTACCAGTGCGCTGGCGCCGGCGTGAATGGCGGTGATCTGGCCATCTTCATGGTCACCCAGGACGACAAGGCAGCCCGGTTCGATATAGGATCGCATGGTGCCGGCGCGCATGGCACCGACGAGCACACGATTGCCTAGCGGGCGTCCGGAGGGTGTGAGGAGAGAGCCGTGGAGGGTGTGAACGATATTTTCCAGGTTAAGGGGAATGCGGTTGATGCTGGCCGGGTCCAGGTCGCGAAAGAAGAGCTGGGCGAAGCTTTCGATGGAGATCATGCCACGGACGATGCCCTGGTCATCGATGACGGGCATCGAGCGGATGTTGTGGTGCTGGAGACGTTGGCCGGCGGTGAGCAGGGTTTCGTGCAAATGGGCCGTGAAAACTTCGCGGCGCAGGACGTCTCTGGCGCGCAAGTAGACATCGTCGAGGGCTGGCGGCACGGGAACGCCGAAACGGTCCAGGACAAATTTCACCTCCGGTTTGAGGGGTCCATGTCGGGCCGGGGTTATGGTGGTGTCACCTTGAGCGACGCAGAGGTGTGCATAGGCAATTGCTGAGCAGATGGAGTCGAGATCGGAGTTTTTATGTCCGATCACATAGGTTGGCGCTGACATGGTGTTTCCTCCCGAAAGTGTGTTGTGCTACCGAGGGCCTGGAGCCACTTGCCGGAATTATCAGGGCATGCTCTGCTCGGGTGATGAGCTGGTTCCTGTTGCCTGGTGTTGACGAGCACTGATAGAGCTTTCTGCCAGCGGGATAGAGCCAGATCCAGTGCTGCTTTGTGTCCATCAGCCGCAGGAAGTGTGCCAGGTGAGCAGGCGTGGGAGAATGGGGCCTGCTTCCTGGCGATCAGGTGAACTGGACATCTTCGACAAAGTCGATGATGGTGGCGAGGTCGTTCCAGGCCGGGCAGGGATGGTGTGCAGCAGGGAGGGCGGTAAGGGCGGTGCGAGCCTGCCGGCAGAGGTCGGTCAGCATTGCCAGGCAACGCTGCTGCGTTCCGGTATCCTGGAATATCTCGAGCACGGTGGTGATCTCGGCGGGAGCTGCCGGTGTCCTTGAGGAGGCGTAGATGGTGCGCAGTATCTGCCGTGCTGAGGGGGTGCTGTACTCCAGGGCGTAGAGCAGGGGAAGGCTGCGTTTCTTGCGGCGCACATCGCCGGCGGGGAGCTTGCCTGTTTGCTCCTGGCGTCCCCATACACCCAGCAGGTCATCGCGGACCTGGAAAGCCAGGCCCAGGATTTCACCAAATCTGGCGAATGCCTGGATGGTGTTGCGGTCTGTGGTTGCTAGGCGTGCACCCATCTCAGCGCCACAGCGCATGAGTGAAGCGGTTTTTTTGGCGATCATGTCCAGGTACATTTCAACCGAGACATCGTCGCGTCCTTCGAAGCTTATGTCGAGATACTGGCCTTCACAGAGAGTTACACACGTATGGTCGAGGATTTGCGCGAGGTCAAGGGTAGTCTCAAGAGGGACGCCGCGTGCCGGGAGGTCCCAGAGGGCGAGGCGGGCCAGAGAGAACATGCCATCGCCGGTGTTGATGGCCTGGGCCTCGCCGTAAACTTTCCAGAGAGTCGGGCGATGGCGTCGTTCTTCGTCGCCGTCCTCAATATCATCGTGGATGAGCGAGAAGTTATGGACCAGTTCGATGGCGATAGCTGCTGGCAGTACGCGCTGCAGCTGCGGGGGATCGAGGCGAGCCCGGCGGTGGGAAGGCGAGCAGGTGACTTCATAGGCCAGCAGGAGTAGCGTTGGTCGCAGGAGTTTGCCGGGATGGCCATTGGCTGGTGTGAGGTCGGCATGGGTCCATCCCAGGTGATAGCGCATTTGTCCGTAGAACGGTTGCAGGTAGTCGCGTTGTGCGAGCCTTGCCTTGCCTTCAATGAAGGCGCGTAGTTCGTTCGCTATGTCATTGCGATACCGTTCGAGTACCGCCTGGATATTCATGGTTATCGCCATAGTCGGGGTTATTGCTATTGTTGAGCCCATCTACCCACCTAATCTGAATTGCTGGAGCGTGCACCGCACCGTGTGGCGCGCTCACTATTACTGGCCGGTGCGTTAGTGATGCAGGATGATCGCGATACTGACGAGAAAGGTTCCAACGGCAAGGAGCTTACGCGTAGCACCAACCAGCCCGCCCCAGCGGCGAAGGGGGGCGCACAGAAAGCAGTAGCGCCGGGTTGTGCGATAGCGTAATCCGCGCAGACCATCGCGAACGATCCGATCGGAGCTTTGTTGGCGGACGGTGTGGTGCGTGCAGATGGCCCGGCCACAGCCATGGCACTGGCCGTCATCGAGATAGTGTGCTGCCAGGGAGAGTGACCATTGGGTGGGCAGAACCGGCGTGCCGCAGATATAGCAAGATTGCTCGGCAGCATGCTGTTCCTGGCGAGCTGCGCAGGGCGCATGCTGCTGGCGAGCAAAGTGGTCGGGGCAGAGCCAGCGATGGCATGCCGGGCATCGACCACCAGCTTCAGCCGGGCACTCGGCGCAGGTGCGATAGGGAGTTACCCTGTATGCTATACATAACCCACCCAATTAGTTGCTTTCGTCCCTGCTGCTGTCGCTGGCGGCACGAGGCCGCTGCGCGCCGGCGCTGGGACGTGATGATATTGTCGCCAGTATATGCCTGGGGAGGTGTGTCCTCAAGCACTTATGTGCGGATTCTTTCATTCTTAACTTATAGTATATACTGCTCATGTTATAGGGCGGATGTAAAGGGGAGATGCAGGCTGGTCTGTGGGGAGATACTCAGTCAGGTTGGTTATAGGTGATATAATGGTGGGGTGAACAGGGTTCGCGGCTGAAGCAGGCCGTGTATTGCGCCGCGATGGCGAGGCGTGGGCAGCCAGGGCGGGGAGAGGAGCAGAGCTGATGAACTACCAGGAGGCGCTGGCTTATATCTATTCGTTCAGCGATTTCGAGCGGACGGGGAAGTATAGCCGGAACCGCGAGGACAATATTGCGCGTATGCAGATGCTCCTTGAGGCGCTAGGCAATCCGCATCGCGATTATGCTGCGACGCATGTTGCGGGGACGAAGGGCAAGGGTTCGACGGCGGCGTTGATTGAAAGTGCGCTGCGCCAGGCTGGCTATCATACCGGTCTGTATACTCAGCCAGATCTCCATACGTTCCGCGAGCGCATCCGTGTGGATGGTCGGCTGATCAGCGAGGATGAGGTGGCTACCCTGCTGCCGGAGGTACAGCGTGCAGTAGATGGGCTTATGCAGGAGCCGATCTATGGCGCTTTTATTACCTATGAAGTGGCGACGGCTCTCATGTTTCTTTATTTTAGCAGGCGGCAGATTGATCATGCGGTGGTGGAGGTTGGCCTGGGTGGCCGGCTGGATGCAACAAATGTGCTTCATCCTGCTGTTGCGGTTATCACGTCCATCAGCTATGACCATATGGAGGTTCTGGGCAAAACGCTGAGCGCGATTGCGTTTGAGAAGGCGGGCATTATCAAGCCGGGGGTGCCGGTTGTTTCAGCGTGGCAGCATCCGGAAGCGCTGGCAGTTATTCGCCGCGTCTGTGCCGAGCGCAATGCGCCGCTGACGCTGGTCGGTCCGGAAGATGCCGGTGGGGTATATGGCTATCGCTATCGCCTGATCGAACGAGGGCGCGATTGGCAGCGGTTTGCGGTGATGACGCCAGGAGGTGAGGAGGCGGTGTGGGAGATTCCGCTGCGCGGTGAGCACCAGTTGCTGAATGCAACGGTCGCGTTCGCGACGCTGGAGATGCTGGAGGCCGGAGGTATGGCTGTGCCACGCGCGGCGATAGGCAGCGGTTTCCGTACGGTGAACTGGCCCGGGCGCATGCAGCTGGTGAGGGAGCGGCCATATATTGTTGTGGATGGTGCACACAACGCGGAGTCCGTAGATCGCTTGCTTGCTGGGCTGTACCAGCATTTTTCGTTTCGACGTCTGGTGCTTGTGCTGGGGTTGTTGAGCGATAAGGATTTGCCGGGCATTGCGGCAGTTATTGATAGCCGGCCTGATTTGATTGTGCTTACGCGCGTGCTCAATCCACGTGCGATGGCGGTGGAGGTTATGGCGGCAGCCTTGCGTGCGGTGGCGCCTGATGTGCCTGTGCAAGCGGCGCCAACGGTCGCTATGGCGCTGGATCAGGCGCTGGCTATGGCCGATCCCAGGGACCTGATCTGTGCGACGGGTTCGATCTATCTTGCCGGCGAGGCGCTTCGCTGGGCAGCTCGCCAGCCGTGGGCCAGCGGTCACGATATTGTCATTGAGGGTGTGGATCATTGAGATTGTGTGGTTAAGGAATGGTAAGGAACAGGCGGATGCGCGCATATCTTGACTGCTTTTCGGGCGTGAGTGGCGATATGCTGCTGGGGGCGCTGGTGGATGCCGGTGTGTCGCTTGATGAACTGGGTGGGTTGTTGAGTCGATTACCGCTGAGGGGATATGAGCTTCATGCTGAGCGGGTAGAGAGTCAGGGTGTAGCGGGGACGCGGGTGCAGGTGGTGGTGACGGCGGAGGGGCAGCCGGTTCGCCATCTGGCCGATATTCTGGCTCTGCTGGCAGCAGCCGATTATCCTCCGGGGGTATGTGAGCAGGTGGAGGTTATCTTTCGTCGTCTGGCGGCGGCGGAAGCCGAGGTGCATGGAACGGCGGTTGAGGAGGTACATTTTCATGAGGTGGGGGCGGTTGATTCGCTGATTGATATTGTGGGGACAGTGCTGGGCCTGCATCTGCTGCGCATTGATGAGCTGTTCTGTTCGGAGCTGCCGCTGACTTCTGGCCGGGTGCACACTGCTCACGGGTGGCTGCCAGTACCGGCGCCAGCGACGCTGGCGCTGCTGCGCGGGACCGGCGCGGTCTGGCGTCCTGTTGATGCGGAGGGTGAGCTGGTGACGCCGACGGGGGCGGCAATTGTGGCGGCGCTGGCACGTTTTGAGCGGCCGGCATTAGCGGTGATGCGGGTGGGCTATGGATTTGGGCGCCGGGTATTGCCGTGGGCCAATTGTCTGCGTTTGCTGGTGGGTATGGCGCCAGCTGCGGGGTGGGATCATGATACTGTGGCGGTGCTGGAGACGAATATTGATAATATGGCCGGTGAGTCTCTGGGATATCTGATGGAGCGGTTGCTGGATGCTGGTGCGCTGGATGTGGCGTTTCTGCCGATGCAGATGAAGAAGAATCGCCCGGCGGTGCTGGTGCGTGTGCTGGTGCCACCTTCGCGGACGGATGAATTTACGGCACTGCTGCTGAGTGAGACGGCTACGCTAGGCGTGCGGCTAGCAGAGATGCGCCGTGTCAAGGCGGAACGAGTAGTGGAGGAGCGCGAGACGCCCTATGGGCTGGTGCGTGTGAAGGTGAAGCGGATAGGAGGGCGGAATCTGGGGGTTGTGCCGGAGTATGAGGATTGTCGCCGTATCGCGCGCGAACGGAACCTGCCATTTGCGGAGGTGTGGGCGATGCTGGAGGCGTATCTGCGGGAGACGCAGCAATGGTCATGACTCCTATGAATGTGGTGCCAGGGGCCTGACCTGCTGATCAGGGGGGTGGGCCTCACCCCCTAGCTCCCTCTCCATGGAACGTAGAGAGGGGGAAGGGGAGGATTTCACTCCTGCTCCACTGGCGATGGAGCGGGGGAGGGTTGTGGTAAGTAGGGCCGGGGGCTGATAGGTCCCTGGTGAAACGGGTCGCAGGGAGGGGCGACAGGAAAGTATGGGATATGGTTGTCGGAATGTTCATAAAAGGTTTTTGAGCGATGGAAGAGCGACAGGATAAACGCACTAACCAGTATTCAGGAGATGCGGATCGTCCTTCGCGAGATTGGCAGGCGCTGGTTGATGAGCAGATTGCCGAGGCATTTCGTCGAGGTCTCTTTGACAATTTGCCCGGTGCTGGCAAGCCATTAGTAATTGATGATAATCCGTTTGCTGGCGATAAGCGCCTGGCTTATCACCTGTTGAAGACGCATAACTTTGCTCCGCCAGAGATCGAGTTAGACAAGGAGATTCGCGCAGAGCTGGAGGAGGCAGAGGCGCTGGCTGCACAGGTGCGGCAGCGCGTTGATCGCGCTATTGCGCGCAGTGCGCAGCTCTCTTCTGGGGAGAAGCGTGCGCTGAAGAACTGGGTTGAGCGCATGGTGAGTGAGTACCGCGCCCTGTTGACCGGGGTGAATAGCAAGATTCTCACGTTGAATATTACGGCGCCGTCGTTGATGCATCGCAAGACGGTTCAGGTTGAGCGGCGTGTGGAAGAGCTGCTGCGGTATGTCTCGCCAGCTATCCAGGCATGTGATGGGAGCAGGCCCGATGCTGGGAACGATCCTCAAGGGACGCTATAAGCTGATAGATGAGCGTGGTAGTGGCGCTGTGGCGACTGTCTATGTCAGCCGCGATCTGCTTACGAATAGCATTTACGCGGTGAAGGTACTGCATGCGCCGCTGAATGCTGATGCGGATGCTGTCCAGCGTCTCCAGCGCGAAGCGCAGATGCTCAAGCGTATTCATGATCCGCATGTTGTGCGGTTCATCGATGCGGGTGTTGAAGGTGGGCGGCACTATCTGGTGATGGAGTATGTTGATGGTCAAACGCTGAAGCAGCGGATAGTGAGCCAGGGGCGGCTGCCACTTATAGAGGCCATAGATATAGCCAGGCAAGCTGCATTAGGGCTGGCAGCCGCTGCCAGCCAGCAGGTCGTGCATCGGGACATCAAGCCGCAGAATATTCTCCTGAGCAGCGAACTGGTTGTGAAGCTGACTGATTTTGGTACGGCTCGCGATGGTGCCGGGCGAGCGATGACGCAGTGGCATGTGCTGCTGGGCACGCCATATTATATGGCTCCTGAGCAGGTCAGCGACAGCCACGAGGTGGATATTCGTGCTGATCTCTATGCGCTGGCGTGTGTGCTGTTCGAGGCGCTGAGCGGGCGCGTGCCTTTTGAGGCGAACACGGCGATGGATGTGGTGCGCAAACATGTACATGAGCCGGTGCCGTCCATTCATGCGTTCTGTCCGGAAGTACCGGCGGAGTTTGATCGGTTTTTTCAGCAGGCTATGGCTAAGGCACCGGCGGCACGGTTTCAAACGCCGGCGGACTTTATTGCTGCGCTGGCACAATTGCCGGTGGTGGAATCGGGCCCGTCCGTTAGCATGGCGGCTGAGGCATCATCTCAGGAGGCTCTTGCCCCGCGGATACTGGGACAGGTCGTTCATCTGGCTACCGGTCGTACGTTTCTGATCACTCAACCCCAGACCCTGATCGGTCGGAGTGATCTGCAACGCGGTATTTTCCCTGAGATCGATCTGGCACCACTGGATAGTGGCCGCACGGTTTCGCGCCGCCATGCGCTGATTCTTGCTCAGCATGGCCGGTTCTATATCAAGGATTTGAATGCGTTCAATCGTACTCGGCTCAACCGGGTGGTGCTGACGGCGGAGGAGCTCCATCCGCTGCATGATGGGGATGTGCTCAGCATTGGCGATCATGACTTACGGTTCAGGATGTATTGAGCTCGTGGTATCATTCGTTATTATAAAGGCAAGGATGGCATAGGAAATTACGGCTGGCGTGTTGTGTTCAGGATCCCCATCTCATATGATGGGACGGTGTAGCAGAAGTAGATAGGCAGAGAATCGTTCGGAGGGGAACGTATCCATGAGATTTGTTATGGCAAGCACTACGACGACTGCTATTGCAGCCGCGGCAGCGGTTGTAGTGGTAGCGTTACTGATCGTCTTCGTGGTGGTATTGCGGAGCACCAGCGCTCAGGCGCGGGCCAGGAAACAGCAGCGGCAGCAGCTTCAGCAGGCGGCCGGATCGGGGAGAGGGTTTGGGCAACCAGAGCCGACCAGTTCTGTAGCCTGGCAGCGGCAGCAAGCAGCGGTGCAGCAGCCATGGCAGGTTGGTGCGCAGCAGCCTGTCCCAGGATGGCAGCCGCCCGGGCCACAGATGTCCTGGAGCCAGGAGGGCGATCAGTGGCAACAAGGTTACGCGCAGCCATGGAGTCAGGGGGCTGGCATGACACCAGAGCCGGCGTCGCCGTGGAGTCAGCCGGGGCAGCCTGCGGCGCCGGCGTCGCCGTGGAGTCAGCCGGGGCAATCTGCGGCGCCGGCGTCGCCGTGGAGTCAGCCGGGGCAATCTGCGGCGCCGGCGTCGCCGTGGAGTCAGCCGGGGCAGCCTGCGGCGCCGGCGTCGCCGTGGAGTCAGCCAGCACAGGCAGCCACCCCTGGGACGCCCTGGGGTCAACCGGCGCAACAGCCTGCGGCGCCAGTCCAATCGCAGTGGGGTGTACCCGGTGGAGATGTGGTAGCGGCTCCAGGGCAGGCGAGCTGGAGCCAGGCGCCGGTTGCGCCCGGTAGTGGATCTACCAGTCGGGCTCCGTGGGAGACAGTACCAGGCGGTGGCCCGATGCCGGGCAGCGATAGTGTGAATAGCGCGATGGGCCAGAATGGGGCTTTCCGTGTGCCGGTTATTGTCGTCCGGCAGGGGAAGGAGCCAGGCCGCACCTATGAGATCCGCAAAGATCGGCTCAGTATGGGGCGCAGTCGTGAGAGCGATATCTTTCTGGAGGATCTGGCTGTGTCGCGGCTGCATGCGTCCATTTATCGAGATGCCAGCGGCAGCTATCATCTGCGTGACGAGAATAGCGCGAATGGGACAACGGTCAATGGGCAGCGGATTAGCGACCATATCCTGCAAGACGGGGATGAGATTCAGCTTGGCCAGACGGTTCTGAGCTTTACTCATCGTTAGGTGCAGTGCTGGATGGGTAGTGATCGTCTGGGCGGCTGTTGAGAGTGTTCCTGGTGAGAGCAGGGGGTCAGGCGCAGAGCATGTTGCCTTAGCGTGTAAACAGGCGACGGGGGGCGCGGGAGTAGATAGCCCGCGCCTTCTTTTTTGCAGTGGTACGGACTGTAGTATACTGGAGGGGCGTGCGCAATGGCATATGGTACTACAGGATATGGCATGATGGACGAGCTGATCGGAGCGACAATCGGGCACTATCGTATTACGCAGAGTCTGGGCCAGGGTGGCATGGCGGCTGTCTATAAGGCGTATCAAGAAAATCTCGATCGTGAGGTGGCCATCAAGATTTTGCCTGAGCATTATAGCCACAATGCCAATTTTGTGGCGCGGTTCAAGTTGGAAGCACGAGCGCTGGCGCGACTGAATCATCCGAACATTGTGACGGTGCACGATGCCGGGGAATTTCAGCGTCGTCTCTATATTGTGATGGCCTATATTCCTGGCGGGACACTGCGGGAGCGACTGGATCGTCCGCTGCCAGTGACACGAGTTGTTGAGATTACGCGAGCAGTCGCTGCGGCGCTGGGTTATGCGCACGAGCGCAATATTATTCACCGCGATGTCAAGCCGGCCAATGTGCTGATGGATCTGGATGGGCGGCCAGTGCTGTCAGATTTTGGCATTGCTAAGGTGGTGGCCGAAGAGACTGGAGAGCAACTGACCAGCACTGGTACTGGTATAGGGACGCCTGAGTACATGGCGCCTGAGCAGTGTCGTGGTTTGCCGGTGGATAGTCGGAGTGACATTTATGCGCTGGGGGTGATGGCCTACGAGATGTTTACCGGGCGCACGCCCTTCCAGGGTGCGCCGTTCACGGCGGTTATTTATGCGCAGATCCACGAGCCACCGCCGCCGCCAAGCCACTTTAATCCGCAGATACCGCCTGCCGTTGATGCGGTTATCTTGCAGGCGCTGGCGAAAGATCCTGATCAGCGGTTTCAGCGGGCGACGGACTTTGCCGATGCGCTGGAGCGTGCCTGTGCTATATCGCGGTCAGGGCCGGTGGCCCGCGCGCTGGTCTTGCTGATCTGTCCGTATTGCCGTGCTGGGAATCCGGCGATCAACAAGTTCTGCGCTCGTTGTGGCATGTTGCTTGGTGGTGCCAGCACCGTAACAGTGGCCCAGTGTGTCTGTGGTGTGCTCAATCCGGCGGGCCAGATGTTTTGTAAGGGATGTGGTCGTCGTTTGCTGTGAGAGGTCGGGCGCATGGAGCCAGAGGGGTTGAGCACGTGGAAACGCGCTGATATCCATCTTCATACCAACCTGGGTGATGGCATGGCCAGCCCGCAACAGGTTATCGAGGTGGCGCTGCAGCGCGGCCTGAGCGTCATTGCGGTCACCGATCATGATCACATTGATGGAGCGCTGCGTGTAGCCGATCTGGTTGCGCGCTATAGCTATCCGCTCGATGTGATTATTGGTTCAGAGGTCACAACCAGGCAGGGTCATTTTTTGGCGCTCTTTATTGAGCGCCCGATCAAGATGCTCCGTTCGGTGGAATGGACCATTGAGGCCATTAAGGCGCAGAATGGGCTCTGTATTGTGCCGCATCCGTTTGGCCGGCTGGTGCCCAGTTTGAGCCAGGCAAAAATTGAGGATTTGCTGGCGCGGGGCTATCCGCTTGATGGGCTGGAGGTCTATAATCCTTCACCAGCAAATGCGCGCTATCGTGTGCAGGTACGCGGCTATAACCAGCGGTGGGGCCTTGCGGAAACTGGTGGTAGCGATGCACATTTCTGGCAGCATATTGGGAGCGCCTATACCCTCTTTCCGGGTAGCACGGCGCAGGATCTGCGGCGGGCGATTCAGGAACGGCGTACCAGGGCCGGGGGGGAAGAGGCGCCTCTGCCGCGCCTTTCCTTTGCTTCCTATGCTGGCCAGTGTGCACTGAGCTGGTTTGTCGATCCGCCGCGCAAGGTTATACGTCTGTGGCGACAGCGCAGGGCCGAGCCATTATTCTGATATGGTGAAGGTATAGGTTTGTGCACACGAGCGGCAGAGGCCGGTAAGGGCTGCTGGTGTCTGGCTAATGGGGATGAGGCGCCTGCCGCAGCGGCAGACATGGCCATGCTGGCGTGCGGGGTTGCCATAGACGAGCGCATGATCGGGTACGGAGCGTGTAACCACCGATCCGGCGCCGATGAGCGCGAAGGAGCCGATGGTGACGTTGGGCACGATGATGGAGCCAGCGCCAATTGACGCACCATAGCGGACGACGATGGGCCCGATAGACCAGTCATCCGGTCCTTTCAGGGTGTCCTGTGGTGTAATCGCGCGGGGAAGCGTGTCATTGCAGAAGCAAACATGTGGTCCAACAAAGACGCCATCCTCAAGAGTGACGCCACGATAGACTGACGCGTTATTCTGAATCTTGACTCGGTTGCCGATGATCACTCCTGTATCAATATAAACGCCCTTACCGATGATACACTCTGAGCCGATCCGAGCTCCCTCACGCACCTGTGCATAGTTCCAGATATGTGTTCCTGCACCAATAGAGGCGTCTGGAGCGACGTCAGCCGTCGGGTGGATGAACACCGATACCATATACTGCCTCCCTGGATAGCAAAACGCCGTGTTGTTTCTCTGGATCAGAGAACGGGTACCAGCAATAAGTGTAACGTTTTGCCATTGTTATTGTGAACATTGCTTAACAGGGTAGGAAGAAAGATGGTTGTAAAAAGAAACGTCGGTATCCTGCTATAGATATTTGAACAGTAATCTGTTAGAATTTGAGAGAGAAGCTGGCATTGGCTTTGCGCTTTGCAATCCAGCGTTGGTGAGGTCAGGCATGTGGGCTCACCGGTACATCTGGCTCATAAGGAGGGTATCTCTGTGCAAAGGTTCGTGATCAGCATGAGCATGCGCCGCATTATTGCCATTGTGGCGGCGGTTCTTTTGTCTGTGGGGGCCTTTGCTCCGGCGGTCGTATCGGCCCAGACGCGGGGTGTTACGCATCATTTTGTTGGTCCTAAGAGCTACTATCTGGCCTTAGGGGATTCATTGGCTTTTGGGTTTCAGATAGACTTCAACTGGGATGATGGGTACAACGATGATTTCTATGCCCATCTGCATGGCAACTATCCCAATCTGGCGCTCGTCAACTATGGTTGCCCTGGTGAGACGAGCGTCACTTTTATTCATGGGGGCTGCCCATGGCCAAAGTTCCTGTTGAAGAACAGTTATCCAGGCCCGCAGATGCAGGCGGCGGTGAACTTCATCAAGGCGCATCCAGGTCAGGTGAGCCCGGTGACGCTGGATATGGGTGCAAACGATGTACTCCCCTGTTTTAATGAGGATAATGGGCAGGTAGACAAGATCTGTGCGCAGCAGGCGATGGCGAATCTGGAGCAGAACCTGCCGATTATCTATAGCACATTAACGGCGGCGCTCGATGGGCAGGGGGATCTGCTGATTATGGATTACTATGATCCCTTTATCCGGGAGTATCCGTTTACGGGGCAACTGGCGCAGCAGTTGAATCAACTGATCCAGACGGATGCGGCGGAATATGGTATTCCAGTTGTGGATATTTATCCACAGTTCACCGCCAGCGATATTTGTAGCTATACCTGGATTTGCAGTATTTTTGATGATGTCCATTGTACAGATACTGGCTACGCGGTCATAGCTGGTGACTTTGAGGGGCTGTATCCATACACATCAGCGCGTGCGGTGCCGGCGGTGTATCCGTCGGTGCGCGGTGGTTTAACGCCACAACAGATGAGCTATTTCCGCACGCACTTTTAGCGATTGTTCTGTTTGATGGGAGATTGAGCGGTATCCCGGCCTTTTTCTCGAGGTGGGGCGGGCGGTAGGGTGAGATTTGCCCAAAAACGATCCGGGCTGACAGAACTGTTTGCGGCTGTTAGCCAGCGAAAAAGCAGGCGCCCATGGGCGCCTGCTTTTTTATGCTCTGGGGCTATGGTATATTTCTTCAAGGGGAGTTATGGCACATACTGAGCAGGGAGGGCTGGTGAAGGCATTACAGCAGATCAGGCGGGCGAATCGCCTGTGGCGTTTTTATCGGGTATCACGTCTGTTGTTCTGGACGATCTGGGTGATCTACCGCGAGCGTCGCCGGATTCTTCGTGCGCGTGAACATGGTCTGATCCCAGAGCCGAATACGGATCTTCTCGTGCGGATGGTTGTGCAGTTCCGTGAAGCGGCAGTTGATCTGGGCGGGGTGATCATCAAGCTGGGGCAGTTTCTCAGCTCCCGTGCGGACCTCTTGCCAGATGTCGCCTTGCGCGAGTTAGCTCAGTTGCAAGATGAGGTGCCTGCGGAGCCATTTGGTCTGATCGCGCGTGTCATTGAAGGGGAGCTGGGCAAGCCGATCGATCGGGTATTTGCCTATATCGAGCAGAAGCCAACTGCGGCGGCTTCGCTGGGGCAGGTTCATCGTGGCCGATTGCCTGGTGGTGAGGAGGTGGCGATTAAAGTACAGCGGCCGGGCGTGGATCAGCTCGTGCGGGCCGATCTGCGCACATTGCGGTTCGTTATCTGGGTGGTTACTCATTTGAAGGACACGACGAAATTTGTTGATCTTCAGGGATTGTATCATGAGTTTAAGCGGACGGTGTATGAGGAGCTGGATTATATTAGCGAGGGGCGTAACGCTGAGCGTTTTGCCAAGATCTTCAGCGATGATCCGATGGTGCGGGTGCCTCGTGTCTATTGGGATTTCACGACGCGGCGGCTCATTACGTTAGAGTGGATAGAGGGGATCAAGATCAGCGATTATACGGCGTTAGAAGTGGCGGGGATTAATCGGGAGGCTGTAGCGGAGAAGCTTGTCAGCACGTATTTTCAGCAAGTTTTTGTGGAGGGGTTTTTTCATGCAGATCCGCATCCTGGCAATATTTTTGTGCTGCCCGGGCCGATTGTTGCCTTTGTGGATTTTGGGATGATGGGGCTGATCACTGCGGCGATGAAACGGCTGCTGCGGGATTGCTTTGTGGCGGTGGTGAACCGGGATGCACGGCTGCTGGCGGTCAGCTTGCGTGATCTGGGATTTCTAGGGCCAGGAGTGGATCTGGCTCGATTGGAGAAGGCGCTGAATATGGTGCTGGCACGCTTTCATGGGCTGACGATGCGGGAGATGGCTCAGATGGATCCCCAGGAAATCTTTCAGGATATTGAGCATCTGCTCTATGATCAGCCTTTTCGGCTTCCCTATCAGTTTGCGTTTCTCGGTCGGGCAATCGGGACGCTCGTTGGTCTGGCAACGGGGATCGCGCCGAACTTTAACTTTTTCCAGATGGCGGCGCCTTATGCCCGTGAGTTTATGCGGGCGGAGGGTTCCCAGACCATTGTTGAGTTGTTACGGCACCAGGCAGCCACGCTGGGGCGGTCCGTGATTACGTTGCCGCAACTGGCTGAGCGGGTGCTCACGATGCTGGAGCAGGGGCAGGTGCATATTCAGATGGGCAGCGATGTGCTCGATCGCGATTTGCAACGTCTGGCGCGCAGCGGTGATCGCCTCACGCACATGGTCTTCTTTGCGTTGTCGCTGGCTGCAGGTGTGGTGCTGGAGATTGCCCATCAAGGTCTGGCAGGCTGGTTTTTTCTGGTTGTGGCGGCGATTATTGGCGTGCTGTCAGTCGTGCGGCGGAATTGATGGGGCGTATGGAGGGTGCGTAGAGCTGTACACCGTCGCCATAATCGTGTACCAGCCGCAGGTGTTGTTGGGTCCACTGGATGAAGCCGGGTACTTCACGGAAGCGCCCACTGCTGAACAGGATTGCACCTACCTGGGGATCCCTTGCGGCGGCAATGAGCTGCGTTGCGGTCAGGTAGCCGGATTGGATACGTACCGCTGAGGTGTCTACCAGTGTCGGCGGGACATCGCGGTTTGCCAGGGCGGCGATGAACTGGTCATCGGTAAGCACCAGGGTGTCTGGAGCGGTCAGGCGGTCAATATCCTGAGCCTCGCGCAGGATGAGGGTATGGTGAGAAGTAACCTCACCATAGATGGCGTTGATGTCATGGCCCAGGGAGAAGCCGATAATGATCAGAAGGAGCAGGGCGCTCAGGGTGCTCAGGAGCTGCCGGCGGCTGGCCGGGTAAGAGGCACCGGCGCAGACGATACGGGGCAGAGTAATGGTGGGCCGTTGCGCTGGTGCAAACAGGATCCCAACAAGGAGGGATGCTACCGGCACGAGGATGACGAGATGGTGGGGGAAGAGGGGTGTGAGCTTCAGGAGGTAGACGATGCTGGCTGCGTACCACGCGATGAGGGGGATTGCCTGCCATTGGCGACGGCGGAGCGCGAGGAGTGCGCTTAGGATGGCTGCGCTATCGAGCAGGTATTCTGAGGGTACGCTGCTGAAGATCTGAAGGTGGCCCGGGTAGGCGTTGGTAGCAGCCCGCAGATGGAACAAGACAACTTGATTATAGAGGGCGCGCCAGTTGCCTATAAATGGCGCAATGACCAGTGCTATTCCTAGCGCTGTGCCGGCGGCAAAGAGTGCCAGGAGGCCGGCGAGAGGCCGTGCGATATCGTTGGCGCTCGCGCTGAGCGCATGAGTGGGCCAGGCGGTTCCCCAGATCTGTCGGATCTGTGCGTTTGCCCGTTCGACGGCTGCGGCAAGGAATACCAGGACGATGGGGACGGCAATGGGCGGGGTGATGATCTTGATTGTGAGGCTGAGTCCGAAGGCGATGCCCGCTGCCAGCGCCGCTTTTCCACCAAAGCGGCGGGCGCTATAGGCTATGAGTAGCGCTAGCAGGCCGAACGCCAGTGCGGGTATTTCTGCTTCGAGCGATTGGGATTGTTGCCGGGCCAGGGGGTCCATTGCGAACAAGATAACGGCCACCAGGCCGCAGAGGCGTCCACCGATCGTCCGTCCTAGCCCATACAAGATGGCCATGATCATGACTGAGAAGATCAGCACACCCAGACGGGCTGCCCAGATCGTCTGACCAAATGCTGTGAAGAAGGGATATATCGCCAGTAAGAAGAGTGGCGGCTGCGAAGAAAAGACTTGCGTGAAGAGCGGATGTCCCTGGAGCATGGCGCGCAGCGAGCTCCAGTAAACGCCTTCATCATAGTCGTGCTGGTAGGTGGTCAGCGTTGCGGCCCGCAGAGCGATGCCTGTCGCAATAACGCTGCCGAGGACTATCCAGCCCAGGAGGCCAGGGGGGAGGCGATGGGGGCGTTGCCCGTTTCTGGGGTGATGCGCGGCTTTATTATGGTATTGCTCTGGCTGTGTGGTTGGTATGTCCATAGTGTTTGATCCTGAGCTGGTGATCATCCGTGTGTAGTATACCAGACCTGATGGTAAGGTGGGCGTCAAGCATGATAGCTTTGCTATGGCTGGTGGGCGCTTGACATGAGGAAGAGGGAATCGATAGACTAGGGAGATCCATGCGTTAAAGGGGAGCCCTGTGGATCCTGGGCGTGGGCCGGTTGAGTAGCGGGAATAGAGGAGGGCCAGCTATGGAGGGAGCGCCGCCATATATCTGGCTGAAACAAACGGTGCAATTTACTGTCGGGCAGCAGGTGCATACGATTGAGGTCGGTATCCCGGTGCGGCCTGGAGCGAGCCGTGAAGAGATCGAGCAGTTGCTGAAGGAGGCGGATGGGGGGATGGAGCAGCTTTCGGCGCATATGCAGGCGCGGGTGCAGGCTGTGCTTCGTGGTCAGGCTATGCATGTGGCAGACTCTGCACCTGGTACGATAACGCCACCGGATACGCATGCTGTGGCGGCGCTTTCTGAGGTGGCGCCGCCTGTGCCGCCATTGCGTGATCGGCAACATGCAGAAGCGCTGAGCAGCGATATTCGGGAATCGGGCGGCGCGGCAGTCGGTTCGCCAACTGCTCCTATGCCGGCTACCGCTGAGAGCGCAATGAGTCTCAAGCAATTTATAGCGGAGATTAAGATGCTGGGCATTGATTCACGCCAGGCAATGGAGCGTCTGGGGGTGCGCTCGCTCAATGGTGTGAATCTCAGCGAGGCGCTGGAGCAGTTGCGTCGGCAATTGCTGGGCGATCGTCGCAGGGGATCGGCGGTTGCTCCGGCTCATTCTGCGAGCAGCCAGCGCGATGCTGGAAGGGCTGATAGCAGTGCGGCAGCTGCAAGGCAGGGAGCAGCAGGTGATCTGGCGGCGGGCCGTCCCAGGCCAATGGAAGTGGCACCTCGTAGCCTGCGCGAATCAGCAATGCGCATGTCGCCAATGGAGAGGCTGCGCTCGTCGTCTGCTCAGGTAGCGGATGACGCTGGTCAGCGAGCTGCGGCAGCACTGGATAGTGCTGCGCAGCATCCGGGCACACGCGGGGCGTCGGCGGCAAGCGGACCTATGGGCGGGCGCTATTTCGATGAAGAAGAGCTGCCGGGTTCCCCACCGGGTGAGGCGCGTCCATTGCACTCTGTTTCAGATGAGCGGACTTCAGGGGGATCAGAGCCTGTACTGACCAGTATCGAGATTGCGCAGGCCCGAAATCAGCTTAACAGGCTGCGCGAGATTCATGGTGGTGCTGTTGCGCCCAGCGCTCGCCAGCTCCAGGCATTCGCCAATGTTGTGGTTAGCCAGCTCCAGCCAGGGCTGACCCGGTTGTTGCTTCAGAAGATCTGGCGAGTAGCGGTGCCAGAGAAGCTTACTGCGGACCAGATTCAGGCGCTTATTGATTGGGGGAAGCAGGATGACTTTGAGGAGGAAGTGCAGCGGCTGCTCGTTGTCGCGGAATCATGATGGGGCATCGTCCAGACTGTTCAGGAAAAGAGCCATGCGCGAACAGGTCTGGTGACCATGCGCAAAGCAGAGAGTGAAGTGCAGAGATGCGCGTTGTTGGTGGCGAGGCAAAAGGGCGCCGGCTAAAGTCGCCAAAAAGTGAGGGGACGCGGCCAATTGTTGCGCGGGTGAAAACGGCCCTGTTTGATATTCTTGGTACAGCAGTGACAGATGCGCGCGTGCTTGATCTGTTTGCCGGTGTCGGTGGTGTTGGCATTGAGGCGCTGAGTCGCGGCGCGCGCCATGTGACCTTTGTCGAGCTGAATTATGCGATATGGCGTGTGCTACGCGATAATTTGCAGATCACCGGCCTGGCCGATCGAGCGGAGACCGTTCGTGGGGATGCGTTTCGCTTCCTGAGCGATGCTGCGGCCCAGGGGCGCCGGTACGATATGGTGTATGTTGCGCCCCCTCAGTATCGGGGAATGGCTGTCCGCGCCCTGATGATGCTTGATATATCTCCGATAGTCGTTCCTGGTGGCCTGGTTATTGTGCAGATACATCCGCGAGAGCGTGGCGAGTTCGCTGATCTGGCATTGCGGACACTGGATCGATATGATGAGCGACGTTACGGGAGCACTGTGCTTCTGTTCTATAGGAAGAAGGCAGAATTGTGTCGTAAGCGGGATGATTCATGATAGGGAAGGGGACCAATGCCACTACAGAGCCGATTTAGCTTTGTTGATGAGAGCGAGGCGCTGCGCCTGCTCAGAATAGACCGGCCAACGTTTGAGCAGTTGCTGAAGGAGGGGCGTCTGAAGCCGGTGCGTGGAGTTGGGAAGGATGCTTTCTATCGCACGAGTGAGCTAGAGGCGTTATACAAAGAGTTGCATCCTCAGGTGGAGTCTGAAGAGGAGGAAGGGGCGGTAGCCGGGAAGAAGGTGAAGCAGCACGATCCGGCGATGCGTGTGCATCTGCGCTTGCAGGCTGATCTGAAATGGCTTGAGGTGTCAGAGGAGGATATCCGGCAGTGGTTTCAGGAGGTACGCTCGGATGCTTATCAGCGCTATCAAAACAACATCCGGCAGGTGATGGTCAGGCTGCAAATGATCCTGGATCTGATTGGTGAGGCACAGCGCAAGGAGGTGGGACAGGAAGCGTCGGCTGTTCCACCAGGGAGTTGAGCGGCGGATCCTGTGCTGATGGATGCCAGTATCATCCAGCTACTGGAGTGCTGGCAAGCAGGTCTTTGTGGATATATTAAGAGCGCCAGCATCGGGCTTTGCGGAGTTGATGCTGGCGCTCTTGCTGCGGTGTTTATGCAGTTTCAGGTTGGCGCTGGCGTGCAGGGTTCGCGCCACGTGGCGCGTAGAAATAGGCCCAGGCTGCGCCAACGGCGATGCCAAGGGCAAAGATGCCAGCGAGGCGGGTGAACTGCAGGATCGTGCGGCGCAGCGGGCTGGTGCTACTGGCGATGGCACGCTGAACGGTGTCACGGAGCTTTGTGGTGTTGCCGCGGATATTGGCACGCAGTTGTGCCAAGCCTCTCTGGATGGTGCTGCCAATCCTGGTTGTGTTGCCCAGCAGGATTCCCCAGATCGCAGTAGTGGTGCCTGTCCGTTTGGGAGGGATCTTGCTGGCGGGCCGTATGGCTATTCTGGTATATCGTGCTGTTTTACCGCTGAGCGTCGTACTCAGGCCCTTCAGCGTCGCGATCATCCGGGCATAGCTGCTTGCCAGTGAGCCCTGTAACTGGCGTTGCTGGCCACGTGTCTGGCCGGTTAGCATGCTGATGGTGGATGTTATCCGGTTGCCTCTCCCGCTGTCAGGCATGGCTCTCCTCCTTTGCTGTTGCAGATCTCCTGGCGTTCGCTTACCTTAGGCGGATCTACGTCGTGCCATAGAAACTTGCAGGAACCGTACCAGTCTGTGAGCAAGAGGTGTTTTCATGCCAGGCCATAGACCGGAATCGCGGCACCATTGATGATCTCTGCATCGTCGGAGGCCAGGAAAAGGATCACGCGGGCGATCTGCTCGGCTTTGGGCCAGCGGGTAAAGTCAGCGTGCGGCATGGCCAGGCGATTTGTCGGTGTGTCAATAATGCTTGGCAACAGCGCGTTGACGGTAATGCCGTATTCTTTCAGTTCTTCTGCCTGGGCTTCGGTGAGCGCAACTACCCCACGCTTGGCGACACCATAGGCGGCTGCCCGTCCGGCTCGTTCTGTCGCTGCCCGCGATGCGATGTTGATGATACGTCCCCATCGCTGGCGGATCATCGGCTGCGCGGCGTATTTGGAGCAGAGAAAAGTGCTGCGCAGGTTGAGCGTGATCATGTGCTCCCAGGTTGCGCTCTCGGTATCGACTACTGTTTTGCCACCGGCGTAACCGCCGGCAGAGTTAACCAGCACGTCGAGCCGCCCATACTGGTCAATCACCCGTGCCATGAGCTGGCGTACGCTCTCTTCGTCGGTGACATCCGCCGTCATGAAGGTCAGGCGATCGGCAATGTTGCGGAGATCGGGGAAGGCGTCATAGAGCGCTTCCAGGCGATTGGAGCGTCCGACGGCGATAACTTGATGGCCGGTGCGGACAAATGTTGCGGTAGTGGCGCTGCCAAGGCCACCGGCGGCGCCCGTGATTAGAACGATCCGTGAAGCAGGCATCGTGGCTCCCTCCCTTATAAGGTTTCCGGATACATGATATCATGCATTGGGAGTATCGCTCCTGTGATGACCACGGTGCACCAGGAGGTTTGCTATGGCGATTGTACAGCCACGGCCGGCGGCGGCTGTGGCACTGCTGCGTGATCGAGCTGATGGGGTGGGTTTCGAAGTTTTTATGGTGCGGCGCCATGTGCGGAGCGAGTTTGTACCCGATGTGTTTGTATTCCCTGGTGGATCGGTTGATGCTGGCGATCGGGAGGTAGAAGAGCTGGCGGGGCGCTGTATGCCAGGGGAGTTCTCTGCTGATACGGCTCTGGGCACGGGTGTGCGAGCGGCGGCTATTCGCGAGCTGTTTGAGGAGGCTGGTGTGCTGCTGGCATATCGTGCCGATGGGAGGCAGCTCAGCATGGAGGCGCTTGCTCTGCATCGTGTGAATCTCCAGCGGCGTGTAATATCGCTGGCCCGGCTTGTTGAGGCGGAGAATCTGATTCTGGCCACGGACAGGCTGACATATTTTGCGCACTGGATCACGCCGGAGCCACTGCCAAAACGTTTCGACACCTTCTTCTTTCTGGCGCATCTGCCGGGCTCTCAGCAGGCGACATATGATCAGTTGGAGACGACGGCTGGCATATGGATCACGCCGCGGCTTGCCCTGGAGCGCTATGGGCGCAACGAGTTTCCGCTGGTCTTTGCGACTATCAACCAGTTGCGTCAGTTGCAAGGGTATGGCGAGGTCTCCGTGGCCAAAGCCATGGATATTGCCCGGTGCACAGAGGTATCGACGATTATGCCGCGTATTGTGGTGCGGGGGGATGAAAGGATTATTGTGTTGCCGTGGGATGCGGACTATGTTGATCAGGGGGATGCCGGAAGATGATGGCCGAATTACCATGGGGAGTGACTCTGGTGCTGGCGCCGAATCCCTCATTGATGACCGGGCCCGGCACAAATACATTTGTCGTTGGTGCAGCACCTGAAGGTTGCGCAGTGATTGATCCCGGTCCTGACGATGTCGGGCACCTGGTGGCAGTGGCGCGAGCGGCTGGTGAACGCGGCGGGGCACGCTTTATTCTGATAACTCACGGGCATCCCGACCATGTTATGGGTGCAGCCCGGCTGCACGATCTCACGGGTGCGCCGGTTGTTGCCTGGAGTCGTGAGGGTGTCCCGATTGCGGACCGGGAGCTTACTGATGGTGAGCATCTACTGACCGGGGCGGGCACGCTGCGTGCGATATATACGCCGGGGCACCGGTTTGACCACGTCTGTTTTCTGCTGGAGGAGACCGGCACGCTCTTTGCAGGGGATCTGATGGCAGGCGAGGGCACAGTGGTCATTATGCCGCCGGAGGGAGATATGCGTGCGTATCTTGACTCACTGCGGCGGTTACGTGCGCAGCCACCGGTGCTCATTTTGCCTGCTCATGGTCCGGCGATTAGAGATCCTGCCGCCCGGCTGCAAGAGTATATCGATCATCGTCTTCTGCGCGAGCAACAGATTATAGCCTGCCTGGCCCAGGGCTCAGCGACAATCGCTGAGCTGGTTGCCGCAATCTATGTGGATGTGGATGTGCGGCTGCATCCCGTTGCTGCTGGCTCGGTGCTGGCCCATTTGCAGAAGCTTGCGAGTGAGGGGCGTGCTGTCGTCCGATCGGATGGCCGGTGGGAGCTAGCGGGCCAGCTATGAAGGATCCATTTGCGAAGAGCTACTGGCCTGCGAATTGCGGGCGGCCAGGTAGTAGAAGTCAAGAAATCGCAAACAGAATTGAGAGAAGGGCAGCATGAACGTACTGGATATCCTTGATGAGCTTGAGGCGGAGATTAAGGCCAGTCCCTATGTGCCGATATCGGATGCGCGTGCTGTGGATGTTGAAACGCTGCAACGGTTACTGAGTCAACTGCGTGATGCCAGTCGCCCTGATGCGCAGGCCGTAGAGGAGTCGGAGGAACAGATCGTTGGGCGTGCGCAGAATCTGGCGAAGTTAGAGGTAATTGCTGCTCATCGAGAGGCGGCGAGGCTCCTCAGTGGCGAGCGTATCTATGCTCTGGCACAGAGTCGGTCTGCGGAGATTATAGCGGCGAGCGAGGCCAGTGCACAGGAGCTTTTACGCGATGCCTATAGCTATGCTCAGGAGCGCTATCAGGAGGGCCACCAGCGACTTCAGCGGATATCCAGGTCTTTGCGTGACGCCTTAAAAACGGCGGCTGAGGAGTCCAGGGTGCAGAAAGGGCGGCGGGTAGCGCAGCGAGCTCCTGGCGTTGTGGGTGGCGTGAGGAAGCGTCGGCGCGTTGGTCGCATGGTTCTTGCCTTGCTTTCATTGGCTGCGCGCTTTGCAGCTCGTGAACGTTGAAGTCAAGGGCTGAGGCCCATGAGACGAGAAACCTGCCTGACCCCCGGTGTTGAAACCCTGAGGTTTGCGGCGGGTTCTCTGATGTCAGCAGCATCTTGACTCCTGCTGTCCTGTCTGCTTAGAATGCAAGTGTGATGTCCATCGGCTCCGGGAGCAGCTGTCACGGAGAGGACAGGATGCTCTCTTATGCCTGAAAGCGCATCCTCTTCCGGTTGGTTTCAAGCATTACTCTCTCTGCAGGCGAGATTCTTTTGTGGGGGTTATCATAGATGAATACTCAGCGTATTCGTTTAAGTGCGATGGAGATATTTCTTCTTGCGACTATTGCTCTTGCACTTGCTGTAAGCTTTATTCAGGCATGGCGGGCTGAACGCCACACTCAAGGCTCTTAATGGAATAGATGTTGTTGTGTCGCCGGGCGATGTAAAAGTTGTGGCAGTGACCCAGATACGCCGGGGTCATGGGGTGAGTACGGCGGTGTTTTATCTGGCGCGGGCGCTCGTTCGCCAGGGATGTCGTGTGCTGGTGGTGGACCTCTCGCTGCGGCGCTCGCCGCTAGGCATGCTGATTCGTAGCTGGCCTGCGCGCAATTTGGGGCTCTGGATGCCGCCGGCAAGCGTTCTTGGGCAATCGTTATTGTCGCTGTTTGATCGCGTGCGCCGGCAGGTGTATGGGCGTGTAGATTGTCTCCTGGTGGATATAGATGTGTCGCTGATCGAGCGGAGTGGTCTCAGCCAATCGGGCATAGACTATCTCATTATTGCGGCGGAGCCAACGGAGGAGGGGCGGAGCAGCGTAATCAAGGCGTTGAATCGTCTGGCTGATGGCACGGTGATGGAGCAGGCCAGTGTCTTGTTCACGCGGATAGATGTACAGGAGGCCCAGCAATTAGAGCCACGCCTGGAGAATGGGCTGCCGGTGCTGGGCAGTGTACCGGCGGATTATCTGCTCGCGACTCTTGCAGATTATGGAGCTCAGCCTCTAGAGCCTCACGAGGCGTATCAGGCGGCGATGAACCGTCTGGCAGCGACGCTGATTCGGCTGGTGCCACTCCAGCGCGGTGCCCGGAGGAGTGGTGCTGGTAGCTAGTGCTATTTCATGTCTGCCTGGCCTCGTGCCAGAGGGCACGCCACTCTGCTGGGGTCAGGGTAGCGAGGCGCTGGCCGCGCGTGCGGGCAAGGGCTTCCATGCGCTGGAAGCGTTGCCGGAACTTGTGGTTGGCGGCACGTAGCGCATCCTCGGGGTTGATCTGATGCCGGTGCGCCAGCCCGACCAGTGCGAAGAGCAGATCGCCCAGCTCTTCTTCTTTTCTGGCATCTGCCTGGGTAAACTCAGCGAGCTCTTCAGCGATTTTTGCGAGAATCTGAGCTTTATCGGTCCATGCGAAGCCAGCTTCCGCTGCCTGCCGTTGAAGCTCATAGGCGCAGGCCAGTGCAGGGGTATGGAGGGGGATCGGGCGCAATGCGCTCTCTGAGGCCACATCCTCGCCTCTGGCCTGCCGTTCCGTGCGCTTGATTTCCTCCCAATTGCGTATTACATGAGCGGCATCACGCACCTGGAGGTTGCCAAAGACATGGGGATGGCGGCGGATCAGTTTGCGAGCGATATGCTCAAACACATCTTCCAGGGTGAAATTGCCATCCTGGCGAGCGATCTCTGCATGGAGATAGACCTGGAGGAGCAAATCGCCAAGCTCTTCAGCTAACGCTGCGGTATCCTCATGCTCCAGGGTGTCGGCGACCTCGTATGCCTCCTCTAGCACGAAGGGTTTCAGCGATCGGTGTGTCTGCTGGCGATCCCAGGGACAACCGTCAGGGCCACGCAGGCGGGCGACGATATAGCGCAGGGTTTCGGCAGTCCGTAGGGCGGCCAGTGGCGGGAGTGGCGGCAGGTAGATCATCGCGATGTCGTCAGCAACGTCGCTGCGGTCCAGCATATGGAGGGGCAATGAGATAATCCGTATGCTGGGGTGTGCATCTGACGGCATGCTATCCGGTGGTTCATCTTGAGGCAGGGCAGGGAGGACGATCTGGATCGCCCAATCATGCGGGTAGAGGTCAGTGAGCACTGTTTTCAGGGCGCCGGCCAGGCGGTGATGGTGTATCTGGGCGATGAGGGCGGGCCGCGAGGGCTGGAGTACGCTGGCAAGCTCGCCGCGCTGTAATCCGGCCAGGTGTGCGGCGTCCAGGAGCTGAAGGCCGGTGAAAGGATCGATGCCCAGCGCAGCCAGCACTGGCTCGATGTAGGAGAGGCCGGCGACGACTCGCAGGGCAATGCCTTCCGCCTGCGCGCGTGCCTGGAGGAGCTGCACCGATTTCTCTCCTATCAGGGGATGGCCAGGTACTGCATAGACTAAAGGCTCATTACTGGTCTTTGCCAGGGTACAAAGCTTATTGGCGATGGCCGGGTAAAGTGTGTCCCAGGAATTGGCAGTATCGTACAGATGGTCGAACGAGTGGATGATCAAATGGGGATAGTGGCGCTGTATGGTCGTGACCACAGGATGTCGCAGGGTGCGGACATAGATGGTTGTTGCGGCTGCCAGGATATCCTGTGCTTCCAGAGTCAGATCTTCCCAGCGGCCCGGTCCTAATCCGAGCGCGATAATGGTTTGCATAGATGGTGAATGGTCTGCTCCCCTGTATTTTTGCTTGTATGTGCTTGATCAGCGCCAGGCGCACGTATCTGCCAGCGTGCGGTAATGTGAGGAAGCTTCTGGCGCATGCCGCAGCTTCGTTTTACCGCTGATAGCTGGTGGCCGGTGATTGCAGCTCCTGGCGAATGGCGCGTATCAGTTCTTCAATGATATCATAGCGGCCATAAGATGGCATGATATAGGCTCCCTGGATCAGCTGACGCTGTGCAGCTTCCAGAATCAGGTCGTGGGCCATTGCCAGGCCAACCTCGCTGCCGTGCTCGCCAGCCGCGCGCATACGGTCGCGCACCTGCTGAGGGATAGTGATACCCGGGACCTCATTATGCAGGTACTCGGCGTGTTTGGTGCTATACAAAGGGATGATGCCCAGGATCAGGGGAACGGGTGGCCGACCGACGTGGGCCAGGAAGCGTTCGAGGGGGGCGATATCGTAGATAGGTTGAGTCATGATGAAGTCGGCGCCTGCTTCGAGCTTGCGGTGGTAGCGAGCCAGCTCCAGATCGATTTCAGAGAGCTGGAGGCCGTCCGTGTCGATATCTATGGCATCCAGCTTGCGGCGCGACTGCTCCTGGGGCAGATCGATGGCAACCGCGTCCATGTTCAGATTGAGTGCCGCGCCGATGAAGAATGATGCTGCCCGACCGATGGAGGCGCCCGCGGCGTCATGGCCCTCATTCATCCCTTTCAGGATGCGGATCAGGCCGATGGAATCTACATCCCAGACGCCAGTTGCGCCTGGATATTCGGCGGCACGTAGGGGGTCGCCAGTGAGCGCCAGAATGTTGCGAATGCCCAGGGCATGAGCGCCTAGTAGTTCAGATTGCAAGGCCATCAGGTTGCGGTCACGCGTGGTGAAGTGGATGATGGTATCCAGGTCGAAATGATCGTGGATCAGCCGTGCCAGCGCCAGGCAGCTCATGCGGACGCGCGCCATGGGGCTATCGGCGATGTTGATGCAGTCGACTCCGGCTTGCTTGAGGCGTGCGGCGCCGTCGAGAATTTTGGTAGGGTTCAATCCTTTGGGAGGATCCAGCTCAGCGCTCAGCACGAAGTGGCCGGCCTGAAGCTTCTGCTGGAGTGGGGTGGGTGTGCCACGTGGCGGCAGAATGCGCTCTTCCTCTAGCGGCTGGCTGATCACGATGGTTGGGATGGGTGCAGGCGTTGAGGCCGTGGGAGAGGAGATGCCGGCAGGGCTGGCGGTTGTCGGTGCGCCGGTGTTACCCAGGGTTGCGGCCATGGCGGCGATATGTCGTGGGGTGGTGCCGCAGCAGCCACCGATGAGTCGCACGCCGGCGGCTGTGAAGCGTCGCGCGTACTCGGCGAAGTATTCGGGTGTGGAGACGTACAGGAAGCGATTATCTATACGCGTGGGCAGGCCGGCGTTGGGCATGGCTGACAAGAATACCTGTGGATGCTCGTGCTGGAGGGCGGTGGCCATCTCTTCGATGACCTCAAGCGTGACGGCTGGTCCGACGCTGCAATTGGCGCCAACGACATCGGCGCCGAGATCGGCAAGCGCCAGGGCAGCATGCGCGGGGGACTGGCCAGCAAGGGTATGGGCATCTTCGGCGAAGCTCATCTGGGCAACGATTGGCAGATCGGTGCGGCTACGTATGGCCAGTAGAGCCTGGCGTAGTTCAGCGAGATTGGCGAAGGTTTCGAGGATGATCAGATCAACACCACGTTCAATGAGAGCATCAGCCTGTTCGCAGAAGAGATCACGCAGTTCCGCGTCAGCATCCTCGTGTGCTGGCCCCAGGTGTAGACCGCTGGGACCGATAGCTCCAGCCACATAGACCGGCAGGCCGGATATCTCACGTGCTTCACGGGCGATATTAGCGGCGAGGTGGTTGATCTTGCGTACCTGATCGCCCAAGCCGTACTGGCTCAATTTGATGCGGTTTGCCCCGAATGAGTTTGTTTCAATGACGCGAGCGCCGGCGGCGATGTACTCGCTGTGGATGCCCTGGACCACCCTGGAATGAGTGATATTCAGCTCGTCAAAGCAGCGATGGGTCGAAAGGGTGCCAGGAACGCGGCTATAGAGCATGGTTCCCATCGCACCGTCAGCCAAAAGCGGGCCTTGTTTGAGCTGGTCGAGGAACGGGTGTTTCATGATGCCTCTCCTGGTCCATGCCCCTCATCAGGGCAGCTTCTCAGTCACCCATTATAGCATACATGTCTGTCCGGTCTCATCCATGGCAAGCTGCCTGTGGTATTTCTGGTGGCGGGCTTTGAGAAGGTCTGAGATGCCGGGCTTCTTTAGATCAGGACAGTTTGCGGGGTAGCGTTGACAGTATTGCTGCCAGATGGCTACAATCAGATAACTGTAGAGGATTGCAGGATAGGGATGAGCCACGTGCAGGTAAGATGTCCGTGCCCCCAGGATGAGCGCCGTGTGGGCTCATGAGGCTTATCTTGTGGGGCGTTATTGGATAGGGAGAGCCGTATGAATGACCTTGTTCCGGCTGGTGTTGCTGCCCTGCTGGACCTCGCCGCAGCTTTTAAGCCGGCACGTGTGTTGCTGACTGCGAATCGTGTTGGATTGCTTGCGGCGCTTGCCGACCATGCGATGAGCCTGGATGAGCTGGTGCGTGTGACGGCATGCGATCGGCGTGGAGTAGATGGGCTGCTGCGGGCGCTGATCGATCTGGGAGTGGTCAAAGAGCGTGAGCCAGGGCGCTATAGTCTTGCAGAGGCGTATGTTGTGGCGCTGCGGGCGCAGAATGGCGTGTTGGGAGTGGCTTTGCGGGCGCTCGAATATGAGTGGCGCTGCTATGGGGATCTTGATGGGGCGGTGCGCCGTGGTGGGGCGCGTGCTGAGCTGGCTGCTGGGCCATTAGTGGATTCTGAGACCAATGAAGGGGTGATTGCTGCGGCATACCTGCGCGGGCTGGGTCAGGCGGAGGCGATTGAGTGGGCTGTGCCGTTTGCCGGGGTGCGCCGCGTTCTGGATGTAGGGGTGAGCGCTGCCTGCCAGACGCTGGTGCTGGCGCATCGCTTTCCCAACATTGGGTTTACGATGCTAGATCGGTCCTTTGCGCTGCAAGAGCTGTATCATTATCTTGAGATGCATGGGCTGGCCGGTCGTGTGCACCTGCGGCCGGGGGAGTACCGTCAGCCGACCTTTTATGACTTTGGTGGCCCATATGATCTCGTGCTGCTGGCCGGCGTCATCTCTCAGGATGGTCCGGAACAGAATCTGGACCTGTTGCGCCGGCTGGTGGCGGTGATTGCGCCAGGCGGGAGTATTGTTATCAGTGATGTGATGGCCCCAGAGGCTGGTGGAGAGGGTGGAGGAGGTGTGGAGGGGCCTGTGCGTGTGCCTGGCGATGGGCACGGTGATATCCACTATGGGTTACCGGGCGTGTCGCTTCTTGCGACAACGGAGCGCGGGCGCATCTATGATGTGGCTACTGTCCGTGAATGGCTGCATCAGATTGGCTTTGGTCGTCTGGAGCAGCGGCAGGCCGGGCAGCATGTGGTAATGATAGGGCGGCGCCTGGGGGCCCTTGTCTCGCGCTAGCTATGGTCGGTCAGGTGCAGTATTGGCAGAGCTTTGTCTTGCTGAGGTGATGGGCTAGACAAGAGCATGAAGAGCTGTTATAATGTTTCTAATGTATGAGCCGTTCTGCTGAGTTTGCCGTTTTACAGGTGATCGCTATGCGTAAGAGCATAATCGCGTTGAGATCTGCCGGGCGCCAGCTGGACGGGATCATGCGATACGGCACTAGGGAATGATAACCCTAGTGCTTTTGTGTATTTATGTGCGGGAAGGGCGTGGAAACCTCATGTGTTAGAACTGCTTCGCATGACATAATGGTTGCTGGCGGTGAAGGAGATGGTCAGGGCACCTGCCAGGGTGACAGGGGACAGGTGAGAAGCCAAGCTGGATAATTGTCGGCAGTGAGCTGCCAGATCGCGGAGCGGTTAAGAATCTAAGGAGGATCTACCGTGAATTCAAGCATGATTGGGAAGATCGCAAAGGCCAAGCGTTATGCTGAGGAGCCAGGGCGTATTCAGTTCAATCGTTTCGAGGCAACTTTTCACGGTGAGAATGACACGCACACGACGTCCTTTGACATGGGCAAGTGGCATTGCACCTGCCGGTTTTTCTCTGATTGGGGTGCGTGTTCCCATACGATGGCTATTGAACGTGTGCTTGGTGTGACTATTCCCGCGATCTACCGCCAGGGCGTTCCGGTCTATGGTGATCTCGATACGCGCCCGCGATAAGTCAGGATGGATTGAGGAGATAGGACGTATTGCTGCAGACGGGAGGCAGCCAGGATGTTCTGGTTGCCTCCCGTGTTGTTTTGATTTGTGGCTTATTGGGGCAGAACGAAGTGGAGCACGATGATGATGCTAAAGAGGAAAATAGCCAGCATAGCGATAAGGCGCAGGTCATTCAGGACGTAGCGATAGTTCTCGGCGCTGATGAGGTTTGCGCGTGAGCGAGCTGGCAGGCGAGCTTCGCTTTCTGGTTTTGTCGGATTCCTGGTGGCCGGCGTTGATTGGCCAGGCGTTGCTGCTGTCTTGCCCTGCTGATCGGCTGGAGCAGGCTTTGCCGTGGGGGCCTCCGGTGATGTGAGTGTAGCGATTGCCGGCTGCTTTGTGACCTTATTGGTGCCTGTCCCGGTTGCAGCCTGGGGCTGAGCGGGCTTGCTGGTCTGGGGAGGTTCCACCAGGCTGATAGACTTCTGTCTGGCCGGTGTTTTACGTGGTGTGCCACGGCGAGCCGCAGACGGTTTCTTTGCCATGATATTTCCTTACTCCCTCATGAGCCACAGACAGTCGTGGCAATAAGTTCATATGCAGTATAACCGAAATGGGCCGCAAGCGCAAGAATTGCGAGCGGCCCGGCGACTTTTTGCTTGAAGCAAATTTGACATGAGTCCTTTTGTATGCTACCTTGTATGAGAAGGGTTTTTGGGGCTCTGTATATCCGTGCCGCACAACCGTGCTGGGACGATAGTCTGAGGCTGGCCCACGGCGGCTGGCCTTTTCTGTTGCTTGTAATACGGGGGCTTCCCTCATAAGCGTTCCTTCTACTGGACACTGGGTACGCTGGACGCGGCATGTCTTTGTGTCCGGGTTCGTCTGGGCGAACCCTGTCTCTGGCTCCCTTTCTCGCTGGGGGGAAGAGATAGAGGGAACAAGAAGCGGTGGATAGAGAAATAAACAGGAAATGATTTATGGCCAGGATTGTGGTTGCTATGAGTGGCGGTGTTGATAGCTCAGTGGCGGCGGCCCTGCTGAAGGAGCAGGGCCATGAGGTTATCGGCATGATGCTGCGCCTCTGGGCGGAGCCGGCACCGGCAAACGATGGTGATGTTGAGCAGGTGGTGCAGAACAAATGTTGCTCCCTTGAAGCAGTTTATGATGCGCGCCGTGTCAGCCAGATTCTGGATATTCCGTTTTATATTGTTAACGTAGAGCGACAGTTCCGGGACACCGTCGTTGACTATTTCTATCGTGAATACATGGCCGGGCATACCCCAAATCCATGCCTGATCTGCAACCGCCATGTGCGGTTCACGGTGTTGCTCCAGCGCGCCCTTGCGCTGGGCGCAGAGTATCTGGCGACGGGGCATTATGCGCGTGTGGATGATGATCCGCGAACTGGCCGCCGACGCCTGCGTAAGGGGGTGGATCCGGTGAAGGATCAGTCGTATGTGCTGCATGTTCTACGGCAGGAACAGCTACGCCGGGCCTGTTTCCCGCTGGGGGGCTTCACCAAGGCGGAGGTGCGGGCAATGGCGGCGGAACGTGGGCTGCCGGTAGCGACAAAGGCAGAGAGCCAGGAGATTTGCTTTGTAGCAGGCAACGATTATCGTGGGTTTGTCAATCGCTATGCGGCGCTGACGCAGCGGCCCCAGCCGCAGCCGGGGCCTATCTACGATCATACAGGCCGGCAAGTGGGCGAGCATCGTGGGCTGGCGTATTACACGGTAGGCCAGCGCAAGGGGCTTGGCATTGCCGCAGCGGAGCCGCTGCATGTACTGCGGATTGATGCGGCCAGGAATGCTTTGATCGTTGGTCCAGAACACCAGCTCTATCGTTCGGTATTTACGGTGCGCGATGTCACCTTTACGGGAGGAGAGGCGCCGCGGGAACCGTTTGACGCATGGGTACGCGTGCGTTACAAAGCTCCGGAGCGGCCAGCCTGGGTGACGCCGCTGCCCGATGGGCGTGCACGGGTGGAGCTAGCTGAGCCCCAGCGGGCGATAACCCCTGGTCAGGCGGCAGTCTTCTATGGCGGTGAGACGGGTGACGAAGTACTGGGGGGCGGCATTATTGAGGCGGGTGATTAACAGATGGATCAGGCGCATATTCGCAACTTCTGCATCATTGCCCATATTGATCATGGCAAGTCTACTCTGGCAGATCGGCTACTGGAGTTCACTGGAACTGTCCCGGAGCGGGAGATGACCGAGCAGGTGCTCGACCAGATGGAGTTGGAGCGCGAGAAGGGTATTACGATTAAGGCGCAGGCGGTGCGCATGCGCTACGTTGCCCGCGATGGCCAGGAGTATGAGCTGAATCTGATTGATACGCCAGGGCATGTTGATTTTACATATGAGGTCTCGCGGAGTCTGGCGGCGTGCGAAGGTGCCATTCTGGTCGTGGATGCCGTGCAGGGCATCGAGGCGCAGACGCTGGCAAATCTTTATCTGGCTATTGAAGCGGATCTGAACATTATACCGGTGATCAATAAGATAGATCTACCCAGCGCCGACCCTGATCGGGTTGCTCATGAGATCGAGGAGGTGATTGGCATCCCGGCAGCAGAGTGCATCCGCGCTTCGGCAAAGGAGGGCATCGGCACCGAGGAGATTCTGGAGGCCGTTGTCCATCGTATACCCGCGCCACATGGGCAGGTGCGGCGTCCGTTGCGGGCGCTGGTCTTTGACTCCAAGTATGATCCGTATAAAGGTGTGATAGCGTATATACGGGTTGTGGATGGCTCGCTCCATGCTGGAGATCGGTTGCTCATGATGGCGACGGGGAGTCAGGCTGATGTGCTGGAGCTGGGCTACTTTGGTCCGCAGCTTGTCGCAGCGGGTGAGCTTTCCACGGGTGAGGTGGGATATGTTGCGACCGGCTTTAAGAATGTTAAAGACTGTCAGGTCGGTGATACTATCACGCTTGCCAGCAACCCGGCGACTGAGGCGCTACCTGGGTATCGCCCGGCAAAGCCAATGGTTTTTGCGGGTTTCTATCCTATCAATGGTGATGAGTATCCGTTGCTGCGCGATGCGCTGGACCGCTTGAAGTTGAACGATGCTGCGCTCGTCTATGAGCCGGAGAATTCGGTGGCGCTGGGCTTTGGATTTCGCTGTGGCTTTCTGGGTCTGTTGCACATGGAGATCGTGCAGGAGCGGCTGGAGCGTGAGTATCATCTGGAGATACTGGCGACAGCACCGAGTGTGGAGTATTATGTGACGCGCCGAGATGGCACAGTTGTGGCGGTAGATAATCCAGCGGCTCTCCCTTCGCCGGCCGAGATTGAGAAGATTGAGGAACCGTGGGTAGATATCAGCGTTCTCAGCCCGGCGCGCTATATCGGGACGATCATGGATCTGGTGACGGCTCGTCGCGGGGTCTTCAAGGAGATGAAGTATATTGAGGCTGACCGTGTGTTGCTTGCGTATAGCATGCCGCTGGCGGAGCTGATAGTAGATTTTTATGATCAGCTTAAGTCACGCACGCAGGGCTATGCCTCGCTGGATTATACCTTTTCTGGCTATCGCGAGGCTGATCTGGTGAAGCTGGATATTCTGGTCAATGGTGTCCCTGTCGATGCGCTTTCGCTGATCACTCATCGTGCCAAGGCATATCAGCAAGGCAGGCAACTGGTTGAAAAGCTGCGTGAGTTGATCCCGCGCCAGTTGTTTGAGGTGCCTATCCAGGCGGCAATAGGCAGTCGTGTTATTGCGCGTGAGACGGTGCGTGCGCTGCGTAAGAATGTGCTGGCCAAGTGTTATGGTGGTGATGTGACGCGGAAGCGGAAGCTGCTGGAGAAGCAGAAGGAGGGGAAAAAGCGGCTAAAGCGTGTTGGTTCGGTGGAGATTCCGCAGGAAGCATTTATGGCGGTGCTGAGCCTGGAGGAGTAAAGAAAGGCCTCAGTCCACTGGACTGAGGCCTGAATCTTCTGCTCAACCTATCTTCCTGGGTGAACTTGTTACATTCGCCCCTGGAAGACCGGTAGGGACGCTTCCTGTTGACGCCGGGTCAACCCACGAGCTGTTTTCGTCATGCCGCGCAACAATATAGGGCAGCGCGGACGAAGGGTTTTGTCGTGACGCTCAGGAAGCATCAGGTAGCCCGCCCCAGCGGGCATGCCTAGTCAATCTGGAACACCATCCCGAGGACACGAATTGGCTTTTTCATTGGGTACATAGGTACGGTTCCTCCTTTCCTAAGTACCAATGCAAGGCTATCGGCCTTGAGCGTGTTCCTCGCTGGAACTAATTTGAGTATAGCATCTTATGGGGAAAAAGTCAAGGCCAGCCGCTGAAGAACTTGGAAAGCTGTCATGAGTATGCTAGACTTTATACCGATACGGCGTGAGAGTAGCAGGCCAATGGGAGGCTAGAGGGTAACGAGGACCGGTGCATGCATTGCTCGCAGTTGGTGCATTATTGCAAGGGCGGTATCAGGTAGTGGATTGGATCGGGGGGGGAGGGTTTGCGAACGTTTATCGTGTGTTTGACCTGCGCCTGGGGCATGTGCGTGCTCTGAAGGAGGCATATGCCAGCGATAAGGAGGCACATGAGCGTTTTGGGCTGGAAGCGGATCTCCTGATCAACTCGCGCCACCCCAATATTCCACGTGGCTACAATTACTTTGAAGAGGCCGGACGTTTATATCTGGTTATGGATTATGTGGAGGGCCAGGATTTGCAGTGGATCCTGGCTCACTATGTACGCTCGACGGGGGCACCGGCCCATGAGAGTCAGATCATTTCCTGGCTGCTGCCCATCTGTGATGCGGTGGAGTACATGCATCAGCAGCGGGTGCCTATTATCCATCGTGACATCAAGCCTTCGAATATCAAGCTGACCCCTCATGGTATCCCCATGCTCATTGATTTTGGTCTGGCGAAGCTCGCGGGCCGGAGCTATCCGGCGCGCACGGCTGAAGGGGGCTTTACGCCGGGCTATGCGCCGCCAGAGCAGGCTATGCCCAACGGCTGGACCGATGCCCGCTCAGACATTTATGCATTAGGCGCGACGCTCTATCATCTGAGCACAGGCCAGGTGCCGACCGATGCTCTGACGCGGGCACGTGGTCTGCGCGAGGGGCGAGCGCTGCTGCCTCCGAGCGCTATGAATGCGCGAGTGAGCCCACAGTTTGAGACGGTGATCTTGCGGGCTATGGAGCTTGATCCCGGTCAGCGCTATCAATCTGTGGGTGAGCTGCGTGCCGCGCTGTTGCATGTGCTGACAGTGAGTCCGGCTCCAGAGCTGGAGCCGCCACGTGCAACAACGAAGCTACCAACGATACATTTGAGCGATCAATCAACACAGCCCTTTGCTAATGGGCTGGCTCCCCATAGTAGCCGTGATGTGCCAACGCAGCCACAAGCTCGTGCCATTATGGATCAGCATACGCAGCCATTGCCACCGGCGGAGGCAGGACCAGGCGGCGTGGCTGATCGTCCCGCTGCAGTGGAGCGAGCGGATTCTCCGATGGATCTGGCTGTCCAGAGTGATATCTCCACGAAAAGGACAGTGATTCTGGATCGGCAAGGCTGGGCCAGTTCTGAGTAGGAGCAGGTTCCACAGCTATGCCGTGCCTGAGGGCTTAACTTGCGTTGGTGGTGGGAGCGCTGGACGGATGAGTTGTTCGTAGAGCTGGTGCTGGCGCGCCATGGCGGCACGGTAAATCTGGTGGCGCTCGGGATCGGGTGGGTATGTTGCGGAGGTACCGGCGGGCGCGTCGGCAAGGTTGGGTAGAGCGCCGCACGCCTGGAGTGCGAGCAGGGCAGCGCCACGGCTGGATGCTTCCAGTTCGGTTGAGGCAGTGAGGGGGGTGTTGAGGACGTCGGCAATGATCTGCATCCAGGATGGTGAGTGGAGGAGGCTGCCGCCACTAGCGATCATTTCCGTTGCATGGGGAACTGCTGTGATGAGGATCTCGTGAATCAGGCCGAAGCGGTAGGCGATCGCCTCCAGGCTGGCGCGGAGGAGATCAAGCGGTCCGGTGCTGAGTGTCAGGCCGACGATAGCGCCACGGGCATGTGCGGCCCAGCCAGGGCTACGCTCACCGGCCAGGAAGGGGAGAATGGTCAGGCCGTGTCCATCTGGCGGGGTTTGCTGGAGATGGGTTTCTGCAGCAGCCAGATCGGTGATGTTGAGCGCCTGTCTGAGCCAGGCGATGACGTTGCCACCTTCGCTGAGGGCGCCGCCCAGCAGGAAGCGTTCTTTATCCACCCGGTAGCTCCACAGGCCCCAGGGAATGTCGATATGGTCGGCAGGAATAACGACGCGCATGGCGCCTGAGGTGCCGACCATGATGGCCAGCCGCTCAGGGGTGAGACAGCCGCTGCCGATATTGCTGCAGGCGCCATCGCCAAGGGCGGGATACCAGGGGATACGTCGGAGGGCCGGCCAGCGCTGCGCATATTCGTCGCGCAAGCCGGTAAAGCTGGCATTGCGGTCACGCAGAGGTGAGAGACGGCGGGGGTCCAGATTGAGCGTGTTGAGTAGTTGGGGGTCCCAGGTCAATGTCTGCTGATCCAGCAGACCGGTGCCGGAAGCCATGGAGAAGCTACAGACAGTGTCGCCAAAAAGGTGCAGGAAGAGGTATTCGCCAAATGATAACAATCGTGCTGCTTTTTTCCAGATAGCTGGTTGTGTCCGGGTCAGCCAGCGCAGTTTAGCGGGCCAGTAGCTGGAATGGAAGACACAGCCGGTGCGTGCATGAATGGCGCGCTCATCGAGCAGGTTGCGCAGTTCGATAGCTTGCTGGCTGCTACGCGTATCGGCCCAGGTGTAAAGGGGGGTGAGAGGTGCATTGTGCGCATCAAGTGCCAGCAGGCTGTGCCAGAAGGTGGAGATGCCGACGGCGGCGATCGCGGTTGCAAGTGGGCCGGTTAGCTGGAGGATGTGGTCAATGGCGGTGATGGTTGTCTGCAACAGGTCCTGAGCGGCGATTTCTGCGCCGCCATCGGGTGTTGTGCGCAGCGAATAGATCTGCTGGACGCCAAGGCCATGGACGGTATGGCCTTGGCGGTCGAAAACTATGGCTCGTACTGAGGATGTACCGATATCCAGTGCCAACACGAGCGGTGTCTGAAAATCTTTAGCGGCTTCCTGGGGCATGGCTCGTTCCTTCTCTTTTATTATGTTCTGCATTTCCTTTTAGACATCTTATACATCTATTATGCATCCTTCCATGCGGGATATTACGCGAGCCTGGTGGCCGGTGTTTGCTGCACATCTGGTGTGCTGGTGAAGCGTGTCGGGTTGGTGGTAGAGCGCGATCAGTCTGTTCAGTTCTTGTGTTGCTACTGGCCGGATAGTTGTGTCTGGCGTTGTTCGTTTCTTCTTGTAGCTGTGTACTTTGGAAAGATAAAGAGAGAGAATGTCAGGAATTACCAGGATCAGGCGCGTAGTGTGGCTATCAGGCGTGCCGGGTAGCGGAGCAGGTCCAGGGCGTCGCGCGGGTCGGTGCAGAGGATGTCGGCGACCTGGAGGATGGCTGTGGACATGCCTTCGCTCCCACAAACAGCGATGCTGAGCGCAGCACTGCTGAGCATCGGTACGTCATTGACGCCGTTGCCAATGGCGACCACTTCTTCAGGGCCGAGGGCGTTGACGATGGCGCGTTTGTCTGCACCGGTGGCAATGATATGGACGAGATCCTCAGAGGGGGCGGTAGCATTGCTGGCATGCAGTGCTTCGCGCAGCGTGGTGCGGACCACGTCCAGATGGCCATGTGTACCGGCAGTAAGCACGTGGAGCTGGAGCGTTCTGGTGAGCTCGCGCAGGCGCTCGACAACGCCATCGATAAGGATGCCGTCACGTGCGAGGGTGCCATTCAGATCGCATACGAGGTGAGCCAGCTGCAGGGTCTGGCGACCGGGAATGGTGATCTCTAACATTTCTCTTCCTCCTCTAGGGCTGGATGGTGGGGTGTTTATGGGCGGCACTTGTATTGCCGGGTACGCCTTTTGTAGCCTGGCCAGGGATGACGACTTCAAGGGCGATGAGGCCAGGGATGGCGCGCAATTGCTCGGTGAGCCGGTCAATGGATGCCAGGCCGCTGGGGTAGAATTCAAGCCGAATGGTCTCTTCGCTCTGGTCTGTTTTTGCTTCTTCGCTTTCGCCTATCTGGAGTGTGAGGGTACGCAGGCGGACGCCGCTATGCTGGCAGGCATCGTGAATGGCGGTAAGCTGGCCCGGCTGGGGGTAAACACGCAGGATCAGGCGTTGAGCACGGCGTGGGCCGAAGAGCCAGTCCTCGATTGGTTTGAGCGCTGCCAGGATCAGGAGGGTCCCGGCTGTGCCGATGACGGCGGTGAGATAGAGGCCGGCGCCGGTGGCAAGACCGATGCCGGCGACGACCCAGATGCCAGCGGCTGTGGTCAGTCCTTTGACGATCTCGCGGCGCAGCAAGATCATGCCGGCGCCCAGGAAGCCGATGCCGCTCACCACCTGGGCGGCGATGCGCGAGGGGTCCACGATGATGGTGGTGCCATTGGCGACGGCGTTCAGACCATAGGAGGAGACGAGCATGATGAGTGCGGCGCCCAGGCAAACGAGCGCGTGGGTGCGCAGGCCAGCGGCTCGTTCGCCGCGCTCGCGTTCCAGACCGACCAGCGATCCGAGCAGGAGGGCGAGCGCCAGCCGGGCCAGGATTTCCAGCGGGCTCAGTGTTGCAGGATGCATGTGGCAATCCCCCATAGTGGCTATTCGCTATCAGCAGCCTGCCCAGCACTCTCTAGCAGGAGGCTATGCTCAATATAATACATCGAGAGCGTCATGGGGGTGCCGGCTGATCTGATTTCGCTGTTGCACGAAACTTGCGCTCAGGGCAATGTCCTGCGGCTTATCTCTCTGGGGGTATTTCCGGAGATAAGCTCTGACAGGGCCTTGTCTACTTGAGCCGTGAAGCTTGACAAAAGGTTGCAGACCCAGTATACTCGCTTTTGTAGGCGAAAGAAAGGAGGATGGGCGGTGATGACGAAGCGCTTTATGTTGCTTTGCGTGGGGATTACTGTGCCCTTTGCAGGTGATCTGCGCTTTGTGGACGCCAGGGTTCCCAGCGTTCTTCGTGTGCCCATGTCTCCTGGAAGAAGAAGGGTGAAGTTATGCGCTTCGTAAGAAGCAAGAGGATCAAACCGTGGGCGCGCGAATGAAAAATTCCGCCCACGGTTTTTTTATGGTTATCACCTGCACGAATGGGTAGCAAGGAACTCTGTCCGATCGTAAGGTGCCGGTCTGGACTGACGCTGCGAGAATACGTCTTTGTCGGGGCAGGTTAGACTGGCCATGGTATGGAGGGAAGAAGAGATGCCTGCGGGCTATGGTATCGAGACAGTGGAAGTCACGCGAATTTATCACACGCGCAGCGCTGCGCGTGAGGAGGGGCATGGCGGCATCGGGAGCTGGTGGCGCCGAGGCCACGTGCGGCGCGAGATCATGGCGCTCGATCGGGTCAGCTTGCGTGTGGAACGAGGGGAGCTCTTTGGACTGCTGGGGCATAATGGTGCCGGGAAGACGACGCTGATTAAGATCTTGACGACGCTCTTGCTGCCCACCAGCGGGCGGGCATATGTTTGTGGGCTGGATGTCACACGCGATGTGCTGGCTGTGCGGCGGCGGATCAGTATGGTTAGCGGCGGTGAGCAATCCGGCTATGGCATTCTGACGGTGCGTGAGCAGCTCTGGCTCTTCGCGCAGATCTATGGGATACCCTCGCGCATAAGCAGGCGTCGGATAGATGAGCTTCTGGAAGCTATGAATCTGGCAGATCAGGCGGATCAGAAGATCTATAGTCTCTCAACGGGCATGCGGCAAAAGCTCAACATTTGCCGTGGATTGATTACGGATCCGGAGGTGCTGTTTCTGGATGAGCCGACGGTGGGGCTAGATGTGGACGCTGCGCGGGCTGTGCGGGCCTATGTGCGCCGGTGGATACGTGAGAAGGAGGGGCGCACGGTGCTGCTGACGACGCATTATATGCAGGAGGCAGATGAGCTGAGCGACCGGGTGGCGATCATCAATCAGGGGCGGATCGTTGCCGAGGGGACACCGGGGGCGCTCAAGCGCCATGTGCAGGAGTATGCGCGCTTTGCCGTTGAGGTGGCAGATACGATGCAGGACGCTCAGTATCTGGAGGAGGTGCCTGGTGTTGTGAAGGTGCATAGTGAGGTTTTTGCGGGAAAACTGCTTTTGCGGCTGGCGCTGCGTAGCGAGGAGGTTATTGCGCCGGTGATCGCGGCAATCAGCGCGCACGGCGGACGAATTCTGGCGCTGCGGAAGCTGGAGCCAACGCTGGAAGAGGTCTTTATCCAGCTTGTGGGGCGGCGTTATGGGCCAGGCGATGCGGAGGTGGAGGGAGCGAAGTGTGAGCCGGTTGGCGAGGGAGCATAGCGATATGGTGAAGGGGTTGGTAGCTGGATGGCGCGCGGTTATTGGACGGGCTTATCCACGGGTGGTGGCAAGTAACCGTGAGCCCGACTGGCTGATTTATGAGGTGGGGTTGCCGCTGCTGCGGGTGATGGCTTTTGTATTTGTGTACCGGGCGTTGAAGGCACCGCCGCAGTACACAGGCTATGTGATTCTGGGTGGTGCTATGACGGCGTTCTGGCTGAATGTGCTCTGGTCTATGGCCAGCCAGCTCTACTGGGAGCGGCAGAGTGGCAATCTGGAGCTGTATCTTATGGCGCCGGTGAGCCTGATGTATATCTTGCTGGGCATGGCGCTGGGCGGTATCTTTGCCACGACTATTCGTGCGGTGGCCATTGTCGTGCTGGGGTCACTGCTCTTTGGTGTGGTTTATCAGCTGAGCCAGTGGCCACTGCTCTTGCTCATTTTTGTGCTGACGCTGATAGCACTGTACGGACTGGGGACGCTGCTGGCAAGCCTGTATCTGTTCTACAGCCGGGAAGTGTGGAATCTGGCGCAGTTGATGGAGGATCCGATCTATTTGCTGACGGGGTTCTATTTTCCGGTTAAGGCGCTTGGTGGGGTAGTTGGCGCGATAGCGTCGATCATTCCGCTGACGCTGGGGCTGGATGCGATGCGGCAGATACTCTTCCCCGGCGGGTCGCCGGTGCTGCTGGGGGCTGGCACCGAGGCGGCGCTGCTGGGGGTTCTGGTGGTGGTCTGCGCTGTTGCGGCCTACTGGTCGCTGCACATCATTGAGTATCTGGCACGGCGCGATGGCAAGCTGACGATTAAGTGGCAATAGTGATGGTGGCGTATTCTCTGGCCCTATCCGGGCAGAGCTGACCTCACCCCCTGCCCCCTCTCCAGCTCTGCTGGAGAGGGGGAGCTACCCCTGCGGCACCCTATCTGGGAAGAGGTGCGTTGACTTGATAGACAGAGGAGGGAAGGAATGCTGGATGTGGTTGTGCGGCGGTGTGGCTTGATCGGCTTTGTGGCATATCTCTGGCGGTCGTTTGTAATGGCGACGTGGCTCGAGTGGCAGACGGAGGGGAACTGGACCAGCCCATTCGTTTTCGTTGTCTACTCGATAGCGCGACCACTGGCGGCAGCGCTGACGCTGGTTTTGATGTACCGTGTCATTAGCGGGCCGCAGACGCATAATGGCTTTCTGGGCTATCTGATTGTAGGCAGCGCCTGCTGGGCTTTTGTCCAGAACGGCATAGCCGGGCTGCCCATTGCTGTGCTGGATGATCGTGAGCGCTACGCGATGTTCAAATATTTATACATTGCTCCACTCTCGCTCTATGCGTTCCTGGTTGGACGGACCGTGCCGCGTGCAGCAGCGGCCATGCTGACGGCGCTGCTGACGCTGGTGGTGGGTGTGACGATACTGGGTGTGCCTATTCGGCCCGGGGTCGTGAACTATCCGCTGCTCGCCCTGGCACTGGTGCTGGGCTGGGTTGGGATCGTGGCGCTGGGTATTGCGGTGACTGGCCTTACGTTGATGTTCACGCGCAACTCGTGGAATATGAGCGAGGCAGCGGCAGGTGCGCTGTATCTGCTGACCGGGGCGGTCTTTCCGCTGGCAGTGCTGCCGGGCTGGCTCCAGTGGCCGGCGCTGGGGCTGCCGCTTACTTCATGGCTGGAGCTGATGCGGCGCGCGTTGCTGGGGGCCAGTGTCCACACACTGTTTCCGCTGTCATCGCCGGGTCAGGTGCTGCTGCTCAATGTGGGGACAACTGGGGCGTTTGTGGTGCTCTGCCATCTAGTCTTCAAGTGGTCAGAGGGAATGGCACGCAACCGTGGCCTGCTGGACCGCACGACTGGCTATTAGCCGTGCGACGTGCCACCGGGGTGGAGAAGAGATGAGGATGACTGTGGGCGGAGCGAGCACGGTCCCCCTGTCTGAGAGATGATGGAGCGGTATGTGGAGGATCTCATGCATGGAGAAGAGACGGCGCCGGATAGGAAGCTGGCGCCGCTATGGCGCAATCGTGACTATATGGTGCTCTGGAGCGGGCAGACGATCTCGTCGCTTGGCTCGCAGGTATCGCAGCTCGCCTTTCCACTGCTGATTCTGGCGCTGACGCATGCACCGGCGGTGGCGGGTTTTGCCGGCGCGCTCAACGCGCTGCCGTATCTCATTTTCAGTCTGCCAGTTGGGGCGTTAATCGATCGGTGGGATCGTAAGCGTGTAATGATCCTCTGCGATGCAGGGCGGGCGCTTAACTCGGCCAGCATTCCGACAGCGCTGGCTATTGGGCACCTGACTGTGGCCCAGCTCTATATCAACACGTTGGTTGAGGGCTCGCTCTTTGTGTTTTTCAATATTGCCGAGGTAGCCTGCCTGCCGCGCGTTGTGACACGCGAGCAGTTACCTGCGGCTACTGCACAGAATATGGCAACGGATGGTATCACCTCGCTGCTTGGTCCATCGCTTGGCGGCGTGCTGTACAGCCTGGCACGAACTTTTCCTTTTCTGGCTGATGCCATTTCGTACGCGGTCTCGGTGTGTTCGCTTGCGGTGATCCGGGTGACGTTTCAGGAGGAGCGGACAGCTGCGCGGCGGAAGCTGTATGTTGAGATTCTCGAGGGGCTGGTGTGGCTCTGGCGGCAGCCACTCATCCGCTATATGGCGTTTCTCACCGGCGGCCTCAACTTTGCGGGCGCTGGCACCGGGCTGATCTTGATCGTTTTAGCGCAGCACCAGCACGCGTCGCCGACGTTCATAGGCGCGATGTTTGCTATCGGGGGTATAGGCGGCATTGCTGGTTCCCTGGTGGGGCCATCAGTGCAAAGGCGTTTGAGCTTTGGCGGGATCATCGTCAGTCTGTGCTGGCTCAATGTGCTGCTCTGGCCGTTCTATATCATTGCACCAAACCCATTCATCTTAGGGGCTATATCGGCCGGGCTTTTTCTTATCGGTCCTATCTACAACGTGGTGCAGTTCAGCTACCGGCTGGCATTGATTCCTGATGTTTTGCAGGGCCGGGTGAACAGTGTTTTCCGTTTGCTTGCTTTTGGTTTCCAACCATTGGGGATGGCGCTGACGGGGGTGCTTCTCCAGCGCTTTGGTACGACGGTGACGATACTGGTCTTTGCGGTCTGCCTGGTGATACTGGCGGTGGTGACGACGCTCAATGGGCATGTGCGCCATGCGCGTCCGCTGAGTGCGGTGCAGGCAGCATGAGGAAAGGGATCGGCCGTAGATTATTGCTGCACTGAGGACTGTGGTATTGATGTGGGAAGCGCATCCGGAAGCCGGCGTACAAGCTTTGAATTCCGTTGCAGGACGGTGAGCAATGCGAGGGTGACCAGCGCGGCTGTCGCGGCTGGTGTGGCGATGGCGCGTAGCAGCCGCCGCCGGATCATCTTCTGGAAGGCGTTTGTATCATTTAAGTGGGGGAAGGGTTTGTCTGTGGGCACGGCAACGCCCAGGAATTTGCACAGGGGCTCCCAGCCCGCTGCGACATCATAGACTAGCAAGCGCTCATTGGGGACATGTTTTCTGACTTCTGCGATATGGCGTTTGAAGACAGTGATGGCATGCTGCTTATTTTCGAAGTTGCCGTTGAATGTGCCCTGCCAAACAATTGCATTGATCATCCTGATAGTGTGCGGGAGTTTGGGGGCGATAATGCTGAGGAAGGGAAATATTGTCCGGGCAATTGGTGAGGCTGAGCTTTGCTTCCGTACGCGGTAGATAGTGTTTCTGGTGCTCTCGTACCATTGATCAGGGTCACGGACGGTGAGGATGATTCTGGCATCGGGGTAAACGTGCATGAGCTGCTCGTAGAAGGCACATGTGGGCCAGTCTACCGCGGCCTGATAGCCGGCGAAGAGCTTGCGCCAGTCGATGGGGTCGCCGCGGGCGGCGGCCTCCCATAATTTGAGGTGGTGGGGTTTGTCAAACACTTCTGTCATGTGGTAGCAGGGGCCGAATCCCAGCTCTTCCAGAGCAACCTTCAGAGATAAGGTGCCCGTCCGTCCAAAGCCAGCGCCGATCACCCGCATGATGGTCCTGCCTTATGAAGATAACGGTTCCTTCCTTGTTTCCAAGTGTATATCTCTTGATCGCATCTGTCAATGCAGGCGAGCTTTGGGCCTGGGGTTTTTCCTGCGGCCAGCGCCTTGCTACACTTTCTTTTTCGGATCCTTTCTGCTACACTTAACCTGCGTGGCTCTGTTGCAAAGAGGCGTGGGAGATGGAGGCTGCAAGCGGCAGATGCCGGTGATGTGCCGGTTCTCGCTGTTCGTAGAGAGACGCACACTCCACTGAAATACGGAATATTTGCCAACAAAGGAGCTGGTATGAAGATTTGTGTCTGTGTGAAGCAAGTTCCAGATCCGAATACCGTGGTGAGCCGGCTGGACCCCACTACCAAGCGGCTTGTACGTGCGGGGGTGAATCTTGTGCTGGATCCGGGCGATGAAGGCGCTATTGAGGCAGCGCTGCTTTTGCAGGAGAAGCATGGCGGTGAGGTCGTTGCTGTGAGCATGGGGTTGCCGTCGGCACAGGATGCCCTGCGACGGGCGCTGGCAATGGGCTGTGATCGTGCAATCCTGGTGACGGATCCGGCGCTGGCCGGTTCGGATGCGCTGGGCACTGTCAAGGCGCTGGCCGCGGCGATTCGCCGCGAGTCGCCTGATCTGGTGATCTGTGGTCAGGAGAGCACGGATGGTTATACCGGCATGGTGCCCGGCGGCATTGCACAGGCGCTGGGCATGCCACAATTTACCTTTGCCCGTGAAATTGCCATTGAGGGGACAACGATCAGCATTCACCGTGTCACGCCGACCGGTTATCATGTGGTACGAGGGACATTGCCCGGCGTTGTGACGGTGGCCAGCGGCGCATATACGCCGCGTTATCCGTCGATGAAGGGGATCATGGCGTCCAAGCGCAAGCCGATGGTGACACTGGGCATTGCTGACCTGGGGCTCCAGGCAGAGGCGGTCGGTGAGGCGGGCGCACAGGAGAAGGTTGTGTCTATTGGTGCCGTAGAGGCGCGCGCGGCCGGTCGTATCATCAAAGATGATGGCAATGCGGCAGTGGTTATTGCCGATTTCCTGGAGCAGCACAGGCTGCTCTAGTGATGGAGGAGATGATCATGGCGGAAACGACCATATGGGTTTGGGTGCAGCTTGACCGGCAAGAGCCGCTGCGGGCATCGCTGGAGGTGCTCAGCAAGGCGGCGCAACTGGGCCGAGCAGAAGCCGTTGTGTTCGGTCAGGGGGCCAGAGCAGCCGCAGCGGGCCTGGGTATGTATGGCGCATCTAAAGTTTATGTTCATGACGACGCGGTTTATGATGACTATCTTGCGATGCCGGCGGCTGAGACGCTTGCTCGTCTTGTAGAGGAGTATCACCCAGATTATCTGCTTTTTGCGACAACGTATGAGAGCCGCGATATTGTCGCACGGCTGAGCGTGCGGCTCGATCGGAGCGTGCTCACCGATGCGACGGACATTGCGATCGTCGATGGGCAGCCGCAGGTGATGGTGCCATGGGGGGGAGAGACGGTTGTTACCGGCACGCTTACCAGCAGTCCGCGGATAGTAATGGTGCGTGCCAAATCGTTTGCTCTGACCACTTATGAGGGGATTGCGCCGGAGGTTGAGGAGCTGTCGTGGACGGTAGATGATTCGCTGCGGCGGGCGCAGGTCGTTGAGCGAGTGGAGCAGCCCAGTGCAGGTCCATCGCTTGAGGATGCGTCCATCATCGTCAGCGGCGGTCGTGGTCTTGGTAAGCCGGAAAACTTTGCGATCATTGAGGAGCTGGCTGAGGTACTGGGTGGTGCCGTTGGCGCGACGCGTGCGGTGGTAGATGCGGGCTGGAAGCCATATAGCTATCAGATCGGGCAGACGGGTAAGACGGTTAAACCGACGCTCTATATTGCATGCGGGATCAGTGGGGCGATCCAGCATCTGGCAGGGATGAAAGGGTCAAAATATATTGTGGCGATCAACCGGGATGAGCATGCGCCTATTTTTGCCCTGGCGGATCTGGGAGTGGTGGGCGATGCGCTGACCATTGTGCCCCAACTGACGCAGGAGGTACGGCGTCGCAAAGGGCAGTAGAGCGATATTCATCTGCTTTGCTTGCTACTATTTAAGGAGATTAACTGGGGGCACAGACATCTGTGCCCCCAGGATGTATTATGGGATATTATCGCATGAGGTGTTCTTCGATCAGGCGCCGCACGATGGCGGAGCGATCGACACGCGTGCTGCCCTCACGATAGAGGCGCAGCCGCTCTTGCTCCAATGCCAGGAGATGGTCGCGTGTGAGATAGAGAGTCACCTTTTCGAGGGTCGCAGCCGTTTTGCGTCTGTCTGGCCGTAGGGAGCTGCTGGCCGGCGGTTGTTCGACGGGGATATGGCCGGTCAGCCGGTCCAGCACATCGCTCCCGTACACATCCTGTCCGCTTAAGCTAATGCGTCTACCTGGCATGGCTTATCTCCTTTGCTGCTGCACGATGGGTGTTAATTTGCAAGATTTCTCTGGCAACGGCGCGATAGGCATGAGCCGTCTCTGAGTCAGGGGCATATTGCAAGATGCTTATACCTGCTGCTGGAGCCTCACGCAACAGGGTGTCGCGGCGGATAACAGCTTTAAAGACGGGTATCTTGCCGGCGAAGGTTTGCCGTGTGAGTTCGGTCACTTCACGGCTATGGCGTGTACGGGCATCGGCCATGGTGAGGAGGATGCCCAGGATGTGCAGGCGGGGGTTGAGCTTGCGTTGTACTCGCTCGATCGTGCGGAGCAGCAGTCGCAGTCCTTTCATAGCCAGGAAGTCGGCCTGGAGCGGTACTAATACGCCATCGGAGGCGGCGAGGGCATTGATGGCCAGCAGCCCCAGGGAGGGCAGGCAATCGATGAGGATGTCATCGTACTCGGTGATGACCGGCTGGAGTGCTTCAGCGAGGATACGTTCGCGCGACATTGCGTTGACGAGGTCCAGTTCGGCGGCAGATAGCTCAATGTTGGCTGGGAGCAGGTGAAGGCAGCCGGTGCTGCGGATGCCGTCGAGCACGCGAATGCCGGCGTCCAGTTCGTCCAGGGTGAGGGGTGCGGCGTCGGTATCCTGCATGACCCGGCGCATATAGGTGTGGATGGTCAGCTCCAGGTCGTCGGGATTGATGCCGCAGGCGGTGGTAAGGGAACCTTGCGGGTCGAGGTCAATCATCAGCACTCTGCGGCCTATTTCGGTTAGCGCAGCACCGATGGCGAAAGTTGAGGTGGTCTTACCAACGCCACCTTTCTGGTTGAGCAGGGTGATAATCATCTGGTTATCTCTCCAAAAAGAAAGTGCCCCGGGCTTGACCAGTCCCGGGAGGTACTGGCTGGCAACGCGCTGGAATCCCAGGCGAATATCTAAGCGATAGCATACCACATAAAACGGTATTACGGTATTGCGGTAATACCGTAATACCGTAATACGGTAATGTTTGTGGTGCCGGTGAGTACCCTCCCATAAAGAAGAGGGTATAAGATAGAATATTGAGGAGCACCGGTGTTGCTGAAAAGATACGCTTTTGACGAAGAAACTGGCTCTACCTCCAGCATGTTTGGCACTTTACCGGGGGAGAGGAAAGATGAGGATTTATAACACGTTAACTGGCACGGTTGAAGAGGTGAGGCCACTGCAACCGGGGGTTATTCGTATGTATAGCTGCGGGCCCACAGTGTACCGCTTTATCCATATTGGGAACCTGCGCACGTTTACGATGGCCGATTGGCTCCGTCGTATTTTTGAATATCGGGGGCTGCGGGTCATCCATGTGAAAAATATTACTGATGTTGGGCATATGCGTCAGGAGCGGCTCGATCAGGGTGAGGATAAGCTGCTGGCGCAGGCGCGGAAGGAGGGGAAGAGTGCTGCGTGGATTGCCGAGTTCTATACGCGAGCCTTTATGGAAGATGAGCGTAAGCTGAACATTTTGCCAGCGCATTATTTTCCGCGCGCCACGCAACATATTCCGGAGATGATCGAGATTGTGCGTGGGCTGCTGGCGAAGGGGCTGGCATACGAGGTGGGGGGCAACGTTTTCTTTGATGTGACGCGCTTTCCTGGTTATGGCAAGCTCTCCGGAAACAGATTAGAGCAGCTCGTTGAGGGTATCAGTGATGTTGCTGGGGCGGGGAAGCGCCATCCGGCAGATTTTCCGCTGTGGAAAGTAGCGGAGCCGGGGCGAGAGATGGCGTGGGATAGCCCGTGGGGATATGGCTTTCCCGGCTGGCACATTGAGTGTAGCGCGATGTCTATGAAGTATCTTGGCCCGCACTTCGATATCCACACCGGTGGTGTTGACAATATTTTTCCGCATCACGAGGATGAGATTGCCCAGAGTGAGGGCTACACCGGTGGGCCATTTGTGAATTACTGGGTCCATGCCCAGCATTTGCTGGCCGATGGTCTGAAGATGGCCAAGTCTACCGGGAACGCTTACACGCTGGCGGATATCGAAGCGCGCGGTTTTGAGCCGCTGGCATTGCGCTATTTCTATACGACTGCCCGTTATCGCAGCCGCATCAATTTCACTTTCACCGCGCTGGAGGCGGCACAGACAGCGCTCAACCGCTTACGTGCTATCGCGGCAGGCCTGGCAGCGGCAGCGGATGTGGACCATCTGCCACCGGTGGAAGCCGATCCGGGTGCGGTTAGTTGGCGCGAGCGCTTCCTTGCCAGGGTTGAGGATGATCTGGGTATTCCTCAGGCGATGGCGGTGCTCTGGGAGATGCTGCGCTCCCGTGAGGTCGGTCTTGAGCCAGCCATGAAGCTGGCGCTGCTGCTTGATCTGGACCGCATCCTGGGTTTTGGGCTGGCAGACTATCTGCGTAGTGATCGGCCTCGCTGTGAGCGTGATCCGGCGTATGCGCTCCGCCAGGTATCGGCAGAGGTGGCAGGGATGGTGACGCTGCGAGAGGAGGCGCGGGTTGCTCGAGATTTTACGCGTGCTGATGCGCTGCGCCAGGAGATTGCGCGAGCCGGCTATGGCGTGCGCGATACGGGGCGTGGGCCGTTAGTGGTACGGCTGCGTGTGGCTGATGAGTTCACGACGATTATGGCGTCTACCGATGTACCGGACGAGCGGAACGAGCCAGATCGCTATGAATTCTCAGTAAATCTGTTGGGGTCTAATAATCGCGATGATCTGGAGCGCTGTGTGTGCAGCATCGCCCGTCATAGCTATGGTCGCAGCATTGAGCTGGTGATTGTAGACAACGGCTCAACTGATGGGACAACCGATTATCTGCGTGATCTGGCCCATCGTGGCGTTATGGATGCGCAGACGGGTGGGCCACTGGGCCTGCGGATCATCTTTGCTGATCATAATCTTGGGTTTGCCGCCGGGCGTAACGCTGGCTTCCGGGCGAGCCGTGGCCACTTCATTGTGATGCTCGACACATCCATTGAGCTGATAGGGGACATCTGGACGCCGCTGGCAGCAACCCTGGCCGATAGCGGTGTAGGGGTCACGGGGCCTTATGGGCTGGTGACGGATGATCTACGGGAGTTTCGTGAGGCTGAGGGGCGGGAGGCTGATGCGGTCGAGGGCTATCTGATGGCCTTTCGTCGCGCGTTGCTCACCGAGGTTGGTCTGGCGAATGAGAAATTCCGCTTTTATCGTTTGATGGATATCTGGTATAGCTTTCACTTCAAGACCTCGGGTTATCGAGTGGTTGTGGCACCAGAGGTTACGGCAAGGGTGAAGAAGCATCCGCATCGTGAATGGTATAGCCTGAGCGAAGAGGAGCGGGTGGCGAAGAGCAAGAAGAACTATGATATCTTCCGGAAGCGCTGGCATCATGGGCAGAGCCTCCTGGTTGCCAACTATAATCCAGCGCATCACTGGCCAGGCCATGATCATGGCCATCATGTGGAGGGTGAGCGCAGCCATACTCTGGATGAGCTGCCACCATCAGGCGAGATGCATACCCATGAGCATCGCCACTGGCCAGATCACTCACATGTTCATCCGCATCCTCATGCGGTGGTCAGTGGTTGATGCCATGCTCTGTGGTTCACGCGCCAGCTTTTCGTGCTATGGGGTAACTGTGCTGGCGGGGAGGAAAGATGACATAAGTGACAGGTATCAGGCCGGGACCGTTGCATTTGGGGGATCCAGCGAGTATCTGCCGGTGATGGATTGACACTTAGTTTGTGGAAGGGTAGAAGGAGCATGATCAGGCTACTGATGCTTGTGGGGGATGGTGGGCAGGCTGATGATGTGCGTCCGGGTATACAGGCGCTGGCCACATACTTTCGCGCAATAGATTCGCTGCAGGTGGCGGTGACAACGGTGCCTGAAGCCATAAATGACCCTGGTGATAGCGATGTCGTTCTGGTTGATATGGGGAGGGGGCCGCTGACAGCTGAGCAGAGGGAGCGTCTCTGGGGGTTCGTGCATGCAGGCGGTGGGCTGGTTACCATCGGTGGGTTCTGGCTTAAGGGGCGTTCTGGTGCGGAGCAGGCATATGCAGATGGGGAGCGGAGCTACTGGGCACCGATCAGCGAGATTGTGGCGCGGCTAACGAACGTTGATCATGATATTACCCGCCGCCTGGATCCGGCATTTGTGGTGACCGATACCTTCGCATTTTGTGCAGTGCCGGAGGGCGCAGAAGTGCTGGTGGAGACGAGCTGGCATTTTGAGAAGTGCCCTCTTGCCTTTGCTTATCAGGCTGGTGGCCGTGTTTTTTCAACCAGCTTAGGGTGCGCCGATGCCACGCTGGCGCAGCCGGTCTTCCAGCAGTTACTCTATCGCGCAGTGCGGTATGCAGCAGGTTATGTTGAAGGGCGCCCGATAGGTGTCGCAATGGCTGGCTATGGTGTTATTGGCTTTGAGCATGGAACGGCAATCAGCCAGGTACCGGGCCTCAAGTTTGTCGGGGTGTGTGACCGGAGTTTGGAGCGGCGTGCTGCTGCACAGCGTGCGTTTCCCGATGTGCGTACCTATGCTGATCTGGCTGAGGTTGCTGGTGATCCAGATGTTGACCTCGTCATCGTTTCGACGCCGCCGAACACGCACGCGACCATCTCCATGCAAATGCTTCGTGCTGGCAAGCATGTTGTTTCGGAGAAGCCTTTTTGTCTCACGGTGGCCGAGGCAGACGCGATGATGGAGCTAGCCGCAGCCAGGGATCTGACGCTGACGGTTTATCAGAACCGCCGATGGGATCGGGATTTTCTGGCTATCAAGCGGGCGTTAGCTGCTGGATTAATTGGTGAAGTTTTCCATGTGGAGACGTTCATCGGTGGCTTTGCCCATCCATGCGAGTACTGGCACTCGCATGAGCCCATCTCTGGCGGTATGGTTTATGATTGGGGGTCACACTATATTGACTGGATCCTGAATATTATTCCGGACCCGGCCCAGAGCGTGATGAGCAGCGTGCACAAGCGTGTCTGGCACAATGTCACCAATGCTGATCAGACACGGGTGCTGATTCGTTTTGCAGGTGGCCAGGAGGCAGAGTTCTTACAATCGGATATTGCGGCGGCGTTGAAGCCCAAGTGGTATGTGCTGGGTACGAAGGGCGCCATCGTCGCTAACTGGCGCTATGAGACGATCAAGACGCGTCGCTGGTCTGGCGAGCTGATCGAGGAGCGCCTGGCACCGGCAGAAGCACCAGCGGATGTGGTCGTATATATTCGCGATAGGGCTGGTGATATCCATGAGCAGCGGTTAGCGTTACCTGCAGGCCCGGTCTATCCCTTTCATCGCAATCTGGCCGATCATCTGCTTACTGGCGAGCCGCTGGCGGTGACGCCAGAGTCATCGCGGCGCAATATTGCGATTATGGAGGCGGCACGGCGCTCGATTGCGAGCGGTTCCCAGCCAGTGCCGGTAGATTGCTAAGAGGTGGGTATGAAGCAACATGTGAACTGGGGGGTGCTGGGGCCGGGGTTTGTGGCTACGCGAGCGGTGATGCCGGCGCTGCGCCGGATCAGGGAGGCACGTGTGCTGGCGGTGGCCAGTCGTGATGCTGCACGAGCAGTGCAGGTTGCCGAGATGTTTGATATCCCGCGGAGCTATAGCAGCTATGCCGATTTGCTGGCTGATCCGGAGATTGATGCGGTATACATTGCGCTGCCCAACCATTTGCACCGCGAGTGGGCCGAGCGTGCCGCTGCTGCCGGCAAGCATGTGCTGTGTGAGAAGCCGCTGGCATGCAATGCTGCTGAGGCGATGGCGATGGTTCGTGCTGCTGAACGCAGCGGTGTGCGGTTGATGGAGGCGGTGATGTATCGCTTCCACCCGCGTATGAGGCGGTTGCATGATATGATCGCGTCCGGGGCTGCGGGTACGGTGCGCGCCATTTATGCGGCGTTCTCGTTCACGCTGGCTGCTCAAGAGAACTATCGACGATATCGTGAGATGGGGGGTGGAGCACTGCTCGATGTTGGGAGCTATTGTGTTAATGCTGCTCGCTGGTTTGCGGGAATTGAACCCGTTGAGGTTCAGGCAATGGCTGAGTATGATTCTGATACTGGAATAGATCGGGCGCTGAGCGGCCTGCTGCGTTTTCCTTCTGGCGTGATCGGGCTGGTGCGTTGTGGATTTGATGTGGCGGAGCAGCAATTGTTGGAAATAGCTGGTACAGCCGGCGTGATCGAGGTGCCGATGCCGTTCACAGCCTGGCAGCATGATCCAGCGCCGATCTTCTGGCGTCGCGGGATGGATTGGGAAACAATAGATATTCCACCGGCCGATCCCTATGAGCAGATGGTGGCACAGTTTACAGCAGCCGTGCGGGAAGGGAGGGCAACGCCCTATTTGCCTGTTGAAAGTGTGGCCAATATGGGTGTGCTTGATGCGCTAGGGCGCGCGGCGCTTAGTGGACAGCGCGAGGTGGTCCAGCTCCATACGATTGCCTAATTGCGGGTGAGTAGGGGAGCGGTATGCCCAGGATAGGCGTATCCTAGGGCATGGTTGTTGGTGCGGCAGCGGGGCCAAGGAGCTCACGGAGGCGGCGGGCGTTGGTGATGGCGTATCCTTCGACGTCGTTGTTGAAGTAGACGTAGACGTCATGGTTCTCGGCAGCCGCAGCAATCCGTCTGGCCCAGAAAGCGAGTTCGGCATCGGAGAAGCTTATGCTAGATGCACCGTGGTGGAAGCGGAAGTAGTGGAGGGGTCCGGTTAATGGGATGTCGAGCGGAGTTGGGCATGGCCCACCGATAGCAATGACGAGGGCACAGCCGGCAGCGTTCAGGATGTGGAGAATTTCGGGCTGGAACCAGGAGGGGTCACGGAACTCAAATGCTGCCCGGTACTGGCGTGGCAGCAGGGCGATGAACTGCTCTAGCCGTGGGGCATTGGCGCGCCAGTTGGGCGGGAGCTGGTAGAGGAAAGGTCCGAGCCGGTTACCAAGCCCCTCGGCGGCAGCGATCAGGCGAGTGACACCTGCTTCAACGTGCTGAAGTTTTTTAAGATGAGTAATGTAGCGGCTGGCTTTGACGGCAAAATGGAAGGTGGGATGGGTCGTAACTTCCTCGGCCCAGGCCTGGAACTGATCTCGCGTCGGCAAGCGGTAGAAGCTCCGATTGATCTCAACCGTTAGAAAATGCCGGGCGTAGTAGGCGAGCTGGCTGCGATCGGGGAGGTTGCGCGGATAGAACCGTCCATTCCAGTGGGGATAAGCCCAGCCAGAAGTACCGATCCAGATCATAGCGGTTATCCTCGGCAAGATAAGGGACCACGGGCATGAGGTATTACAATGGGTTGCTCTGCTAGCTAACCTCCGCCGGAGCGGGCAGTACCTCACGATGCTGGCTGAAAGCTGGCGCTACGAAATCCGCCAGTTGTTTTCTGGCCATCGTTGAGGAGGCCCGCCAGGGCGCTTCCTGTCAGGATAAGTGCTGGTAACCTATTGTCAGGGGCCTGTTCAGCCAGTTATCATGATGGCATAGACATTGTTAATCCTGCAACATAAAGGAGGGAACCTGTGTCAGGTCGAGAGATAATGCTGGTTTCTGGGGGATCGGCGCTGGATGAGACGCTGGTGATGTCAGAGACGCAGACGGCAGAGGAGGCCGAGGAGGATGTGTTGCTGGTTGAGGAGGAGATCATCATTGAAGACTTCAACATCGATGGTATCTGTGGAGTTTATTAATTAAGGAGGAGATGATGGATCCTTCGGCGCAGGCGGGGGAAGCTCTCCTCAAAACGCCTCGTTATCGATTTGCGCCGCATGTGAAGGTGCGTCGAGAGGCATTTGGAGGTATTCTCTATCACTACGACTGTAGCACGCGCGGTGAGCTGCTCTTCCTAAAATCGCCGCTGATCGTTGAGTTGTGCATGCAGATTCGTGATCATCCAGATGCTGATGTGAGAGATCTGTTGAGGAATGTGGCAAGGGGAAAGCGCATTACTCCGGAGGCGCTGGGGCGAGTGCTGGCGCACCTGGATGAGCTAGAGAGGAGAGCATTTCTTGTCAAGTCGTGATCTGCTGAGAGGAGGTCTCTCTGCGCCGCTGACAGTCACGTGGGAGATTACTGCCGGCTGTAACCTTGCATGTATCCACTGTTTGTCATCCTCCGGAAAGCGTCGGCCTGGCGAGCTGACACTCAATGAGGCCAGAGGTATAGTCCATCAGCTGGCTGATTGCGAAGTTTTGCAGATTCACTTTGGCGGTGGAGAGCCATTCATGTATCCGGGGTTTATGGAGATCGTGGAACTGGCCCACGAACGCGGCCTTGTGATCTGCATCAGCACCAATGGGACGCTGATTAAGCCGGATCTGGCACGCCGGCTTGGGCAGTTTGACTCGCTATATGTTCAGGTGAGCCTGGATGGGGCAACAGCAGAGATCAACGATCAGGTCCGGGGGCGGGGTTCCTATAGCCGTGCACTGCGCGGACTCGAGTTACTGGCACGTGAGGGGCTTGAGTTGAGTGTGAACTGTGTGCTAACCCGCTATAATTTCTCTCAGCTTGATCGGATGTATGAGATTGCGCGCAGTTACCATGCCAGGCTGCGTGTTACCCGGTTACGTCCGGCTGGGCGAGGTCAGGAGTCCTGGAAGGAGCTCCATCCGACTACTGAACAGTACCACGATTTTATGCTCTGGCTACGCGAGCATGAGGATGTGCTCACGGCAGATTCGTTCTTCCACCTGAATGCGTTTGGCCACAAGCTCAAGGGATTGGACATGTGTGGCGCGGCTACAGCGACGTGTTGCATTGCCCCAGAAGCGGATGTGTTCCCATGCGCATTCTTCCAGGCGCCGGAATTTTGTGCGGGGAACCTGCATACGCAGACGTTTGTGGAGATCTGGCGGTCATCGCCAATCTTCCAGGCGTACCGGACTATGGAGGCGGGTGGGTGCGCTGGATGCGGGCAGTTTCAAGTTTGTCATGGGGGGTGCCCGGCGACGAAGTGGTTTGTGGCTCATAGTCTGTCGGTGCGCGATCCTGAGTGTGTGCTGGTCAAGCGGGATGATCGGCGCCGGGCGCGGCGGGTGCTGCCCGTGCTATCCCTTTATGTCGGGGCGGTAAGAGGTGGAAGCGATTGATGCGTCATGGTGGTCATGCGGCCGGGGCCTGGCGGTTGATAACCTGTCGGGAGCAAGTCTCTATAAGGAGCTATCATGGGTGATTATGGGCGATCGATGCTATTTGGCTATTTTCTGACGCCGGATGCCACAAGTTATGCGGAGCTGGCACGGACTGCGCGCCTGGCGGACGATCTGGGGCTGGATCTAATCGGGATCCAGGATCATCCATACCAGAGCCGGTTCTTCGATACCTGGACTCTGCTCACTGCGCTGGCGGTCGAGACCAGACATATCCGTCTGTTTCCTGATGTTATTAACCTGCCGCTGCGTCCGCCAGCGGTCCTGGCGAAGTCAGTAGCGACAGTGGATCGGATCAGTGGCGGTCGCATAGAGCTGGGATTAGGGGCAGGTGCGTTCTGGGAGGCCATTGTCGCGATGGGTGGGCCGGCACGGACGCCCGGAGAAGCCGTTGCTGCGCTTGAGGAGGCGATTCAGGTTAGCAGGCTCATGTGGAGTGATCAGCGTACAGTGCGTTTCGACGGGCGCTTTTATAGCCTGCGAGGTGCCCACCCAGGGCCAGCGCCGGCGCATCCGATAAATATCTGGATTGGTGCCACGGGTCCCAGGATGCTTGATCTTATTGGCCGGATCGGCGATGGGTGGATCCCCTCCTCATCCTATGTGCCACCAGCAGAGCTACCAGTGATGCAGCAGCGCATTGATGAAGCGGCACGGCGCGCTGGCCGTGATCCGGCTATGGTACAGCGGCTATACAATGTCTTTGGGCAGATTACCAATGGCCCCTCGACGGGATTTCTACATGGTCCGGCTGATCAGTGGGTAGACGAGCTGACGGTGCTCACGATCGAGTATGGGATGGACAGCTACATTCTGGGACCGATAGGAGATGTGGATAGCCAGTTGCGCCGCTTCGCAGAGAAGGTGGTTCCGCACGTGCGTGAGCATGTAGCGCGCCGGCGTGCCGCTGCGTCGCGTTAAGGGTTGGGGCAGGCTGATGTGCTGGGGTGGGAGGTTACAGCATGAGAGGAAAAAAAGAACGCCAGCAGTGCTGCTGGCGTTCGCTTTTATGGCTGTGCTGGATTACCGGGTGCCAGCCTCGACCAGCTGCGGCTGGGATTTAACCGCGATGCGCTTGGGTTGGGCGTGCTCGGCGATGGGGATAGTCAGGGTCAGCACGCCATGATCATAGCTGGCCTCGATGCGGTCGCTCACAAAGTCCTTCGGCAGCGTGAACGAGCGAGTGAAGTTCCAGGTGCCGATTTCGTTAACCAGCAGCGAGCCCTGCTTCAGTTCATCTTCCGAGAAGGGAGCAGGGATGGTGCCCTTAATGGTGATGGTCTGGTTCTCTGCCGTGATTTCGAGATTCTCTGGCTTCAGGCCCGGCAGCAGAGCCTTGACGTAGTAGTGGCCGTCACGCTCCAGGACGGCGACCGGCACTGTAGATGTGCCACCCAGCCACAGAGAGCTTGGTCGGACAAAAGCTTCATTGAACAGGCGATTTACTGCGTCGCGCAGCGAGAAGACTTCATCGAACGGATCGTTCCAACGCACGATCATACAATCACCTCCTCTTCTGCAATTGCTCTTGTTTCATGGGCGGCATCGCGGGTGGCCTGATGCCGCCGGGATTTCTTTTTTGTTCTTCCATTTTTATTATAGATCATATACAGGGGATGTTGTCAAGAGTTTTGAGTGTATTTTTATCAAATCTTCTCACATCTGCTGCTGAAGGAGATATCGGTTATGGGACACCGGTTGATCGCGTGAAACCGTTTGCACGCGTGCCCCTCCCCTATGGGGGAGAGGAAAAGCTGGTTAGCAGGATTGGATATTAGTGGCGGAAGAGCCAGAAGATAAGGTTGAGCAGGATGGTCAGCAATACGCTGAGGACGATGCTGGTCATGATGGGAAAGGCGAACGTACCCCAGCTCCGGCGTATCACCAGGTCGCCAGGTAATCTGCCCAGGAAGGGGATATTGCCCATGGCCATCAGCAGCAGGCCGAGGATGCCGATGATGATGGCAGAAAGCAGGAGAAGCTTGCCGATGCTGCTCAGATCAATGAACATTGGAGTGTTCACCTCCTTTCTCATCGCTTTCGATCTCTTCTCACTATCTGTACGAGGGGCAGCACAAAAAGTTAGCAGCTCTAGCAGATCTCTTACAGACTTCTAATACTTTTCTAACATAAAAATATTGATTATCTCACACTTTTTGTTAAATAATAGCTATGGCAGGAAGAATCGATTGTAGTGAAGGAGGTGAGGTATTATCTATGGTTATCTGGAACATTGCGCTTCTGGTGCTTCGCCTGGTTATCGGTAGTCTCTTTATTGGCCATGGGTTGCAGAAAATTTCCACAAGGTTTGGGGGACATGGGTGGAGTGGTACGATCGGCATGATGGAGCAGCTTGGCCTGCGTCCGGCGCGTTTCTGGGCCATGGTATCGGCTGCCAGTGAACTTGGTGGGGGTGTATTGTTTGTGTTGGGGCTGCTCACACCGATAGCGGCAGCAGTGCTGGCCGGTTCGATGTTGATGGCCATTGCACTGGTCCATGGTCCGCGAGGTTTATGGAATAGCCGTGGTGGCTACGAGTATAATCTTGTTCTGCTCACGGTAAGTGTGTTCCTGGGCCTGGCAGGCGCTGGTGCTTATGCACTGGATGCAGGCTGGTTTGTTGCCCATCATGAGGTGGCGATCTTCCTGGTGGCCCTGATCATCGCCGTTGCCGGTGTGGTCGTTGGTCTGAGCATGCGTCTGATGGGGCTGTCGCAGGTCTCCCGAGCTGGCAATATGCCCGGCAAGCACGCAGTAGCTTAGTGGGGTTGGCCACACCAGTCGTTCCGCATGGTAGAACCGTATTTCTGGGCCGGTCCATGCGGGAGCAATGGTTGCCCGGGTATGGGTATAGAGCTCATTCGCAGTGATGGAGGCGGTCTGGAGGCACGCCGGTGAGATGGCCGGGCATGCAGGGATGGGCGCTTCGCCAGCGTGCCTCGCGTGCAAATGTTGCATATATAGATACGGCAGGGCCGAGCGTACTGCTCGGCCCTGCTGCTTGCTTTCCTCTACGGTGTTGATCGGAGAAATTGCGCCTGGTGCAGGCAAGACACCTGTGTTCTAAGGGACATTCATGCCAGGTGGCGAAAGCGAAATGGTTCAACGTTTCTGCCTATTGATCGAGAAGGCATAAAAGCGCCGGCGGTTCTCTCCGGAGAGAACCGCCGGCGGTTGTTTATAGAGAGCCGTGCGGTATTATACTTCGCGGTACTCGCCTTCGACCGTACCGGGCTCTTCGCGTCCCGCCCGGCCGTCTGAGCCGCCGGCTTCGCTGCCGACACCGGCCTGGCCATAGATAGCTGTGCCGATGCGTTGCAACGCTGTCTCCAGTGCAGCCATTGTGCTGCGCATACGCCCTACATCGCTGCCCTTGAGGGCCTCTTTGGCGTCATTGAGGCGGTCCTCGACGTCTCGCCGCACATCGGCCGGCACGCGGTCACCCAGGTCGCGCAGGGACTTCTCGGCCTGATAGACGATATTATCAAGCCGGTTGCGCGTCTCGATCTCCTCTTTACGGCGGCGGTCCTCTTCCGCATAGCGCTCGGCTTCACGTACCAGCCGTTCAACCTCATCCTTGCTCAGTCCGCTCGATGGCTGAATGGTGACCCGTTGCTCACGCCCGGTTGCTTTGTCTCTGGCCGAGACGTTCAGGATGCCGTTGGCGTCGATATCGAAGGTCACCTCGATCTGGGGGATACCGCGCGGTGCAGGTGGGATGCCCTCCAGGCGGAAGCGAGCCAGGCTCTTGTTATCACGTGCTAATGGGCGCTCGCCCTGGAGCACGTGGATTTCGACTGCTGTCTGGTTATCCTCAGCGGTGCTGAAGATCTCGCTCTTGCGAGTTGGAATAGTGGTGTTGCGCTCGATGAGGGGGGTCATCACGCCGCCCAGCGTCTCCACACCGAGTGTCAGCGGTGTCACGTCGAGCAGGAGGACATCGCGGACCTCGCCTTTCAGCACGCCGGCCTGGATTGCCGCGCCGACTGCCACCACCTCGTCAGGGTTCACGCCCTTATGGGGCTCCTTGCCGAAGAAGCGGCGCACGCGCTCCTGTACGGCGGGCATACGTGTCTGACCACCGACCAGGACAACCTCGTCAATATCGGAGGGTCGTAGGCCGGCGTCTTTCAGCGCCTGCTCGCATGGGCCGATGGTCCTTTCGATGAGATCGGAAACGAGCTGCTCGAGGCGAGACCGGGTGAGAGTCATCAGTAGGTGCTTGGGGCCGCTGGCGTCGGCGGTGATGAAAGGCAGGTTGATCTCTGTCTGAAGCGTGCTGGAAAGCTCAATCTTGGCTTTCTCGGCTGCCTCTTTGACGCGCTGCAAGGCCATGCGATCCTTGCGGAGATCGATGCCCTGTTCACGTTGGAACTCGTTGCAAATCCAGTCAATGATGCGAGCATCGAAGTCATCGCCGCCGAGGTGGGTGTCACCATTAGTGCTTTTGACCTCGAAGACGCCTTCGCCGAGCTGGAGGATCGAGATATCGAAGGTACCACCGCCCAGGTCGTAGACGGCGATCTTTTCATCCTGTTTTTTATCCAGGCCATAGGCCAGCGATGCCGCTGTTGGCTCGTTAATGATACGCAGGACCTCAAGGCCGGCGATGGTGCCAGCATCCTTTGTTGCCTGCCGCTGGGCATCGTTGAAGTAGGCAGGTACGGTGATCACAGCCTGGGTAATCTTTTCACCCAGGCGGTCCTCAGCGTCGGCCTTGAGTTTCTGCAAGATCATTGCCGAGATTTCGGGCGGGCTATACGTACGGCCAGCGATCTGCACATGGGCATCGCCATTGGGGGCGCGAACGATCTTATAAGGCACCATCTTCATGGTGCGTTGCACTTCTGGGTCATCAAACTTGCGCCCCATCAACCGTTTGATCGAGTAGACGGTGTTTTCGGGATTGGTCACAGCCTGGCGCTTGGCCACAGCACCGACGAGCCGTTCGCCTGTCTTGGTAAAGGCAACCATGGAGGGAGTGGTGCGCATTCCCTCGCTGTTTTCGAGCACCACTGGCTCACCACCCTCCATCACAGCGACACAGGAATTTGTGGTGCCCAGGTCTATGCCGATAACTTTTCCCATGGTTACTTCCTCCCTACTATATGGCCAGTTCTATCTTCTATGGCAAGGGAACCCCTGCACAAAAAGAAAGGTCGTTAGCGATGTGAAAACCCGGCGATAGGGGCATAGCCCCATCGCGAGCAAGAAACGTGGTTCACACTCTACTTTACATGATGTCTCCCAGGAGGCGAGAGTGTCAAGCCACTGATGCTAGAAACGTGTTAGAGTTATGTTAGAAATATGCAAGAGCGGAAGTTGTTGCCAGTAAAAGCCTGAACTTTGTCTGCTACTTATGCCGATTCATGTTGCAAGAATTGGACTAGCCTGTGCATTGTTTGATCTTTGCCTGCCTGCTGTTGGTTCGGCGCGCTGTGAGTTTCCCCTTGTTTCCCCTTCTGGCTATCCGCTATACTGAAGCTGCGGGTCGTCAGAGCCAGTCTGCAAAAGGAGGCGAGCAGATGCAGGCGAGATTTGATAAGTTCACGGAGCGGGCCAGGAAAGTCTTGAGGCTTGCACAGGAGGAAGCGCAACGCTTCAACCACAATTATATTGGGACCGAGCACCTGTTACTGGGGCTGGTACGCGAGGGCGAGGGTGCGGGTGCCAGGGTGCTGATGAGGCTGGGAGTGGATCTGAACGGGGTACGTACGGCGGTTGAGCAGATTATTGGTCGGGGTGACCGGGTCGTGATGGGCGAGGTTGGCCTGACGCCACGTGCGAAGCGGGTGATCGAGCTGGCGGTAGATGAGGCACGCCGCCTCAATCATCACCATATTGGGACCGAACATCTGCTGCTCGGTTTGGTGCGTGAAAGCGAGGGGATTGCGGCGGGTGTTTTAGAGAGCCTGGGTGTCACGCTGGATAGGGTGCGTCTCCAGACTCTTCAGGTTCTTGGCCAGTCGCGCGTCGTGATAGGTGAGTCTGAAATCGGGCGAGCTGAGTCGCACCCAGCTGTCCCCCGCCTGATCCAGGTCAATGGTGAGATGATCCGCGCCGAGCTGGTGGAAGCGGTGGCGCAAGTCCTGGCCCGGCGTCAGCGTCTGGCTCTGGCGGCGGATGCCTGCACTCTCGTTGAGGGACGACAACTGGTGCTGGCCGGGGTGACTGTTGATGAGGTCTCTAAGGGTCCTGAGATCCAGCATGGCGATGTGGTTATGCGTGCGATTGCGATGGCGCTGCTTGCTGCTACCAACAGGGGTGAGGTAGATGGCTGGTTTCCTGATGCGACCATTGCATCGAGCGAGTATCTGCGCATCTTGCAGGATCACCTTATCAAGGCGGAGCACTTGTTGTTGGGAACTGTGGATATCACTCTGCTTGTGGCGGGCGGAGAGCTTTTAAATATCAATAGCAGGCTTCCCGAGATGCAGAGGAATATTGCTGGCGGGCTGGAGATCAGCGCTGATCAGGTACATGTGAAGATGAGTGCCATAGGCGGGCCGGATAGGATCGAAGCGCGGGTGCTGGTAAGTCTCTGGCAGGGGCTATAAGCGCGTGCCTTGCAGCTCAGAAGGATCAAGCCATCTGGTGCAGGACTGGCGCGCTGGCCATAGTCTGCTCTTTTCCCGGTTGGAGAGAGGGGATTGGCCTGTCACCGGTATGCATGGCTGCCGCCGAGTTTGATCTTGACCAGGTACAGATGTGCATGGTATGCTTTCTATAAACCTCCCATATTTGAGGTGGCAACCGTCTGGGCAGTGCAGGCGGCGAGCACCCTTCTGTATGGTATAGCGTGTGCAGTATAAACAAGAGTGCCGGTGGTTACGGTATTGTGACTGCCAGGACAGGTCTGGAACTGTTGTTGGGCTCTGGTACAAGCCAGGGGATACCGGCTGGATGATGCAGGCATCTTCCCATCATATGGTAGTGATCGGGGTGTTTGCCGGGTCGGTATACCAATCAGGCGCTACTTTACATGTGGTGTAAGCGGTGCAGAGATGCGCCGATGGAGCCAGTGAGCCCAGTGAGCTGGAAGCAGAAGGAGAGCATGAATCATGGGAATGCTACGTGTGATGTCCCGCCGCGGCGATGATAGGATCACGTGGGACCAGCGTAGAGTCGAGCTTGGAGATGCTGAGGCCATAGCAGCTATCCGTGAGGCCGAGCGCATTTTCAACGAAGAGCGTGCAAAGGGGGCGACTGCTTTTCGCGTTGCACCAGGCAAGCCAGCCGAGCGGATCGACCAGTTCGATCAGACTGCTGAACAGATTGTGATGATTCCTCGGGTTGTGGGAGGCTAAAGGCTATGTGGGAGTCCTTGAGCCTGCTTCTGGGTATCTGGCTCTTGTTCCTCCTACTGGCTATTTATTATCTCTCGCAGTCACCTGAGGGTGGCATGGGCCGCTGGCGAGAATCCGTCAGTGAGCATCTTACGGCAGAAAGCCGGGCCAAGGCTTTGCTGCGTGAGATGCTTACTGAGGCGCAGTACCAGCAGTTGGTCAAGTTCGGCTACCTGGAAGTTCCCAGCCCTAGCATGGAACATCGTGTCTACCGGGTTCCTGGCTCTGGAGGCCTGGTAAAGGTCTATGAGCGTGGATGTGCTGTGATGGAACTTTGTCTTCAGCCGACCGAGCCACTACCTGACGCGGATGTGGTCGTTATGCACAAGCTCATGATTGAGGGTAACGAGCAGGAGTACCTGCAGAAGGCGAATCATTTCGCGCCGGGGATCATCTCTCTGCGTTGCCAGCACCTGTAGTTTCGATCTACCACCCTAAAAACGGATGCTTACCGTCTCCCCTGGCACAGAAGGTGAAGGGGAGGCGGTTTTTTATCAAAATCTGGCTGAACCTTTTTCGTTTAGGTTTGTAGCCGGGTTATTCTGGTTGTGGGATGGTGCTCAGTTGTGGCTCAGGCGCCGTCGGATCTCTTCAGGGTGCAAGCCAGCAATGGCGATGAGCTTTTGGCGCCGGTTTTGTCCCTGCACAATGGTGACGTTGCGTTTGGGCAGGTCGAGCTGTGCGGCGATGAGCGCTATGAGTGCCTCGTTTGCTGCGCCTTCTACTGGTGGTGCGGTTAGGCGGGCGTGTAGTGTGTCCCCATGGAGCGACAAAGCGTTGCGGTGGCTGCGTGGGATCACGCGGATGGGGACCAGGACACCGGCTTTTGTTTCGTGCCAGAGAGGTGCTGGCATAATCCTCGCAACAACAGGTGCTGCTGGCTACCAGCCAACTGGTAGCGATTGCAGGATCAACTGCTCGACGATCAGCAAAGCAAACCAGGCGACGAAATAGGAGATGTCAATCATCCCGATCGGCGGAATAAGTCGGCGTGCCGGAGCCAGCACTGGATCGGTAATATACGCCAGTGTGCGCATGAAGGGATTGCGCTCGGTGACACGGAACCAGGAAAGGATGACGCGAATAAAGAGCGCAATAATCAGGATGATGAATACTGCCTGAACCACAAAGTGAAGGATGCCGAGATCCATACCCTCTTGCCTCTTCCCGGTAGCTGACTGCTACCTGTCGCCGTTCTCTAGAGTCATTGTAACACATTGCAGGGGCACAGGAAATTCTTGATGCCCCTGCTGTGCGGGTGGTAGCGGGGCTCTTGCTTTGCTCCACCCATCTATCTCCTAGTCCTGGATGGTGCGCACCTCTACTTTTGGCCACTTCAGGAATTGTTTACGTACGATGCTTGTGACACGCACGCCCTGCTGGTCTGGCAGGGTTGTCAGGTGTTTCTGGGCGATCCGGCCAATAGGGCGGGCTGCTGTCAGCCCAGCTGTTGCCAGGGTGATGGCAACAGCCACGCGTGTACGTGGTTGCAGAGTGCGCAGGGCAATGAGAGCACCAAAGGTTGCCAGAGATGCGCCGACAGCGAAGTTCGTTCCACAGTTGGGGTGGATCGCCAGATCAGATTCGCCTTGCTGGAGGCGTTGCAGGGCTTCATTGGCTGCTTTGCGTACCAGCTTCGGGTCAATGTCGCCATAGATGACAAAGCCGTGCTTATTCGAGCGCGCACTGACGCGCAGACCAGGGAGCATGCGCGTGAGAATGGTAACGGTTGCATGTTCCAGGGCGTGATTCTGGCGAATCCGCCGGCCAAAGAGCTGATCTCCTATTGTGCTCATCTGCCTGTTTCTCCCTTTCTGGTATCTACTCAGCATGATAGAGACAGGGACATTGAACCATGGCGGGCACGGAGAGAGCAAGTTTTGGCCGCCTATCCCTGTCGTTCGCCGAAGATTGCACGACCGATGCGGATAATCGTCGCACCCTCTTCAATGGCGATCTCGAAGTCATCAGTCATGCCCATTGAGAGGTGCTTCCAATGGATATCGGGTGCCTGGTCGCGCAGTTGATCGCGCAGGGAGCGCAGACCGCGAAAGATGGGGCGTGCATCCTCCGGGTTCTGGCTGAGCGGGGCAATAGTCATCAGACCTTCGATTTGCAGGTGTTGCAGTGTGCGCAGTCGGGGGAGGGCCTGCCACAATTCATGCGGGGCAAAGCCGTACTTTGACTGCTCTCCCGATATGTTTACCTCTAATAAGATGGGCAGGATACGCTCGCGCATGGCCGCGTGACGGTCCAGCGCTACCGCCAGGTGAACGCTGTCAACGCTCTGAATACTGGCAAAGAGCTCGACGGCGCGGGCCACCTTGTTGGATTGCAAATGGCCGATCAGGTGCCATTTGATGAGCGGGAGACGCAGCGCGGCGATCTTGCTGCGCGCTTCCTGTACGCGGTTTTCCCCAAAGTTTTTCAGCCCCACATGATAGGCGACCTCGATATGCTCAATGGGAACGGTTTTGGTAACGGCAACGATAGTAATATCGTCTGCCGATCGCCCAGCCCGTTCGGCAGCGGCTGTCACTCGTGCGCGCAGGCGATGGATGTTGGCGATAATACGGTCAGCGGCGTTGGTTGTGGTCACGGTTTATCTTTCGCTTGCTTGATTGCGGAAACCAATGACTACCGGAAAGCGACCTGTGTGTCCCTGCTCGCGGCGGTGCGAGAAGAAGAGATCAGTATGGCAGGCAGTGCAGATGCCTGCTACGGCGATCTGCGCTTCTGGCACCCCTGCATATATGAGCTGGCGCCGGTTGGACTCCCACAGATCTAGCCGCCAGTGTCCATCAGCAGTCGGCTCCGTGAAAACAGCTGTCTCGGCTATTGTGGGGTTGTCCTGGAATCGTTTATACACATCGTTGCCGACCTCGTAGCAGCACATGCCGATGGCTGGCCCAATACCGACCAGCAGGTCAGCCGGATCGCTGGTGAAGCGATCGATCAGAGCGCGCACGGTGTGCAGGGCGACTCCCTGGGCGGTGCCGCGCCATCCGGCATGGGCGAGGGCAATGACGCCGTGGCGGCGGTCGTAGAGCAGCAGGGGGGCGCAGTCGGCGAAGGCCATGACCAGATGGTAGTTGCAATCTCGTGTAGTTATAAGGATGTCTGCTCTGGGAAGAGCCTGCGGGCGTGTCCAATCTTTCCCGATGATGCAGACATCGCATCCATGGGCCTGGGCGACAGTTGCGGTACGTTCCCTGTCAATATCCAGTGCTCTGGCCATAAGCTGCCGGTTTTTCATCACTGTTGTATAGTCATCGCCCGTGCTGAAGCTGGTGTTCAGCCCGGTGAAAGGGGCAGCACTGTGCCCGCCAAGACGGGTGAAGATGCCATGGACCAGTTCTGGGCATGCGGCCAGGTGTTCAAACTGCAAGTAACAGAGGCCATCAGCGGAGAAAATCTGTTTCACATGTACTGCTCGCTCTACTGTTGCGGCCATACAGGCGGCCAAGATATCCAGATTCATTGTAGCATGCCGTGGTATCGTATGCAATGCGTCGCCAATAGCTGTGGGGTCTTATCGCCTGTCGTGGCGAGGCGAGAGCAGGATGGATGTGGGCAGATAGGTGCAAGAATTCATAAATTCTGGAAAAAAGACGTTTTCTTACTATTCTTAAAATGGAGAATGCGGTATACTTCTATGCAGATCGTTATCTCTGTAGTCAAACCCATCTATATGGAAAAAAGCTTAGTAGCATAAAAATGCGCCTGGCCAGCATCGAAGCAGGCCAGGTGTGTAGAGGCAAGGTCGCCGGATGCGGGGGCAGCGCTGGCGGCATGTAAGAGATGCGTCTGGAGAGAGGGATAAGATGATGGTTACTGCAGCATTGGATTTGCCAGCTGTTGGCACAGAGCGAGGTGATGAGGATTTTGAGGGGTTCTTTCATGCGTATTATCATGGCATTCTCAATTATATCTATCGCCTTGTTGGTGATTGGGAACAGGCCCAGGATCTTACGCAGGATACCTTCATCAAGGCTTTGTGTTCGCGGGCGCCGTGGACGATAGAATTGCCGCGTTCCTGGTTGTATACCGTTGCTACCAATACTGCTTTTGACTATCTGCGGCGGCGCCGGCGCATCACCTGGCTTCCCCTGACAGAGCCCGCGTTGCCGCTGGGCACATTGGTGTTGCCGGCTCCCGAAGAGATCGTAGCCCAGCGCGATCAGCTCATACGATCGCTCAAGCGCCTTCCTTACGATCAGATGGCCTGCCTGGTGCTCCATCTCTACTGTGGCTTCACCATGGCTGAGATCAGCACTATTCTCGGCATCTCGGTTGGCGCAGTAAAAATGCGCGTTGTGCGCGCGCGCCGGCAGCTTATCAGACGCGGTGAGTATGCTGGACAGATGCTGACCAGGGAGCAGCAAAGGAGGAAGTCTGTGGCTGAGCTGCCTATTGATGGTTTGGAGTAACTTGTTTGAGCCATGGTGACCATGACCAGTCACCACCGCTATTAGCGATTGTGGTGATCAGGCCGAATGCCAGGAGGATGCCAGTCCACATGATCATCTTGCCGATATGGATCTGGCCGTTGGGGCGCAGAGTGAGCATGGGTATGCCGGCGAGCACACTGGCAGCAATCGCGCTATAGACCAGGGTACGGTAGAGCAACGTATCGGGCAGGGCAAAGAGGCCGAGGAGCCCGAGGGTGGCGATGATGCTGCAGACGATGCGTACCCATTGGACATGGGGGTGTCTCGGTACAACAGGCTCCGTATGAAAGAGATCGCGGTTGCTCCGCGCGCGCCTGACTGGAGGATTGCGGCGAGGTTTGTCCATGGTTATTACCCTCATTACAGGTGCCCAGGTATCCTTGCTGCAGGCACCGCCATCTTGTGCTTTCTCAACAGGGTGCACTTTCTTCCCTCTATAGTAGCACGATAAACGCAAGGTGCAAAGTGTCCCGGGACTGGATCCCGCACATTCATGGTGAGCTGCCGGAGCCTGACTAACCCACGCCATGGGCAGGTTTTTGCACGGCATCAGGTGGTCGCCAGGTGTGCCGCAAGTTCAGCACTAAAGGCGTTGCTTAAAGCTGGGGCGCTGATGAGCACAGGTGCCAGACCTGCGGCATGGCAGGCACGGGCAGTGAGGTCGTCACAGGCAATGACAAGGGCACTGGCGAAATGCTGGGAAATGCTTTGTATTCCTACAGCTGCGCATGCATGCAGGAGTGTCTCCACCTCTTCGGGCGCGGTTACGACGAGCACATCCGGCCGATCCTCAACCAGCAGGCGTCGTTCGGTGATTTCCGGTTGAATCGCTCGTCCGATTGCACCGCACCAGACCTTTACCTGGCAACCACTTGCCTGCAATTGGTTCAGCAGCGTGATAGCGGTGTTCATGGGATCGACGATGAGAACGGGTGCAGTTTCGGTTGGCAACTCTATAGTATATTGTCTGCTTGCTGGGAACGTCTCCAGGATGGCATCTGCCCGCAGGCCCCAGGTAGCCAGTGTCTGCTTTGTCTCCTCGTCTGTTGCGGCGATCCTGGTGTTTCCGAGGGCTCGCCAGTCCTTGGCAACCTGCCAGAGGAGATGTCGCAGTTCGGTCACGGCTGTGCTACCTGCGAGTATTACCCATGCGCAGGAAGAGAGTATCGTTGGTAGCTGGGCGGTGCTGATCTGGCATTCCTGAGCAGGAATATGGCGTGGAAGTATGACAACATCGGCGCCGGATCGGTGCAATGCCGTGTATATAGAGGCCAGGGCAGCCGATCGTTGCCCGACCAGCAGTACACGGTAGCCGGTCAGGGGATGTGTGTCGAACCAGCGCAGGCGCTCTCGCAGTGTGACAACCTCGCCGACGATCATGGTTGCTGGTGGTTTGATGCCAGCCGCACGTACGCGTTCGGTAATGTTGGCCAGAGTGCCGGTGAGGGTGCGTTGGCGTCGGACGGTTCCCCAATGCACTACCGCGACTGGAGTTGTTGGCGGGCGACCATGGTGCAGGAGCTGGTGGACGATAGCCTCCATGTTCGCTACACCCATGAGCAGGATCAGCGTATCGGCTCCGGTTGCCAGTTTCTGCCAGTTAACGTGGCTTTGCTCCTTCGTAGGCTCCTCATGGCCAGTGACAACGACAAAGCTAGCGGCATAGTCTCGGTGGGTGACAGGAATGCCGGCGTAGGCAGGGACGGCCACTGCGGCGCTTACGCCAGGCACAACTTCCCAGGAAATGCCGGCCTGAGCGAGGATCTCGGCTTCCTCCCCGCCACGCCCAAACACGAACGGGTCGCCCCCTTTGAGCCGGGCGACGATATGGCCGGCCCGGGCATATCTCACCAGCAGTTGATTAATCTCTGGCTGGCGCAGTGTGTGATTGCCCCCACGCTTACCGGCATAGATGAGCGTGGCGCCGGGCTTGGTCTCCTGAAGTAGCTCAGGACTTGCCAGATAATCATAGATCACGACATCGGCCATACGCAGGCACTCGAGCCCGCGTAGGGTGATGAGCCGTGGGTCGCCCGGGCCGGCACCAATCAGGTAAACGTGACCTGTCGATGTTGTTGCCAAAGGGGCATCTGTATGCGCCATGAATATCTCCTCGTCTTCTCATGATCTCAGCTTGTGGGGCAGTTCGGCACCCGGCTCGGCTATGCTGTGTGATCCGGGCAGGATACGTTCTTTGAGCTTGAGCGGCTGCCATTTATCGCTCGTGCGGAACATCGGCTGCAAGCTGGTGTCCTTCGGAAGCCGGTGGTTCAGGGTCGCTGGTGCGCTCGCTAACGCCAGCCTCGGCAAATGTGGCCATCTCGCGGTGCGCCCGCAGAGCGGCTTCGATCACGTTCATGGCGAGTACCGCTCCCGTGCCTTCGCCGAGCCGCAGCTCCAAGTCGAGTAGCGGTGTCAGCCCCAGCCGATTGAGCACCAGACGATGGCCGCGTTCTACTGACGCATGCCCGGCGATCAGATAGTCACGGATCGTTGGACAGAGTTCTGCCGCGACGAGGGCGGCAGCGCCGGAGATAAAGCCATCAACGACAATGGGTATGCGATGAGCTGCCGCTGCGAGCATCACGCCCACCAGGCCGGCGATCTCGAGCCCGCCGACCTTTGTCAAGACATCAAGAGGGTCGCTGGGATCGGGCTGGAGCGATGCGAGGGCGCGCTCGATGACCTGGATCTTATGTATGAGCTGCTCGTCGCTGATTCCCGTTCCATGGCCAGTGACTACTGCGACTGGTGCGTGTGTGAGTGCAGCTGTGATAGCGCTTGCAGCGGTTGTGTTACCGATGCCCATATCGCCTGTTGCGATCAAGTCGGTGCCTTGCTCCAACTGGCTTGTGCCGATGTCGATACCTACCTGGATTGCCTGGAGGGTTTGCGCTCGCGTCATAGCCGGCCCGAACGCCATATTGGCCGTGCCATAAGCCACTTTGCGTACAATCAGGTCTGGATGGTCGACGTCAGCGGCGACGCCGACGTCGACGACGATGACCTGTGCGCCGGCATGGCGGGCGAGGGCATTGATCGCCGCGCCGCCAAGGAGAAAGTTGCGCACCATTTGGGCCGTTACGGTAGCCGGATAAGCGCTCACACCCTCGGCAGTGACGCCATGGTCACCGGCCATGATGATTACCGCTTTTCTTTTTACGAGGGGCAGCGGCTGCCCGGTGATGCCGGCAATCTGGACTGCCAGGTCTTCCAGGCGGCCCAGGCTTCCTGCCGGCTTGGTCAACTGTTGCTGGCGGGCGCGTGCCAGCTCCATAGCCGCCCGATCGGATGGCTGGATGGTGGCTATGACGTCGAGCAATCGTTTCATGCCTGTCCTCCGTTCTTGCTGCTGGAGCACCTGCACCAGGGCCTGCCACTGCGGATGTTGCCGCTGTCCCCAGCGCTCGTAGTAAACCAGGTCGCTCAGTGGGTAGCGCGAGGCCCAGCCGGCGCGCTGGAGCTCCGGTTCATCGTCAAAAGCATCCACATAGCCGACACACAGGTAAGCGACGGGGATAATGTGTGCTGGCAGGTTCAGGATCTCGCGCAGTTCCGCGTTCTTGAGAATGCTCACCCAGCCGACGCCGATCCCTTCGGCGCGGGCGGCCAGCCAGAGATTCTCTACGGCTGCGGCAGTGCTGTAGACATCAGTCTCGGGGATGCTGTTGCGACCCAGGATGTGTGGGCCGCCCCGCGTTGGATCGCAGGTTACACAGATATTCACCGGAGCATCCAGGATGCCGGCAAGCTTTAACTCCAGATACTTTTGTCGACGACCATCGGGGAAGAAGATTGCTGCTGCCTGGTTTTCGCGTGCAAACAGGGCATGCACGCGCTGTTTCGTCTGGAGGTCTCTGATCAGGATAAAATTCCACGGCTGCATGAAGCCCACCGATGGCGCGTGATGCGCTGCCTGCAGAATGGCGGCCAGCGAGGTCTCGGGGATGGGTTCTGGCCGAAAGCGCCGAATATCTCGCCGCCGGTAGATAACGTCATACACGGCTGCTTTGCGCTCCGGCGGGAAGACGTGTTCGGGGTGTGGTATTCCTTCCGTCGGTGGTGTCTGGCTCATGACTCGCTCCTTCTTTCAATGTCGGCCTCAGCGCTGAGCAGAACATGCTGCAATGCCTGAAGTGTCGCTGGATCAGGTTGTTTCCATAAGCCGCGTTCTGCCGCCTCGATCAGGCGTGCGGCGATGTCGCGCAGGGCCCAGGGGTTGCTTGTGCGCAAGAACTGCTGTGTCTGTGTCTCCAGTGCATAGGCATGGGCGATGCGCTCGTACATCCAGTCTTCCATCACGGTCGCGGTCGCATCATAGCCAAAGAGATAATCCACTGTTGCTGTCAGCTCCAGGCCACCCTTATAGCCATGCTGGCGCATGGCAGCCAGCCATTTGGGATTGACAACCCGTGACCGGAAGACGCGCAGCGTTTCTTCTTTCAGGTCACGCACACGCACGCGCTCCGGGTCAGCGCTATCGCCAATATAGCGACGTGGCATGCGTCCACTGAGGGCGCGGATGGTTGCGATCATGCCGCCATGAAACTGGAAGTAGTCATCGGAGTCGAACAGATCGTGCTCGCGATTGTCCTGATTCTTTGCTGCTACTGTGACGCGTGCCAGGACGGTGCGGAATGCCTCCCGGGCATCACTGCCGAAGGTGCTTGCTGTATAGGCGTAGCCACCCCAGTTAACGTAAGCCTCCGCAAAGTCGGTGGTTTCCTGCCAATTGCGCTCATCAATCAGCGGGAGGATGCCGGCGCCATAGGCGCCAGGCTTAGAGCCGAAGATGCGGTAAAGGGCACGTTCGGAGCTCGCTTCCGGCGATAGCCCTGCCGCTGCATAGCGAGCGCTATCTGCCTGTACATGCCGGCGAATGAAATTTTGATCTAGCGGCTCATCGAGCGATGCAACCAGGCGCACAGCTTCGTCGAGCATGGCGATCAGGTGGGGAAAGGCATCACGGAAGAAGCCGGAGATACGGCAGATCACGTCAATGCGGGGGCGTCCCAGCTCGTTGAGCGGGATCGCCTCGATGCCCAGGAGCCGTCGGTTTTCTGGTTGCCAGCGTGGGCGGACGCCAAGCAGGGCAAAGATCTGGGCGATATCATCTCCCTGTGTACGCAGGGCGCTGGTGCCCCAGACGCTCAGTCCCACGCTCTCCGGGTAGTGCCCTGTCTCACGCTGGTAGCGCTCGAGCAGCTCACGCGCGAGCCGTGTGCCAACCTCCCAGGCTGATGGGCTAGGCAGGGCGCGCGGATCAATGCCATAGAAATTGCGCCCGGTTGGCAATACATGGACCATGCCCCGTGTCGGGGCACCACTGGGACCGGCAGGTACATAGCCACCATCTAATGCATGCAGTATCTGGCGGATTTCGTCTCCGGTATGCGCCAGTCGCGGTATGATCTGGGTGCAGACAAAGGTGAGCACTTCATGCACAGCTGCGGTGCTGGCTGGAGCACCGGCGAGCCGATTGGCAATAATCCCATCAATAGTATCAGGATCGAAGTTTCTCTCTTGGAGATCCGCCAATAGTTGGCGTCCGGCATGCTCGATGGCCTCAATTGCCGTGGAGGCTCTGGTCAGGGGGCGCTGCGCCAGCATCCTTCCAGACTCGCCGGTGTCGGCATCGTCGTGAGCGATTGCAAGCGCGGTGAGATAATCCTGCTCAGCAGGTGTGAGCTGCCGCTCTGGTGCATCAAGCAACGTGGCGAGATCCAGGCCGAATGCCTGGGCAACGGTGGCACGCAGACTGGGTGTGTCCAGGTTGGGCAGGCGGCAGAGGCTGAAGAGCAGATCGGTGAGCGCTTTGCCTGTTGGGAGTTCGCCGAGCACGTGGAGCCCGCCACGAATCTGCATTCCCGTAAGCTCACACAGATAGCCATCAATATCCTCGAGCAGGTGAGCCAGATCCTTGCCACGCATCTCGCTCAGCGTTGCGGGCGTACCATCTTCGGTCAAAGTCTCATCCCAGTCGTGGATATGGTCGCCATGATTCTGCCGCGCCATTGCTTTCAGATCGGCGTCGAGGTGAGCGCGTGTCATCAGCTCCCAGATCTGCCGTTGCAGTGTGGGGAGCTTACCCGGGTCAAGCGCTTCAGCTTGGTAATACTCGTCCACGAGCTGTGCCAGCTCGGCCAGTTCCCCATAGAGGCCAGCGCTTGTCATTGGTGGTGTGAGATGGTCCACGATAATGGCGTGCGCGCGGCGTTTGGCCTGCGCACCTTCGCCGGGATTATTGATGATAAAGGGGTAGACAACGGGCAGGTCGGCCAGGAGCTGGTCGGGGTAGCAGGTTGCGGAGAGTCCAACACTCTTGCCCGGCAGCCACTCCAGGGTGCCATGCTTGCCTAAATGGATGATGGCGTCGGCGTTCCAACCGTTCGGGTCACGAAGCCAGCGATAGAGGGCGTAATAATTATGGGTGGGAGGCAGGTCGGGAACATGGTAGATCGCGTTGGGGTCCATGCCATAGCCGCGTGGCGGCTGAAGGGCGATGAAGACATTTCCTAACGCCAGGCCGGCCAGGGCGATAGCGCCGTCGTGTACATATGCTTCACCGGGCGCCTTGCCCCAGCGTTGCTGAATCTCGCGCTGATTGCGCGCCGGTAGTTCGGCAAACCATCGGTCATAACGCGGCTCGGGGACGCGGGCAGCAGCCTGAGCGAGCTGTGCTTCGGTCAGTATCTCGGTATCGTAGGAGCAGCGATCGATCAGTGCATGGATCAACGCATCGCCGCTCTCCGGGATGTCCGCAATGTGATAGCCAGCAGCGCGCATTGCGTGCAACAGGCGGATGAGGGAGGCTGGCGCGTCCAGGCCAACGGCGTTGCCAATGCGTGCCGCTTTAGCCGGTGAGTTGGTGAGAATAATGGCGATGCGTTTCTCAGCGTTCGGCTTGTGACGCAGGGTGGCCAGGCGCAGTGCCAGCCCGACGACTCGTGCGATGCGGTCGGCGATAGCCTGATAGTGCATAAGAGGGGCACCGGTCATGGGAGGAGCTGGTGCAGCGCTAGCATTCTGGCCATTGGTTGTCTGATGAGAGGAACCGGCATCTGCCGGATCATCCAGGGCTTCCTTAAAAGAGATAGGCACGGTGATAATGCGGCCATCGAACTCAGGCAGGGCCACATTCATTGCTGTGTCCAGAGGCGAGAGGCCACGGGCGGAGATTTCCCATTGAGTGTGGCTGCTACCGGCGGCGATCGCTTGCAAGATGGGGACATCGAGCGCCGCGAGGCTGGAAGCCTCCCACATGCTGTAATTTGCGCTGTCTGTCCCTGGCTCGCTGCCATTGGCGGGCAGGACACCGCCCAGCGCAAAGCTCATGGTCGTGATGATGACATCAACGGTTGTCTGGCCGTGTTCATTAACGAAGTAGGTGAGTGCCGCGGGAAGTCTTGCCCCTGGTCTTTCTCCCGCTGCGGTTGCCTTCCATGCTGGAGATGCTGGTCGTTGCTCACTGGCAACGGGGGTACGGAGCATGGCGGCATCGTCCTCGTCGCCGTCCTTAAGCGAATAGGCGAAGACCGGCAGGGCGTTCGCGCCTTGCGTCTCAATGGCCTGGATGAGCTTGTCTACAAATGCTGTATTGCCGGAGAGGTAATGGGCCCGGTAGAACAGGATGCCGATAGTTGGCCGGGAGGGGTCGTGTTGCGCGCGTAGCTCTGCCAGGGTGATTCCAGGTCGGCCAGGGTAGTAGACGCCATGGCGTGGCTGGGGGATGGGTGGGTCGAAGCCAAAGCCGGTGGTCAGGAGATGGTCGCTGAGAAAGCGCAAGCAATGCGCGAAGTTCTGCACTCCGCCGGATTGTAAATAGGCCAGAGCTTCATGGGCGACAGGTACACCGACTGTTGAGGAGGCCATCAGTTCGGGATCGAGTGTATCGGTTCCTGGCAGGCAGACCAGCCATTTCTCCTCAGATGTTGCCCAGGTGATCAGGCGATCCATGCCGTGCGCGAAGCTCGCACGCCCTCCGAGTAAACGTACGATGACCAGTTCGACGCCAGTAAGTATAGAGTCGAGGAAGGCGTCCACATCGCTATCACTACGCAAGTAGGCCAGGTTGGCGGCGCGCACTGCGGGGAAATCAGGGGGGAGGTGGGCGATGGCGGCACGCAGAGTAAGCAGATCGGTATCGGCGTGGGTCAGGAAGAGAATGGCTGGCTGCGTGGTGTCCGCCTGGGCAGCCGACGAGCGTGCCGGCCGGTTCACCAGAGGCTGATCGGTGTGCTCATCCCATACAAACGATGTGAAATGGTAATCTGCCAGCGCTGGTGGTGGCGGAAGGTAGGCGTTGGCAGCCAGCATCTGCTCGATGTAGTCGTAGACAGCGAGCACCTGGGGCTCGCTGTTCATGGAGTGAAACCAGATATGGTGATCATCAAAGATCAGCAGGATTACATTGGCCAGCGGGCAGGGTCCTAGGCAGCCGCCGATAGTCAGGTGTACTTTGTTGCGCAGCTTCCGGCGTTCCCACTCGTTATGGTATAGCTCGGTCAGTACCGGGGCAAAGTTGCGCTCGGTATGGCCGCAGCAGCACCCGGTCGCGCAGACAAACAGTTGCCCGCGCTTACGCGCGACATTGACCAGCTTGCCATCAGGTCGGAGCACGAGATTGCGTGGCATCAGAACTCTATTCCCTTCTGGGCACGAATTCCTTGAGTCTTATAAGGGTGCTTGATCTCGCGCATTTCGGTTACCAGATCGGCGTAGGTGATCAGCGCTTCCGGCGCATATCGACCGGTGATCACAACATGGAGGCGGGGATCACGCTGGCGAAGGGTATCCAGAACCTCTTCGATATCCAGCCAGCCGTATTTGAGCGGGTAGGTGAGCTCGTCCATAATTACGACATCGTAGTGGCCACTGAGGATCTTTGCACGGCATTGTTCCCAGCCGGCCAGAGCCAGCGCGCGGTCCTGTTCGATATTCTCGCTCATCCAGGTAAAACCCTTCCCTAGCGGGATGATCTCTACCCCCATGCGCTCTGCTGCACGGATCTCGCCCCAGCGGCCCGTTCGGGCTTTCAGGAACTCCAACATGACGACGCGCAGGCCCTGTCCCCAGGCGCGCAGCAGCAGCCCGAGAGCAGCGGTAGTCTTGCCCTTACCATTGCCGGTGTTCACGATTACCAACCCCTTGCGCCCGGCGCGGGTGCGGGCGCGTGCTGCAGCCTGCTCCTGACGCTTGCGGGCACGCTCCTCTTCGCTCAATTCATCGAGCGCGTCTTGGGGATGCTGTAGGGCCGCATTATCTATTGGCGTTTCCGTGCTCACCTTTAGCCTCCTGGTTCAGCAAAAAGCGGTCCGGCCTTTTAGGGACCGGACCGCTTAGTATGGATGATGGCAATGTGTAGCTGATTGCGACCGGCACCTTTGCACGCGAAGGCCTGAGGGTCTGCTGCAGATGGCGGGCGATCTGGCTTGACGCCAATCAGTCTGGCTTAGCTACCAGCCTGGCGTTCACAGTTGCGGGACAGCGCCGGACTTACACCGGTCTTCTCCCGGCCATTGCAGGCTCGCCGGACATGCCGCGAGCATGGCTTTATACTACGCGTTTTCTGCTGGCGCGTCAAGGGCATATGATAGCCGGTAGGGGCCAGGCTATTTATCGCCCGCTCACTGTCAGATTAGAGAATGCGGCGGCGCATGGCGCGACAACTAGCAGTCCGACCTGCCCGCTTTGTAATTGTGCGTTGTGGATCTCGCGCACCGGGGTACCGTTTAGGGACAGGATAAAGTCGTTGTCGTGAGCGGCGATGGAGAGGGTATTAGCGGCGTTCGGGCCGATGTGTAACGCCTTGCTAGGGGTAGGAGGCACGAGGGGAGGGCGTTGCAGTATGCCATGGATGGCAGTGTCGAAGCGATAGATTCCCCGGTTATTGATAAGGAGCACATAGCCATTCTGGCCTGTTGCGCGGATCACAATGCCAAAGCCATACCCACAGATGAAGGCGCCTTTCTTTAGTGTGACGCCGGTAATGGGTATCTGCCGCACCGTCACGGTCACCTGCACGCGTGCTAGAGATGGGAGTGGAGCCAGGCAGAGCTGGTAGCGATGCAATGCTGTAACGACCAGGGCGTGATTTTGGAATGTGCAATTTGCGTTTGTGGCCCAGTGATGGACATTGGTAGTGAGAGGGTCATCAAGCGAGACGGAGTCAAGCTGAAGCAGTCCGGGTAGCCAGAAGAATGCGCTGGCTAGCGCTGCCAGAATGAGTAGCACTACTGCGATCAGCCAGGGGAACCTTCCGCTGGTCAGCCGCCGCAGCGGGCCAGATGGGCGCGGGTTTGGAAGGATAACCGGGCTATCCAGCTTCTCTGGGGGCAACGGGGTGGTGCCTGGCACCAGAGCAAGTGAAGGAGTTGTGAGCTTTGTGCCACAAAAGGCACAGAACTGCGCTGTGCTATCATGTGGTGATCCGCAAGCGGGGCATCGCTGTTGTAATTTTTCAGATTGCTCTTCCACGGAAACTGGCAACGCTGTATCTCGCGCGCTGGTCAGCGGAGATACGCTGTTCCTCCTCTCGCTCTGGTGTACGTATCTCTGGCAGGCCAGTGTTTCAAGGGGCCCGAATGCCAGCGACGATCCGGCTTAGTTTGATGTATAGCTCATCGAGTTCGAATGGCTTAGAGAGTATTTCGCACACCGGTGGTGTATAGGCTGTGGCGATCCGTTCTGCGGCATTGGTGCTGGTTGATGCAACCATAACTGGGATCGTTGCAAGGTCGGGATCGTTTTTCATCCGTTCCAGCAGTTGGGCAGCGTCGTCGGTGTAGGGGATGACGTCGAGAATAATCAGGTCTGGTTGGGCCGAACGCAAGTTGCCAAGCGTCACCTCCGGGTTAGGGCGCATCTGCTCCAGCGTGACGTGCAGGCGTGCATCGCGCAGGATGTCCCCGATCAATTCAAGGAACGCTTCGTTGGCATTGATGACATAGATGTGGGGCCGGTTGTCTGGGCCGGATGTGGGTGGGAGAGGCAGCGGGTTTTCAGGATTGGCCATTCCGCAACACGCTCCGTTTCCGTCTGAGATTGCCACGCTCACCGTGCAGAGATGTGATCTATCTGCCGCTCCGTTGTTACTGGCCTTGAAGCTGACAAAGTCTTGAAACCGTGCAGATTATTGTACGGTGATGCATCACCTGCGGGCATGTGCTGATAGAGCTACCCGAGGTAGAAAAAAGGGCTCTACCGCTAAAGCGGAGTGCCCTCTGGCAGGCGGGACAGGAATCGAACCTGCAACCTGCGGTTTTGGAGACCGCTGCTCTGCCTAATTGAGCTACCCGCCTACGTGTTCCAGCTTCATGTTATGAGCTTTCAGCATCTTAAGCGTTCACATTGTAGCATGATAAGGGCTTCTTTGCAAGAGGTATGCTGCTCTGGTCTATCTGAGAAGACTTTTATTGCCCTGAGCGCATATCAAACAGTTAGAGCAGGTTTGTTGGGGAGCGATGGTGAGGCCGCGAACGATGGGGTCTCTTTGCCGGCCGATCCGGGTGTGTATCCTTGTCATCGCGCTCCCTGTCCAGCCCCAGTTTGGAGCGAACAAACTGGCGGTGGCGCGCGCGCCTGGCTACGTCCTTGGGTGCGGCATAGAGGTGATCGGCAAGTTGCCGGGCGCTGGCGCTCTGTCCGCCAGCAGCGTTCGTACTGTCCTGCACTTCCAGATCATCGCTCACCACTATTACGTGTTCTCCGGCTGCCTGCGCTGCTGCTACCAGGCGCACGATCACCCTGTCGGCTGGCTCGTGGTGCGCCGCGAAGATGGTTCTGATACGGTGATAGTATGCGATTGTCTCGGTGTGCTGATCGCCATCAAATACGACGATAACGCGGTGCGGCGTGTGGCGGTATCTCTGATCGAGGAGGCGTAGGAGCGCATCACGGCCTGCTGCCAGGCTGCGTGCTGCTGCTGCATGGAGCCCGTCAGTACGGTGGATGGCATTGTAGCCATCAACGATAATGGTCTTTGGCCCAAACTCCCGGTGCTCGCTCATGCTCCGCTCGATAGTGTTGGCCCGAAGGCTGTTGCCGGTGCCTATGCTATACATACCGCGCAGGCGAGCCATCTATGCTCCAGGCAGATAGCATTCGAGCGCCATTATGAAACAGCATAAAAACTACCAGTATTATCCCACACAGTCGCTCTATAGAGCCAGCAGTTGCGGAGTGCTACGGGGGAATTGAACCACAAAGGAGTCATGGAGGAGAGACAGGGGGATGGTTGACAGCAGCTATTGTGTATGGTATATTTTGTCAGTGATGCTTGGAGCCGTGGTGTAGTGGCCCAACACGCCGGCCTGTCACGCCGGAGATCGCGGGTTCGAATCCCGTCGGTTCCGCTGTTGCCACCGGGCTATATGTTTTAGCCCGGTGGCTTTTTTATCCTCTGCTGCTGCCAGTCACAATGCCAGCAGGAATAGGTGCAGCAAAAGGCAAGCATGGTGCATTACTCTATGCCAGAGGGGGTATCTGGTAAGAATTCGAAGCCTTTGCCGTGCTTACATCTACCTGCTGTATTGAGAGGATAGCGCATAGGCCACAGAGCGTAGGATACCACGAGTGCAACGGAGAAGGGAGTCTATTGACACCTGCATGCCTGGCAACTATACTGGTGCCTGCCAATGGATATATTCCGGCCCTGCCGTGCTGTATATGATCGCGTGCCAGCGGTATGGCGCGATCACGTTCCATGGCCGGGTGCTTATGGTAAAGGAGCGAGGCGTGGAGGAGGGCTATGGGGAGCGCCGTGCCGCGCTTGAGCGACGATTCCGTGCGCTGCCGCCGGCGGGGAGTGCCAGTTACTGGCGTGCCATCGAATATGTGTCGCCGGCGGACGCGCTGCCGCTGGAGGTGTTGGGGCTCTGTCTGCGTGAGCGGCTGGCCGCTGGCGCGCACGACGATGCGGATCGCATTTTCACTGTGATTTTGCAACGTATCCAATCGCGGGTCCAGCGCTGGGCACAGTGTATTGCCGGTCAATCGCGTCGTGGTAAGGGGTTGCAGATTGCCCAGGATCTCGAACAGGAATGTTATCTGGCCTTATGGAAAGAACTGGTTGATGACGGCCCCACTTTTCTTCTGGAAAACTTTCTCCATACGCTTGGACGCATTGAGCAACATGTTGCCCATGATGTGATGCAGAAAGAGGGTGAGTGGATACGTCCCAGCGTGGCACATCCCACGCGCGTTCCGCGTCGTGAGACGGAAAGTATCGAGGCCCATGTGCAGGCTGCGGAAGGGATGTCAGTGGCGTATCAGTTTTCCGATCCGGCCGCTGATAGGGCGTTTGAGCAGGCTGAGATCAGCGATTTACCCGACCTGCTTGGGAAACTACAGCCGGAGGAACGCTGCCTGATCTATGATGTGTACTGGCGGGGTCTTACCCAGCAAGAGATTGCCGGGCAATTGTCTGTTGCTGACCGAACAGTGCGTAATCGCCTCTTGAGGGCATTGGGGCATCTGCGCCGGCTCTATCTGGGCAGCGAGGAGGACGACCGTGGCTGACACTGATCACCAGCAGGAGCACGAGCGCCGGGAGCGGCAATACCGGATCGATCGCATTACTGCCCGCTATGAAGCGGAGTACCGTGCGGGCCGGTCGCCACGGCTGGAAGATTATTTGCGCCGCTACCCGGCCTTCTCTACGGAGTTGATTGAGTTCGCGTTCTATTTCCATAGCGTTACTGTTGATCTTCCGGAGCCAGATGCTCACCCGGCTGCGGAGCTGTCGCTGGCGGCGCGCGCTGCCCAGAGACGTATCCGAGCGCAACGTGTGCCCGCTATCGAGAGCTTGGTAAAGCAGGGCCTCGCCGCCGGCTACCGGCCACCGCAACTTGCTGCTGCCATTGGCCTCAGTACGGACCTGCTCGGCAAACTGGAAGCCCGTGCTATTGCTGTGGCGACTATCCCGCGCACGTTAGTGCAGCGGCTCGCCAGCGTATTGCAAGTGGCGCCTGAGGCCATTGCTGCCTATCTGCGTGGCACTGCTCCAGCTCAGGCTGCAGCATTTTATTACGCCGAGCAGGCTCCTGCGCAGCAGCAAGAGTCATTCCTGGAAGCCGTACAGGCAAGCAAGCTCTCTCCAGAACGTAAGCAGGAGTGGATGGCGATCATCAGGCAGGAAGTACCGGATGCCTGAGGTGTGCAGGAGTAAGCTGATCTATGGAGCGCAGCGATGTCATATTGCGAGCCGCCAGCGATTTGCGCATGCGCTATGCACCGGAGGTTGCAGCGCTGCCGGTGCACGCCAGTGCGTTAGTGGAGCGGCTGTGTGCAGCGCTGGGACTTGAACTGGCGGTTGTGGCGGGCGCGGATGCGATGCTGGGCGGGGCCTGCTCGCGTCTCCAGCTATGGGATTGGGCACAGCCGGAATTTGGGGGCTTGATCTGGATTCGCAGCGATCTTACGCCAGAGCAGCAAGCCTTCGCGATCGCCCATGAGCTCGGGCACTTTAGTCTGCATCGCGGTGAGGGTGTCAGTATTCATCCGGTCTGCAATCAGGAGGAAGTGGATGAGCGAGCTGATCCAGGTGATCTGCGGGTTGAGAGCCGTCGTGTCGAGGAGTATACGCCGCGGGCTCGCCGTGAGCTAGAGGCCAATGCTTTTGCTGCTGAGCTGCTGGCGCCGCGACTCCTGGTGCGCCGCTGCTTTGCCGCCAGCGATGGTATGGATAGTGTAGCTCTGGCGGGGTACTTTGGTATCTCACCGGTGCTGGCACGCCAGCGCCTTGTTGATGCAGTACTCTCAGCTGCTCGTCCGATCGCTGATGCTTATGAGCCAGAGGTAGCTACAGGGGGCAATGGGAGTGGTAGCCTGAATGCCGCAGTGCTGATTGCCGGGCTGGATCCCTCCCAGCAGGAGGCCGCACGGACGCCGGGGCCGGCGCTGATCGTGGCGGGGCCAGGTACGGGTAAGACGGCTACGCTGGTAGGACGAGTAGCTCACCTCATTGCCGAGCGTGGCATCCAACCTGAGCGAGTGCTGGCCCTGACCTTCTCGAATCGTGCCGCAGGTGAGATGCGTGGACGGCTGGTGCAGGCTGGTCTGCCGGGTGAGCGCATGCCAGTGATGACGATCCATGCCTTTGCAGCTGCTCTTTTGCGTGAGTATGCCGCGCACGTTCCCTGCGCGCCCGGTGAGCGCCAGCTTGAGCCCGATTTTCGCATCCTGGATGAGGCAGATGCCTTTCTGCTCATGGAGGAACTGCTGGCCGAACTGCCCCTGCACTACTACCGTTCGCTAGGCAATCCCACCTATCATCTGCGCACGCTGCTGGCCGATTTTGCGCATGCGCGTGACAATCTCTTGACGCCGGACGCCTATCTGGCCCTGGTAGATGCTATGCCGCTAGAGGTCGTTGATTCTGCCGGGGATGGTGCCTCTTCTGGGAAACGGCCACGCACGGCTGGAATCCAGCCGCGATCAGGAACCTATACGCTGGAGCAGATTGCCCGGGCGCGCGAGCGTGCGCGTGCCTATGGCGTTTGGGACCGGGCCTTGCGACAACGAGGGTTGGTAGACTTTGGTGGCCTGATTCAGCGTGCTGTCGAGCTGTTGCGTGCGGATCCAGTTGTGCTGGCTGAGGTGCATTGGCGCTATCCTGAGGTACTGGTTGACGAATTTCAAGATACAAACCGTGCCGCAGCGGAACTCCTGCTGCTTATCGCGGGGGATGCCGGCCAGGGACTCTGGGTAGTGGGTGACCGCAATCAGTCCATCTACCGGTGGCGCGGCGCTTCGCCGGCAAATCTTCAGCGTCTTGCCGAACGCTATCCTGCCTTGCGCGTGCATACGCTGCGTCGCTGCTACCGCTCGGTTCCTGCTATTGTGCAGCTTGGCTCGGCCATCGCAAGCCGTATGGCTGACCTGGCGATGCCGGGAAGCGCTTCTGATGCTGCAAAGGGCCAGATGGGAGATTCGGCGCCCGCCGGGGCATCTATGCGAGCGATGGCCGGGTTCCCTATGGCAGATAGTACGCCGGCTGTGCTCAAGGATATGTGGCGGCCGCTGGAACTGGAGCCGGTGCGTCCGGATGGGCCACACCCTGCGGTACTACGGGGTGCGGTGTTTGGCAGCGCTGCCCAGGAGCAAGCCGGGCTGGCAATGGCGATCCGGCGGCATCGCACGCAGGGATTCAGCTATAGCGATCAGGCGGTTCTGTGTCGGACTCATAGGCAGGCTTACCGGATTGCTACGGCGCTGGTTGCAGAGGGCGTGCCGGTTGACCAGATCGGAGGGTTCTTCGAGCGCCCGGAGATCAAGGACGCGCGGGCGCTCCTATCCCTGGCTGCGGGGCCGGATGTCCGTGGCCTGCTGCGGGCGGGAGCGCTGCTTGCCGGGCTAGGGTATCCGGTGCCGGCTGCCGATGAGATCGCGGCCGTGATTCGTGGTCTGCTCCGTGTGCGGCAGGCGCTTCCCGATGTATTGATACGCCCAGATCTGCTTACCGGGACTGTCGAGCTGACTCCAGCCACACGTGAGGCCCTTCGTGCGCTGGGCCAGGTCGCCATAGCGTTACGCTATAGCTCCACAGTTAGCAGTGGCCTGGTGCGCTTTCTGCTCCGACCAGGAGGATACGCGTGGCGGCTGCTGCGTATCGCCGATGGCATGGATTCCCCAGCGCTGCCTGGTAGTGCCTCTGCCTGGCCAGCAGATATGGTATCGTTTGCGACAAGTTCGGCGCAGGCGCAAGCAGCGCTCGCAGCACTGGGCGAACTAGTTCGCCTGGCGGTCCGCTTTGATAGCCGTTGGACACGTGAGGAGGATTTTCGCGTACGCCTCAGCCGTGCGGTGATGCATTGGCAGCCGGATAGCATTGCGGTCGCACCGGCAGCTCCGCAGACAGCTACGACGGATAGCGGTGCGCCGGCGCTGGCAGCAGATGTTCGGGATGGAAAGGTGCTGACAGACATCACTGCCGATGTTGGGGCGTCTGATTTGTTGCCGGTTGTCCCGGTCGTATCCTGCTTCCTCTACTATCTCGATGCGCTGCGCGCTGCTGGCGTGACTGTCCCTCTACCGGCAGGTGAGGAAGATGCTGTTCATGTCCTGACCCTGCATGCCAGTAAGGGGTTGGAGTTTCCGGTGGGTCTATCTGCCGGGGCTTGCGCAGGGGCAATTTCCGCCGAACAGTCGCAATCGGGATGAGGTCTGTCCCCCTGGTTTCCGGGAGGACGATGCCCCTGGCGAGCATGAGGCTGAAGAGCGCTGCCTCTTTTATGTTGGCGTTACCCGCGCACGTGATGTCGTTGTGCTGACACGTGCGTTGAGCTATGATGCGCGGCGCATGGCCCCACCCTCGTCGCTGCTGATGCTAGTGGAGTCAGCATCAGCCTATCAGCAGGCCCCTTCGCTGCTCACTGATGAGGAGTTGACGAGTCTGGCGGCGAGGGTTGCCTCCCAGGAAGGCGTGGGTGATGAGGACAGCGGCGATGAGGGTGCTGGAATGCTGAGCAGCGATATTCAGGTGCGGCATGAAGGCATACCCAAGCGGGCCTATACGCTTAATGAGCTTGAACAGTACCTGGAATGCCCCCTCCGGTATAAGTACGCCCGGTGCTATGGTCTATTGGATCCGGTGCGCGATATTGTCCATTGCTTCTATCGCTATGTGCACCGGGGAAGGCGGGAGCTCCGGGAGATCCACGCTGCTGCGCCGGATGCGAACTGGGCAGCAGTCGAGGCACGCTTGCGTGCCCGATGGGCAATGGATGGGCCGGCGGAGCATGCCTATGGGCCTTTCTACTGGCAGCATGCGCGCGATATTCTGTATCGAGAGTGGCAAATGCTCCTAGCCGTTTCCGCATCATCTGCACCTGGCAAACCGGTATCCGCGCAACAGTTGCATGCTGAGCTCGCCTGTTGCATTGTTGAGGTCACTGCTGATCGCATTACGAGCGAGCTGGCTACCGGTAGCAATTCGTCCGCTATGCTGAGTGTGGATCTGGTGCGTGTGCACACCAGGCGGCCCTATGAGCGGGACAGGGAAGACCTGGCCCTGCCTCTTTATTACCTGGCACATACCCAGCAATATCCGGGTGTCCCGGTGCGAATCGTGCTGGCCTATATTGGCGATGTGCTGGCTGGGGAGGGGCCAGATATGGACATGGGCGTGCCGGGTAACATAATTGATGTGACTGATGAAGCCTGCAAGGTGGTTGAGAAATATATAAAGCCGGGCCGTAAACAGCGCTCGCGGCTGGATAAGCTCGATGAAGCCGCAGCAGCCATTGAGGCCGGCCGCTTTCCACCACGGCCGCAAGAAGAGCGCTGTGCCGTATGTCCGTTCTACTCCATCTGCCCTGCTGATCCTGAAGCCGGCGAACCTGGCGGCGTGTATGACTAAGGATCGAGCAGCTCCTGGTCCGCAGCGGCTCATTTGTTCTCCTCTCAAATTGTCTTTCCGCTCCCCGCTCTCCCTGCCGTATGAAGCATATAGGTAGCATACAGTAGCTGCCCTGGATGCAACTGCATCCAGAAATATACGGGCGAGCAGAAATATCGCCTATGTATAACAGAGGATCGCCAGCGGTGCAGAATACTCCAGATGGGGGCGTGCCATTTGGCGATATGCCCCGGCAGAGCAATTTTATCGGGCAGGCTTCCAGGCCCCGGCGGTTCAAGTCAAGTGGTGGTATTGGGTAGGTGGCGCTATCCTGGTATTCGCCCTTTGTGGCAGTTGCGCTGGCATAGCCAGTGTCGTGGGGTCAGGGCATACCTCGACCCAGAGCGGGAATGGGGGTGTAGCGGAGCAATCTGGAGAGGGGGCAACTCTGGCCGCGACCACGGCGCCAACGGCGACCCCGGCTCCCACGCATACACTCAGGTGGACGACGATCGCCCGTTTCTCAGGCACTACGTACGGACATCAGGGCGGCAGCCAGGTCTATCTTGACATCAATACGTTTGATGAGCAATGGACCATTGAGGTTCAGGCACAACAGTAGCCGGCTTTCCGCTGCGGTGTTACAGATAGTGCGGCTATCTTGGTAGTGAACAGGGAAGAGATTTCGGCTGTAGCGATGCAGATGGGAACAGGTATATAGCATCAGGCAATCCTCGTTGCCCCCTCTCCATAGGTGGAGAGGGGGCAGGGATGAGGCTGATCGGGAGGAAGATTGCGGATATTGTTAATCAACATAAGTGAAAGGAGTGTAACGGGCATGGGACGCTATGCGCAGCTCCATGAATATCTGCTATCGGATATTGCAGAGATAGCAGTTAAGAATGCACGGGCACATGCCACTGATAAGCTGGTCGGTAGGGCTGATAGGATATCTCTCCGACCTGTCCGCTTCTCTTATCATGCACGCAGGCGTGCAGCACGCCGCAATGTGGTGCCTGATGCTATCGACTATGTGCTTGCATACGGTCGCTTCTTGCAGCGTACAGGTGTTACTTTCTATTTTCTTGGCAGGCGCGATCTGCCACCTGCTGACCGTTGTGCGAGTTGGGCTTCTCGTCTGATTGGGACGGTTGTGCTGGTTAGCAGGAGCGGAGAAGTGATCACTGTTTATCGCAATCGCGGCGCGCTGCGGGCGATCCGGCGCAAGCTGAAGTACCGGCTGGATACTGCTGATATGGAAGAGTGGATGAGGGCAAGGGCGGCTTCTGAAGTGGGGTGGCGATCACCGGAGGTAGCATAGGCGGTGAAGGACAAAATGATCGCCGGGTCTGTGCCGTTCGATGCAAGTTAGGGGAGCAGATGAAGTTCATAGGCGGCACGCTCCAGGGGTTCGCGGAACTGCGGGGCAGCAATCGCGATGAGGCTACGAGCGCGCTCGGCGAGATCGCGACCGTGTAACGCAGCAACGCCGTACTCGGTGACCACGTAGTGTACGTGTGCACGTGAGGTCGTGACTGCGGCACCTGGCATGAGCACCGGGACAATGCGCGAGACCAAGCCGTTTACCGGCGCTGGCATGTAGGGGGCGGCAGCGAATTCGTCTGGATGCGAGAGATGGGCGGTTGCCGGCAGGGCGATGATCGGCCGGCCACGTTTGGACCGTGCGGCCCCCTGTAGGAAATCCATCTGGCCACCGACGCCACTATACAGGTAGGTGCCGATGGACTCTGCGCAGATCTGGCCGGTCAGATCCACCTGGATAGCGCTATTGACCGCGACCATATGCTCAAACTGGCGGATGATGTTCGTGTCGTTGGTGTAGTTCGTGGGCCGCATCTCGACCATCGGGTTGTCATCGATGAAGTCCAGCAGGCGGCGCGAGCCTACTACAAAGCTGGCGACGATTTTGCTACGATCGAGCGTTTTGCGTGCGCCGGTCACGATGCCACGTTCAACCAGGTCAAGCACGCCGTCGGAGAACATCTCCGTGTGGATGCCCAGGTCGCGCCGGTCAGTAAGCGCCTGAAGCACCGCATCAGGAATCGCGCCAATACCGAGCTGGAGGGTAGCGCCGTCCTCGATCAGGTCGGCGACCTGCCGGCCGATCTGGAGTTGTGTTTCGTCAGGGGCGCGGCGTGCAACCTCGTAGAGCGGTCCCTGCCAATGGACTGCATAGTCGATGCGGCTGAGGGGGATGAAGCTGTCGCCGTGGGTCCGGGGAACGCTGGGGTTGACCAGCGCCACAATGTGGCGCGCATGATCTACTGCTGCGCGGGTTACGTCCACTGATGGGCCCAGAGAACAATAGCCGTGAGCATCAGGGGGCGAGACCTGAATCAGTGCTACGTCAATAGGAAGCTGCCCGGCAAAGAGATCAGGCACATCAAAGAGGAAGATGGGCGTATAGCTGGCGTGCCCTGCATTGACGGCAGCGCGGACGTTTTCACCAACAAAGAGTGCACGCAGCATGAAGTGACCGGCCCAGCGCGGATCGGTGTAGGGCGTTGGCCCATAGGTGTGAAGATGAGTGATCTCAACATTGGTCAATTCCGCGCCACGCGCTACCAGCGCTTCAATCAGGGGTGTTGGGGTGGCGCACGCTCCCTGCACAAATACCCGGTTATGTGACTTGACGACTTGCACTGCCTGATGAACGTCACACCAGATAGTCATCGTTTTCCACAAATTCCTTTCCGTGCTGGTCTTATCTCCTGGACATCATAACATACCGTGGATGCAATCTTTTGCCGAGGGATGGCTGATCAGGTATGGCGGGCTGTTTGATGGTATGGTTGTTCCCGACTTTGTTAGCTATATGCCAGCCAGCCGGCATATATGTATGCACGTGCGTGAAGGAAGCAAGAGGCTGCCGGTGAATTGCCGGCGACGCCGGATCGCGCTTGATCGATCCATTCCCAGTACATCCTGATACGGGCATGGCAACGCTGCGGGCTGGCGTCCGCAAGACTCATGCATAGGCTGGGACTATCAATAATGGAATACCGCTCTGCCGTGACACCACCAAGGCAGTCTGAATGGGCTCTTCGCGTTGGGTAGTGTCTTCCGGCATGCCTATAACAATGATATCAGCGTGTGTGCGTGCAAAGCATGCCACCTCTTCGATGCTGAGTGTTTGCCCAGGCTCGGTACGCACAGAAATGCCCCGTGCTGTCAAGTATCTGGTAATCTTATGTTCCGTCGCCGATGGGTCTGGCGTGACAGGCACAGCACTTATGCTTTGCAGAATAACGTGGCCGTTGAAAGCACGGGCGAGCGCTGTGGTATGGGGCAGTGTGGAGGCGGCAAGGGCATACAGTGGGAGAAGGATCCGCAGCGCTGGCTGCAGTTGAGGAAGGGTGTGGTCGGCGCCATAGAGCTGGTCATTGCCTGTTGCCGTTGGAGACCTGTGCATGAGTGTGTGCAACGTCCAGTCTGGCGCACTGGTGATGAGCAGGACCGGCAGCTGAGTTTGGTGGAGCATTGCGCGGATGGTAGACCAGGTCGCCAACGGTGCCGAACCGCTGGCGTTGTCGTGGGGTGAGATGATAATCAGGTCCGCTGCTGATCGGTTGGCAACTTCAAGGATTGCCTCAGGAATGGGTCCAAGCGGTACATGGCTCCGTACGCGGATACCCTTCGATCGCAACTCCTGCTCGATGCGGGCCAGGTAGAGACTGGCGTCGTAGATGGCCTGACGCTGGTGGCGCGATTGCGAACGGGCGCTATGCCGGCCAAGGCTAACTATCCATTGCCGGCTATCACGAGCGGGTGAATATATGGTGTTTGCCCGCACAAGCAGCAGCTCTGTGTGGAACGCGTGCGCGAGTGGCAACGCCGCAGCGATAGCCTGTTCTGCCACGGGTGTCCCATCCAGCGGCACGACAATACGTTGAACGGTATATATTCTCTCGCCTGCCCATGCATTATCCTTCCGAACCAGCGTTGCCATACTCATCAGCTCTCCTGTTCTTTCTCGGTGTTCCATCGGAACATCTCTTTCAGAAGAATATGCGCTGCTGCTCTCGTGTGTATCACAATACTGGTTCAATACCTCACAAGCAGCGCACAGTTATTCCAAGTATCCTGTCTGCCAGTGTAGACGAGAAAGTGCATGTTGGGAGGGTGCCGTGCTGTCCAGACTAGCGGTGCTGGCATGCAGCCATCCGGTGCGCACCGGGTTCTGTGAGATGGGAGTGATGCCGGCTAGGGTGATTGTGATGCCGCTGTGAGGCGTGTCGCTGATACTGAAAAGAGAGGAGGAGATTTCCAGTACAGAGGTCTAAAGGCCTGTTCGGGAATGAGGGCGCAGGGTCGCTGGTAGGCCACTCATCCGCAGAGCGGCGTATGAGGAAGTATATACGTTGAAGCAGGAAGGACATGGCGAACGTCTCCTGCACCAGCGTGTGGGGTGGTCCTCGCTCACGTTTTTCCCGAAGAGAAGAAGTAAATAATGCGTCAGATCGGAAAGGAGCGTATCACGATGATGTGGGCATATTGGAGTGGCCCTGGCTATGGCTGGCCTATGCTGTGGATGACTCTTTGGAATATCATCTGGCTGGTCGTTATCGGCCTGGCCATCTGGGCGCTTGTACGCTGGTTGATGCACCGGACAGCGGGCGGCCAGTATCATTCGATGCAGGGGTCGTCCGCGCCCATGCAGGGACCATCGGCTCTGGAGATTCTGCGTCAGCGCTATGCGCGTGGCGAGATCGACGCGGAGACATTTGCGCGGATGCGTGAACAGCTTATCGCATCGGGAGCGCGCGATGAAGAGCCGGTTGCTCCGGGTCGGTAGGGGGCTGCGATAGGATCAGCTTTTCTTACCCTGCCGAGCTTATCCCATGAGTCAGGCGGCACGATGCATCAGTTTGCGATGAGAGGGCTCGCCTGGTAAGATCTGATAGGATAAGGCAGAGGGATAAGAAGCACCTGCTGCTAGGGGATTTCTGTGATGGGTATTGCTGGCATCAGCAAGGTATAGCGAGGTAGTTACTATGTTCCAGGCTGGCGAGCTTCAGCACCGTGGCGAACTGATCATTGCGGGCCGCGCGTTTCGTTGGGGGGAGAGAACTTATGTGATGGGGATTCTCAATGTCACTCCTGATTCTTTCTCTGGGGATGGTCTTCTGGCTCATGGTGGTGGTCCGCAGGAGGTAGCTGAGCAGGCACAGCGCTTTATGGCAGAGGGTGCTGACCTTCTGGATATTGGCGGTGAGTCGACCCGGCCAGGAGCACAGCCGGTTACTATTGCTGAAGAGTTGCGGCGCGTTATACCGGCCATTGAGGCTGTTCGCCAGGTTACCGATCTCCCCATTTCTATAGACACCTACAAGGCTGAGGTGGCGAAGCAGGCGCTAGAGGCTGGTGCGCATATGGTTAATGACATCTGGGGTTTGCGTGCGCCTGAAGGTGGATGGAACGAAGCACTTGCCCGGCTTGTGGCGGAGTACAGGGTGCCAATTGTCCTGATGCATAACCGCCGTGCTGCCGCGGCTATGGGTTCAATCGGCGCGCATTACCCGCATGTGCGTTATGCTGATTTGCTGGGCGAAATTTGCGCTGATTTGGGGGAGTCGGTGGCCTATGCAGAGTCGCAGGGCATTGCTCGTGACCGGATCATTCTCGACCCTGGGATTGGCTTTGGCAAGACGCCGCAGCAGAATATCGAGCTGCTGCGGCGGCTGGGAGAGCTGCGTGCGCTGGGTCTCCCTATCCTGCTGGGAGCCAGCCGAAAATCGTTCATTGGCCTGATACTCCATGTTCCACCGGCAGAGCGAGCCTTTGGAACGGCGGCTATAACTGCCCTGGGCATTGCGGCAGGAGTGGATATCGTGCGAGTCCACGATGTTCTGATCAATGTCCATGTCGCTCGTGTGGCTGATGCTGTCCTGAGAGGCGGGACATCAGCGGTCAACGAGCGTTGAGATGTGCACTTCTATCTCGGAATAGGTGTAAATGTGGTCAGCAGTGAGCTATACTTTCAATTGTATAAGATGTGTGTATTTGATGGTATGTGATATGTGTGGTGTTTGATTACTGTTATGGACCAACATGGCGGCCATAGAGCTGGCTATTTTCGGCGGTCTCTTGCCACTCATAGTGGCCCAGGATACACTGGAGTGGATAGGAGAGGCAAAGCAGCTATGCGTATCAGCGAGATATATGGACCGGTTCGCCAGGGTGAGGGCGCGCTGATCGGTGTGGCTATGCCATTTGTGCGCACGGCCGGCTGTAATCTTTCGTGCGTCTGGTGTGATAGCCGTTATACCTGGGAGCCAGGGTATGCCTATACGGAGATGACGGTGGATGAGGTTATGGCGCGTGTCGAGACATTGCTGGGCGATTGTCGATGGGTTGCGCTGACTGGTGGTGAGCCCACGATTCAGTCGGATGCCTGTCTGTTTGTGGAGCGCCTTGCTGAACGCGGATTGCAGGTGATCGTTGAAACGAACGGCCTGCGAAATTGCTCATGGTTTGCGATGCCCCATGTGTTTGTTTCCTGCTCGCCGAAGCTTCCGGCGAGCGGTCAGGATACTCCGGCACGGCGGCGCAAAGTTGCGCGCCTTGTTGAGGCACGTATGGCTTCGCTGGCATTGCGGGCGCGCACGCAATGGAAGTTCGTGATTGCGAACGAGGAAGACTTAAAGGCTCTGGTCCCGTACTGTGCGGATGTGGGCATTGATCTATCGGGCGCTCCGGATAGCATCCCCGTTTATGTGCAGCCCGATGGCTCTATTCAGCCGATATCCCGGTATCTCGATATGTTGCGCTGGCTCCAGGAGCACGCGCCATCAGGTGTTCGCGTGACACCGCAGGTTCACCGTCTGGTGTATGGACCTGACGCTCGTGGCGTGTAACTTTTGGAGACTATTCCTGTTGAGATTTGAGGGCGGTGGCGGTTGAGTTGCCTTGATGTTCATCGTTTGTTGATGGGTCATCGTGTCTGGTACCATCGCTAATAGGCCGAGCCATCCCATCCTCCTGCACAATGCCTGTTTCCAGCGTTTCCCCTGGAGTGGTCCCAGCGGGTATAGGTTGGGTAGTCAGGTTTTTATCGGCCTGGTGGGCGACGGATCCGCGACCAAGCGGGGTGACGGTGCGCAGTCGGAAGATACGCTGGCGACGGCGCTCCTCTTCGACGAGCCGCTCGCGTGCGCGCAGGAGTTCCCGTTGCGAGATCAATCCGACAATCTGCCGTGGATTCTCCCGTGAGACGACCGGCAGATGCCAGACACCCGCTGTGACCATGCGCGCAGCTACTGTGCGCAGAGTCTCATCCGGATAGGCAACAACGACCTTTGTGCGCATAATATCACCCACCCGGCAATGTTCGCCTCCTGCCTCCTGGGCGCGTGCGAGATCGGTACGGGTAACCACGCCGACGAGATTACCGGACCTGTCTACCACGGGATAGAGGCGCTGGGTTCGTCCGCTCTGTTGTGCCTCTAGCTGCCGGCGCAGCGCGGCGAGCGGCAGGTCAGCCTGAATGCTCACGACATTCGTGGCCATTACTTCACGGGCTGAAAGCACTTCCAGAGGATCCACAGCGTATTCGCGGGTGACATGGAATCCACGGCGAGCTACTTTTTCAGTGAGGATAGAGCGTTTCAATATCAGCACGGTTGTTAGATGGGCCACTGAACTGCTGATCAACAGGGGAAGCAGGATGTCCGTAGCGTGGGTGAGTTCAAGGGCGAAGATAATGCTGGTCAGTGGCGAGCGCATGGTTCCTCCCAGGGCGGCTGCCATGCCGATCAGTGACCAGAGGCCTACTGAGCCACCTGGCAGGAAGTGGGCTTCGATGCCACCAAGTGCTCCGCCCATAAGTAGGAGTGGCGCGAGTACACCGCCCGATGTCCCTGAACCCAGCCCGATACACCAGATAATCGCCTTTACGATGATAATACCGAGAAGTACGTGCATGGGTAGACTGCCAGAAAGCTCGGCGGCAATGCTGTCATACCCTACGCCCAGGGAGCGTGGAGAAAAAACACCACCAATGCCAATGACAATGCCACCGATCGCTGGCCACCACATCCAGTGAATGGGTAGCCGGCGGAATGCATCTTCTGCCCCATAGACACCTACCGTCAGCACCCAGGAAAGGAGGCCGGCGAAGAACCCTACTAGCAGGCATGCGGAAAGACTGGGAACATCCAGTGTGGGGTGGGGTCCCAGAGGAAATAGCGGGTTAGGGCTGATCAGGTAGTGTCGGAGCACGGTGGATGTGGCGCTAGCCAGTGCCACAGGAACCAGGCTACGTGGCTTGAGCTCGAAGAGGAGCAGCTCAACTGCCAGCAGTACTGATGATACTGGCGCATTAAACACGGCGGCCATGCCGCCAGCGGCACCAGCTACTAATAGTGTCTTGCGCTCAGCAGCGGTCAGGTTGAAGAATTGGGCGACGAGTGAGCCGAAAGCACCACCGGTAAGAATGATGGGCCCCTCGGCGCCAAATGGGCCGCCGGTACCAATGGAGATAGCTGAGGAGATCGGTTTGAGGAGAGCCAGACGCGGCTCAATGCGACTACCGCCAACCAGGATGGTCTCCATAGCTTCGGGGATGCCATGCCCGCGAATGCGTTCTGAGCCATAGCGAGCCATGAGCCCGATAATCAGGCCGCCGATGATGGGAATGGGGACGGACAACCAGCCCAATGTATTGTTTGTGGGCGATACCAGCTTTGTCGAGAAGCGGAAGAAATAGGCTGCATTGGTGATGAGGCCAATGAGGTCCATCAGCGCTACGGCAATCAATGCACAAAGGAGGCCAATCCCAACGCCCAGGGCGGAGATCCAGACAGTCCGTCCGTTGGTGGTGAAGTCGCCGAGTCTACCACCGGGAGGCAGATTCCCCTCAGAGGAGAGATCGCGCGTTCCCATGAGCCAATCACGAGCGGCAGCGAGGGTGTGGATAAACCAGGCTTCTGGTGTGGATGGCTTACCGGAAGTGGGGCGCTGACTGTTGTATCTGGTGCTGGCTTTCTCTGGCATGACTTACTCTCATTGGCAGCATATACAAATAAATTTACACATGTTGATGCAAAGGCATATCGCAGGCTTCTGGTGAGGAAGCCCCGATGCTGGACTCCTGCCTGCCAAAGGATCGTGTTTATATCATATCGTAACGCGATATAATTTACAAGGGTGCCAGTGGCCTAAAGCCAGAGGCGTGGTTGCTTCAATGTCCCGATAGTTGCTATGCAGTCCTGAAGATTCAAGCGGGGCCTGTGTTCGGGTGGTTGTGCGCTGAGCTGGTCTGGCCTCAAGTAATAGGCGCCCGTTAACGCGCGTATTCCTGTGTTTGGACTGTGGCCTCTTCATGTGGGGGGGTGATGCGTCGGAGAGAGGCGGATCCGAAGAATCGATGGGGATGTGGCAGATCTGCCTTCTTGCAGGCGAGTAAAACGCGCTCAGCGGCAATGCTGTAAACGGCGTCGAAGGGGACGGAGAGTTGTCCATAGAGGCCAAAAGGGCCTATGGACACGATAAAGTACCCATCGGGGCGAATCTCAGATCCGGATTCATCTCCAGTTGCGTATTGAGCTGCCGATGATTGCCGAAGTGGTCCAGAGTTACCGGCACTTGCTGTTGGGGCCGGGCCCAGATCTTCTCCGGTGAGTTTGCGTGTGCCCCATCGTGGATCATGGATGTCCGGGGCTTCGGATATCGTGTGAGGGGGGGCCTGCCGATTTCCGGAGCTGAACGGCAGCGGTGGCTCGCGGCGCTGGCTATTTATGATGACCCGACTCACCTGCCCGATGTAGTGGTAGTCCATTGTATACACGTCCATGCCTCTATGCAGATCCATGGATGGTCTGGTGGGTGTGTCCTTGTCCTGATGCATACGGTTCACCCTTTCCGCTATTGACTTCCTGCCGGAATTCTGCCATGTTATATATGTTGCTGGTGAAACTGACTATCGGCCATTGAATATTCTATACTGGCTTTGGTACCCGCGCAAGCTCGGGCATAGACCATTGTTCGTTGGCTCGTTCAGGTTCAGAAAGAGGGAACTATGGCACACCAGGGAAACGGTGACCGAGTGGAACCAGCCGTAGCAGCTCGACACTGGTCATGGGTAGAGAAGATCCGGCATCATTTGGGGACCAAAGTGGAACATCCCTACAGCCCGGTGACTGGCAGTATTCGATCGCGCCTCAAGGGAGCTCAGGCTGTGGTGAGTATTTGCCCTTATTGTGCAGTTGGATGCAGCCAGCTGGTCTATGTCAAAGATGGAAAGATCATTGACATAGAGGGCAATTATGATAGTCCGATCAATGGTGGTACACTCTGTCCGAAGGGAGCCTCGACGTACCAGCTCAGCGTGAACCCCAGCCGTCCCACGCATGTGCTCTATCGCGCGCCGTACAGTACCGAATGGGAAATCAAACCATTGGATTGGGCGATGGATCGCATTGCTCATCTGGTTAAGGAGACCCGCGATAGCACGTTTGTAGAGCGCCAGTACGTTGAAAAGGTCGGGAAAGAGGTGCCAGTGATGCGCACGGAGGCCATTGGCCATCTAGGCGGTGCAACGCTGGACAACGAGGAGAACTATCTGATAAAGAAGCTCTTCAATAGTCTGGGGATTGTTGCCATCGAGAATCAGGCGCGTATATGACATAGTTCTACGGTGCCCGGTTTGGGCACAAGCTTTGGCCGTGGCGGGGCGACTTCAATGTTGCAAGATCTGGCCAATGCTGACTGTATCGTCATCCAGGGGAGCAACATGGCCGAGTGTCATCCGGTTGGCTTCCGCTTTGTCATGAAGGCCAGGGAACGCGGGGCCAAGATTATCCATGTTGATCCACGTTATTCGCGGACGTCAGCGGCAGCCGATCTGTATGTGCCGATTCGCGCCGGATCAGATATTGCTCTGCTCGGTGGCTTGATCAACTATGTGCTGGAGCATGATCTGTGGTTTAAGGAGTATGTCGTCAATTATACGAATGCACCAGAGATTATCAGCGAGGACTTTGCGGATACGGAGGATCTGGCGGGAGTCTTCTCCGGGCTTGATCCGGAGAACCGCCGTTATCGGGTGGCGACGTGGCAGTACACAAACGAGGAGCTTGATCCGGCAACGATGGCCGATGAGTTCTCCAGTGGCCAGCCGTTCAGGGGGCAGATGGGACGGGCATCGGGTTGGCCGCCGCCGAGCGATCCGACGCTGCAACACCCACGTTGTGTCTTCCAGATCCTCAAGCGCCATTTTTCTCGCTATACACCAGAGATGGTTGAGCGGGCCTGCGGGATCCCGCGCGAGTTGTTCTTCCAGGTAGCACGAACGATTACTGAGAATTCGGGGCGCGAGCGCACCACGGCCTTCTGTTATGCGGTGGGTTGGACTCAGCATAGCACCGGTGTCCAGATGATTCGTGCAGCGGCGATTCTGCAATTGCTGCTGGGGAATATTGGACGCCCCGGTGGAGGGATCATGGCGCTGCGTGGACATGCGACGATCCAGGGATCTACCGATGTTCCCACACTCTATGATCTCCTGCCCGGATATCTGCCGATGCCCGATTTGCGCAAAGGGCACTTCAGCTATGAGCACTATGTCGCACGGAACCAGGCCCAGACCGGTTGGTGGCATAACTTTCCGAAGTATGCGGTGAGCTTGCTCAAGGCCTGGTTTGGTGAGCAGGCAACGGCGGAGAACGGTTGGTGCTTTGATTATCTCCCCAAAATTGACCGGGATATCTCTTTCCAGCCCTACGTGATGGATATGATGGATGGCAAGGTAAAGGGATATTTCGTTATGGGCCAGAATCCGCTGGTGGGGGGTCCTAATGCTGGTTTCGAGCGCAAGGCATTTGCCAAGCTTGATTGGCTGGTTGTGCGCGATTCGGCGATGATCGAGACGGCCACGTTCTGGAAGTCGGCGCCGGAGGTTGAGCGCGGTGAACTCGATCCGAAGCAGATCAAGACGGAAGTGTTCTTCTTGCCGGCGGCTCTCTGTGCTGAGAAAGAGGGCAGCTTCACCAACACTCAGCGGCTCCTGCAATGGCATGATAAGGCGGTTGAACCACCAGGCGATGCCCGCTCCGAGCTCTGGTTTATGTATCATCTTGGGCTGCGGCTGAAAGAGCTTTATAAGGATAGCACGCTTGAGCGAGATAAACCGATTCAGGCGCTGACGTGGGATTATGGCTTTGTGGGGAAGCATGGTGAGCCCGATCCAATTCGTGTGCTGAAAGAGATCAATGGTTTTACAGTCGCTGATGGTAAGCCCGTGACGGGGTTTAGGGCGCTTCAAGACGATGGGACAACAGCCTGCGGCTGTTGGATCTACAGCGGTGTCTATCCTGAGGAGGGGAAGAATCTGGCCCGTTCTCGCCAGGCAGATGAGTATACCAGCTTAAACTGGGGCTTTGCCTGGCCGGCCAATCGCCGAATCCTCTATAATCGGGCATCGGCAGATCCGCAGGGGCGGCCATGGTCCGAGCGCAAGAAGTATATCTGGTGGGATGCTGAGCAGAAGAGATGGACCGGCTATGATACGCCGGACTTCGCTGCGACCAAGCCACCTGATTATCAACCGTCGGAGGGAGCAAAAGGCGATGACGCGCTTCCGGGAACCGCTCCGTTCATTATGATGGTCAATGGACGTGGCGCGCTCTATGTGCCCCTGGGCCTGCGCGATGGGCCATTGCCTACGCACTATGAGCCGCTGGAGACGGTCATAAAGAACCCGTTGTATGAGCAGCAGAGCAGCCCGGTGCTCAAATACCGTCCATATGTGGGTAACGAGCTGGCGTCGTTTGGCGATCCCCGCTATCCTTACATTGGCGTAACGTTCCGTGTGACGGAGCATCACACGACTGGTGGCATGTCGCGCTGGAATTCCTGGCTTGCTGAGCTCCAGCCAGAGATGTGGGTAGAGATCAGCCCGGAACTGGCAGCGGAAAAGGGGATCGAGAATCGCGATTTTGTGACCATCCGTAGCCCGCGGGGCGTGATCCAGGCGCGCGCGCTGGTAACGTCGCGTATACGCCCGCTACGGCTGGATGGTAAGGTTGTACATCAGATCGGGTTACCCTGGCATTTCGGCTATGAGGGATTGATCACCGGCGCTGTGGCGAACGATCTGGTGGCTATCCTGGCCGAGCCAAATATATCGATCCCTGAATACAAGGTCTTTCTCTGCAACATTGAGCCGGCTGGGGTGAGCTCATCTGGTGGTGAGCGGTAAGGGTCGCAGGAAGCAAGGAAGGGCATGGCAATGGCAAAAGGTTTTTTCACCGACACTACCCTTTGTATCGGGTGTAAGGCCTGTGAGGTTGCCTGCAAGCAATGGAATCAATTGCCTGCCGATGGCTATACCCTCTCTGGAAGGAGCTATGATAACACAGGCGATCTGGGTGCAGCTACCTGGCGCCATGTGGAGTTTATCGAGCGGCCTGCTCGAAAGGCAGACGGTGATGGTATGGCCAGGCCCAATATGGTGCGCTGGCTAATGATGAGTGACGTCTGCAAGCATTGCGCGAATGCGGGTTGCCTTGAGGCATGCCCGACGGGGGCAATCGTTCGTACAGAGTTTGGCACCGTCTATGTGCAGCAAGATGTCTGCAATGGTTGCGGATACTGTGTACCTTCCTGCCCATTTGGGGTTATCGAACTCAGTGAGATGGATGGCAAGGCCCATAAGTGCACGCTCTGCTATGATCGGCTTCAGGATGGCTTGGAGCCGGCCTGTGCCAAGGCATGTCCGACCGATTCAATTCAGTTTGGCGAGGTCGAGGAACTGCGGGCGCGCGCCCGCAGGCGCGTGATGGAGCTGCGCGCCCGTGGTGAGGAGCATGCCTATCTCTACGGTGATGAGAATATCCTTAACGGTGGGCTCAATGCCTTTTTCCTGTTGACCGATAACGCTGAGGTATATAACCTGCCTGCCAATCCCAGGCTGCCGTCGGATAATGTGTTGCCAGGCTTCTTAAGCGTCGCACTTGCATCCCTTGTAGCCGGTATGGCGACCGTGGCTACCATCCTCTGGGGGAGGCGGTTGTAGGGACGGCCAGGATATGCATGTAGCAGATAGCCGATGCCGGTTCCCTTTTCTCGGTCACAAAAGGTGTCCCTGCTGAGAGGAGTGCGGCATATGCGATCAGTGCCGGATCTGTTGGTGACGAGCCAGGTGCGCTCGAATCCCCAGGAAACATACCACAACCAGCCAGCATTAAAAGCGCCTCACTGGCGCTGGCTGGTTATCACCTATTTCTTTCTCGGAGGTATGGCAGGGGGTACACAGGTCATCGCCAGCCTCTGCGATCTGTGCGGCCATAGACGTGATCGCCCGCTGGTCCGGATTGGCCGTTACTTTGCCCTGGCCGCGGTGACGGTTTGTCCGATCTTGCTGATTCTTGATCTTATGAGGCCCGATAGATTTTATAACATGTTGCGCGTCTTCAAGCTGCGTTCACCTATGAGCCTGGGCACCTGGATTCTTACAACCTTTAGCACAGTATCTGGTCTGGCGGCTGTACGCCAGGCAGCAGCAGATGGCTTATTTGGTCGGCGAGGCTGGTTGCGCAATGTGCTGCTCATATTGCCAGAGCGTCTGCTTGATATGCTGGGTATGACGCTTGGATTTTTGCTCGCTGGTTATACTGGTGTACTCATCTCTTCGACGGCTGTGCCAATGTGGGCGCGTAATCGTTGGCTTATGGGGCCACTGTTTATCTTCTCGGCTGCCTCTACAGCGGCAGCGGCGCTTACCTTGTTGGGAACGGCGACGCGATGGGTGGCCGATGAGACGTTGCATTGGTTAGAGCGAGCTGATATGATCTTTCTGGTTATTGAGATGGGGCTGATCAGCGCGACCCTGGCTGTGCTGCGGCGGTTTGCCCGCCCCCTGGTTACCGGGCTCCCCGGAATTGCCTTTTGGGGTGGCGCAGTGGCCCTGGGTCAACTGGCCCCTCTGGGTGTGCAGGTATCGGCGCTGCTGCGTGGCAAGCATACTTCACGACTAACCAGGATGTTTATATCTGCTCTTACACTGGCCGGCAGTTATACGCTGCGGGCCGCGCTCATTTTTGCCGGTAAACGCTCCGCACGCGATCCTCATGCGGCTTTTCAGGCTGCACAGGCGGTGGATGGCCGTGTAGCAAGCTGAGAGGAGCGGGATAGCGATGGCATTGCAAGTGCACTCCTCTATCGAGGGGGTAGTGCTGGCTGGTGGTCAAAGCCGTCGTATGGGTCAGGATAAAGCGGCGCTGGAGATAGCCGGGCAGCCGTTACTGGCCCGTATTGTTGCCCGGCTGCACATGGTTGTGCCGCGTGTGCGGGTGATTGGCCCTCCGGAGCGAGCCAGGCTGGTTCCTGATGTGCCAGTTATTCCGGATGTGCGGCCGGGGTGTGGTGCGCTGGGAGGTATTTATACGGCGCTATGGACCACTGATGCCGCATATGTACTGGTCGTTGGCTGCGACATGCCGTTTTTGAATGTCAGTTTGTTGCGCTATCTCGTGGCGGTTGTGCCGGGATATGATGCAGCAGTATTGCGTTATGGCGACCACACTGAGCAACTTCATGCTATTTACGGTCAGGCTTGCCTGCCGATCATCGCTGATCTTATTGCTGCTGGCTCGCTCAAAGTTAGCCAGGTGTTTGCCCAGGTACACACGCGCTATGTGGATGAGGCGGAAGCCGCGCAGTTCGATCCTGGGGGGCTTTCTGTCATGAATGTCAATACGATAGCTGAGTGGCAGCGTGCTCTGGGGATGGTCAAGCGCGAGGAGTGCAGTCCAGCCATCCTGTTGCCTGGTGATAAGGAAGCCGGCTGGTGCAGAAATGGATAGAACCTATGGTAACCAATTTGTGGCGCTCCGCGTGCGATCCTCAGCGGATAACCACTACGCGTATTATCCGCTGGAATGGGAAGCAGTACGTTGAGGTTGAAGATCAGTTGACTATCGAGGAGCCGCTGGAGATACGGCTCGGTGGTGAGAGTCTGGCAGTCATTATGCGGACTCCTGGCCACGATGAAGAGCTTGCTGCCGGTTTTCTTTTCTCTGAAGGGCTGATCTGCCAGCCGCAAGAATTGCGTGGCGTTTTCGCTGCGGTAGATGCTGATGGGCTGCCTCTGGCCAATGTGGTTGAGGTGGTGCTTGCGCCAGAGGTTGCTGCCGTGCCGGGGCGGATGATGTCCCGGCACTTCAGTGTTTCCGCGAGCTGCGGACTGTGTGGCAAAACCTGCCTGGATGCGCTGTTTCGTGAGGTAAGCCCGCTTGTTGATGATGATATCAAGGTGGCTCCGGAGACGCTGTACCGCTTGCCACACATCCTGCGCGAGCAGCAGGCTATCTTTCACTCTACTGGCAGTCTGCATGCTGCGGCGCTCTTTACCCGATACGGTGAGTTGCGAATGCTGCGTGAGGATGTCGGGCGCCATAATGCGGTGGATAAGCTTGTTGGGCGAGCTATCTTCGATGGCACATTACCCTTATTGGATAGTATTCTCCTGGTCAGTGGACGTGTTTCGCTGGAGATTGTGCAGAAGGCGATGCTTGCTCGCGTTCCCATAGTGGCAGCGATTTCCGGACCTTCTGACCTGGCTGTGGACCTTGCGCGTCGTGGAGGGCTGACCTTAATTGGTTTCCTCCGTGAGCAGCGCATGAACGTTTATGCTGGGGCGGAGCGCATTAGCCTGTAGGAGCCAGCTTTACTGCAACTCCTTGCTCTATAGTTCGATCACCTCGTAGTCATTGGGTATAATTACCGGCCCGGAAAACGCGGCCTGCGCCTCATGCCGTGCGTCCTCGACAGACCAACCGCCGGCAACGCCGAGGTGGACCAGCGCAAGCCGGCGTGCCTGCGCGGCCTGCGCCAGTTGACCAGCCTGGCTGGCGGTAAGATGACCAGCCCGATAAGCGATTTCTTTCTGGTTATCTAAGAATGTGCATTCGAGGATTAAGAGGTCGCATCCATGCGCAAAGGTCTCCAGGTTTGCTGCCGGGCGGGTATCGCTCGAATAGACGATGATATGTGCCTGTTCGCGTTCTGAAGCAGGGGGAATAGTTACGCGTGCTGCCAGCGCGGGGATGCTATGAGACGTCGCAGTAAAGGCGATCTCCATTGTGCCCAGTGGTTCGAGATCCTCTTCGGGGACCACCGGTCGGATATCCAGGGCAAAAGGCAAAGCGCGTGGCAACTCGAAAGCAAAGGCATCGAGCAGGCGTTCGGCTATATCTAATGTAGATGGTAAGCCCCAGATGCGCAGCGGGGAGCGATGTCCGCTCAGGTGCAGGCATTCGAGCAATGAAGGGAAGCCAGCGATGTGGTCGATGTGGGCATGGGTCAGGATGAGATCGGTCAGGGTAGCAGGAGCAATCCGGGCTTTGAGCAAGTTGCGGTAGACCTCACCCCCACAATCAAAAAGAATGGTTTGTGTCTCTGTACCAATTGCGAGAGCGGTATACCCGCGTTCGGCCGTGGGGACTGCAGCACCGGTTCCGAGAAATGCAATGCGGATCATCTGAAAACCTCCCTGGCTGATACGGCTGTACATCTAAGGGCTCATGCCCTACTCTAGCACATGGTGTGGTCAGATGTCTCGTTGAAGGTTGGGTTGCGTAATGCCATTCCTCCGCAGTATCATACCCAGTGTCAGGCTTGTTCATCGCAGAGCGGTTATCAGGTCCTTAGCGTCTGCCAGAGCCGATACTGATGGCGGGGTAAGGCCTGAAGTCAGGAAGATTGGTTGTTGAAAGGCAGTAAGTTGTTTCATGGTAACGCAAGTGAAGCCCCAAACACTTGGTGAGTTGCGGGCAAGTGGATATAAGGTGCTTTCTGTTAAGGAAGAGCTACGCAAGAATCTGATCGAGAAGATCCGTCGGGGTGAAGAGCTCTTCCCAGGGATTATTGGATACGAGGATACAGTCATTCCACAGATTGAAAACGCCATTCTCTCCGGCCAGGATATGGTCCTGCTTGGTGAGCGTGGTCAGGCCAAGACCCGCATTGCCCGCAGTCTGGTCAATCTTCTGGATGAAGAAATTCCGGCGATAGCCGGATGTGAGATCAATGACAACCCATTTCAGCCTATTTGTAAAGCCTGCCGCGATCGGCTTGCCGAGGAAGGGGATGCAGTAAAAATTGCCTGGATTCCCCGCGATCGCCGCTATGGTGAGAAGCTTGCGACACCGGATATTACGATTGCAGACCTTATTGGTGAGGTGGACCCCGTGCGTGTTGCGGAGGGGCGCTATCTCTCGGATGAGCTGACCATTCACTATGGCCTGATTCCACGGACGAATCGCGGCATCTTCTGTATCAACGAGTTACCTGATCTGGCCGAGCGCATTCAGGTTGGTTTGTTGAATATCATGGAAGAACGTGACGTGCAGATTCGCGGCTATAAGGTGCGCCTGCCACTTGATGTCTATGTAGTCGCGAGTGCCAATCCAGAGGATTATACCAACCGGGGGCGCATTATTACGCCGCTCAAGGACCGCCTTGGGTCAGAGATTCGCACCCATTATCCATATACTATTGAGCATGAGATCGCTATCATGCATGCGGAAAGTTCCCACTTTCCTGCGGATGGCATTGATATGCGCTGCCCGGAGTTCATGCAGCAAATCATCGCGGAGATCACACATCTGGCACGGCGCAGTCCGGAAATCAGTCAGCGCTCTGGTGTCAGTGTGCGCGTCACAATCTCGAACTATGAGAATGTGATGAGCAATGCACTGCGGCGGGCGATTCGCCTCAATGAGCGTCTGGCCGTGCCCCGCGTGAGCGATCTGCCGGCAATTATTGCCTCGACGAGCGGTAAGATCGAGCTGGACACGGTGGGCGAGGTTAAAGAGGAGCGTGTGATCCAGAAGCTGATCAATGCCGCGATCGTCAAGGTGTTTGGCGAGTACTTTGAGACGCGGGAATTTGATCAGCTTATTGCCGGATTTGATCGCGGGTTGACTGTGCAAACTGGCGCGTTTATGCCCTCCATGGAGTATGTTCATCAACTGGCGCGGGTTGGTGGCATCAAGCAGGCGGTTGCGCGCCTCCATGCGCATGGCGATCCGGCAATGGTTGCGTCGGCAGTCGAGTTTATTCTTGAGGGGCTGCATCTTCATCGCAAGCTAAACAAGGATGAGGCTGGGGGCCGGAACCGGTACCGTCGTGGGCAATGATCGTTTTGTAGGGGCACCCCTGGTGGGCACCCGACGTCGGGTGCCCACCAGGGATCTCCATGGTTGTCCTTGCAGAGGAGAGCTTATGTTTAACCGCTATCAGTACTCGCGCTGGGATGGCACCCAGAAGCTTCTGGATATAGATGCCGATGATCTGATGGAAGCGCTGGCCGATGAGTATCTGCGCGACGGCAATCTCCGTCAGACGATGGAGCGGCTCATGCGCGAAGGCTTTCAGACGCGGGATGGTCAGCGCTTCATGGGGCTGCGGGAGATGCTAGAGCGCTTGAAGCAACAGCGGCAGCAGCGGCTTGATCGCTACAACATGTCCTCGGTAATGCAGGACATCGAGAAGCGATTAGAGCAGATTAAGGAGATGGAGCGTGCGGGTATCCAGCGCCGGCTTGATCAAGCCCGAGGCAAGCTGCCGACAGATGGGCCAGACCAGCCGTCGACAGATCAGGGCGGAGAGGGTGTGGATGCTGATGAGGATGGACAGCGGCAACAGGCTCAGGGGCATATGCCTGCATCGGGGAAGCAGCCTGGTGGCCGGCAACAGGCGGGCGCCCCAGATCATGCTCTGGATACTGATGCGCTCCGTCGTGCTCTGGAGCAGATAGCGCAGAAGAAACTGCAATTTCTCGAAAACCTGCCGAAAAATCCAGCCGGGCAGATCAAGGCGCTCTCCGACTATGATTTTATGGATGAGGGTGCGCGTGAGGCATTTCAGCAGTTGCTCGCCATGCTCCAGCAGCAGATCATGCAACAGTATTTCCAGGGGATGCAGCAGGCTATCCAGAACATGACGCCTGAGGACCTCAGGCGGCTGCGTGAGATGCTGCGTGAACTCAACCAGATGCTCCGCGAGAAGCAACAGGGACAGGAGCCGGACTTCGACTCGTTCATGCAGAAGTACGGGGACTACTTTGGGCCAGGTATCAACAGCCTGGACGATCTGATTGAAAGCTTGCAGCGTCAGATAGCGGCGATGCAGGGTCTGCTGGACAGCATGACGCCCGAGATGCGTCAGCAGCTTCAGGACATGATGGACCAGCTCATCGGCGATGATCGAATTCGTGTTGACCTGATGGAGCTGGCGATGAATCTGGAGCGGCTGGCGCCGATGGATGATATCCGCACGCGTCTGCCGTTCCGGGGCGATGAGCCGGTGACGTTAACTGAGGCACTCAGGCTGATCAGCGAAGTTCAGGGACTGGACGAACTCGAGCAGGAGTTTCGCACTGCACGCCGGCTCGCTGATCTGGATGAGATCGATGCTGACCGCGTCAAAGAGCTGATGGGAGATGAGGACTATGAGGCTCTTGAGCAGCTGAAAGAGCTGATGAAGATGCTCGAAGAGGCCGGCTATGTGCAGCGCCGTGGAGACCGCTATGAACTCACGGCACGTGGTATCCGTAAGATCGGCCAGAAGGCGCTGCAAGATATCTTTGCCCAGTTGGATCGGGATGCCTTTGGCCGGCATGCGATCCCCTTCCGTGGCGCGGGTGGTGAGCAGCTTGATGAGAGCAAACGCTATGAGTTTGGTGATCCGTTTTTGCTCGACCTGCAACAAACCGTGATGAATAGCTTGCATCGCGTGGCGCGGAGTATACGCGAGAGCGGCGATATTGAGGCGCGGCCCAGTGCTATAGGCACGCCGATACGGCTGGATAAAGAGGACTTTGAGGTCTACCGGACAGAGTTTACCACGCAATCGTCCACCGTGCTCATGATTGATATGAGCATGAGTATGATCTATAACTATTGCGCGCAGGCGGCGAAGAAGGTTGCTGTGGCGCTGGAGAGCCTGATCCGTGGCCAATATCCGCGCGACAATCTTTATATTGTTGGCTTTGCGCGGATAGCTCGCCAGTATAAACCAGAGATGCTATTGGAGCTGAGCCAGTACGATCATGAGCAGGGCACAAATATGGCACATGGGTTAATGCTGGCCCGGCAACTGCTTGGCAAGCATCGCGGGGTGAACCGCCAGATCATCCTGATTACCGATGGTGGACCGACCATGCATCTGATGGATGGCGAGTGGTGGTTCGGTATGCCGCCGAACCGCTATGCAGAGGAGCAAACGCTACGTGAGGTTCAGCGTTGTACGCGGGAAGGCATCGTCATCAATACTTTTATGTTAGAGAACGATCCCTGGATGGTCCGATTTGTGAATGAGATGGCACAGATCAACCATGGGCGCACCTTCTTTGCGACACCGGACAACTTAGGTGAGTATATTCTAATTGACTATCTCACCAATAAGCGTAAGCATATTCGCTAGCTGATAATGGGAAAGGTTAGCAGGCAATTGTAGTAGGGGTACCCATAAGGGGTGCCCCTACAGCTGTTACATGCTGATAACTGGTCTATGCTGAATGAGCAGAGAGCTTCTCCCGGTGTGTTTCTGGCTGAGCTATTAGCACAGGCACCAGAGTTACCGGTGCAGCTGAATGCTGTACAACTGGCGGCCTTCGAAACTTACGCGGCTGAGTTACTTTCCTGGAACGCACGATTCAATCTTACGGCGATTACCGATCCGAAAGATATAGCTATTCGTCATTTCCTGGATTCGCTCTCCTTACTGCTCGTCTTGCCGGATGATGATCAGGGCGCAGCTCATTCTAAACGCCGTATGATCGATGTTGGTACTGGTGCTGGTTTTCCCGGTGTGCCGCTAGCAATAGTGCGCCCGCGATGGTCTGTAACGCTGCTGGAAGCAACCCGGAAGAAGATACGCTTTCTGGAGCATCTGGTGGCGGCACTGAAGCTACAAAATGTCTCTATCGTTACTGGGCGCGCTGAAGAGGTTGGCCATGATCGGCAATATCGCGGGCAATATGATATTGTGGTAGCGCGTGGGCTGGCCACACTGCCGGTGTTGCTTGAGTACTGTGCGCCGTTCTGCCGGCCGGGCGGGCTGATTGTAGCGCCAAAGAAGGGGGATATCACAGCAGAAATTGCCCAGGGGCGTCGGGCTGCCGTGGCACTTGGCGCGGCAATTCGCGAAGTGCGACCGGTTACCCTTCCGGGTCTCACTGACAACCGTGTGGTGGTGGTTGCTGAGCAGCGGCAGCCTGTTTCACCGATTTATCCCCGAGCAGCGGGCGTTCTGCGCAAGCGCCCGCTGGGGAGTACCAAGCTGCCTGTGGGATATGCGGAATAGCCCGGGCTCTCCTTTGTATATTTGCATAAATGTGGATAAATGCCAGTTGCCATTTGCTGGAACGATAGGGGCGGCCTTGGTAGCAATGGGAAGGAGGAAGCAGCAATGATAGTGCGTGATGCTGGTGACCGCTGGTTGCTGATTCGCCAGACGGATCATGCGGAGCAGTGCGGGCGTATGGCCAGTCATTGGGGTAACGATCAGTTTGCTATGCCGGTGGCGGCTGATGCCGTGATGGTTGGTGCTGCGTTGCATGATACCGGCTGGCGTGAGTGGGAGGATGGTCAGCAGACCGGTGCAATACTGGTTGAAGGAGATACCGGCGAGCCACGTACGTTCTATCGCGTTCGTGGCAAAGAGCACTTTGATCTGTATCGTCGGGGGATCCAGCGTACGCTAGCGGTGGATCCTTATGCCGGATTGTTGGTGAGCATGCACGGTGTTGGGCTCCATAATGGTCGTTACGGTCGTACGCCAGATAGCGCCGATCCCGATGCCGGCGATCCCGCAAGTCCTGCTGGCCAGTTCATTGCGGAGCAAGCGCGATTGCAACAGGAGCTCCGTTTGCGCTTGCAGGCCGATCCGTGTTACCGTGATGCAGCCACCGATGTGGCTGTCTGGAATAATTACCAGCTTTTGCAGGTCTGGGATCTGCTCTCGCTGCATCTCTGTATGCGTGCGCTGGGTGATGGTGAAATTCCCCAAACGCCACTTACACCTGGCGGGGCACTCGTGAATTTGCAGTTGACGGCACGTGGTAATTATACCCTTGCCCTGGACCCTTATCCTTTTGATCGGTCGCCGCTGTTGGTCGGGATCAAGGCGCTGGTGATCCCCAAGGAGCGCTATCTGGATAACGCTGCGCTTCTTGTGGCGATGCAGCGGGCCCAGTCGGTAACCCTGCCATTCGAGCTGGTTGCGCCATAGCAGATAGCTACATATGGCCCATGCCGATAAGTGTCAGGAATTCGGAGCGGGTCTTGTAGTCTTCCAGAAAGACGCCGCGCATGGCGCTGGTGACCATTTTGCTACCGGGCTTTTTGATGCCGCGCATGGTCATACAGAGGTGCTCAGCGGCAATAACAACGCCAACGCCGACGGGTTCAAGAGTGGACATAATGACATCGGCGATCTGCGATCCCAGCCGCTCCTGAAGTTGCGGGCGTCGTGCCAGGATGTCCACAACGCGTGCCAACTTGCTGATGCCAACAACCCGGCCCTGAGGAACGTAGCCGACGTGGGCGATACCGTGAAAGGGAAGCAGGTGATGTTCACACATAGAGTAGAAGGGGATGTCTTTAATAATGACCATCTCCTGGTGGCCTTCCTCAAAACCCACCTGCAACACCGCTGCCGGATCCTGGGTAAGCCCCCAGAAAATCTCTTCATACATGTCTGCAATACGTCGCGGCGTGCCGATCAGTCCTTCGCGTCGTGGGTCCTCGCCGATAGCCTGGAGAATGGCCCTGACGCTCTCCTGAATAACCTCCCGATCCATGTTATTGCGAATCCTCTGATCTTTCGTGATAGGGTGTTCCCTGCTTTTTGCGCAGGTGGGGCTCGTTAAGACTTCCAGTGCGATAGCCCTGGAGGTCAAGGGTAACATAGGCATAGCCGATGGCTTTGAGCCCCTGAACGATTTTATGGCTGGTCTCCTCCTCGGTGATCCGCTGGAAATCACGCCGCTCGACCTCGATTCGTGCAATAGAGTCGTGGTGGCGAACGCGGACTTGCCGGAAGCCAAGCTGATGGAGCAGCCGCTCGGCGCGGGCGATCTTCTGGAGCGCCTCAACCGTTACCGGCATGCCATACGGGATGCGCGATGAGAAGCAAGCTGCTGATGGTTTGTCCCAGACGGGCACATTCAGGTAGCGTGCAACGGCACGGATTTCCGATTTGCCCATATCCGCTTCTTTCAATGGGCCACGTACACCAAATTCGCGGGCGGCACGCTGACCTGGGCGCCAGTCACCGACATCATCGCGATTGATGCCATAGGCAATGAAACGGATGCCCAGTTGCTCAGCGATAGGGACAAGGTGAGAGAACAGTTCCGTTTTGCAAAAGTAGCAGCGGTTGAGATTATTTGCCACGTAGCGCGCATCGGCCAATTCGTGGGTCTCGATGCGTATTACGGGAATGCCCATCAGTTGGGCGTTATAAATAGCCTCTGCAGTTTCTTCTTCAGCATAGGTAGCGGAGGCTGCAATAACGCCGACCGCGCGATCGCCAAGCACATCATGTGCAACTTTCAATAATACTGCGCTGTCCACTCCGCCACTGTACGCGACCAGGACAGATCCCATCTCGCGCAGGATGGTACGCAGGCGATTGTATTTCTCTTGAGTCTCTGGGTCGAGCACAATGCTCATATTTTCAGAGGCGGTGGTGGGCAGATCGGTCATTTCTTACTCCTCAATAAGTGGAAAAGCGCTGGCCAGACTGGAGAGAATGCCTGCCGCTTATTTATTTACCAGCACAGGTTGTGCAGGGCTCTGCTTTACCAGGTGCGCAGATGCTGTTCCAGCTATTTCCTGATTGCTGAGGTATGCTGGTGCCGGTCATCTGCTGTGGTTCATGTCAGCTCCATAACATAGGGCAACATACAGGCTGGAGACTGGCCCCAATCTGGCTGCCTCTATTTATTATGTTCAGACCTCAGGAAATTCAATGGATTATACCCGCTGGGGCGCAGGCATGTCAAACGCCAGGTTGAGGCTGGGTCCTGATTTGCCTGGCGAGCTCTGTCAGTTTTGCGCCATCTTTTCTTGGAAGTTCGGGCAGTTACGATGTTCAGCTTATTTGACACTGATGAGGGAATTCGGCTATACTGCCACGTGAGCCTCATACGCGTGAAGCTGACTATGCCAGTGGCTGTGAGGGTTGGGGTATCATCCTGGTTGAGCGGCGGAACAATCCACCGCATTACGCATGCGAAATGAAGGAGAAAAACAGCATGCGCCGCGCTACATTGCTTTTTCTCTTGTTCATTGGTCTGCTGGCCGCGGCCGCAGCCTATGTTGACTGGCCCAACAATCCGGGCATTCATGTGCTTGGCTACAATAACCCGTTGACGGTGAAGGAGGGGCTCGATCTCCAGGGTGGTGTCCAGGTTCTCCTGCAGGCCAAAGGGAACTATAGTGGTGCAGAGCTTGCGAAAGCGATGCCGGCGGCACGCGATGCCATCGAGCGCCGTGTCAATGGTGGTCTTGGTGTCAATGAGCCGGTGATCCGGCTGGAGGGCAACCAGTACATTTCGGTTGAACTCCCCGGTCTTAAGAACGAGCAAGAGGCAGTCCAGACTTTGCTGAAGACTGGAGAGCTGGACTTCTACAATACCGGGCAGCAGGCAGTTCCACTTGGAACAACGATTACACCGGGCGAGTTTGGCAAGCCGGTTTTCACTGGCAAAGACCTGGATCCAAACTCCCTCAGCGCTGGATTGGATCCGCAGACCGGCCAGCCGGTCATCAACTTTGCGATGGTGCCATCAGAGCAGAAAGCCTTCTTTGACTTCACCTCAAAGAATGTTGGCAACTATCTGACGGTGACGCTGGATGGGAAGGTTATTGAATCGGCGGTAATCCAGAGCGCCATTAACGGCAATGGGATCATTCAAGGAGATCTGACTATTACCCAGGCTCAGGACATTGCGCAGCTCTTGAAGTATGGTGCTCTGCCGATTCCCCTCCAGATCGTCAGCGAGCAGGAGATCGGGCCAACGCTCGGTGCGGCTTCGATCCATGCCAGTATCATTGCCGGCATTATCGGGCTGAGCATGGTCATTTTCTTCATGCTGGTCTATTATCGTATGCCTGGTTTGCTGGCAGACTGCGCGTTGATCCTCTATGCTGGTCTGACGTTTGCCGTTTTTAAAGTCCTTGGCGTTGTGTTGACGCTGGCCGGTATTGCCGGGTTTATTCTCTCGATCGGCATGGCTGTAGATGCGAACGTGCTGATTTTCGAGCGCATTAAGGAGGAGTTACGCGGTGGCCGGACTCTATCCTCAGCCATTGAGGTTGGCTTCAAGCGGGCTTTTCCCTCGATTCGTGACTCGAATATATCGACCCTGATTACCTGTGCCATCCTCTGGTGGTTTGGCAACACATTTGGTGCGACCATCATTGTCGGCTTCGCGACGACCCTGGCCCTTGGTGTGGCGCTGAGCCTTTTCACGGCCATTACCGTGACGCGTAACTTCTTGAACGTCTTGGTTCCGCTGGGCGTGGGCACCCATCCGTGGTTCTTCGGCCTGCCAGCCGATGCCATCAAAGTGCCGACTTTTACCCGTGGCGGTAAGCGCATGCAGCTCGCGGAGGAATAAGCGGTGCTCAACCTTGTAAGTAAACGATACTGGTTTTTTGGGCTCTCGCTGCTGGTCATCATTCCAGGTTTGATTGCCTTAATCATCTGGCATCTAAATCTCGGTATTGACTTTACCGGCGGCAGCGTTGTCCAGCTGCAATTTGCGTCGAATGCCGTTACCCCTCGTGACGTACAGCAGGCATTCGCTGCGGCTCATGCGCGTGACCTCAGTGTTATAACCGCGCAGAGCACAGATAAGACACATGTTCCGGCTGATATCGTCTGGATTCGCTTCAATACGACGATCAACGATACGACGCTGAATACAGTACGGAAAGATCTGCAAGCCGTCGGCTCTTACAAGCAACTGAGCTTCGATCAAAGTGCACCCTTTAACGGAAAGAACGAGTCGGTGCTTGCCGTGCAGTTTGACAAGGTGCCATCGCTCGATGCTGTGCGTCAGGCGCTGGCAAAGATTCCGCCTCAGGCGGCAACGGCAGCAACACAGCCCACAGCCACACCAGCTTCGGCTCCTGCCGCAAACGCTGCAGCCACGCCGGCTGCTTCAGCGAAGGCAACAGCCACGCCAGCTACATCATCTAAGACAGCGGCGACACCCTCGACCAAAGCGACGCCGGCGTCAGGAACGAAGAGCAAGACAAGTAGCGCATCGTCTCCGTCGGTAACCAGCAGCACGCCGGTATCGGTCGTTGATGTGGCACAGGGTCAATCGGGGCAGATCTTCAATGTCCAGACGCAGACATTGCTGAGCCCCAGCCAGATTACGGCCATTGAGCACCATCTGCAATCGAGTTATGGATATCTGGCCGAGATATCAAAGCAGACAGTAGGACCGTCGATCGCGGGTGGCACAACGCTGCGCGCTGTCTATGCTGTTATCCTGGCTTCGGTTGCTATCCTGCTCTATATCTGGTGGGCATTCCGTAAGGTGAGCAAGCCATGGCGCTATGGTACCTGTGCCATAGTCGCGCTCCTACACGATGTGCTGGTAGTTCTGGGCCTGTATGCGATCTTCGGCAAGTTCTTTAATATGCAGGTAGATACTCTTTTCGTGACCGCTGTGCTTACGGTTATCGGCTTCTCTGTCCACGATACCATTGTGGTGTTCGACCGGATACGGGAGAATATGCAGAAGCGCACATCGGAGAGTTTCGAGCAGATCGTCAATGCCAGCCTGGTGCAAACGCTGGCGCGGTCCCTGAACACCTCGCTCACTGTGCTCCTGACGCTGAGCGCGCTAACCCTTTTTGGCGGCACTTCTATTCGAACGTTCACCTTGACGCTGCTGATCGGTATCTTCAGCGGCACCTATTCATCTATTTTCAATGCCAGTATGCTTCTAGTGGTGTGGGAAAATGGTGAGCTTGGGCGGTTGTTCGGGCGCGGCAGGAAAGAAGCGGCGCTGCAATCGCGTCCTGCACGTGCTCTGGCCCAGGCACGCAGCTAGCGTGCTGTTAACGGTGATCAAGGGTGTCCCTGGGAACAGCGTTTCACGAGCGGCCCCAGGGACTTAATTGTGTGAGACAGCATGAACGCCACCTCTGTCACCGGCAGTTATGCTGTCATTATTTGAGGCTTGGGAGGACCTTATCGTACTGCCTGTCTGATCCCTTCTAGGGCTGATGTTGTCGGCGACGGTTTGCCAAACTGGATCAGCATAGCCGGACCGGGCAGATGGAGAACACCACGCGTTACGCTGCCCAGGAAGAAACGGGCCAGCGTAGTGCGGACATGCGCGGCCATGACGATCAGGTCAGCATGTCGTTCGGCGGCTGTCTGGACGATGACAGAGTCGGCCAGTCCGCGGCGCACCACCGTGCTGATGGCCAGGCCCTGTGCCTCAAGTACGCGCCGTTGTTCCTCAAGATAGTCGCGGGCCTTCTGCATTTCGGCAGGTTCGGCAACGGCGACTGAGAATTCAGGATAGAGGTTGAGATACGGTACGTCCACTGCCCGAACCAGAACCAGCGGTTTGCGATATGTCTGTGCGAGCGAGATAGCCAGTGGCAGCACCTCTTCTGCCAGGGGCGAACCGTCCAGGGGGACGAGGATTGGTGCCTGGCTCTCGGTAAAGGGTGCTGTCGCGGTGATTTCCTGTCCAGATCCTACAGGGTCCGGCCGGATCAAGAGGAGAGGGACAGAGACCTTACGAAGCAGATCTCCAGCTATACCCGGGTGAATAAGGCGGTCGATCCAGGAGCGCTGGCGCGTAGCCAGAACGATCAGTTCCGCACCGGTTTCTGCGGCGATCTCCACGATTGCTTTGCTGGCTGGTTCGTCGGTCTCCATGATTTCCGTTGTGATACCCTGTGCGCGAATCTGCCCGGCGATGTGACGCAGATAAGGTTGCAGCGCCATGCCCGTGGGAGAATCACCAGAGGGAGGATGCGCAAAAAGTATCTCTGCCCCGGCACGTACGAGCATAATCTTGCTTCCGTAGTGGCGCGCGAGGCTTATAGCGGGTTCGAGAGCTGCCTCAGCGAAATGAGTGCCATCGAGTGGTACCAGAATGATGTTAAACATATTCTTTCCTCTTCTCTCCAGGCGATTAGCAGCCTTTTATACATCAAAGATAGCATCTATTATCTGGCCTCAGTGTAGTATGGGCTGGTCACAACGGTCTCACGAAAGTCGCTATGCAGAGCACAAACAAATCATACATGCCATCCGAACCTTACATGGTCGATTTATAGGCGTAATCAGTGATGCTCCATCGTGCATTCGCGGTCATGCGTGGAGGCTCGTCGGACGGAAACTCAGTGAGAATGCCATGCTGCACACACCAGCGCGCGAACTCCAGGCGCCGCAATGTGTGAACCTCTGAGGTTGTGCTGCACAGGTCTGAGGCGGCTGACATTGTTTGTAAAGTTCTGTATCCAGCCAGCGCATCGGTTGGTGTGGATGACATTGGAGCCGGTCCTAGGCGCATGCGGAGGAGGAAGCAAATTGCTGCCAGAAGAGCGTAAACCGCTATCGTGATCAGCGATGCCCAGAGCAGTGCACGCAGCGGGTCTGTTGGTAACGATACGCATTGCGTTGTCGATACACACAGTCTGTCAATTGCCATAGTCATCATCAAGCCACACTCCTTTCAGAGCAGCAGGGCGGCGAAAGTTGAGAGAAATCCATATGGGGGATTTCTCTCACTGGCTCATCTATGGGTTTGTTCTTGCTCGGCCTTTTGCTCGCAGCTAATACACAGCGTTGCTTCGGGGCGGACCATCAGACGCCGTGCGTCAATTGCGCGCCCACAATGTTCGCAGTAGCCATAGTTGCCCTGGTGTAGCCGAAGTAGGGCGTGTTCGACCTGTTCGAGCTCATCGAGCAGAATTCGCTCAATTTGTCCTGAGCGGCGATACTGTGCAAAATAGGCCGCCTTATCCTCGATATCGCCTGCCAATGGCAGCCCGGCATCAGATTGCAACGGTGGTTCTTCTTCGCCGGTATGCCGGCGTAGCTGGGTAATGATCTCTTGTCGCCGTGCCTCAAGGCGGTGACGGATTCTCTCTAAGGCATCTTGCCATGCTGCTTGCTCTAGAGGCGTTATCTCGGTGCTGCTCATTGTCCGACCTCCCGGCTCATTGTCAGTGAACTGGTCCAGGCCCTGCCAGTACATTTCTTTTCATCTCGCTTGATTTTGTGCGGGCCGATCGGAGATCTGGTCCGGTCATGCCTTGAGCATAGCGACGATGTATCACATTGCGGTCACATTTATGTGGCAGCGCAGCACAAATAGCACACAACCCATGGCCTACGAGTAGCCCTGCATCTGGTTGTGTTTATTGCGTTATCAAGCAGAGCACGGAAGAGAAGGGAGAGCTATCCTATTCTAGGCAAGATGGTAGGTGATGGCCACTGTTGTTCATCTAATCTTCTTTCCTGATGTCCTGGTCGGAACTGCGCTGCTGAGAGCTGGTGGTCCTATTCGTTGCTCCATGCACTTAACGAGATGCCGCGTGATCTCCAGGCTCACCAGCATTCCAAAGAGTACCATGCCGATGATGCCCCAATCAGCCAATTGCAACATGCCAAACTGCGTCAGGGACTGTGCTCCGGGTATAACCAGGGCCAGTACTAGAGATCCCAGTGTAGCGGCAATGATCACCGGGAGCCAGCGATTGGGCCGGCGGAGCGTGCGCCAGATCGGTAGGTCGGGAGTGCGCTCAAGTAGCACCAGCAAGATCTGACCAAGTATCAGGATGGTGAAAGCGAGTGTGCGTGCGCGTGGCTCATCCACTCCATGGAGGAAAGCGATCAGATAGGTTGAAAGGACAGCAGCGCTAATAATGACTCCGGCTAATAGCACGCGCAGCAGGGCTGTGCGTGTGAGCAACGGCTCGTCTGGGCGGCGTGGGGGCCGCTGCATGAGCGCCGGGTCTGGCTCGTCACTGGCGAAGACCAGCGCAGAGGTCGGATGGACGATGAGTTCTAACCAGACGAGGTGGATGGGGAGCAGGAAGAGCGGGGTGCCGGTCAATGGCACAAGAAGTGCCGCCAGCACGATGGGCAGGTGGAAGGCGATAAGATAGCCAAAAGCGCGGCGTAAGTTGTCGAAGATACGCCGGCCCTCGCGTACTGCCGCGACAATAGTGGCGAAGTTGTCGTCCAGCAGCACCATAGTTGCTGCCGATCGTGCGACTTCTGTGCCGCGCTGTCCCATGGCTACGCCCACATCAGCGACCTTCAGCGCGGGAGCGTCGTTAATGCCATCACCAGTCATAGCTACGACAGCGCCCAGGTTTTTGAGAGTCTGGACGATGCGGTATTTCTGCGTAGGGAGGACGCGGGCAAAGATTTGCTGTGTGGCGAGTAATTGTGCCAGTTCCACTGTTGAAGCTCGCTCAATCTCCGCTCCAGTTACTGCCCGTAAGCTCTCACCCGGTTGCCCTAGTCCAACGGCTTGCGCGATCGTCAGGGCGGTCTGAGGATGGTCACCGGTCAACATGATGACGCGTATGCCAGCTTGATGGCATTCCGCGATGGCGGCACGAACTTCCGGGCGTAACGGGTCCATAAAGCCCATCAGGCCGAGCGGCGTAAGCCAGGCAATATCCTGCGTGCGCTCGCCATGGGGTTGGGTGAGCATGCGCCGGGCCACGGCCAGAACACGTAACCCCTGGGAAACCAGCGCATCATGTGCACGCTGAAAATCGGCAATAACTGTCGATGAAACCGCTGGATCCAGCAGTTCGCACACGCGCTCCCACGCACCCTTGACAAAGAGTTGCGTAGCGCAGTCGTCAGCAGGATCGACGGTGATGTTCTGCCAGATAGCCGCGGCCAGTCGCTCAGCAGTGGCAAAAGGATACTCATGGAGCAGAGTAGCTGTCGCCGGGATAGAGATGCCCAGTGATGTTGCGGCATGAGCGATAGCGCGATCCAGCGGATCAGACGAGGCTGGCATGGATGCCAGGAGCGCAGCATACAGGACATCTCGCCTGGCTGTGGCAAGCTCGCTGCCATCTTTGGGAATCTCTGTCTTTGCAGGGATGGCAGGTGCCCAGAGATGTGTGAGCACCATCTGAGCCTGTGTAATTGTTCCCGTTTTATCAGTGCAGATCACTGTCGTGCTGCCCAGTGTCTCAACTCCTGCCAGGCGTCGTACCAATGCATGCAGGCGGGCCATTCGCCAGACGCCCAGCGACAGATAGAGTGTGAAGACGATTGGGAACTCCTCCGGGATTGCTGCCATGGCCAGGCTGACCCCAGCGAGAATCGCGGCAGCCCAGCCATGGCCATGAATCAGTTCCAGTGCTATTACTCCCAGGCAGAAGAGGAGTGCGACGATGGCCAGGATGCGGAACATATGGGCAATGACTCGCTGCAACGGTGTTGCACCATCGGGTGTTTCTGCAATCAGCCTACCAATGTGGCCATATTCGGTGTGTTTACCGGTTGCGGTGATGATCATGCTCCCATGGCCGGTAATGACCGAGGTGCCTGCAAAGACGGCCGCAGCGGCGTACTCACCTTGTAGATGAATCGAGGCGGCTGGTATGCGCATTGTAGCGTCTGCGATAGGTGCTCCTGCATGCTTCGTCACTGGCTGGGACTCACCGGTCAGCGCTGCTTCGTCAATTTGCAGATCGGCTGCTTCTACTAATATCCCGTCGGCAGGGATAACGTCGCCTTCATGTATCCGCACGAGGTCACCAGGCACGAGGGATCTGCTCGAAACCTCTTGCTCGTGGCCATCGCGCACGACGCAGGCGCGGGGCGTGGCCAGCGAACGCAGGTTTGCGAGCGTATGCTCCGCGCGCAGCTCCAGTGCGAGGTCCATTGCAACAAGGGGGAGGAGCGCAACCAGCAGTACCATGCCGTCAAAATATTCCCGTAGAAGCAAGTAGGCTGTACCAGCGATCAGCAGCAGGAGCACCATGGGATCGGTGATGGCATGGAGAAACGGCTTCCACCAGTGCTGGTGCGCCTCGGGGATCAGTTCATTAGCACCGTAGATTTGCAGACGTGCGGTTGCTTCTGCGGTTGTGAGGCCTTCTGAGGGGATCGGGATCCTGGTTACTGTGTCGCTTGCGGGGGTTGGCGAGGGATGCATCAGAATCTCTTTCTTGCGGGTTCTGAATATATGGCCCACAGAGGACGAGCACCTCATGCGGGAGCTGTGCAGTAGCACAAAAGTGCTGTCGGGAGCTCGTATACACTGTCAGCATAGGTAATAGGGGACACAGCGAGTTCTCATTGGCATGGTCAGATATCACAAATCGATCACAAATAGATGAGAATAGCCTATCTGCTTTGTCTTTGTGCATAGTTTGTGCGGAAAAATCACACAACTGTGAGAGTGCTGTGATACAGGATATTTATGATAACGCCTCTGGAGGTCGGTAGAGGCGATGCAGCGATCTCTCCCATGGAGCACTGTTTTCTCTGCTCTGCGGAGAGCAAGCTTTGTCGAGTGAATATGGTCTGGGTTAGGATCAAGATCTAGTAGCGGGAGGTAAGGTTATGACGACGCCGCTGCCATCAGAAGGAGGCAGCCCTTGTGCTGCAATTCCTATGGAAACGATAGCATCGAGCGAAATTGAGGCAGGAGGTAGCCCTACTGTGAACGCTTCCGAGCAAGCTACTAAGCCGAGTGGCTTTACCATGAAGCGGTTAGGTGTCATTGCCACGCCGGAGCCAGGCAATCTGCATGAGGCATGGGGCATCTTGAATCCTGGGGCAGCGCGTGGCCGCGATGGCCAGCTTTATCTCTTTCCGCGTGTGGTCGCCGAGGGAAACTATTCACGGATAGCGATCGCCCGTGTGTTGTTTGATGCTCAGGGCAACCCCTACGGCATCGAGCGTCTTGGCTATGCCCTTGAGCCTACAGAACCTTACGAACGCAATCCCAAGTCTGGTGGTGGCTGCGAAGATGCACGCGTGACTTATTTGCGTCCGCTGGATATCTATGTCATGGCGTATACGGCCTATACTGTGCTGGGGCCGCGGATCGCGCTGGCTATCTCAAAGGACCTGTTTACGTGGGAGCGGCTAGGGCTGTTGCGCTTTGCGCCAGGTTGTCCGGTGAATTTTAGCGCTTATGGTAATAAGGATGGCCTCTTCTTCCCCGATGTTACCTTAGATGAGCAGGGCCAGCCGCGCCTGACGCTGATTCATCGTCCCACCTATCGCGTTGCTCAGGCAGATGGTACTGTCAATATTATTGTCCCGCCAGGCATCACCGACCGACGGCAGAGTCTCTGGATGTCACATGTCTCACTTGGTCTGGCGCTGCGGGATCCACACTTTCTGACCTGGATTGAGGATACGCATTTGCTGGCAACGCCCCAGCAGCCCTGGGAAAGTATCAAGATTGGTGGGGGTGCGCCGCCTATCCTCACGCGTCACGGATGGGTGCTCGTCTACCATGGGGTCTCGGGTCAGTTCGTTGAGGGTGCAGATCTCCAGACTCATCTGCGCTATGCTGCCGGTGTTATGGTGCTGGATAGGGAGGATCCACGCCGCATCCTTTATCGCTCGTCTGAGCCGTTGCTGACTCCAGAGGTACCAGAGGAGCAGGAGGGTGTAGTGCCAAACGTAGTCTTTCCCACCGGCATTGATCCATATCCCCACCATATGAACGGCGGCGAAGCGTATGATGTGTACTATGGCATGGCGGATACCCGCATTGGTGTAGCACGGCTGAGTGTTCCAGATATACTGCCTCAGGTAGCTTCCTCTCAGGAGGGCCAGGTATAGCTGGTATACGGGAATGAGCTAACAACCGGATATGATAGCAGCTTCGCTGGAGCGGGTATACTTTCGGCGCGAATTCTGCCAGCGGCGCGGCATGCGCTACAATGTGCTGATGCCCGGTCATCCCTAGGACACTGAGTATGTCGACTGGACGCGGTTGCATGCGCTGTCGGCGCTTTGTCTTATCGGCGGCGTTGGTCAGGTTGTGATGCGGATGTGATGAGGCGCTCCGTATTCGAGAACTGCTCGTGATAGCCCATAGCTATGCTTTAGGTGGTGGATGGATAGAAGTGGGAAGGGCAGGGGAAAAGAGGAGAGAACCTGCTGCTCTGTATCGTTCAATCATGGTTTGTCGATTAGAGAGTGAGGGAACTGCCATGATCACGAATCGCACCTACAACGTGACACAGATCGAAGAGCCGCCTATTGCGCGCTTTCTCTTTGCGGACACACGGATGGCCTGGCTGTGGTTAATTGTGCGCCTGTATGTTGGATATGAGTGGCTCACTGCTGGGTGGGAGAAAATGTTTGGCTTCTCCATCGCCTTTGGGTCGTTTGGCCAGGCAGTACAGGGTGGCCGGTGGATCTTTGGTGCCCATGACGGCGCAGCCATCAAGGGCTTTGTCATGGGGGCACTGGCGAAGACCGGCGGACCGCATCCAGCGGTGCAGGGCTGGTATGCCTGGTTCTTGCAGCATGTGGTACTGCCGTATTCGGCGCCATGGGCCTATCTGATCACCTTTGGTGAAGTGCTGGTGGGTATCGGCCTGATCCTGGGTATCTTTACCGGGATCGCTGCCTTCTTTGGTGCGGTGATGAATGCCAACTATCTGTTGGCGGGGACTGTGAGCACGAATCCGGCTCTGCTCATTCTGGCAGTCTTTCTGGTCCTGGCCTGGCGAATTGCCGGCTACCTTGGTGGCGACTATTTCGTCCTGCCGGCGTTGGGCACGCCCTGGAGGCCAGGCATGCTGGTTCAGCGTGAACAGGACGGTTATACGCCGATGCGCACTCCAACGGGGGCAGCAACCCAGTAGGATGACACGAGGTTCGGCAGAGCTTTCTTCCTGGGAGAGGGATGAGCGCACAGGCAGGGTGGGAGGTCGAGGGATGGTTCCTCGACCTCCTGTTGTGCTAGAACAGGTTCGATAGTCAGCCTCTTAACAGGAGGAGGAAGGGGCGAAGAGATGTTTGTTGGCGAAATTATGACCCGCAATGTGATCGCTGCAACTGAGGACGATACTGTAGAGCATGTGGAGCAGCTGATGATCCGAGGGCGCTTTCGCCATATGCCCATTGTCCGTCCCACAGCGGCCCGGGCAGCACCTGCCTGGCCGCCGCGAGCCAGGGGTACCGTCGTTGGTGTCGTCTCCGACCGCGATATTGCACTGGCTCTGGCTCAAGCTGGCGATGCCGGGCGTCAGCGATCTATGCGTGAGGTAATGCATGCGCCGGCGCTAACTGTGTTACCGGAGATGCCTGTTGAAGATGCTGCCCTGCTGATGATCGAGCATCAGATTGGCTGTCTGCCAGTAGTGAGTGGAGATGAGTCCCTCCATGCGGAGGGATATGCATATGGTGAGCTTATTGGTATCATCACTGAGAGCGATCTCTTCCGTGCACTCATTCGCTTGCTTGGGGTACAGGAGCCCAGTACACGCATCTGCCTTTTATTGCCGCCTGGTCGAGTAGATCTGCTCGCAGAGGTATTGCAGGTCATAGCCGCTCGTGGTGTGACGCTGGCCGGGCTCGTGGCTGAGCCGGTGGACCGTATGGGGCGGTGGCCGGTCGTCATGCGTTTATGTACGATCTATCCCACACCCATTGTCCAGCGGATTCGGGAGATGGGCATTGCGATTGCAACCCCGGCAGAGGCATCTGCGGCAGCGGCTGGTGAGGACGCTATGCCACTGGCTACTGAAGGAGGTCACGGCGTATAGTATGCAGGGTCACAGAGTGTCAGGTTTCTGCCGCTGCATGTAGCTCTTCCTTGCTGACCAGGGGGAGGGTGACAAAGAATGTTGATCCCTGGCCCTCCACTGATTCGAACCAGATGCGTCCGCCGTGTCGCTCGACCAACTCACGGCTTAAGTAGAGACCAAGACCTGTCCCCTGGATGCCAAAGGCGCGGGCATTATCTGCTCGTGCAAAGCGTCCAAAGATATGTGCCTGTTGCTGAGCCGGGATCCCGATACCCTGGTCATGCACGCGGAGCATCGCCATACCAGTCTGCATCTCTGTATCTACGGAAATATCAATATTGCCGCCATTAGGACTATACTTGATAGCGTTGCTGATGAGGTTGCTTATTACTTGCTCGATACGCCGGGGATCTGCATTGATCACCACATATTCGCTGTTGGCGTGGACACTAATGGTATGACGCTCTGTCATAACCTGGAGCCGTGTGGCCACACGCTGAGCCAGTGCAGCCAGATCCACTGGCTCGGGGTGTATCTGGAGTCGGCCGGCTTGTAAGCGCGTTGCATCCAACAGGTCGTCGATCAGTTCTACTAACCGGGCTGTTGCTTGATCGATGTCAGCGATGGCTTCCTCCTGCCAATCAGCCAGCCTGGGCCCTTTACCCCGTGCTGTCTGCGTGATGAGCATCTCGACAAACCCCTTGAGTGCGGCTATAGGTGTGCGCAGCTCATGGGCAGCAATGCCAATGAACTCATCCTTGAGCCGCTCAGCCTCCTTTAGTGCGGTTACATCCTGGTGAACTACCAGTGCTGCTGGTTCCGCGGTCGACCCGTTTTCGTCTCCTCTGCCAGCCAGCGGCCAGAGCAGTACCTGTGGATTGATCGCTACTGCATTTACCAGGACTGGTAGCATGGTTCCATCGCAGTGGCGGATAATTGCCTGCTGGTGACGCACGGCTTTGCCTGTGTGTAGAGCTTGCAACGTCGCAAACTCCGCGAGCGGCAGGGGCCGCCCATCTTCACGAAAGATGCGGATGCCGCTGGTTGCCAGGAAGGCTTCCATCGCCTGGCCCTCCAACCAGGGTGCTCCCCAGACCTCGGCGGCTGCGCGATTGGATAGCACCAGCCGTGCATCGTGTCCACGGACAAGGTAGATGCCGCTAGGCAGCTCATCGATCACCAGCTGTAACAAGGCGCGTCGTGCTTCTGCCTCGGCCCGTGCACGTCGTTCCGCCAGGAGTCGACGTGTCTCGGTAACGTCATGCCAGATGATCACGGCGCCAGAAATAGTATTCTCCGCCAAGTTCCCTTTGCGCTGTCCTGATGCCGATCCAGGCTCTGCCACCGGTGGCGGAGGTAACCGCAGCGGTGAGGCATTGACAATATACTCGCGTGACTCGCCCAGGGTATCAGGAATCGTTACTGAAGTCCCGGTGTCTGCCATGCCGGCCAGGGCATGGGCGGCTGGCGCGTGCAGCAGCGCCTCCAGGATGTGCACACTATCAGGGTTGTCCTTCAGCGCTGTATAGAGACGGCGAGCTGCGCTATTCTCGCGCACAATCTGTCCCTTTCTGTCGACAACTACCACCCCATCCGCAATACTTTCAAATGTGGCGTCCAGTTCCTGTGCTTGAGCCTGCGCAGCGCGGTATAACCGCGCATTCTCTAGGGCCACAGCCGCCTGCGCTGCCAGTCCGACCAGCAAAGCCCGATCCTCTGTTGTAAAGATGCCGGGCTCGGTGTGTCCGAGCAGCAGGCCGCCACGTACCTGGCCAGCGTGGTCGAGCAGTGGCGCGCCGAGAAAACTGCGGACTACTGGATGGCCACGGGGAATGCCGACCGCACGCAAACCTGTTTCGGGTTCAAGGCCATGGGCATAGGCAAAGGCTGCACGACGCGCAGCCTGCTGGTGCGCTTCTTTTGAGCCATCTGGAGCTTCTTGATCGGAGATATGATGGACAGCGGCCAGGGCGTCGGGAACGAGTACAGGTACCCCCTGGCGAAAGATCGGGGCGAGCAGCCCCTCGCCCCCGAGTGGCATCTGGCGGAGGAGCACTTCCTGCTCTTTGCTGACGCCTACCACAGCAGCCAGGTGGAAGCGGCTGCCCTCTGCTGGCACCAGCGGCTGACCCAGCTCATCCACTGGGCGCAAGGTGAACGCAGCGAACTCTGCCCTGGTCAGGTCACGTGCTGTTTGGGCGATCAGGTGCAGCAGACGTGATTCGTCCAGCTCACTCATCAGTGCAGTGCCTACCTGGTTGAGCGCGGCAAATCGTCCTGCCTCACGCTCTGCACTGGATCGGCGAGCCCGGGCTAGCTGGACAAGGGCCAGCACAAAGCTGGTGACGGCGGCCAGGGTAACGATCTGTTCCGCTCCTTGCGGTTCTAAAGGCTTGAGCAGCACATCCTCTGGAGGGATAAAGAAGTAGTAGACGCAGCCGAGTTCCAGAATACCAGCCACGGCGGCGTGGCGCCATCCCCAGTGATAGGCCAGCATAGCGACTAGAGGCAAGTAGACGAGACCTGGATTTGGCAGGGGGGTGGGTATCAGATGATCAAGCACGACAATGAACAGTGTCAGCAGTATCGTGCCGGCTAGTAACACAGCCACGCCAGCAAGGGGGTCTTTAAGCCATCGGGTGATCAGCGCGCGCAGTCGCATGCCATCGGGCGATTGCGCTATATTGCGAGCAGCCTTCTGGATAGCAATTTTCGCCAGGTTATAGAGAGCGCGTAGCCTGCGCATGTTGTGCCATAGGCTGGTGCCCTGTTGCTGAGCCTGTGCTGGGACTGTTTGCGGATTCGAGCGAATCTTTCTGTGGTTCACTTGTTTTTGCTCATAGACTGGCGAACATATCCACGCCCACAATGTCACAGAAAGGGCCAGCCATATATTAATGGCGCAGCCTTGCGAGAACGATCACATCCCCTCTTATTTTATCCCTACTTCCAGCAATTTACAAGGAAGCGGCGTCTGTGGCCGATGGTGGGCCATCCGAGCTGGTCTTCAAGCAGCGCTCGTCCGGTAGGATCTCCAGGCGACGCCGGGGGCAGGCTTAAGGCAAGTGGTGCATCTTTTGAGAAGTCAGCCGGAGCGGGAGCAAGCACCGGTCATCAGCGCGCGCTTTTAAGCGGGAGATAGTGCTATACTGCCGATAAGGCATAAATGCGGCGTTTTTGACGCTTTGTGCTGTTCTGGGGGAGCCACTTCTCCCCATCGATAGCATTAAAATGATCAGGTACTGGTGTACTATGCCATGAGCGTAAGGAGTGCAGACACGATGCGAGCCGTAGTTATCACATCTCCTGGTGGTCCCGAGGTGTTGGTAGTGCGCGAGGTCTCAATGCCGGAGCCTTTTGGGGAGTATGTTCGCGTACGCGTGCGTGCGGCTGGTGTTAACCGGGCCGATCTTTTACAGCGTGCCGGTCGCTATCCTCCACCTTTGGGGGTACCCAGGGATATTCCAGGGCTAGAGTTTGCTGGCGAGGTGGATGCGGTTGGTCCGCTGGTGCAGAGGTGGAAGCCAGGCCAGCGTGTCTTTGGGCTGGCAGGTGGTGGTGCTCAGGCTGAGTACATTCTGGCGCATGAAGGGATGCTGATGGAGATACCGGCGCGTCTGAGCTTCGTTGAGGCTGCGGCTATCCCTGAGGTATTTATGACAGCGCACGATGCGCTTTTTACACAAGCCAATCTCCAGATGGGTGAGCGGGTCCTTATTCATGCTGTGGGCAGTGGTGTTGGTACTGCTGCTGTACAACTGGTTCGTGCAGCAGGTGCCCGTGCATTTGGTACCGCGCGCACGCCGGAGAAGCTGGAGCGGGCACGAGCACTTGGCATGGAATTTGGTGTAAGCGATCGTGACTTTGCAACTGCTATTCAGCGGGCTACGGATGGGCAAGGTATCAATGTCATTCTTGATTTTGTTGGTTCCCCTTATCTAGAGCAGAATCTTCAGGTGCTGGTACCGCAGGGTCGCCTTATCTTTCTCGCGACAATGGGTGGCGCTCAGGCCGGGGTCAATCTTTCCTTGCTCATGTCCAAGCGCTTGCAGATTCGTGGTAGCGTGCTGCGCAGCCGCTCACTGGAGGAGAAGCTTGCCGTGACGCGTCTTTTCGCTGCCCATGTCTTGCCGCTGCTGGCGAGTGGCGTTGTGCGCCCGATTGTCGATCAGGTCTATCCATTGGCCGAGGTGGCAGCGGCACATCAGGCGATGGAGGAGAACCGCAACTTTGGGAAGCTTGTGCTCCAGGTGGATTAATGTGAGCACAGATCCTTCGCACGCCAGAAAGCAAGGTAGTTTCCGTTGGCCCGCTGATAGATGCTCTATCTGGTCTGTCCAAGCAGCCAGTCTGCTGCTCGGACAGACGTCTGTTATAGCGAGCTCGTCGTCAGATGTTTACAGGGCTGTGGTGACCGGAGCTGGTGGTGCTGCGGCCTCAACGATGCGGAAAGTGTGGCGGAGTCTGGCTGTTTTGCTAAGCATGGCGCCGGCCCCGCAGTAGCGTGTTTCTGATAGCTCGATGGCTCGCGCTACGGCTTCAGGGCTTATATTATGGCCAGTGATGATATGCTCGACTGTAATATCTACGAAGACCATGGGGTGCTCGTCGGCGCGTAGGCCCTCAACATATACGCGATAGTCAGTTACATCCTGGCGCTTTTTGCGCAGAATCGAGATCACATCCATAGCAGTACAGCCAGCCAGGCCTACCAGGAGCATTTCCATTGGGCGAAAGCCCTTGTTTTGTCCACCGACATGTTCTGCGGCATCAAGGGTCAGGGAATGACCGGAGCCCGTCACAGCGGTGAACTGCATTCCTGTCTCAAGCTTTGCTTGTACTGTCATTCGTTCGGCCATAGTTATCCTCTCTTTTCTCGCGCGAGTGCGGGATCGCTATGTCTGCACAGGGGCGGATGCTCTTTGTGACGCTCTTTAGTAATGTGGGTATCTTTCCTGAGAAGGCTTTGCGATCCTACACGCGCTGGTTATCTCTGCCTGCTCTGCGGGAGATCATCAGCTATGGTTGGATCGCTAGAGCAGGCCGACCCAGATGTCAGAGTTCATTTCAACCACCTTTTTCTCAATCGTCTCAGCTTCAGCCACCGCAGCTTTTGGCCGTACGATGAATAATGGCAGCTTTGTGGCATGCAGCACCCGTTCAGTTACGCTGCCCAGGATGGAACGGGCAAAGCCGCTCCGCCCGTGTGTTGCCATAGCAATCAGGTCACATCTTCCAAAGACACCGGCACCCTCGGCATCTTCGCCATTCTCAGCGATCCGTATCAGGGTTCCTGCTACATCGGCGTCAAAGGCTACAGACCAGGTGACCGAGAGCTTAAGTTCAGCGAGGTCGCCGGTGCGGAAGCGGCTGGCTATATCGTCAAGATACTTTTTGGCCTGATGGAGCATTGCCTCACGCGTGCTTTTATCAACAGGGAGGCGCGCACCCAGCTCACCCTCGGCAAAGGGCGGGCGCAACACACGCACCAGGTGTACTGCGCCACGCATTGGAGCGGCCAGTGCGGCAATAAGATGTGCAGCCGGTTCCAGAGCCTCTTCAGCGAGTGGCGAGCCATCCAGTGCGATCAGTGCCCGTAATGGGCGCTCGGCATCGGGATGCTGGCCGGCAGGTATTGGGCCACGCTCGCTGAGCATGAGCACGGGAACTGGAGCGTGATGCATCACTTTCTCTGCGACGCTGCCTAGCATCCAACGCATGAAGCCGGTATATCCGTGGCTGCATATCACGATCAGCTCGATGTTACGCGTGCCGACAACAGCAAGGATACTTGGAGCCGGTAAGCCATCAACGACTGCTGTTTCTGTTTTGATTCCTGCAAGCGTATCTGATTGGGCCACACTTGCCAGATATCTGGATGCTTCGGCGAGTCCTTCCTCGGTTGCTCTCTGTGCCAGAGCGCCTTCAGGCATCAGGTATGGCGTCAGATCGGCTGGGAGGCTGACAGCGCGCAACAGTACCACAGTACCGTCTGTAGCTCGCGCAATCCGTGCAGCGATGGGAAGAGCGCGCTCGGCGCGGGCAGATCCATCCAATGGAACTAAAATGCGTTTAAACATTGTTGTTCCTCCTTTTCGCCTTTCATTGGTTCGCCTTTTATTTGCCGCTAATTTTTGATCCCCAGCAGGCCTAGACAACGCCTTTCCGCCACGATGACGATAAAATAGGGAATGCTCTCCAGGTCTTCGATCGTCTCCGCAGCGTGCAATTCGGCGAGATGGGGCAGGGCGCCGATCCGGCCAAGGAATTCCACACGTCCCAAAGCAACCAATCTACCTTCGAATCGTGCCAGGATACCCTGATCGGTAATCTGTGTAATCACCTCGTCTACTGCTGCTGGCTGTATGCGGAGAGCCTGTGCAGCTATTGCAATAGTTTGTGCATAGGAGTCTGGTATCTGCTGTGCCAGGCTTGCTGCCACACGGAGCAGTTCATGACGGCCACGATCTTCGACAGGGATAATCGCCGTGAGATCCGGTGCATACTGGTGCAGAAGGTCCACTTCTTGAGCGGGTCCGCAGGGCTCATCTGGTGGTCGTTGCCTATTTTTATATGGCTGCGATACAGCCATCTTCTGCCTCCTTGCAGCGCTCTTGTTGCCAGTCGAGTATTTCTTGCAAAGACATCTATCCTGTTATAGGGAGCATACGCTTGCTCTATCACGGCATCATCACAGATAGTGAAGTGGACGTCACGGCTTTATCACAGTCTGCTCATAGGATACTTGCTTCCCTTTTGCTATCAGAGGCGGCCTGATGGCGGTGTTGTCGTATATCCTGTGAGCGGGTGGTGAGATGATATGCAGTGGTTGTAACCTTTCTGTGATGGGTGTATTTGATAACTGTTGATTGTCGAGTTCAAGTGTGCTGAAGTCGATAGGAGGGTAAAGATTGCTCAGGGATGAGATGGAGGGCGCGACTAAACGGGTTTCCCTTTGGGAGCGGCTTTTTCTATTGGAGGAGTAGAATGGCAAGCGCACAGGACATTGAACGCTATCAAGCGAATTGGCATAGCGAGCGAGAGGGTGCTACACTTTATAGATTGCTTGCCGAGGTTGAGCGCGATGCCCATCTGGCAGAGATCTATCACCGCATGGCAAGCGTAGAGGAGCGCCATGCAGGAGTATGGGAGCAGCGTTTGCGCGATGCGGGCCAGATTGTCCCGTTGTATACACCTGGCTGGCGCGTGCGGACACTGACATGGTTGGCACGCCACTTTGGCACAAGTGCTGTGCTGCCGCTTATTACCGGGATGGAGCGCCGTGCTGTCCATGCCTATGACCAGCAGCCAGAAGCGCAGGCTGCCGGTATGCCAGGCGATGAGCGCTCGCATGCGCGCATGTTTCGCTATATCCAGGCAGCAACGCGCGGAGGCATTGCTGGTCCGGTATTGGCACAGCTTGAGGGGCGGCACCGTAGTAGTGGCGGAGGCAATGCCTTGCGGGCGGCGGTGCTGGGGGCCAGTGATGGGCTTACCTCTAATCTTAGTCTGGTGATGGGGGTTGCCGGTGCGAATCTTCCTGGCCACACCGTCTTACTGACGGGACTTGCCGGGTTGCTCGCGGGTGCACTTTCCATGTCTATTGGTGAGTGGCTCTCGGTGCAGAGTGCGCGTGAGCTTTATGGCCGTCAGATTGCCGTCGAGGAGGAGGAGCTGGCAACGCTACCGGAAGAGGAGGAGGAAGAGCTGGCTTTGATCTATCAGGCTAAAGGGATTGATGAGGAGACGGCGATGCAGTTGGCCAGACATATTATGGAGCAGGGTGGGACGGCACTTGATACCCTGGCACGAGAGGAGTTAGGCATCGATCCTGAAGAGCTTGGCGGCTCTGCGTGGATAGCAGCAATTACCTCATTCTTGCTCTTTGCGTTCGGCGCTATTGTGCCAGTGCTGCCGTTTGTGTTTGGTGGAGGGCTCATGATAACAGGTATCAGTCTGGCGCTGAGCGTGCTGGGGCTGTTTGTGATCGGGGCAGGCATTACGCTGACTACGGGAGCACCGCTCCTCAAAGCTGGGGGTCGGCAGGTGCTCTTTGGGCTGCTGGCGGCAGGTATCACGTTTGGATTAGGGCGGTTGGTTGGTGGGATCATCGGCTGACAGGCATGGTGGCGTTGGAACAACGGCCAGCCGTACAAGAGGGCCAGCGTCCTGCTGCCTGTATCGCCCGGTTCTGACAACGGAAGCCGCCCGATATGATGAATCTGGCGGCTTCCCGGCTATGTGACTACTGAGCATGTGTCGTATTCTGCCGGAAAATCTCCCAGAGTAAGAGGAGTGGAATAATAAGGACAATGCCGGTGAGGATCTCCATTACCAGGTAGCCTGTCTCGATCCAGGCGGTCAGGGCAGTTCGTGTTGCGCTCATGCTTTATCACATCCTTTCTTCCTCAGGTAGCATATTGTGGGATGATTGCTCATGTGCTTCGCTGTCCTCTATCCACTTAAAGGATAATCTCCAATAATCACGGGGAGTTCTCAGGAAGAGCCTGTTATCTCACGCCTGCCTCACAGGCCATACAATGCCTATGGAGTTCTGATCTCTTGCTTATGCGCATCGCGTGCTCCTCTATGGTATGGACACGCCAGAAGCGGCGCATGCCTTTCACAGAGAAATCATCCCTATTACATCGGAGCTTCATATTTGGGACGTACAATCAATGCTAGAGGAGCGGTGCTAAACGATAGTGATAGGGCGATAGAGCACAAGGAGGTGAAGCCGGTGATTGGAGGCTGGTTCACCAACATAGCCAGTTGGGGAGTGCTGTCACTGGTGTTGCTTATCCTGTGGGTGCTCTTGATGATAGCGGCTATCTGGGTGTTGTCAGCTCTCTTTCCTGGTGATGGCCGCTGGACAAAGCCCTGTGGTGAGGATAGGAAATCGCCCTATCTAACCCAACGTGGAACATCGCTCTGTCGTTTGCGATCGCTATTGCACCATCAGCGTGAGGGGACGCAATAGCTAAAAGTGAATATGATCAATGAGAGAAAGGAGTAAAAGCGATGACGACTGAATTGCTGGTTCAGGGCAAGTATGGATTTGGTACTGGCCTGAATCTGCCGTATGAGCAGGCGGTAGAGCAAGTAACGCAGGCTCTCAAAGATGAAGGCTTTGGCGTTCTGACCACGATAGATGTCAAAGAGACGATGAGGCAAAAGCTCGGTGTCGATTTTGAGCGTTACGTCATCCTGGGGGCTTGCAATCCACAGCTTGCCCATCAAGCTCTCACCATTGAGCACGATTTAGGGTTATTGTTGCCTTGCAATGTTATTGTCTATGAGCGTGCCGCTAACAAATCCGCTGTGATGGTTGCTGATCCGGTAGCTATGCTGGGTGTCGTTGACAGCGAGTCATTGCAAAGGATTGCTCGGGAAGCTCGCGAGCGCCTGGAGCGTGTGATCAAGAAGCTGCATGATCGTGCAGCGGCTCTGGCATAGGAGAAGTGCCGGTGGAGAAACAGCATCGGGTGACTGTCTTCAGCACGCCCACCTGTCCCTATTGCAACATGGCGAAGCGCTACCTGCGCGATCGTGGTATCCGTTTTCGTGACGTTGATGTCTCGCGCGATATGGCAGCTGCCCGCGATCTCATCCGTCGCAGTGGGCAGATGGGTGTGCCAGTGATTGATGTTGATGGCCGATTAGTTATCGGTTTTGACCGAGCCCGATTAGATCGTCTTTTGGGACTGAGCAGATGACGCCGGGTATGACAGGTTAGGAGAGGAGGAGGCATTTGATGCGAACGATAGAGCCTTTGGAGGATCGTGTTCTGGTAAGGGTGATCGATCCAGTTGAGGAGCGGACCGCAAGCGGGATTCTGATTCCTGACACCGCGCGTGAGAAGCCGCACGAAGCAATTGTCGTGGCAGTTGGTTCCAAAGAGGAGGGCATGCCGGTAAAGCCGGGGGACCGGGTGATCTTTGCCAAGTATAGCGGGGTCGAACTAAAGCTGAACGGCATCTCGCACCTTCTCCTGGAGCGCAATGACTTACTTGCCTTGGTCCGAGATACGGCCGAGCAAGATGGGGCAGTGTAGCTTTTGTATAGAGCTGATGTAAGCCAGCCTGGCAGGTTAATAGATAAAAGTATATAGTCGGCTTGCTGCTGCCCAGAGGAAGGGCAGGAGGTATCCGAAAGGAGATAAATTATGGATAGTCTGGTTCCATTTATGCAAAGTGCGACCGGTCGTGGTCTGCGTATCGTGCTTGGCCTGGGGCTGATTGTGGGAGGCCTTGCCGGTATTCATGGGATTGGCGGCTGGGTCCTTGCCGCTGTTGGTTTGATCCCGCTTGCGGCGGGAGGTGCTGGTGTATGCCTCTTTGCACCGCTGGTGGGTTATACCTTCCGGGGTCGACATCGGACCGCATAAGTGACTGGGTGGCCGTGCTGACCGTGTTGTCGTGCCCGGGCCTCTGATGGCAAAGTTCTTCGCTCTTTGATAACAGGGCAGATAGAGCAGCTGCTCTATCTGCCCTGTTGTCAGCAGGAAGTATCTCTTTCCCTTTGCTGCCCCCTGCTGTAGCGCACGTAAAAGATTGCAGTAAGGGGATTGTCCAGTGTCTCAGGCGATGGGAGCACTGATCCAGTGGCACATGGGCAAAGTAACCGATCTGTATGATGGTGCTACGAAGGAAGGTTGCGCAAATTTTTAACGGAGCTGGTGCACGAGGCTACTGGCGCTCATATAGAGCATGTAGAGGGCTACCAGGATGATAATTCCTGCAAAGATGCGTGTGAGCACCTTCTTTTGTTTGCTGAGTCGTGTTGCCAACTGTGTGCCGAGCGTGCCACCTAAAACGCCGCCTAAGATATACTCGCCGGCCACCAGCCAGTTTACCAGACCAGATAGTGCATAATTGATAGCGGCGCTGGTGCCAAAAGCGCCTACGGCGATAAGGGATGTGCCGATGGCATTGATGATGGACATCTGCGTGGCGAAGATCAGCCCCGGCACGATCAGAAACCCGCCACCAATGCCAAAGAACCCGGAGAGGAGCCCGACGGCAAAGCTGATAGGCACGATCTTGAGGAGATCCAGGCGGCCCGGCTGGTTTCGATCGGGCACTGGTTTCTGGTCGTTGCGCAGCATGAGCACGGCGACGATAAGCATAAGTAGCGCAAAGAGAAAAAGGAGCTCATTTCCTGGCACGATCTTGCCCAATGTTGAGCCCGCGATGGTGCCGAGAATGCCAGGTATAGCGAAGATGATGCCTGTGCGCCAGTGAACGTGCCCGGCACGCCAATGGGGTATTAAATTGATATATGCGGTTATAGCTACAGCGAGCGCTGTTGTGCCAATGACGATGTGTGGGGCATGATAGCCGACCAGATAGAGGAGCAGGGGCACGGCCAGAATGGAGCCGCCGCCACCAATGAGTCCCAGGGAGAATCCTACCAGGAGGCCGGAGAAGATGGCGAGAATTTGCTGGAAGACAGTCAACTGAGCCATAAAAGCAACCTTCCTTTGCTTGGTTATTCCAGGGACTAGTTTAAGCATATGTCCGTTGCATGAAGGGTAGCCATTATCTTTGTGAAGTTTTGATGAAAAAAGGGCATCGAGCGGTAGCGTACGGGGGGCCGTATTGTCTGGCTCTGTATTGTCTGGCTGAGGATGTGGCGTGATACACTCTTTCATGATAGTGCTTTGTTCCGTTTATGGAGGGCGACTTCATGGCAGGGGAGCGTATTCTGATTGTTGATGATGAGCAGGCTATTACCAATCTGGTTGGTGCTTACTTAAAGCAGGAGGGATATATTGTAGATGTTGCTACCGATGGCCGGACGGCACTCGCCCTGGTGCGCAAGAATCGCCCGGCGCTGGTAGTACTTGATGTGATGCTGCCAGAGCTTGATGGTATCGAGGTTTGCCGTCATCTCCGGCAGGATCCGGCGACTGCTGATATTTATGTGATTATGTTGACGGCAAAAACAGAGGAGATGGATAAGCTGATTGGGCTGGCGATTGGCGCGGATGATTATGTGACCAAGCCTTTCAGTCCCCGTGAGCTGGTAGCGCGCATCAAGGCAGTCCTGCGCCGGCGCCGTAGTGCGGCCACCGGTGCGCCGTCACTGCTGGAATACCGGCGTATTCGTCTCGACCCCGATCGGCGCCAGGTCTGGAAGGATGGGAAGCTCATTGAGCTTACCGCGCTGGAATTTAATTTGCTTCACAAGCTGGCATCGTCTCCGGGGCGGGTCTTTACACGTGAGCAGTTGCTTGAGCAAGTTTGGGGTTACGATTTCTACGGCGATGAGCGGGTGGTTGATGCCCATATCAAGTCGTTGCGTAAGAAGGTAGAAGATGAACCGGCGAATCCCACATTTATTCGGACAGTACGCAGTGTTGGGTACAAATTTGAGGATGAGCCAGTATGATTCAGCCAGCATCTGAACGACGACATCGTGCTGTGCCTGCATTACAACCTGGTGAACTTCGTAAGCGCAGGAAAGCATTTTATCTGCCCCGGCTTGTTACCAGCCTTCGTGCTAAGCTTCTGATCTCTTATCTCGTGATTATCCTTGTTGGCGTTTTTACCCTGACCATTGCGGCTGACACCATTGCACCAGGTCTCTTCAGCCACATGCTAGGCAGATTGGGGCCAGTATCTGGAATGAAGGGAACCGACAAAGATGTGCTGACAGCTATGCTGATGGCTACTTTTCGCGGGGCAATGCTGCTGGCACTGCTGATCGCGGCAATGGCTGCTCTACTTGCGGCCATCGCCACGAGCCTGTATGTGTCGGGGCGTATCGTGGCTCCGGTTCAGCGTATGCTGCTGATCAGTCAGCGCATTGCGGCGGGGCGCTATAGTGATCGTGTCCCGGTGTTAACTCGTGATGAGTTGGGCGATCTTTCTGCCAGCTTTAATCGTATGGCTGAGCAGCTCGAATCAATCGAGAAGCGCCGCATCGAACTAATGAGTGACATTGCCCACGAGCTACGAACGCCGCTCACCAGTATTGAAGGCTATATGGAGGGGTTGCTCGATCATGTCATTGAGCCAAGCGATGAGACATTTGTGCTCATTGCTGGCGAGGCGCGGCGGCTGCGCCGGCTGGTTGATGATTTACAGGAGCTATCACGTGCTGAATCGAACCAGCTTTCTATCGCGATCCATCCGGTGTCTCTGGCAGAGATACTTGAAGCGGCAGTTGCCCGTTTACGGCCACAATTTGTCGAGCGGGAGGTCGCACTGGATCTGGTTTTGGATCGCGGGCGAGATCTCCAGGTACTTGCTGATGAGGATCGGACAGGTCAGGTTTTGCTGAATCTGTTGAGCAATGCACTTCGTTATACGCCGGTGCACGGGAATGTCCAGGTAAGTGCATGGCCAGAGGGTAGTGTTGTCCACATTGCTGTGTCAGACACCGGAATCGGGTTGTCGCCTGAGGATCGTGAACGCATCTTTGATCGCTTCTATCGAGTGGACAAGTCGCGTACGCGCAGCGGCGGTGGCAGTGGCATTGGTCTGACGATAGCTCGTGCCCTGGTAGAGGCACAGGGGGGGCATATCTGGGCAGAGAGCGCTGGTCTAGGGCAGGGAAGCACTTTTCACTTTACTCTGCCGGCAGTTGTATCGGAAATGCCAGCGGCAAAGGAAAACAAGGGTGAATAGCGTATAGGCATGATGGTGTTACCGAACAGTAACTGCCGCGAACTGGATTTGTAACGAAAGTGAGCTCTAATTACCTTAGAGCATATCGGGTCAGATACGGGTGTGTGGCAAATACCAGACTATTTGTGATCTATAAACAGATAGAGAGGGATGGCACAGGGGCCGTTTGAATGCTATTGATGATTGCGAATATCGTTGATGGTCACGTGAGCAATTGCATAGAATTGTATGGAGAGGAAGGCAGACTATGACGCAGATCATGCGTGCTTTTGTCATGCGCGGCATCGGTGAAGTCGGCCTGGTAGAAAAACCGATTCCCGAGCCCGGACCAAATGATGCGATCATTAAGACGACAGCGGCCCTCATCTGCACATCGGATACTCATACAGTCGACGGTGCGATTGGCCCGCGCGAGAATTTGACCCTTGGTCATGAGGCAGTCGGCGTCATTGCGAAACTTGGTTCGGCGGTTACCGGCTATCGCGAAGGCGATCGTGTCGCCGTCAATGCAATTACGCCCTGTTATCACTGTGAGAACTGCCTGCGTGGCTACACTTCGCAATGCACGCAGATGCTTGGGGGGTGGAAATTTGCCAACACCAAGGATGGCTCGCTTGCTGAATATTTTCACGTCAACGAAGCCATGGCCAATCTTGCCCCTATTCCAGATGCTGTGTCAGATGAGAAAGCTTTGTATACTACGGACATGATGTCTACCGGCTTCATGGCGGCAGAGCATGCTGCCATTCCTATTGGCGGCACTGTTGCCGTCTTTGCAGCCGGGCCGGTGGGGTTGATGGCAATTGCTGGTGCGCGTTTGCTCGGTGCAGGGCTGGTGATCGCCGTAGAGTCCGTGCCTAAGCGGCAGGAGCTGGCCCAGCGCTTTGGCGCAGATATCGTAGTAGATTTTACCCGGGTAGATCCGGTCGAAGAGATTTTGCGATTTACTGGAGGGCAGGGAGTTGATGCGGCAATTGAGGCGCTCGGTTCTGAGGAGACATTCATGAACTGTATCCGGGTGACGCGCCCTGGAGGAACGATCTCTAATGTTGGTTATCATGGTCATGGTGATTTCGTGCGAATTCCCCGGTTGGAGTGGGGAGTCGGTATGAGCGATAAAACCGTTCGTACGGGGCTGTGCCCTGGTGGCAAGGAGCGGATGAAACGGTTGCTGCGGCTGCTGGAAACCGGACGAATTGATCCCACACCTCTGACCACGCATCGTTTCCCCTTTGCGCAGGTTGAGCGGGCCTTTCAGATGATGCGGACAAAGGAGGATGGCATTCTTAAACCGTTGATTCTGTTTTAACCGTATGATCTGGCTGATCATTGCCAGTTCTGTTCTACGGCTCTTCCTTCTTCTTTCCATAGGTAGGGAGGAAGAGCCAGGTTTGCGCTACCTTAGAAGTGATGGACTTTGCGGCGCTGGCTCAGCGCTATGATGCCTGGTACACGACTCCCCTTGGTGCCTGGGCTGATCGCATCGAAATGGCGACCATTTTCTCTCTCCTCCATTTGCAATCTGGTGAGCGACTGCTTGAGCTGGGAACCGGGACGGGGCGTTATGCACTAGAGTCAGGCCGAAGAGGCGCACTGGTTACAGCTATTGATGCTGAGCCAGCCATGCTTGCAGTTGCACGGGCCAGGCTTGCGAGCCAGGGAGTGGGGCTGGCTGTCACGCTGATGCAAGCTGATATGGCTGCCCTGCCGTTCGCTGACGCTTCTTTTGATGTAGCTCTGGCGGTGACTGCTCTCTGTTTCGCCAGCGATCCGCTCGCCGTACTGCGTGAGGCCGCTCGTGTGCTACGGCCAGGGGGGAGGTTGGTATTAGGTGAACTGAACCGTTGGAGCCTCTGGGCGTTGGTGCGGCGGATCGAGGGTTTCTTTCGCCAGACAACCTATCGTTATGCGCACTTCCACAGCATATGGGAGTTGCGAGCTCTCCTTGACAGAGCTGGCTTCCACATGGGAAGATGGGAAGGGGTTCTCCATCTTCCCCCGATCAATTGTGCGGAGTGCCTCAGGCGCCTTGATCTGCTGGAGCGTCTGGGCCAGCGCTGGGTTCCAGCGCTGGGAGCGTTTCTGGCTCTGGAAGCTATCAAGATGGAGCGCGCATGACGGCGGATAATCTGCTACAGGTAACAGTGGTCGATGAACAAGGCCCGATATAGTCCCCATTGCCTTTCATATAGCAATAATACATCCCCAGGCATGAGATACAGGGAGGGACAGATATATGTCCTATGATGTGATGGTAATGGCTGCCCATCCAGATGATGCCGAGACACAGATGGGTGGTACTATTGCCAAAATGACGGATCAGGGCTTACGAGTGTTGCTTGTCGATTTATGTGATGGCGAACCGGCTGATTATGCTGGTCCTGGCATTCGCCGGCAGCAAGCCCAACGTGCTGCGGCGCTTCTTGGTGCCGATCGGTTGATCCTGGATGAGCAGGACCGGCTCATCCAGGACAGCATCCCGTTGCGGCTAAGGCTGGCTCGTCTGATCCGTGAGCACCGACCACGATGGGTCTTTGGAACTGCTAAGGCCTGTATTCATCCGGATCACGTGGCCGTCGAACCACTGGTAACTGCGGCTGTTTTCTACGCGCGCTTGCGCAACTGGGATCAAGTGCCAGGAGGAGAGGTTCTCGCGGATACGGAGCCCTGGTGCGTTGGCAGGCTCTTTTTCCCTCATTGTAAGATGGAGCCGGCGTGGGGCAGAGACTTTGCCTTTGCTGTAGATGTCAGTGCAACCTATGCGCGGAAGAAGCGAGCTCTTGCCGAGTATCGCTCTGTTTTCACTGTCGAGACAGGTGATCGATTGCTTGAGTTGTATGAGGCCGAAGATATGTATATGGGCAGGCTGTTTGGTGTCACGTACGCGGAGGCGTTCAAAGCACATAGCCCGCTATTGGTAGATGACCTGACGGTGTTCAAGCCAGGATTGCATGGGTAGCCTGTATCCGATAGCGATCGCCTGTTACCGCAGCGTAACGTCTGGTTTCCCGTTCTGTAACCGGTACTTGCTATACTGGAAGTGTGAGGGGATGGGAGGAGGGGAGATAGAGATAGTATCTGCCCGGTTGATTAGCGATCGGGCGTTAAAGAAAGATGAACGAGGGAGACCATGAACCTGACTCGTTGGGAGCCCTTTGAAGAGTTAGTGTCGCTGCGGGATGCGATGAATCGGCTCTTCGAGGAGAGCTTTGTGACACCGTCGCTCTTCCGTCCGGTGGCTGGCCAGCGGCGTCTGGCAGTGGACTGCTACGAAACCGATGATGCTTACGTAGTTGAGGCAGCCATGCCAGGCATCAAGCCAGAAGAGGTGCAGATTACTCTATCCGGTAACTTGCTGACCATTCACGCCGAGCACAAGCGTGAGGAGGAGCATAAAGCGCGCAAGTATACCTATCAGGAACGCTACGTTGGCGCCTTCCATCGCGAGATTACGCTTCCACATAGTGTCCGGACCGAGGGCATCGAAGCAATCCTCCAAGATGGCTTGCTCCGTCTGACGCTGCCGAAGGCAGAAGCGGCTAAGCCGAAACAGATCCCGATTCGCACCGGGACGAAGGAGCTGGCAGCGGTATAAGCCTGACTGGAGCGTAAGGCAGTGGCCGGTTGCCGGCGATACACTGATGCCGCTATAGGCAAAGGCAAGGGAGCGGGACAATCTTGATGATTGTCCCGCTCTTTTAGCGAGGTAACTGCTGAGTTGCTGGGCCTATGCCGGTGAGCGCTTGTAGAGCGGGCGAGCGTCTTCCCGAAGCTGCTCTGCTGCTATCTGCTCAGCCACTCGCACCAGCACTGCCGGGCCAGGTAGACGCAGGAGTTCACGTGTTACGCTCCCGACGAGGAATCGCCCTAGCGGTGTCCGGCTGTGGGTAGCCATCACGATGATATCTGCATGTTCCTCAGCAGCCGTCTGGGCGATGACCCTTGCCACTGAGCCGGTGCGAACCAGAGTCTTCACGGCGAAGCCAGCGGCGATCAGTTCTGCGTGACGCTGCTCCAGATACTCATGGGCGATCTGCTCATTTCCGGCGATGAACGCTGCCTCATCGGGAATGGGTGTGTTCGGCAGCCAGGCAATAGCTGGGTAGCCCTCTACAACACGCAACAGGAGCAGGGGCTTCTGGAAGGCAGCCGCAATGGCGCGTGCCAGCGGAATGGCCTGTTCGGCTGCGAAAGAGCCATCGAGCGGCAGGAGTACGGGGGCTGTTGTATCGGTGAAAGGCATTGCTGGCGCAGCGCCAGGGATATCTTGCCCGGCGGCGATATCTGCGGCGTGGATCAGTAGCATAGGCACGAGGGCATGATGTAATACCCGTATAGCGGTGCTAGGATGGACGATGCTCTCTGCCCAGGAGCGCTGGTGAGTTGCCATGACAATCAACGACACCTGGAGTCGCTGCGCCTCCTCCGTAATCACTTGAGATGCCGGACCACAGGGTTCAGCTACCTCCACATTATAATGTTCATGCCGCAGGCGATCGGCAACTTCTTCGAGGTATTGAGCCATGGCTGCCATTGCTGCGGTGGTTCGTGCTGGGAGAGGGCTGACCGCTGGAAGTGGATGAGCCGGGCTAGCATGGATCAAAAGCAGTTCACTGTCGAAACGCTGGGCAAAGATCTTCGCTGGGCCCAGGGCAAGTTCTGCGAAGGGAGTGCCATCTAACGGCACCAGAATGCGCCGAAACATTACCTTTCTCCTTTCTGAGATACCTGATTTGTCTCTGCCGGCGAAGCTGCTGGTGCCGCTGTGGTTGCCGATGGTGTCACGAAGAGTACAGCAACCTGGCCAGAACGCAGCAACCGCTGCGGCACGCTTCCACCTGGCCAGGGCAGCGCCCTGGTGCGTGGGCGACGGGGCAAGATCACTATATGACACCGATCATGCTCAGCACGATCGGTAATGTCCTGTGCCGGCGAACCAAAGATCAGGTTCCAGCGAACGCTTAATCCCAACCGGCGCAATTGCTCGGCTCGCTCTTCAAGATAGTGCTCAGCCTCACGCAGTCGCCGCCGATCGGGCGATTCCTGGGAGGCTGGGAGGGTTGCTGGATACGGATAAACTGGTAATAGCACGCGCAGTAGCCATACCTCTGCTCCCAGTGCTCGTGCGATCTGTGCTGCCGGCAGCAAGATTCCCTCTGCTGCCAGTGAACCGTCCAGGGGCAGCAGTATACGCCATGTCTGATCTGGCGCAAAAGCGACATCTCCATGGCGAGGTACGAGGAGCACGGGAGCCGATGCTCGCTCTGCAACTGCTTCTGCGACGCTGCCAAGTACCCAATGGGCTATGCCTGTCCGCCCATGAGTGGCCATGATCGCCAGATCGATGGTTTGCTCTGCTATGATTTCCAGCAGCACCTCTGCTGCTGGTCCTTCACGTGCAGCGATGTCTACATGTACCCTCTGGGCCTGCAGGGGCTCGGCCAGAGACTCCAGATAAGCCTTTGCCGCCTCTAACAATTCCAGCCGGAGGCGCACTGAATCTGCTGCTCCGGCGAGCATAGGTGGCTCGGTAGCGCGTGCCAGCAGAATGCGTGGATGGGCTCCCAGCCCTTTCATGCGCTGAGCAAGGGCGACCGCGATAGCCAGCCCGCGCTCAGCTGGTGCTGATCCGTCTAAGGCCACGAGGATATTGTTTATCATAGCTTCTGCTCACCTTTCCTTGCCACCATGCTGGGCCCCTAAGAATAAGAGGGCTATCTTCTATTAAAGACTATGCTTCCTGGAGATTGCTTTTGTGGTTAACCATGGTAACGGAAAGGTTACATTCATATTGTTGCTATTCGATGTGAGGCAACCGTGACCCCTTGTTCATGCTTTGTGATGCTGCTGAGAGCCATGATTTTTACACTCCAGGTGGAAGGATATGAAAGCGAGCTTTGCTTGCGAACTGTTAATCGAGGGCAGATTCCTTCTTCCACAGCAGGGAGGCTTGCCGTGAAGATATTGGTAGTTGATCGTCATGGGGATGTTGCCCAATCCCTTCGTATGGTGGCGAGTATGCAGTGGCAAGAGGTGGAAGTCTTTGCCGCGACGAATGGGCACTATGGACTGGACCTGTTCTTTGAGCATGAGCCGGATATTGTGCTGATTGCCCTCGAGTCACCAGGACTTGCTGGATTCGAGCTGCTGGCGCAGATACGCCAGGTCACGGATACGCCGGTGATCGTGATCGACGGTCCACGCGACGAGTTAACCATCGTACGTGCCCTTGAACAGGGCGCCGATGACTATCTTATACAGCCTTACGGTCAGTTGGAGTTGCTGGCACGTATTCGCGCGGTGTTACGCCGTGTCTATCTGCCACCGCCCGTTCATGCCATACCCGATTTTGTCAGCGACGGGTTAACCATTCACTTTGCTACACGTGAGGTCGCCGTTGATAACCGACCGATTAAGCTTACCCCGGTCGAATTTAGCCTGCTCTATCACCTGGCACGCAACCAGGGACGGGTGCTCAGCCACGCAGCATTACTGGCGCGCATTGATGGGGCGAATAATCACGATGGGAACGATTACTTGAAAGTGTATATCAGTCGGCTGCGTGCCAAGCTAGGGGATGATGCTGCCCACCCGCGCTGGATTGAGACGGTGCCACGTATTGGTTATCGCTTTCGCTCGCGGCAATCCTTGCCGCGACAGAAACAGCTGCCGGCGCTAGAGGCAGCTGGTGCCTGAAAAAAAGGATCGGAGGAGCAAGGATAGACAAGGGTAGAATACGCTATGTTATGGCTGCCCACTCTCACATAAGCTAGACGCTGGTTGCGGGCGTTCGGGAGGTTAACTATGAGCGTCCAATCTATGGCGATGCCGGCCTTACCGCCGTCAATGCCGAAGCTCCCTGATTATATTGCGGCCCTCTTGTGCCCAGATGCCTATCATCATCCTACCGCCAATATCCGGCTGGTTGAGACGCACATTTCGTATGTGCTCCTTACTGGCGACTTCGTCTACAAAATTAAAAAGCCGGTGACGTTCTCCTTTGTGGATTACCATACACTGGAGCGCCGGCGGCATTTTTGCCGTCGCGAAGTGGCACTTAATCGTGTGCTTGCTCCCGATGTCTATTATGGCGTTGTGACGGTACGCGATGACAATGGCTCTATCCGCATCGGACAACGCGGCCGTATTCGCGAATATGCTGTCAAGATGCGCCAGATACCGGCAGAGCAGTTTTTAACCACGCGTATTGCTACTGGCCGGATTATGCCGGAGGTGATCGACTTGATTGCCGAGCGGCTGGTAATGTTTTATCGGCACGCGCGCACCGGGCCACGGGTGAGCCACTGGGGCAGCCCACAGCGGCTATGGGAGAATGCCCGCGAGAACTTTGTGCAGATGGCCGGAACTGATGAGCGCTACATCAGTGCAGTCAAAGAGCAACACATTGAGCGTTTTACCGCGACGTTTCTGAAGCGCGCCGACGCGCTGCTACGCAAGCGTGTTGCCGAGGGCTTCGTGCGTGATGGCCATGGCGACTTGCGTGCTGAACATATCTTTTTTGCTGATGATCCACATGAGCCAGCAGATATTGGCGTGATTGACCGGTTGGAGTTCGGCGAGCGCTATCGCTGTGGCGATGTTGCTGCCGACCTGGCGTTCTTAGATATGGATCTGCGCGCATTAGGGCGTCCGGATCTGGCTGAGCGGCTTATCAGCGCCTATGTAGGCGCCAGCAATGACTTTGCTGTGCGAGATCTCCTCCCCTACTATGGCTGCTATCGCGCGTATGTGCGTGGCAAGGTCGAGAGCTTGCGCGCGGAGGCAGCCGTGCCTGGCAGCGACGAGCAACGCGCAGCGACCTTACGTGCACGCCAGTTCTTCGATCTGGCATTCGTGTATGCCGGCGGGATAAATCATCCGGCGCTGGTCCTGATGGCTGGCCTGATGGGTGTCGGCAAGACAACGCTTGCTCGTGAGCTGGCCCAGCGCTCTGGTGCCACTGTTATTTCTTCCGATGTGGTACGCAAGGAGCTGGCGCAAATCGCGCCATCCGAGCGCCGGCTGGATGCTTATAACGAAGGCATATACACGCCGGAGCGTACGGCCGCCACCTATGCAGCCATGTTGGAGCGCGCCCGTCAGGTGCTAGCTACCGGCATGCCGGTTATCCTCGATGCCAGCTTTAAGCGCGCTATCGATCGTGCTGCTGCACGTCAGCTTGCCCAGGCACTTGGGGTACCATTGCTTGTGATCGAGTGTGTGGCGCCGGAGGAAGTTGTGCGTGATCGGCTCATGCAACGTCTGGTAGCGGAAGGCAGTGTGTCAGATGGGCGATGGGAACTCTATGCACATCAGCGCGCGGATTTCGAGCCGGTGCATGAGCTACCACCGTCCGAGCACCTGGTAATTGATACAACGCATCCCCTGGCGATCTGTGCCGATCGGGCTGAGGCAGCTCTGCGGAGCATCGCCAGCTAAGGGCTGATTGATTCCTGCTGGCGTATTGGCGCGAATACCGGGAGGCAAAGCTATGACAAAGATGATGAAACTGCCGTCAGTGACAGGGGAAGAGGCATTGATAGGTGAGACGGTATTTGTATGTCCCGACTGTCACATAGCCTTTACCCTGGAAACATTGGACGATGCGCATATCGACAACGTGACCTTTTTTTACGATTCCAGTTTGCCTGAGGTTGAAGAAGCACTTGTGCCACGCCGTTGCTATCAAGGCTTATCGTTGGAGGTCCTCATAGGGTTGTGGGAAGAGGGAACACGTTAAGCATAGAGCTTTTCTTCATTGGCAGGCACTTCTATCATATTGGTTGATTATCGGCTGTCTTCAAAAGATATGGCCATGTCTGCGGCTCTGGTAAGAAAGCCACAGTAGAGGCGAAATGCAGTTTTCATCAGATTTTACGGTATAATAAGAAGTGCGAGCAAAGTGTAAAATATCTTTCCAAAAAATGGTAACTCATGCAATCCACTGATCGCATACTGGACTTGCTAGAAGCGCTGGTGCATGCCGATGATGACGTGCGCTTGTCTGATCTGCACCAGCAGCTTGGGCTGCCGCTCAGTACCGTGCATCGACTCTTAAATGCGCTTGTGGTCCGTGGCTATGTTGTGCAGGACCTCAAGACGCAACGCTATGGTCCGGGAGCGAAGCTGCTGGTGCTTGCTGCCAAGGTTACGAGCACCAACCGTTTTCGTCTGCAACGCCTGGCAAAACCCTATCTCCAGCAGTTGACAGAGAGGACAGGCGAGACGGCGAATCTTGTGCTGCGTGAAGGAAATGAGATCGTTTATATCGATCAGGTGCTGAGCCCACATTCGGTCAAGATGTTTACTGAGGCAGGGTGCCGTGCACCGCTCTATTGCACAGGCGCAGGCAAGGCAATTCTTTCTAGCTTCACCAGCCAGCAGCTTGAAGCTTATCTGCACGATGTCAAACTAGAGCGTATGACCCCGCGAACTATCACGTCAGCGGATATGCTGCGAGAAGAGCTTATGTGCACGCGCGAGCGTGGCTATGCGATTGATGATGAAGAGCGTGAAGAGGGGGTACGCTGTGTAGGCGCGCCGATCTTTGATCATCTAGGGACCTGCATTGGGGCAATTAGTATCTCTGGCCCTGCTTTTCGCATGAGCCGTGTGCGGCTCCATGAGCTGGGGCCTCTTGTGCGGAATGCTACCAGCGAGTGCAGTGTGCAGATCGGTTATACGCCTCAGATGGCGAAACGAGCGTAGATAGCTATAGACCCCATGGCTAAAGCCTGCCACCCGCCCGTCCAGCGTCAAGAGCGAGGCGCGGTCCACATGTGAAACTGAGAGGATATGCTCATCGTCAGTCATGGCTCCGTGCGAACGGAAGGTGGGGCAGATATTCCGGTCCCGCTTATAGGCTTCGGCCCCCAGGCGATGGCAGGGTAGTTGTCAATAGGGAGAGAAGGGGCGCATTCATCTCCGCTCCACGCCTCGAGGCATAGGGTATCCTGCACCCCCTCTGGTGGGGAGGCTGGCGTCCTGCATATGTGCCCAGTAATCATGACGGCCTAGGGTCGTTATCTGCTTTGGCCGGTGGGCTGCGCTTCCAGTGGCATGAGCCAGGCAAACTATAACAGCACTACACCGGTTGTCTCCGTGGCGATCGCCTTCCGCCGGTAGCGTAGGTGCTCGCAATGCCGGCTGGCAGATTTGAGAGCTGGCGTATCTCGATCGGCTGGTACAGTCCGGTTTTGCTTGTCGTCAGGCTGCTTGCGCCAAGCCCAAGCAGCTGCTGGATAGCTGCGCGTACACCATCCACCACCGGCACCGGGAGTGCAGATGCGATTTCGTTCTGTAACTCTGTCATCCCGGCGCAGCCCAAGCAGATGACCTCAGCACCATCGTGCTCTACTGCCATGCGAGCCTCGTCTACTAAACGCTGCCGGACCTGGGATGGCGGCAGGCGTTCAAGATCCAGCACGGCCATGCCAGAGCTGCGAATCGATGCACAGCGGCTCTCAAAGCCGAGCAGGCGAACTCCTTCCTGGAGCAATGGTTGCCAGCGCGCTGAAGTGGTCACAATACTGAACCGGTGACCGAGGAGGAGCGCATGGATGATAGAGGCTTCCATAATGCCGATTACTGGTTGGCAAAGGGCCTCTCGCAATGCTCCAATCACCGGATGCGCACTATAACAGGCTATAACGATGCCATCGTAGCTGTCTGCGACGTTTAAGACAGCGTCGAGAGTCCAGAAAGCGCTGACCACCTCGTCGAACTGGCCCTCGATTGATGCCGGACCATTTGCTGGCTGAAGTGCGTCAATAGTAGCCTGGTCACCGGCAGCTGCCATTGCGGTTAGCCGGATGGCTTCGGTCATCTGGGCGGTGGTGTTAGGATTGACGACGAGAATTCGCATCATCGTTTATCCCTCGCCCCCAAGTTCGGCTTGCAGATGCTGCATGCTCAGGGCCTGGTCGAGCGCTGCTACCGGCACAACTGCCTGACGCATGAGCGCGTAGTAGACGGAGCCGGAGATAGCCACGCCGATAAACCAGGCGAAAGGAGCTGCTACGCTAAAAGTGGGCACCAGGGCAATTACTGCGGCTACTACAGCACCGGGGATCCACGCGGCGAAGGCTTTTGTATTTATGCCGTTATGATACCAGAACTGGGAGTCTGGCGAGGGGCGATAGAGATCGACAACGTTGATGTGCTGTTTCTTGATCAGCCAGTAGTCAACCATCATCACGCCAAAGAACGGTCCAAGAAAGGCCCCTAAAGCTCCTAAGAAATAGTTGATGACCGCGGGTGTGGAATAAAGCTTCCAGGGCATAACAACGACCGACACCACAGCGGCAATTATACCGCCACGCCTGAAGGTGATCCACTTTGGCCACACATTGGCCAGGTCGTAGGCTGGTGACACAAAGTTTGCGACAATGTTCACGCCAATTGTTGCTACACAGAACATGAAGACGCCCACGATCAGCACAAAGGTATTGGGTACCTGGGCCAGCAGCTCCGTGGGATCGAGGAACGCCTTACCATAGACAGCCAGACTACCTGCTGAGACGACTACGGAGGTAAGGCAGAAGGCGGTCCAGTTAATGGGTAACCCAAAGAAATTGCCGATGACGACCGCACGTCGACTCGGTGCAAACCGCGAGAAGTCGCAGAAGTTGAGCATCAAGGTAGCCAGCACACCGATGGTGAAGCCGGCTGAAGCGAAGATCAGATAGATCTGCTGGTTCACGCTTAAAGGCTTGGGGCTGCTCGTAAACGAGATATGGCCATGGGCTTGTACGAGTAACCAGCCTGCCATGACCAGCATCAGCACCCAGATGATCGGTCCGGCCCAGTCCTGGAACAATCGAACGATGTCCATACCTGCTGCGAGGACAATTAACTGTATGAGCCATAGAGCCAGGAAGCAAATCCATGATAAAGTGTCCAGGCCCAGGAACTGGGAATGCTGGAGAGCTCCGAGGGAGGGATCGAGGCGTAGCAGCAAAACCGCGATGGCCACTGAGGCCAGGTAGGTTTGAATCCCATACCAGCCAATAGCGACCACTGCGCGAACCAGAGCGGGGAAGTTCGCGCCAAAGAGCCCAAAGCTCATCCGTGATACTACTGGATAAGGCACTCCGGTCGAGTAGCCGATAAAGCCCATGAGCGTACAGCCGGCGAAGATGACCAGAATACCGAGAAGGATACCCAGTGTAACCTGCCATGCGCTGAGCCCTAGGAGGAACAGCCCGGCAGCGAAGGTGTAGTCACCGATGTTGTGTGCATCAGACATCCAGAGTGCAAACATACTGTAGGCGGACCAGCGCCGCTCTTTCGCTGGCGCCAGATCCTCGTTAAAGAGGCGTCCTGTAGGATCGAGGGTTGCAAGTCTGGTATGATCGGTTGGATCGATTGTTGCCATCGCATCACCTCTTTCGTCTAACATTGCCGGTTCACGATCTGGATCACGAGCAGCCAGTTTATAAGCCGGCAGCTTCCTTTACCACTCTCCTTGTTCTTCTGCCTGGAGATCTAAGAAACAGGCTGGCCTGGCAGTCTCCTGTTACTTGTACTGGCTATCTGTGTCTGGCCGTGGGGTTCCAAAGAGGCGCTGGGCTGTATCCCATAAGACGCGTGTCTTTACCTGCTCATCTACCTGCGCCCATAGGACACGGTGCAGCTCGAGATCCTGGTCAAAGAGGGGGCTCTGGCTCCCGAAAAGCACCTTGTCAGGGCCAATCTGTTGGAGCACTTCTTCGATAAAGTCCTCACGGTAGACTCCCGAGGTGGTCATAAAGACGTTTGTACACTCAGCCAGTGCAAGCCAGGCGTTGCGCTGGCCCAATCCGCTGATGTTGATTTGACCGCCATTGGTCATCACTACAGGCACGGTAGGAAAGCGCCGTGCCAGCTCAGCGACCTGGGGTGCCTCAGAGACCCAGGGGTAGCCAGCAGCTACGATAAACGGCGCTGCGTAATCGGCGCAGACCCGTAGTACTGCGTCAAGCCGATGGTCAGTGACGCAGAGAGCATCCTCCCATGGATGCACGTAGATGCCGTGTAATCTCAACTCAGTGAGGCAGCGTCTGGCTTCTACTGCGGCGTCATCAAGCCGCGGATCGACACGTCCAAGGCCATAGAAACGTTCCGGATGATCCTGGCACACCTGGGCAATGAAGTTGTTCTGCGAGTGGTATGCATAGTCAACAGGCCGCACGGGGACCAGGATAGCCATTGTGATGCCCAGCCGGTCCATACGGTCAAGCGCCTCGGATATGTTCTGTTCAAAGCCCTGGATGGACCGTCCGATATGTACATGCGCATCGATGATCTTGCTCATGACGGCCGCTACTCCCTCCACAGACGTAAGATGTTTTCGGCAAAGATCAGGCGCTTTTCGGCCTCAGTGAGCCCTGCTCGCTCAACTTTGTAGACTTCCAGCCGGGGATTGCAGCCAGGACCGTCAGATGCAAAGAGCACACGTTCAGCGCCGAGGATATCGATGGCCTGGCGAATCATTGCTGGTCTGGGCATAGCAGAGGTCTCCAGGTAAACGTTGTGTCGGCGCTGCGCAACTACAATAGCTTCCTCCGTATGGAAGTAGCCGCCCATGTGTCCAAAGATGATCGTTGCCTCCGGCACTGCTGCGGCTGCATATTCCAGCTCAAGAGGGGTGGTGAATGGCTCGTCGCCGCAATGAAAGAGGACAGGTACACTCAGTTCAGCGGCTTTGCGCATCAACTGATGAGTCGCGGTATCTGCGGGGTGAACAAGGGTGCTGACTGGATGGAGCTTCAGTCCTTTAAAGCCATAATCCCTCACGGCCTTTTCTAGCAGTGTCTGGGCGTTCTCGGCTGCTGGATGGAGGCGTGCATAACCTACCAGGCGATCAGGATAGCGAGCGATAGCGTGTGCGATATAGTCTAAGGGAGCTTCATCCTGAGCATCCACATAGGTCATGATCACGGCTCTGTCGATTCTGGCTTCATTCATTAGCGTGAGGATGGCTTCAGGGGGATCGATCCATCCAAAGGCGTGCGCTTCATCGGCATGGGTGTGAGAATCGATGATCATGATCGCCCCTCTCGCTACTTTCTTCTGGGCAGGCGAGAGCGTATAATTTCCATTAAATGGAAATACTTTTCTATTTAATAAAAATAGTATAGACGCACATTACGATCTTGTCAAGCCTTGGCACTCTCTGAAAATTGCGTGATGCTCTTGCGTCACGAAACTGTCTGTGATATAATCTGCTCTTGAAAGCATTACCCTTTAATTCAGTCCTGTGAGGCTGAGAAGGAAAGCAAAATGCCTTATCAGGCCGCATATGCGGCTATTTCTAACCGGATCACGGACGGTAACCCTTCGCCCCACTGCGAGCAGTGGGAGGCGAAGGGTTTTTTATTGGCGGGAGAAGGGAGCGGCTCCTGGATGCAAATGTCAGATTCTGAACGCGTGATTCTAAGCGCAGATGATATGCGGCGTGCGCTTACCCGCATTGCTCATGAGATTCTGGAGCGAAACGCCGGCCCGGATGGGCTGGTGCTGATCGGTCTGCATACACGCGGTGTGCCACTGGCGCAACGACTTACCGCAACGATTACCCGGTTGGAGCACACCACCGTCCCGGTGGGGCAGCTCGATATTACGCTCCACCGTGATGACTTACGCTCCCGTAGCATACGGCCGGTACGTGTCAGTCAGATACCGATGTCGGTGGATGGCATGGTTGTGGTACTGGTGGATGATGTCCTCTACACTGGCCGTACGGCACGCGCGGCCCTCGATGCATTGATTGACTTTGGCCGGCCCCGTAAGGTTCAGCTCGCCGTTCTCATAGACCGTGGGCACCGCGAACTGCCGATTCGTGCTGACTATGTTGGCAAGAACGTGCCCACCGCACACGACGAGCTTATCCTGGTGCGGCTCTGTGAGACCGATGGCCGCGATGAGGTCGTGCTGCGACGTAACATGCATTACCAGAAAGAAAGGATGGCTGAGTAGATGGATAGCACACTGTTGTATTCTGCCAGACCGGAGATGGTGCCTGCTATGGATGATGTGGCGCCACGCACCCAACCGGTGATTCCGGCACCGGGTACGCTCCACCGCAGCCACCTGCTCGATGTGGACGACTTCGATGCCGGCGAGCTGACTATCATCCTCGATACAGCGGCCGCGATGAAAGAGATTCTCTCCCGGCCTATCCATAAAGTGCCCGCGTTGCAAGGGAAGACGGTTATCAACCTCTTCTATGAGAACAGCACACGCACCCGTACCTCTTTTGAGCTGGCGGCGAAGAACCTCAGCGCGGATGTGGTGAACTTCACCGTTGCCACCAGCAGCGTGGCCAAGGGCGAGTCGTTGATTGACACTGTGCGCACACTCCAGGCGCTGGGTGCGGACTATGTGGTGATTCGGCATAGCCAATCAGGCGCACCCTACCTGGTTGCGCGGCACTTTCAGGGCTCTGTCATCAATGCTGGAGATGGCTGGCATGCGCATCCCTCCCAGGCGCTGCTTGACCTGTTCACCATACGCGAGCGGTTGGGCAGTGTTGCCGGACGCACGGTGGCTCTTGTGGGCGATATCCTTCATAGTCGCGTTGCCCGCTCCAATGTCTGGGCGCTCACCACGATGGGTGCGCAGGTTGTCCTCTGCGGCCCCCCAACCTTGATGCCTCCTGAAATCACCACGCTATTCCGGGGGCGCGCGGTACGCGTTGAATACCAACTGGAGCGTGCTCTGGCCGGTGCGGATGTTGTTATGGCGCTACGTCTTCAGCGTGAGCGGCAGCAGAGCGGTCTTCTGCCATCACTCCGCGAATATAGTGCGCTTTACGAGCTCACCAATGAGCGGCTGGATCGCTGGTGTCCCAATGCCCTGGTGATGCATCCCGGGCCGATGAATGAGGGGGTAGAGATTGCTCCGGAAGTGGCGCATGGCGCACGCTCCCTTATTGAAGCACAGGTGACCAATGGGCTGGCTGTACGTATGGCTATTCTATATCTGCTTGGTTATAAGGCTGGATAGGGCTGTCAGCGCAGCACCTTAAGGCTGAAGGCTGCTGCATAGCTTGCATTCCAGGAGGGTGAGCGAGAACGTATGATACCGCAGGATACAGGCCAGAAAGATAGCCGGGAGCCGCTGCTTCTCCACGGTGGCTATGTTATTGATCCAGGCCAGAACCTCGCGGGGCCAGCGGATGTCCTTCTGGCTGATGGGCATGTGCTGGCTATCGGTGGACCGGACATCATTGGGCCGGCGCTTGCCGGGCTAGAGCGCGAGGGTCGGCACGTGACTGTGTATGAGGTGCCAGCTGGCCAGATCTTGACGCCGGGCTTTATTGATCTGCATGTGCATCTGCGTGAGCCTGGCTATGAAGATAAAGAGACCATTGCCACCGGTGCGACAGCAGCAGCGCGGGGCGGCTTCACCACGATTTGTTGTATGCCCAATACCCGGCCGGTGCTTGATAGCCGCGCCACACTCGATTTTGTGGCACAGGCAGCGCGTCACCTGCCTGCACGTGTGTTGCCGATTGCGGCAATTACCAGAGGGGAGCAGGGCGAGGAACTCACGGAGATGCATGAGCTGACAGAAGCAGGAGCCGTTGCCTTCTCTGATGATGGGAGCCCGGTCAGCAACAATCGCCTGATGCGTGCTGCACTGGAATATACCCGCATGCTTGATAGGCCCTTGATCCAGCACTGTGAGGATCGCGAGCTGGCTGCGGATGGCGTAATGAATGAAGGAGTCATTGCCACGCATCTTGGCCTCAGGGGCATACCTGTTGAGGCAGAGGAGATTATGCTGGCACGCGATATCATGCTGGTCCGTCTCACTGGTGGACGTTATCATGCTGCTCATGTGAGTGCCGCTGGATCCGTAGCTCTGCTCCGCGAGGCAAAGGTGCAGGGTCTTCGCGTGACCGCCGAGGTCACACCGCACCATCTGCTATTGACCGATAACTGGGTTGCAGGAGAGCGCACGGGTCCACTGGCCGATGCCCTGGCAGCGCTTGGCACACCCGTGCCGCCTGGTATTCCCTATGATACCAATACCAAAGTAAATCCACCGTTGCGGCGTGCCAGCGATTGTGCTGCACTGCTGGCTGGCCTGCTGGATGGGACAATTGATGCCATTGCTACTGATCACGCGCCCCATAGCAGCGTTGATAAAGACTGCGAGTATGATCATGCCGCATTTGGCATCTCTGGACTGGAGACTGCTCTTGCCAGTTTGCTGGTGCTGGTTCATGCCGGTCGCCTTTCACTTCAGACGCTGATCGCGGCACTCACCAGCCGCCCGGCACGCGCTTTTGGCCTGCCCTACGGGACATTGGCGCCTGGTGCTGTTGCCGACGTTACGGTCTTTGCCCCTGACGAGCCCTGGGTTGTTGATCCGGCGCGTTTTGCCTCAAAGGGTAAGAATACCCCTCTGGCCGGCATTACCTTATGGGGTCGTGTCCACATGACGATTCTGGCAGGGCGCATTGTGATGCAGTGTTAGTCTAGCCTTCTGGCCAGGGCCAGACATTAGAGCGGTAGCGCAATTATGCTGCTGGAAGCTGGCCCAGCAGCTCAGCCTTATACACCTTTTCTGTTTAACCAGGACTTTGATGCGATGCCAGCCCGCGCAAGCCTCAGTCACGGGCCGCTCGTAGGTTACGCACGCGATGCGCAAAAGGGGGGTCGGGATATGCCGGGCGGAATGGGGGGAGTGGATGACATATGTTGCGATCTTTACGGAACTTGACAGATATTGCTGCTATCAGATATGCTTGCATACGGACAACTGCATAGAGTTTGGCCCGCGTTGATCGAGAGAAGTAGGCGATTGGCGCCCGCCAGCGACTTGGGGATGGTGCGAGCCCGAGAGGGGTTCAGCCATCGCGCGAACGCGCTCGTGAGCGGCCGCCCGAAGAAAGCGCTGGTTGCGCAAGTAGGGCCGGGCGGGTGGTTCCCGTGCCAGAAACAACCGAGAGTGGTCACAGCAACCCGCACAGTGTGGTGGCGGTCGTACTGGCTGATGCAAGCCCTGTGGCAACCAGGGTGGCACCACGGGTGCGTGGATAGTCAGAAAGTATATCCAGGCTCTCGTCCCTTTGCAATGATTCAGGCAAGGACGAGAGCTTTTTTTGTTGCGCTGATGTGCAGACAACAGGAAGCAATGGACCAGGAGGAGCTATGATATGGATACACTGGAAGCAGTGCTGGTGTTAGAAGATGGATCGCTTTTCTTTGGTCGGCCTTTCGGGGCCGTAGATGTCATACGTGATCAGGATCGGCAGGGCGAGGTGGTCTTCGCTACTGCTATGACTGGCTACCAAGAGATCTGCACCGATCCATCTTACCATGGCCAGATGGTTGTGCTGACGTACCCGCTGATCGGCAATTACGGTATTTCTGCCGAGGTCAGCGAATCGCACCAGCCCTGGCTGGCCGCCCTTATTGTGCGTGAGTACACCGATGAATACAGCCACTGGCAGGCGAGAGAATCGCTTAATGCCTATCTGCACCGGCATGGTATCCCTGGTCTGGCGGAAGTTGATACCCGTGCCTTGACGCGCCGTCTGCGTGCCAGTGGCACCCAGCGTGGCATTCTGCGAGCGTATCCCATTGGACAGCGACCTCGCCTTGAGGCGCTTCGCGAGGCGGCTCGGGCGGTGCCGCCGATTGCAGAACTGGATCTAGTGGCAGAGGTTTCTACGCCGGAGCCATTTCACTGGCCGTCGTTTGTGCTGCCGTCGCTGCCAGCTGACGACCCGGACCGTCGCCCGCGAATTGTCATCATGGATACAGGCTGTAAACAGAATATCCCACGTTGTCTGGCCGAATATGGTGCAGAGGTTATTCTTATGCCCCATGTAGCACGGTTGGGCGACATTACCGCGCTCTCCCCTCAGGGTGTGCTGCTTGCCAATGGCCCTGGCGATCCAAGCGCACTGTCCCGGCTCATTGACCTGACCAGTGGCCTGTTACATCTGAATCTGCCGCTGATGGGTATCTGCCTGGGCCATCAGCTCATTGCGCTGGCGGCTGGCGGGCGTACTAGCCGGTTACCGTTTGGCCATCATGGCTCCAACCATCCCGTAAAAGATCTCCGTACCGGGCGTGTGACTATCACGGCGCAAAACCACAACTTCCAGGTGGAAGCGGCAAGTCTCCCGGCTGACAGTGGCCTCAAGGTGAGCCATGTGAATCTTTCCGATGGATCGGTAGAAGGGCTCTATCACGAGAGCAAACCGATCTTCTCCGTTCAGTTTCATCCAGAGGCTGCGCCTGGTCCACACGATAACCGCTATCTTCTTGCTGAGTTTGTAAAAATCTGTCAGCTAGCTAATTCGCTATCTCTTTCCGGGATAGGTTACTGAACAGACGGAGCGGCCTCTATGAGGGGTCACCCTTGGTGAATGCGCACCAGCCAAAATAGCAAAAGCAGTGCTGAATTTTCGGGGAGGAGGATTGTATTAGTACCGGTGAAAAAGCCAGAGCGTGTACTGGTCATTGGATCGGGACCCATCATTATTGGACAGGCTGCTGAGTTCGATTATGCCGGAACGCAGGCGCTCAAGGCGCTGCGTGAGGAGGGCATTCAATCTATCCTGGTAAACTCAAATCCGGCCACGATCATGACCGATACCGGCCAGGCCAGTGTTACCTATATTGAGCCGCTCACCGTCGAGGTGGTGCAGCGCATTATTGCGCGCGAGCGCCCTGATGGGCTACTGGCTACCCTTGGTGGCCAGACTGCTCTCAATCTGGCAGTTGCCCTGGCCGACGCCGGCGTGCTCGACGAGTTTGGTGTTCGGCTGCTAGGGACGCCACTGGAGACGATCCGCCAGGCAGAGGATCGCGCACTGTTCAAGGAGCTGCTAGGGCGCATTGGCGAGCCCACACCGCCTGGCGAAACTGTCACGACGCTGGCAGAGGCCCAAGCATTTGCACGCACCGTCGGCTATCCGATTGTCGTGCGTCCGGCATTCACCCTTGGTGGTACGGGTGGTGGGATTGCCGTCGATGCGGCTACTCTCGCTCATATTGTAGAGACCGGTTTGCATGCCAGTCCCATCGGTCAGGTGCTGCTGGAGCCCTATCTTAGTGGGTGGAAAGAGATCGAGTACGAGGTCATGCGGGATGGTGCAGATACATGTATCACCGTCTGCAACATGGAAAACCTGGATCCGATGGGCGTCCATACCGGCGATAGTATCGTTGTTGCTCCCACGCAGACGCTCTCGGATCGTGACCACCAGACGCTGCGCAGCGCTGCTATCCACATCATTCGCGCGCTGGGCATTGAGGGGGGGTGCAATATCCAGTTCGCGCTGCACCCACGCGATGGGCGCTACTATGTTATCGAGGTGAATCCGCGGGTGAGTCGCTCATCGGCACTGGCCTCGAAGGCTACCGGCTATCCTATCGCCCGTGTTGCCGCCAAAATTGCAGTGGGGCGGCGGCTAGACGAGATTACCAATAAAGTGACCGGGCGCACCAGCGCTGCATTTGAGCCGGCATTGGACTACGTTGTTGTCAAGATCCCACGCTGGCCTTTCGATAAATTTCCCAACGCCGATCGCCGGATTACCACTCAGATGAAGGCCACTGGCGAGGTGATGGCAATCGATCGCACCTTTGAGGCAGCGCTCCAGAAGGCTGTGCGTGCATTAGAGGCCGAGCAGCACAGTCTGCTTTGGGAGCCACCCGATGATGGAAGAGATCTCTCGCTGGCGACAGGAGAACGTCCTTCCCTTGATGGGTGCGAACAGCCGTTGCTCACCATTCCAGCCGATGATCTGCGCCTCTGGCGCTTGCTCGCTGCTCTGCGTCGGGACTCATCGCCTGAGGCAATTGCCCGCCTGCATGAGATAACCGGCTTCGATCCTTTCTTCCTCTTTAAGCTGCGCCGCCTGGTGCTCATGGAAGCGCGCCTGCGTCGTGAACCACTTGATCGTGGGTTATTGCGAGCCGCCAAGCGGCTGGGCTTTGCCGATGCCGATATCGCTCGACTCCGCGGATGTGATGCCGAGGAGATTCGCCGGCAGCGTTATGCCTGGAACATTCGCCCTGTCTACAAGATGGTGGATACCTGTGCGGGCGAGTTTGCTGCCGCCACGCCGTACTTCTACAGCACCTACGAAGACGAGAACGAGGCAGAACCGCTGGGCGGTAAGTGTGCTGTTGTGCTGGGATCTGGCCCGATCCGCATTGGCCAGGGTATCGAGTTCGACTACTGCTGCGTGCGCTCTGCGCTGGCGCTGCACGCTGCTGGCTGGCGCAGCATTCTGATTAATAGTAACCCAGAAACGGTTAGCACCGACTTCGATATGTCCGACCGACTCTACTTTGAGCCATTGGACGAAGAAAGCATTCGTGACATTCTTGATAGCGAGGGCCAACCACCGGTTATCACACAGTTCGGCGGCCAGACCTCCATTAACCTTGCTGCCCCTCTGGAGCAGCGTGGTGTGCATCTGCTTGGCACATCTGCTGAAGCCATTGATCTTGCTGAGGATCGTCGCCGCTTCGACGCCCTGCTCGAGCAGTTAGAGATCCCGCGGCCGCGTGGCGCCACTGCCCGTGGGCCGGATGAAGCTCGCCGTGTTGCAGCCACGATTGGCTATCCACTGTTAGTGCGCCCATCCTATGTGCTTGGCGGTCGAGCCATGGCTATCGTGCATTCGGCAGCAGTACTGGAACAGTATCTGGAGCAGGTCATGGGCCAGCAAAACGATCACCCGGTGCTCCTCGATCGCTACCTGAACGGCATCGAGGTTGAAGTCGATGCTCTATGTGATGGTGAGACAGTGCTTATCCCCGGAATCATGGAACATATCGAGCGCGCTGGCGTGCACTCTGGCGACAGCTTTGCTGTCTATCCACCCCAGCGATTGGCCTCAGCGGTTATTGCTACTATCACGCATTATACCAGTACCATCGCTCGTGCCCTCGGAGTACGTGGGCTGCTTAATGCGCAGCTTATCGTCAGTGATGGGCAGGTATACGTCATCGAGGTGAATCCACGGGCCTCACGTACCGTACCGTTCCTGAGCAAGGTTACTGGTATTCCGATGATTGACATCGCCACCCGTATTGCCTTGGGTGAGCGGCTGCAAGACCAGGGCTATTGTGAGGGCCTCGTGCCACCCCGACCACTGGTAGCTGTGAAAGCCCCAGTCTTCTCCATGGGCAAATTGCCTGGAGCCGAGACCGCTCTAGGTCCGGAGATGCGCTCCACCGGCGAGGTGATGGGTATTGATCAGCACTTTTTACCGGCACTCACGAAAGCGCTGCTCGCCGCCGGCATTGTACTCCCACCCGTCGGTGGCCGTGCTTTTGTCTCAATTGCCGACCGCGATAAGCCAGAGGCTCGCTCGTTACTGCGTCAGCTAGCTGACCATGACTATCAATTCTACGCGACTAGTGGGACAGCCCGGCTGCTGGCAACCGAAGGCATCAGGGCTCAGGTGGTGGGCCGGATTGGCCAGGGTGATCCGACGCTGCTTGATTTGATTCGTGGCCGGCACGTTGATGTCATCATCAATACAACTTCTGGGACCAGTCTGGGTGGTCAAGAGTTCACCGATGGCCTGGCCATTCGCCGCGCTGCTGCCGAGAGTGGTATACCCTGCCTGACTGTACTTGATACGTTGCGCGCAGTTGTGTCGACGCTTGGCAGACCGTTAACGTATACGATTCGGCCACTCGCAGAATATGGCACTGCTCTTGGCGCAATGGCTCCTGAGGCAGGGTCAAAGTATCGCACTTAACAATTTGGAGCGGGCCAGGAAATGCGTGGCTTAATAGCCTACGTTTCCAATCCCTTCGCTAATGGGCCAACCATCAGGTTGTTCAGGACTCCATTGTGTCGCAATAAGACGTCGGCCGGTTACATGCTGGCTGGCGGCAGAGGCCAGATACACGGCCGGTGCTGTGATAATCTCGGGATCCAGGAGCCGGGCACGGGTTTCCTGTGGCATCTGCGGCGGGATCATGCCTGTATTAGTAGCGCCGCCTGGAAGCAAAATGTTCACGCGAATGCCAGTGCCTTCCAGATCCTGTGCCCAAATCGCTGAGGCAGACTCCAGCGCCGCCTTGGAAGGGCCATATGGAGCGAAGCCACGCCGTTTCATGGTTTCATAGTTGATGCTGATGTTGATGATACTGCCTGTGCCTTGTGCCAGCATCGGCGGTATAACCGCACGTGTCATGAAAAATGGGCCGTTTACGTTGGTCGCGATGATCATCGTCCAGATCTCGGGAGCAACCTCCCAGAAACGAGGCGGTGTGGTCATGAAGTCAGGGCTGACGTACTTCATGCCCCGACCGGCGTTGTTGACCAGAACATCTACCCGCTGAAATCGTGCGATGGTCTCCGCCACGACGCGCTCGCATGCCGCAGGATCGGATGCATCAGCTAGTAGAGCGAGCGCACGTTCTGGCCCGGCTGCACGCGCCAGACTTTCGACCTCTGTCCACTCTCGAGCAGCAGTAACCACGATATATGCCCCTTCATGCAGGTAGGCCATGGCAATAGCACGTCCGATTCCTCGTCCGCCGCCAGTGATAATGGCGACAATACCATCCAGTTTCCCCATTAGATCACCTCCACTTGACACTGCGATTACACTATAGAGGATAGGTGGTCATTTCTGCTACAAGATATCCGCCAGGATCTGAATGAGCAGTGAACAAGGCTGGCAGCCGATGCAACCGGCCCAGGGCAATAAGCAGCGACGTGTGGGTAAGGCTATGCTACCTGTTTCGCCTCTTGGTCGGTTGCGGAACGATGTCCATTTGCTCGGCGAGCTGATGGGTGAGGTGTTGCGCGAGCAGGGTGGGCCAGACTTATTTGCGGCTGTCGAGCATATCCGTACCACTGCAATTGCCTTACGCACGGGTAATCTGGTGGATCTGGAGGCGGAGCCAGCGCTGTTGCGCTGGGCCCAGCAGCAACCAACTGAACGCCTTTTACAGCTTGTACGCGCCTTTAGTGTCTATTTCCACCTCATCAACCTCGCCGAGCAGCACCATCGCATCCGCATGCTCCGCGAGCGTGAGCGGGCAGGGATCCCTGTGCGTGCATCCATGAGCACAGCGTTCGCAACGCTGCGGCGCCAGGGGGTCTCTGAGGAAACATTGTATGATGGGTTGCGGCGTCTCCGCGTCCACCCGGTATTTACAGCTCATCCCTCGGAAGTGCGCCGCCGCACGTTGTTGCATCACCTGGAGCGCGTCGCAGCCTTACTCGAGCATCTGGACGATCCCCTGGCGCCCCCGCGAATACATTCTGCGCTCCTTCAGGACCTCCGTGCGCGGATCACGCTGATCTGGCAAACGGCTGAGGCACGTGTGCGCCGGCCGACCGTGCTCGATGAGGTGCAGAGCGCGCTCAATGTCCTGGCTGGTACTGTATACGATGTAGCCCCGCAAGTCCAACGGGCATTGGAGGACGAAGTGGCCACAGTTTATGGTCATATTCCAAATGCCCCATTGCCGCCATTCTTGTGCCTGGGATCATGGGTGGGTGGTGATCGTGATGGGAACCCGGCAGTGACCGCCGCGGTGACGCGTGCTGCGGCACGCCTGGCTCGAGTGGCACTGCTGCGTCGGTATCGTGAGGAGGTTCAGGCCCTAGGGCGTGACCTGAGCATCTCAGCGCGCCTGATCGGGGCTTCTCCTGAACTATTGGCGTCTATTGAGCGTGACCGGACGGAGCTGGGTGTGCAGCCGGTCCAACAATGGGTCGACATGCCCTATCGACGCAAGCTTGGCTTGATCGCTGAGCGGTTGCGACGCATGGAGATGGATGAACCTGGGGGGTATGACACAGTGGATGCGCTGGTGCAGGATCTGATGCGGATCCAGGCAAGCCTGGAGACGCATGGAGGGCACCGCATTGCTACAGGACCGGTACAAGATCTGCGTTGCCGCGTGGAGATATTTGGTTTTCACCTTGCCGAGCTGGAAGTACGCCAGCATGCGGCTCGTCACACCGCCGCCGTAGCAGAATTGCTGGGTCTGGTGGGGGTACCAAACTATGCCACTCTTGATGAAGCCAGACGGCAGGCACTGTTGGAGGATCGACTGGCGGGGCCGCCGCTCGCGCTCCCTGGGGAAGCCCTCTCGCCGTTGACACGGGAGACGTTGGATACCTTTGTTGCAATGGCTGATATTCAGCGGCTGAGTGGTCCACGGGCCTGTCATACTTATGTAATATCCATGAGTCGCACACCCAGTGATGTGCTGGCGGTGCTGTTTCTGGCCCGTGAAGCTGGCTTGTTTGCCTGGCCAGGAGATACGGCAGCGGCCACCAGCCAGATCGATGTGGTGCCGTTGTTTGAAACAATCGCAGAGCTGAGCTCCTGTGGCGCTACGCTTGCGCAGTTACTTCGGAGCCGTCCCTATCGTGCTGCGCTCCAGGGGCGTGACAACTGTCAGCAGGTAATGCTGGGCTACTCGGATAGCAATAAGGATGGTGGATACCTGGCGGCGAAGTGGCAGACATACTGGGCACAGCAGGCACTCGCCCGCGCTGCTGCCGCCGCCGGGGTCGAACTTGTTCTCTTCCATGGGCGTGGTGGCACGATTGGGCGTGGTGGAGGCCCAATTGAGCGGGATATCTTGGCACGCCCACTGGAAGCGCGGCTGCCTATCATAAAGGTTACTGAACAGGGCGAAGTAATCTTCGCCCGCTATAGTCATCCCGCGATTGCCGTACGCTATATCGAGCAGGCAGTTCATGCGCTGTTGGTTTCCATGCTGGGACCTGCTGAGAGCGAGCCACCGGCGGAATGGGTGGAAACCATGGAGCGATTAGCGGCCATAGCGCAGGAGCGCTATGAAGCGCTGGTAAAGCGATCACCAGACTTTGTCGCCTTCTTTTCCGAGGTGACCCCTTTCCCGGAGTTAGGGAGCCTCCAACTGGCATCGCGACCAGTGAGCCGGGCGGGAGCAGATGCCCCGACGATTACGTTAGAAGATTTGCGTGCCATCCCCTGGAGCTTCAGTTGGACCCAGACTCGCATCAACTTACCAGCCTGGTTTGGTCTGGGGAGTGCCTTACTGGCAGAGATCCAGAGCGGGGGATTAGCACGGCTACAGGCGATGTATCGCGGCTGGCAGTTTTTTGCGATGGCCCTTGATAATGCCCAGATGGGTTTGGGCACCGCAGATATGCCCACTGCGAGGCGTTACGCGACGCTAGTGAGGCACGTGGCCAGAGCACCGGAGCTGATGCACGAGATAGAAGCGGAGTACGAACGCAGCGTTGTAGCAATCCTCCATATCACCCAGCAGCGAGAACTGCTGGAATACTCGCCCGTATTGGCACATTCGATCCGGATGCGCAATCCCTATGTGGATGCGCTCCATGTGGCACAGATTGCCCTTCTCCAGCGTTACCGTGCTCTGCCCGCTGATGCTTCCCCTGCCGAGCGGCAAGCGCTGCTCGATGCTATTCACCATAGCATCAATGGCATCGCTGCCGGGCTTCAGACGACCGGCTGACGATAACAGTCTGCCAGTTATGTAGAGCTTGCTGCTTTTTAATGCAGTGCTGAGTGGCATGCTGCTACAGAAAGCGAAACCCGCTCGGAGAGCGGGTAGAGGTGGGCGGAAGGGGAGGGATTCGAACCCTCGGTAGGGGATTAACCCTACAGCGGTTTAGCAAACCGCCGCACTAGACCTGGCTATGCGACCCTTCCATAAAAATGGCAATGCACTGACTACATTGCCAGGTGCCAAAGGGGGGAGTCGAACCCCCACGCCCCTAACGGGCACAACGCCCTGAACGTTGCGTGTCTACCAATTCCACCACTTTGGCATTGATTCAGGACAATGTGTATATTACCGCATAGCTTGACTCATGTCAAGACCCTCTGTGATCTGGCGAGCGGGTCGAGCTCGATCAGATGCGTTCTTTGCCGACGCGCTGAGCACCTGTGATCCCTCTGTTGGAACAGGGTTAGCATATAATTTAGCATATAATGGGGGATAATAGCTCATGGCGATCAGCTATTTAGATCAGCGGTTGATTTTCGATAATATTCCGCGGAGGGAAGGGTTGTGGATAGACGAAGAAAGTCAGGCAAAGCTCAAGTCCCTGGTGCACGACCTATACGGGTTATACCGCTTGGCGGCGTTGGTGAAGTGGGCAAGAATGCTACTGTGATAGAGTATGGGAATGATATCGTGCTGGTGGATGCTGGCGTCAAGTTTCCTGAGGAGGAGCAGCGCGGCATCGATCTGGTCATTCCTGATGTCTCGTATCTGCGCGAGCGGCCCGGCCGGTTGCGTGGTATCCTGCTGACCCATGGTCACGAGGATCATATTGGCGCGCTGCCATACTTACTGCCGCAACTGGCCAGGCCCGGGGAGAAGATACCTCTTTATGGGTCGGCGCTCACCCTGGGCTTTGTGCGGGCCAAGCTACAGGAGCGGCGAATGCTGGACTTCGCCGACTTTCATGTGATCGAGCCCAGGATCAGGTATCGGTTGGGCCAGCGTATCGAAGCGGAATTTATTTCGGTTGTTCATAGTATCCCAGGCAGCTATATGGTTGCTCTCCATACGCCAACGGGAGTAATCATTGTTACTGGTGATTTCAAACTGGATCCCGCTCCGATCTCTGGTCTGCCCACCGATGTAGAACGCCTGCGCACTCTAGGAGATGCGGGAGTTCTTGTGCTTCTCTCCGACTGTATCCGTATCGAGCGGGCTGGCCGTACGCCTGAAGAGCGATTGGTTGTCTCGGCTCTCGATCGCTTGATAGGGCAGGCACCGGCTCGCGTGATTCTTACCACCTTTGCTTCGAATATTTCGCGGCTGGAGTGTGCCTTACGCGCTGCTCAGCGTTATGGACGGCGAGCAGCTGTAGTTGGCCGCAGTATGGAGCAGAACCTGCAGGTTGCCCAGGAGCTGGGCTATATCTCGATTCCGAACGATGTGTTAGTCACCGTTGAGGAGGCCAATCGTTTGCCTCCTGAGCAGGTTCTGCTGCTGACTACCGGTAGTCAGGGCGAGCCAACGTCTGCACTTGCGCGCATTGCAGTAGGTACGCATCCGCACATTCGGTTGCGTGAAGGAGATACGGTTATCCTGTCGGCTACCCCTGTTCCTGGTAACGATGAGACTGTGGCTCGCACTATTGATAATCTCTTCCGGGGCGGTGCATATGTTGTCTATAATGCGCTAGTTCCTGATGTGCATGTCAGTGGTCATGCCAGCCGCGACGAGTTGCGTGAGGTGCTGGATATTGTGCGTCCCCGCTTCGTTGCGCCGATCCATGGTGAATACCGTCATCAGGCGCTCTACCGGTTAATGGCAACGGAAGCCGGATATGGTCCTGAGCGTGTCGTGTTGCCTGAGCTGGGCGATGTGCTGGAATTCAGTCCGGAGGGAGCACGTCGTAAGGGGCATATTCCAGCAGGAGCCATCCTTGTGGATGGGCTGACGGTGGGCAATGTTTCACGCGATGTGCTGCGTGACCGTGAGCATCTTGCCGGCGATGGAGTTATTGTTGCTACGCTGGTCGTTAATGGTGAGACGGGGGAGCTTCTGGCCGAGCCGGAGATGATCGCGCGGGGTGTGATCCAGTTCAAGCAGGCGCAGGATGGAGATTTCCTTGCTGAGGCGGCTCGTCAGTTGCGCCGGGTTGCTGGTCATGGGCGGAGGCAGCTGGAATATGGCGAGCTGGTGGAGCGTGCCAAGGAGGTTTTAGGCGCGTACATCTGGAAGCGTCTACGTCTCCGTCCGCTTATTCTGCCCGTTGTTATCACGATGTGATATCAAACAATCTGTCCGGTATGGCCGCTTGACAGGGGGTATGAGCGTGGCTCATACTGGATGAAGGAGGGTACTAATAGCTGCGTTTAATGCCAAGGAGCCGTTCATGGAGGTTCGCGGACAGCCGATCGCGAGCATACCAGACCGTTGTGATTTCTGTTCCCGCGCTGATCTTGCCTACATTTTGAAAGAAACGTCTTCGTTTCTGATAGTGGCTGATCGTGCGCCGCTGGTTGAAGGCCATATCTTGATCATCCCCCGTGATCACTATGCCTGCTATGGGGCAGTGCCGATAGCATTAGAGGCCGAATTGGAGGCGCTCAAGGCTGAGGTGCAAGCCTTTGCGAGCCAGCACTATCGCCCGGCAATCTTTTGGGAGCATGGTGTCTTTCACCAGACGGTGTTTCATGCCCATCTGCATTGCTTCCCTTTTGGTGCGGCTGATACGACGCTGCTCCGGCGGTATGGCGAGCCGGTTATGGGGTTGGTAGATGTGCAGCGCTGGTACCGGACGCGTGGGCACTATTTCTACTATGAGCAGGATGGCGAACGCTACATCTTTCCGGCGGAGAACGAGCGCTATTTTCAAGTGCTCAATATCCTGCGTTCGGGAGCGGAGCTCTATGGGATCTGGCGGCCAGAGGCTGAGCGCAGGGCTTTCGGTGGTCCACGTATTGCAGCACTCGTGCAGCGCTGGCGTGCATTTAGCAGCCAGCAAGCAATTTGCGGCAGTCAGCGTAGCCGGCATGAGTTATGAATTCCATAGCCGGAAGGCGGACATCTGCGTGGCAATGGCCTGGTGAGGCTCTTGCTGACTGTACCCTATGATCGAGTGGCCGGGTTCCTTGTAGGTATCCCAGGAACAAGGCAGTAGCTACTGACTGTGGATGGTAGCTGCTCATGGAGAGACGAAGCGAGCCAACAAATGCTGATAGCTAGTTATGTAAGGAGGAGGGAATCGATGGCGATACAGAAGGTCGGTGTCGTGGGTGCTGGGCTGATGGGTAGCGGAATTGCCCAGGTCTGTGCCCAATCGGGTTACGATACTCTGGTCAGTGAGGTGAACCAGCAGTTGCTGGATAAGGGGCTCAAGCGCATTGACGACGCCTGGACAATGCTAACCGGCAAGGGAAGGCTCAGCGAGGATGAGGCTGCTGCGGCCCGTAAGCGCTTGCATGGTACAACGAACTTGCAAGATTTCGCTGATCGCGATCTGGTCATTGAGGCAATTATTGAGAATATAGATGAAAAGAAGAAGCTCTTCGCTGCACTCGATGGTATCTTGCGGCCAGAAGCGATTATCTGTAGTAACACCTCCTCACTAACCGTTATTGAGATGGCTGCGGTGACTAAACGCATGGACCGTGTAGCTGGACTGCATTTCTTCAATCCAGCTCCGGTTATGAAGCTGGTCGAGGTCGTACGGACCATTGCCACCAGCGATGAAACGCTGAATACGGTCAAATCCTTCGCGGAATCGCTTGGCAAAACAGCTATTATTGCGAAGGATACGGCGGGCTTTATCGTCAATGCACTGCTCGTTCCCTATCTATGTGCGGCTATTCGGATGTATGAGGCTGGAGTTGCCACAAAAGAGGATATAGACACTGCCATGAAGCTGGGTTGTGGCTATCCGATGGGGCCGTTCACGCTGCTCGACTATGTTGGGCTGGATACCACCTATTATGCTGCCCAGGCGCTTTACGAAGAGTTTAAGGAGCCGCTATTCGCGCCGCCACCGCTGCTCAAGCGCATGGTATTGGCCGGTTACTATGGGATGAAAAGCGGTAAGGGTTTCTATGATTATCCGGAGCACAGATAGGAGGGGCTAAATCATGCTGAGCAAGGACATTTTTGTTGTTGGCGATGCGCGTACGCCAGTAGGGGCGTTTATGGGCTCACTCAAGGATGTGAGTGCAATTGAGCTGGGAGCCATTGCAGCGAAGGGAGCTATCGAGCGGGCTGGAATAGACCCAAAGATTATCGACCAGGTAGTCATGGGTAATGTCATCCAGACTAGCAAGGATGCTATCTATTTTGCCCGGCATATTGCGCTGAAGGCTGGAGTGCCCATTGATGTACCGGCACTGACAGTCAACCGGCTTTGTGGATCGGGGCTCCAGGCTATCGTCTCTGCCGCACAGGCATTGCTCCTTGGCGAGGGAAGCGTTGCTTTGTGTGGAGGGGCCGAGAACATGACACAGGCACCGTTCGTCATTCGTGGTGCACGTACTGGACTGAGCCTGGGCGAGCATAAGCTGGAAGATAGTCTGTGGGAAGCGCTCGTCGATACCTATGTTGGCTGCGGTATGGCAATCACGGCTGAGAATCTAGCGGAGAAATACGGAATCAGCCGTGAGCAGGCAGATGCTTATGCGTTGCGGAGCCAGCTTGCGGCCCGCCATGCGCAGGAACAGGGCTGGCTGGCCGAGGAGATCGTGCCAGTCATGGTGAAGGACCGCAAGGGCAAGACGCTCGAGATTACACAGGATGAGGGTATCCGCGATACTTCGATGGAAGCTCTGGCAAAGCTGCCGCCGCGGTTCAAGGAGGGTGGCATAGTGACCGCCGGCAATGCCAGTGGGATCAACGATGCGGGCTGTGCGCTGATCATTGCTACCGAGGATGCGGTGCGCCGGCATGGTCTGAAGCCGCTGGCACGCCTCGTTTCGTGGGGCATCGTGGGTGTGCCACCGGAGATCATGGGTATCGGTCCGGCACCGGCAATTCGCCAGGCGCTTAAGCGTGCCGATCTCCGGCTGGAGGATATGGACCGCATCGAGGTGAATGAAGCATTCGCTGCTCAGTATCTGGCAGTGGAGAAAGAGTTAGGGCTAGACCGCGATAAGACAAACGTGAACGGCGGTGGTATCTCACTGGGCCATCCGCTGGCAGCCAGCGGTGCGCGCATCTCACAGACGCTGATCCATGAGTTGCGCCGTCGCAAGCTGCGCTATGGCGTGGCTTCGCTGTGTATTGGCGGTGGGCAGGGCATCGCAGCAGTGTATGAAGTTGTCAATGCGTAGGCCAGGATAGGTGCCTATCGTCCTCCCCCTTCCCAACGCGGAAGGGGGGAGGAGAGTTGGGGGCCTTCATAACCTGATCAATGACTCTAACCAATCTGCTGGCGCGTTCTGTCTTTGCCAGAAGATATCCTCCCACATGTAGTGCACGGCAAGCATCTTATACGTGCCAAAGCGGGCGTCGATAAGTGATCTGGGCGATGAGCCTCTCCATGAAACCTGGTGTGAGCTCGCTTGCTGATCAGATGGTGAGCATAATTGCCGGCTGGTCAATTGTGCCCTGGTTCGCGAAGTGCAGGCCTAGAAGGTCACATCGGAGTGAAACGGCGGGTTTGGAACCAGCCGCATGAGCAGTTTGTGTTGCAGGATCATTGCTTCCCTATGCTACTCAGGAAATCCAGTACTACCCGGTTGAACTCTTCCGGCTGCTCCATGTTGACCATGTGTGCAGCCCCCTGGAACACTACCTTGCGTGCGCCAGCAATACGCTGTGCCAGAATATCGGCTGCCGCCTGTACACCAGAGGCATCCAGATCGCCCACAATCACGAGGGTCGGCACCTGAATCTTCGCAAGACGGCGGATAGCCGGCGGATGGAGCGGCCGTGGCCGTGCTTCGCCATCCTGGCGGTTGTAGTTGGCGGCGTCCATCTCTCGTACCCGTTCGCGAATATGGGGGGCCACCCGGTCAGAAGGCTGGCCGGGGCCGTCAACCCACATCTGCATCTCCAGATCGACTAGCCGGGCAAAATCACCCTGCTCTGCCGCCTCTGCCATCTTGTCGAACAGTTGCATCTCCAGTCGTGCGGCTTCGGTGGGTTGATGGGTATAGCCGCTCAGCCCAGAGGAAACGACAATGAGCGCATCCACCATCTCTGGATATTCCAGAGCAAAATCAATAGCGATGGTCCCACCTCGTGATATTCCTAGTATATATGATCTCTCTATGCCCAGATGTCTGAACAGATCAGCGATGTCCTGGCGGTTGGAAAAAGATATATTCTTAGTTTTCGATTGGCCGAAGCCCCGCGTGTCATAGCGAACGACGCGGTAGTGCTCTGCGAATGTGCGGAACTGTTCGTCCCACATCCGGCTATCTGCGATTCCTGCATGGATGAGGAGCAATGGGTGCCCTTCGCCTGCCACTTCGTACCAGAGCTGTCCACCCTCTACAGCTGCGAATCCTGCTCTGGGTTGGATTGCTCCGGCCATGTCTCTACCCCTTACTTTAAGATCTGGTTGGCCACGATCTGCCGTTGAATCTGGTTGGTGCCTTCATAGATCTGGGTGATTTTGGCGTCGCGGAAGAGCTTTTCGACCGGGTATTCGCGGATGTAGCCGTAGCCACCAAAGATCTGGATGGCATCCGTAGTGACTTTCATGGCAACATCAGAGGCAAAGTTTTTGGCCATGCTGCTCTCATAGATATAGGGCCGGTCAGATTCACAGAGCTTTGCTGCCCACCAGGTCATCAGGCGGGCGGCCTGGATCTCGGTGGCCATATCGGCCAGCATAAACTGAATAGCCTGGTTCTGGGCGATGGGACGCTGGAACTGCACACGTTCTTTTGCGTAGTCGCGGGCAAACTCGTAGGCCGCCTGAGCGATACCAACGGCGATGGCGGCAACCATTGGGCGCGAGCGGTCGAGCATCTGCATGCAGATACGAAAGCCGCTGCCCTCTTCGCCTAGCCGGTTCTCGACAGGCACACGGACGTTCTCCAGGATCACTTCGCCGGTATGGGAGCAGCGGATGCCAAGCTTCTTCTCCTTCTTACCGCCGCTGAGCCCTGGAGTATCGCCAGGGACAATAAAGCCCGTGACGCCCCTATGTCCGAGGCCGGGGTCAACGGTAGCAAAGATGGTGTAGAGGTCAGCGATACCTCCATTAGTAATGAAGCGCTTGGTACCGTTGAGGATGTAGTAGTCGCCTTCGCGCCGTGCCGTTGTACGCATGGAAGCGACATCAGAGCCAGCACCGGGCTCAGTCAGTGCCATGGCGGCCAGGCCATTTCGCTGGACGATGGGCTTGAGGAAACGCTGTTTCTGCTCCTCAGTGCCAGCCATAAGGATGGGGATCGAGGCGAGGTGTGTACCCCCGAGCACAGTAGCAACACCGGCGCAGCCCCAGGCGATCTCTTCGTGGATGATACAGTTGGTCAGCTCATCGGTAATGCCCAGTCCACCTAATTCTTCTGGGAAGGCGAAGGTAGTCAGGCCAATCTCGCCTGCTTTACGGATGAGGTCCCACGGCATCTCTTCGCGTTCATCTAGTTCCCAGGCAACAGGGCGGATCTCTTTTTCAGCAAATTCATGTGCCAGCGCTTTTAGCTCGCGTTGCTCATCGGTAAGTGTGAAATCGATCATGTGTATTCCTCCCAAAACAGGTCAAAGGCTTTAACGCAGCCTCTTTCTTCTTGCCGGCTGCCGGTTCTGGTAAACGATATGTATTGTTGGGATAAAGCCATGGTTACTCTGCCACAGTCGCCGGGCTGGCCTTGCCGGAAAGGATCTCCTGGCCAGTAGGACAGTATTGAGCAATGGCGCATTCCGGGCAGAGGGGCTTGCGTGCCTGGCAGATGGCACGACCATGATGAATGAGCAAGTGGGAGAATTCCAGCCAGTTCTCACGCGGTACTCTGGCCATCAGGTCGCGCTCGATTTTGATGGGGTCTTGTTCCTTCGTGAGGCCCAGCCGGCGGGCCAATCGCGCGACGTGGGTATCCACGACAAAACCTTCAACAATGCCATAAGCGTTACCCAGGACCACGTTGGCGGTCTTGCGCGCTACACCAGGGAGTTTAATCAGCTCTGCCATCGTATGTGGCACTTCGCCGTGATACTGCTCGACCAGCATACGGGCGGCTGCGCGAATATTTTTAGCCTTGTTCTTATAGAATCCGGTGGGCCTGATATCCTGCTCGAGCTCTTCTGGGTTGGCGTAAGCATAGTCTTCAGCAGTGTGATACTTTTTGAAGAGTGATCTGGTGACCATGTTGACGCGCTCGTCAGTGCACTGGGCGGAGAGTATTGTGGCGATCAGTAGCTCTAGTGGGTTGTGGAAGTCAAGGGTACATTTAGCGCCGGGATAGAGGCGGCGCAGCTCAGCGATAATTGCTGCCACCCGCTGCTCTTCGGACATCTCTGGCATGGTCAGTCTTTCCTCGTCATATTGGAATGCAGAGGAGCGCAAGAGATGATGGAGCGCCAGCAGCCGCTCCTCTGCGCTCGTTGCACATAGCTATACTTTTTCTGCATTGTATGCGCCTGGCTGAGGCGGCGTCAAGCAAGAAAGATCGAGCAAGGAAGATAAGAATCGGGGCATCAGGAGGAAAAACAAGTGACGCTGCTTGATTTGCCGGGCGAGGCCGCTATGCTCAGGCGGTTGTGCATCCTGGCTGCACGGCTCCTATAGCAAGTAGCATGCTACCTGGCTCGTCCCTGACCTTGTGAATCACCCTGGGGGATAGGCCAGGGGCTGTTGTATTTTGCCAGCATATGTGCTATTATAATAAGGCGTGAAGGCGCTGAGCTTCGTTTATGGTGATCGTAGCTCAATTGGCAGAGCACTGGATTGTGGCTCCAGTGGTTGTGGGTTCGAGCCCCATCGATCACCCTATCTATCTGACGCCGGACTGGTAGAGGCCAGTCCGGCGTTGTTATTTGGGGTGGTGGAAAAGGAGGGCCAGGAGATGGGGTCCGAAGACGAAGATGCCGATGGCTATGGCGAGCATGGCGCTCAGGAGGACGGCACCGGCGGCGACATCCTTGGCGGTTTTGGCGAGGGGGTGGTAGTCACTGGTGGCGAGGTCGACACAGGCTTCGGCGACAGTGTTCAGCATTTCGGCAATGAAGACGATGGTGATGGCGACAAAGAGCATAGCGAATTCGACGGCTGTGAGGCGGAGCACAATGCCGGCAGCGATGACGATGAGTGCCATGGCCAGATGCACGCGCGCGTTACGCTGGGTGCGCACGGCATAGATGAGGCCGTTCCAGGCGTAAACGAAGCTGCGCAGGAATCCTGATCGCCCGATTGCTGACGGGGGTATGATAGGCTTATTTCTTTGGGGTTCAATATTGGTTTCTGGCATAGTTTCCTTCGCGACGGGTGAATTATGGGCCAGGCTCTATCCCCATTAGGGGGTGTCAGCGCAGTATGCCCAGGGCCTGGAGTACCGCTTCCTGCAAGGCGACCATAGCTTGATACCCTGCTGAGGTATGGTCATCATAGCCGGCGAGATGGAGCACACCATGAGCGGTGAGATAGGCCAACTCCCGGTAGAGTGAGTGCCCGGCCTGGGCAGCCTGTCGTTGTGCGGCAGGCAGTGAGATAACGATATCACCCAGGGATATGGGGGCATCCGGTGGCAGCACGAAAGTGACGGAGGGGCTGGGTGCCGCAGGCCAGAGTTGTTCTACTGGAGCCTTTACAAGCGGGCGGTCGAGCAGTGGGAATGATAGTACGTCCGTCGGCTCGTCGATATGGCGATACTCGCGGTTGAGCTGCTGGATCGCAGTGTCGTCAGTGAGGAGGAGGGAGATCACGACATCGCGGTCAGCGATGCCAATGCGCTGGCATGTCGCTCTGACCACTTCTTCTAGCAGGGTAGTGTTCACGGGCTCATCGGTCTCCGGGATATTCCGTTGAATGACGATGTCGATCATATGTGTTTAGAGCGCCTGGAGGAAATCCTGTGGTGTGGTGCCAAAAGCCTCGCGCACGTAGATGCGGCCAAAGGCCGTGAAGAACACTTTACCGCCGAGCGAGCGCACGTGGTGGAGGGTATGGAGCATGCGGGCTTCGCCCCAAAGAGGATAGCGCAGATCGCGGACGATGTGACGTATGCTGCCACTGCTCACGGCCAAGCCGCTGAGCACGGCAATCGGCACTTCGGCTGCAGGCGTATGTGGAAGGCTGGGGATAGGAGGGGGGGTGAGATGAAAGAGTCCCAGATCCATCACCAGGGCCGCCACGATTGCCGGCAGGAAGAGCTGGAGGAGGCGGTAAGGCCATGATGGCTCACGCAAGAAGATGGTAGAGATGCCAAATGGGCCGATGCTCCAGCCGATAAGCGGGTCGGCGCGCAACGAGGACACCAGCAGGTATGTGAGGGCATAGGCCAGGATCCAGAGCAGGATGACCGTGGTTAATTCGGCCGGATGAACTGCGCCGTGCACGCTGCCCTCCTTATCCAGGTTGCCTGTTGCCTGTGCTAATAGTCCTGTGATGGGAAGTATGCTGACAAGACCTCTGGCGTCGCTGCCTGCTCATCCATCGAACTCTCGGGGTTCTCTACAGGCCAGGCGCTAGCTTCTCCTCAGAAAAGATATGAGATTGCATCTGTGATGGTTGGATCCACCGCATGTGAACCTCAATAGCATTATAGCAGATTCCGCTTTCTTTTGGTATCGCAAGTTAGCGGCTCAGGTGGGTATTGTGTGAGCCGGGGTGGAATGGCTATGGGTGAATAGAAAAGCCCGCTTAGATCTGCTAAGCGGGCTTGGGGGTGGGCGATAGAGGGCTCGAACCTCTGACCTCTTCGGTGTGAACGAAGCGCTCATCCCAACTGAGCTAATCGCCCATGTTTCACCACAGATATATCATGTGAGATAAGAATTGTCAAGTCATCTGGCCAGGGCTATTTAAACGCTTATGATGCCGGGCGCTGGCGGTTCGACGATCTTTCATCCTGTGCGCTTCTGGGAAGGTGGGAGATATCCGACCTTGCCAGGGCACGTGTTTTGCCCGTGATCAAGCACATGCATGGAGTCAGCGGCATCGGGTCAGCAGGTACCGTCCTGAGAACGGAGGTCAGCGAGACACCCACACTGCTCGCAGCTTGCGGTGCCGCCGGGAATGGGGCTGCACTACGAGGTGCAGGTTACCAGCATACGCTGTTTTTCTGTGTTATACTGGGGGGAGATTTGCGTTCTAATGGGGGAGATATGGGCGAACCGGACTACTACGAGCTCTTGGGTGTCTCGGTGATGGCGAGCCAGCGCGAGATTGCAGTGGCCTATCGGCGGTTGGCAGCAATGCTGCACCCCGATCGTCATATTAACGATCCTGCGGAGCTGCGCGAATGGTGCGCGCAGCGGATGCGGAGGATCAATGAGGCATACGCGGTCCTGCGGGATCCCTTGAAGCGCGCCGAATATGATCGTCATTACGCTGGCCGGGCGGCGAATCCCTGGGATGGGATCGCTGCGGATATCGCTGTTGGAGAGGGCGGAGGTGGTGGGGGCACGGCAGGTCCCTGGCTGGATGAGTCTATAACCGGTGTGGCCGATGATGAAGAGGCTGCGTGGAGCGATGCCTGGCAGGTCGCTGTATTACGTCATGCTGGCTACGCAGGGCGAGAGCGTGTGCGGAGCGCCAGGTCATGGCGGGCACTGGCGGTGGGAGTGCTGTTGCTTATTGGCGGCGGCTATGCAGGTTTTCAGGCGCTGTTTGCGCCGACAACGTTGGGGGCCGCTTTTGTGATGCCCTTGCTGCTGCTTGTATTTGCTTTGCTGGTTTTTATCATTGCGTTGAATCGCTGATCTGGGCGTAGACGCGTGGCGTCAGGGGTGGTGGAGCAGGCTGGGTGCGAGGAGAGAGCCAGTATGCAGGAGATGGAACAGATTTATTACGATGTTATTGTGGTGGGGGCAGGCCATGCCGGTTGTGAGGCGGCGCTTGCCGCGGCGCGAATGGGCTGCCGTACGTTGCTGTTAACGATGAACCTCGATAGCATTGCGTTGATGCCATGTAATCCCTCTATGGGAGGGCCAGCTAAGGGGCATCTAATCCGTGAGATAGATGCGCTGGGTGGGGAGATCGGGCGCAATACGGATCGCACATTTATTCAGATTCGGCTGCTCAACACGGGCAAAGGGCCAGCAGTGCAGGCGTTGCGTGCGCAATGTGATAAGCAGGCGTATCGGCTGAGTATGAAGTTTGTGCTGGAGACGACCCCCAATTTGACGATCAAGCAGGCGACGATTACGCGGTTGCTCAGCGAGCCGGGAGCTGATGGTCGGCCGCGTATAGTGGGGGTAGGGACTGTCCAGGGGTGGGAGTATCGCGCGCCGGCGGTAGTGCTGACGACCGGGACGTTTATTAACGGTCGTCTGGTTGTAGGGGATAAGACGCAGCCAGGTGGCCGTGCGGGGGAAGGGCCAGCATTGGGGATTTCTGATCATTTGCGGGCGCTTGGCCTGCGCGTGGCACGGTTCAAGACGGGAACGCCGCCACGCATTGATGCGCGTACAATAGATTTTGCGCAAACGATACCACAACCGGGGAGCGATGTGCCGCTGTACTTTTCAGACGATCTGCGGGCACGTGAAGAGATTATGTTGCCACCGGGGCCACCTAATCCGGTTTATCCGATAGATCTGGCGGCGAGCTGTGGTTGGCGTCGGCAGCTTCCATGCTATCTGGTTCATACGACGGAACGGACTCATGAGATTATTCGCGCGAACCTGCATCGCTCGCCCCTGTACACCGGGATTATCGAGGGTATTGGCCCGCGCTATTGTCCTTCAATCGAAGATAAGGTGGTGCGCTTTACGGATAAGGAGACGCACCAGGTATTTTTGGAGCCGGAGGGCTGGCGAACGAGTGAGGTGTATGTGCAGGGGATGAATACAAGCCTGCCAGAGGATGTGCAGCTAGCGATGCTGCGGAGCATTCCGGCGCTGGAACGGGTAGAGATGATGCGGGTTGGCTATGCAGTTGAGTATGATTATGTGCCGTCGGATCAGATTCTGCCGAGTATGGAGACGAAGGCGGTCGCGGGGCTGTTTTTGGGAGGGCAGATCAATGGCACATCGGGCTATGAAGAGGCAGCAGCACAAGGTATTATGGCGGGGATTAATGCGGCGCTCAAGGTGCAGGGACGTGCGCCATTGGTGCTGGGGCGACATGAAGCGTATATTGGGGTAATGATTGATGATCTGGTGACGCAGCCGATGAATGAGCCATATCGTCTGCATACATCACGTGCTGAATATCGTCTGATGTTGCGGCAGAGCAGTGCGGACTTGCGCTTGAGCCACTATGGGTATGAGCTGGGGTTGATCGATGGGACGCGCTATGAGCGGGTCCGGCGCAAGCAGGCGTTGATCAGCGATGTAATTAGCGTGCTGGACAGGCTGATCTTCAATGCCAGTCGGGCGATGGAAGGACGTGTGCAAGAGTTGGGCTTACTACCGCTAGGGCAACGGATGAGTGGGCGTGAGTTGCTACGTCGGCCTGGGGTTCATTGCACCCATGTGCTGGCGCTGGCCATGGGTGATGAGCAACTGGTGGGGAGTGCAGCAGTGCATGCTCTGGCGCAGGCGCTGCAGGAGGATGGAGTGGTAGAGGAAGTGGAATTTCAGGTGAAGTATGAAGGTTATATTCGTAAGGAGGAGCAGGCGGTGCAACGAGTGCGGCGGTTGGAGGAGGCGCTGCTACCAGTGGATATCGATTATGGCATGCTGACGGGGCTGCGGACGGAGGCGAGACAGAAGTTGCAGCGGGTGCGGCCACGCACGATCGGTCAGGCGGCGCGGGTTGGGGGAGTTACACCATCGGATATTGCCGTATTGCTGATTTACCTGGAGCGGTCGCGTCGGACAAACGCCAGAGTTTAGTATTATGCCGGTTGGTATTTTGTGTATTGGTAAGGAGGAGGTTCTCTCATTACTTGACATGGAGGATGAGTCAAGGTAGTATACAAAGGGTGTTATGGGGGGACGTAACACCACTGCCATGCCTGCAAGGACGAACCTTTGCGCTGCTGGGAAGGTAGAGCCTGATACTGGATTGTGCCAGTTGCCTGTTCTGTTGTGCTTCCTGTAGCCACTGAAGAATGTCGGCAGGAGATTATGGTCAAAATTCTGGTTGTTGATGATGATCCCATCGGTACCCGGATGGTGCAGTTTCTCCTTACAGAAGAGGGCTATGAGGTAGAAACGGTAGATAATCCCCGTGGTGCAATGGCCCTGCTGCAAAAGCAGCTCCCCGATCTGATTCTGCTAGATGTTAATATGCCCCAGGTGAATGGGTTTGAGTTTTATAGTCGACTTACGGATCAGGGTTTTGATGTGCCGGTGATTTTTATCACGGCGAAGGGTGAGCTGGAGGATCGATTGCGTGGGCTGCGGATGGGGGCTGATGACTATATTACCAAGCCTTTTGCTCCTGCTGAGATGGTGGCGCGCGTTGAGGCGGTGCTACGCCGTTATCGCAGGATGAGCACTGGCGGCCAGGCGTTGCGTGTCGGCGACGTGGAGCTGCGTATGGCGGATTTATGCGTAGTACTGCCGGAACGGGGCACGGTTTATTTGACACCGACAGAGATGAAGGTGCTGGTTGCGCTGGCGCATCGACCCGGTCAGGTAGTCTCGCGCGATGAATTGCTGGTGGCTGTTTGGGGGGAGAGCTTTGTTGGTGATACCAATATTGTGGATGTCTATATCCGGCGACTGCGCCGGAAGATTGAGCCGGACCCGGCGGCGCCACGCTATCTCCAGGCAGCACGCGGGTTAGGGTATAAGTTTGTGGGGAACAGGCTATGAGTGGCGAGGCAATGGCTCCACAGGATCAACTTCCGGTCATGTTAATGGATCGTGGTGTTGCCACGGAGGCTGCCAGCCAGATTGCGCTGGATATTGTGCATATCGTAGCTACCGTACATCCTGATCAGGCATTGGAGAAGATAGCTCGCCGTCTGGTTGAATGGGTGCCGTGCGATGCAGCTTTCCTTTGTGGCGTTCCCCGCGCTTGGGCGGTTGCGATTATGGATGCGCTATTGGAAGGATCTGATATGGGAATCGCCGCTGAGGTAGAGATCCTGGCACGATTTTGCCAGGTTGATGGGGTGTTGACGCGTCAGCTGGAGCGCAGTATCTTGCGGATCGCACGGCAGATCGGTGCGGGTAGCAGGAGGCGGGAGTATGAGGTGCATCTCAGGTCGCGGCGTCGGGATATCCAGCGCTGGCATATGGTGCTGCGGGCATTGCCCCTGGTTTTGCTGGGTAAGATGCTGGGTGTGCTGGTTATTGGGCGGATTGGCCAGAGGTTTGAGCGAGATGAGGTAGCGCTGGTGGAGCGGTTGCAAACTGCTCTGGTGCTGGCGATGGGTGCGCGCTATGCGATAGAGGCACAGATGCAATCGCGGCGCCGGCAGGAGCATCTGGAGGCGGTCTTTAATAATACATCTGATGGTATTTTGACGGTAGATGGTAATTACCGTGTGGTAGAGTTAAACCGTGCGGTCACCGAACTGACCGGCTGGGATGTTAATGAGGCGCTGGGTCATACCTGCATGGAGGTGATTCAGTGTCGGGATGAGCGCAGTCAGGTGCTCTGTCATACGCCGCGCTGTCCGCTTTATCAGGTTTTTACCCGGCGCCAACCGCTGCCATATTGCGAGGTATCATTTACGCCGCGTACGGGCAAGTTGAAGGAGGTAGCGGCAAGCATTGCGCTGGTTCATTCGAATGAGGGCGCGAAGGGGGTTATCATTGCGCGCGATGTCACGCCGCTGAATACGGCCAACCGTATGCGGAGCAATTTTATCTCGATGGTCTCGCATGAGCTGCGAACACCGCTGAACTCGATCAATGGTTTTCTGGAAATTGTGATGGAAGGGCATGTGGGGGCACTTTCTGAGCGACAATATGAGTTTTTGAGCTATGCGCGGTCCAGTACGCAGCAGCTGATGTCGCTGGTAGAGGATGTGCTGTTTATTTCGAAAGCTGATACCGGGCAGTTCGAGTTACGTTATAGTACCGTCGAGCTACCAAGTCTGGTAGATCAGCTGATGCACAACTTGGAGCCGCTGGCTCAAAGTGCTGAGGTAACGCTGAAGTGTTCTATCCCTGAGCCGTTCCCAAAGATTGAGGCTGATGCCTTGCGCCTGCAGCAGGTGCTGACAAATCTGCTGAATAATGCGATCAAGTTTACGCCGCCGCAGGGTGAGGTGCGAATAGAGGCTAGCTATGATGCCAGAGAAGCTCTGGTGTGTGTTGCCGACACGGGCTGTGGGGTGCCCTATGAAGATCAGCCACATGTCTTTGAACGGTTCTATCAGTCTGATAACGCATCGCTGGTCAAACATGGTGGCTATGGTCTGGGGTTGGCTATCGCCAAGCTGATTGTTGAGCAGCATGGCGGGCGTATCTGGCTGGAGAGTGAGCCAGGTCAGGGGGCAGCATTTTACTTTACGCTCCCTCTCTCGCATGGTCGAGAGGCCAGTGACCAGAATGATTGCTAGCGCGAAATCCTGAGGTGTTGGCAGAAGGGCTCTGCTCTGGCCTTACTTTCGTCACCCTCGCCTAATGGCGAGGGTGACTTGTTTGCGACAAGATATGTGAGCCTCTGTTCGGTGCCAGCCGCTTTTTCTACCAGAGCGAGAGCTGAGTATTCTGGCTCTCTTGAGCAGAGGGCGGGGATGGGGAGATCGGTTCTTTAAGGCCAGCGACGTTATGGGCATGGCGTGTTGGTTCGGGTAAGCGATAGCCACGGCAGCAACGGAGGACGATGGCGATAGCGGTTTCCAGGCTCACTCGGTGGCCGATAGAGACATAGATAGGTGTGACCTTTTCGCGGGTGCGCAGGGCGGCGCCGATTACTTCGCCCCGGTCTATCAGTGGTTGCCAGTCACCTACGCGTTCACCGACCGGCTGGTGTTTGCCAACAAGAATAGATTTGGCCACGCCGATAGATGGGGTATCGAGTAACAATCCCAGGTGGGAGGCGATGCCCAGGCGGCGTGGATGGGCGATACCTTGCCCATCGACCATGAGGAGGTCAGGGCGGTGGAGCAGTTGTTCGTAGGTAGCAAGGATGGAAGGTGTCTCACGGAACGAGAGCAGGCCAGGCACATAGGGGAAGCGTAGCGGTTCTTCGTGCCGACGTTGCTCAATGACCGCCATGTCAGGGTAGCTTAGCACCACAATGGCAGCCCTGGCAATGCCAGTGTGGTCGTTGGCGGAGATATCGATGCCGGCGATCAGGCGAATGGTATCAAAGCGATCGCTGCGCTCGACCCGAGTGGCCAGTTCTTTCTGGAGGGTCATAGCCTCACCTGGAGTAAGATCCCAGCGATGGATGAGTGTAGGGATGGGTGGCATATGGGTCTCCTTGTCAGGATTATGTTTCTAAGGTAGCGACGATGAGGAGGCGTGGGCTTTCGTCGTCGTATGGGTCAAGATCGTAGGTGCCGTAGATGGCACGCACAGTGAAGCCGGCTGCGGCGAGCAGGAGTTCGATCTCGCCCCGGCTGAACAAGTAGCATGTGGTATGCGTGATGGTGCGTCGGAGGGGGCCTGCCTGATCGTATTCGTCGTAGAAATGGGTGATCCGGAGGCAATGGCCAACAGGGTCGAACGCGGCGGTGATCAGGTGGCTGAGATAGTGGTTGGGAGCGCCGAATTCCCAGGTGCCCTGATGCAGCAGCTGGCCGGCGTGCTCAACGAGTTCGAGCAGGCCAGCGTTGCTCAGGTCAAGAATCAGGGTGCCGTTGGGGAGGAGGTGCTGGTGCGCTCGAGCCAGGACAGCCTCCTGGTCGGGACGAGTAGTGAAGTGGGCGAAAGAGCCGAGGCCGCAGAGTGCCAGGCGGAAGCGCTGGTTAAGTGCAAAGGTGCGGGCGTCGGCCTGGACGAGAGTTATGCGGTCATCCAGGTGGGCAGCACTGATAGCGGCGCGGGCACGGTCGAGCATGGCTGCGGAGCTGTCTATGCCAGTCACAGAGTGGCCATCGGCGGCAAGAGGAATGGTAAGCCGCCCGGTTCCACAGCCGATGTCGAGCACTGGTGAGCCACAGGCTCGGGCCCATTGGCGATAAAAGTCGACGTCGTCCTGAAAGTTGGCGTGCTCGATGTCGTAGAACGGGGCGATATAATCATATGTCTCCATATTGTGTATAATACGTCGGGAGCGCGCGGGTTGTCCAGGATGGGGCGAAGATATGGGGGCGGATTTCTTGTAGCTGCCCACCTGCTGAAGTTTGGGGATCGGTACCTGGTGCCTGATGGAAGGTACGCAGCGGGTTCCTGCCTCATTTGAGGCAGGAACCCGTTATTGCTTCTGGGGCTGAAGGTCAACGGTCGCCTATTGCAGGTTGCTCTGAACCGTACTGGCCGCCCGGTTTGCCAGGGATTGAACCTGTTGCAGGCCAGAGGTCACCTGCTGCCGACCTTGCTCAATGACGCCGGAGAGCCGTGTCTGTGCCTGCCCCTGTATCTGGCTCCAGCGTTGTTGGAGCAGTGCTCGTGTCTGGTCACCGCGCTGTGGTGCGAAGAGGAGGCCGATCAAGGCGCCGATAGCTCCTCCCCAAAGAAATGCGCGAATAGTCTTCATATGTGCAACCTCCTATTTTCTCTTTGTCACAAACCGATGTCGAGAGGCCAGAGCTGTCCTTCCTCCTGTTTGGGGAAGCCAGTTCTGCAATATTTATGCCAAGAAGCGATCAGTGGTCAGGCACCTCTTTTCAGTTTACCACACCTGCCGGGCGCATGGATAGCAGGCAGTAATAAGTTTTCACGATGTGGTGGAGGGGATCTGGAGGTGGGCAGATGGAATACCGCTGGCCTCATCCCCGGGCTCCCTCCCCGCCTCTGATGGAGAGGGGGGCGGAAATGAAGCTGGTCCGCTTCCTAAGAGAAGGTGGGGCCTGGATAGACCCTATCACTTCTGCTGATCAGAAGTGATAGGGTCAGGGAGAGAGCCCCTGGAACAGATAGGTACCGGTTGGAATCCGCTAGAGTTCCTGGAAGGCTGCTGTGGCAGCAGCAATGGTTGCATCAATATCTGCCTCGGTGTGGGCGAGCGAGAGGAAGGCGGTCTCAAATTGGGATGGTGCCAGGTAGATGCCGTGTTTGAGCATTTGCCAGAAGTAGCGGGCATAGCGCCGGGTGTCTGCCCGTTTTGCGCTGGCGTAGTCTGTCACTGGCGCGTCGGTGAAGAAGGTGGTGAACATGGAACCGACACGTGTCTGGTAGATGGGGATGCCGGTATTGGCTGCGGCGCGTGCAATGCCGGCTTCCAGTCGTGCGGCAAGCTCTTCCAGTCGTGCATAGGTGCCCTCTTGCTGGAGCAATTGGAGTTGGGCTATGCCAGCAGCCATGGCCAGCGGGTTGCCGGAGAGTGTGCCCGCCTGGTACATGGGTCCGGCTGGCGCGACCATGAGCATGATGTCGCGCCGGCCACCATAGGCGGCGGCGGGAAGCCCGCCGCCGATAATTTTGCCCAGGCAGGTGATATCCGGTGTGATGCCGTAGAGGCTCTGGGCACCACCGTAGGCAACGCGAAAGCCGGTTATCACCTCGTCGAAGATCAGCAGGGCGCGGTAACGTGTGGTGAGGTCGCGGAGGCCTGCCAGGAATCCAGGGGCCGGTGGGACGCATCCCATGTTGCCGGCAACTGGTTCGACGATCACCGCAGCAATGTCGTCGGGAAATTGGTGGAAGAGGGTAGCGACGGCGTTCAGGTCGTTGTAGGGGGCGACAAGTGTATATGCTGTGGCCGCCTGAGGGACGCCGGGGCTGTCCGGTGCTCCCAGTGTCATGACGCCAGAGCCAGCAGTGACCAGCAGCATGTCAGCGTGCCCGTGATAGCCGCCGGCGAACTTGATGATGCGGTCGCGCCTGGTGAAGGCGCGGGCGAGCCGCAGGGCGCTCATCGTCGCTTCGGTGCCAGAGTTGACGAAACGGACCATCTCGACTGCTGGCATGGCCTGGGTGATCAGGCGAGCCAGGTGGCTCTCTAACTCGGTGGGTGCACCATAGCTGGTACCGCGAGCTGCAGTTTCGCTGATCGCTTTGACAATGGCTGGATGGGCATGGCCGTGGATAAGCGGTCCCCAAGAGCCAACGTAGTCAATGAAGCGATTGCCGTCTACGTCGTAGATGTAGGCTCCCTGACCGCGCTCGATGAACAGGGGGGAGCCGCCCACAGCTTTGAAGGCGCGGACAGGGCTGTTGACTCCACCAGGGATAAGCTGCTGCGCTTCTTCGTAGAGGTGTGTTGATCGCATAGTGTTCATCTGTTGATCTCCCAAGAATTGAACCACGAAGGATACAAAGATAGAGAGTTCCTGCCTCTTCCCTGCATCCTTTGTCTTCTTCTCCATTGTTCTCTATTAGTCTTCATGGTTGATAGCGCTTGCTAGATATGTTTGGCGGTGTCTGCGACAGTAAAACCCAGGCGTTCGAGCAGGGCGGCGACGGTATGTGCGGCATAGGGAATAGGGTAGCGGTGGCGCGGGCCATGGGAGTCGGAGCCAGCGCTTTGTAGCCATCCACGTGCCGTGGCGTAGTCACGGTACTCGCGGACCTGCTCCTGGGTATGCGAGGGATGGTAGACTTCGATGCCGTCGAGGGGAACTTCCCGGCTCAGGGCTTCCAGCAGGGGAATGTCATAGAGGGTGAATCCGGGTTCGCGTCGGCCAGGGTGCGAGATGAGCGCTACTCCGCCGGCACGGTGGACGGTATCGATGGCTGCTTGGAGATCGGCCATAATAGTGCGGAAGCCAGCTTCAGTGATGATGCGCATAGCGCTGGCCCAATCTGAGGCATAGCCATGTTCGCGGAGCAATCGGGCGTTGTCGGTGGGGCGGTCGAGCTGGCCATTAGTAGCACGGAGAACCTCAGCCTGGCGTGGAAAGGTGTAGCCCTGTCGGAGCAGGGTCTCATATACTTGGTGGGTGTTGCGGCGCTGGCGGTCTCTTGTCGCTTGCAAAAACCGGTGCAACTCATCATCTGTCGGGTCGAAGCCGTAGCAGAGAACATGGGCCATTTTACCCTGCCACTCAGTGGTCATTTCTGTGGCGGCGATGACCGCTATGCCATATTTGGCACCCAGCGCTTGAAGCGTGGGGATGTGGTCGATCTGATCGTGGTCGGTGATGGCAACGATCTGGAAGTGATGGGTGGCAAGATAATCAAGCAACTCTTCTGGCTGCCAGTGGCCATCAGAGTAGATGGTATGCATCTGGAGATCAATAAACTGGTCTGGTTGGATTGTACGCGACACGCTATGACTCCTTGGTTATCTGTATTTAAGGGCAGTGGCATGGAATGTTGCCGGGCATCCTTCGCTGCTTGAGTGCTGCGGAGATACCCCTGTTCTGGAGTATAGCACAGGGGAGAATGGCAGAGCAGGACAGGTTTGTTAAAGGTGTGAGCGCAGAAGGCAGGCAGCGGGAGGTGCAAAAAGGGTGCCTCCAAACGTTTCGCTCTTATGCTATACTGTTGCCATGAAGCAGTTATGGGCGCCATGGCGCATGGCTTATATCGGGGCAGACAAGCAAGAAGCTGGCTGTATTTTCTGCATAAAGCCACAGCAAAACGCCGATGCGGAAAACTACATCCTGTATCGTGGCCCGCAGACCTTCGTCATGATGAATCTCTTTCCCTATAACAATGGGCATCTCATGGTTGCCCCTTACCGGCATGTAGGCTCTATTGAGGAGCTGACACCGGATGTGTTGCAAGAGATTCTGACGACAGCCCAGTTATGTCTGCGTGCATTGCGGCGAGCGATGCATCCTGATGGCTTTAACATGGGGATCAACCAGGGGAAGGTGGCCGGAGCGGGGATTGCTGACCACGTGCATTTTCATATTGTTCCGCGTTGGGACGGTGATACGAACTTTATGCCGGTGCTTGGGGATGTCAAAGTGATGCCTGATTATTTGAGCAACACATACAATCAGCTCCGCGAACAGATTGTGGTGTTGACCCAGGGGCAGGGTCAAGCAGGTGGGTAGACATGTCCTGTTTCACCTGTCTCAGCCGGAACGTATCTGCCCGGTGTCGGCAAACTTTGTGGTTGGAGGCTGTCTGGTCGCAGATAGAGGGCCGCGCTAGAGGACCTGCGTTTCCTCCTGTTCGATATCCTTGAGATCCCGCAGGTGGCAGGTGTCGTTCAAGCGCATAAGCACGACAGCGCCATCCGTGATGGCCAGTTCGGTGATGGCGCAGTTGTCGCGGCGAAACATCCAGGAGCGGCGGATGTCCATGCCGAGCACGTGGCAAAGGAGAGTGCCGATAATCCCTCCATGAGTGACCCAGAGCACTGTGCCCTGTAGGCGCTCGGCCAGGAGGCGCTCATAGGCAGCAATGGCGCGCTGATAGAGCTGTCGCCGCGTTTCGCCTCCTGGTGGTGCGGTGTCCACAGGGTTTAGCTGCCATGCGGCGAGTTCTCGTGGATAAAGCTGTTCAAGTTCCTGAAAGGTATGCCCTTCGAAGCATCCGAGGGCGATCTCGCGGAGCTCGCGCCAGGGGATGACGGGGCAGTGGTGATATATGGCGATAGCGTCGGTGGTCTGGCGGGCGCGGCGCAAATCGCTCGTGTAGATAGCATCAATTGGTTCACTTGCCAGCGCAGCGCTTACGGCTGCCGCCTGTCGCTCGCCGGATGGGCTTAACGGGATGTCTTGCTGGCCCTGCATACGGGCTTCGACGTTATAGGTCGTGACGCCATGTCTGACCAGCAGGAGATGTAGCATACTGGCGTGTCCTCCAAACTGATGTGAACTGGCGGTCGGTCATCTTTTAGGCCGGGCCTCGTCGACTGCGGCTGCCACCGTCTGTTCGCTGGCACCGGTTCTGGCGGCGAGGGCGTCGATTGCGAAGCGTCGATGCTTGCCAGTGTACCAGCGTACGGTCAGCACGAACTCTGCGTGGCTCCAGGTAAGCGGCGAGACGCTAAGCGGCTCGTCTGTATAGGGGTTAACCTGTTCAGCAAGCACGCCGCTGGCGAGGCAGCGCTGCCGTACCCAATCGAGGAGCGGCAAGGCGGTGCGGAGTTCATCCAGGTTGTGGGCGTGGGCGATGCGGTACTGGGCGAGCCACAAGGTGCAGATGAACCAGGGATTGCCAGGAACATTGGCAATATCCTGGCTGACCTGATGGTAGCGGTCGTTCTCGTAGCGGGCCATGCCGCCAACGTCGGTCTTGCACCAGAGGCGCTGTTCGAGGGCCTGCATGGTGCGTTCGATTTCAGAGCTATCTGCGGGGAACATGCCGAACTGGAAGAGGGCAGTGATGGCCATGTCAAGCGTTGTGTCGCGCTCGATGCTGCCATCGGGCCTGACGTTGATCATACGTAAGAAAACTCCGTGCGCTTCATCCCAAAGATATTTTTTCGTCGCGGCTTTTATTTCCGCTGCTGCGCTCTGGTAGCGCTGCGCCAGGTCGTTTTCACCAAAGGCAGCGGCGAAGTTTGCTGCTGCTTGTAGGCCGGCGTAGACGGTGGCGACGGTGTAGGCATGGATGCCACGCCGCTCCTCCCAGAGGTCGTGGGATGGCGCGGGCAGGCCAGTATGGGGCTCGCGATAGCTGACCATGAAGTCGGCTGCGGCTTTAACCAGAGGGCGGTAGAGGGGGGCGACGAATTCGACGTCGTGATAGAGCGCATAATGCTGCCAGAGGCTATAAAGGACGAGCGCTGTCTCATCCTCCTGGATAGGGAGCATATAATGACCGTCCCGATCGATCCAGGGGTGCCAGCTACTACCGAGCGAGCCATCTGGCAGGTACTTGTGCAGCAGGTAGCCCTCATCGGTGGTGGCGCGGGCGCAGAAGTTGAAGAATGTGCGGGTTATTTCTGAGTATCCGGCGTGGCTGAGAGCGTTGGCGACCAGTGCGCCATCTCGTGGCCACATATAGGAGTAGCTGTCGCGGGCGAACTGGTAGACATCGGCGTCATTGGCAGCGATGATAGCGCCATCGTTGTCGATCTGTGTGCGGATAATCAGCAGACTGCGCTTGTAGAGGTCAACGATTTCTGGCGCAAGATCTGCGAAGTCTTGAGGTTGCTTGTTGACCCAAAGGCGCCAGAAGTCGCGGGTGCGGTCGATAAACAGTTGTGGCCCGCGCTTCTGAATCATGCGGTCGAGGTCACGCACAGCGCGGTAACTGTCGCCCGCGGCAAGCCAGTGGTAGATGGTAGTGCTCATGTGGGCAGGGATAGGCGGGGTGTAGAGTGCCAGCGTGCCATCCACAGATCCTTGCGCGATAGGGTTACCACCGAGCTCGCCGTCTTCGGCATCTTTCCAGGTGCCCTGAGCGCCGTTGAACTCTTTGATGCCAGTGGCCCAGGCATGAATGCCACTGCTGTCGCCGACCTGGCCACCGGTAAGGAAGTAGGCCCGGGCTTTATAGGCGATCAGCGCCTTATCTTTAGGGGCATAGTAGACGGTGTTGGCAGCCTCGTTTTCCCAGATGTGCCAGTCGTAGTGGAAGAAGAGGCGGATGCTCCGTTCCGTGCCGGCATCATTGGTAATGGTGACCTTGCGGAGCAAGATAGGGCGGTAGAAGTCAACGGTATCCTGGAAGATAAGGGTGAGTTTGAGCGAGTTGTTTATGCAGGTGACATGGGTAACCAGGGTTTCTGGCTCGTAGATGAGGGTTTTCTGCCATTCATCGCTTTCGATCCAGGAGAACTGCCCATCGACCCAGACACCGGTATGGCAGACATGGCCAAGGGTGTGGTTGGCCTGGCCGACATGGGGCCAGTAGATATCGCGCAGGCTATAGTCGTGGCCGAAGTTGACCAGCAGCGATCCGTTGCCGATAGGAAGGTCACGTGGCATGGGTTTACGTACCTCCTCACCGTGATAGGTTATCTGTTGTATTATGCCACCTTTGGCGTTTCTCTTGCCTACCAGGGGGAACGTGGGCCACGTGTCCGCGTGCCGCTGCCACCAATCAGCCGTCCCAGGGTGGCGAGAATGAAAGCGCCGATGAAGGCGATGATCGTGGTGCCGATAAAGTGTTGCGGTTCAGGTAAGAAGAGTGGTATGGGGAGGAGGGCGATGATAAGACCACCGACGAAGGCACCGACCAGTCCCAGGACGATATCGCCCAGGCAACCGTAACCGCGTCCACGGATGAGCACACCGGCAAGCCAGCCGGCGATGAGGCCAGCTAATATCCAGGCGAGGCATCCGCCGGGATAGAGAATCACCGGGTTATGGATAGTCATTTGTTCTGCTCCTTTCCTGTGCTGTCCAATTTTATTCAGACCTGATCCTCCTGAGCTCTATTGCAATTTCAAGAGCGGATCAGCGAATAGAGAACGCGGTGTTTTCTCTGCGGGGCCAGGGCCCTGGCAGTCACCATACCGCGCCGGCGGCAGGGAGAGAGCACGAAGTTGCTCTTGGCCCCGCTGGATATACGTGGATGATGGTGGGTAGGTTGGATAGGTGGCAATGTTTTTCTCGTGCGACACAGCGATGGCCATTTGGGGACTGTTACGCTCAAGCTGACTGGTGGCGGTTGGTAGAGATGCGGAGCAGGAGGCCGATCATGATGAAGTTGGCGACGAGCGAGCTACCGCCGTAGCTGATGAAGGGTAAAGGGATGCCGGTGAGAGGGATCAGTTTGAGATTGCCGGCGATGATGACAATCGTCTGGATAGCGAATACGACTGTAAGGCCGGCGGCGAGTAGCTGGTGGAAGCGGTCATGTGCATTGATGGCGATGGCGAAGCCGCGAGCGACAAGGAGCATGTAGATGCTGATGAGGGCTATAATGCCGGCCAGTCCCAGCTCATCGCCAATGGCAGCGAAGATGTAGTCGGTCTGTACAGCGGGGACGATTGCCGGGTGGCCCAGACCCAGGCCGGCACCGAAGATGCCGCCACTGGCCAGGGCAATGAGGCCCTGGACAATCTGATAGCTGGCGTCCTGGGCGTAAGGCCAGGGGTTAATGGCGACTTCCACGCGGGTGCGCACATAGCCGAAGATGAGGTAGCAGATGTAGGCTCCAGCGAAGAAGAGTACGAGGGCGCTGATGATATAGATGAGGCGGCCACTGCCCAGGTAGATCATGGAGAGGAAGATGCCAAAGATCAAGAGCGCCAGGCCGAGTTCACGGAGACCGACGAAAATCAGCAGGGAGAGGCCCAGCATGACGAGCAAGGGGGCCAATTGTTTGGCTGGTGGCAGCCGGAACGGGCCGAATTTAGGGCCGCCTTTAGCAAGGATTTCATAGTTCTCGTCTAAATAGGCGGCGAAGAAGATGACGAGGCAGATCTTCAAAAACTCCGATGGCTGGATGCTGAAGCCGGATGGTCCAAGATTGAGCTGGTCGTGGGTGGGGCTATTGAAGTTGGCGCCATGCAGGGCATGGACCAGAGTGATGGCTACCAGAAGGAGGCCAAGGAGTGCCCAGGTGTATTTGTAGAGACGGAGCCAGCGTGTACTGCGCGTAACCAGGATGGTCATGATACACAGGAAAAGGCCAACGATTGCCCACATTAACTGGCGTGTGCCCAGGGAAGGGTCGCCAACATCCGGGCCCAGGCGCAGGGCCATCAGTACGCCAATGCTCGTGAGCAATCCGGCTAGCGGCAGGAGCAGTTGATCGGCGTCTGCCAGGAGAGCCTGGAGAATTACGTGAGTGATGACCAGAGCAATGATCAGACCGATGGCTGGCACCAGCGAATCCAGCGGCGGCAGACTTTGTTTAGTGACTTTTGCCGGGCCGTTATCGATGAGCTGGAGCTGGGTCATGCCGATCAGGAGGATCATAAAGGGGATCAGGAGTAGCCGTATCTCCGTCCAGCGGTAGCGGCGCAGTGCTTGTATAACGGCGACATGCCATGGCTCACGGATTTGCATGGGGTGGTTCCAGTACGAATTTGAATTTGACATTGCCGATTTGCAAGGTATCGCCCTGCTTGATTGCAGCGGGCTGGAGTATGCGTTGCTGGTTTAGCAGCGTGCCGTTGCGGCTCTGCATGTCCTGTATCCACCATTGTTTATCATGCCAAAAAAGGAGAGCATGTTCGGATGAGACGAACGAGTCTTCGAGCACAATGGTATTAGTGGGGCTGCGGCCCAGCGTGGTTCTGGCCTGCAATGGGATGCGCTGTCCGATGGCGAGGGGCAGAGGGCCAGGGTCGATCACCACAAGCGAAGCGGAGAGCGGCTGATGCCGGGAGGGGACGCCAGCCCCACTGCTTGCGCGTCGCAAGTCAGCACGCACTGCCCGGATAACCTGCCACAGAAACAGGTAGAGCAAGATCAACAAGAGAATGCGCAGGATCAGGAGAAAAACGTCAAGGTCCATAGAGGAATATTCGCCTACCTCCGCTCGAAGCGCAATTCGACGTTGCCAATTCGTATCCGGTCCCCAGGATGCAGAACTTGCTGATTAATGCGTATACCATTTACGCGAACGCCGTTTGTGCTCGCCAGATCATAAATAACAAACGCGCCATTCTTGTATTCAATACGTGCATGATAGCGAGAAGTTTGCGGCTCTGGTACTACTATATCATTAGAGAAGTGCCGTCCGATGTTTATTGTCTCACGATCGAGCTGATAGGTACGTATGGGCCTTCCTCCTTGATAGAAGATCAGACTTGCTGGCGGTAATGCTGGAGGAGGCGCCGGGGGAGCTGGAGGGCTGTTGAGCATCTGTGTCTGTTGAAGACCAGCGCTTGCTAGCTCCTGAGCAAGATCAGGGTCTGCCGGCACGTGTTGCCGATCCACGAAGCTTGCTGCAATATGCACCTGGCCGGTTACCAGGCGTGCATCGAGATGGAGTTCAACAACTGGTTTGGAGTTAAGCCGATATCCCCGAGTACGAGCGACCTGTGTCAGGTGTTCTTGCATCTGCTGGCTCAGTGATTGCCGGAAGGGGCCATATTGAGCGTAGTCCTTGCGGCTCATAAAGACCTCGTAGAGGTTGGGGGCAAGCGGACCATCAGGGGTTGTACGCGCTTGCTCTTCGAGGGCCTGTTCGAGCTTTTTGCTCAGCTCAACCACTTCCAGACGAGTGCGGAAGATGCGGACGGATAAGCCTTCAACCGATCCGCGTATTAAAGCTTCAAATTTCGAGAGCAGTTTCATAGTCATGCTCTCCCTGTCAGCACGCTACGGGCCGCCTCAATATCGGCCTGGATCTGGGCGCGGAGCTCGTCTATGCTGGCGAAGCGGCGTTCCGGGCGCAGATGGGCGATCAGTTCCACAGCCAGTTCGCGGCCATAAAGGTCGAACGTTGTGCCTTCCCCGGCAGGGTCCAGCAGGTGGACCTCTATGGTGCGCTGCTGCCCATCAAATGTCGGGCGGACACCGATATTCATCACCCCATCAAATAGCGGTGATGGCTCACCGGCCATGCGGCAGCGCACGGCGTAGACACCGTTAGCTGGAACGAGCTTTTCCGGATCAAGCGCGAGATTGGCGGTAGGGAAACCAATAGTACGGCCACGCCGATCGCCCATAACAACCGTACCATGCAGTGTATACGCGTAGCCTAGCAACACGTTCGCATGTTGCACATCGCCAGCCATCAGCAATTCGCGGATGCGTGAGCTGCTGATGCGCTCTCCGTGGTTATTGTGCACTAATTCAATGGTGGTGATAGCTATTGCATGGCGCTGGCCATAGGTGCGCAGGAAGTCCAGCGTTCCTTCGCGGTGGCGGCCAAACGCGAAGTTGGTTCCCACAACGATAGCACGCAGGTTCATGGCCTGTCGCAGGGTATCGAGAAAGGTGGCGGCGGGGGTATCTGCGACACTGGGAGTGAAATGCATGACAATGGTTGCGGCCAGCAGATCCAGGGATGCCAGCCGCTCCAGGCGCTCGCTGAGGGTATTGAGGTAGCGCAGCTCTATCGTGGGGCGTAAGATAGTAACGGGGTGAGGCCAGAATGTAAGTACCACAGCGAGCCCCCCCTGAGCGGATGCAACGCGTGCCGTTTCGCGGATAAGCTGCTGATGGCCGCGATGCACCCCATCGAACACGCCGATGGTCAAGGCTATGGGTTGGCTGATATCTAAGGCCGTGATGTCATTGATCACGCGCATATGCTTTCCTCCAGTCCATACCTACCTAAATCATAGCACGAAACAGAAGGGTGTGCGGGTCTGACGATGAAAATGACTAGGAAAGGCATGGGGGCTGAGCTGGGGAGCTTATCCAACACTTGTCAGATCGAACACCTTATCGGGATGCCACTGGCCAGATCCTGGTTGCCAGCGAAGGATGCCGATGAAACGTCCATCAGTCGTATAGGCGCGCAGCAGAGGCAGTTCTGCTGAATAGCTCTCCGCAGTCGGTCCGTCTGCTATTGTGCCTGCCTGGCTCGCCGAGCTGGCTGGTGATGGGCGGGCTATTTTTGCGTTCGGGTTCCTCCACAGGATAGAGAAGGGCGTAGGGGCAAGGTCTGTGACTGTCAGCCCCTGACCATGACGGATGCGCTGTTCAGTACGTGGGCCGACGATGATGGCCTGATAGTCCAGCAGGGCTTCGTCTGGCATGTAGAGGACGTCTGCCCAGGTGTTTTCTTGACAGTGGCGTGCAAATGTCTCCAGGGAGATGCTGTCCTCCAGACGAAATGGGCCGCTACGCAGGCGAACCAGGCCGCTTAGATGGGCACCGCAGCCGGCACGCTTGCCCAGATCGTGGGCCAGGGAGCGGATATAGGTGCCTTTGCTGCACTCGATCTCCAACGTCAGTGTGGGTGACTGCCACTCCAGGATGGTCAACCGATCGATGATGACCAGTCGCGGCTGGAGGGTAACCTCTCTGCCAGTGCGAGCAAGTTTATAGAGTGGCTGGCCATGGTGTTTAATGGCGGAGTAGAGGGGGGGAAGTTGCTGCTGCTTACCGAGGAAGGCGGGTAGCAGCGCTTCCAGATCAGCACGGGTGAGGTGAACGGGAGCGCTCTGCACTACTTCGCCTTCGGCATCATAGGTTGTGGTGCTTATGCCAAACGTGATGGTTGCTCGGTAGGTTTTTCCCCCTTCTGAGAGGTATTCGGCTATACGCGTGGCCTGTCCGATGCATATGGGTAAGACGCCGCTAGCCAGGGGGTCGAGTGTTCCGGTGTGACCGACACGGTGCTGCCGGGTGATGCGGCGTACCTGTGCAACAATATCATGTGAGGTTATGCCGGTTGGTTTGTTGATATTGACGATCCCGTCCATACTGAAACGCTCAGCTATTAGCAGTCGGCTTCTCTCTCTTTCACCAGAGGATAGCTGGCAGGCTGAGAATGTTGATTGTCGGCGGCCGGTGGTCGGCGGCTGACCACTGATTCGAGATAGGGCACAACCAGCGCCTTGGCTGCGGGAAGGTCCATGTTCAGACTAAAGCCGGCAGCGCGCAGGTGCCCACCGCCGCCGAAATGGGCGGCAATAGCGGCACTGTCATACGGCTCTACTGTACGCAGGCTGACCTTGATTGTGCCATCGGTGTGCTCTTTGAAGAAGGCGCTAATTTCCGCGCCATAGATATCGATGAGGTAGCCCGCTATGCCCTCATCCATTTCTCCTGTTGCCCCTGCTTCTACGAGCATCTGCTGGGTCATTTCTGCCCAGATGATGCGGTTGTCGGCGGCCGTTGCCATTGTCTTCAGGATGAGCGCCCAGAGGCGTACCTGAGCCAGCGGCTTGAGCCGGTAAACCGGCTTGACGATCTCTGCTGGGACAGCGCCAGCGCGCATGAGGGCTGCTGCCGTTTCCAATGTGCGTGCTGTAGTGCTGGTATATTCGAAAGCGCGCGTGTCAGTGATGATGCCGGTCAACAGGCAGGTAGCAGCCTCACGCGAGATGGGGACACTGTGATCCAACAGAAAGAGGGTAACCAGTTCGGCAGTGGCAGCCGATAGCGGGTCGATAATATTGACGATGCCGCAGCCATGAGAGGTGACATGGTGGTCGAAGTTGAGGATTATCGCGCGATCAAGAAAGGCGCGGTGCCGGGCATAGAGAGAGCCGAAGCGTGAGAGCTCGCCGGCATCCAGTGCGATCACCAGATCGAAGTCTTCAGCAGGCAGATCGGTCTGGACGGTATCGGAGCCGGGTAGGAAGTGGTAGATTGCTGGAGTCGGGTCAGCACATGCTACAATGCAGCACTTGCCGAGTGGGAGCAGGGCAAAAGAGAGGCCAAGAGCGGATCCGATCGTATCGCCATCGGGATGTTCATGGGCAATGAGGGCAATGCGGCGCGCGCTCTGAATCAGCGCCCACGCCGCATTGCTCAGATCAGCCGGGATAGATGGAGATGCCTGGTTTGCGCCATTAAGATGCATGGCAGGATCGTACGGAATCTTTTCTCCCACTGGGTTGTGTCTCCTGGGTCAAGAGTCTGTTGCCGGTGGCGTGGATTGGGCAATTAACTTATCTTCCTCCTGCACCTGATGGAGCAGTTGCAGGATGTAAGTCCCCCGTGCAATGGACTTGTCGAGACGGAACAAGATCTCGGGTGTATAGCGAAGGTTTAATCGCTGTGCGAGCTCATGCCGCAGGAAGCCAGCGGCATGTTCGAGCCCGGTTATGGTAGCCTGTTGCTCCTGTTCGGTGCCAAGCACACTGACAAAGACTTTCGCATGCCGCAGGTCGGCAGATAGCTCGACATCGGTGATACTGGCAAAGCCGATACGCGGGTCCTTCATCTTCCGCAGAAGGTCGCTTAACTCCTCGGCAATGAGATCACTTAATTGTTCCTGACGCTTGCGTGTAGCCATCTCATACCTCCAGATAGCATGCAGCGGACAGCTCTTCTGGGATCAGTCTGCTCCCCCGGAGGAGAGGGAGCAGGATGTTGAGCATGGGAAGCTGGCCGCTGATAGGCTTCGCTATGCTCGGACATTGCTGTAGGCTTCAATAGTGTCGCCGACTTCGATGTCATTGAAGCCTTCGAAGGTGATGCCGCATTCGAAGCCTGCTCCCACTTCGCGCACATCTTCTTTGCCGCGGCGCAGTGAAGCGATCTTGCCAGCGAAGATTTGCTTGTCCCGGCGGAAGATGCGCACCTGAGAAGCGCGTGTGATCTTCCCATCGGTGACGCGTGATCCGGCAATAGTGATCTTACCAGCTTTGAAGAGCTGCAATACCTGGGCATGGCCATCAACGACTTCGCGATAGGTTGGCTCAAGCATGCCGGTAAGGGCGGCTTGTACTTCATCAACCAGCTTGTAGATCACGTCATAGAAGCGGAGTTCCACGCCTTCGTTGGCGGCGAGGCGCTGTGCGGCGGGATCAGCTTTAACATTAAAGCCGATAATGACTGCATTCGAAGCAGCGGCAAGATGCACGTCTGTCTCGGAGATATTGCCGACGCCTTCATGGACGATATGCACTTTCAGATTACTATCTCCCAGGCGTGCCAGACTGTGTTTAATCGCTTCGATCGAGCCCTGGACATCGGCCTTGACCACAAGAGCAAGTTCTCTAGCTTGGCCAGCCTGCGCCTGCGAGAAGAGATTTTCCAGACTGATCGCGCGTTTTTGCAGGCTTTCGAGACGACGTGCTTCGCTGCGTTCGCTGGCGATGGCTCGCGCCTGCTTCTCATCGGCGACGACCTCCAGACGATCACCGGCTTGAGGGACTTCGGGCAGACCCATGATGCTCACCGGTGTGCTCGGTTCAGCCTTTTTGATGCGTTTGCCTTTATCGTTGAACATAGCACGGATACGGCCGGCGATGGAGCCAACGACCACAGCATCGTTGAGCTTGAGAGTACCGTTTTGCACCAGGACTGTTGCGATTGGGCCGGCTGCTTTATCGAGTTTGGCCTCGATAATTGTGCCTACTGCTGGCTGGTGAGGATCAGCTTTCAGATCCTGGACCTCAGCGACCAGCAGGATCATTTCCAGGAGTTCGTCGATGCCAATACCCTTTTTGGCGGAGACGGGGACGCAGACGACGTCTCCACCATATTCTTCGATAACGACGCCGTGGTCGGCGAGTTGCTGTTTGACCCGGGCCTCATTGGCACCTGGCTTGTCAATCTTATTGAGTGCCACAATGATAGGAACATTGGCCGCTCGCGCATGGTCGATTGCTTCAATGGTCTGGGGCATCACCCCATCATCGGCTGCTACGACGATCACAGCGATGTCGGTGACCTGGGCACCGCGTGCACGCATGGCGGTGAAAGCTTCATGGCCTGGCGTATCTAAGAAAGTGATCTTTTTGCCATCGATCTCGACCTGATAGGCGCCAATATGCTGGGTGATACCGCCAGCTTCACCGGCAGCCACGTGAGTCTGCCGGATGGCATCCAGCAGCGTTGTTTTGCCATGGTCCACATGGCCCATTACCGTTACAACCGGCGGGCGTGGTAGTAACCGCCGGGTATCTGGCTCAACTCGTTCCGGTTTGACCAGTTGTGGCCCGGCTGGTGGTGGAGGAGCTTCGGTGACGGTGATTCCCAGGTCAGCACCTACCAGGGCAGCAGTCTCGTAGTCCACCGTCTGATTGATGCTGGCAAAAACGTTGTGCTTAATAAGGTGCCGAATTACTTCATTAGGAGATGTGCCCAGCGCTTCAGCAAGATCTTTGACTACGATCTGCGGAGGAATAGCGACTGGCCCCTGTGGCTGGGGCTGAAGTTTAGGTGCTGTGCTCGCTATACGCGATCCATTGCGCGCTGTCCCGCGACCGGACTGCCCTGGGCGGCCACGAACGAGAGTGCCGCTACTGGGAGTGGCAGGTCGGCTCCCGCTGGTCTGATTGCTACCATTTAATGAGCGTGCACCACCAGATGGCGTTGGGCGCGTACCGGCACTGGTAGTAGCCGATCGCGTTGCGCTGCCACCATTCGCAGAGATGCTGCGATGGGGGGGGGTATCGCCGGAAGAACGGCGTGTCGCGGACCCATGAGCCATGCTGGTTCCAGGCCGCTGGGATGATGGCCGTGGGGTTACGGCCGCTGCTCGTCGAGGTCGCTCCTGGGTTGGAGGTGGTGCCGGTGTATCATGTATATCTCGTGTCATATCGTGAACCTCCTTCGGATATCCGGCGCCTCGGCGGTAAGCTGGTATCTCTTGCAGAGCCTTCCAGCCATAATAAAGGGCTGGCGCTCACAGAGAAACCAGCCCCAAAACAGTCAGGATGACAGCTCGAATGTGTTTGCGCGTATATGTGCTATGCGTTCATGCTCTAGCCTCTGCTCCGCAAACAACTGCTAGCCACGACTGCCTCCCGTAAACAGGCGCTGGTACTTTATCGTCGTCATTACCAATACTATTGATCATAGTATCATATATTGCGCGAAAACGCTCGCGATTGGATTGGCAGGTCAGAGCCGCCATTGCTGTCTTGCTCTTCCCGCGGCCAGTCAGGATGGCCACAGCGCCGCGCAAGGCGCCAGGCCCTCCATCTTGCGCCTCATCTCCTTAGGAAGAGGAGGCTGGTGGGGGCTCGTCGGCGGGAAGGCTGGCCATATATGCTTCCAGGCTGGCCAGATCTTCCGGCCCGATAGCGATGGCCAATTCATGCTCCAGGCGCTTTTTCTTCAGCGCCAACTCCCAACATGCACGCCTGGCACAGAGATAGGCACCACGACCGCTTTTCTTGCCAGTGCCATCGAGCTCGACGCGGCCCTGCGGGGTGCGCACAATGCGTAAGAGCTCTCGCTTAGGGCGCACCTGGCGGCAAGCGACGCAGGTGCGCAGCGGCACATGTTTAGGCCGCTTGGGCTGGCTGGCACGCCTGGTTTGTGGAGAGGCCGTTTTCGGCAACTCAGACCTCCTTTCTCAGCGTGTGGTTAGCGATCTGGCACAGTTCCTGGTAGGGTGCGTGCCACTGGCGCCTCTCCTGGCAATCAATCTTTTTTGGCACCTATGCTGCTAGCTGTGCATGCCCGTGCACTTAGTCTTCAAGATGCAGCGCTGTCTTTCTATCGAACGTATGGACGGTATCTGAGGTTACTGGCTCCTGTGAGCTGCCAGCCCGATGGTTCTGGCCTCCTGAATGGCGCCGGCTGGCATCAGCTGATTCGCGTGGCTGATCACCCGGTTTTATGACATCCACGCGCCAGCCAGTCAAGCGTGCAGCCAGGCGAGCGTTCTGGCCGTCTCTCCCAATAGCGAGCGAGAGCTGTTTTTCCGGAACTGTCACTAGGGCAGTGTGATCGCTCTCGCGTAATTCGACCTTGAGAGGGATCACCGGGCTAAGGGCATTGGCGACGAAGGTAGCGGGATCCGGGCTCCATTTGATAATATCTATCTTCTCGCCATTGAGCTCATTGACGATATTATTGATGCGATTGCCCCGCACACCGACGCAGGAGCCGATAGGGTCCAGCCCTTCCTGACGTGAATGGACAGCCACCTTCGAGCGACTGCCTGCCTCGCGAGCAATCGCCTTGATTTCGACGGAGCCTTCATAGATCTCAGGCACCTCGATCTCGAACAGGCGCTTGACCAGATCCCGATGTGTGCGTGATACGAGCACCTGGACACCGTGGCCTGCGGAGCGCCGAATATCATAAATATAGACACGAAGGCGCTGACCGACCTTGTAGCGTTCGGTGGCAACCTGCTCGCTCAGTGGCAGCAATCCTTCTGCTTTTCCTAAATCGAGCACCAGGTTTTGTTTCTCATCACGCCGCACGATCGTTCCGATTGCTAAGTCGTAGAGCTTGTCCTTAAACTGCTCGAAGATCTGCTCCTGTTCGGCTTCACGGATGCGCTGCAAGATGATCTGTTTCGCCGTCTGGGCAGGGATGCGCTCGAAGATATAAGGTGAGTTCACCTCGATCGTTTCGCCCAGTGCTGCATGTGGCTTCAGCCGTTGCGCTTCGGCGAGCGAGATCTCCTCGTTGGGATTACTCACCTGGGCGACAATGCGCTTGGCGACCCAGACCTTTACCTGGCCGTTTTTGTCAACCTCGATATGGATATTTTCGCCCCCACCGGCACTTTTTCGATATGCCGATAGCAACGCGGTTGCCACAGCTTCCATGACCACCTCTTGGGGCAAACCCTTTTCGGTGATCAGCTGGCGGATGGCTGTTTCAAATTCACTTCTCATTGCAGTGTCTCCTCCCGACAGGCCGCCCGTCTTGTTCATCCCTGTGGGGGCAAAGAGTCCCAATCAAGCAGAAAAGTGGGGAGCACCCACTTTTCATCGTAAGAACGCCGTTCATTGTCTGTATCTATTATATCATGAAGCTATGCTTCGCGCAAGCCGGGCTTTTCTCCTGGCCAGCCTGCTGGCTGCTTGTAGCCGGTGCTTGTTTGACCAATTTGTGCTACCCTCGTATAATTTTGTCAACCGGTATGCTGTTCATGCGGCGGAACGTGCTGCATATAGGCCAGAAGATTGTATATTTTCCCTGGCTACGCTGTTGCATTTGCGAAGGAGGGCGATGATGGCTCTACAACTGGCTAGTGAAGAAAAGATGTTGATAGAGATGGTCCGGGAGCTGGCCCGTGACCGCGTGGCGCCACGGGCGGCAGAGATAGACCGCACAGGTGAGTTTCCCTGGGATATTAAAGATCTGCTGGCCAAACAGGATGTGCTGGCGATGCCCATTCCTGAAGAGTATGGGGGCATCGGTGCGAGTGAGCTGGCCATCGTGATGGCGATCGAAGAACTGGCCAAGTATTGTGTCACAACTTCTCTCATTCTGGCGGTGCAGCAACTTGGTTCGCTGCCCATTTTGCTTGCAGGGACAGATGAGCAGAAGCGGCGCTACTTTCCGCCGCTGGCGAGTGGGGAATGGCTGGCTGCCTATGGATTGACAGAGCCATTCTCGGGTTCTGATGCAGGCGGCATGCGCACACGCGCAGTGAAGAAAGGGGATACCTATATTCTGAACGGTGTGAAGCATTTTATTACTAATGCTGGTCTGGCCCATGTAAACATTATTTTTGCGGTGACCGACCCGGAGGCGGATACCCGGGGTATCAGCGCTTTTATCGTTGAGAAGGACTTTCCTGGCTTTCGTCTGGGCAAGATAGAGGATAAGATGGGTATTCGTGGCTCGCAGACGGGGGAGTTGATACTGGAAGATTGCGAGGTGCCTGCAAAAAATTTGCTGGGAGGGGAAGGAAATGGCTTCAAAATTGCTATGGCAACGCTTGATCGCACGCGTCCGGGCATTGGTGCACAAGCGGTAGGCATTGCCCAGGGAGCGCTGGATTTCGCCGTCAATTATGCGAAACAGCGGGTGCAGTTTGGCAGACCTATTGCTGAGAATCAAGGTTTGCAGTTTATGATAGCTGATATGGCTACAGAGATCGAGGCAGCACGGCTGCTGGTCTACAATGTCGCGGAGATGATCGATCGGGGTGAGCCGCGTTTCACAAAGCAATCGGCGATGGCCAAGATGTATGCATCGGATGTGGCCATGCGCGTGACTACAGATGCGCTGCAGATTCTCGGCGGCTATGGGTATATGAGGGAATACCCGCTTGAGCGGATGATGCGTGATGCGAAGATAACTCAGATTTACGAGGGTACCAATCAAATTCAACGAGTTGTAATTGCCCGTGAGGTGCTGGCCGGGGCCTAGTGGTTATACTATTTCACGATAGTCATGCCTTACGCGGACGCGGGGGGTGTCTGTCCTGCTCCGCTCGACGTTCTCAAGGGCACCCCAGGATGAGCAGATGATATCTTGACCATCGTGAAACAGTATGAGTTCAGGCTGAAGGGGTCTGCGGGTTGCCACCTGACGGCGCAAGGAGGAGGTTGTATGCGAGGACGAAGGAGAAGGGTGCTACGGGCATTTGGCATAGGGGTGGCACTCTACACGATGTACCGTCTGCTGGCAGCAAGCTGGTCCTGGGCTTCTGATGCTACCGATGAGCGGCAGGTGCTGGGAGAGCTGTATAAGACATTGGCTGCACAGGCGGCGCGCCTGGCCGATCTTGAGCGCCGCCTAGCTGAGCTGCCCGGTACTCTGGTACAGGCACACGCTGCTCATCTCATCCAGATGATCCAGTCGGCTCATCAGAGCCTCCAGACCATACGAGCGGCTATACCGGCACAGCCGCTCGAGGCAGGAGCACCTCTGCTGTTGCAGCGCCGCGAGCTGCTCCATTCATTGCACGTGCAGGTAGCGGCTTTGGGGCAGCATATTGATGATATTGCCGCGATTACTCAGCAGTTGCTAGAGAGCCATGCACGTGTTCCCGCGCTCCTCCAGCGTCTTGAAACCTTGTTTGACCGGCTCTATGCTCGTATGCAGGAGCTCCGGCGCGATCGCGTGGTGCTACAGGAGATCTATGGAGCGGCGCTCCTGGCAAGTGTGCAGGACAACGATATCAGTGCAGAGAAACGAATGGCGCAAGCGCGCGGCATGTTTGATGCGTTGTCGCAGCAGGCCGCAGTACAAACCTATGAGCAGGTTGCGGCAGTTGCGCAACGGATTGAGCAGCAACTTGGTGATGCAGATCATCTGCTGGAAGTGCTTCATCAACGGGTGACCTATCTGCGTGGCGCACTGGCTATGGATGTTGCGCGGATGCTAGGCAGCCTTGAGGGAGCGCTGTCTGCCAACTTTACATGGCCGTCGCTCCTTCCTACCGACGGAGAAGCCGGAGTATGGCGAGCCAGTGGACCTGCCGATCTGTCGCTCGATGTATCGGATAAGGGCATGCACCTTGCCGCTGAGATGCGGGTGTTGCAGGTGGCGCTAGCGCGTGGACAGGCTGTGGCAGATGAGCTGGCAAAGCCAGCACCAGATCTGGGGAGTGTGCGAGAGGGACTGGCGGAGCTATGCACGGTGGCAACACATCTGTCTACTGGCGATGGCCAGCGCGCAGCAGATCGCGTTCCCTTGATCCAGGGTGTCGTGCGATTGCGACGCATTGCTGAGGCTATCGCCATCGTGGTGGCACAACAGGCACATCCTGTGGAAGCCGATCCGCCCGTTGCTGCGCGGCAGCTCCAGGAGCAGCTGGATGCGGGTGCGGTCCCCTCAGCACAGCAGGCTTACACGCCAACATCCGCCACAGTTACCAGCGCAGATGCTGCAAATCAGCAGGCCTACGCGGCACAGTCCGGCACAGCTCCTTCCGTGCGGCCAGCTCACATGATGGAGACCGACGCCGTCGGGGATGCAGGCCCCACAGCCGCAGCGATTACTATGGCCATTCAGGAGCGACAAACTATCCCTATGATGGGGGCTGTTGGGCCGGTTGAAGAAGAGCCAGACGCGATGCAGTGAGATCCTTATGCTCCCTCTCTAGCGCCAGTCGCACCATTATCTGCTTTGCCGGTGGCGTTCGACGCTGCATCGAGCGCCTTCGCCAGGATCTCGGCAATGTCCTCAACATGGAGGCGCTCTTCGACATTTTTGCCGCGTATGCCATCTTCGAACATGGTGATGCAGAATGGGCAGGCGGCGGCAAGCACCTCGGCATGAGTATTGAGCGCCTCCTGTACTCGCGTCTGGTTCACCCGCGCTCCGATTTTTTCCTCCATCCAGACCCGGCCACCACCACCGCCACAGCAGAAGCTGCGATTGCGGTTGCGCCGCATTTCAGTGATGCCATTGCGGTTGATCACATTCAAGATCTGGCGCGGTTCGTCGTAAATATCGTTGTAGCGGCCGATGTAGCAGGGGTCGTGGTAGGTGAGGCGACGCGTATCGAAACCTGCTGGTAGTTGCAGCTTGCCAGTGGCAATGAGCTGTTCGATGAATTTGGTGTGGTGGACGACCTCATAGTCGCCACCGAGCTGGGGATATTCGTTACGGATAGTATTAAAGCAGTGTGGGCAAGCAGTAACGATCGTTTTAGGTCGGCCGTTTGCAGGACCATTGACTTTACCGTTTGCCCTGCCGTTGACGGCGCTCTTGCGCTTGTTCAAGCCGTAGCCGTCGAGCACGGCGATGTTCTGCTGGGCGAGCATCTGCCAGAGGTATTCGTTGCCGATGCGGCGTGCCGGGTCACCGGTGCAGGATTCCTCCGGTCCCAGAATGGCGAAGTCCACGTTTGCGGCTTTGAGCACCTTGACCAGTGCGGTAGCGACCTTGCGGTTACGCTGGTCGAATGCGGCCATGCAGCCAACCCAGTAGAGCACTTCGGCGTCAGGATGCTCGGCCAGGAGAGGCACATCCAGCCCTTTGGCCCAATCGGCACGGGTGTTGTTGTTGATCTCCCAGGGATTCTGGTTGCGTTCCATGTTATTGAAGAGGGGGATAACCTCCTGGGGAAAGCGGCTCTCCTCCATAACCATGTAGCGGCGCATGTCAACGATTTTGGGGACATGTTCGATGGATACCGGGCAGATTTCCACGCAGGCGTAGCAGGTGGTACAGGCCCAGAGAGACTCGTCCTTGATAACTCCGCCGACCAATGGCTCATGCTCGGTTCCTTGCTTCTCGGTGGCGTGGCCAACGAGGGGGACGTGGCCGGTGGCGAAGAGCTGTTCGCGAACACCCAGGATAATTTCTTTGGGCCAGAGAGGCTTGCCAGTGGCCAGGGCCGGGCAGACGCTATTGCAGCGTCCGCATTCGGTACAGGCATAGCCGTCGAGCAGCTGCTTCCAGGTGAACTGCTGCACCTTAGAGACACCATAGTCCTCGCGGTCTTCGATATTTTCGATGAGGGCGAGCGCACCTTTAGGGGTATAGCGGCGGAAGAAGACATTGAAGGGGGTGGCGAGGAGGTGAAGGTGTTTGGAGACGGGCAGGTAGTCAAGGAAGCCGAGCACCGTAATGACATGCATCCACCAGAACACGCGAAAGAGGGCAATAGCCGTGCCGATACTGACACCACCGAGCACACTGCTGAACCAGACGCCGAAGGGCGACCATTCCTGGCCATTCGTTGCGCGGAAGAGGAAGGCATCGTAGCCGACGATTGAACAGAGGATAATGGTGATGAGCGTGAGGATGATGGCGCCATCTATCCAGCTATGGCTCTGGCTTTCGAGCTGTGGTGGGCGGATGATGAAGCGTCGGATCGAGAAGACGATGATGGCAGCGAAGACAGCCAGGGTGAAGGCATCAATAAAGCTGGCGAAGATGGGATCACCGCCCACGCCAGGGATAAACGCATTGTAGGCGCCGAACCACAGGTTCAGCGTGCCGAGCGAGATGACGATGAAACCCCAGAAGGTGAAGAAGTGGGCCAGACCAGGTATGGGGTCGCGCAGCACGCCTCGCTGCCCTAAGACCATGAGTAAGAAGAATTTCACTCGTTCTGGCAGGTGGTCAAAGCGATTCTCCCATCGGCCCTGTAACATAAGCTCAATGAGGCGGCGTATTTCGATACTAAAGATAATGACGGAGGTCGCCAGGAGAATGGTGAAGATGATGGTGCCCGCGAGCCCGCCTGTAGGTGATAGCATGATGGTGTGCTCCTCATCCCATAAGTATTCAGCGACGCTGGCTGATTGGGCGGATGCGAACGCCCCTATCCGCTGCTGTAGAAGGCTACGGATAATTGTATCGTGGGGACAGGGGTGTGTCAAATGATAAGGGAGTAAGGGGCAGGTTTGCTAAACGTGGGTAAAGTTTTGAAAATTGGTCCTGAAACCCCTTGACACGATATGCACATATGTGTAAAATACATATAGGCGTAGATACAGAGTGCGCCTTGAGATAGATTTGGTAAGGCCGGGTGTTTTTATGGATGATTTGCGCGATTTCAGGTTCCCTGGCTGGGGAGTTCCTGGTGTGCCGCCGCGCAATTTTCTCAAGCCATGTTTGCTCTTGCTGCTGCGCGGCTGGAGCGCCTATGGTTACCAGTTGATGCCGAAGCTCGCGCTTTTCGGGTTCCGCTTTCAGAATGCGGAGGGGAAGCCAGACTATGGTACAGTTTATCGGGCTCTTCGCGATCTGGAGCGTGAGGGGATGGTGCGGTCGAGTTGGGATACGACCACCGAGGGGCCAGCACGCCGTGTATATGGTCTGACAGAAGCGGGTGAGGCGTTTCTCCAATCCTGGATCAATGGATTGGAGCAGTACAAGCAGGCTCTGGATTTTTTCTTTCGCCTTTATAGTGAGACGATGATACCGCGAATGCCGCAGCGCCAGGATGAAGGAGCTGGTCGGGCCGAGGATGAGGAAGAACGCCAGGGCTCTGCGGATTCCGGTGCGTCCGCATCGGCGGAAGAGCCGGCGCAAAGCGGCCACTGACGCTGGCAGGGTGGATTGTGTAAGCCGTTATGCCGCGAATGGCGGACAGTGAACAAGGCTGATAGGTAAGTTCATATCGAGGGAGGATAATAGTAGAGTGGCTACGAATGCAACGTTTGAAACGATGCAGCGGTTGATGGATATGGCAACTGCGTCTTATTTTGATGCAGTTGAGGCGACTATCCAGGCTCAGGAGCGTGCGCTGAAGTGGGGGCAGAGCTATCTTGACCAGGTAAAGAATGCTGAGCGCGATGCCCGCAAGATCAGCGAAGAGTTTGTTGCGCTGGTCAAGCGCAGCCAGAATGCCTGGTATGGGTGGTGGCAGGAGAATGCGCGCTTTGCCAGCGAATATGGGCAGGCGCAAATGAATGAGCTGGAGCAGAAGGTAAATGAACTGACCAGCCGCATTGATCAGATGCAGCGGGAAGGTAGCCGTGCTGCGAAGGCTTAATTAGGGGTGAACTGGGCTAGCCGAGTGATGGAGAAAAGGTAGTTTTAAGCCCCGATCGGGCTGGTGCCTGCTTTCCTTTCATGTGGCGGGAGTGGCCTGTTTGCCATTCCCGCCGTTTTATAGAAGATTATAGTCGTGCGTAAGGTGCATGAAGGGAGTCTGGATATGACTGAGGATCAAACCACATCCGGGTCGAGAGCCGCTTTTCCCGATCCTTTTGAAGCGTGGCGCGCATTCTATCAGGCCAGCGAGAAGAACTGGGAAGCCTTCTTTCATGAGGTACTTTCCACAGATACTTTTGCTGCGGCGCTTGGTCGCACGCTTGAGGGATATCTCAACACGCAAGGTGCCTTTGCAAAGGCGCTTGAGCGCTATATGGAGCAGTATCTCAAGGCGATCAATGTGCCGTCCCGTGCAGATATCACCCGCATTGCAGGGATGATCGTTGCTTTGGAGAATAAAGTAGATGCGGTAGCGGCGACGGTTGAAAGTCTGGAAGATGTGCCGGCAGCGCTTAAGCAGCTTGGTGAAGAGGTAGCCAGTGTTGTGACTCGCACAGCGGGCCTGGCAGGGATTAAGCGTGAACTTGATCAAGTGGCACATGCGGTAGCCGAGTTAAACGCGCAGATTGCCGAACAGCAGCGGACGCTGCAAGAGATTGCTGAGCAGCAGCGAAGTTTGGCGGGAGTAGGCGAGCAGCAACAGGTGCTGTATGAGATGGCGGATCGCCAGCAGCAGGCGCTGCAAGAGCTCCATCAGGGTCTGGATGAGTTGCAAAGCGTCTTGCAGAAACAGACAGCAGCATGGGAGCAGGTGATGAACAGTCAGCGGTCTGTAACAGATGAGGGAGTGGAAGCCCTGACACCTGAGGGAGGCGATATAGGCGGTAATGGTGCACGACGTTCCTCGCGTCGTCGTGCCAGTGCAGAGGCGAGCGGGAGATCAGAGGCAGTTGAGCATGCCTGATGCTGGTGCTCTTACTGAACGTGCACATCAGGTTATTCATAAACAGGGGATAAGGATAAGGCTCATCGGGAAGGAGTGAAAGGGCTATGGCTCGTACATCGTCGTCGCAATCCTCAGTGTCTGAGGGGCTGTTCACGAGAATGCAGGAAGAGATGGAGCATCAAGTAGAGCGGTTTGAGCAGATGCTCAAGCTGGGCTTGAATCCGCCGCGCGTACCCGTTGGCCTGACGCCTAAGGAAGAAATCTGGTCAAAAAATAAGGCGAAGCTCTATCGCTATGTACCGGTGAAAGACACCCTTTATCCGGTACCGGTATTGCTCGTCTATGCGCTAATCAATCGCCCCTATATTATGGATCTGACGCCGGGTAACAGTTTTGTTCAGTATCTGGTGAATCAGGGCTTTGACGTCTATTTGATTGACTGGGGCGTTGCTGGCGATGAGGATCGGCATCTGAAATTTGATGATTATGTACTGGATTATCTGCCCAAGATGATTCAGAAGGTGCTCAAGACATCGAGGTCTGAGACCTTTACTTTGCTCGGCTATTGCCTTGGGGCAACGATAGCAGTGCTCTATGCCGGGCAGGATCAACGTGTCTGTGTTCCGCATGGCCCGCTGCAAAATCTTGTCTTGCTGACGGCTCCGGTGGATTTTACCGATGCCGATCTCTTTAGCGTCTGGCTGGACAAGCGGTATTTTGATATTGATCGGGTAGTGGATACCTTTGGTAATATTCCGCCAGAGTTTGTGGACTTTGGGAACAAATTGCTCAAGCCAGTGACTAATTTTCTCTCTACCTATACCAACCTGTATGACAAGATGTATGATGAGCAGTTTGTCAATGGTTGGCGGGCGATGAATCAATGGGTTAATGATGGGGTGCCATTTCCCGGTGAGGCATATCGTCAGTTAATTAAGGATTTCTATCAGGATAATGCGATCGCGCGAGGCACCTTCAAGATGCGGGGCCGTCCGGTTAACCTTGCCAACATTACCTGCCCATTGCTCAATATTGCAGCGGAGCGCGATCATATTGTGCAGCTCTCGCAGTCAGCACGGGTAATGGATCTGGTAAGCAGTACGGATAAGGAGTTCGTGGTGATGCCCGGCGGTCATGTAGGCCTGGTTGTGGGACGGGCGGCTGTGAAGACACTCTGGCCTAAGGTGAGTAGCTGGCTTGCTGAGCGCTCGCGCTAGCAACAGGTGTGAAAAAACAAGGGCTGAGGCGGATCTGCCTCAGCCCTTGTTTCTAGTATGTTAGCTTCCCTGGCGGTCAGATGCCGGTAGCATTGGCAGGTTGCGATAGCGGTGCTGGCGCCTGGCGAGCAGGGCAGAGAGGCGGCGGCGTTGCCATGAGTGCTCTCGTTCTACTTCCTGCTGATACTGGTGGGTTACATGCTCATAGAGTTGTTCCCACTGGCGTAGCACCTGTTCGCGATCATGCGCGGCAATGATCTCGAGGCTGCGCTGTCCCATAGTCTGTCGGAGCTCCGGGTTGCGCAGCAGAATGAGCAGCTTGTCTGCGAGATCACTGCTGCTCTCAGGGACGGTGAGGAAGCCATTTTCACCATGTCGCACCAGCTCTGGCAGGGCTGCGCAATTGGCGGCAACGACCGGGAGGCCGGAGGCCATAGCCTCCATGGTTGCCAGACTTTGTAGTTCGGCAATGGAGGGGATAGCAAATATATCAGCTGTATGATATAGCTCTGGGAGCTGCGCGTCAGGAACGAATCCCAGAAAGGTGACTTGATGTTCGAGTCCGAGGGCTGTCACCTGTGATTGAAGCGTGTCTGCCTCTGGGCCAGTGCCCGCGATTGCCAGGTGAATATCGCAGGGGATACGGCTGATCGCGTCAATAAGAACGTTGATTCGTTTCTCGCCGAAGAGGCGGCCCACGAACAGGACCAGAGGGATATGCTCAGGTAGCCTGAACGTCTGACGGAGTTCCGGGCTGGGTGGGGCGGGTCGGAATCGCGCCAGATTGATGCCGTTGGAGATCGCCAGTGAGGGCACGCGCAGGCCATGCCGTCGCAGCATCTCCAGGGCTGTCACTGTTGGAGCAGTGACGAAGTTACAATGATTGTAGAAGCGGATCAGGTATGAGTACGTTAAACTCTCAAAACTTTTGCTCAGGAGGGGGTCATCACTGAGTGCCCGGCTGATATTGATCGGCATGAAGTGATTGGTAGCGATCACTGGACGGTGGAGCGCATGCGAGATCATGCGGGCCAGGTTTCCTAGCACAACCGGGGAGTGAATGTGGACAACATCCGGCATAATTTTGTTCAGGAGATGGCGCAGTGGCACAATCGGCAGGAAGGCAATACGCATTCCTTCGTAGGCTGGCCATTTGAATGATGAGAAGCGGTAGATATGCACTCCCTCCTCGACCAGCCGCATGTCGCGAGTTCGCTCGCTGGGAGCAATAACCCAAACCTGGTGGCCACGAGCCGCCAGATCCACAGAGAGGTTACGGGTCACTGTGGAGACCCCCCCAACAAGGGGGGGGTACTGGTCCGTCACGATCACGATACGCATATGGTTGTGGCGGCCTTTCGCGTTGCACTCGAACCGGTTGCCGGGCGTTGTTATTCTCCAGTTTCTGTTTCGGGCGGCGTAGCAGCAGCAGGGGTGGCTTCTGCTGGCGCGGCTTCGGCTTCCTCCTCGGCCAGGATAGCCCTGGGGGCCGTGACTTTGACGATGATTTCATCAGGAGCATCCAGGATCCGCACATCAGGTGGTGTGGGGATGTCGCGGACATGGAGCATACTGTCGAGTTCTGTGAGCCCGGCAAGCGAGACAGTCAGTGCTTCTGGCAGGTTGGCCGGAAGGGCTTCTACCTCGATCGTATCGAGGAGGTGCAGGAGGACACCGCCGAGATTCCTGACGGCGGGCGCTTCATCCACGAAGTGCAGGGGGACGCGTGCGGTAACTGGCTGATCCATTGCCACGTGGAAGAAGTCTACATGGAGGATGCGATCGGTTCGTGGGTCGTGCTGGATATGGCGTATTAGTACGGTTTCTGGGGAGCCATTAAGGCCCTCGATCGGCATGGTTATTACACGCGTGACCAGGTGACGGCGCAGGAATCGCTCAAAGGTACGCGCATCGATTTCGATAGGGAGGGAGCCGTCAGGACGGCCAAAGATGTTGGCCGGGATGCGGCCCTGGCGGCGTAGTTGTTTGACTTTTTTGCCCAGGACGGTGCGCCGGGCGACGGTGAGAGTTGTTTCTTCGGTCATTTTAGCTTGCTCCTTATCTTCTAGAGTCGTAGCGTATATGCGCTGCTGGGATTCAGTGTCTGGCACGAGTACGCTGCTGAGCAAAGAAGGCTCGCAGCTTCTCGGCCGGGTAGGTGTTTGGCACATCGGCGGCGGTTAGCCAGCCTTTGCGGGCAACGCCGATGCCATAGCGCATATCGGCATAGCCGTTTGGTGCGTGGGCGTCGGGATTAATAGGTATCTTCACACCACGTTCGCGGGCCCGGTGCAGCCATCGCCAGTCGATGTCGAGCCGGAGAGGGTTAGCATTGAGTTCGATGCAGACACCGTGCTCACCGGCAGCGTCGATGACTGCCTCCATATTGACCTGATAGCCTTCACGGCTCAGGAGGATACGGCCCGTTGGATGGCCGATGATGGATACCCATGGATTCTGGATCGCCCGGATGAGGCGGTTGGTTTGATCTGCCTCCGAAAGATTGAAATGGCTATGGATGGAGGCAACGACAAAGTCGAAAGTGGCCAGGACTTCGTCGCTATAGTCCATCGTGCCATCACGCAGGATATCACATTCTGTGCCCTTGAGGATATGGAATGTTCCACCGTATTCGGCGTTAAGGGCTTCAATTTCCTCGTGCTGCTGACGCACGCGCTCCTCGCTCAGGCCATGGGCGTATGTGGCTGATTTGCTATGGTCGCAAATACCCAGGTAGGTGTAGCCGAGGGAGCGGCAGGCTTCGGCCATCTCACGGATGCTCGCCTGCCCATCGCTCCAGGCTGAGTGGACGTGTAGGATGCCACGAATGTCGTCTACGGTGATCAGCCTAGGTAGGGAGTTGGCGAGCGCTGCTTCGATTTCGCCGCGGTCCTCGCGGAGTTCGGGCTCGATATATTGCATACCCAGGGCATGGTAGAGCTCCACTTCATCGCGACAGGGGATGAGCGTGTCGCCACGGAATAGCCCATATTCGTTGATCTTCAGGCCCATAGCGTGGGCATGGCCACGCAGGGCGATGTTGTGCTCTTTGGAGCCGGTGAAGTGGTGAAGGGCATAAGGATATTCAGTGTCTGTGACAACGCGCAGGTCGATGGCGATGCCCGGAGCAGTAACAATGCTGGACTTTGTATCCCCTTTGCTGGTAATAGAGATGACATTGGGGAGCTGGGTGAAGCGGTCCATGATAGCGGGGCGGTCTTCGTCCTTGTCTACGCTTGCCACGATATCAATGTCCTTGACCACCTCTTTGTGGCGGCGCAGGCTGCCGGCGACGCTGATGCGGCGAATGTGGGGCAGCTCGCGCAGGGCGGTAATCACCTTAGCGGCCTCTGCCTCAGCAATGGGGTACAAATAGTGATCCTGATGGCGAGTCAGGAAGGCGATGCCTTTCAGGATGTTTTCCTGTGTCTTGGTGCCGAATCCAGGTAACTGTGCGATGCGACCCTCCATGGCGGCTGCCTGCAATTCTGGGATAGTGGTGATGCCGAGCTGGTCATAGATGGCACGCACTTTTTTGGGACCAAGACCGGGTATTCGCAGCATAGTGCGCAAACCCTCAGGCACTCTGGCCTGAAGGTCTTCGTAGTAGGCCATGTGCCCGGTTTGCACGAGCTCTTGTATCCGCTGGACCAGGGTTTCACCCAGACCTGGCACGGATGCCAGTCGTCCTGATGCGACCAGCTCGTCCAGCGGTTCCTCCAGGCTGCTGATGGCGCGGGCGGCGTTCTGGTAGGCGCGAACCTTGAAGGGGTTTTCACCGGTGAGCTCCATGAGGTTGGCAACATCTTCCAGTATGGCCGCAACTACCGCTTTATCCACGATCCTGTCTCGCATTCTTTATGCACCTGCCTCTTGGGTATGTAGGCGTGCTGGCTCAGGGACAACCAGTTCCAGTTGTTCCGCCGGTCGCGGTTGGAGTTCAAAGGCGCTACGTCCGCGAAGATCACGCTTGAGGAGCTTCTTGCAGTCGAAGTGGATGGCCAGCCAGAAGATCATATCTTCGGTGCTGAAAAGGGCATCCCAGGGATGCTGGTGGTCATCCGGATACAGCGGTTTATCGCAGCCGAAGCAGCGGAGAATGCCGGCGCGAGCTGCTGCCTCATACCAGCAGAGGATAAAGTCATGGAAATCATCCAGAGACATTTCTGCAAGTTGCTTAACCCTATAGCCTGCCATCTCAGGATGGGGGCAGCGGCGGAAATCAGCGTCATACTTCCCTAGCGCGATGAGTGGCGCTGCAACACTTTCGGTGATATGGTCAGCGTCCTCCGCGTAGAAGGAACGGTACAGGAGGTGTTGCTCATCAAACCAGCGTAGAAGCTCAGCTTCAAGTGCCTTGTGATATTCATGAGATGTCGTTGTATCAAGATAGTGGTTCATCGTTGGTTACCAGTACAGACAGTATGATAACGTGATGCCATCTGTACGTTTTTCTGCTGCCTTTGGCAGGAGAGGAGAGTGTGAACGGGGAAATGCTCTTGCCCAAGGGTAGCAAGCCCCTTAGAACCTCCTTCAGAAAAACGTGCACATGGGGTTAACGTGAAAATGCCCATGCCCATATACCCAGCCCAAAATCTATCATGGGCAAGGAATCCATGTCAATGCTATGGGCCCGGAGAATATCCATTTTATGATGGTTGTGGCAGCGCTCAGAGCAAGCTTGCTATGATGGAATCCAGTTCCGCTGTTGTGGTCGCTTCTGTGTCTACTTGGCTCGCTCCCTGGGTGACGGCTTCGATATCTTTGAGGAGGTGGCCGGTGAGGATAGCGACGATAGTGGCCTGGGGAGCAATAACCTTTTCGGCAATGAGCCGGCGCACTCCAGCAATGGCTGCTGCTGATGCTGGCTCACAGCCGATGCCAGCACGATCAACATAGGCTTTGGCGGTGAAGATCTCTTCGTCGCTGACCTCGGTGACGACGCCCTGAGTGGCCTCAATAACCCTTTTTGCTCGTGCGAAGCTGACCGGTGCACCAATGTTAATAGCGGTTGCACGCGTGGTAGCACGCACGGGGGCAATATATTGCCATTGGGTGACAAAGCTGCGATAGAAGGGGTTCGCACGTGCTGCCTGCACGGCAGCTATTCGTGGTACCTGGCCAATCAATCCCACTTTGGCGGCGTAGAGAAGCGCTGTGCCGATCGCTGCGGTGTTGCCCAGGTTACCTGCGGGCAGCACCACCCAGTCCGGTGCCTGCCAGTTGAGCTGCTGGAGAATTTCATAGGCGATTGAGCGCTGTCCAGCCAGCCGGTAGGGATTGATGGAGTTGAGCAAGTAGATGCCGAATGTATCGGCAATGGCTTCTACACGGCGCATGGCGTCATCAAAGTCGCCAGCGATCTCTACGAGGCGCGCGCCATAGGCGATGCTCTGGGCGAGCTTGCCGCTAGTGACTTTACCGGCTGGAAGGAAGACAAGCGCTGGCAAGCCGGCCTGGGCAGCATATGCAGCCAGTGATGCGGCAGTGTTTCCGGTGGAAGCACAGGCGACGGCGCGTGCGCCCAGGATGCGCGCCACACTGATCCCTACTGTCATCCCGCGATCCTTGAAGCTCCCGGTAGGGTTGGCTCCCTCGTGTTTAAGATAGAGCCGCTCTGCACCGGCATACAGTCCCACCTGGCGCCAGGCGTCACGCTCGGCCGCGCCAACGGGATAGAGTGGTGTGTTACCCTCTTGCCGTGAGATGATATCCTTCTCAGCAAGGGGCAACACCAGCTCGCGGTAGCGCCACACCCCGCTGCGTGCGCTACCACCACGTGCGTGCAGTCGCTCATGAAAGCGCGTGCGCAGGCTTTCAGGACTCTCCATCGGACCCATCGCCGAGCCCCCACTCCACATAGTGGAGCGGGGGCTCAGGATGAGTTCATCGGCAAGATCAAATGGTGTGCCGCAGGCGCAGCGGAAGTGCGTACTCGTGCCGGGAGCTGTCGCGCCGCATTGCCGACATACCAGCGAGAGAGCATGGAGATCCAAAGTGGGGTCCTGCCAGTCGGGTTGTGTGGATAGGTTATATGGCTGTGTGCCGTGCTTATTCATTGCTCACTTCCTTCTGATCGGTCAGCGTGTGCTCGTCATTGACAATGGTGGCGCGTGCGCCCTCGCACGAAATATCGGCAATAAGGCTGCGTCCTGCTATATGGTGTTCACGCGCTGCAGCTTCCAGTGCTGCGCGCACGGCCTCGGCATCGCGACTGACCAATGCCAGTACGGATGAGCCGCCGCCAGACAGACAGGCGCCATGGGCTCCGGCTGCCTGCCCGGCGGCGATCAGTGCGCGGAGCGCAGGAAAGAGTTGCTCGCGATACGGCTGGTGCAGGCGATCTTCCATCGCAGTAGCGAGCAGGTCGAATGATCCGGTCTGCAGCGTTGCCAGGAGCAGGGCTACACGGCTCAGGTTGAAGGTGACATCAGCACGCGTATAGGTTGCGGGGAGCAAGGAACGGCCCTGGATAGTGCTCATGGGCATCTCCGGAATAAAGAGTACAGCGCGCAGTCCGGGTGGAACGGGCAGTGATACAGCTACCATGCGGCCATTAGCACGCCGTGCGCCGGTCACAACGAGGCCGCCAAGCAGTGCAGCGGCCACATTATCGGCGTGGTGGCCGGGTTCGCAGGCTACGGCCAGGTTGAGGAGTTCTTCGCAGCTCAATGGGTCGCCAAGGAGGGTGTTGGCGGCGAGCAACCCACCAATAACGGCGGTCGCGCTGCTGCCAAGGCCACGGCCAGGTGGCAGATGCACCCAGATGTTGACTGTCAGGGGTGGTGTAGGGATGCCGCAATAGGCGCAGAGCGAGCGGAGCGCGCGCAGGAAAAGGTTATCATCGGTCAGCGGGAGTTGAGCGATATCTGCGGGTGCGCCGATGATCCTGATGGGTGGGCGAGGGGGCTCTGGCGCCTCTAAGATGACCTCGAAGCGATTGCGCACGTGCAATGTCAGGGCCAGGCAATCGAAGCCTGGGCCGAGATTGGCACAGGTCGCCGGCACGCTCACGACAACCCGGCGTGCTATGAAGGAGCGGTGTGGAAGCTTCATGACATTCGCCTCCACTCGCCTGGGAAATCTGGGCCAGTGGCCTGGTGCGTGCCGGCATGGGTAAGGGCAATATAAAGGTGGCGCTGGGTGGCGGCTGCTTCGCTTGCCGGTACGACGGCGCTGACGCGTCGGGCGGAGAGCGCCAGGCCGATGGGGCGTGGAGAGCTGGTCAGCAAAGCGAGCGCCCCTGAGACCGGTCCATCGCCGGGCTGGCCGGCGATCATGCCCCTGCCAGTGGAGATATTCTCGAGGGAGAGATGGTCGTCTTCCTGGGCTTCAAGATCAGTATGGTCGAGGAAGAGGCCAGTCACTTCCACGAGTCCAGGCTGCCAGTCGGTGGGCTTGCCCAAGAGTGGATGATCGGGCTTGAGGGGATGTGCCATGACGACCCAGGCGTTGGACTCTGGTTGGGCCGCCCGTACAAGCGCTGCCGGGCCGATATTCGTGCCCGGCGCATGGGGCGAGCGGGAGCTTCGTAAGCGGAGGGGAATACCCGCAGCGGCAAGCGGGCGCAATGTTGCAGGATGGAGCACCCGTGCGCCCAGTGCGGCCATCTCAGCGGCGTCAGCGTAGGTTAATGTGGGTAACAACTCTGCTTCGGGCACCACACGAGGGTCGGCACGATGGATGCCGGCCACGTCGCTGTAGAGGTAAAGAGCCTCAGCGCCCAGTGCGGCGCCAATAATTGCAGCAGAATAGTCAGAGCCGTTGCGGCCCAGAGTGGTCACGAGGCCTGCTGGTGTGCGTGCCAGATAGCCTGGTAAGACGGGAACCTTACCGGCGCGCAGCGGTTCAGCCAGTTGCGGAACGAGCATTGCACGCGTTGCTGCAACAGAAGGAGCCAGCCGCTCCCATGGCACATCGGCGGCATGCATGGGGGGGTCATTGGCACCGGTCCCCGGTCGCTCGATCATGATGACCGGCTCACTCTCGAAAGGGATAGCAGCAATTCCTTCAGCCGCCAGCGCTGTTGCAAAGAGCTGGACGGCCAGCCGCTCACCCCAGCCGGAGAAGGCCGCGATAGCGTGCATGCGTGCGGCCCTGCTTGTATAGGATGTCTCGATCAACCGTGCCAGGTCAGCTTCGAGGGCATCCCAGGCAGCGGTGAAGCGAGAGGTGGTAATCGGAACAGTACCAGTGGTGGTAATGGTAGTCAGCCCGGTCAGGGTCTGCTGATGCTGAGCGCGAATCTCTGCCAGCAGACCCCTGGTAATTTCACCACGGGTGGCCAGCTCAATAGTGCGAATCAGCGAATCAGTTACCCCGGCCATGGCCGAGACAACACAAACAACCGACTGGTCGCGGCAATGAGCCGCGACGATGCGAGCTGCTGCTCGCATACGTTCTGTTCCGGCGAGCGACGTGCCGCCGAATTTCACGACGATCACGACGCACCTCCTCCTCTTCTTCTGCGAGACATCTGTGGTCGCTCCAATCCTTTCTGAACCATGGTTTTGGGGCCTGTCAGCAGAGGCAGGCCCATTTCTCTTAAGCAATAAAAGCCACCCTCACCTTTTGCCCGTCATCCTGGCGGGATCGTCGCGGAGGGTGGCTGATCACGTGAGGGACAGGGTCATCCCTCATGATACGCAAAATCGCGCGACACCCAGCGGCTCCGCAACGGCCGGCTGACCTTGCCGTGCCAGATAGGGCACGAACTTCTTTGCATCGTTACCCAATAGCCGCTCGTGGCGTCGAGCGAATACGCACCATTGCGTTGAAGCATATGGTGTTAGTGATAATACTGAACCTCTTATGCGGTGTCAAGCAATCGAGATGCTATGATCTTATCCAGTCCTCCCTGATGTCCCCGGAGTCGTCAGGCGTCCTTGCTGACGCACCAATGCGACAATGCCACCAGCCGCCACGATGCGCTGGACAAACTCTGGCAGCGGTTCTGCCTGGAAGGTTCGCCCGCGGGCGAGGTCGTAGATCGTTCCCGTTGGGAGGTCCACAGCAATAGGGTCACCATCTTCGAGGGCAACAGCCGCTGCTGGGGCGATCAGAACAGGTAGCCCAATGTTGATCGCGTTGCGATAGAAGATACGGGCGAAGGAGCTGGCTACTACCGCGGCTAAACCGGTGGCTTTGAGAGCAACAGCAGCGTGCTCGCGCGAGGAGCCGCAACCGAAGTTACGCCCAGCTACTAGGACGTCGCCAGGTTGAACGCCGCACGCGAAGTCAGGCCGGTGCTCGCAGAGGCAGTAGCGTGCGAGCTGCATACGGTCGGTTGTAACATTGTAACGGCCTGGGATGATCTGGTCAGTATTGACGTTGTCGCCCAGGCGCCAGACACGTGGCATAATTGTCCTCCTAGAATAGCAGCTATTTGTAAAAATACTCCCGTGGATCGGTGATGGCCCCAGCAATGGCTGAGGCAGCAATAGTGGCCGGGCTGCCCAGGTAGATTTCAGCAGTGGGATCACCCATCCGTCCGGTAAAGTTGCGGTTCATCGTGGTCAGTGCGCGCTCGCCAGCACTGAGAACTCCCTGGTGCCGGCCAATGCACGGGCCACAGCTGGCGGCCTCCACCAGTGCTCCGGCCTCGGTGAAAATCTCGACATAGCCGCGCCGTACCGCCTCGAGGTATACCTCACGTGAGGCCGGAACAACGATCATGCGAGTATCCGGGTGAATCTGCCGGCCACGCAGGATCTCGGCAGCAATGGCCAGATCGTCGATGCGCCCATTGGAGCAGGTGCCCAGGAAGAACTGGTCGATAGGCAAGCCAATGAGATCTGTGACTGGCCGCACGTTGTCGACATCAGGTGGACAGGCGATCCGTGGGTCCAGCGCTGAAACATCCAGGTGGATCTCGCGACAGTAGTGCGGCGCATGAGGGCGTATGAACTCATAGGGGCGATCGGTGCGCCCACGCAGGTAGGCGGCCGTTGTCTCGTCCGGTGTGATCAACCCCACTTTTGCACCCATCTCAACTGCCATGTTGCACAGCGTGAAGCGCTCACTCTGAGACATGCGCTCGACCGTCTCGCCCATGAACTCTATGGCGGCATAGTTTGCGCCGTCTGCGCCTAACAGCCGGACAATTTCAAGGATGGCATCTTTGGCGAACACTCCTGGCTGAAAAGTGCCAGAGAGCCGCACGGCGATGGTCTCCGGGACTCGCAGCCAGGTTTGTCCCGTTGCGTAGGCGATAGCAATGTCGGTGGAGCCCATGCCCGTGGCAAAAGCGCCCAAAGCACCGTAGGTGCAGGTATGGCTATCGGCGCCAATCACCACATCGCCCGGTACGACAAAGCCGTGCTCGACGATGACCTGATGGGCAATGCCTTCCTGAAAGACCGGGCGTAGCCCTTGCTCGCGCGCAAAGCGCCGGATATCACGCTGGAGGGTTGCTGCCTGGATCGTAGCCGCCGGCACGATGTGGTCAAAGGCAATCACGATACGGCTGGGATCCCAGATGCCACGACTTGCCGGAAAAGCTGTTGCTTCAGATGCCGCACCGGTCTGGCCACGCGTCAGCCCATAGAAAGCCTCCATTGCCAGTGGCGTTGTTGTGTCATGGCTCATCACCAGATCAAGGTCTACGATCACGATTTCGCCTGCATGCACGGACCGACCAACCTTGCGGCTCAAAATCTCTTCGCTGAGGGTTCCCATGATTGCTGCTCCTTTCAAATCAAACCTCGTCTATGGTCTCGTTGGTGGGTAAGAGTCCCTTCCCCCATGGGATGCCGGTGGCTATGCTGCGAATCACCTCATCCACCTGAGCCTGGGCAAGCACACGCTCATCGGCCAGGCGTTTAATGTGAGTAGTAGCTACTCGTGCCTGCTCTTCGTCCAGCCAGAGACCTAACTCTGCTGCCCGCGCGGCAAGGGCATGGTGACCGGCTAACCGGGAGGTGGTGTCGATCCGCCGAGTTAAACCGAAGGTAGTGGGGTCAAGCACCTCGTAGGTGGCAGGTGCTTGAAGTACGGCTTTAGTATGCACGCCCGCGCGGTGGACAAAAGCCGACTCACTCGTGATGGGGTTGTTGAACGGGATAGGGATGCCCAGCAGATCGGCTACCAGCCGGTCAATGGTGGGTAGCCGGCGCAGGTCATAGCGTTCGAGTAACGCAGGCCAGCGTGGATAGATCGCTGCTATCAGTCCGCTGAGCGAAGTGATCCCGTTGCGCTCTCCGATGCCGAGCACCGTTACATCAATACAGTCGGCACCTGCTTCCAGCGCGGCGAGCGCATTGGCCACAGCGCAGCCGGTATCATTGTGGCCATGGAACTCGATGCCCACACCGGGGTAACGCGCATGGAAGAAGGCGATGCGCTCCTCTACCTGGCGGGGTGTGGCGATGCCAACGGTATCCGGCAGGCCAATGCGGTCAACTCCAGCCTCGACCACTGCATCAAAGACCGGGAGCAGATCCTGGAGGTCTGTGCGGAAGGCATCTTCGGCGCTAAAGCGAACATAGGCGCCGTGTGCGCGCACTCGACGTACTTGCTGTGCTGCCTCGCTGACCACGCTATGCAGTGCACGTCCATGGCTGTAAGCACGGAGATAGGGCGATGTCCCGTAGAACAGGTGCACACCATCCACTCCCGTAGCGAGCGCTGCCTCGACATCCTCGGTGACGCAGCGGACGTGTGCCACCACTCGTGCGCGCAACCCCAGCGCTGCAATGGTGCGCACATCCGCAGCCGTCTGAGCTGAAACACAAGGCGATGGCAGCTCAAGCAGGTCTACTCCGAAGGCATCGAGCTGGCGTGCCAGCAGTAAGCGCTGCTCTGAGCTGAAATGCGCACGTATAAACTGCTCGCCCTCTCGCAAGGTGGTGTCGACGATAGCTAGTGATGGCATGGTTTCGGTTGATCGGTTGGTGCGAATTGGTGGGTTCATCAGTTATCCTCCCTGTTTCGCTCATCCCGCCATGGGTTGCCCGGGCTATCGCACCCGATGAGGGCGTCAGTTCCTGATGGCTGGTTTGCTGTAGTGGCCTCAGAGGCAGATTGTGCCGGGGACCCGGATATCAGCTCGGTCAGCACACGCTCCAGCACAGCAATCCCACGGTGATAGTCGGCTAGGAGAAGATGCTCATGGGGTGTATGGTCCAGAGTTGCGTTGCCAGGCCCATAGGCGAGGATAGGGCAGTTCCAGACCGGTCCCACCACGTTCATATCGGAAGTGCCTGTTTTGTATTTGAAGGCTGGCTCCAGCCCTTCCGCGCGCAAGGCGCGAACAAATGCGCTGACCAGCGGGCCACGTCGTGGAACCATATAGGCGGGCTCTGCACCACGGAATGTTATCTGTCCACCGTTGCGACGTGCTTCTTCGGCGAGCCAGTGTTCAAGAGCCGCGATGTCAAAATCAGGAGGCAGGCGGTAGCCAACCTCGAGCTCACACCAGTCAGTAAAGCCGTCGCTGCCAGAGCGGACAGCGCGCAGCGCCGGGGTGAGGGTGGTGAAGTGGGGGCCGGCCTTGTCTCCTGACCTCGGCTTTACCGTATGAGGCGAAGAGAGGGAACGAGCATATGACCTGTTCCAGACATCGGCTGCCGCGCATAGCGCCATCCAAAAAGCGAAGCCACGGGCACAGACCCCATCCTCCGGGCGGGCTGTGTGGGCTGTGGGGCGCTCAATGCGGCACTGCACCAGCAGTCGCCCCTTGTAGCCCAACGTGATGGCTGCTACGCCACTTGGCTCCCCGATAATCGCGTAAGCTGGACGCCAACGGTCCAGCACAGCACGTGCCCCGCGTGAAGTTGCCGCTTCCTCCTCGACAGTCCCAACCACGACTAAGGGGCGGCGTCGTGGCACCTGTCGCACGAGCAGCCGGGTTGCGGCCGCCAGGAAAGCAGCCAGCGGCCCCTTGGCATCCACAGCGCCCCGGCCATAGAGCCGATCACCTTCACGCCGCACCGGAATATAGCCAGGAACCGTGTCCAGATGGCCCAGCAGCACTATCTCGCTTCCAGCCGTATCCCCGTGCTCTGGGGCAGAAGCAGGGGTCTGGGGATACGGCGGTAACTGAGCCACGAGGTTGCCTGCTGCATCTACCTCTGCCGCAAAACCCAGAGGGATAAGGCGGTCGCGCAACCATTCTGCCAGGGGGCGCTCAGACCCGGAGGGCGTATAGTGGGCCAGCATGCTAACGAGCAATGCTTCCTCGTCAGCGGGTGTCCAGGAGATAGCCTGGTGGTCAGCGAGAGTCAAACATTGTCCCATCATCGGAGCACCTCCTCAAGTGCGCTGGCCACCATTGCAATCTGGTCTGATTCGATCATGAGTGGCGGGAGCAGCCGGATCACGTTGGGTCCGGCGGAAAGTGCCAACACCCCATGCTCGGCCAGATGCTCCAGATAGGGCTGCACCTGTGTGCGCAGCTCGATACCGATCATCAGGCCAAGTCCACGCACTTCGCGCACAACCGGTGAATCGGCGACTGTCGCGCGTAGTCGGTCGAGCAGATATGTTCCTAGCTCGGCGGCTCGTTGCGGGAGGCGGCGTCTCAGGAGCTCATCTAGCGTGGCAGCAGCGGCTGCGCAGGCCAATGGATTGCCGCCGAACGTACTGCCGTGTGCTCCCACAGGAAAGGCTGGTACACGTGGCCCCAGACAGGTGGCTCCCATGGGGAAGCCATTCGCTATACCTTTGGCCAGACAAAGGAGGTCGGGCACGATGCCGGCGTGTTCGCAGGCCCAGAGACGACCAGTACGACCGAAGCCAGTCTGTACCTCGTCCACAATCAGTAATGCGCCATGCTCCTGGCAGAGGTGGGCTGCCTCTTGCAGGTAGGCTATGTTACCCACACGCACACCGCTCTCACCCTGCACGATCTCCAGCAATACTGCAGCAGTCCGTTCGGAGAGGGCAGCGGCCAGGGCGGCAATATCGTTGTAGCGCACATGGTGAAAGTCGGGTACCAACGGTGCAAACGGTGTGCGATAGCGTGGCTCCCAGGTTGCGCTTAGCGCACCCAGCGTGCGACCATGAAAGGCCCGCATGGCTGCAACGATCTCTGTGCGGCCAGTTGCCATACGTGCCAGTTTGATAGCGGCCTCGACAGCTTCAGTACCAGAGTTACAGAGGAAGACGCGGTCGAGACCATCGGGGAGCACGGCGGTCAGGCGCGCGAGATAATCGGCGCGCATGTCGTTGTGAAAAATTTCAGGGCAGGAGGCAAGCTGCCCGGCCTGGCGCGCAAGAGCTGTGGTTACTTGCGGATTAGCATGCCCCACACTGACTGCGCCAATGCCGGCGCAGCAGTCAATATATTGGCGCCTGGCATCATCCTCGACTACTGCCCCTTCGCCACGCACCAGCCGGATAGGGCGCTTGCGGTAAGCACCGGCCTCGTGCCGCATTTCATCGGTCAATCTATCCATGCTATGCGCCGGCTGTTTAGCGCTGGCAGGATTGCACTGAAGGGCTGGATTCATGGCTGTTTCCGGTATTGCCTGGTTCATATGATCACCGTACCTCTCCCTGCTAAAGCGGAGGCCAAAGGATGCTCGATGCGGCCATCGGCCAGCACGACGCGATGAACTCCGCCGTGTAATGCTTCACGCGCGGCCATTAGCTTGCGACGCATGCCACCGGTTGCCTGCACTTCATAGGCTTGTATCTCGCTGGTGCCAAGATGCTGAACGAGCGAGCGCTCATTATGGACATTGGTCAGCAAGCCGGGGACGTTGGAAAGGATAACCAGTATATCGGCACCCAGCGCAATGGCCACGGCGGCAGCGGCGCGATCGCCGTCCACGTTGACCGCCGCTTTATATCCCTCGTTTTCTGTTGCACTTGTCTGATGAGCGATAGGTTCGGCCAGTGCCAGTGGCGCAATGGTGGGCACATAGCCATGATCAAGGAGTAAGCGCAGCAGATCGGTATTGACGTGCTCGACCCGTCCGGTGAAGTCGCCACGCAGCACGTGAGGACGTCCATTCTCAATGACACGGAGCACATCTTTGCGGGGGCCGCGCAGGAGATTGCCATCCAGTCCCCTGAGGCCGATGGCCTGGACGCCCAGGCGTTGCAGTGTGCCGACCAGTTCTGCATTGACCAGACTCGCTGCCATTAGAAAGATCCGTAGCGATCGAGCATCGGTGTAGCGGCTGCGTATACCTGATGCTGATGTCACATAGCGTACCGGCTCACCCATTTCTTGGGCCAGCTGATCAGCTATATATGAACAGCCATGGAGCAGTACGATACGCTCACCGTGCTGTACCAGCCGGGCAATATCCTGAGCAGCGGCGATGATATTGACACCTGCTCCACCACCCAGTTTAATGACATAAAGCATGGTGCTATTCCTCTCCTTTGTGTCCGCCCTTTCCGCAAGAGGCTTTCTGGCTCATCGGGCGCAAAATGGCCAAAACTTGATAGCAAGGTGATCTTGAAAGCGTAATCTATTGATTTTAAACATATCTATCTTTTAGAAGATGGTCTTTTATAGACTGATTACGCTTTCAAAATTTGCCGCGATCAAATCGGGTGCAGTCCAGGAAAGTCGAGCCCGATCCGTTCGTCCCAGCCCATCATCACATTGAGCGCCTGGACGGCATTGCCGGCGGCGCCTTTCATCAGGTTATCCAGCGCGGCCATTACTACCACGCGACGGGTATGAGGCTCGAGTGCAAAGCCTATGTCGCAGTAGTTGCTGCCAGCGAGCAGCTTCGGTTCAGGATAGCGATAGACGCCGGCACGCTCTTTGACGAGACGTACAAAGGGCTCAGAGCTGTAGGCCGCGCGATAGATGCCCCACAGGTCACGTTCTACGAGAGGCTCGCGCAGAAAAGCATGGGCTGTGATCAAGACGCCGCGCACCAGCTCGACGGCTGTGGCTGAGAAATAGAGCCCACAGACCGCGCTACCAGTCCTCTCTCCAGGTGCAGGGGGAGAGATGATAGGTTGAGGTGCAGGCCAGTCCAGCTCCTGCATGATTTCGGCAGTATGCCGATGGGAGGTAGGTTGGAACGAGCGCACGGCACCACTACGGTCGGGATGATGGGTGGCTGGCCCAGCCACGGCTCCTGCGGCTGAGGAGCCCACCTTGGCTTCGATCACCAGCGGCGCCTCGTGGTCAAGTAGCCCTGCCTGTACCAGTGGCCGCAGACCTAGAATCGCGGCTGTTGCCAGGCAGCCTGCACCGCTAACGAGTGTGGCTGTAGGCAGCGCATCGCGATGCAACTCAGGAAGGCCGTAGACGGCATGGAGCAGCAGGTCGGGGCGCGTATGCTTGTGCCCATACCAGCGCTCGTAGGCTTCTGGGCAGTGCAGCCGGAAGTCTGCACTCAGATCGATCACGCGCGGTGCCAGCGTCTGGTAGTATGCGATGGCGTTCATACTGACGCCATGGGGTAGCGCCAGGAAGAGCACATCACATGGTTCCAGGGCGTCAGGAGCAACCAGCCTCAACGGGGCCTGGCCACCAGCCGGGCGCAGGTTGGGGTGCAGCATGTGCAGATACTGGCCAGCGTGATGCACAGATGCGATCTGTGTCACCTGCACCAGTGGATGATGCAGCAGCAGGCGAGCCAGTTCGCCACCTGTATAACCGGAGGCACCAACGATCGCCACTCGAACCGGCGTAGATGGTTGGGGTATGGTGGTCATGGCTGCACCTCCCCACGCACCGGGCCGGTTAAACTGGCCATATGGGTGCCGTCGGCGAGTGATAGCAGGCCATTTTGGACTATCCCATTATACGGGCGACGCTGATCTACCTCATTCTCTGGTCTGCCCTCTAGGTTGTGGAGGGTACGCTGGCGGTGAGGTTCACATACGATTGTCAGTGCATAGTCAGCGACTGCGCCGGCGATGTCTACGCCGGTAGGCTCGATACTGTTGCGGAACTCCATGGTCGCGTTGATCTCGCTGACGAGCAATCCATGCGAGCTCTCCAGCACATCTACTGCCAGCACGCCACCTCCCACTGCCTGTGCTGCAGCGCGGCAAAGGGCATCCAGTTCGGGCGTTACCGGACAGCAGGTTGCTCGCGCGCCGCGCGCTGTGTTGGTGACCCAATGTTCCGAGGTACGGTAGATCGCACAGATCGTGCGATCACCAACTACAAAGGCGCGGATGTCGCGTCCGGGCTTGGGAATATATTCCTGGATATAGAAGATATGGTGCTGGTAAGATCCGAGGGTTTCTTTGTGTTCTAAAATTGCCTCGGCAGCGTCACGGTCATTGACTCTAGCGAGCAGGCGTCCCCATGAGCCCATAACTGGCTTGAGGACCGCAGGATAGCCAATTTCGTCGAGGGCGCGCAAGGCGGCCTCGGGTGTGAAAGCCAGCATTGTTCGTGGAGTGGGGATACCGTGACGCAGCAGCGTGGCGGTTGTCAGATACTTGTCGGCGCAGGTAGCCGCCACTGTGTAGCGGTTGAGCGTAGGGATGCCAAGTTGTGCGAGCGCATGCAAGATGTACAGGCTTCGTGATTGGCTCAGGCTACGCTCGAGAATGAGATCATAGCGATGCCATGTGGCATCAGGGTTCATCAGGTCGAAGCAGACCTGACGATCATCAATGAGCACAGCCTCTACTTGGCGCTGGCGCAACGCTGCCAGGAGCAATTTCTCCTCGAGGCGTACACGCGCGGCCAGAATGCCAATAGTTACCGTTGAGCGAGTAGATGTTCCTTCCCCATGTGAAGGCTCCTTTCTCTTATTGCGTGATAGTTATCAACTCGGGTGGGTGTTCATTATTCGCCCCAGTCCTCCTGGATTTCTGGGGCGAGTGTCAGGGTAAGAGGGTTCAGCTCACGGACTTCGAGCTCGGCCCCGCAGTCGGGACAGGGCACTATCTCGCCGCGTTCCACATTGTCTATGGGCACAGTACCGCCACATTCTGGGCAGGTGGCCATTGATTTTCTCCTCCCTTCTCGTCGGGTATTGGGCGTCTGCTGCCTTTGCGTGACCATTTCAACGAAAAAGGCGCTGCTCGTGAAGGACGAGCAGCGCCTGATCATGCGCAATCGTGGTACCACCTTCGTTCGCTCGCACCTCGCGGTGCGGAGCCTCTTCGGGTGCAAACACACCCTAGCCCGATCACGGGGGCATCCGGCGGGTTCTACTAGATCGGATACAGCGCAGAGCAGATTTACCAAGCTCCTGTACTGGCTCGATCGTTCTTCCCGCGGCTCGGGGTCTTTTTCCCCGGTGAGCTTACCTATGGGCTTGCACCAACCGCCCACTCTCTGGAGGTTGCTATCCGGGTACTCTTCCCCATCATCGCCTTTGGTATTCAGTTGGTATTCAGTTTCTGGAAGAGAGTGTAATATGTCAGCGGGCATTTGTCAAGGGCATAGCGCTAGCGGGGATTTGTCACCGCTCCTTCGGATGCGGATGAGACGAGCTGAGCATACTTGGCAAGGATGCCAGTGGTATAGGCAGGGGGGCGAGGCTGCCACTGCTCAAGGCGTGCCCGGATCTCTGCGTCGGAAAGAGCGACGGAGAGCTCGCGCCTATCGATATCGATGGTGATCCTATCGCCATCGCGGATGGCGGCAATAGGTCCCCCGACCTGCGCCTCAGGTGTGACATGCCCTACGACCAGGCCGTGGGTTCCGCCAGAGAAACGGCCATCAGTAATCAGGCCCACTTCCTCGCCGAGTCCCTGGCCTGTGATCGCTGAGGTGACAGCCAGCATCTCTCGCATGCCCGGTCCACCACGCGGTCCTTCGTAACGAATGACAATGACGCTTCCCTTACGGATCTTGCCATCCATAATGGCCTGGAAGCAGTCCTCCTCACTATCATAGACCTGAGCAGGGCCGGTGATCTTGGTCACGGAAATGCCGGCAATTTTGGCAACCGCCCCATCGGGTGCAAGGTTGCCCTTGAGTATGACGAGGGGACCGGTGGGCAAGAATGGCGCGTCCAGGGGCCGGATCACCCGTTGCTCACGCGATGGCTCGGGCACGTTGCGGAGATTCTCTGCCATGGTCTGGCCGGTGACGGTCATGACGTCGCCGTGGATGAGACCTGCATTAAGCAGGAGCTTCAGAACAGCCTGTACGCCACCGGCGCGGTCCAGGTCTGCCATAACATAGCGACCGCCAGGCTTGAGATCGGCGATATAGGGGACTTTGTCGCTGATTCGCTGGAAGTCGGCAATGGTCAACGGCACACCAGCTTCGCGCGCGATAGCAAGCAGGTGCAATACGACGTTGGTAGAGCCTCCCAGGGCCATCGCCAGGGTAATGGCATTCTCGAACGCCGGCATGGTCAGAATCTGCCTTGGGCGCAGATCGGCCTCCAGGAGCTTGAGTACACGCTGGCCGGCGGCATAGGCATCCTCGGCCTTACGTGCGCTGACTCCTGGCAGAGATGCACCAAAGGGCAGGCTCATGCCCAGGCCAACTGCTGCTGAGGCCATTGTATTGGCGGTGTACATGCCGCCGCATGCGCCCGGGCCAGGGCAAGCGGCTTTCTCAACTTCGAGCAGTTCCTCGTAAGAGATTGCTCCGGCGCTATATTGCCCTACTGCCTCAAAAATACTGACAATATCGACATCATGTCCCCGGCAGGTGCCCGGGAGAATGGTGCCGCCATAGACAAAGATGCCGGGAATATCGAGGCGGGCCAGGGCCATCAGGCAGCCTGGGATGGTCTTATCGCAACCGCCAATTGCAACGAGTGCATCAAATCGCTGGGCATTGGCCACCAGCTCGATTGTATCAGCGATCCAATCACGGCTAGGTAGCGAGAATTTCATCCCTTCGTGTCCCATGGCGATGCCATCGCTCACGGTGATCGTGTTGAAGATCTGGGGAACGCCGCCGGCGACGCGAGCGCCCTCCTTGGCTTTCATAGCCAGCCGATCCAGATGGATATTGCATGGGGTGATCTCGCTCCAGGTGCTGGCGATACCGATCATTGGCTTATGGAAATCATTGTCGGTGAAGCCAACAGCGCGCAGCATTGCGCGGTTAGGTGCTCGTTGAACACCCGCAGTTGTCATGCGACTGCGCAGATGGGGAAGTGTATCTGCCATCTTCTTATTCCTCTCTTCTTACCGTGATGTTTGGAGGCATGGGGCCCAAACAGTCCTCAGGCCGCTTTTACGATCTGTCACCTCGTAGTTACGGTTCAGTCAGATTTTTGGGCAAATCCTATTCCCAGTCTGCCTCACCCCTGCCCCCCTCCACCTCTGCTGGAGAGGGGGCAGGAAATGGGGCTCTTCCCTGCTCCCTATGGGAAGCAGGGGATTTGCCGGCAGGGGAAAATACTCCTGCACTTCTGTCTCATAAGCCCTTTTGATGCAGGCTCTATGGGGTGACAGGCCAGGAGATCACTGGTTAAACGCTGGTGAGCCATGCTTAATTCTTATCAATAAACTGGTGTGCACCAGGATGCATAAGCTGGATCGTCGCCACGAGCGGCACGTAAGTAGCGCCGCTGTAGCTCCATAGTGATGGGACCGGGCTGGCCGGTGCCAATGGGTCGGCCATCTACCTTCGTCACCGGTGAAATCTGCACTCCAGTACCAGTAAGGAAGATCTCGTCGGCATCATAGAGCTCGGTACGATCGATAGCACGTTCGCAAGTGCGCAGGCCGAGCTCGCGCTCGGCCATTTCCATCACACAGCCACGTGTAATACCCTCCAGGATATCATCAGCCGTGCGCGGTGTGCTGAGCTGACCCCGGCGTATCAGGAAGAGATTGCACGAGCTGCCCTCGGAGACGTGGCCTGACTCGGTCAGAAAGATGGCTTCGTCGTAGCCAGCAGCAGCTGCATCGTCAATGGCCAGCGCGCTATTAACATAGACGCCTGTTGTTTTGGCGCGTACGGGCATCGCATTGCCGCTGACACGGCGCCAGGAGGATACGCAGACGCTGAGTCCTGAGCTGATATCCACGTAGTTGCCCATCGGGAAAGCAAAGATCGCCAGCATATCCTCGAGGCTGCTCAGTGTGAGTTTGATAGTACAGGCGGACTTGTATGCCAGGGGCCGAATGTAGACATCCTGGCGGAAGTTCTGCTGGCGCAGGATCTCAAGCGTAATGTTACATAATTCCTCGATCGATTCATGCACCTGCATCTTGAGCATGCGCCGCGAGTTGGTAAAGCGCTCATAATGCTCGCGCATTTTGAGGACATAGAGCTGTTCAGTCTTGGTGTTCCAGTAGGCACGAATGCCCTCAAAGCAGCCGGTGCCATAGTTCAGGGCATGGGTAGCCACGCTGACTTTGGCTTCGCTCATCGGGACGATCCGGCCCTGGAAGTAGGCAACTCCCTCTTCGGCGGCAATAGTTGGGATAACTGGTGCCGTCGCCGGTGATGCCATAGATGGCGTATCCATGTCAGTTACGGTGAACCGCTGGGTCATTGGCCCTCCCTCATTTCAAAGCGATTTCTTTGCTTGCTTCTGGTTGATCCGGCAATACTCTACTGACTGGCCAGGGACCCCTGAAGCCGGCGCCCCTTATCGTGCAGCCCATGAGCTGTTTGTTTCACTTCCATAGACTGGTGCCGATCGAGATTGTGCGGATACAACCCTGGCGTCGTTTGCCGTCGTGCTGACTTCCTGCGTGGTCGGGGTGGCAACGACGGATTCAGCGATGCGGCGCAGCTCTTCGTCAGATGCGGACTTATGCTGATCGACATAGGCAATGAAGGTCTGGTAGGCGCGTTGCAATTCCTCACCGCGAAGCCGATAGCCGAGCTGGCGCAGGCGTGCGTCAAAGCCATGTCGACCCGAGTGTTTGCCGAGGACAAGTCTAGACTCTGCCCAGCCCACCGAGCGGGGCGTCATGATCTCATAGGTGCCTGGATGCTTGAGCATGCCATCCTGATGGATGCCGGCCTCATGGGCGAAGGCGTTGGCACCAACAATAGCCTTATTGGGCGGAACGGGGATGCCGGTGATGCGGCTCACTAGCTGGCTGGTAGGCACAAGCTGTTCCGTTACTATACGGGTTGTCCGTCCACCAAAAGCATCTGCACGTGTACGCAATGCCATTACCACTTCTTCCAGGGAGGTATTACCGGCACGCTCACCCAGTCCATTGATGGTTACCTCGACCTGACCGGCACCTGCCATAATGGCAGCCAGGGTGTTGGCCGTTGCCATGCCCAAATCGTCGTGGCAATGCGCGCTGATAGTTACCTTCTCGATACCCGGAACCGTAGCCCGTAGATGGGTAATAAGGGCCGTATATTCGGCTGGCGTTGTGTACCCGACGGTGTCAGGGATGTTTACCACAGTGGCGCCAGCGCGAATTGCCGTGGCATAGACCTGACTCAGATAGGTCCAATCGCTGCGTGTGGCATCTTCTGCCGAGAATTCCACTGCAGCGAAGAAGCGACGTCCATAGCTGACCATTTCTTCCACCTGGGTCAGTACTTCTTCACGTGTCTTGCCGAGCTTATATTTCAGATGCAGGTCGGAGGTCGCGATAAAAACGTGGAGGACTGGATGGTCTGCATAGTCCAGTGCCTGGCGACAGGCATCGATATCAGTGTAGTTAGCGCGGGCTAAAGCGGCGATTGCTACCCCGCGGGTGCGGCGCGCAATCGCTTCTACAGCAGCCAGGTCGCCGGGGGAGGCTGCAGGGAAGCCAGCCTCGATGACATCTACGCCCAGGCGTACGAGTTGCTCCGCCACCTGTAGCTTTTCTTCGAAGGTCATGCTGGCTCCCGGCGATTGCTCACCATCGCGCAATGTTGTATCGAAGATCTGGACGTGGCTGCCCGGATCTTCTTGCGGTACAGCCATTGTGGCAACCAGTGTACCGATAGAGTCAATGTCTTCGCGATCAACATGACTATATTCGCTCATCTCTGGATATCCTTTCATCTCATCGAAATCATGGCAAGAGGGCCGCTTCCTTCGGGCGGATTGCTTGATATCCCGCTCTCAGGCAGATTCAGATGGACGAGGCCTGCTGAGCCGGGGCACCTCTTTGCAGGTGCCCCTATGGAAGCAAGCACCAGTTGCGACAGCCACGGACTGGCCGCTACACTGCTGCCGCTTTCCTTGCCGTTGGCTCTTGCTCTGCCTGCGGCTGGCTGCTGGCGGCTGGTGGCTGACTGACATCTTGTGGCTGCAACCAGGGCATCATGGCACGTAGCTCCCGACCAACTTGCTCAATCGGGTGTTCACGAGCGGCACGGCGCATTGCATTGAAGCTTGGTCGACCAGCCTGATTCTCCAGGATCCAGCGCGTGGCAAAGGCTCCACTCTGAATATCTGCCAGGATGTTGCGCATCGTCTCACGCACTGCCTCATTGATGATGCGCGGTCCTGCAGTGTAGTCGCCGTACTCAGCGGTATCACTGACAGAGTAGCGCATGTAACTCATACCGCCCTGGTACATGAGGTCAACGATGAGCTTCATCTCATGCATGCATTCAAAATAAGCCAGCTCTGGTTGGTACCCAGCGGCGACAAGTGTCTCAAAGCCGGCGCGAATCAACGCCGTAATACCTCCACAAAGCACCGCTTGCTCGCCAAAGAGATCGGTCTCCGTTTCCTCAGCGAAGGTGGTGCGGAGCACGCCCGCACGGGTGCTCCCAAGGGCCCGCGCATAGCTCAGAGTAAGCTTCTCAGCCTCGCCGGTGACATCCTGGTAGACGGCCCAGAGCGCGGGCACCCCCATACCTTCCTGATAGAGGCGGCGCATCATATGGCCGGGACTCTTGGGGGCGACCATTGCCACATCAATGGTCCTGGGCGGGATTACCTGGCTGTAGTGAATGGCGAAGCCATGGGCAAACATCAGCATCTTGCCCGGAGCTAGGCCAGGCCGAATAGCGCGCTCATAGACTTCGCGATGGTATTGATCGGGGATGAGCATCATGATGACGTCTGCCTCAGCGGCAGCGTTCTCCACTGAGCGCACAGTCAGCCCCTCGCGCTCTGCTTTGGTCCAGCTGGGGCTGCCTTCGTAGAGCCCGACCATTACCTGGCAACCGCTATCGCGCAGATTCAGCGCGTGGGCGTGGCCCTGGCTGCCATAGCCAATGATCGCTATACGCTTCTGCTTGATGGCATCAGGATCGGCGTCGGCATCGTAATACATCTTTGCCATGAGTATTGTTCCCTTCCTTTCTCTGTCTCTCAATTGCTTTTAAGAGAGGTCACTACTCTCCTGCGGCTATTGCTTCCGGCGCTTCGGCGCCGGGGTCGGTGTCTCGTTTCATAGCTATCTGCCCTGTGCGTACGACCTCACGAATGCCGAAAGGTCGCAGCAAGCGCAGCAGGCTCTCGATCCGGGCAGGGGAACCGCTGACTTCCACCGTGACTGAGGTGCGAGTGATATCCACCACTCGTGCCGCAAAGAGGTGGGCCAACTCCACAATTTCCCGGCGCGTCTGCGCATTGCATGCAACTCGGATGAGAGTGAACTCGCGTAGCAGCACATCGCTATCTGCGCCCGCAGCAGGGATGACTGTTGCCGAGCATACATCCACCAACTTGCGCAGCTGGGCGATGGTGCGTTCGGCTATTGCCTGTGTGCCCTGGAAGCCGATGGTCACACGCATCATGGCCGGTTCCTGGCTGGGTGCAACGTTTATGGTTGAGAAGAATGGTGCCCGTCGGCGTAGCACGCCCAGGACCCGCTCGATTACGTCACCGCGATTGCGCGCTAATAACACCAGCAGCTGGGATTCGTTGGCTGGTGGCATGCCTGTTGTAGCCCCATCAGCCACGAGTATGCCTCCCTTCCCGGTTTGGTGCATCTGGTGTGCGATCTGCTGATGGTGAGCACTCGATCATCTCAATGTTGCTCTTACCCGGTGCAACCATCGGGTATACATTTGCCTCCTGCTCGATCACGAAGTCGATGATGGCCGGTCCCGGGATGGCCATTGCCCGCTCGACCGTAGTATCTATTTCATCGGTGCGGGTCACCTGGAAGCCAGCAATACCATAGGCATCGGCCAGCTTGACATAGTCCGGGCTGGTGATGCGGGTCTCCGAGTAGTTGCGCTGATGGAAGAATTCCTGCCACTGGCGCACCATGCCGAGATAGCCATTATTGAAAATGGCCACCTTGATGGGCAGGTTTGCCTCAGCGATAGTGGCAAATTCCTGGATATTCATCTGGATGCCGCCATCACCGGCCACAACCCAGATAGGGGCTGTCAAATGGCCAAAAGCTGCGCCCATGGCGGCCGGCAGGGCAAAGCCCATTGTGCCAAGCCCGCCTGAAGTGATGTGGCTGTTGGGCACCTCGTAGCCATAGAAGCGTGCGGCCCACATCTGGTGCTGACCAACATCCGTGAAGAGGACTGCGCGCCCGTTTGTGGCACGGCGGATAGCTGCGAGGATATCGCGTGGCTGTGGGAGCAGGTTATTGCCATCCATGTTGGATGCTAGTGCAGCCGCCTTCTGCTCAGCTTCGCGGCGCCAAGCGTGGATGGTAGCGAGCCAGGAGTCATGGCGGGCAGGCGCAACACGTTCAGTAAGGGCGGCCAGCGCCACGCGCGCATCGGCGACGATAGGTACCTCTGGCATAAGCACCTTGCCAATTTCTGCCGGGTCGATGTCGATGTGGATAATACGCGCGTGGGGAGCGAACTGGCTGACGTTGCCGGTCACGCGATCGTCAAAGCGCATACCCACGGCTACCAGCACATCGGCGACATGGATTGCCCGGTTGATCTCAGCCGGGCCGTGCATGCCTGGCATGCCAAGAGCCAGCGGGTGAGACTCCGGGAAGGCGCTCAGTCCCAGCAGGGTTGTGATCACGGGAATGCCGGTTCGCTCGGCGAGCGCGCGCAGTTCGGTGTAGGCGCCAGAGAGGATCACACCATGGCCGGCAATGATGAGCGGGCGCTCGGCAGCATTGATAAGGTTAGCGGCGCGCTCGGCGGCTCCTGCCAGATCGGCGGTGAGCGTCGGGCGGTACGGGGGGGTGGGATGATAGGAGGGTGGGGCGACAGTTGTGGCCTGTTGTACGTCCTTGGGCACATCAATAACCACCGGGCCTGGCCGTCCATTGCGTGCGATGGCAAAGGCCTCATGGACGACGTCGGCCAGCTCCTCTACTGAGCGCACCAGGAAACTGTGTTTGGTGATCCCTTGCATGATGCCAAGCACATCTGTTTCCTGGAAGGCATCGGTACCGATGAAGCGGCGAGCTACCTGACCGGTGATCGCCACCACCGGCACGGAGTCCATATACGCAGTAGCCAGGCCGGTGACCAGGTTCGTGGCACCAGGGCCGCTGGTGGCAACACAGACGCCGACGCGCCCGGTTGCACGGGCATAGCCATCGGCGGCGTGGGCAGCAGCCTGCTCATGGCGTACCAGGACATGGCGGAGTGAGGAGAAAGTAAGCGCATCATAGAATGGCATGATAGCACCGCCTGGATAGCCGAAGAGCACCTCGACTTCTTCCTGTTCAAGCACGTCACAAAGAATCTGGGCGCCGGTCCGCAACAGCGGTTGAGGCGTCTGCTGCTGGTTGTCGTGGGCAGCAGCCTGTTGCGGAGCGGTGGTGATGATAGATGTGGCCATCCGATTCCTCCTAGAGAACTGCTATGTATATGCCTGTGCAAACAATGCCGGATAAAAAAGACAAGGGGGCTACCGCTTGGGAAGCCCCCTTGTAAGGAATCTTCGTTGGAATGGTCGAGCGGCGGCGCTCGGCCTATTCTCCCAGCGTTGCGGACCTACTCTTCGTGTCGGATCGCTTTCGCCCCGCTATGCCATCGACAAGGACACAGCGGGGCAAATAAGGAGCAGAAGGACACTGAGAATCAGGGCAACGAGGGATGTCTGAGGGATTAAGCAGGAATTATTTGGGGAGGAGGTATAGCTGGCTATAGCAGACGTGGATATTGCAGCATCATGCGCCGCGAACAGTGCGGTGCTGGTTGCTCCGATTTTCACACGTCGCATGCCAAACCTCCAGAAGCTATGATAATACACATTGCCAGAGCATCGGCTACCATTATATTCCATTAGCCAGACCCTGGCAATAAAAAAATACCTGATATTGTGGCAATTGTCAACCCCTGATAGGGGCATCAGGAAACATCCGTTAATTTGCGGCTATCCCTGCATTGCCGCTCGGTGAGCTGGCCGAAAAAGATCAGGTGGACAGCGCCTGATCAAGGTCGTGGATGATATCCTCAACTGCTTCAATGCCCGTAGATAGCCTGATACAGCCAGCTGTAATCCCGATACTCTCGCGCTCAGCGGCGGTTAAACTTCGGTGTGATGCCATGGGTGGGTAGCTTACTTCCGAATAAATGTCACCCAGGGTTGTTACTGGAAGGCAGAGCTGTAAACGGTCCATGAATTGAATGGCTGCTTCCCGAGACTGAGCCTTTAACTCGAAGGCTAGAACGCCACCGTAGAGTCCATGACAAAACATCCTGGATGCCAGGTCATGCTGGGGATGACTGGATAGACCGGGATAGTGGACGCACGCAATGGCCTGGTGTTGCTGGAGGAATTGGGCGACCTGTAATGCATTACGACAGTGACGCTCCATGCGAAGCGCCAGGGTTTTCAGGCCGCGCATAATCAGGTGCGACTCGAAAGGACTGAGCATGGGGCCGACAGTGGCAGCGTAGAGACGCAATTGGTCGAGTAAAACATTTGTCGCGCTGATGACGACGCCGCCAGTGCTATCGCCATGTCCGCCAAGGTATTTTGTGGCACTGTGGATTACCAGATCACAACCGTACTCAATGGGCCGAATCAAGTAGGGGGTGGTGAAGGTGCTATCCACGATACTGATGGCTCCTACTTCGTGGGCAGCGGCGCTGATCGCACGAAGATCGATCACTTTGGTCAAAGGGTTGGAAAGCGTCTCCACATAGACAACATCTGGCTGTTCTATGCGAATAAGGTCAATGATATCAGGGCGGTAGAGATCGCGGAAGACAACTTCGATGCCCAGAGGCATAAACACACGTCGCAGCAGGCGAGTGGTGACGCCATAGAGGTCTTGCGCGGCCAGGATTTTGGCACCAGGCGTCAGGCCTGTTGCCAGGAGGGCCACATGAATGGCAGCCATGCCGGAGCCGACCACAACTGCGCCAACACCACCTTCAGCTTGCGCCAGCACGTCTTCGAGTGCATGAGCGTTGGGATTTCTTTGCCGCGCATAGACATATGCTGGCTCGCCAGACGGGAGGATATCGTCAAAGGCCCGGTCAAGTGCCTCGGCATCACGATGGAGATAGGTCGTACTGGCATAGATCGGCTGCACTGTGGGTACACCAGCACTCTGGTCGATATCTTTGTGCAGGCCACCATGGACAAGCAGCGTCTCGAGTCTCCAGCGCGAAGAGTCTCTTTGCTTCAAATTGCACCCCCATTGCTCATATGCAGGTAAGCAGGCTGTTGTTATGTTCAGAAAAACTTGCACGTCAGGTTAGATCATATATTTATTGACCATACCCATCAGACGAGCTATGGCAGCACGCCTGCGCCCATAGCTTTTGCGTTGTGGAGCCCTCCTCAGAGAGCGGTTATTGATGCCAATATTGTGTGACGGAAGATTATCCATTTGTCAACAATTGAGCACTGTCCGGTTATGCTACTGCTCTGCTGAGCAGGCCAGATGGGATCAGACCGGCTTAACCCCGTGGCTCAAGGTTGATGGTCAGGTCACGTAAAGTAAACGAGTAGTTTTGCTTCTGCCCATCCAGCAGGAAGCGGAGCGCGACCTCCGTGCCAAGAGCAACCATAAAGAGGATCAGATTGCGCGCCAGGGGATAATCACAGACATGTGGCGCAATGACGTCGGCAGGTATGCGATAGCCTTCATTCCATTTTACCTCGCCGTAGCCGGCGTTTACCCCCAGGTGCAGACAGGCCAGCTGATGCTGACGGCAGTATTCAGTGACCAGACGCCGTGAGGAGGCATTGTCGAAGGTGTCACACACCAGATCGGCCCCACGGAACAGTTTGGCGATGTTGCGGTCGGTCAGTTGCCGCGTGATGGCCTCGATCTCAGCGCCAGTAGCCCGGAAGCAGCGTGCGCGCATAACTTCGGCTTTGAAAGCCCCGATATCGCCTTCGTCATATATCTGGGTTCCGATGTTATGTGTCTCTACCCGGTCCATATCGATCACTGTGAGATGACGCACACCCTGGCGCACCAGATTGTCGCAGAGATGGGAGCCTAGCGCGCCAGCTCCACAGAGCACGATATGCACCTGGCTGAGCCGCTCAAGAGCCGCCTGGCCGCGGTAGAACATCTCGTGTACAAAGGCATCGGTCATCATGGTATGCATTGAGGATCGGGATCATCACCAGAGGCTGCCTCACGCATAACCCCGACAAGGCTGGTAAGGTCAAAGTCGCGGTCACGACCGGAAAGACAGATACCGGCAGTCAGTACCGTGAGATCATCTTTGCGCACGGTGCTGACATGGCGGGTATTGTCTACCTGGTAGGTGACGGTGTAGGCATCTCTGCGTTCGATGAACGAAATAAGCCGGCCGCCGGCATGAGCCAGTGCATCGGCAAGCCGTTCGGCGATGCGGTCGCGGCGCATTGCCTCCAGCAGTTTGCATGCCCAGGTATAGGCTGCACGCTCCTCTACTGATAGCCTTTTCTTGTGCAGCGCCGTTGGAGGGACAAGGTCATTGAGTGCGGCACGGAGATAGGCAGCCAGAGCCGGATTGCGCCGGCCATCACGGCGTTCATACCAGAAGAACTGCCCATCGAAGCGGGCAATGATAGTTTCGAATGGTTGGATATTTTCCTCGGCCAGGAGTACTGGCACTGGCTGCGCGATCTGTATCCGCGTATCGCCCCGGTGTGCGGGCAGGCCATACCAGGAATAACTCTCGTGCAGGACAGCAATAAGCTGTATGGCGGGAAAGAGCTGGAGATACTGCGCAACCTCGGCCAGGCGAGCCGGGCGGATCATGCGTGCCTGATCCAGTGAAAGCGGTCTGAGCACTGCCAAGCCCGCAAAGGCTTGATCGTCCACACGCAAGTGGCAGATAATGCCGGCGATACGCACAATGACACGATGCCCTGGCAGGACCGGCGCCAGGACTTCAGTGGCGAGAAATTTCTGTTCAGCCGCTTCTAGCTTGTTCAGCAGATCATCGATGTTCATTTGACCATTACTACATGGGATCGCTTCCGCGTTACCTGCCGCGCCGGCTCACTCGCTCACGCTCATGGTGCTGCCGCTGCGGCAGCGGGTACGCCAGGATCTCCATCAGCAGCTCCAGCAGTGAGGGGCGCGTCAGGAACGGGATCAGGTTGGTGAGCGAGTAGTAATCGCCCTGGAAGGTAAAGGCACGAGGCGCCACATTCAGCTCTACACAGGCGCGCTCTAGAAATTACTTGCTGCGCCAACCTTCACCAGGATGATATCCGGTCGTATGTTGAACTGGGCGGCATAGGCGCGGTAAGCATCCTTGAAGTGGGGGGCCTGGTTCTCATTTTCATCAGTCACCATGATGATCTGTTCAACACGCTGCTGCTGCTTACGCATCCATTCGAGCGCTACCCCACAAGCGGTGTTGCCACCGGCGGTGATGCCCGCCAGCGCGTGCTCCCAGTCGGCCAGGGTGTTCCCATGGACCGGGATCGGATAGACCATGGTATCAAATGCATAGACCAGCAGATTGCTTTCACAGATGGCCGAGATCATCGCCCCGATCTGACAACCGATCGCGATAGCCGGCTGCATCGACGCCGATTTATCAATGAGCAGCGCGGTTGGACGAGTAATACGCCCGCGTGCTTTGACCTGCGCCTCTGTCACGGCATTCAGCTTCTCAGCGATCTCGCCGGTGACTCCGGCAGCGGTGATGGCCACTTTCGCTTTGTAGGCCGAGACACGCTGATCGTGCCTGGCTTCTTCGAGCTTTGCTTCAATTAATGCCTTGATGTCCGGGTTGGCGAAGGCGCCACGCCGCTTGAGCGAGCTGATGTTGTTGATCACCTCCTGTGGGCTCATGGCATGGATCAAGGCAGCCAGCACGGTTGGGGTCATCTGCCGGATGAGCGAGGCGGCGACGCGATAGGCGATGCGGTGCTCGGTAATGGCGCGTGCCTGCTCTGCTGGATTGGTTGCTTTGGCGATCTGTTTGATGGCGAAGAGGACACTATCCGGGGGAGGATTGTTCTCGAACAAGATTGCCTGCGCCCGTGCAGAGAGGCGAATGTGCAATCCCGCATACAGCCGCTTCATGGTGGCACGGGCATATAAAATAGCCTGATCCAGGCGCTAGGGGTCCGCCTCGCGCTCACGGAGATAGCGCTCGATCTCCGTGCGCATTGAGCGGGGCACATTCGCGCCGAGTCCCACCTGCTCGACCACTACGGCCGCTTCTGACTGGTCTGGTGGAGCGGCGGGTGGTTGCGACTGAGCCGGTAATTTCTTGAAGAGGCTGGCTCTCTGGTGAGGCACCGGCATTACCCGTACGCGCTCGCCTTTGGATGTGCGCTGGGTGACCTGCTGCCCCTTCATAAAATCCACGACGCGGGCGACCTCATAGGGCGGGAGCCGGCGCAGCAATGCCAGCCCGATGTCCCGGTGGCCGGGAAACGATGAGCGGCAGAGGTTCGCAACGAACATTTCCTGATGGTCACGCACGTCACCATGATCGGCGTACCAGGATGCCAGATGGACATAGAAGTGCGGGTCCTGCGCGATGATTTGCTTATGGAGTGGATAGATGGCCGTAAGGGTGCGATTGGGGCGTGGTGAGCAGGGTATTGAGCAGTGCCAGCCGGAGATCCTGTTCATCCATGGGACCGTCTCCTTGAGAGCGAATGCAAGCAATAAAGAGCAAGAAGATATCGTTGCTTTGCCCGAGTGGGTCCCTCGCGCGGTTAGCCAAAGATGGCTTCAGGGCGCACCGTGATATTGCCGTTGGCGTGGCGTTCGACCACATAGGCGGCGAAGCGGGTGGGAGAGACATCCAGATAGTGAGCAACGGCACACTTTACTTCCTCATCGCTGGACCGATCGCTGATGTTCAGGAGCTGTGCCTCGGCCTGCCAGCTCTGGCCTTCAAAGCGGATGTGCACTTTGGGCGTATGCTGTTTGAAAATGCTGTCCATGGGTTCTTCTCCTTCTTTTCTACGACTTGTACGCCATTTTGCGGCCCTCTCATCTTCATCGCCTGGTTACCAGGCGCACCCTGACGACAAAAGCATCCAGTTGCCTGTTAAGCGAGGTGGCCATAGGTTCAAATCCTACCGAGGGTTGTAGCCTCCGTAGCTCAGTGGTAGAGCACTGTTTTGCTTTTGTGACTTGTGTGCCTGGTTTTTTTCCCAGTTATGGGCATCTCTGCCTGAGAACAGCGAGCATCTCTTCGCGCCGTGCCATGGCCGATTCTGGAGCATTCGTATGGGTGAGCAGGCAGTACAGCAGGCTGTGGCCAGCCTCCGTTTTCACCTTGCGCCGGGCCAGTATGGGGATCTGCTGCTCTGCCGTACGCTGGATCATTTCCAGGCATGCCTCCGCTGAGATGTTCATGGAGAGCTTGGCTGCTATGGCATGCTCTTTCTCCAGCTTTGCCAGGTGGGGTGCGACAAAGGGGAGCACCCGGCAGCGTGCAGGGCACTGCTGGCATTCTGGCAGCTCACGTGGTGGCGCATCAGCCACGATGCGCAGCAACTCCTGGCGCACCTCATCGAATATGGCGCGCGCCTCTTCATCCAGTTCTGCTTTCTGTACCCAAACGATGAAGAGTTTACTGAGGGCACGGGCAGCCTGTTCGCGTCGGAGCCGGTCTGCCGGGGTGAGCCGGGCGTTCTTCTGCATTGCCTGGCCACGGGCGAGCAGCAGCCAGTTCAGCCAGCTATATGCGGCCTGGGCCGCAGCGCAGTAGGCTATGCCGGCGGCGGTCCCGTTTTGCATGTGGGGTAGAGCGGCATAATTCATCTGCCGCTGGCTCAGCCAGCACGTCCATTCCTGCCAGGCCACATCGGCATTATCCAGGAGTACTTTTTCCAGGAACAGGTCGAGGGATTGCCCTGGTTCTTCCTGACCAGGGTTCTCTACTAATTGATGATAAAAGGTACAGGGTGCAGGACAGGAACGGCAACCGGCGTGGCGATAAAGATAAGCCTTATTGGAGGTTCCACTTGATGGAGTGCCGATCAGGTTATCTGCCAGTACTGGTGCGTGCATCTCCTTGGCCGGGTAGATATGCACGAGTACGGCTTCACCGATACGCTCGTCATGGACAATGGCCTGACCCGGTGCAAGATTGTTGAGATGGCGCATCTGTGCCTCGGTCAGGTTAATGCAGCTTCCTGCTGCCAGGCGGTCATCTGGTGCCACCAGACGATGGACGATCTTCAGGTTGGAGTTCTTGAGCGTCTCCGGTGCCAGCTTTGTGGGGATCTGATCAGCGATAATGAAGCCTTCACCATATGCACGCATCTCAGCCAGCATGTCGGTGAACATGGACACGGCTTTGGCGCGTGGGTCACCTACCTCCGGGTTAATAGGGCCATGTGTAGCTTGCAGCAGGCGATGGGCCTCCTCAATGAGTGTCAGGTGCTGGAGCTTCTCACGCCGGCTGGGAGGTAGATCATGCTGGCGAACCTCAGCATACTCGTAGAGCAGCACAAAGAGCACAGCCATGACAAAGGCCTTCTCTTCATCATCGCCCAGGTTCTGCAGCTCGATAACGGTGGGGCCCTGGAACAGGTCCTCCAGCGGGATTGAGCGGCGCGTGTTGAGCATGAGGCCCTTATTGCCAACCATCAGGCTGCGCAGGCGGGAGCGCAGAGCAGCACCCATGTTTTGATGGATCTCCTGGCCGTACTTTTTGCGGGCCAGCACCACTTCGATCTTGTCGTGCAGATCCTCCAGGGAGGGGGTCAGCGCGCTGCGCTCGTCCAGCGTTGCACGAGGCCCCAGCCAGGTATTCTCAGAAGTGTAGAGGCTCCAGCCGCGCTCAGCATACACTTCCAGGATGGCTTCCTCAAGGATGTAGGGCATGCCAGCAAACATGGGAAATGAGGCATTGAAGACTGCTTTGAGGAGGTCAATATGCCGTCCTAAAGGTATGCCCGGCACGGCGCTGAGCGGGTTGAGGCGAAACGGTAATGGTGAGTTCCCTCCCACGCTATAGATGCGGAGCTTGCCAGCCAGTTCTGGAGCCTGTGCCAGGCGGCGATATTCGGCTTTGGCTGGCTCCAGAACCAGAAACGGCAGGCCAAGCTTGTTGTATGCTTCCAGCAGGATCTGCATACAGGTGTTTGTCTTGCCGTAGCCAGTGAGGCCTGTGACAAAGACGTGGCGGTTAAGCGCTGCTGCGGTGATGGTGACCGGACCCAGGTCATGGTCCAGGCTGTCGCGCAGGGAGCCCAGAAGGATCGAATCGTCGGTTGCCGATGGGGCAGAGAGGGCAAAATCGGTGAGGTCACGCATAGGCAAGCCAGGGATCTCATGCTGAGGAAGATTGACGAGCACGGCGAGCTCCTCAGCGTTGATGCAGGTGGCCAGCGCGTCGAACGGTTCACCCAGGGGATGACTGTGGTTGCCGGCGATGGGACGCAGGCTGAGAATCTGGCCGCGCTCAATGGCACTACGCAATGTCTGCTCCGGCAGGAAGATAGTGCGCATTGGATCAAGTGCAGTGTTATCGCCGCCGCATAAGCTGCGTACGGCGCTACTGACGGCGTGCACAGCAGCCTCACTCTCGGCAGCGACATAGACAGCGGTACGCCACCAGCCACTGCTGCGGCCACGCTGAAGCCGCTCGATATGCTGCTGGAGTAGCGCTTCGCAGGCTTCGGCATTGGCGTTAAGTAGCTCCATGCTGCCCGATTCTGACCAGTTTTTGCCACTGCTGAGCTGCCGTGCGTTGATCGCCTGTTCCCGCATGGTGAGGGTATTTGCGCGGAAGGCCATCGATGATGCGGCCTGTGCTACTGCCCCAAGCACTGCCAGGTGCGGCACAATGCCGGCAATGGAGCAGAAAGCGGCAAGGCTGAACAGTTGTATAGGAAGCCTGCCCGTGCGGTCATCCATCTTCTCCTGTTCTGTATGGGCGATGCCCTCGCTCTCTCCCCGTGTTCGGGAAATGGTGCGGCGCGTATAGGCATGGACCTCGCTTTTCAGGCGACGGCAGATGTCCAGGGTTTGATCAATCTGCCATGGCTCCAGTGGTTCAGCCACCACCAGGAGCACATAGCGCTGACTGCCAACCGCTTTGACCAGCCGGTCCAGGCTTTGCAGCTCCAGTGGGAGCAGTCCACCGCGACCAGATGGAATGCCCGTGATCACTGCCAGGGACGGCGCAGTCTGCAAGAAATAGCTCATCTCGGGCATATTTTCAGCGTCCACCGGCATCAGAGGGCCCATCTGGAGGCCGGCGAAATAGGCTTTGAAGGCGCTCTCCTGCCCTTCCAGATAATCCTCAGTGGAACGAGCTCCAGCGCCGATAATGCGCCGGGCTCCGAGGTAGAGCCGGTGATGGTTACCCTGACCATGGAGCGCCAGCACCAGTGCATGACCGGGATCGTGGCAGGCGGTGAGCACATGAGGCATGGCGCGCGCCCAATCCTCTGGCCGGCCGGGCCGTCCAATCCTGACAACCTCGCGAAGCAGTGGTCGGCTATTGTCCTCCTCCCGTGCAGCGATGTGCCAGTTTTGGAGTTGAAAGTCCGATAAGTAGCGTCGCTCCAGTAATGAGACGAGCATAAAAGGCAGGGTCTCGGTAAATTGCAACGACGCTGCTATGTCTCCAGCCTCATCAGGATCGCCCAGGATTACACGAGCGGTCTGGTCAAGAGGCTGTGGCTTGATAACCTTGGTTGAGGGGTTTGTGTTTGCCATTGGAGTATTCTCCCTTAGATATCAGACCAACTGCGGCGCTTCCAGGGAGGCAATGCCTCGGCCTGGAGTTCACAACCATCTGTATCAGTGCATTCTGCTGCGGCCTTATCATCTGGTACCGCCTGATCACCAGGCGGGGAAAATGCTTCTTCTTGTTCACCGGTGTAGTCAGGGAAGGTGTTCACGTCTTCTTCCTGGCTCAGCATGATCCAATCTCCGGCTGCTGCGTCAGGCGTATCGTCTGGTGACCGCACAGGCCATCGCGCTATCTCTTCTGCCTTGTGGCCAATGCCCTCTATATGCTGCTCATCTTCAGGGCGATCGGGCGCTGATCCGGCCTGATGCCAGGTACTGACGGTGGTGCCGATAAGGATCTGACCGGTAGACCAGTCGTCGGGTAACGGCAGTATTTCGGGCCAGTCCTTGCGGTGCTCAGTGCCGGCTATAGCTGTCCCTGGCAGGCTATCTGGCGCGGAATCGTTTGTATGCTCGGCGAAAGCTGTGCGCTGGCCAGGTTCAGACTCATGCACAGCAACATCATCCCGTTGCCGCGCAATTGCCGGCTGCTCTTGCTGCCAGAGGAGCAGTGTCTGATGGCTCAAACTGCTGTTTTCCTCAGCCCGTTCGCCTAACCAATCGTTTACTGGCGGCTGCCTTTCACTCCATACGGCCAGATCCTTTACAGCATACCCGGCTTCAGAGAAGTACTGGCACATCTCTGGCCACCAGGCTGCACCACGGGCCACGTCCTCCTGAGGTATACCGCTCTGCCATATTGGAGCAACGGCACGAGCTGCATCTGCTACAAATGGCCACGTAGCACCAACGCCACCCACGAGGATGCAATCGGGCACAGTCCGGTCACTGACGCTCGCTACCGTTCTCTGGATAGCTGCGGGCAGGGAGGCAGTGAGAGCGGTCACCTCTGGCCAGGATGCGCAATCATGGCGCGCGAGCCGGAGCGGTGCATACATCCGCTCTGCGAGCGGGCCGGTCCACTCAACCGGGTGATGCGCATCGGCCCTGCACAGGTGTGCAGCAAAGGTGATCGCTGCATCCCGCAGTACGAGTTCATAGCCTGGCGGGATAGGTTCGTTGAACTGGATATGGACATGCTCCAGGACCCTGGCCAGCCAGGCAGACTGGCCAACCGGGATGTGAAATACCGGCTGTGCGGATGCCAGGATATGTGGAAAACGATCGCCCTTTTGGTAGATATGGTACGCTGACACAAGCGTTGCGGTATCACCGACGGTAATGACGGCTATCACCTGTTCTGGGGGACAGTCTATCCGCCGGTCAGTAAGCCAGTGACAGAGCAAAGCATCCGTAGCCGGGATGCACATTGCCTCGCTGAGCCCTGCGGCGCGGCATAATCGTTCGACACCCATCGCCGCCGTGCTATAATCAGCAGCATGGAGGGCAACGACCACCTGATAGCCATTGCGCATCAGCGGTCTGACGCGGCCCAGATAGGTATATAGACGCTGGTAAATACCACACCAGAAGATCCTGGCGCCAGGTTCATTCAGCCATGGCCCATCTTGAGCAGGATCGCCCTGGCACAGGGCGTCTGAGCCAGTGATGCGCCATGCATGGCTGCCCCATAGCTCGTTGCCATAGGTGGCATTGGGGATCAGAGCTCGCTGTCCGTCGCCGATGTTGCGGAGCCGGGCCATGTAACCCGACCCTTCGCGCAGGCAGATTACCGTGAGCGTTTGCTGATAATCAATACCGATCGCGTTCATCCTCGTTCACCTCGTTGTATGGCGGCAAAGGTCATCAGCCTCCTCAGCCAGATGCAATAGCCAGCGTAATAGTGCTTCTGTGCGTCGCAGGGCGACATCATCTGGTTGCAGGTCTAGGGCCGTGGAGCTGGGAACAGTGGTGTGTGCTATGATAAAGGCCACTACTTCTGCCCGTTTTCTTTGTAAAGCGGCTATTGCCTGCTCTGTTGCCGACTGGATAGCTTCTGGCATACGCTCTACACTATATGCCTGCTGCGCTCCCACGACAGTATTCTTTATGATGCTTTTCACCAGGCGAGTAAGGGGCGTGCTGGGATCTGCTGGACCAGTGGCCTTACCAGCACGCCTACTATGTCTGCTTTCCGGCACCACGATATCGGGTGGTGTCAGCATGTGTTGAAGCTCAACGATGGATGTGTTTCTTAGGGGTAGCTGATCGAATTGTTGTACTGCTGCGGCGAGGCGCAACAGCAACGCACTCCGCGCATAACTGGCGCCGATCTTCAGCCACTGATCAAGCTGACGAGCGTAGCTGTCACAGCTCGTTGGAGCTGCTGCCGTCAGGTGGCTGGCAAGGGTAACAGCGCAGGCACGAGCATAGGTAGACCACTCAGCAAGAAAGAGATCGACGATACTTTCTATCGCCTGTTTGAAGCGCGCTTGCCTATATGTGGCTTCCTGGCGCTGCTTTTGCCATGTGGCCTGCACCTCTTCTCGTCGGGCCTGATCTCGCGCCATCCGTTGCTCGATCATCGGGATAAGCTGACGTAGCGCGATCGCGGCTCGCTGAAGGCGTGCCTTCCGAATATGTGGGCAGTCTGCTGTACTAAGGGAGCGGATCAGGTGGTACAACGATTGGGCACCGAAACTATCGTGATTGGCTGGACTTTCACTCCTTGTAGTATTGCTAGGTGATAGCGCATTTTGTGTGTAGAGTGCCCGTCCGGAGATGACAATCAGTGGTGGTATCTGGCTTTTGCAACCGATGAGCGGCGCAAAGGTCTTGATCTTGTTCTGGTAGACGGTGAGCTTGTGCGTCAGGAAGTTTTCCCACTCTTGTGGCGTATCCTGCGGTAGAAAGATGTTGAGCAGCAAGATTACGCTGGCGGGGCCACACTCGGCGATGTGCTGGGCCAGGAAAGCCATCTCTGTCTCGGAGAGCGGCTGATATGATGACAGGACCCAGAGCAGGATATCCGCCTGCCGTGCGGCATGCCGAGCGCGTTCGTTCATCTCGCGAGTGTCGTTGATGCCCGGTGAGTCAATCCACACCGTATGTGGGGGGATTGCTCCGCTATTCAAGGTGATCGCGATCTGGTCGATCTGTTGAACCGCTGTACGCCGCTCACCGGTCTGGGAGATGAGCGCAACCTCCCGCTGAATAGCTGCGGCCGTGCAGTCAATGGGCCGCCGATGAGATCCGCTGACCATCTCAGCGGCGTCGCACTGGCCCGCACGCAGGGCACACATGATGCCTGTCTCCGGCAGGTCGCCAACTGGCAGAAGATGACGACCGAGCAGGGCGTTGATGATGGTAGACTTGCCCGAGCTAAAGTGACCACCGAAGGTGAGCGTTACACACGGATCGCACAGGTGGCGCAGCATGTCCCTGAGGTGCTCATGTATCTCAGGGCTAAGATCTGCTACCTGGCCGGCGAATGCTTCAAGCTGCTTGACCCACCGGTCGTAGTCAGGGGTAGATCTCATTGCCTGGCCTGTTATGCGCAGGGAGTCGTTTTTCCAGCTCCAGTAGGAAGAAGGAGCGGGGATATGCCGCGTGTTGTAGTGGAGTACCCCGTTGCGCTGGCCAATACGCGATCGTGGCTGCACCATGCTGGCGGCGATAGAACATGATGTACTATTGTGTCGCTCAGCAAGTGGCTGCACTGATATAGCACGGGTGACAGGGCGATGGCTGCGTGCGAGCTGGTACATAGCAATGCTCCCGTATAGCGTGGTTAATTGCTGGCGCAGCATGTGGACCAGAGGTGCCATCCTGGTGCGAGGGGCAGAGATCAGATCTGCACCGGCTCTGGCACCTGCTGGACCTTTGCCAGCACGTCCTTGAGCGCCTGGCGTTGCAGTGCCAGCTTTTTACTGGCATCGTCGAGCATAGCCAGGCTTTGGGCTTTTTCCGCCTGGCTGCGCTTGTTCAGCTCGACCATCTTCTGGATGTTTCGCTCCTCTTCCTCGATCACAGCCAGCACTTGCTTCATCACCTCGGCTTCGATCTGGCTGAACACCTTTGCCGTCTCTTGATCGATCTTGTCGGCAGTTTGTTCTGGCATTGCCCTGAGGCCAGGGTCAGCCATCTGGAGCACCTTCGCCTTTACACGGTCCTCGAAACCGATCGATCCGGCTGCCATGCTCCCCAGTGTAGCGGCTATGGCGATGATCGGGAGGAGCGCAACGGCAGAGGTGATGCCAAGTACGCTGACTGCGAGACCTGCCGCCAGGTGACCGGCGACAAAAGCACCAGCCACGCCCCGGTAACCACCGCCGATAGGGCCGAGAATCGCTGAGAAGTCGCCTGCGGCCAGACCAATCACACCGGACAGCACGCGCTCCTGCGTGCTGATCACGCTCTTAAGTTCACCACCCGGCGGTGTCCACCCTGTAAGGTCGAAATACACCTGGTTATATTCCTTGCTGATCTGGGCGATCTCTTCACTAATCTCCTCAAACAATCGCCCAACGATAGGGGTGACAGTCTCTGGGGCATCCTTCTTGCTCCATTCGGTCACACGCCGTGTGATGATGTCGTTGCAGATCTGTACTCCCTCCTGGCAGAGCTTCTTCTGCTGGAAGGTGCTGAGCAGCCGATTCATGCCATTCTGGAGCGATGGCAGCGGAGTAACCTTCAATTCAGCGGGCAGATCCTGGCGTAGCCGGGTAATCATCTGCTCGAAGCTCACTTTCAGCGTGCGCTGGCACTCAAGGCGGTAACGTTCAAAGATTTTGGGCAACTTTTCGCGGCGGGCGCGAATCGCTGTTAGCTGGGGCTGAATCGCTTCGTAGGCCTGTTGCAGCTTCTGCTCATCCTGGGCGAGAGCAGCGCGGCGCCGGGCGATCTGTTGCTCAATACTGGCTGCGCTGTTATCTGCGACACGAATAAACTTTTGCAGATGGGTATAGTGCCGCTCCTTAACGAGGAACTCGCCCAGTCGCTGCTCAAACAGAGCGAGCCCTGAGTCGGCGACACGAACGGGATCACTGGCAAGCTTCCCGTCTTCCGCCTTTTTGGCATCAACGAAGTAGATGTCCTGTGTGGTGAAGTCCTGACCGGCGTAGGGTGGTCCACCACGCTCATCCTTCACCAGCTTGTTCCAGACAAAGCCACGGAACTTCTCATCAGCCTGCTTACCATCGAACATGTTGATGACGGTGAAGATGCGGGTACTGGTGCCGGCCACAACCTCCCGGACAAATGCCAGTTCGCTCTCGCCAGCGAGAGCACGGCTAAGATACACTACAATGGCGGCATCACAGCGTTCGACTGCCTGGCGAGTTACCTCTGTTCGTTGAGGCACGTCATCGAGTCCCGGCGAATCATAGAGGATGACGCCAGACTTACAAAGCTCGGCTGGGAAGCCCAGCTCAAACTGGCGGATTTCTTTGAAGATCTTCTGGTTCTCCTCTTCATCTGCTCGTACTGTTGAGTCGCGCAGGTATCTGGCGAGCGACCATTCTTCGGAGCGGCCATCGAAGCGCCACATGCGTACGAAAGGTTGATCGGCATAGCAGATACTTGTCAAAGTAGCCGTGCAGGGCAGATCATCCACCGGCATGGGGCCATGGCCGTTGGCCAGCTCTGGAATGGGGTGTGTGGGCCGGCCCAGCAGCGCGTTCATCAGGGTAGATTTGCCGTTCTTGAAGCGCCCAATAACGATGAGATTGAATGTATCTGATTTGAGCGACTGACCTGTCGCTCGCAAACGAGCAGCCGTCTCTTTCATCTCCAGGCTGGTGGCTATGGCTGCCAGACTATCTATAGTTATTCCAGCCTGTTTTGTTAGTTGTTCACGCGCCTGGTCAAGGATGTCCTTAAGCGCCATGGTATTGCTCCTCTCTTCATCTCTCCGGTATAATCCGACGGCGATATTCTGCTAAAATTTTTCGGTCAGGATCGGGAGCCACACGCTGATCGGCCGGATGACGGGCTTCGTCGAGCGTCTGGTCCAGAAGAGCTTCCAGTGCTTTGAGTTCGCCGGCAATATACTCACTCATCAAGCCTACAGACTGCCGAATATACTGGCGAACGGCGGCAATTGCCTCGTGAATAACGGTAGCGATCGTCAGACGAGCATGAGTCTCGCAGAGTGCGAGGATCTGGCCACGCTCAAGCTGACCTTTGACGATCTGGCCACTGAGCATTGCTGCCGCGCCTGCCGCTACCAGGCCAACCGGTCCGAAGCCCAGTACATAGGTGGTGGCTGCCAGTACGCCAGCTCCAGCCAGGGCTCCGGCTATGGTGGTCCCGACAACTGTACGCCGATCGGTTACCTGTTGCAGTGCAGAGATAAGCGAGCCATCACTTGATCCTGGGTATAACAGGCGAAATTCAGTATTAACCATCAGGTTGTGCAGCAATGCTTCTGGATATGCCTGATCGTCCCCATTCCTGGCGGCCACTGCATTCACGAAGGACCAGTCCATACTCTGCAGCAGTGTCTCAATGTCGGCGACGATCTCCCTGCTGCGCAAGGATAGGAGCTGTTCTGCCTGGCTGCGCCAGTGTTCAGCATTCGTCGTGATGTACTCGACGATGATGGTTCTCAGAAGCTCCATATCTGTGGATGCGACAGATTGTGGGGGAACTCGCTTCTGGAGGTAAGGCCGTACATCGTGCAGTAAATCCTGCTCCAACGTCTGGAGCGAGGCGGTTAGTTGCCGCTCAATGGACTCTGCGTCTGCATCCAGCCGGCGTATTAGACGCCGGCGCAGCGCGGCCAGTGCATCCCGTGTGGCAACAAGTTGCTGCGCTGGGGGCAAGGCTTCCTGAGGTGCTGAGGTCTGGCTGCGATAGATGAAATCCTCGGCCAGGTCGAGCGCGCACAGTACCTGGAGACGTGCGAGCTCATCCCTGTGAGCCAGCGGTGTACGCAGCCAGGCTACGAGCGCATCCATGTCCCGCTGGAGACGCTGCTGGAGAAATGCGCTGGGCTGGCTATCGCTCCAGAGGTAGCACCCATGCGCCAGCAGATCCTGATGCCGCCAATCAGGCTTGGGCCCGGGGACCAGCAATCGCCAGGCGCCGCGCTCGATCAGGGCGAGGTCTTCCTCGCCCTCGATGCACCCGGCATTGCCCAGGACAATCGCGTAGGAGGGGGATGGGCGACTGAAGAACGCCTGGACCAGCCCATCCACTGCATCAGCTCCTATGAGGGAGCCACATTGAAAGAACGCAATGGCTTTCGAGGCTTTCACAGCAGGCAGCGGGTCCTGAGCGAGCTGTTCCAGTGGAAGCACAGTGACTGTAGAATCCGGTATGTACGTTGTGACCCAGCGCTGAAAGGATGTCGGATCGACATCGGCAGGAGCTGCCACAAGGACTGCGGCGGCCCTATTCGCCAGCAGATCGGCAGCCAGCGCTGCAACGGGATCCCAGCCGCGTTGGCGTGCCAGAGATTGCAACTCTACCAGGATATGCATCCAGTCTGTACTCATTACCCTCTCCTTCCGGTCCAGGCGTATTTGCTCAACCATCCCACCGTAAACTCGCGAATATGGGCTCCACTGCCATCTGCCCATCCTGAGAGCGGCCCTCTCGTGGAGCGGAGAAATGGCACTGGCACTATCCGAGGAGGACTACTCCTCTAGCCAGGCAAAGAAGTCCGGGGCCAGTGCGCGATACTGGGGTAGCAATGGTTCTGGCAGGTGCGCTGCCAGTGCTTCCAGCAAAGCCTTACGGGTTCTGGTATCACTTGATTCACCACCGAAGAATGCTGGTGCCAGTGTGTTCATCAAAAGCTCTATGGACGCCATGTCCTGTTGCTGCTCAGCGATGCTGCGTGTCACCGGGGGCAGCGTGACAGTAGTCCAGCCAGCAACCTCAGCATAAGGGAAGACATCCCAGAGTGCATAGATGATCAAGCTACCACCATGTGCACTCATGACCCACCAGCGGTCGGGTGCACCCTGCACTACTGGTTGCCCGGGGCGGCGTGAGGCCGGGCTGGCAAAACAAGCGTATGCCGGGCCAGCCCAGCGCTTTGTGGGCAGAGGAATCGAGATGTAGTGCTCAATTGGCACCTCTGCGCGGAGCAGACTATGAGTCTTTAAACGCTCGCGAATTTCGGTTAGACTCAGCCAACGAATTTGTGTATTTCTCATTACCGTGTTCCTCCAAAAGCATGGTTTGCACTACAGAGAGCACCGGGCCCTTACACCTTCTCTGTGGCTGTACATCAAGGTGTCTCCTCACCCTATTGATTGGGGACGGGGTTGTCCGTAACGACGCTTTCGCCGCCGGCATTCACCCAGGCCTGCTCCATCGTCTGGGCATCCACAAACTGGGCAGATTTCCCGTCGCCGCTGTCGTTGATATAAAAGCCCTGGATCTGGCCGGTATGCGGATCGCGGGCCACACCGGTTACCACGATGGCATGGTTTGCCTGGCCATTCTGGTACGCGCTGGGGTCGTTCCAGAGCACACCAGCATTGACCTCGATAATGACGCCTTTGCCATCCTGGACGTCCTTGGCCAGACTGTCTAACGTCCCGGCCTCCTTAACATGGGCAGGGACACCGTAATCCTTAAGGATTTGAGCCTGACTTTCGGCGGTTGTGCCACCAGACTGTGATGGGTCAAAAGGATTGACATAACACTCGCCATTCTGGACAGCATGCTGCACGACATCATCTTCGGTCACGTTCTTCCCAAACTGGTCCAGAATGTCTGCGTCAGAGACCAGACCGCAATCCTCCTGGAAGCCGAGCGAATTATCGCCCTGCAGATGGTTGAATTGCGCATCGCCCTGGGGATTGCCGTAGATTACCGTTGGTGTCCCATCCGGCAGCACATCGGGATGGTGGGGTGCCTCCCCGATCTGCTGGAGCTCACCTATATCGGCGGCATGATGTAGCTCGCTCATATCGGTGGCAATTGCATGGTACAAATCGTGCTCGAGGCTGGACAGCCATGTGTCTTCTGTCATCGCTGCATACTCCCTCCACTTTCCGACCAGTATGAATGTGCTCACCCGGCCGGCTGAATCCCATTGCTGTTTTCTCACTCGTCCTGATCATCATTTCGCTCGCTGGCGCTCGTGCTAGGAGCATCCCACCAATCGCTCTCAGCTGATGCTATTCCTTCTTCGTCAGAATCTAGCTGATCGGCAATAGCAGGGCTGCCTCCTAATTGTCCGCCCCAGCGTGTACTCAGCCAGGCGATCGCTGCTGCAAGCGTGGCTACCTGTGTCCTTTCACCGGACTGGATGTGCTCGATCTTGATTCGCCGCTCGCCCCCATCCAGGTGCCAGCAGCGGATTAAGAATGAGGTGTATTGTCTGGTCATAACATCACTCCTGCAAAGCCTCGTCGCTCTTGACATCCTGCCCGCTCATAAGTGGTTCTCTCTACCTGGCCGCTGCTTGATATGTCTCTGTTACTGGCGTGTCTGTGCCAGTATTGCATCAACCTGCTTGCCATCTACTTTCTGCTGGAGCCCGCAAAGATTGCAGCGTGCACTAGTTATCGTGCGGAATGGGAAGATAGGTATCCAGAAGAGCGTGAACCACCGAGTCGCACGTGCGACCGTATGGTAGGTGTTCCGCTGGCATTTTGGGCAAACGGCAGATATCTGGCCCAACATCCTGGAACGCGTCCGTAAGCCGTAAACGATCATGAGAGACACCATCCTTTCTTTCGTCTTATCCAGGTGAAACAGCACTACTTCAGATAAGCTTTTGCCAGGGTAACCCAGATGACGATACCGAAGGCCAGCCAGGTCACCGATTTCGTGACCAGCCAGGAACCTGCACTTGCTAACAGCCCGGGGCTGCGCAACACAATGCTCTATGTACGACTGCGCTATCTGACCTGCATCACGAGTGTATGCGCCAGCTTGTCATGCCAGCCCTGCTTCTTCTCATCCCACAATGGCCAGAGCCAACCCAGGCCGAAGCCGAGCGTGTTCAGGAGCATGGCCAGCAGGCGCCCGACAGCCTGACCCCGCGAGAGTAGTCGTCCATCTGCACGGATAACCTTGATGCCCATTGCCTTCTTGCCGAGTGTCTGGCCAGTCTTGGACCAGAAATAGACATAGTAGCCGCAGGCCGCCACGATGCAGGCGGCAATGGCGAGCAGGCTTAGAAAACCAGCGAGAAAACCGGCAATAGTGGTGGCCGCCGAGGTGGTATCAGCATTTAAGAGCGCGACGGCGATAGCCTCGAAAATGCCTGCCACTATGCTCAACATGAATGCACCAGCACCCACAATCAGGCTATCTATCAGTGTTGCCGCAAGGCGTGTACCCCAGCTCGCATATCTGTGCATCACGGCGCTCACCGGAGGTGTCGGCTGGCCCGGTAGCAATGATGATAGCTTTGTAACGAGTTGGGGTGGCCATGGAACTGGTGGCCAGGTAGCAGATATGCTGTAAACAGAGTTTTCGGCTGGTTGTCCATCAGGTACAGCTGGTTGATTCTGAGTATTGGCCTGCTGGTTCGACAAGTTCGTCACCCCCAACGGAAACGGGTTTGAGCCACAAAGAGCATCAGAGAACGAAGATAGCTTTAAAGGATGCCCACAGTGGGCCTCATTCCCCATCCCTGCTCTCCACGTTAGCATGGAGAGCAGGGATGGGTACGCTGTCTATACTTGGACCGGCGTACTTGATACGGGCGTGCCGCACTGAGGGCAGAAGCGTGCCGTTTCGTCGCTTACCGTATGTCCCAGGAGGCATCGACGCCCAGGGGTAGCTGGATTGACCGCCGGTTGGGAAACTGGCGGCATGGCAGAGGTACCCATACCTGCCGACCCTCCATTTGATATCGGTGCGTTCGCCGTCGGGTTGGATATCGCCGGTCCGATTGGTGTGAAGACAGGCATAGTCGGTGGTGGAAAGGCTGCGCCTGTTGGTACCGGGGATGCCGACCCAGGCTGCGACCCATTCGCCGGTGGTGTCAGTGGCACAGTGAGATGGGGCATGCTGATCGGGCCATTCCCTGTGGGTGGGAACGATGGCGTACCTCCAGGCACTGCGGGAGCTGTCGGTGCAGGGCCGCCTGGTACCGACACACTTACTTGCGCGGCCCGCTTGCGGCGTCGGGTGATTAGCAGAAATAAGCTGCCGATCAGTGCCAGCAGCAGGACACCGCTACCGCTCAACATTCCAAGCACCAGACCGGAATGGAGATTGATCGCCAGGGGCTTAGCTGGTGCTGGACATTCGGCCGGGGTTGCCTTAGCCTGGGCGTTCTGCAGGAACGGCTCAATGCCACCGAACTGTGGATATTGATTGTGCAGCTTCGTCAGATCCTGAAAGGCATGTGTCCAATGACAGGAACCAGTGGCATAGTAGGCTGTCATGCTCTTTGTCCAGAGGCTCATGAAGGTTGCGCTTCCTGGATTCGCAATGCCAGCTTGCCGCACATAGTCGACAACCACACTGCTAGGGATGATAAACGTGAGACGGTCCGTCGGCGGACCAGCGTCAACAAACCCGATGATCTGCCCTTGCTGGTCAATCACCGGGCCGCCGCTCGATCCCTGGGCAGAGATACCACTGGTCTCATAGATGGGTGTGCCATCGCTCAGATTCTTTTGTGCGGTCACCGCCCCGTTATTGACCGACGCCGTGAGCAGGCTATTGATCGTGTTAATATCGCTCTGAGTCGGGTTGAGCAAGGAGGTAAAATCACCACCATTGAGAACGGCATCAGCATCGGCAGGATAAGCGATGGCTGTTACAGCATCACCTACATTGACACTACTCGTTGTGGCGAGCTGTAAGTAAGGCATGTCCTGTGCTTCAACCTTGATGATCGCCACATCTTGCTTATTTACCGGTGAATTTACAACAATGCGCACTACTTGATAGCTGGTCACCTGGGCTGTGTTCTGCAACTGGCCTGTATAGGCAGTAGAAAGGAAGACCTGCTGGCTCTGCACCTGCATAGGGATCTCGATGGAATCAATATGCTGCTGCAAGAACTGCATGACGGTGCTTTGCGAGACCCCGAAGCGTTGCGCAATGTCACTCACCGCTGCATTCGCAATGAGTGAGGCGTCTTCCGGGTTGTTGATAGAATGATCCACTACATGGTCAGCCGTGAGGATGTAGCCATCCGGGCTGATGAATACGCCAGAGCCGCTCGTAAAGAACTGGAAGGCGCCTGTCTGCGGTGACACAAGGTCCACGCCGTCGAGACAACCATGACAGATCAGTTGTGCATCAACGACAGACACAATGCGCACAACAGCCGGGCTATCCACCTGGACGGCATAGTTAGCGTCGCTCGTGGAGTCAGCCCAGGCGCGTGGCGCGGCTACGGCGAGCATTATCAACGCACCAACAAGCAAGAGTGATTGCCGGACAAAGCGTCGCATCAAACCGAACATTGTGGCCTGCCTTTCTTGCGGTTACAACCGCACCCTTATCAGTTAGAGAACTCCTTGAGTTGTCTACAATCTCGCATCTGCTACAATCATAATCAGGGCCACTTATCCAGTACTTACCTGAGACTTACCTGTAAGGGCTTTTTGCACAATGTGGCAATGTCGGTTTGATGCTAATGGTGTACGTATACGTATGCCACGATTTCTCAAGGGGTGCTTCAGTGCTGCTTCTGCTGTTGCAATCCTGTGCAGGTGGAGTAAGAGGACAGCAAAGGCAGGCTGACATTGCGCTTGTGGGGCTAAAAATTGTATCAGGCAGCTCGCCCCCCCCCCGCTATAAGCGGGGCTTCAGAGCTTACTAACAGGGGCCTGCAGTCCCCGGTGCCGATCGGGTGAGAAGGTGAGAAAAGGAAGACAGTAGCCAGGCAGATGTCCGGCTGTTGATTTAACCCGCATGAGGGCGTCGGGCATAGCGGGAGCGAAACAAGGTGCCTGTGAGACAAGCCCCTTGTTGATAAGGGACATATATCAGCGGCATTATCAGGATAGGGATCAGGACAGCAGATAGGCCTTGATAAACGGTGTGCCAGCAAGGGCATCAAGCTTCATCTGGTCGATTTGTTGCTGTCGTGCCTGATGACGTGCCCACATAGCATCCCAACTCTCCTGCTGGCTGCGCAAGGCATCAGCCCACTCCTGCATCACCGAGTTCATCATGCCCAGATACCTGGACATCCCTTCCAGTTGCTGGGTGATCTCCAAATACTGCAGCGATGGGCCAACAATGCTACGCTTCAGATGGTCCATTCGCTGGGCGGCTCCCTCCAGAATCTCCGAGCGGGCATGCCGCAAGTTTGCCTTTTCCACGCCAGAAAGCTCGGCTTCACAGCGTGCAGCTAATTCCCGAATTCGCCGTTCGATCGCGGTTGGATCAACCTTAATAATATCAAGCATTTTCTGAATGTGATACCGGGCCTCCAGTGGAAGTCTGGGACAAAGCGCGTTTGCAATATCAATCAAACGGAAAACTTCTTCCCATGCCCGTTCCGCCATTAGCTGCCAACTTTGACAAGACTTACACATTGCTGAAAATCCTCCTTTTCTTTGCCTGCTATCTGCCTATTTCTAGCAAGCGAATGGGCTGTTTATGTGGAACCAAGGTAGAGCCTGTTTCAGGTCGTAGACAGCGGAGTGAGCTGCTGCTCTCTGGCCCAGGCGGCGATCTGAGCGCGGGAAGTGAACCCGAGCTTGCTGAGAATGTGGCTGATATGTGTGTCTGCTGTACGGGGCGAGATTCCTAGTTCTGCAGCGATCTCGCGGTTGGTGCGCCCGGCCACGATGAGTGTCACGATCTGGCGCTCGCGCTGGCTGAGAGTAAGCGATGATTTGATCGGTGCTGGCTCCGCTGGTGTGGATGTCGATGTCTGATCAGATACATCTGTTGATAGAGCTGGAGTTATCACGGTGGTCTCCAATGCATAGGCAATAGCTTGCTCCAGTGACATAGAGCGACCATCCTGTAATGCTTGCGCAAATGTCTCCTCGTTAAGGTGAGCGCGGGCCATAGCTACATGGTGCTCATAATCGGCATATGACGAGGGAGGTATCAGCGTGCCCAGCTTAGTGCGGAGTGCCTCGGCTGCTCCCCATAATCGAGCGGCGCGTACAAAATGCTCCTCTATGTGTCCTGCTGTATCAGAGCGGGCCATGTGGGCTATTTGTTCCGACTGCATACAACCTTGTTTTACAGCGATCTTTACCAGTTCCTCCAGGCAGTAGGTAATGAAGTCCTTGTAACCTAGCTCCCATCCCAGGGTCAGTCCTTCTTTATACAGGGTAAGCGCCTGGGCGATGTCACCCTGGTCCAGAGCTACCCCGCCAAGATTGGCGAGCGAAACCGCGATACCTTCTTTGTTTCCCAGCTCTCGCTCCAGGGCCAGGCTTTCTTCATATAGAGATATGGCCTTCTGGTAATCGCCTTGAGCAGATGCGACTGCACCAAGATTGTTAAGCACTGCGGCAACGCCTGCTTTATGCCCCAGCTCCCGCCGCAAGGCCAGGCTTTTCTCGTACAGTGGAAGAGCTTGCTCATAGTCACCCTGCTTGCGTGCTGCTTCTCCCATGTCGTTGAGTACGCGGGCAATGCCAGCCTTATCTCCGAGCTCCTGATAGTGAGCAAGACTCGCTCCGGAGAGCGAGAGAGCACGCTCATAGTCACCCTGTTTTGCAGCCAGGAGGCCGGCACACCGCAACGCCTTCGCGCGCACAGCTGCTGCCACCGTGCCGCCTCTGGCGAGCAAGGCTTCCAGCCAGTGGCGTCCCTCGCTCAGATGGCCATGCATCTCCCAGAAGCGCCAGAGCGCGCCGGCCAGCCGCAACCCCAGCTCCAGCTGCTGCCACCGTGCCGCCTCTGGCGAGCAAGGCTTCCAGCCAGTGGCGTCCCTCGCTCAGATGGCCATGCATCTCCCAGAAGCGCCAGAGCGCGCCGGCCAGCCGCAACCCCAGCTCCACCTCTCCCTGCTCCAGCGCCCAGCCCAGCGCCGCCCGCACATTCTCCTGCTCCGCCGCCAACCGCCGCAGCCACTGCCCCTGCTCTGGTCCCAGCAACGCCGCCTCCGCCTGCTCCACCAGCCCCAGACACCACTGCGCCTGCCGCCGCCGCCACTCCGCCTCCTCACCCGCCGCCGCCAGCTGCTCCCAGGCATACTGGCGCACCACCTCCAGCAACCGATAGCGCACCGGCTCCTCCGGCCCCAGCACCTCCACCAGCGACTGCTCCACCAGCTGCCCCAGACTCGCCAGCACCGCCGCTGGCGGCAGGTCTGCCCCCCCACACACCGCTTCGGCCGCCGCCAGCGTCCAGCCCCCCGCAAAGACCGCCAGCCGCCGCAAGAGCACCCGCTCCGCCCTCCCCAGCAGCGCATAGCTCCACGCCAGCGTTGCCCGCACCGTCTGCTGCCGCGGCGGCGCCGTCCGACTTCCCCCGGTCAGCAGGCCCAGCGCATCATCCAGGCGTGCCGCCAGCTGTGCCACCCCCAGCTGGCGCACCCGCCCGGCGGCCAGCTCCAGCGCCAGCGGCAGCCCATCCAGCCGCTGACAGATCTGCACTACCGCCGCCGCATTGGCGGCGGTGAGCGCAAAGTCGGGCCAGCTGGCCATCGCCCGCTCCACGAAGAGGCGCACGGCATCGTACTGCTGCAGCTGCGCCAGCGGCGGCAGCGGCTGCTGGGGGTCTGGCGTGGCCAGCGGCGGCACCCGCCAGACGGTCTCGCCCGCCACACCCAGCGCCTGCCGGCTGGTGGTCAGGATGCGCAGCTGGGGGCAGGCCGCCAGCAGCTGCCCGGCCAGCTGGGCACAGCTCCCCACCAGATGCTCGCAGTTGTCCAGCAGCAGCAGCAGCGGCCGGGACCGCAGAAAGGCGATGAGGGTCTCCTCCAGCGACTGACCCGCCTGCTCGCGCACGCCCAGGGCGCGGGCAATGGCCTGGGGCAGCAGCTGTGGGTCGCGCAGCCCGGCCAGCTCCACCAGCCGGACGCCCCCGGCATAGGCGGGGGCGACCTGCGCCGCTGCCTCCAGCGCCAGGCGCGTCTTGCCGCTGCCGCCCGCCCCGGTCAGCGTCAGCAGCCGGGTCCCGCCAAGTAATGCTTTGATCTGCTCCAGCTCCCGCGCCCGCCCCACAAAGGGGGTCAGCGGCAGGGGCAGCGGCGCCGGGGCGGGGGCGGGGGGCGGGAACTGGCCAGCCCGAATGGCCTGATAGAGGCGCTGCGCCGCCGGGGAGGGGGCGGCGGCCAGCTCGCGCTGCAGGGTGGAGCGCAGCTGCTGGTACTGCCGCAGCGCCTGGGCGCGCTGGCCGCTCAGCGCGTACAGCCGCATCAGGCGCACCTGCGCCGCCTCCTGGGTGGGCTCCTGGGCCACCAGCTGCTCCAGGGTGGCGATGGCTGCCGGGTAGTCACGACGGGCAGCCTGCAGCTGTGCCAGCTCGCTCAGCAGGCGCAGGTAGTGCTGGCGCAGCGCCTCGCGCCGGCTGGCGGCCCAGTCGGCATAGCGGTCGGCGGGCAGCAGCTCGCCGCCGTAGAGGGCCAGGGCGGCGGCATAGGCGGCGGGGTCGCGGCGCTGCTGGGCGGTCTGACAGGCGGCGAGGAAGGCGTCGACGTCGACCCAGAGGGGAGCGGCGGGGCAGAGGAGCAGGGTGTCGTCCTGCCAGCGCAGGTAGGCGGAGGGCTGGCCGGGGGCGAGCTGGGGTTGGAGGAGGTGGCGGAGGTGGTGGAGGAGGCGGTGCAGGTTGTTGGTGGCGGCGGCCGGGTCGCGGTCGGGCCAGAGGCAGTCGAGGAGCTGGTCACGCGGCAGGCGGTGGGTGGGGGTCAGGGCGAGGAGTTTGAGCAGGCTTGGGGCTTTGCGCAGGCGCCAGGCGGTCGCGGGGATGACGCGGGGGCCCACCAGGACCCGAAAGTCCCCCAGCAGATAGATACGCAGCTCATC